>Ga0209581_1000024_pt1 | contig 605439 bp, 552 predicted proteins | sample Coa_R2_FD_187160 | JGI IMG/M metagenome (GOLD analysis project Ga0209581, IMG submission 187160) | Surface soil microbial communities from Centralia Pennsylvania, which are recovering from an underground coalmine fire - Coalmine... | ecosystem: Environmental > Terrestrial > Soil > Unclassified... | reverse complement strand
GCATCAACAAACTCAAACACTTTCGCCGTATCTTCTCGCGTTTCGACAAGTTGGACCGCTCCTACCTGGGCTTCGTCCACTTCGTCTGCGCGCTCGTCTGGTTACGGTAAAATGTCAACAGAACCTAACAAGGAGCTCAGAAATTTCCCTGAATTCATAGAATTCCTTCAAAGAAGGAGAGCATACACACCTTCTAGGGAAATTTCTTATGCGGCTGATTTAAATGGGAATAGGCCAGAAGAAATCACAGCCGGCCTAAATGGTTCTACAGTTCTAGAAGCATCCGAAACTAGAGCGACACCTTACGACCTGCTTCAAGCAGGTATTGAGCAAATAAATCAGAATCTGGCCTCCGAATTGCTCAGCAAGATTGGAGCATACACTCCTGACTTCTTTGAGAAGTTGGTTGTTGATTTACTGCTTGCTATGGGATATGGCGGATCTCGTGAAGATGCTGGCGAGAAGATTGGCAAATCTGGCGATGGTGGAATAGATGGCATTATTCGAGAAGATCGCCTGGGATTAGATATCATCTATATCCAAGCAAAGAGGTGGAAAAACAATGTTGGCCGTCCTGAAGTTCAGCAATTTGTTGGGGCTTTGCAAGGCCAGCGGGCAAGAAAAGGTGTCTTTATCACCACATCAGATTTTACGCGTGAAGCGCGCGAATATACGCTGGGTAGTGACACCAAAATTGTACTCATAAATGGGGATGAACTTGCCCATTTCATGATTGAACATAATGTTGGCGTATCACTGGTCACAACTTACGACGTAAAGAGGCTAGATTCTGATTATTTCTCAGAAGATTAGCAAGCGACAATAAGGGATGTTCCTTAACTGGCGCTTACCCAATACTTTCGTCACCCAGGCGTTCCCAGAGACCCAGGCGGCGTAACTCCTGCTCCGCCTCGAAGCCGAAGACGTGGCGGTTGATAGCGCGACCGGAGCGAATCACCAGCCCGCGCAGCATCTCGATGCACTCGGCCTTCGTCTGCGGGTCCGTCTCGAAGGGGATATGCTGCGCCAGGCGCTCGATGGCCTGCTGATCCAGCCAGTGCTGCTGCGAGTCCGCCATGAACGCCTGCCTTCCCCTTCACAACGTTCGGATATCGCGGCTGTAAACAGCCAGCTCACGCACCTACTGAACTAAAGCCCGTTAACGAGCGCGCCCGGCAAGGCTTCAGCCTATCGTACCGTGCCCCGGCTATGAAAAGCCGAGAACGCCACATTTCCGGATGGTACGCATGGTAGCACGTGCGCCCACAGACGACAAATGATTATCTCTCATCGCTGTCCCCCATTGCTCCTATGAAAGCGCCGTTTTCCTTGACCCCTTCCTGGCTGCCGTGTATTCTGCGGACTGCATACTCTCGACATACGATCAGGAGACGACCCCTGCCACGAGTGATGCCTAGCGTGACGGAGCCGCCCATTTCATTGCTCTAGTAGCTCTAGTACTAGATCGGTTTATATACGGTTCACTGAACCAGCCGTTGAGGAGGACTTTCTATGGAGTGTGACCAGTGTGGCGCACGGCGCCCGCGATCAGGGCCATGCCCTGAGTGTGGCGCGCCTGCGCCTGGTACGTACTCTTCAATGCGCCAGTGGAAAAACGATGCGCGCACCGGCCAGGGACCGGCGGTTGGGCGCGGCTCCGGTGCAAACTGGGGTGGTGGCAATGCCTCCAGTTCGCGTATGCGCAATCCGCGCGGCGGCTGGGATGAGGGCGGCTATGAAGACAATGCGCCGCCGATGCGTTCCAGCGGACGCAATCGCCGTCCCGCGCCGGGCTATGAGGAAGTGGACCTGGAGCGCGCGCTGGTGGCCACGCCAAATAACATGCTCCCAATGGATGCTGGCGCGATGAGTGTTGGCGCTGGTCTGCCCGCGATCCCCGGCATCCCGCAGACCGACGAGGAAGAGCGCGCCATTGGCATCCGTCGCCCGGTGTATATTCCTGCGACCGGCGAGAAGCGCAAGAAGAAGCTCGGCTCCTGGCGTGTCGTCAGCGGCGTACTGAGCGTGATGCTCGTCTGCATTGCCAGTTGCGGCGCCGCCGCCTTCTTCGGCCACAACCAGATCGCCAATTTCCTTAGGGGAGCGGTCGTTATCAAGAATACCGCGCAGCCCTATTCGACGGCAAACGTGCCAGTGACGCCAGTGGCAACGCCGGGGCCGCAGAACAAGTATGTGAGCAACATCGTCACGGCAGAGGGGCACGACAAGAACTTCGTGGCCGTCAACGTCACCTCCCACTTCACCGTCGGCCAGGTGGTGAACGTCGTCTGTAATGTGCGCGGTATCCCCAAAGGGCAATCACACACCATCTCAATTCACTGGTTCCTCGATGGGCAGGATATTGGCATCAACAACACCAATACCTCGGTCACGGTTACGAGCGACCAGAACGTCGCCTTCACGTTGACCTATCCCACCGTGGGCCTCGGTATGGCAAAGGTATTTGTGGATTTGCCCAGCGGTGATAATGGGACGCAGGCAAACGACCCGTACCTGGCAGGAACGATTTATTTCGCCATTGATGCGGCGACCGGCGGCGGCACACCTGTAGGTACCGGCACACCAGGCGGAACTGCCCCGCCATCGGCTTCACCGACCTCAACGCCCAAGAAGTGAGCCGATATATCGTTCGCCTTATAATCGCCTTTCATGATGGGCAGGTCGTTGTAGGATTCGGGGGAACGTAGAGCGATGTCACAGTTTCGTGGAATACCGCCGCTCGGCTCGCTGGGCGGTGGCGGCAACAACGACTGGGACGATTGGGACCCCGACCGTGCCAAACGCGGCTACACCGGCCATATTCCGGCGCTACGCGACCTTGATCTGCGCCGCGATCCGCTGATTGACCTGCCCAACCCGGTCGTCTCGCAGCCAGCGACCAGTGGTAGCAGCACGCTCAGCCCGGCGGGATTGGCGGCCAGCGCCCGCGCCGAAACTGCCGATTACCTCACCGTAACCTATGATCTACGCGACCCAGGCTTCGTCGAACTCTATGACGCGTTGATCGTGCCGCAATGGTCCACGCCGTTCGGACGGCTGCTGCTCAGCGTCTTCTTGACATTGCCACGAGATGCCGGTTGGCAGGTGTTGGATGTCGCCTGCGGCACTGGCTATCCGACGCTGGAACTGGCGCGTTTCCTGGGACAAGACTGCGACCTGGCCGGTATAGATGTGTGGGAAGATGCGATTCAAGCGGCGCGGCGCAAGGCCAGCGATGAGTGGCTGCGCAACGTGACCTTTCTCGTCGCCGATATCATGGAGAACAACCTGCCGGAGCGCACCTTCGATACGCTCACCTGCAATCTCGGCCTCTCCAGCTTCCCAGACCGCGCCGGTGCGCTGGGCGCGATGTGGCGGCTGTTGCGTCCACAGGGGCAACTGTTGCTGACGATTCCGCTGCAATCGGCGCTACGCGAGTTCCTCGACACCTATTATCTGACGTTGCGTGATCTCAAACTCGAAGACTATATGCGCGCCTTCGGCCAACTGGTCGCCGCGCGGCTGACTGTGGAGGAGACGCGCCGGTTGGTCGAACGCGCGGGCTTCGAGGTGCGCCGCATGGTCACTGACACCTTCGTCATGCGCTTCCCCGATCCGCTCGCCTTCCTGCGTTCGCCGGTCATCCAGACGACGTTTATGGTCGGCTGGCGCGCCATCGTTCCCGACCCCACCATCCGCCGCCTCGTCTTCAATGAGGTGGAACGCCGCCTCACCGCCCGCGCCGGCGCCAACGGCGGCGAACTGACGATGACGGTGCCGATGCTTTGCGTCTCCGCCGTGCGCGGGTAGGCGACCCTCATCTTTACCTTCTCCTCTGTGCGCGGGAGTGGGTTGCCAGAGAGCCATAAACCGGCAGGGGATGGAAGGAGCGCCTACGCAGGGTTATTCTGGACAACAAAAATGGTCGCTGTTTGCCAAAGATCGCTTTAGCAAGTGGGGAGCAAGGAACCATCAAATTGTGCAGGCAGGTACACCAGGCAAAAATGAGGGGCATGAAACCGCATCAATTCGAGGTGGAGCGGGAGACGGGACTCGAACCTGCGACGCCCTGCTTGGAAGGCAAGCCTCTACCAACTAAGTTACCCCCACATGAAACCACACCAGTGCTAGCCCGTGTGCTTTGTGGTTGCCATAGCCACCATAACCTATCATATTAGTTATGTCGCTAAGCCGAGGATGATTCAAAAGGAAAGCTTATCTGGTAAGGAGCCAGGGCAGATAATCTCGAACAGCTTGGCATAATCTAACAGAGAAAAGGTACAGGCCATGTCACAAACACCACCCCCTACGCCGGACCACGCTCAACGATTGCAGCAAGAACTACAACAAACGAATCGCCCGGGTAGCAATCGCCTCCATCCCAGACAGACGCCCGATCACAATCGGTCTTCATCACAGGTGAAAGCTGGCGGACAGGTTGTCGAGAAGGCTGTGGAACAGGTCGAACACGAACAACGCCCCCGTTGGCGGGTCATACGTCGTGGGCGACTATGGATCGGAGTTTGTATCGCTGCCGTGATTGCCCTGTCTGTCCTTGCCGTTGCCGCTCATACTAGCAGCCTCCTTCCTGGAGATCTCCCTTTCACCCGTGAGTTTCAAGAGAACCGTGCCCCTCTGCTCATGGATCTCATGTATGCGGTTTCCTTCATTGGGACTGGCATCGTGCCTGTCATTATTACCACTCTGGTCCTACTCCTGCTCTGGATTGCCCGGCTGCGGATCGAAGCCCTATTTTTGGCGCTCGGCCTCCTTGCCGATTTGTTTGGCGCGGCGCTCAAATCTCTGGTCGGTCGCCATCGGCCAACACCGAATCTCGTCCATGTCGCACAGCAAATTACCAGCCCTAGTTTTCCAAGTGGGCATACGCTTCACTATACGGTGTTCTATGGCTTCCTAGCGTTTGTCATGGTGATTAATTTCCGCAACTCGTGGCAACGCAATGTCCTCATTGGAGTATGTATCGCGCTCATTTTGCTAGTTGGACCTTCCAGGGTCTACCTCGGCGAACATTGGCTCAGCGATGTGGTGGGCGGTTATTTGTTGGGTGGCCTATGCCTTGTCATGCTCAGTGCAGGATATCTTTGGGCGAAAGCACACTTTGAAATTGTGATTGGTCCACCCTGGTTACGCCGTCTCCCTCGTAATATATGAGGCGTTTTGGCCTTGTTGACATCCTAGAGGGCAAACAGCCGGAAGGAGGACAAACGGAGGCGATAGAGGTTAAAGGTCACGCCGAGCAAGAGCGCCTGGTGCTGCTGCATGGTAGATGAACGCCCAGACGCCCGCGCCGAGAGCTTGCGCTTGGTGGTTGAGAAGAGCGTCTCGACCCCTGCCCGTTGGCGATAGAGATGGTGAGGAAAGTCGGCACGCATTTGCGCGCGGATCCCATGCAAGTGCCAGGTGGTTTTCCCTCGCTTGGCCGGAATGACGCTCATGGCCGCCAATTCTTGGCGAATGAACTGGTGATTGCGCTCACTGTCAAACTCTGCATCTGCCAACACGCACTGAATCGCGGTGAGCCGGCGGGCCTGTTGGAGCAATTGCGGAAGCAAGGCTTCATCGTTGCAGGGACCAGGACGCGCCATTTGCGCCAGAATCAGTTGCCGAGGCAAATCGGCAACGAGCACCCATTTGAGCCAGTGGCGCCACGCTAAGCCATGCCCCTGGTCGCGGACGCGATTGACGAAGAACGTGCTGATCGCGCCGGGCGACAAACCTGTGCCGTCCACGGCAACGGTGCTGCCGCCGTTTGGTGGCAGCGGCATGGCCTGCACCGTGGCGTCCAGGAGACGTGCAAACTCGTCCTCGGTCAACCGCTTCAAGCAGCGATACAGCGTGGTGTAATCAGGCACACGACTGAGACCGAGCGCCTCCCGCAATTCCTGGTGTTCCGCCAAGCGGACCTCGGTTTCACGGTAGGTCCAGTCCTCGTAGCGCATCACGCAGAGAACGGCCAGCAAGGCGGGTTGGGTGAACGTATGTTTCGAAAAGCGCGTCCGATAGGCTGGCAGTGTTGTCTCAGCTATCTGGCGGGCGACGCGGGCAAAGTGAACCAGTCCGATTTCAGGCATTTTGAGCCTCCTGGCAGACTTCACCTGCACAGCTTAGGCCAGGATGTCAACAAGGCCAGATAGCTTCTACGAAAGTATCGGCTTTTCTAACCTCAAAGACGACCAGCCGCCGTACATCATCACGTATGCTATGGCCAATGGATCTAATAATGGTGGCACGTACATGACCTATTGTTGTACCTATCAGGGCACTGGCATCATAGCGCCTCCAAAGACGAGCAATCATCCACCTGCTCATAGTGCTTCGCCTTCCACTCACGTACCTGGGATGCGCGCTATCGCGCCACATCCACCACAAAATGCCTCAGCGACTATGCCAGTGTTTACCATAGCAGATGCTACAGCTTACGTCAGCCAGCATGTTATGCCGCAGACACTTAATCCGACGCTTCCCAAAGTACTAAAGGCTGCTTTCCTCACGGATCAGGCGCTCCATGCGTTCGTGAGTGATGATGCAGGTCTCGCCCCGAATGCGCTGGTCTGCTACGTGCAGGTGAGTGGGATGTTCACCATCCCAACGCCAAACGGCGGGCAAGAAAGTCTCCGCAAAGGCTTTGAAGTCTTCGATGCACATACCGGCAATTTGCTCATGTGGGGTGGGCAACCGTGAGAAAGGCTGGTTTTTTACCCTAGTGATGGAAAGGAATGAGCAGATATGACGAATGTCGCATTGGCCTCAGCGCAACAGTGCAGGAGCAAATACAAAGTGGGGTTGTTTTCAATGGTGTTGCTAGCATCGCTGGGATTGGTGGTTCTCGCCGGGTGTGGACCGCAGACCAATGCTGCGCAGGGGCCATCATCGCGACCTCCTACCGGCGATCAACTGATCACGTTCACCAAAATCACCTCATATGCCCAAGCGCTGCGCGAGATCACCGACCAGGGGATGCAGCCTGGCTTCCTCTGTTCCAGCGTGCAAGTTGGTATGCCTCCTCACACCACACTCTACACAGCGCTCTGGCAACCCCAGGGCCAGCGGGACAGGTACGCCAGAACCCACCAGCTCTATGTCTACTTCAGTGAGACGACGGGGGATATAAACTTTCTCACAGGGCTTTCCCACCTTGCCAATGTCGTGAGCATACGCACTGTTGGCAATGTCGAGCAGGGATTGCCTACACCGCCTGGGTCCAGCACCAATGGCGACTTTTTCTGTCCGACAGCGGTAGGCACTCCACCGGCTGGTACGCCACGCATCATGTATGGCAGCGATGGTTGGTTCACCACAAAAGTGACCTTTACTGCGCCGCTCGATACATATGACGCCGCGCTCTATGTTATCAGTAACCTGGGGCTGGCGCTCGATGCCAACTGTTTTTATCATGAGCAGACATTCGCTCCCGTCGGGCAGGAGAAGGCGTTTGCCACCACGCACACTTTGATGGTGCAAACTGCCAATCATTTCACATCTATCGCCTGGTTGCAACAGTTGCGCAGTACGCCAGGGGTAGCGTCAGTCGCTCCGCCGAGTGAACCGCCCGGCTGCTAAATCAGCAAACGCTGATCTACTCAGCACGCGGTTCTGCGCTTGACAGGGCTGCGCGCGCCACGTATCATCTCAGGCATACCCTGTGCGCGTTGCAGCGCCCGCTCGATGTTCTGAGCCGTAGGCATGGTATCACCGGCCCATTATGAGACGCTTCGCTGGCGAACCGTCGGTGGCTGGACCTTGCCGGCTGCCGTCGAGCATCCGAGGCGCACGTATCACCGCAGCGTAGTGTCATTATCGCTGCGAGGCGCAGGGGTTCAGCCACTCTCCGCATTTGGCGTGGAGAGTGGCTTTTGTTTACCCTTCGACTCTAGCTCCCCTCTCCTGCACACGGGGGAGGGGTTGGGGGTGGGGGATTACGAAAGGGAACGCTGGTTATGTCTGAGCGAGGAGGAGCGTCGTGATCGTCGTAAAATTCGGCGGCACGTCGCTCGCCGGAACGGAACGCCTGCGCGCGGCGGCGCGAATCGTCGCTGCCCTGCGCGCTGAACAGCCGGTCGTCTGTGTGGTCTCGGCGATGTCGGGTGTCACCGACACGTTGCTGACCATCGCGGACCTGATGATGAAGAAGAGCGAGACCCAGGCGCAGACCCTGCTCACCGCGCTGATCCAACAGCACGAGCAGGTGACGCGCAGCCTGACTACTACCCGCTCTTCCGCCGTCACTACCGCTGGTTCCGTTGCGGAGACCACTCCTTCGCTCGCTGCCGGTTATGCCGCGTTGCGCGCCGACCTGGAACGGCTGGCCGCGCTGCGCGAGCGACCGGATGACCACGAGACCCAGCATGCGCTCGCCGCGTTCTCCGGCTGGGGCGAACGCCTCTCTGTGCATCTCTTCGCGCTGGCGCTGGCCGCCGAAGGCATCGCCGCCGCACCCTGTACAGGCGAGCCGGTGGTGATGGTGGACCTCACCCCCGGCCCCTCTCCCATAGGAGAGGGGAGGACAGGCGTTCCGTGTTCCCCTCTCCCGCGCACGGGGGAGGGGTTAGGGGTGGGGCTTCCATCCTGGGAGCAACTCAGGCCGTCAGTGGCGGCGACACGTGAGTGGCTTGCGCCTGAGATTGCCACGCAGCTTGCGGCAGGGTGTGTGCCGGTGCTGCCGGGCTATCTGGCGCGCACGGCGGAGGGATTGGTGACGACGCTGGGCCGCAATGGCTCCGATTATTCCGCCGCGTTGATCGCCGCCGCGCTTGGGGCCGGACGCCTGCACCTGTATAGCGATGTCGCCGGTGTGCATCGTGCCGACCCGCGCGCCGTGCCCGACGCGGCGCTATTATCTGCGCTCTCCTATGCGGACGCCGCCGAGATGAGCGCGATGGGCGCGCGCGTCTTGCACCCGCAGACATTGCGCCCGCTGGCCGCCGCCGGTATCCCGCTGTATCTGCACAGCAGTTTCGTGCCGGAGACACCTGGCACCGTCATCGGCACGCCTGCCATGATACAGGCGGATGCTGTACATGACACACCGTTTGATACATCGTTGACGCGGCCTGCCTGGGTTGTTATCGCTCGCAGTGTGACGAGCGCCCACCCGCTTTTCGGTTATCTACAGCACGCGGGCGATACAGACGACCAGGCCGACGGTCTTGTCGAGGTGACAGGGCTGTTTCTGCGCCATGCCGACCTTCCAGCGCAGGAAGACGATCACCTGCACACGTATTTTGCCGCCCTTCACCAGTCTCCCGCCGATGCTGTGTCTGGTTATCCCTGCTATCCCGGCGATGGCGCGGTCTCCGGCGCGCTGGCGCTGCTGGCGGGGACGCCGCGCCCACTGCGGCTGGCGCTTTCGGCGCGCTATATCAGCGTGGCCGTGCCAATGGCAGAGAGCGCAGCCACGCAGCGGCGGCTCTATCATGCGCTGCTGCACGCCGATGAGCGCGCCATACTGAATATGCCACAAGCAGCGGATGAACCGGCGCATGGGCTGGCAGAACGGAGGCGTAGCTCATGAGACGTGACATGAACCGCGATATCGCGCTGCTGCAACTGGGCGTGGGGCGGGTCGGCGCGGCGGTGGTGCATATCATCGCTGCACAGGCTGAACGCTGGCGCGAACGCTATGGCTTAAACGTCCGTTACTATGCCCTTGCCGATTCAACCGCCTTCCTCACCGGCAAACAGACGTTCCTTACACCTGAAGCGGTGCGCGCGGCGCTACTGGCCCATGAGAACGGCCAGCGTTTCGCTGAGCAGTCCGGCGCGGCGTCGCATGACGAATGGACGCATGTGCTGGATGGCTCAGTAGAGGCTGCCGGTGATGCGGCGCGCGTTGTTGTGCTGGATTGCGCCAGCGGTGATGCGATGGCGCCGCTGCTGCTGGCTGCGCGGGCGGCAGGAGCCAGCGTCGTATTGGCAAACAAGGACCCGCTGACCGGACCCCTGGCGCAATACCGCGCGCTGGCGGAGAGTGAGTATGGCGGTTCGCTGCATATCAGCGCAACGGTTGGCGCGGGCTTGCCCATTCTCTCCGCGTTGGCTGCCAGTGTCGCCAGCGGTGATACGATCATCGAGATCGGCGCGCGAGCCAGTGGTTCGCTTGGCTTTTTCTGTGATGAACTCTCGCGCGGCGTTGCCTTCGATCAGGCGCTACGCGAGGCGATGGCGCGCGGCTATACCGAGCCGGACCCGCGCCTGGACCTTTCCGGCTTCGATGTTGCACGCAAGTTGCTGATTCTGGCGCGCGTGGCTGGCGCCTCCGCCGAACTGGCGGATGTGCAGGTGGAGAGCCTGGCGCCGCAGGGCAGCGAGGCGCTTTCGCTGGCGGAGTTCGTCGCGGCGATTCCCGATTATGCGGACCATCTGGCGGCGCGCGCCAGTAACGCCCGTTCCGCCGGGCAGGTGGTGCGTTATGTTGCGCGGATGCGGCCCGATGGCGAGTTGCGCGCGCTGCTGGCTGATCTGCCGCCGGAGCATCTACTGGCGCGTGGCGCGGGACCAGATAACGTCTTTGTGCTGCGGACGGCGCGGTACGACGCCAATCCGCTGGTGATCGCCGGTCCCGGCGCAGGCATCGGCGTGACGGCTGGCGCGGTGGTGAGCGACCTGTTACGCGCGGCGGGGGTGCTGTGATGAACAATTCACGATACCCCTCATCCACGCCGGATATCGCGCAGTGGCGCAGTGTGCGTGTCCGCGTGCCTGCTACCTGCGCCAACCTCGGCCCCGGCTTCGATTGCCTTGCCCTGGCGCTCGATTTCGCCAATACCTTTGAGGTGCGAGACCTCACCCCGGCCTGCGGCCACCCCTCTCCCAGAAGAGAGGGGACCGTGGGGCAGGTACAGTGGCGAGGGACATGGCCCCCACCCCCCGCCCCTCCCCCGTGCGCGGGAGAGGGGAGCCAGACGCCAGCGGCGAAAACTCCGCACCCTGCGGCCCCGCTCCTCGCGGGAGCGGGGGGAGGGGGTGAGGTCTCCCTCGAACTCTCCGGCGCTGAGGCGGATCTGGCGCACCTCTCGCCGGAGCGAGATAACCTCTTCTGGCAGGCGTTTTGCGCGCTCTATACGCACCTGGCATTGCCGGTTCCCCTCTGTCGTGTGCGCATTGAGGTCTGTTTGCCGCCGGGGTGCGGGCTGGGCAGCAGCGCAACGGCGGTGGTTGGCGGATTGCTGGCGGCGAATACGCTGCTGGGCGAGCCGCTCTGCCGTGACGACCTGCTCGATCTGGCCGTCGCCTGCGAGCCGGGGCATCATGCGGATAACGTGGCGGCGGCGCTGCTCGGTGGGCTGGTGGTGACGGGCGCACGGAACTGCAATGAGCGCATGATCGCTTTGTCGCTGCCAGTGCCGGAGGCGCTACAGGCCGTGTTGTTCATCCCGGACCAGCCGATGAGTACCGTGCATGGGCGTTCATTGCTGCCGGCGCAGTATCCGCGCCAGGATGTGACTTTCAACCTCAGCCGGGTGGCGTTGCTGCTGGGCGCGCTGCAAACCGGGCGCTTCGATCTGCTGGCGACGGCGATGGAGGATTGCGTTCACCAGCACTACCGCGAACAACTCTTTCCTGCGCTCAGCCCGCTGATTGCCGCAGGGGTGGCTGCGGGCGCGCATGGCGTCTGTCTCTCCGGCGGCGGCTCCTCGGTGCTGGCATTGGTGACGGAGGGCGCGGCAACGGTGGCGGCGGCGCTGGAAGATGAGGCGCGGGCACGGGGCGTTGGTGGCCACAGCCGTATACTCGCCATTGCGCAGGCTGGCGCGAACGCCACGCTATTCGAGTCACCGGCGGAGGATGGTGGAGAGATCGAGGAGGTAGCGCAATGAGGATTGAGTCACGAGAGATGGGCAATGGCGCCGCTTCGCTGGCAGCGTTGCGCTTCGTCTGTGCCTCCTGTGGGGCGTCGGCTCCAGCAACCGGCACGCGCTTCCGCTGCGCCTGCGGCACGCCGTTTGATCTGGAAGACCTCACCCCCGGCCCCTCTCCCGCGAGGAGCGGGGAGGACAGCCAGCATCGGGCAGGACCTGCTTCTGGTTTCCCGCTCCCCCGAATAGAGGAGCAAGTAAGGGTAGGGGCGACCTTGCAAGCGCACTTTCACAAGCGGTTGGGCGTTGCGCTGGGCAGCGCGGCCAGTGGTGTTTGGCGCTATCGTGAGTTGCTGCCGCCACTGGCTGAGACGTTCATTGTGTCGCGGCAGGAGGGCAACACGCCGCTGTATCCAGTGGGCGCAGGTGAGCCGGGCGCATGGCGGGCGATTGGCGCGTATGTTGGCGTCGAACGGCTCTACCTCAAGCACGAGGGTGAGAATCCCACCGGCAGCTTCAAAGATCGCGGCATGACAGTGGCGACGAGCGTGGCGCGGACGATTGACGCACAGGCGGTGGCCTGCGCCTCCACCGGCAATACCGCCGCGTCGCTGGCTGCGTATGCTGCGCAGGCAGGATTGCCGGCGCTGGTCTTCCTGCCTGCGGGCAAGGTGGCCGGTGGCAAGCTCGCGCAGAGCATCGCCTATGGCGCGCGGCTCGTTTCCGTCTCTGGCGACTTCGACGACGCGATGCGCCAGGTGGAGGCCGTGGCAGACCAGTTGGGCATCTATCTGCTGAACTCGATCAATCCGTACCGGCTGGCGGGGCAGCGTACCATCGCCTATGAACTGCTGCAACAACTCGGCTGGCAGGCGCCGGATTGGGTAGTGCTGCCCGCTGGCAACCTGGGCAATACCTCGGCCATCGGCGCGGCGCTGCTCCACGCGGCGGAGATTGGGCTGATCGCGCAGGCGCCACGCCTTGCCTCTATCCAGGCGACCAATGCCGATCCGTTCTATCAGAGCTATGCCGCCGGCTGGCAGTCGTTCTCGCCGGTGCGTGCGCATACGCGCGCCAGTGCCATCAACATCGGCGCTCCGGTCAGCTATGCGCGGGCGCGGGCGGTGATCGAGGCGACGAATGGCGTTGTGGCTGAGGTCAGCGACGACGAGATTTTTGCGGCAAAAGCGCGGATTGATCGCGCAGGCATCGGCTGCGAACCAGCCTCCGCCGCCGCACTGGCCGGGGTGCGGCAACTCACCAGTGCAGGAATTATCGCACCTGGTGAATCGGTAGTCGCCATCCTGACCGGCCATCTGCTCAAAGATACCGAACAGATCACGCCGGAGGTATCGCCAGGCGAGAACCAGCAGGGCGACGACCTGTTGCGCGCCATCGAGGCAACGCTGAGGAAGTTGGACGACAAGTAAATGGACAGAGCATAGGCCAACAGGTGAATCAGCCGGTTCCTCGTTCGTCCGGATGAACCCTTTGCTTTTCACCACACTCGTCCGCTCGCGCTTCCCTCTCCTCGCGGGAGAGGAGGCAGGGAGTGAGGTCCTATGGCAACGCTGGTAAATTCGGCGGGCGGTGTTCGTTGAAATGATCTACGACGGTCGTATGCAGCCAGTGATAGATCGCAGGATGGGCCAGCGCGTTGTCGGGAAGCAGTGCGAGCATCCGCGCGAGGGCAGCGTTCGCCTGGATGAAGCGCCGCTCCACCTCCGCGCAGGAAAAGGCGCTGAAACGTGCGACAGCCTGGGCATTGAACGCCTGGTCGTCATCATATCGCCGCTCGGCAGGATATGCTATATCAAGCTGGCGCGTGCCGTCACGGAGCAAGAGCGCGACGATGCCCAGCGTTTCCTCCTCCCACGCGGTGACATGCGCAAGCAGATCTCGGCGCTGCACGAAGCCCTGTGCCGCGAGATATGCTGTACGGTCGCTCGCGCTCAAATCTTCCAATGCGAGCAGGTATGCCTGCCAGCCGTCATCCAGCGCCCGCAGCAGTCCTCGCACGTCTAGCCGCACCTCTGGCTGGATACTCGAACTGATCTGTACCATTGTCATCTCCTCCACACACTCGTGGACGCTCTCCGCCAAAATCTTACCGAAGAAATTGCATTGATTGGTAAGATAATAGCGCAGAAAACCTTACCTGTCAAATCGTGTATAATGGTAATATCATTGCAGAGGCGGGAGAGACGATGACACACGACCATGAACAGCGACCACTGAGTGAGCTACAGAGCCATGTGGCGGGCAAATATATTGAAGCAATTGGCGACATCGAGGAATTGGAATTGTTAGGCGGGCGACTCTGCCTGGATTTCGTCAATACCGTCGAGTCGCGCAGCGATCTCGTCACTGGAGAGCCGCCGAAGGGATACAAAGAGTACCTCATGAACTATGAGGATTTGGTGCATTGGGGCGGGCATGTGCAGTTGCTCTCGGCGGAGCAGCAGACTGCGCTCCTGCAGGCTGCCGCGCGTATGCCAGAGGCCGCTCATTCTTGCTTCGAGCGGGCGATTGCCTTCCGTGAGACGCTCTGCCGTGTCTTCTCGGCCATTGCCAGCGGCGGGGCGCCTGCTGCGGCGGATCTGGAGGCGGTGCAGTCCGCTTATATGGAGACGATGGCGCAGGGGCAGCTTGCCGCCGCGACGGACGGCGCGGGCCTGGCGTGGCGGTGGCAGCCACCGGAGGATGCCCTGGATCAGGTGCTCTGGCCGGTGGTGCGCTCAGCAGTTGAACTGCTGACGGCGCCAGAGGTGGCGCGGGTCAAGGTGTGCCCGGGTGTGGGAGACTGCGGCTGGCTCTTTCTGGATACCAGCAAGAATGGCCGTCGCCGCTGGTGCAGCATGGAAAGCTGTGGCAGTCGAGTCAAGATGCGACGCTATTACGCGCGCACACATACAGGGCAGGCAGAAGATAGCGGTGGTGAGCATGGTGGCGATGACGGCAAAGATTAGCCCTTGCGTTGGCATAGGGCGTGCGGCGACAATAGTTGATGGCTCTGCTAATGAAGGCAGAGCGGCCTATCGCCTATCACGCAGAGAAAGAGACAGACACATGCTCCTCATCGCAGTGACGAAGATTACGGCGCCGAAAGAACACCTGGACCACATTGCTGAAGCGTTTCGCAAGGCCGCGCCGGACCTGAAGCAGTTCCCCGGTTGTAAGGGCTTTGAGCTGTGGCTGAACGAGACAACCTTGCAAGCCATTTCGCGCTGGGATTCGCGTGAATCAATGGAAGGCTACACCAAGAGCAATACGTTCCTGGCGCATCACGCCGGCGGCGCTTCCACCACCCCAGGCAGCGAGATCGAATATTACGAGGGTGATGTGCTGTTGTAGGGACTACTCACCTGCCTGTCGCCGCAATCGTTTGCCTAGCGGCCCCTCTCCTCGCGGGAGAGGGGTGCCCGTAGGGCGGGGTGAGGTCTCTTTTGTGTGTTACGCGCCTACAGTTTGGGTGGCTGGCTCGAAGACTTCGGCGTCAATGTTGATGTTGATCTTCTCGCCGACCAGCACGCCGCCGGTCTCCAGCGCCACGTTCCAGACGAGTCCCCAGTCCTTGCGGTTGATGCTCGTATGCACCGAGTAGCCGGCAAGGCGCTCGCCCTTCATATTTTTCGTCTCACCTTCGCGTGTCACCTCCAACGTGACGGGCTTGGTCACATCGCGGATGGTGAGGTCGCCATAGACGCGGGCGTGGTCATCGTCCAGCTTCTCCACGCGCGTACTTTTGAAGTTGATGGTCGGATACTTCGCCACATCGAGGAAGTCCGGCGAGCGCAGGTGATTGTCGCGGTTGGGGTCGCCGGTGCTGAGGCTGTCGGCCTCAATGGTGAACTCCACCTGCGAGGCCGTATGCTCCGGTTCATCCAGGTCAATCTTGCCGGAGAACTTGGTGAAACGCCCTTTCACCGTCGTTACCATCATGTGTTTGGCGGAAAACTCGATCACCGTGTGGGCGGGGTCAAACTCCCAGGCCATGATGCGTTCCTCTCTTCCAATCTTCCAATGTGGAATGGCGAACTGAATACTACTGGAATATCCAGCCCTTTCTTCACGACAGTGGCACCCAAAAGCAAAGCCACTACAGAATATATAGCAGGATAGGCAACGACTGTCAAGTCCTAAACTATCGTTGAGGAGGGAGCGTGTTCCTGCCAATCCTTTGCTATCAGGGCGATATACTGCTGGCCGCGCACTTAGCGCGCCAGAATCCAGGCGACAAGCGAATCCAGATATCCCGGCACAAACGTCAGCTTCTGGGTTGTTTCGTCGCGGTATCTGATGCCGTGGTCGCCGCCGGGAAAGATGCGGATCGTGCAATCGTGGTGGCCTGCGGTGTGCAGCGCATGTGCGATCAGATCGGCGCTTTCCTGTGGCGGCACGCTGGCATCCGCTGCTCCAAAGATGAGCAAGACGGGTTGCGTGACCTGCTTCCAAGTTGGCAACGGATCGAAGTCCATCGTTCGGCTGAAATAGCCCACCATCCCCGGCCACATTCGCTTGGGCGTATGGCGCAGCAGGCCGAACATCAAGTGAACAGTGGCCATGCGCCGGGAGCGCGTGATCTGTGAGGCGCTGGACGCCTCGATGATGAGCCTGCGGCGGTAGTGTTCCTGCTGCGCCGGACTCATACCCGGAGCCGAGATGGCAACGAGAAAGCGCACCTCTGTGGAACGCGCAGCCGCCAGCGGCGCAACCCAGCCGCCCTCGCTGCATCCCCAGAGGCCCACGCGCTGCGGGTCTATCTCCGGGCGCGCGGCCAGCAGGTGGACAGCGGCCAGCGCATCGCCCGCCAGTTCTGCAAACGTGCCGCTGCGCCAGTTGCCGGTGGAGGCGCCTACACCGCGCTTGTCATAGATCAGTGTGGCGATGCCGCGCGCCGCGAAATACTCCGCAAAGATGCGATAGTCGTCGCGTGGGTCGTCGCCCGACCCATGCACCAGCGCCACCCCAGGGCATAGCCGCTGTGCATCCGGCAATTGCGGCAGCAGGAGCGTTCCACCCAACCTGACGGAGCCATTGTGGAACGCGACTTCCTCTTCTCGTATTGGCATGATGATGAATTGCCCAGTTGCTGTTGGTGTGGCTGATGGCGATGATGCTGGCAGTGTCATAGGTTTTTCTCTCCCCCGCAGCGGCTATTACTGGCTTTCCGGCATTGCCCAGATTCGCCAGGCGTACCAGATGTGCCGTTCTCGTTTCTTTGTCGCTGGCAGAGGCTACCAGATAACGCAACATGCAGCATGCAGCGTATGTTCGTGGAAATTGCGCTGCCCGTTTCCTGGTTATCCCTGTTTGGCTTGTTGCGTTGCCTGTTGTTGCTGTTCTTGGAGGCGGACGGCCTGCTGGTGCGCCGTGTAGGATTCCGCGACGCGGCCCAACGCATAGAGGATGGCTGAAGAGTTATTCCAGGCGACGGCGTTGTTGGGGTCCAGCGCCAGCACGCGCTCACAGGCGGCCAGCGCATTCGTGTAGCGTTTCATTGCATAGAAGAGGAAGCTCTGATTGTTCCAGGCGGCGAGATAATCGGGGTCCAGCGTCGTTGCCACCTCGTAGGCGGCCAGCGCCTCCGTGGGACGTTTGAGCCGCTCCAGCGCCAGCCCTTTACCGTTCCAGGCGAGCGCATCACCTGGATTCAGCTTGAGCGCCCGCTCGAAGCTGGCCAGCGCCTCGTCCTCGCGTTGCAGATCGTGCAGCGCGTACCCTTTATGGCGCCAGGCAATCGCCAGCGTTTCGTCTATGATGATGGCTTGCTCGCAGGCGGCCAGCGCCATATAGACACGGCCAAGTTCGTTGCTGGCGTAGGCCAGCGCCACCCAGCAGCGCGCGTCTTTGGGGGCGGCGCGCGTCGCCTGTTCCAGCAGCGGCAGCGCCTCTGCATAGCGTTGTTGATCGAGCAAGGCGTTGCCTTCTGCCAGCAGGCGGTCGCCCGCGCCGACGTTCACCGGCGTGGTGGTGGCTGGCGATTCCGCCAGGAAGGCGCGTAGGAAGGTGAGCAGCTTTTCCAGGCTGTCTTTGAAGTAGTTGTTCTGATAAATAGGCATGGCGTTGAAGCGCACCAGCGGTTGCAGGCTCTCCGGCAGGCGCTCGGCAGTTGGCATGGGCGTCTGGCCGATCAGCAGCGGCACGAGGCGCAGATCGCCGGATAGCGCGCGTTCCAGCGCCATCTCCACCTCACGCCGCACGAAGTCATCGGGGTTTTCCAGGCGGCGGCGCTGCTGCTCATCCACGATATCCAGCCAGCGCGGGCCGATGACCACCAGCGCGACGCTGCACTGCGCCAGCGTCGCCTCGATGCGCGCCGCAAAGTCTTCGCCAGGGTGAAGCGAGTCAATATCCTGGAAGATGGCGTCGCGTCCGAACTGCGCGGCGAGTGCGTCGTAGAGGCGACCGCAGATATCCAGGGTATCGTCGCGGCGATAGGAGATGAAGATGTTGGCCGCCATAGATGTCTCCTCCGCCTGCACCAAAGGTGACTATTTGGGAATAAATAAGGTGTAGCCCAGGGCCGAGTGGTATTTGCTCATCACTGAGGCGGTAAGCTGTCTTGATCGTCTCGAAGGTTTCGCCGCCAGCGATGGATGATTGCACCGCTAACCCTGTGCAGTTGATTCTGTTGGCGCGATAGTGCGCGCGTGCGTCACTTCGTTTTTGGTCGCTGGACGAATCTGTCCCTCTTGAACAGTGACGACATCATACGTGGAACCATCCACCCGGAAAACTTCTACCTCATAGGCTTTCCCCGAAGGGTGAATATCCGCAATTGTGCCCACGTCGCCAGCCACCAGGCCATATTGCGGCAAATCCACCGTAAAGACCACTGGCTCAAATTCTCGAATCATTGCTGCTTCCCCTTTCAGCCTATACAGCCCATGCAACTTGCATCTCTCAATCATCAGTCGCGTGCATAGGCGGAGATCAGCCGTGGATAGTTTCGTCCGCCGTCAATCATCCACACTGAACGTACCTGTGGATTCCTGCCATCCGGCGATTGTAGCGCCCCCTCAACTACATACTTTACGCCATCATCGAGCAGGATTTCTTTTACATACTCATGTGTGATGACATGCCGCAACAAGGCGTCACGTAACACCTGCCATTGCGCCAGGGTAAACCCAAATCCCAAAAAGAACTTTGCTTTGCCCGGATGTTTCAACAAATAGTTGGTGATCTTGGCATCTGCAATCACCGCTTGCGCCGCATGCGGCACAAACATCACTCAGCCTCCTGTGGTTTCCCTGTTCCCCACATGTCTATCGGCCACATATTCTAGATAGCCTGCTTAAGTGGTCTAATCCAGATAAACCATATTACGTGATTACATCATATTGATATAATACAGCACAGTCCGTTTTTGAGGGATGTTCCATCATGGAACACCCTCTGATTTGTCAGCGTAAGCGAGAGAGGCAAAACCGATGGCAGCAGGAGCCGACCGCGAGGTCTTTCTTCCGGCGGAACAGGCGCAGGTGTCGTTCTATGCGCGCCCGATTCGCGCCGTGCGCCTGCCGGATGGGCGTATCGCGGCGGTCTTCAGCGATCTCTGCGAGGCCATCGGGCTGACACGTCCCTCGCAGGCGCGGCGCATCCAGGCGGATGAGACGCTGGCCGAGCATCTGGTGCTGGCGCGGGTGGAGACCGATGGCGGGCCGCAATCGCTGGATGTGCTGACGGCGTGGGCGATTCCCGCCTGGTTGCAAGGCATCCATCTCTCGCGGGTGACGCCGGAGAAGCGCGCCGCTATCCTGGCGTTCAAGCGCGAGGCTGCCGATGTCCTCTATCGCCACTTTTCGGGGCAGGCGGCGCTCTCCGCTGCAACGACGGATGCTACCGTGCTCGTGCCGTCCGAGCCGGTGGCGCAGCCGGAGCGACCCGCTGCCGAGGCCGAACGCGGCGAATGGATCACCTATCATCAGGCGATGGTGGCGTGGCTGCAATGGCAGGACGACATGGAACGCTGGCGCGCGGAGAGCGCAGAACGCCAGCAGGCGTTGGAAGAACGACAGGACGCGCTGGAGAACCGCATGGAACAGGTGGAGGAGTTGTCGCGGCTGTTTTTGGAGGTGCGCGAACGCCTGGGGGCGCCAGCCTTGACGCCGGAGCATCAGGCAGCGGTGCGGCGCATGGCAGCGCGGCTGTGCGCGCTCACCGGCCAGCGTGAGGCGGAGATTGCGGCGGAGCTGCGCGCGGCGCTACACCTTGCGCGTACAAGCGACGGCGATGCACTCTCTAACATTCCGGAGTCCGCCTGGGAGCGCGTGGCCGCGTGGTTCCAGTTCAAGATTGCGGATGTGGAGAAGAGCGGGGGTGGATGAAGAACCGCTGGAGAGTACGGTCTCATCGGCAGTGGTGTCGCGGCAGTAAACTGCCGGCGCACGGAGATGAGGCTAAAGCCAGTGTGACACATCGCTTTCCAGCTTCAGCCTATTTTTGCCGTGCCCAGGCTTTATAAAGCCGGGCGAATAACTTCCCTCAAGCCAAGCGTAATGGACTACCTTTAGCGGCTGAGCGCGAAGAGGAAGATGGTGATGAGCAGCGAGTGCGCGCCCAGGACAATGCCGCCAATTGCCATGCCGGTGCCCTCTTTGTTGGGCAGGCGCGAGGAATAGCCCAGCGCGCGGATGCCGTAGTAGATGGCGTAGATGGCGGTGAAGCCGAGCAGGTAAAAGCCGCCGTCAAGCGTGCTATCACACGGTTCCCTCACACGGTTCCCTGCGTCTCAGCGAGACCACGGAGCGAAGCGCAGGAGCGGGCAAGTGCTTGACGGCGCTTGACAGGTCATACGCTGGCATGATACGCTTGCCTGTGCGGGGGGCGAAGTGGTTGCCTCCGCAAAAGTTGTCAAAAAAGGGGATGGCCCCAGGGTGTAGAACGCACCCGTGAGGCCGTTCGATTGCGTCGTCGTTTTTCAGCCCTCACGCAACCAAACCGGATGTTCATCATATGGTATGCGCCCGCCGTAGCGCAAACAGCAAAGCGCGCACAAGCGGGATTGACCGTAGCACCCATAGAACACCGGATACGTGCAGGCGCAGACCGGCGACGTTCAGAAAGGCTGGGCGTTTCGCTATGCGTACCTTCAAGCGTTTCCTGGCATCCCTGGCGCATGGTTTCGCGCGCCTGTTCCATCGTTCCCCGTATCCTTCGTATCCGGCACAGCTTCGCAATCCCTCCACTGCTGCGCTCGCTTATGCAGCCTCTGTCGCTTATCCTGCCAACCCGCGCAATCCCCGCTATCCGCAGGGAGCGAGGCGACCGCTGCCACCGCTGGATGATAGCGATGACTGGCAGCGCCACGCGCTCAAGCTGGCCGATGACTACGGCGTGATCGCGCATCGCCTCTTCGCCTACACGGCGCGTGGCGCGGGCGTGCGCATCTTCATCGCGCTGGTGATCGGTGACGGCCACGGCCATGCCTGCTCTCCGGAGGACGACTATCAGGTGGGCGTCGAACGCTACGTGCGGGTGGATCCGCTTGGCCGCGTGGTCTGTGAGTGCCCGCATGGCGGGGTGGGCGAGCCCTGCGGGCATGCCGGTGCGATCCTGCGGCATGTGCTGGCACACCCAACCCATCCAACACGTCCCTTGCCGTGAGGTCATCTGTTTGCTCAAATTGACCCCTATGCCTCGATAGTTTGCTATTGACAGGCGATGTACACTGCCCGATAGATGCAACTTGCGGAACACACGACATGGCAGGTGCGCGCGTGGGAGAAAGGTGAGAGACGATGCGCTGGTTTGGCTGGTTTCGTCGCAAGAAAACGGGCGACGGCAGCGTGGCGATGGACGATGCGACGGTTCAGGTGATAGGAGGGCGCAAACGCTCGGTCGGCGTTCCCTATCTGATGCCCACCGATCTGGAAGAGATGAACCGGCTGGATTTCCAGCACTATATGTTGCGCTATGCGCTGCGTGGCAACTACGCCGCGCCAATCGGCAATCCCACCAGCATCCTGGATGTAGGAACGGGCACCGGACGCTGGGCGCGCGAGATGGCGGCGCTCTTTCCACAGGCTAACGTGGTCGGCGTTGATGTGCATGTGCCGCCCGCCGATACACAGGCGCAGGGTGGCAAGGAGGATGCGCTGCCGCCCAATTACTCCTTCGTTCCTGGCAATATCTTCGAGGGATTGCCGTTTGCCGACGGCAGTTTCGATTTTGTGCATATGCGGCTGCTGATTATGGCGATTCCGCATGAGCAGTGGCCGCAGGTCATCGGTGAGCTGGTGCGCGTGACCCGCCCCGGCGGCTGGGTGGAATCGGTGGAAACGACGATCTTGCAGCAGGCAGGGCCAGCAATGGCGCAGATCATCCAGTGGAGTACAACGGTGCTGGGATGGCGCGGCGTCAACCTGCTCGATGGCGAGAAGGTGGGCGATCTGCTGCGCGCCGCCGGGCTGACGCAGACGACCACTATTCCCGTCATGTTGCCCTGCGGCGAGTATGGTGGCCGCGTCGGGAAGATGCTGGCGGCGGACTATATTTCCGGGGCAAAGGGATTGGGAGGCGTCGTGGTCTCGCGCGGGCTGGCAACCAACGAGGAGTTCGAGCGGGTCCTCGCGGCTGCTGGCACGGAGCTTGCTTCGCCACAAGCGCGCTGCGTGGTGCCGTTCTATGTCGCCTTTGGCCAGCGCCGCGTCTAGCAATGCCGGTTTTTCCTGCCAGGCAGTCGTTTCCTCGGGCGGTAGTTTTCGAGATGTTTCAATGTAGGGAGGGGTGCTTACACCCCTCCTTCTTTATCTCTCTTTCCTCCATACCTCCAGTGCACCCTTCCCCTTGACATTCATTCCTAATGTTGTTAGAATTACTAATTATGTTAGATCAATCAGAGGTAGACACACGAGCCATGCGTCGTGCTGCTACCCACGCACATATATTAGAGGCTGCCTGGGCGCTTGCCAGGCGAGACGGAATCGCTGCTATCGCGCTCCGCGACATTGCCGGACGTGTGGGGATGCGCGCTCCGTCGCTCTATACTTATTTTCCGTCCAAAAACGCGCTGTATGACGCGATGTTCGCGGAGGGAGCGCGGCAACTCGCCGAGACCCTTGCCAGCAGGCGGAAAGACGCTGATCCAGGTGAGACCTTGCGCGCTCGCGTGCAGCTATTCATCGCCTTCTGCATGGCGGACCCGGTGCGCTACCAGCTACTCTTCGAGCGACCAATTCCCGGTTTCGAGCCGACGCAGGACTCGCTCGATATCATGCTCAGCGCCCTTGCTGGGACGCGGACAGACCTCGAAGCGGTTGGGATTCACGGGGAGCGGGCGCTGGACTTGCTGCGGGCGCTCATTACCGGGTTGATCTCTTTACAGGTTGCCAATGATCCGGGCGGAGATCGCTGGACGCGACTGCAAGAAGAAGCGCTCGAGATGTTCCTTGCCCACTATGCGCATCGGGCGGCCAACGTCAAGTGATCGCCATGCAAAGGGGGACGATGATGGCTAGGGTAGTGATTGTAGGCGCTGGTCCTATTGGGCTGGCGACCGCCATCCTGCTGGCACGCGACGGCCATGCGGTGACAGTCCTCGAGAAGGACGCGCAGGCTCCGCCCGTGACGGAACTGGAGGCCTGGGAACGCTGGGAGCGCAGGGGGGTCGCACAGTTTCGCCAGGCGCATTTTATGCAAGCGCGATTTCGTCACCTCCTGGACGCCGAGCTTCCAGAGGTTCGCAACCAAATCAGGGCATTAGGTGGTAGGCGTTTCAACCTCATCACGGCGCTTCCTCAGTCGCTCTCCGACCGCTCATTCCGCCCCGGAGACGAGCGATTTGAGACGCTCACTGGCCGTCGTCCCATCCTGGAATACGCCTTCGCGCAGGTAGCAGCGAGAACGCCCGCTATAGAGATCGTTCGCGGGGTCGGTGTGGATGGGCCTATCGTTGGGCGATCTGTTCGTCCAGGTATTCCCCATGTCATCGGGGTGCGCACGAAGGATGGCGCAGTGTTCAGCGCCGATCTCATCATTGACGCTATGGGGCGTCGCTCGACGTTGGGAGAGTGGGTGGTGGCGCTCGGTGGACGCGCGCCCTACGAAGAAGCCACGGATGCAGGATTTGCTTATTACACCCGCCACTTCCGGTCGCGCGATGGGTCTGTGCCTGCATTCCGTGGGCCGGTTAGCGCGACGCTCGGTTCGATCCTCACCCTCACCGTGTTGGCGGATAATGACACCTGGACCGTTGCCATCGCAGCAATGGCGGGAGATCGGCCTCTCAAGGCGCTGCGGCATAATGAAGTGTGGGAGCGCGTGGCGCGGACAATTCCTCACGTCGCTCATTGGATTGACGGCGACCCGCTGTGCGATGTGACGCCAATGGCAGGCGTACTCGACCGCTACCGCAGGATCGTAGTGGATAGCCAGCCTGTGGTCACTGGCCTGCTCCCCGTGGGCGACGCCTGGGCCTGCACCAATCCCACGGCAGGGCGTGGCTTCTCCCTCGGACTCATGCACGCGATTGCCTTACGCGATGCCATGCGCGAGGTTCCCGATGATCCTGCTCGACTCGCAGAGGTGTTTGATCATGTGACTGAGGAAGCGCTCACGCCCTGGTACCGCGATCAGATCAATCGAGACTATCAGCGGGCAGCAGAGGTCCAGACGGCTATAGATGGAAGAGCGCCAGTCAGATCTCCTAATGACCCAGCCAAACAGATGCAGGCTGCCCTATTGACGGCGGCGAGCTTCGATCCCGATGTGGCGCGTGCCTTTTTCGAGGTGTTTTCCTGCCTTGCTTTGCCGGCGGAGATTCTGGGCCGCCCACGAATCCACGAGAAGGTGGCGGCATACATTGGCGTGGCGCCACCGCAGATGCCCGGACCTACCCGCGCTGAACTGGTCGCCCTCATGAGTTGATGACCAGCTATCAAAACGAGAATCTGGCCGTCGCACATATGCCAGAGCGAGAGGCATCTACTTTCCTTGCGCTTTAGATCACCAACGGGACATACTGCAAGCGAAGGGAGCGTGAGGAGTGGAGGAGAACCCGAACGATGCGCCAACGCATCCAGCACTGGATAACAGGCCTCGATAGCTGGGAGGAGCGGGTAACTGATTTCCCGCGTTATCCTGGGTGGCTCAGCGTATCCGTAGCAGTAACGTGGGCCGTTGCTGGCCTGAGCCTTGTACTCTCACTTGCGGTGCTGCTCCTCTTCACCCTGTTTCCCGGCTTTTCCTCGCTGGCGCGGCCATTACAACCGCTAGGGGAGGTGCTAGGCGCGCTCATAGCGGGCCTGATGATTCTGTCAATGATCTTCTTCCTGCTGTTTCTCCTGCATGTGATGCTTGTCCTCATCACCTACACTTTCATCACACTCGCACGTGGGACGCTGAGGTCGGTGCTGGCATTTGCCCATTGGTTCCACTGAGCGGTGTCAGGACACTCATCACTCCGGCAAGGCGCGACGGGAAAGCGCCTTGCCGCAGCGAGAACAGCTATGGCAACTGGTAGCTGTAGATGGTGTAGGCGGCGTGTTCAGCGGTGTCGTCCACCGGCGCGGAGACGCACCAGAGCGTGTCGTGTCCGCCGCCGGAAGATGGCGACGCCATGATGTAGGCGAGCGTACTCAGTGGTTGGCCATAGGTCAGTGGGCGCCAGCTCGTATCGCCGGCTTTCCAGGCGTAGAGTGAGTTCTTCAGGTCAGAGACGGTGGCAGAGCCGAAAAGGGCCTCATCAAGATTAGCGAATGTGGCGACCACTCTGTCATCGCTAGTGACCGTGAACGCTGCGATAAAACTGTCGCGTGGGCGCAGACCGCTCGTTGGCGCAGCGACCCATGTTGCACCGTCATCCAGGCTGGCCCAGAGACTGTGGTTGTTGGTGCTGAGCGGCGACAGAATCACCTGATTTTCCACGTAGATGACTATCTGGCCGGAGCCTGTTTCGCCAGGCGCCACCGCGAATGAGCAGGCAGGTGCCGTTCCTATCGGCTGCCAGGTGGCGCCGTCTTCGCTGCTGCGCCAGAGACGACATTCCCCTCTGCTGGCACAATCCTGGTTGAGCGCTGTGGTCGCGTATAGTGCATTCCCGGTGGTGGCGGGCAGCGCATCGCAAAGCAATGTGGCATCAAGACCCGATGAGAGGTCTTGCCAGGTGGCGCCACCATCTGCGCTACCAACCAAACGTTCACCACAGATGGATTGCCAGCAGGCGGCGAGGCCATATATCCATTTCCCGCGCGACCTGATGATTTCGCTGTTGTTATACTGGTCACCTATCAGGTGGAGGCCACTTTGTAGGTGAAGTTGCAGCCAGTGCTGCCCGCCATCAGTGCTGATGAACTGCATGGGACAGGGTGGCCCTCCGCTGCTGAACATCGCCATTGTCGCGGTAGTAGGTGAGCTACCAATATCCCCAACCGGCTGATTTTCGGCAGTGGGACACATGTCGGACGAAGGAACCTGATCGTCTACAACTAGCAGCACGATATTCGGATTGGTCGCGCTGACATATGCCGCTATCTGGTCGAGGTTCGCTCCGGACATCGGCAGCGGCAGCGATTGCCAGGTAAGGCCGCCATCCGCTGTGCGGCGCAGCACCGGCGACCAGACGCCATTGCTGCTCATATGGTTCGAGGTTTCGTAGACGATGCGCGGGTTGCTGGCTGCAATTGCTGGCGCGCCGGCCCCTATCGCGCCGTTGGTGTCAATCAGTTGGCGATCTACCGTCCAGGTGGGTGACTGGCCGATAATGCCCTGCGTGCCGCTAGCGGGCGCTGGCGTCGCCCGCCCGTTGGCAAAGTGCAATACGCCTATAATGAGCAGCACCACAGCAGCCAGCGAGGCGAACGTGGCGAGGATGCGGAGATGGCTCTGTCTCATGTCCTGTCTTCCCTTCGGATGGTAGGCAAGGTGGGTAAACCGCTCGTGTTGCCACTGCCCGCGCCGCATGCGCTGCGTCTCCAATACCAGTTCCGCCTGTTCGTCCATCTCACTGGCCGCATCCGGTTCTGCGCTGTGATGTGCCATTTCCGGCGGAAGAGTGGCAGTATTGTTTGGTGATTCTTGGAATACCGAGGATTCTGGCAGTCGTTCGCGCATGAGCATGGAGACGTAGCCTGCGATGCCGGGCAGAGGTGGAACGGTGCGGCTCCAAGCGGCGGCATCATCCAGCAATTGCTGATGGAGCGCCTGCACTGCGGGTGGCAGCGGGTCTTCCAGCATAGGGTGTCTCCTTTTACGCAAGGCCAGCGCCGGATGTTCCGGGCAGACGACATTCCAGTTGGTTGTCTTTTGTCTTAGTCTCAGCGTGCTGCTCCAGTAATTCGCGCAATCGCAGCAGTGCCCGCCGCAGCCGTGTGCGGATGGTGGCCGGTGGCAGATCAAGCGCCACGCCGATTTCACTGGCATCCATCCCGCCGTAGTAGCGCAACAGCACGACATCGCGCGCCTCTTCTCCGAGCAAAGTCAGAGCGCGGCGCAGGTCTAGTGCGCTGGTATGCGAGGTGGTGCCGGGGCCAAGATCGGTGATGAACTGGATTCGCGTCGGCGTCTCCGTTTGTGGGAACGGCTCGGTATGGCGCTGGTATGCTCCGAACGGGCTGGCGTGCCAGTTCCGGCAGACGTTGACGGTGATGCGCAGCAGCCAGGAGCGCACTGCCGCTTCTTCGCGCAGCGAGGACCATCCACGCCACGCGCGCAGCAATGCCTCTTGCACCGCGTCCTCCGCATACACCTGCCCCACCAGTGCGGTTGCCACGCGCGCCATGGCGTCTGCATGCGGCAGGACGAGCTGCGCATACCGGCGATCATCCATACAACGCGCCCTTCCCTTTTCGCATCCCCTATGTTCCAATCAAGCCGCCGGCTTTGCTCACAAACCAGTCAGTAGAAAAGACAGGGGCCAATGCAGAAGTGTTTCATCGAGATGTTCTAGATTCCGTGGGTGCAGTACTTCTAGAGCGCCTCAGCACGTGAACGACTGCGGAGGTCAGGTGTAACACGGCACGCTAGATGCGGGATAGCCGCCAGGGGGTAACAGTGGAATTGCGGGAAACATTGAGGTCATGCGCCTCTGAGGACACTATGAAGTAAGAGGGTCAGCAGAAACGACGCGCCGCATGTGAAATTGCCTACAGACAAAACGCGCAACTTGCTGTACACTGGATGCACGTTTTGTGAAAGATGGCGAGAGATGGCGTAGTGCGTCGAAGGGAGGGCTTCCCTCATGGAGCAGGCACGCAACCGGGTTCAGGCGCTCGCGGGCCGGATGATTGACGGCTACCAGTTAGCGCGGATCGTCGTGAATGGCACGGCGGAGGTAGTCTATCGCGGCAAACGGGCGGAGAAGAAACCACAGCCAATTACGCGCCCTGGGTTGCCGCCGCTGCTGCTGCCAGAGCTGGCGCTGGTGAGCCTGGTGCCGCTCGATCAGCAGCGCCCGGAGCGCGCGGCGCGCCTGCAACAACGAATGCCGGCGCTGCAACGGTTTGCCCATCCCGCGCTGTTGCCGCTGCTCCGTTGTGGCGACGATCCGGTCAGCGGCTGCGTCTACGCCATCTATCCCTATCCAGCAGGCGGCTCGCTGGCGGACCGGCTGAGCGCCGCGAAGGGCAAGCCGCTGCCATATACGGAGATCAACGCCTACCTCACGCGCCTCGCCAACGCGCTGGATATCGCCCACCAGCAGGGGTATTTTCATCTCCATCTGACGCCTCATACGATTCTGTTGGATGCCGCTGGTGAAGTGTATCTGGCGGATATCGGGCTGGCGCAACTGCTGGACATCCCCAGCGCGATTGCCGCCGGTTCGCTCTATGCCGCGCCGGAGCAGATCACCCACGATGAAGCCGGACCGGCGACCGATATTTATGGCCTGGGGATGGTACTGTATCAGTTGGTGACGGGGCGTACCGCCTACGAAAGCACGCGCCATCAATTGCAGTCGCCGCCGCCGCCCAGCGAGTATCGCCCGGACCTGCCGGCGCAGGTGGAGAGCGTCATCCTGCGGGCGATTGCCAGCTATCCAACGCAACGCTATGCCACCGCCGGGCAACTGGCGCGAGACTTCACGCAGGCGGTTCAGCAGGCGCAGACGATGCCGAGCGCCAGGGGTATCCAGGGCATCAGCGCGGAAGCTGCCCCAGCCGTCACCCCGGCTGTGCCATCAGTCGCGCCCCCGGCGCCAGCCCCGCCGCGTGGCAAGTCGTTCGTCGTCTCAACGCCCGCGTCGAGCGGCAACACGCTCTATCCGCCGCCGCAGAAACCGCCCGAATGGAAATTGCCGGCGGACCTTGCCGCGCCACAGGCGCCGACCCGCGAGTTGCCACCAAATCCCGCACAGGCTGTCGCGCCAGTTGTCGCGCCAAAAGCGCCCGTAGCGCCAGCGCCACGCCAGAAGACGGCTTCGCAGCGGGCGCGGCGCAAACGGCGCTCCTGGGCGATTACCATTGTCAGCGCATTGATCGTGCTGGTCTCGGCGGCTATCGTGCTGGTGCTGATCTTCCCGCAGTTGAACCGCGCGATTCCGCTGCCGTTCCTGACGCCGGGCGCGGGCAGCCAGCCCTCTGGTTCACTCAGCGGCGCCACCGGCGCACGACTCTATGCGGCGGTGACGCCGGGCGTCTGCGATAAAGGCGGCGCGACCTGGGCGCAGAATACGGCGTCGGTGGAGACATGCAGCGCCAGCGCCTTGCTCTTGAATGCGCCGTCCTGCCAGAATTGTCCGCTGGCGGTGGTGACGCTGGGAACGCTGCCCGGCGGCGCGGCCTATCCTGCTGATTTCGTAGTGCAGGTGACGGTGCAACCACTGGCGACCGATGCGACGGTGCCGTTCGGGCTGAAGTTCCGCCAGCAATCGCTCCAGGATGATGGCGACGGGCGTGGCGGCTATAGCTTTCTGGTGAGCCAGAACGGTCAGTGGGAGTTCGATAAATACGCGGCGAACGGCAGCAAACAAACGCTGGGGCAGGGCAAGCTACATGGCACGCTGCCACCCAACGCGACGCTCGGCCTCATCGTGGATGGCTCAACGTATTATTTCTACGTTAACGATAAGTTGATAGCGACCGAACACGACACGACGTATAGCAGCGGCTATCTCTGCCTGGTGGCTGCGCCCTCGGCAACGATTCTGTTCTCGAAGTTCACGCTGTCGCGCGTGGCGTGAAGCCCCCACCCCCAGCCCCTCCGCTTCGCTCATCGCCTCCTCCGCACTGCTAGGCAGTGCTTCTATGCTTCGCATGGCGGAGGCTCATCCCCGTGCGCGGGAGAGGGGTGCTAGAGGCAGAGTGCCGCATTCCAGACGCTTCTCCTAGTGGATGAGGGGAGAGTGATTTAGGCGGGTTCTGGGGTGAGCAGCAAGAGATGGCCGACCTGCTGCTTGTCATGCGCCAGTACGATAATCTGGCCTGCGTCGTTGAGGACGGCAGTTTCATCAAAGATGAAGCTGGAGGTGGTGGCAAGGAGCGTGCTGAGATCGTGCATGCCATGCGCATCGTCCCACACAAAGAGATGCGGCTGGTTGGTGCAGGATGCCTCTGAAACCGAGTGATTGAGTGAGCAGGAAAAGCCGATGACCTCGCCGGAGGCATTGATGGCAACGGCATTGCTATCGGTGTCGTCGCCAATTGAGCCAAGCGCCAGCAATTTCCCATGCGGGCTATTGGGCGCTTCAGGAAGCCAGACAACCGCATGATTGTTGTCGTCGAAGCTCGTGCCGACCAATGCGCCTGCTGGTGTAATGTCATAAAAGTCCAGTTCGCCGCCTTGCAACGACGAGATAGAGGTTAACTTTCCTTGTGTGCCGTTAGGATGATTGGGTGTCCAGAGGAATGTCGCGCTGTTGATGGTCGAGCCGTTGACCTGCCCATAATCGTTGATGGCTGCCACAGTACCTCCGTCACCGTGCAGCACTGTTGTGGTGCCGTTAGCGCCATGCGGGGTATTGGGCGTCCAGAGAAAGGCATGGGAATACTGGCTACCCTGATAGGACTGCCCAATGACCTGCCCATAGGAGTTGATGCCGCCAAGGTCCATACTCGTATCGCTGGACACTGGCGCGATGAGGGTGATGTTTCCCGCTGTGCCGTTGGGATGTGTAGGAGTCCAGAGTGCGCCCCTGTTGGTGCTGCTGGCATCTATCACCACCTGACCCCAATCATTTAGGCCACTGATAAAGCCCTCGCCATTCCACGGCAGAAAGGTGATAGCACCATGAAGAGCGTTAGGTTGTGTTGGTGTCCACAGGAACATGCCGCCAGTGCTTATTCCGGCGATTTGGCCGTCATTATTGATTGCTTGCGGCTCGATGGTTATGGAAGATGGAACGGCGAATAATTGATTGAGGGGGATCATTTGTCCCTGGGCACCATTGGCTTCAAAAGGCGCCCAAAGAAACGCCTCTTTGCTTCCATACGTGTATTCACCAATGATCTGCCCATAGCGGTTAATGCCTCGCACGATTACTCCAGTCGGCAGGCGTGAGCTATGTTTTAGTGTTTTGTCCGGCAGCCCGAACGCGGTTAGCGTGCTTGACGGGCGGTTGCTCTCAGCAATGGGCGATGTCTTAAAAGTTGCCAGGTCGGTCACCGTGAAACGGATAGCGAGCGGCTTAGGTGGCACAGCAGGAGGCACTGTCCCACTTGGTAGGATGTCGCAGCCGCCGAGGCTCACGAGTAGTACAAGCATCATGGGCAACAGAACCAGCATAGCGGGCGGCAAACTGGCCGCTTTCGCTCGTTGCTGTTGCGGTTGCTCTTCCATTTGCACGTGCTCCTTCAAGCCGGGCATTCAATTATTCGCCTGTTCGCGGATGCCTCGCACCATGAGGAGCAGAAAGCCCTGGGTGACGAGATAGAAGAAGAGGAACGCGAAGCCGCCGCCAACCGCAATCAACCAGGTGTATTGCGATTGGGCGTCTATCATGGATTCGACGCCACCACCGACCATTGAGCCGAATCCATAGGCGATGCCGAACCCCCAGACGACATCAGACGGCAGCAACGGCCAATGCGCAAGGCTATCTTGCAGATACACCAGCCCGCGCGTGGCAAGGCTGAAGAGCAGCAGCGCAACGCCGCCAATGAGCGCGCTCTGCCAGGAGACGGTGTTAGAATCGGGGTGTAACCGGGCGAAAAGGCCCGCGCCAAGCAACGCGCCAAAGACGAACACAATGCCCCATTGGGCATCTATGTTATCGAACGCTGTTTTTCGCCGGGTGCGTGGCTGCTCACCCTGCGTTCCTGGCGTGCTATCGCGGATTTTGGCGGTCTGCTTGCGAATTCGCGTCACCGGGCCGCCATTGGTGGTGAGCGTCCAGCTTGCCAGCGCCAGGAGTGCGAGTGAGGCTATGGGCCAGATGGCAATAGAATGGGCGTAGGCGGCGAAAAAGTTGGTGATGAAGCCACAGGCTGCGCCAATCGCTACGGCGCTATTTCTCTGGCGATTTCCTTCGAGCAGAGCAATCACGAGGATGAGCGTCAGCAGCAGCAACGGCAGCAACAGCGCAAGACCGAGCAAACTGAGCGCAATGATGACCGGCGCCCAGTTGCCGGGTTTGAACCAGCCAAGCAACGCCGAAATGAGAATCGCCGGCACGATAGCTACGAGCAGCAACGGTGACGCTATCGCGGTCACTTTGAGAAAGGACAGTTGGAATCGTTTGAGTGCCGGGAGCAAGCCTTTCATCCAGCCTCCTAGCGGGCGCTTCAACTATTCCAATGTCCTCTGACACAGCAGACAGATGGTAGGGGAAAGCGCTCCTTGCTCGATAATACGCCATGCGGTCAAGCGGCGGATGGGTTATCCGTAAGCGGTCCAGGCGCCTTCGGCGAAGTAGAGCAACACCGGGTGGCTGGCAACCTGTGTGGTGTCATAGCCGAAGCCCCAATATTCGCCATTCGCCACGCGCACCAGCAGGATATCGCTAAAGCTGGCGAAGGGCCAGGGGACGGTTTGCCATTTGCCCGCCTGCTCATATTGCGCGAACGCTACCACTGCGCTGGATTGGTCGGAGGAGGTGCCCGTCTTGCGAACGCCGAACGCCCACCCCTCGCTATCACCGAACATCACCACCTGCTGCGCGGCGGCGGATGCGCCCACGTCCATACGGGTCCACTGCGTACCGTCGTAATGCAGCAGCAGCGCCGTCCCGTCGGCGATGGTGCCGCTGGCGCCGGGGATTTGTCCCATCGCAAAGCCATCGGTTGGTGAGAGCATGCGCAGGCTGCTGATAACGCCGTTGTCCGGCACCGGCACCGTCGTCCAGACGCCATGCAGGTAGTGCGCCAACACCTGCTGTGGACCAGCGTTGACCACCTGACCGGCGGCCCACGCCTCATCTGTCGCCACCGGCTCGATATCGGTGATCCAGCTGAGCGGAGCAAGGACCTGAGACCAGACGGCATTGTGCGCCTGATACAGCGCGTAGCCCGGTCCCGGCTGCGCGTTCTGCGCGGCGATCAGCCAGCCGTCGCCACCAGCGCGCATACGGATGATGTTTAAGACGCCGCCAGGGAGCAACGCCTGCACCGACTGCGACACATCTTGCCAGCGCCCGTTCAGGTAGTGCAGCAGCGCCTTTCTGCCGCCGCTGGTGGCGCTGCCAGCGATCCAGCCGTCCTCTGCTGAGATCATCGAGATGCTATTGAGTGAGATGCCGGCGAGTGTCGCGCCAATTGGCGTCCAGTGGCACTGGCTGAAGTGGAGCAACAGGCTGCTGGCGACGTTGCCCTCTTGATCGTGGATAGCGCCGACGGCCCAGCCTTCTTTGGCTGAGACCATTGCGATATCGCTGAGCCAGGCGTTGGCGGGGAGTGTGGCGCGGACGGCCTGCGGCGCGCAGCCGCCGTTTGGCGTCTGCGGCGGCGCGGCGGTACGGTTGCTGACGCCAGAGACCGCGCCGAAATGCAGCAACCCTTTGGGCGCAAGGCTAATCAGCACGGCGCTGATCAAAAACACGACCAGCACGGCGGCGATTACGCCAATCGGCGAGAGCCGTCCGCTGCGCCGGTAACCCGCATAGGGGCCGGGCCAGGTCGGCGCGCTGTTTGCGCTATGGGTATAGCTGCGCAGGCTCTCCGCCCGGCGCGCTGTGGATGCGCTAAACGCTGGACCGAACGCCGCCGGTGTGAGCCGTTCGCGCATGCGCCGGAGCCAGGTCGCGCGGGATGGGCGCTGTTGTGCGTGTGCGAGTTCGCTGCGCTGGAGCGCGATGCGCGCGCTCAAACGTGCGCGCAAGAGATCGCCCTGCTGTGGCAGGTGTGGCAGCGTGGGCTGCGGCGCTGCGGCGAGCAAGGCATCAACACCCGCGATCTCCTGTAGCTGCGCCTCGCACCAGGCGCAATCCGCAAGGTGTGCAGAGACGGCGCGCGCCGAGACTCTATCGAGCGTCCCATCATGGAACGCTTCCAGGAGTGGCGCGAATCGCGAGCAATCCGCTCCAGGAGCCAGCGTGTCACGCGCCATTGCGTCGCTGTCTTCTCCGGTATAGTTCGTAACGTCCCCCGTTTCGCCACGGAAGCCATCGTGGCTACGCTGCATTGTCTCTAGTATTCCCCTGTGGATAGCTTGTTCTTTGCCTGGTGTCGCTTATCTTATCTGTTGCCCAAACGAATATATGACCAATTCGGGCTATCATGTCCCTATACACGTCAACTTCGGTATACATGTGACATCTCTGTGAACGAACGAGGGGAGATGATTGGCCAGTGGAGGGGCTATTTCAGGGGAATAGTACGCATTTTTCACTAAGCGATAGGCGTTCGTCTACTTCATCACTTGGTCGTGTAGAGCTTGCGGAAGCGTTCGCGGCCCCGGCTGAGCGTTTGGCGCACGTTGGGAACGGAGATGCCCAGCGCCGCGCCGATTTCTTCGCAGCTTAGCCCATAAACGGCGCGGAGCAGCAACGCAGCGCGCTGGCGTTCCGGCAGGCGCTGCAACGTGCGTTCGATGAGGTCGCGGTCGGCGGTCTGCTGCTCCATATCCAGCGGGTCCGCCAGAAATTCGTATTCGATGGCGCTTTCGCCTTGCTCACCCTCACTGCCGGTGCGCTTGAAAATCTGGGCGAATGAGAGCGATTTTTTGCGGCGCAGGTGACTGATAGCCAGATTGGTCGCCACGCGGTAGAGCCAGGCTTCCGGGCGATCATAGGTCTGCAGTTCTGCGAAGTGTTGCCAGGCGCGGAAGAAGGCTTCTTGCGAGAGTTCCATCGCCACTTCTTCGGAGGGCAGCATGCGCCGCAGATAGCCGTAGAGCGGTTGCTCATAACGCTGAAAGAAGGCATCGAACTCCGGCTGGCGGGGATCAAGGGTGCTGCGCGTTTCATTCGAGTCTGCTATCGCTTGTGGCTGCACTGGCATGGCGGCAAGCGCCGGTTTGGTGAAGATGCCGCTATCGGCGCTGTTGGTGTTCTCGGAGGGCGCGTTGTGCGGCTTGTGCAGCCGTGCGGCAACCGCAGTGGGCAAAGACATTGGCGTGCGCTGGGCGCGTGGCTGCGCCGTCGCCCCATCGCCAAAGATTGCATCCGTCTGTCCAGTTGCCACAGACCACCCCTCTTGCCAGTGTATGCTGATCGCAGAGCGAGCGAACGACACAAGGATCGTAGAGCATTGATGCTAGATGATCGAGATGAACAAGATAAGTACGATGCGTGATTGGTAGTCCGGCGCCGCAAACCGGCTACAAGACGACTATAGGATGACAACAAGACGACTACAGGACGACGGAAACGGCAACGCCCCTTTATATTGTGGGTCGTAGGCGCTGGAAGGTTCAATCGTAGCCGTTTCGTAGCCGTTTCGTCATGTTGGTTATGAGACCTGCGCGCTGAGCGGGTGTATTGCGATGCTCACAGGGTACTGCTCGCCAGCTATCCCAAAACTCAGCTATCCCCAACACGCGCTGTCTCGTTTTGAGTGTAGCGTATTGATTCACAGCCTGACTATGCACTACGTCACACCTTGAAAGAAGGAGTTTTGTATCGCTTGTGTTCCCAAAGATGACTTTTGGGTCATATTGTTGGGCTAAATGGCCTATCGCTGGCGATATCAAGCGCCGTCAGACGTGTTGGCAAAATCGCTAGCGGGTGCGTCACAGGTGGATAGTGGGGGCTGGCTACGCATGGCATAATGAAGTATAGCAGTCGGCTGCGCAATGCACAAGAGGAGCGCCCACAATGCCCAATATGTATTCGCCTGCCAATGGTCTTGGTTCGGTCTCGGTTCCGGCATGCCCTGCCTGTGGCCGTGCGGTGGAGCGCCACTGGCAGCATTGTATTTTTTGCGGCGCCCTGCTCGATGGTTGCCCGCGCTGTGGCTCGCCGCGCCAGAATGTCGAGGGCGAGGCATTCTGCGCGCATTGTGGCGCTCCGTTGCAGCAGCAACCTGACTTGCCGACCGTTCCCCTGGAAGGGCATGAGCCAGGTTCCTCTTCCTAAGCGCAACAGGCAGATATCCATGCCATCTCTACGCAATTTTACCTATACCACGCTTTGCGACCGCATGGTATACTTGGCGGCGGTATTTTGAGAGGGGACCGGTGTTCCACCGGGGAACGTGAGATAACACTGTGCTACAAATCGCGGGTGGTATTGTTTATACCTGTGTCGTTCTGTGTACGGTCTTCAATATCTATATCGCTATTCGCGGGCGCGCCAGCGCCGCCACGGTTGGGCTTGGGCGGCGCATTGATGGCCGTTTGCTCGTCTGGTGTACACTCGCCGCGCTGGCCGGCGCGCTGTTGCTCATCATGGCGCTGACAAACTAGGATTGGATTCACCAGCGATATCAGCAATGGAATAAAAGGCGTAGAACTCTTCGATGGGGCAGGCCGTCAGCAGCACTTGATAGGGGAAACAGGCGGCTATCTCGGCGTCCGACGCATGCTCGGTAAGCGTCGCCACTCGTGCGAGGAAGTGCGCCGCCGTTGTCTCGTTCACCGTCCAGTCGTGGCGCAGGAATTGTCCCCAGAGCGCGCGAAACTGATAATGCGGCTCATCAGGAACGACGGATGCGCCGTAGGCCGGAGGAAAGAGCCGCCGGTATGCTGGCCAGTTGTAGAGCCAGGAGCCGCCGCAGACCGTGGTTGCCTGCGGTTCGGCGCGGGCGACCTGCGTGAACATCTCCCGTAGTTCCGCCAGCCGTATCTGCATGCGTTCGTGGCTCAGTGCGCCAGCGCCAGAGCGGTCCTGGTTGGAAAAGTGGATATGGATGACCTGGGTGTGCAAACCATAGTGAGCGCGGAACTCATAGGCGAAGCAGCCCCAGTGTGGACCGTCGGTGAACTTCGGGATAACATCGAGGCGGCTGCGATAGAGCACATGCAGACGCGTGGCTGCATCGTCGTGCGTGCACACCAGTAGCGCCGCCTGCCATGCTGTCTGCTGCGCGTCGAAATCGCCCGGAATACCCAGTATTTTATAGAGCGCGGTATATTCCAGCAGCGCCATGGCCAGTGGTATATCCAGCGAGGCCGCCACTTTGCGCGCGAAGATCAGTTGCAGTTCGAGATAGCGGGTGGGGTAGATTGGTTCGTCTTGCAATTGCTCTTGCAGCATCTCTCGCCTCCTCGATGTCTCTCCATTCATTGCATTGACTGCGTTGGGCGGATTGTGCTACGCTAACCGAACGCCTCACGCGCAGTAGCAGGTAGCAACATACAGCAACACTACTGAATAGACGCGAGGCGGATACGGGGTAGCGACGCGCTATCCCGCATTGCTGCGTGTCCACGAAAATTGGCGTGGTGTTCAGCGCATACAGCCATCTACTGTCTACTCTACCCATTATGCGGTTCCCCCAAGAGGGAAAGAGCATCAGATTTTGTCCAGATGTTGCCGCGAGACCATCTGATAGCAAGAGAACGGATCACTACATGAAGAAGCAGGTGGCATACTCTGCTCAGCAACAGGCGCAGGGGCAGCCCACGCTCGAAGGCGTGGCTGCGAGTGAAACGCCCAGGGCAGTGGAAAACAAGGGGCAGCGGCTCTTCCGCTCATTACGCCAGCGCAATTTTCGCCTCTACTGGTTCGGCCAGATGGTTTCGCTGGTTGGCACCTGGATGCAGTCCATCGGGCAGGCGTGGCTGGTGCTGACTTTGACGCATAGCCCGGTGCAGCTTGGCGTGGTGGGCGCGCTGCAATGGTTGCCGGTGCTGCTCTTTTCGCTCTTCGGCGGCGTCTTTGCCGACCGCTGGCCCAAGCGGCGCGTGCTGCTCATCACACAAACGGCGGCGATGCTTCAGGCGTTGCTGCTCTGGGGATTGGTCGCCACCAGCACTGTGCAGATCTGGCATATCTATCTCTTGGCGTTGCTGCTGGGGCTGACGAATTGCCTGGGCTGGCCTGCGGGCCGCGCGTTCACCGTTGAACTGGTCGGGCGTGAGGACCTGCCCAACGCCATCGCGCTGAACGCTTCGCTCGCTAATCTGGCGCGCATCGTTGGCCCTGGTCTTGGCGGGGTCATCATCGCTCTTCGCGGCGAGGCGGCGCTGTTCCTGCTCAACGCGCTCAGCTTTCTCGCCGTCATCGCCGCGCTGGCGCTCATCAATACACGCCTGCTACACGCGCAGCCAGCGCCACAGGGAAGCGTGAGCGGGCCGCAGACCATCTGGCAACGGCTGGGCGAGGGCATCGCCTATGTCTGGAAGACGCCAGCAGTGTTGTCAGTGATCCTTGTCGTAGCGCTGGTGTTGCTCTTCGGCTCCAACTTCAACATCTTTCTGCCACTCTTCGCCACCGCCGTACTGCATGCCGGGCCGAGTGGCTTCGGCTTTCTCTCCGCCGCCATTGGCGCGGGATCGCTGCTGGCGGCGCTCTGGCTGGCGTGGCGCAATCAGCAGCCAGCGATGCGCCGTGTGCTGGCTGGCGTGCTGCTTTTCGGTGTGTTGGAGGTAGGCTTTGCGCTCTCGCCGCTCTATCCACTTTCAATTGCCTTGATAGCGGGTGTTGGCTTTGCTGAGACGACGTTTGCGTCGCTGGCGACTACCATGCTGCAAACGGTGACGCCAGACCATCTGCGCGGGCGAGTGATGAGTGTGCAGGTGCTGTTCTTCGATGGCACTGTCCCGGTGGGGTATCTGCTAGTCGGCTGGCTGGCGAGTCTCGCGGGACCATCCATTGCCATGCTCATCTGCGCCTGCCTCTGCCTGCTGATTGCTGGCGTTGGCTGGCGATGGCGCGAGGTGGTGGCTGGCTCCGTCTCCAAGTAGATGACATCCTGCTGCCGATCACAGAGGCCGCTTCTACAACGGAACAGAAGCGGCCTCTGACCTGCGGTATTGTTAGGCGACTTCCTCGTCCGTTGCATCCACTGCGCTGGCGGTCGCCACTGAGAGCGCGACGATCTGCTTCGGTGCGCGGCCAACGCGACGGGCAATCTGTTCTGGTGTCACACGATACACGTCACGCACCAGGCCGAGTTTTTCGAGCGACCAGATGACATAGCCGGAGAGATCGAACTGCCACCAGCGCAGGCCGTGAAAGGCTGAGCGTGGGAAGGCATGATGATTGTTGTGCCAGCCCTCACCGAAGGCCAGCAGTCCGACGATCCATTCGTTGCGGCTGCGGTCGGTCGTCTCGAATGCACGCTTGCCGAAGGTGTGGCAGATCGAGTTGACGCTCCAGGTGACATGATGCGTGAAGAACTGGCGCACCAGCCCGCCCCAGAGCAGACCCGTCAGCGCGCCGGCGAAGTTGCCCGTCATCAGCCAGCCGGCGACGAAGGGGATGGCGAACGCCAGCGCCACCCAGAGTCCGAAGGTGCGGCTGACAAACATCACCAGCTTATCCTGCATCAGATGGCGGGCGTAGACGTTGGGATCGGCATCGGGTTCTTTGAATACCCAGCCGAGGTGAGCATGCAGGAAGCCATCCACCGGACTGTGGGGATCGCCTTCGCGGTCGGATTGCGCGTGATGCTTGATATGAGTGGAAGCCCATTGCAGCGCGTCGCCTTCCAGCGACATCGAACCTAGAATAAGAAAGATGAGCTTGACCACTGGGTGCGGCTTGAAGCTGCGATGGGAGAGCATACGGTGGTAGCCAACCGTCACACCAAGCGCAACCAGCGAATACATCACGACAAAGAGCAGCACATCAGAAGGATGGATGGCGCGCATCCAGAGCTGATCTATAGCAAACGCTACCGCGAGGAATGGCACAACAACAACGAAAAGAATGGCCGCTTTATAGGCCACCTGGGCGGGGGAAAGCCGCATGAAACCTCCAAAACGATGTAGCCCCGCTCCAAATGCGGGACACATCCTATTGAGGAGATTACGCGGAAGAATGTTTCAGGTGTGGCATCAGTAGTACTTCTTGGATTATGTTAACTACGCAGCGGATATATCGGGCATCAGGCGTCAGGCGCCATGAATGAAGAAGTAGAGTGTCAGGGCGCAGCCGGCGCAGATGACGAAGGCGCGGACAATGCGTTGGTCGAGTCTGCGGGCGATGCGCGCGCCGCCATAGCCGCCGACGACAGCGCCGACGACCATCACCAGCGCCTGCGGCCAGAAGACTGCGCGCGCCAGAATGAACGTGATGACGGCGGCGCCATTGATGCAGGCCGCCAGCAGCGTTTTGAGCGCATTCATGGTATGCAGGCTTTTCATGCCCGTCAGGCTGAGCGTCGCCAACATCAGGATGCCGATGCCGCCGCCGAAGAAGCCACCATAGATGCTGATGGGGATTTGCAGCAACGCCACGCCGATGGTCATGACGAGTGGCGAGATGCCACGCTGCGCCATGCGCTCGCGCAGCCAGCGCGCCGCTGCGCCGCCGAAGGCGAAGAGCACGGTGGCGAGCAGCATGAGATAGGGGATCAACTGCGAGAAGGTTTTTTGCGGAGTATGTAGCAGCAACAACGCGCCGAGAACACCGCCAACCACGCCGATGCCCGCCATTAGCAGCAACAGCGCGCGTGCCGTCTCCATCTCTTTGCGATAGGCAGCGGCGCTGGCGACTGCTCCCGGCCAGAGGGCGACGGTGGTGGTGGCGTTGGCGTTGATCGCAGGCACACCAGTGAAAATCAGCGCGGGGAATGCCAGCAGGCTGCCGCCGCCGGCCACGGAGTTGAGCGCGCCGCCGAGCAGCGCCACGAGAAAGAGTATGATGCCTTGCCCGATGGTCATCGGCTACCTCAAATGTGCGGGGATGTGAAACCTACCATCATATAGCCTAGCACATCGGTCTCATTCTGACGAACCATCTCCGGCGGAGTTCATGGGAAGGTAATTGTTTGCGGGCCATATTGAGTATAATCAGTTCCGCCACAGTAAGACATGTTGAGTTGCGCGCTAAAGGTATAGGAAGCGCCGTGGCGCGGAACGAAACCAAATATTTGGGTCGCATCAGCGCTTTGACCCGCTGGGATTGAAGAGGCAAGATAGGTCGGCCCCGTCGCCGTAAAGCTGTTGCCATCGGGTGCCTGGAGCGTCGGAATGTTGTTATAGAACTCGACATCTGCACAGTTTGAACCTGTATGATTATACAGGTGAAATGTCCAGGTCATGTTATCATTGGTCGTGTCAACCGAAACCCGGGTAATAGTCACTAACAAGGGTTCATCGCAGCCACCACAATCCAGCCGCCAGTTTGGAGAGAATACGCCCGATTGATAAGGCGTCAGACTATCGTATGGCACTGTGGCGGTGGGGAGCGGTGTCAGGTTGTTGGTGAAAGTATTCGTCGGCTGGGCGTTGCCGGTTGTGTTGGTCGAGGTGATACCTGATGTGCCGGTGTTCGTATTCCCTCTATTGCCCCTATTTCCTGTGCCATTCTGCTGCTGATTCTGTAAGATGAGCAAGCCTGAAATCAGCACGACGACGAGGAGCGCACTCACCAACAGTATGAGACCGCGCAAACCACGCGCACGCTTCGGTGTGCCAGTACCAGGTGTTCCAGATGGACGCTGCTCTGGTTTGATTCCCTGGCTACTCTGCGGCAAAGGTGATGTACCTGGGGTCCCTGGGGCGCTGGCGGTGCTTGTGCTGTTTGCCGGCGGTATCGCCGGTCCATAGGACGCGGTGGTATGGTACTGGAAGTTCCCCACTTCGACGTTTACTCTTGCTGAGGGCGCTGTTGGTCCATAGGGTTGCGCAGGGGGGACCGGACCATAGGGAGAATTCATCGCGCTATAGGGCTGCGCCGCTGGGCCATACGGTGACGCAGCCGATGGAGCGATGTTCTGTTGCGGTGGCACGGCTCTGCCGGTTGCGCTGGTTGCGATGGCATGGATGACGCGATCCATATCATGGCGGAAATCGGGGTCGGGGCGTATTGCTACTGCATTACGATACGGCAATTGAGCAAGCGATGGCGGCAGTGATTGGGCGGAGGGCATTGATGCGCCGGATACCAACATCGGAATGATGGGAATGGCATGTTTCAATGCGATTTCGAGTTCGATGCGCACGAAATCTTCTGGTTCGTCCAGCCGCCTCTGCCCCTGTGCATTAACCGCTGTTGCCCAGGCGTTTCCGATGATAGCCAGGACATAATCACATTGTGGTAGTTGGGTTTCGATCATCTGCCGAAAATCTGCGCCAAGCGGGATAGAATCAACATCTTTGAAGACGTTTTCGCCACCAAAATAACGAGTCAGATAATCATAGATGCGGCCTGAGATATCGGCGCTATCTTCTCGCCGGTAACTGATAAAGACCTTAGGCATACCTCTTCTTCCTTCTGCGCAAGCTGCGCGGTCGCACTGGTTCTGCCATATCTCACCTTGCTGGGTCAAGCCGCCACATATTTATATGTATGACAGGCAGTACCTGTCAAGTATAAAAACATGGAGGTATATCTTCTTGCAAGATGCCGCATTGTTCGCTGTCACATTATCTCCCTTCGGTTGTTGGTAACGGATGCGCGTGTCTGTTACAATGATGGCAAGCCGGCGTGCCAGATCAGGCATTTTGCCTGTTTCACGAACCGGGCGTGGACCGTTCTGTGTCCAGTATGTATCTAGTGGCCGGGAAGGCGACCGGGCATAGCGACCATCTCATCTTGAGATGGTCGCTGACGCTTCGTAGTCGCTCCGGCGGAGGAATGGAATCAAGGGATGTTGAAGCGGTTATTGGGACGCCGCCCGAAGAGCGCGGTGACGGAATCATCAGACTATATCTTCGGTGAAGGCATGGCAGAGATCAGCCGTCTGAACTTTCAACACTTCATGTTCCGGCTGACGTTCAACGGCGACTATTCCCCACCCCTCAGAGCGCCGCGAGATATTCTGGATGTGGCCTGTGGGACAGGTCGGCTGGCGCGGGAACTGGCGCGGGCGTTCCCGCTGGCAAACGTGATTGGATTCGATATCAACTGGGACCAGCTCAATGCGTCGCTGGCGGAGAGCGGAGAGACGACGCCGGGAAATTGCACCTTCGTCCAGGGCAATGCCCTCCAACCGTTCGAGTTTCCCAATGACTCCTTCGATTTTACGATGGCGCGCGCCTGTTCGTCCTTCGTGCCGGTGGCGCAATGGCCGCAGTTGATCCAGGAGATGACGCGCGTGACTCGTCCGGGTGGCTGGGTGGAGGTGCGCGACTTCGGGCTGGTGCGCAGCCCGAACCCCGCCCTCAATGAGTTGACCGCCAAGTTTGCGCATATGGCGAACGCACGCGGCATCCATCCCGGTGTTGGGCCGTTCCTGAAGCAATATATGGAGGTTGCGGCAGGCAGGCGCGCGCAGATACGCCACGTCACTATTCGCAGTGGGCTGCCAGGACGGGCGACGCGCGCCGGCCAACTCTTGCTCGCAGACTACCTGGCGCTGATGGAGCGCGTCACGCCGCTGGTCGCGCAGAGCGGCCTCGATAGCGCGCCACACTGGCAATCGCTCATCATGCAGGCGCGCCACGAGACACGCTTCGACCCTGCCAGACAATACGCCGAGGTGGAATTGACCTCCGCCTATTTCAGGAAGTGATCTATCGGCACCCAGCCCTGCTGGCCCTGCGCGTTGCGGCACCAGTACCAGCCGCTCTCTTCGCGCTCGATCTGCACGTCCTCGCCAGCCGCCACCGCCAACTCTACGGCATCGTAGTCATAGCGCGCGGTGGCTCTCTCGCTGCGCGCAGGATCGCGTTCGAGCAGATTGGCCGGAGACCAGGCGCTTTTGCCGCGCGGATCGGTACACCAGACCCAGATCCACGCGGGATTGCCCTGCCAGGGGTCTTCTTTCGCGCTGACCATGATCTCCTCGCCAGCCGCCACCCGTAGCGGATCGGGATTTTCTGGCTGGTATGCCGTAATGACATGTCCCTGGCGTGGGAAGTCTTGCGATGTGTTCATGTTGATAGAGAGCCTCCTGATAGCCCGCCAGCTTGGGATAATCTTCGCTGAAATCAGTATGCGATGCTATTCCTGACAACATATGGCAAGAAAAGTAGGCTCCTCCTCTTCCCTGCCTCGATGATGAGAAAGCTCTCATGAGGATATTTTCACGCCAATTTTATGAGGGTCACATGTTGGGCAGGTATCGTTTTTGTGTCGGCGCTGTTCGGAGCAGTGCCAGTGAAAGCGAGGCAATGCCTGCTTTGGAGACGCGCGGCATTGCGTGAGAACCCAGCAAGGGAGAGAGGATAGTACATCATGATCGTTTTAGGGCGTTTTGGCAACGGGCGTTTGCAGCGTGAAGAACAGCAGAGACGAGATGGTGTCGCCAATGAGCGCTCACTCGCGAAATATCGTGCCAGGAAGAAGCGGGAAGACCGTTTGGCGACGGTGGACTATGTGACGCTGGCGGATGGGCAGGTGATGGCGGTGCCACGGGCAAGCCTGGCTGCCGCCAAAGAGTTGCTCGCCGCGCAGAAAGCGGCAGAGCGCCGTGTCTCTCTGCGTCAGGGCAATTTTTCTCAGCGCCCCTTGACGGATACAGAATAAATGTTCTATAGTTTCAGCAACAGGGGAGTATCCTCCTGACGGTGGTGAGCTTGAAAAGAGCGCCGCGTCTCTTCCAAGAGTGGAGAGGGACGCGGCGCTCTTGTTCTGCAAGGATAGGGTCCTATAGCTCTCACACCAAAGAGACAGGAAATGTTATCGCGTCATGTGCTTTAGGGGGATAGGAGGTGCTGGAACGGCTTTGACAGGTTTGATATTGATGGGCGGGCTACCACAACCTGTACAAATTTGGGTGATTTTGAGAAGGTTGCTACAACTGACATCACAGTATCCAAACGATAAGTACACGCCTGTGCCATCGCTGTCATAGCCTTTAAACCACCCATTACACTGTGGACCGCTACAATACATAGTTGGCGCACCATAGACATTCGGGTTTACGCCTGAATATCCTCCACCGCCAAAAAAGCATACAGAGGAGGGTCCTGGTTCCCCAATAGCGACAAGAAAAGAGCTAGAGGGGGAATTAAGGCTATTGAAGTTTGTGTAGTCACAATTGGTGAGTTGCCAGCCAGAAAATGAGCCGAACAATGGTCTGGCATGCGCTCTGGTAGCCGTAGACATCGACCACAGAGCAAATCCACCTACAAGGAGAACGGTAAGTAGTGGGACAAAGAGGTAGCCGGGGCGCTGTAAAGGACGATGCAATAACGAGCGTGGAAAGTGTGTTGTAGGCATCTGGTTATCTCCTTTGCAAGCAGCAATGGTCCCGGTATTTCTGAGGCTCATAACTGGCTCTTACTTTGTAGCCTCACAACAAGTTGCCTGGCTTGTCCTGTAGTTTATTAGCTTTGCAAGAAGGAGTCAAGACGCCTTGTGGCCCAATAATGAATACATCTCCGACGAGAGTGGGTCGAAAGTGTACGAGTGTTCTAGTCAGAAGTTATTCACCATTATCCGCACGCAGGGCACCGCAAGACCCCTTCCTTGCAAGGAAGGGGTCGGGAACACACGTTTACATCGGATTGTGAGTGTCTTGCATCCAGTTGAGCGGATCGGTGATGGGAGTGCCGGCTACCGTCCCGGAGAACTCGACCGTCCAGGTTTGCGAGCCAACAGTCTGTTTCCAGTCGTTGGGGTTGCCGTTGTTCTCTTGCCAGCCATAAGCGGGCATCGCTTCCGCAATGAAGGCCTCGATAGAGGCGGCACTACCGGCGCTACAGAGTGGGAGATAGTGGTTGCCGGCAGCGCCCTGGCCCTGCCCGGCGCGGGTGAGCGGCGGCAGCGGAATCGGCGGCAACTGTCCGGCCTGGGCAGGTCCGCCGGTTGGGTCCAGATAGGGATTGTTGTAGGACGAGCTACAGCCTGGCGAACCGGGTGGCTCCGCGAGGCGCACGCGCCAGGTAATCAGGTGATTGCCGTTATCCGTTACCTGGTCAATGGAGAGGAACTGTGTCAGGTCAAGCGAAAGATAGCAATGCGCGCCGCTGCTGCAACTCGTGGGGGCGATGCCATCGGCGGGGAAATGATTGTTTCCGCCCCAGTTGATGAATTGCAGATAGGCGAAGAGCGACATCGTACCGCTGCCGTGGCCGCCGCTGTTCACCACCAGGCTGGTGTCGCTATTGGGCGAGCAGAGCGTATAGGTATGGACGTACCACTGGCCCGTGCCGCCGCCAATGAGCGTGCCGGTGTTGCCTATCGTCCCAGCGGGGGTGGGAACTCCGCTGGAAGGGATGTTGCCGAACGGCGTGGCGCTGCCGAAGCCGGAGAGTTGCGCGCAGGTGGTCGGCGCGCTGGTGGCTGTCGGGCTGGTCTGGGTTGTCGCCGTTGCCGAGCCACCGCCCCCATTGTTGGGATTGGTGTTGGCGCTGGAGCTACAGCCAGCGACGATCAGCAGCGAGGCGAGCAAGAAGAACGATGCGAGGAATGACACACGAAATCGCTGAATCATACCGGATGCTCCTCGTTGGAGGGTATGCGCGGCCAGCCGCGAGACGCTGCAATCAATGAAAAATACCCATGATGTTGTGTAACGAACGAGTGGCCACAGGATAGCATGGTCTGTTGCCAATTGCTCTCAGTAGCCATCTAGCCATCGCTGCCAGTGTACGGCGTCGCTATCGCGTCTGCCGTGAACTGCGCCACAGCGGGAGGGACGAGTAGGACACAGACAGGAAAGAGCAAAAGAGAAGGAAAGAGAGGGTTGACCGATGACGACGACAGGACTGGGGTGGAGCGCTTATCTGGATGTGCCGGGCTATCTGCGTGCGGCGACGAACCAGGAAACGGCCTCACTCGTGGGGCTGAACACGCAGGTTGGCGGAGCGAGCGCCGTGCCTGCGGGGACGCAAACGCTGCCCGTGTTGGCCTCGGCGGGTTGGAGCGCAGGGCTGCTCTGGTTGCTGGACGGCCCCTATTCGGAGGTGGCGCAGGTGACGGGCGCGCCGGACGGCACGCATCTGTCGCTCGCCGCGCCGGGGACGGCCTTTGTGCATAATCCTGGCGTCTCTGCCAGCCAGGCGGGAACGATGGGGTCGCTCGCCGAGACGATTCTGCGCGCCAGCGCCTGGATGGAGAATTATTGCCAGCAGGGCAGCCTTGCCACCGACCGTTCGCTCTATGCGGTCAGCCGCAGCGAACGCTGGGGTATGCCGACAATGCGGGCCTCGCTGGACCGCGACGGCGTGCTGGTGGTGCGTCCGGGACATTTCCCTGTGCAGAGCATCGCGTCGCTGGCGGTGGAGTTCGGCCAGGGGCAATCGCTGGCGCTGGATGTCACGCAGATCGAACTACCATCCGGCGGACGGCTGATCGAAGCGCCGTATCTGCTGAATGGAACGCTCTCGCCAGGGCAACAACTGCTGTTGGAGACGCAGGGCCTCTCGCGGTCGCGCCGCCAGTGGGTCACGCTGACCTATACCGGCGGTCTGACGCCCGGCCTATTGCTCTACGACGTGCAGCAGGCGTGCATCTACGTCGTAAGCGAGTTTCTGGCGCAACGCCGCAATCCCACTGGGGCGGCGCTGGTACATCAGGGCAAGTTCGAGTTGCAGGCGCGCCCTCGCCTGGACACCACCGGCGACTCGATTTTGCTGCTTCAGGCAAAGGCCGCGCTTGAACCATATCGCTATCGGTAGTAGTCCTCACCCCCGTCCCCTCTCCTCACCAGGAGAGGGGTGCCCGAAGGGTAGGGTGAGGATGGAGGTGATCGTCATGGTGTTTACTACCGTCCGGCTGGAACGTCCCGAAGGCACCGCGCTTTTGCATGGGCTCGTGGTGCAGATCGAACAGGCTGCGCCAGATGATCTGGAGCGCATCGAACTGGAAGGCGCGCGTCCCTATGATCTCTTTTGGGTCTATACCATCCAGGGTGTGCCATCGGTGCCCATCCAGCGGCGCGACCTGCTCTTCGATGAGCAGAATACCGACCCGGAGACAGGCCAACCGGCGAAATATCGTGTCTCCGGTCTCGTCGAAACGTTTGGTGTGGACCACCAGGAGGCGCTCTGCCAGCGGGTCGTGGGTGGGTAGAGCAGGTTTTTCAGAAAGGAACATCACACAATGCCATTGCCAGGACAACCCGCCACGTTTGCCGCGCTTCAGGCGATGCAATCGCTCATCCTCAGCGAATGTCTCGTCGGCGGCGTCTCGCCGTTCGCCGCGCTCTCTAGCAGCGATGCCGCGCGATTTGGTGTCGCCAACGCTGTTTTCATCGGGCGGCCCAAAGACTTCAAGGACGCCTATCTGCCGCAGTGCTGTCTCTGGATTCCGCCGGATGCCGAAACAGCGGCGCTCGCAGGCTATGCCGGGCGTGCCTTCGCCGAGTTCGAGGCGCGCGTGCAGGTCTTCGTAGACATGCGCACAGACTGGTACACAGGTGAGCAGCAAATCCTCACTATCCGCGACGCTCTCTGGCCGGTGCTGCTGCATCATGAGCGGCTCAGCGGCAGTGTCTCCACCGTCATCGAAAGCGAGGGTCGCCCCGGTCATGGTCTCTGCTATGAGCAGGTGTCCGGCAACGAATATCGCTGCTTCGATGCACGCTGGTGGGTGCGCCAGCAATGGACCATCTCTGGGGGCCATGTCATGTAGTATCAGGGCATGCCATTATTCCCTCCGCCTCAAGACTACCGAACAATCCGTCTGGAGACCGATGTACGCAGCCGGAACGTGCGGCATACTCGTACTGTCCCCTGGATACGCCATCAGCGTTCTCGCAGAGATCATGCGCAGAGCGCGGGTTTGGGGTGGAAGCACGCATCCAGGTTTCCATAGAACCTGTTCGAGATGGCTCGAAGCCTCGTTTGAGCCGTCTCGAACCAATCAATCTCGGACCATCCATCAATCATTACCGTTCGGCTATCACGGCAGAGAGTGAGTTAGAACCCATATGGCAAGTATGGCGAACACGTTGGAGGCGCGCCCAGGCGCAGCCTCCACAGCGGCGCGCACCGGCGAAGTGGTCTTGCGCACGCGCCAGTTGACCAAACGCTATGGCGAGCGGCTGGCCGTCAACCATCTCGATCTCGAAGTCTATCGCGGCGACATCTTTGGCTTCCTCGGCCCCAACGGCGCCGGCAAAACCACGACCATCCGCATGGCGCTTGGATTGATTACGCCCACCAGCGGCAGCGTGGAAATCCTGGGCAAGGAAGTTGCCACGCATCGCGCCCAGATTCTCCCGCGTGTCGGCGCGCTGATCGAAGCGCCCGCGCTCTACCTGTACATGTCCGGTCGAGACAACCTGCGCGCTGTCGCCTCCGTGCTGGGTGGCGTGCCGGATGGACGTATTGATGCCGTGCTGGAACTGGTGGGCTTGCAGAACCGCCAGAAAGATCGTGTCAGAACGTATTCGCTCGGCATGAAGCAACGCCTGGGCGTGGCGATGGCGCTGTTGCAGGACCCTGATCTGCTGGTGCTGGATGAGCCAGCGAACGGTCTGGACCCTGCCGGCATCGTTGAGATGCGCGACCTGATGCGCCAGCTTTCGGCGGCGGGCAAGACTGTCTTCATCTCCAGCCATGTGCTGACAGAGGTGCGCCAGATTTGCACGCGCGTCGCCATCATGAATCTGGGCAAGCTCGTCACTGAGACGACCATCGAAGACCTGGTGAGCAATCGCGGCGAGTTCGCCGTACAGGTGGAGCGCGGCCAGGAACAGCAGGTGCTGGCGCTCCTGCGCGCGCAGCCCTGGGGGCAGTCCGCGCGCTTCGACAGCGAGAGCGGCAACCTGGTGACGCTCGCGCCCAACGGACGCGGACGCGACCTCAATCTCTTCCTGGTGCAGAACGGTTTCGCACCAGAGACACTCGCGCAGCAGGCGCAGGATTTGGAGCAAGTCTTCTTGCAACTCACCGGCACGGGTGAGGGAGGCATTCAATAGATGAGTACTGTTGCAGCAGGCGGAGTGTTGACTCCCACTGAAACGATCACGGCGAAACCGAGCTTTCTCGGCGTCGTGCGTGGCGAATTCCTGAAGGTGAGCCGCCAATGGACCACCTGGATTATGCTGGTGCTGCTCGGCGGCATCATGACATTGCCGTATCTCCTCTCGTTGGCGCGGCCACACGCCAAAGACCTGTTTGCCGCTGATCCGCTGGCCGCGATGTATCAGTCTATGGGCAGCAACCTGTTTGTGCTGCGGGTCTTTATCGGGCCAGTGCTTATCATCCTGACGGCACGGCTGATTGGCATGGAATATTCCGGTGGCACGATTCGCGTGTTGCTGGGGCGCGGTGTTGGACGCTTGCAGTTGCTCTTTGGCAAGCTGCTGACCATTGGCATCATCGGGCTGGCGATTCTTGCCGCCGGATTGGTGTGGGATGGCCTGCTCTCGATCATCACGTTGCAGATCAGCACAGGCAACCTGGATGCGCTCAAGGCGCTCAATAGCGGCTTTTGGCAGGATACCTGGCTCTATATCGTGACGATCATGATTAGCATGGCCGTGACGACACTGATGGCCGCCGCCATCACCGTGCTGACACGTTCGCTGGCCGCCGGACTCAGCGTGGCGCTCTGCTGGTTCCCTGCCGACAACATCGGTGTTGTCTTCTTCTATCTGGCGTTCAAGCTGACTGGCAGCAATTTCTGGACAGTCATTACCGGCGATTTCCTGGGGCCGAACCTGAACGCGATGGCCGGATTGCTGCTGCCGTCACGCGCCTCGGCGGCGGATTTCAGCAAAGCCTTCACCACGCCGCTGGTGCCGGTGACGGGTGGGCATACGCTGCTCATCACCGCCATCTACGCCGTCATCTTCCTGGCGGTCGCCGTCATCCTCACGGCCCGCCGCGATGTAACACAGTAGACCTCACCCCCTACCCCCTCTCCTCGCGGGAGAGGGGTGGCCGCAGGCCGGGGTGAGGTCTCTAGGAGTTTTTGTATGCCAACGCTACGCCGGTTGACGCTGTTGCGCCGTGTGACGCTGATCGCGGCGTGGGCGAGCGTGCTGGTGACGATAGTGGTGCTGATCGTCGTGCCCTCGCCCTCCATCCGCATTCCGCTGGTGACAGTCCTCATCATCGTGCTGATGGCGCTGGCGTCGCTCTGGCTCACCGCCGCCGATTCGTAAAGTATCGTACTCCCGGCTTTTCAAAGCCGGAGCAAGCGCGAAATGGCTGAAGCCACGACGAGCGCCGCCTGTACTTCAGTCTATCCTTCGTGCGCCGGCAGTTTACTGCCGCGAAACCAACGCCTTTCTGCTGGGAAGTGATACGATATGCCAACCGGAGTCAACAATACAAAGACGGCGCATACTCCCCGCGCAGCTCGCACAATGCGCATAGCGCGCACAGCAGACGCCGCGCGGGTGCCACGGCAGTCGGCTACGCTGCCGTCGTACAGGGTGCGCATGCGCTCCGGCGCTGAACTCGTCGCTCGCTGGTGGGGGATTGGCATGTCCTGGTTGTTGCGTCCGTTTCGCACACTGCAATGGCGTCTCACGCTCACCTATATCATGGTAACAGTGCTGACGGTGCTGACCTTAGAGGTTGCGTTGCTGGTTGCCTTTGATATCGCCGTCCTCAATGCGCCAGAGACGCCGGTGAGCCTCGTTCAGCAGATCCAGCCGATTGCCAACCAATCTGCGCCCTATCTGGCGAAGAAGCCGCTGAATACCGATGTCCTCGAATTGCAATTGCAAATCAATGACAACAATCGCTATTTCCTAAGCACGAGCTTTGGTTTCGCTCCGCGCATCGCCGATTCCGAACTGATGATGTTGTTGGATGCGCGGGGCAAGATCATCGCCGCTACCTATTCAGACGCCAAAGCGCCGGGGCCAACGGCAACACCCACTACCACGCCGACGGCAGATATGCTTCAGGCGCGCAACCTGCCTCAGTCGCAAGCGGTGATTGCGGCGGCGCTGGCGGGGTCGCAGAATGAAAATGCCCTGCGCAAGACGCTGCCGGACGGCAACACCATTGTGGTGGCTGTGCCTATTGAAGACGCCAACAATCATGTGCTTGGCGCGCTCTTTGTGGAAGTCGTTGCAACGCCGTCGAAGCCTTCCATACTGTTCAGTAGAAGCTGGATTGTCCTGATACCAAGCGCCATCTTGTTGACGCTCGGCGCGTTGTTCGTTGGTTCGATCTTCGGTCTGCTGACGGCACGCTGGCTCACCCGCCGCCTGCGCATCCTGATGGGCGCAGCGAACTCATGGAGCCAGGGTGATTTCTCTGCCATTGCCCGCGACACCACGAACGATGAGCTTGGGCAGTTGGCGCGGCACCTCAATAGCATGGCGGCGCAGATTGATGCGCTCTTGCATGAGCGGCAGGATTTGGCGGTGATCGAGGAGCGCAACCGCCTGGCGCGTGACCTGCATGATTCAGTGAAGCAGCAGGTGTTCGCTACAGCGATGCAACTGGCGGCGGCGCATAGCCTGATAGACCGCGATCCCCAGGCGGCGCGCGCGCACGTCATCGAGGCGGAGACGCTCACCGGCCAGGCGCAGCAAGAATTGACGGCGCTGATCCGCGAGCTGCGCCCGGTGGCGCTGGAAGATACCGGGCTGGCCGGTGCGCTCGAACGCCACGCCGCCGATTGGTCGCGGCAGACGGGCATCTCCGCCACTGTGCGCGCCCAGGGAGAGCAGCCGACGCCGTTGGAGACAGAGCAGGCGCTTTTCCGCGTGGCGCAGGAGGCGCTCTCCAACATCGCGCGCCATAGCGACGCCACCAACGTTGATCTGCGCCTGGTTTGGGAGCCGGAGACGCTGACATTGACTATTCGGGACAATGGACACGGCTTCGACGTGGAACGCGCCAACGGCAAGGGCACTGGCCTCTGGAGCATGCGTCAGCGGGTCGAACTCCTCGGTGGAACGTTGCAGATTATCAGCCCTGCGCCGGGGACACGCATCGCGGCGCGGGTGCCGTTTGCGCCGGAGGCGCGCTTCTCGAATCCTGGACTCGCGGCGATTTCCGGCGGAGGCGCATCCAGGCCTGCATCCAGACCCGAATCTCAGGCCAGAAAGCCAGATACGACGAAGCCACAAGCAGCAGGAACAGCAGGAAGAGCAGAGGGAGAGCGATGACTGAACCGATTACCGTGCTGATTGTGGACGATCACTCGGTGGTGCGCCAGGGCGTGCGCGCCTTCTTGGAGACGCAGCCGGACCTGACGGTGCTGGGTGACGCTGGCTCCGGCGAGGAGGCGATTCGTCTTGCGGCGGAACTGGTGCCGGATGTCGTGCTGATGGACCTGGTGATGCCAGGGATGGACGGCGTGGAGGCAACGCGGCGTGTGCGCCAGGCCAGCCCGCGCAGCCAGGTGTTGGTGCTGACCTCCTATCACCAGGATGAGCATATTTTCCCCGCGATTCGCGCTGGCGCGCTCTCCTATCTGCTCAAAGATGTCAGTCCAGTGGAGCTGGTGGAGGCGGTGCGCAAGGCGGCGCGTGGCGAGGCAGTGCTGCATCCGCGTGTGGCGGCGCGCGTTGTCCAGGAGTTACACGGCGCACGCCAGGAGACCTTCAATCCGTTCACCGAACTAAGCGAGCGCGAATTAGAAGTGTTGCGGCTGATTGCCGATGGCATGGATAACGCGCAAATCGCCGAAAAGCTCATCATCAGCGAGAAGACGGTCAAGAGCCATGTCAGCAACATTCTGAGCAAGTTGCATGTGGTGGACCGCACGCAGGCCGCCGTCTATGCCTGGCGCGAGGGTGTTGTACGCCGTGGTGAGTGACGGCGCACAATGACGGCGCACAATGACGGCGCACAATGACGGCGCACAATGACGGCGCACAACCTACCTGCACAGGAGAGGAAACCACAAACCACCCCCAGCCCCTCCATTATGTGCGCAGCAACGAGAGCAGCGTAAAGGCGGCGGTGACACGCGCCGGTTCGGCTGACTCCTGGACGTCCTGCATAGCGGCCTCCGGGGTCGCCTGCCGGCGCGTCGGCGTCATCATCGCCAGCAAGGCTACCTCCTCGGCGGAGAGCGCCATCTGATAGGTGAGGTCGTAGGCTTCATGTAGAGAAAAGGCGGCGGCGAACTGCACGATGATGTGTTCGCGCTTCTGCTCCTCGATGGCGAGCAGTGGCAGGCGTGCGCGTAGCTCCGCCAGATGCTCCAGGCGCGGCATGGCGATCAGCAGCAATCCACCGGGGGCTATCACCCGCGCGAACTCAGCGGAATGACGCGGCGCAAAGACGTTCAACAGCGCGGTGAGGCTGCCCATGCGGAATGGCACGCCAGCTTTGAGATTCGCCACCACGAACGAGACGCCAGGCACGCGCTTCGCCGCCATCTGGATGCCATCTCTGGCGATATCGAGGCCGAAGAGGTCGGTCTGCGCGCCGGCCTCCGGCTCATGCTCCGCCAGATACGAGGCGAGCCGCCCACTGTAGTAGCCCTCACCACAACCGGCATCCAGCACAGCTAATCGTTCTCTTGGGCCAGAAAACCTCACCCCCTGACCCCCTCTCCCACGGGGAGAGGGGGAACCATGTGTAGCGCCATCAGCGGCAGCGTCACTGTGTAGTAGCAACGGATTTAGAGGGGCTTCTGATGATGGGGCAGACATTCCTGTCTGCCATGTCTGCCATTGTTCGCGTAGGTGGGCGGCGATGCGCTCGTTGATGGCATCCGCCAGCGGCGCATAGTGGCCGGTGTCCAGGAACGCGCGCCGCGCCCGCAACATCTCCTTCGTGTCGCCCGGATGCTTCCCGACCGCCAGATTGACATACCCTTCGCGCGCAATATCGAAGTTATGCCCGTTGGGGCAGCGGAACGCATTGCCACTGCGCGCCAGCCCTTCGTGGCAATAGGGGCACGCCAGTGGCGATTGTTCCGGTTGTTCTGCGCGCATAGAAGGTAACTTTCACGCAACGGTGTAGGTGATGCGCCCATCGTCGCGCTCGTGGCGGAGGGCGCGTCCCTCTGTGCGCAAATATTCGAGGTGCGCCAGCGACTCCGCCAGCGCGAAACGCAGGTCGTCGTTGCTGCGCAGACGTTCGCCAAAGAGCGCCTGCGCCACGTTGAGCGCACTCAGTCCGGCGGGTGCGGCGGCCACGAGCAGCGCATGTATCTGGTCGCCGCGTTCCTCGTGGTGCGTGCGCAGTTCGTCCACCCGTTCGGCCAGCGCCACAAAAGGACGCCGGTGCCCCGGCAGCGTCAGCCGCGCAGGCAGATCGTGGACACGCGCCAGCCCCCAGAAATAATCGCGCAGCGGATCGGGCCGGGCGTTGGGATAGAGACCGATATTCGGCGTGATGCCCGGCAGAATATGGTCGCCGGCAATGAAAAGCTGATCGTCGCGCAGCAGGCAGAGATGCCGGTCGGAGTGGCCTGGCGTCCAGATCGCCCGATAGGTATGCCTGCTGAGCCGGATTTCTGCGCCATCTTCCAGCGTAATGACGCTCTCTGGTGGCGGCAATTTGAGGATGGTGCGCAGGCGTGCGCTGGCTTTCTGGCTCCCAGTCACCTGTTCCGGCGCCATGCCATGCGCGGCGTACATTGCGGCGAGGGCATCTGCCACCGCTTCGGCCTGTTCGCCCCAGACCTGATACATGCGTTGTTCTTCGCCCGCCAGCATATACACGGGCGCGCCGCTGGCCGCGTGAATCGGTCCGGCGAGGCCGATATGGTCGGGATGCGCGTGCGTCAGGATGAGCGTGGTGATCTGCTCCATCGCCACGCCAGCGAAGGCCAGCCCGGCGCGCAGGGCCGCCTCATCATCTGGCAGGCCGAACCCCGCGTCTACCAGCGTCCAATCATCGGGGCCATCCGCCAGCAGGTAGATATTGGCGGAGCGCAGCGCGAAGGGGAGTGGCACCGGGATGCGCCAGAGACCGGCTTCGAGCAGTTCTGGCCCGTCGTCATCGGCCAGCACTCGCGCCCGATACCCTTCGCGTTGCTGCTGCACGTTCGTTCTCCTGATCTATGACCTCACCCACTGACTGGGGAGTGGTTAGGGGTGGGGGCGATATCCCCACTGCCTGGCCTCGCGCTCGATCTGCGCCGGTGAGCGCGCGAGATCGAGCGCCCGTTGCGTGGTGTTGATGTCACGCTGAACGGCGGCGTTCTGCGCTTTGGCGGCTTGAATCTGCGCCTCGATCTGCGTGTGTTCGGCATTGGCGCTGATCGTGGCGGCGATCAACACCGCGCAGAGAAAGAGGGCAACCCAGAGCGTGAGCGTCGTCGCCAGCGCCTGCCGCGCGCGTCGCCCCCGCGTTGCTATTGGTGCCGCTCGTGGCGCACGCTCTCCGATTATACGGCGTATGCGGCGGCGTTCTCCATGAAACCCCTGAAACCCCTGAAACCCCTGAAACATAGGCGCACACCTGTCATTCTCGCTCGTGCCCGGCTCTCCGCAGGCGTGCAGGTTCCTAACTGATGGCATGCAGGAAGCATCAGTCATCTGCTGCCGTTTGCGCGTCGTCCGCCAGCGTGATGCGCGTCAGGCGCAGCCATTCCTCCATGCTGAGCGTCTCGGCGCGGCGCATTGGGCTGATCTCGGCAGTGGCAAGCCAGCGCGCAATCGTTTCCTGGGGAAGATGCAAGTTGCGCGCCAGGCTATTGTGCAGTTGTTTGCGCTTCTCCGCGAAGCCTGCGTGCGCCAGGCGGAAGAATTGCTCGCGTTCGCTGCCAGCGAGCGGCGGCTTCGGGAAGAGGTCTACACGGATGATGGCGGAGTCCACCTGGGGCGGGGGGAAGAACGAGGCGGCGGGCACCTGCGCGATGATCTGCGGCGCGCCATAGAACTGCACGCTGAGGCTGAGCAGGCTCATATCGCCGGGCGCAGCGGCCATACGTTCGGCCACCTCCTTCTGCACCATCACCACCAGCAGGCGCGGTGGATTGGCGTTTTCCAGGAAGTGCCGCATAGTGAGCGCGGTGATGTAGTAGGGCAGGTTCGCCACCAGCTTATAGGGTTCCGCGCCAAAGACCTCGGCAGGGTTGACGTCCAGCAAGTCGCGCGGGATGATCTCGACGTTTGGGAAACGCGCGGTCGTCTCGCGCAACACCGGCAGAATCGCCTGGTCCAGCTCGACGGCGACGACACGCCGCGCCCGCTGCGCCAGTTCCACCGTCAGCACGCCAGTACCCGCGCCCACCTCCAGCGCGTTCTCATCGGGGCGTAGGTCCGCCGCCGCAACGATGGTATCCAGCGCCGCACGGTCCACCAGCAGATGCTGCCCGAAGGCTTTGTTCGGGCGCAGACCATGCCGCCGCAGCAAGCCGCGCAACGTCCCGATATCCGTCAGGTCCGGCGCGGCGCTGGCGCCTGCCGTTGTCACCTGGTGTGAGCGGGCAGCGGCGGTTGCGCGCTCCTGGTCTGCCGCGATTTCCGCTTCGATCTCCGCCAGCATATCCGTCTGCGGATCGTTGGCGTGCGCCAGAATCGCCTCGATATCCAGTGCAGGCGGGCGCTTTCGTTTCTGTGGCGGCTGGTGCGGTGGCCCCTGGCGTTGCGAGCGATGGGTATGGTGAGCGGATTGAGCGCGGTCAGCGTGGTCTGGACGGCGTTCGTGCTGTTTGGTCATGGCGGTGTTTGTTTGTTCCTCATTAGGAATGATGTTGTCTCACTATTGAGCTATCGTGAATACCATATCACGAACGGCTGCATCACAACGGCTGACGAAGCTCGCATGGAGGATTGGCAAATTGGCATGTGAGGTGCTTGATTGGGAAAACGGACTGGCGCTTGCTGAACGCCATAGGATGAACTGCTGAACTGTACAGGGTTTGCGAACATAAGGGGGTTGACAATGGCGTCTACTGTACATCGTTCCCGTCCGTTCGGGATCACTATTCTGGCGATTTTGCTGTTTCTCTCCGGCCTGCTCGATCTCGTCATCATCGTGTTGGGCCTCTTTGCCGTGCGCACCGGGCAGATTCGCTTCACGACGCCGCGCATGGCGGAGGCGAGCCAGGCAACGCAGGCGTCAACCGTGCTGGCCGTGGCAATCCTGCTGGCGCTGGCGATTCTGCCGCTGCTGCTGGCGCGTGGTCTCTGGAATCTCAAGCCCTGGGCGTATTGGGGTATGGTGCTGTTGGAAGCCATCAACGTCGTGTTTGGGATCATGAGCCTGATGAATCATGCGCCCGTGCAGCAAACCCTGCTGACGCTGGCGTTGCCGGTGCTCATCTTGCTCTACCTGCTGCTTGACCACAACGTGCATGTCGCCTTCCGGCAGTGAGACCTCACCCCCGTTCCCTCTCCTATAGGAGAGGGGAGTCGGGGCGCTGATACGCGACCGGGCGCATGATTCCGCCAGCCATTCTGCTTCGTATGGTATACTGCCAACATGCTAAAACGCCTGTTTGGAGCCAATGCGCATGCGTGAGGATGTGACCAATGCCGGAGCCAGAAAACACGAGCGAATCAGCCATAACTGCTGCTGATGCCAATTGGGATGAAACCGATGGGACAATTTATTTTTACGGCACGCACGATGAGTACGGCTTCTTCTCGAATTTCGCACGCTATCCCGTCGTGATACGCGGGCATACCTGGCCGACAACTGAACACTATTTTCAGGCGCAGAAGTTCGCCGGCACCGCGCACGAAGGCGCGATCCTGCATGCCTCCTCACCAGCGGTCGCCGCGCGCATGGGCCGTTCGCGGCAGCGTCCATTGCGGCCCGACTGGGAGCAGGTGAAGGACGAGATCATGCACGAGGCGCTGCTCGCCAAGTTCATCCAGTATCCTGAACTACGCGCGCAACTGCTGGCGACGGGCAACGCACGTATCGTCGAGCATACCGCCCGCGACCGCTATTGGGCGGACGGCGGCGACGGCTCTGGGCGCAACATGCTCGGCGTGCTGCTGATGCGCGTCCGCGACGAACTGCGCAACGAACAATAAGAGATTCGATCTGTTCGTCGTTAACGCAAGCCAAAGAGCCAGGAGAACCAGTTGCGTCGCTTTGTACCTGCGAACTCGCTGGTAATGGCTGCGGATGTGGTGGCCGCCGGAGTTGCGGTTGTGGAAACCCCTTCTTCGACACGCGCGTTGCCAATAACTTGCGCTATTTCGGTATCACGCTCGGTATCACGCTCGGTATCACGCATGGTCAGCGGCTGGTGATAATCGAAGTAGACAGCGCCGCCAAAATAAGGCGCATCCCAGGGGTCGTAACGCAGGAGTGAAAAGGTTGCTGCCTCTGGGGCGCTAGCTATTTTGTTCTGCCCTTCAGACGATGCTGAATGGTTCTGCTGCGCATATAGCTCTGGCTGATATCTCAGGTAGATCGGCCCGCCGAAGTAAGGCGCATCCCAGGGATCGGCCAGCGTGGCTGGCTGTTGCGATTCGTTCAAGAGCGTCATCATAGGGCGGCTCTCATAGGCATCTGATAACATGCTGCGTCTCCTCTATTATGGAACAAGCGGTTTTGCATTCTAGAGAGCAACACCAGCCGAAATTATAGAGCGAGGAGTCGTTCTACCTCATTGAGCGTCGTTGCGCGCAGGGCGTGTTCTGCCAGGGCGCGTAGTTCCGTCAGCGTGTGCGCGGCAAGCGCCTGTTTTACAGCAGGGATACTGGCCGGTGTCATGCTCAACTCATCTACACCCAGCCCTACCAGCAATGGCGCAAGCCTGGGATCGCCAGCCATCTCGCCGCAGACGCCGGCATGCCGGCCAGCGCGATGCGCCCCTGCGACTGTCGCGGCGATGGCGCGCAGCACCGGCGGCTGGATTGGCTGGCAGAGCCGCGTGAGGGCTGGACTCAACCGGTCCGCCGCCATGACATATTGTGTGAGATCGTTGGTGCCGATGCTCAAAAACGAGACCTCACGCACGAGCGTATCTATCGCCATCGTTGCTGCTGGCGTCTCCACCATCATGCCCAGCGCCGTCGTCGTATTGAGGGCCACACCTTCCTGCTCCAACGCCGTGCGGGCGGCAAGGAGCAAAGCACGCGCCTCACGCACCTCCTCCACTGAAGAAACCATCGGCAGCATGATACGCACATGCGCATGTGTACGAGCGACGGCCCGCAGAATGGCACGCAACTGTGTCGTCAACAGATCGCTGGCGAGCAGTTGCAGGCGAATCCCACGCACACCCAGGGCGGGATTCTCTTCAGGTGGCAGATCGCGCAGCACAGACGCCAGAGCAGGTAACGGTTTGTCTGCGCCAGCATCGAGCGTGCGAATAATGATAGGCCGCCAGGTCCCGCGCGCAGGTTCGCTAAAGGCGGTGATGATAGCTTCATAGAGTGCAGCTTGCTCCTGCTCATCAGGTAGTGTTGCGCGATCCGAGAAGAGAAACTCTGTCCGCAACAGCCCGATACCTTCTGCGCCCATCTCTGCTGCTGTCAGTGCGTCGGCTACCGTCCCGACGTTCGCCAGCAGCGGAACCGGGTGTCTGTCGCGTGTCTGGCCCAGACGCAGGTGCCATTCGGTGATATTTGCGCGCACCGCCTGCCGTTCGGAGCGCTGCTGCTTGATGGCGTGTTCAGCCTGCGTGCGCTGCTCTGCGTCTGGATGAACTAGAACGCTGCCATCGGTGCCATTGACTACGAGTGTTTCATGCTCTTGTACCAGTTCGAAGAGCGCAGGTCCCAGGCCCATCACCGCTGGAATACCCATTGCGCGCGCCAGAATCGCTGCATGCGCGGTCGCGTTGCCGTGTTCCAGTATGATTGCAGCGACCTGCTCGGTCCGCATCTGCACTGTATCAGAGGGCGTCAGATTATCGGCAACTACCACCACCGGCTCTGTAACTGCTGCAAGCCGTTCGGCAAGCGTAGCGCCGCGCCGAGACTCCGGATGCAGATACGCTTGGACACGCTCGGCAGCATCCCGAACATCTGCCGCGCGCCCCTGCCAGAGCGGGTCTGGCAGCGCAGCAAGCAAAGCCGCCTGCTCTTCCGCCGCCTCGTGCAAAGCCGCTTCAGCGGTTATGCTGGTCTCTTCGATAAGCTGGTCCGCGCGTTCGGTGATGGTCGGGTCTTCCAGCATCAACGCCTGCGCCTCGAAGATACCTGCCTCCGCCGTTCCAATCTCATGTGCAACCTGCCCAGCCAGCTCGCGGAGTGCGCCAATCGCTGCCTCGATAGCTGTATGCAGCCGTTCGCGCTCGATCTGCGTATTCGCGCTATTGGCGTTATTCGCGCTCGCAGGAACACGGGCCAGATTCTCCGACGGCGCGTTGCTTGCAGGCGAGCGGAAGAGCAGCGCCAGACCGATGGCAAGGCCTGGTGATACACCAATGCCAGTGAGGCTGGTAGACGCGCCTGGCTCATCGCTGTCGGCCCCTGCGCCGTTTTCGCTCTTCTTGACAGATTTCATGCGATTGCTGCTTTCGTGGTTTCTTTCATGCAGTCGTTACGTGCAGCGCTCACTCGGATTCGCCGAAGCGGCTGTGTACGAGGTTGGTGAGTGCATCTATTGCCTCCGTCGCATCGTCACCCTCGGCAACCACCATTAGCTCCGCGCCGTACTCCGCCCCTAGTTGCAGCACCGGCAAGATGCGTTTGGCGTTGGCTACCCGCCCATTGCTGGTAACAGTAATTGTCGAAGTGAACTGCGCCGCCGTCTGCACAAACAGGCTGGCAGGCCGCGCATGCAAGCCGACTTTATTCATCAGGATCAAGGTTTTCTGAATCGTTGCCACCTCGTATCCTCTCTTACTGGTATGTAGGTTCTCTCTAGGTTCTCTTCGAGAGCTTATTCAGTTCCACTGCCGCATCTGCGCTCGTGACCACCTCATCCAGCGATGCGCCAACCGCCGCCTCGACCGCTGCTACTACTGCCCCTTCGACCAGTGGCCCATTGCTGATGCGCACCCGCTGGCGGCGTGCGGTGGCAAATTGTTCCAGCGCCATCTCAGCTACTAACGCCGCGCTGCCCAGGTCCACCAGAACAGCCACGCCGTCGCCGGAATCGGCGGTAAAGATGGCCTGTGTCACTTTCATGAGCGAGGTGCCGAGCGCGCCATCGTCTGTGCCGCCCGCCGCGATGATGCGCACATTGCCATGCGCCATCTGCTCGGCCAGTTCCACCACCCCTTCGGCCAGGCGTGCGCTATGTGACACGATTACCAGTCCCACGGCCATGCGCGAGCCTACTTTCCGTTGAGCGCGGCGCGCAGGAGCAGCGTCACCGACGTGGCGCCAGGGTCCTGATGGTCAGCGCTGCGCTCACCCAGGTAGCTGGCGCGTCCTTTGGTAGCCACAAGGGGAATAGTGGCCTGCATTCCCGCCTCGGCGGCGGCGCCTGCTGCATACAGCGCCTCTTCGAGCGATTCGCCGCTGGCCACCGCAACTTTGAGCGCCTCTACCGCAGGAGAAAGCGCATCCACCATCGTCTTCTCGCCCACCTGCGCGTGACCGCGCGCTTTGATACCTTCGAGCGCGGCCTCCAGTCCGGTCACGATATCCGCTGGTTGCAGTTCCTGACGGCCCGCCAGCGCTGTGCCCGCGCGGAGGAAAGCAGTGCCATAGAGCGGTCCACTGGCGCCGCCAACGGTGGAGACCAGCGTCGTGCCGACGGTTTTGAGGATAGTGCCGATATCTGCTTCGGCCACCGATGGGAGCTTATCCATCACGGCGGTGAAGCCGCGATCCATATTGATGCCGTGGTCTGCGTCGCCAATCGCGGCGTCGAGCGTGGTCAAATAGTCTCGTTGCTCGTGCAACACTTCCGCCGACCGGCGCAGCCAGGCCAGGATACAAACCCGATCTGCTGCCATACTCTCACCTTTTTCTCTGAATTGCCCCTACCCCTATCCCACCCCTCCCCCGCCGGCGGGGGAGGGGTGGACGGGCGCGGGTCTACCTACTGGCTTGTACTGGCTTGGCCTATGTTATGCGCGCCAGCGGAGCGCTGGGGTGTGGACGGGCGCATCCCAGAGTTGCGTCAATTCGTCGTCCAGTTTGAGCAGCGTCACCGAACAGCCGGCCATTTCGAGCGACGTGATATAGCTGCCGACGAGATTGCGGCTAATGGTGATGCCTTTTCCCTTAAGGATGCGCGCAAACTCGTTGTACATGACATATAGCTCGATCAGCGGCGTGCCGCCCATGCCGTTGACGAAGGCTAGCACAGTATCCCCGGAGCGAAATGGCAGATCTTCCAGGATGGGTGAAAGCAGCATTTCTGCGATGCTGGCGGCAGGCGCCAGCTTCATGCGGGTGCGCCCCGGTTCGCCATGAATGCCGATGCCTATTTCCATCTCATCATCGCCAAGCTCAAAGGTGGGTTTGCCCGCCGCAGGCACGGTGCAGGAGGTGAGCGCCATGCCCATGCTGCGCGCATTGGTGTTGACTTTGCGGCAGAGGTCAGCCACCCGTTCCAATGGCGTGCCCGCCGCCGCCGCTGCACCGGCAATCTTCTCCGCCAGCACTGTTGCGCCGACACCGCGCCGTCCCGCCGTATACAGGCTGTCTTTCACAGCGACATCATCATCAATAGTAACACTGGCCACTTGGATATTGTCGGCCTGAGCCAGCTCGGCGGCCATCTCAAAGTTGAGTACGTCGCCAGTGTAGTTTTTGACAATGTGTAACACACCTGCGCCGCCGTTGACAGCGCGGGTCGCCGCCAGCATCTGGTCTGGCACCGGCGAGGTGAAGACAGCGCCAGGGCAGGCGGCATCTAGCATACCGCGCCCGACAAAACCGCCGTGCAACGGCTCGTGGCCGCTACCCCCGCCGGAGACAAGGCCAACCTTGCCGACGACTGGCGCGTCGGCGCGCACAACGATCTGATTGGTGAAATCAACTCGTACCAGGTCAGGATGCGCCGCCGCAAGCCCGGCCAGCTCATCCTGGACGACGGTTTCAGGGCTGTTAATGAGTTTCTTCATGCTGCGTCTCCTCGTGTGGACCTTCACTGGTCCAACTCGCCACTGTAACTACAGTAGCTACTGTACGTCAGTGGAGCCGAATGGTCTTTCTGCGCTTCTGGAGGACGGCTAAGCCGCAGCCTTTGCCTCAACCTTAGTAGGCTCCTCTACGGCTTTGGGCTGTAGCAGGAGGTCATAGACAATGGCGCCGAGCGCGCCACCTACCACTGGTCCGATGATGTAGACGTAGTACTGATTGAAAAACGCCTTGCCACCGAAAATGGCCTGCACAAGGGTTGTGCCAAAGGCGCGCGCGGGATTGAGCGCCGCGCCGGTGATTGGCCCAACGACAAAGATGATCCCAGCGACGATCAAGCCAATGCCAAGCGCGGCCCAGCCAGCCGGCGCGCGAGGGTCTACCGCGACGCCATAGATCGTAAAGACGAGAATGAAGGTGCCGATAGCCTCCGCTACGATAGCCTGCAAGGGACTCACCGAGGAGCCATACGAGGTGACGCCCAGGATACTATTGCTGGCGGCTTTTGTGCCAAACATCGCCACAATGCCGAGCGCGCCGACGATGCCACCAATGAACTGCGCGATAATATACGCGACGGCGCTTCCCCAGTCTATGCGCCTGGTGATGGCGAGCGCAATGGTGACGGCGGGATTGATGTGGCAGCCGGAGACTTTGCCAATCGCAAAGATCATCGCCATGATGATGAAGGCGAAGGCAAAGGAAATGATTCCCAAGTCTGCCTCGGAGAACTTGGCTCCAGTACTTGCTTCAAGCGTGAGGGTTGCGGTGACGGAGCCAGCGCCAATCAAGGTAAGCAGAGCAGTGCCAAGAAACTCTGCGACGAGCTTCTGCGTCATAGTCGGTTGTTTCATCGTGTTCCTCCTGCCTCCCAGCAGTGTGAAAACTGATAGCAAGCACCAAGTAGCACACACCAATGTGTGATGCACCATGCAAGAGAAAACTAAGGAAAACCAGGGGACGGGTATGCGTCTTCGGGTGTTTCACTGCTCCTTTCTCGCACTACTCGTTGTGTACATTCAATCGTTGCAACATGGAAAATGGTCTTGTGAGGGGCATCTCTAAAGGCAGGACCCATGCCGATTCTGTGCAGGCTATGTGAAACTGAAGAAAACTGTTGTAGAGTGATGTCTCACAAGTGCCGATGAATTCAGGCTTGAAAGCGAAAGAGCAAGATGAAAAATCGGTGCGAAATTCGTTAGGGGAGAGGAGTGTATGGAAGCGTGGTATGATGCAAATATGTAACTACCTGTTTCACTCTTGCATCGCGTTGCAGAAGTGAAACGATCTTCTAGAGACGATAACGGCGCTTCTTGCGCCAGAGCGTTGTGCGGCTGATGCCAAGTGTGGCGGCTGCCTGCGCTACGTTGCCATTATGAGCGCGCAATGTGCGCAGAATCAGCGCAGCTTCGGCGTTTTCGCTTTCATAACGCAGGCCTCTAGCTAGTCCTCTTGCGGCTTGGGCTGCCGTAGCAAAGACTGGCGCTGTTTCGATGGCGCCAACCTGATCGGATTGAGTAGATTGGACGGCTCGGCCCACATGCCCTATGCGTGCTGACGTGCTGCGGATCTCTTCCGGCAGTTCCGCGCGGCTCACAACACCACGCTCAGCGATATACACGGCTCGCTCGATCACATTCTCCAATTCGCGCACATTCCCCGGCCAATCATAGGCTTCTAGCGCGACAAACGCATCGGCCTCGATGCTGAGGGCACGGTTGAGTCGCGTACTGAGCCGTTGCAGTACGTAGCGCAGCAGCAGAGCGATATCGCCGCTACGCGCTCGTAATGCGGGCACCTCGATGGGAAAAACGTTGAGCCGGAAAAAGAGGTCTGAGCGAAAGGTGCCAAGATGCACGCCCTCAGCAAGATCTTTATGGGTAGCGGCGATGATGCGCACATCCACCGGCGTCACCTGCTGGCCACCCACCCGTACAACAGCGCGCGTCTCGATGGCGCGCAGGAGACTGGTTTGCAGATCGAGCGGCATATCGCCGATTTCATCGAGGAACAGCGTGCCACCATTGGCTAGCTCAAACTTTCCCGGGCGGCCATGACGGTCCGCGCCAGTAAATGCGCCGCCCTCATAACCAAACAGTTCGCTGCTGATGAGTTCGCGCGGGATGGCAGCACAGTTTATCGCCACGAACGGTCCACTGGCGCGTGCGCTGCCGTTGTGGATGCTTTGGGCGAACACCTCTTTGCCGGTGCCTGTCTCACCATGCAGGAGGACCGTCGAATGGCTCTCGGCAGCAATGCGGGCGAGCCGCACAGCTTCGAGCAGTTGTGGACTCTGCCCGATGATGTTCTCGAAACGCATCAGCGCGTGCGCACCGCTCATCCGATGGACCAGCCGTTGTACACGCTCAATGCTACGCATAGTCAGCACGAAGCCGCTGGCAGTAGCGCGCGGTGTCACGCTGAGCGCCGTGCCAGGTTGCCGCAGATTCCCAAGACTTCCAAGATTTCCCGGCCCGTTTCCCACGCCGCGCCAGATCTCAGCGCTTTCTGCGCTGGGGGAATTCAGCGTCATTGGTGCCGGCGTGGTCGGCGCAACGATGGCGCGGAGCGTGCAGAGGCAGGCGATACGTTCGCCGCGCCCATGAAAGATGATCTCTTCGTCGTGCAGTTCGCGCCCCAACCGCAGAGCGTCCGCCAGCATGGCGGGCACTTCTACCATTTCTGCCAGGCGATGGCCTGCCGCGCTGAGCGGCGCCAGCCCCAGCAGATGCCCAGCGCGCGCATTCATCTGTGAGATGGTACCATCGGCCTGCAACAGCAGAATGCCTTCTGAAAGCGTGTGGAGGATGGCAGTCATTTCGGAGAGCAACTCGTTGGCGCTGCCCAGCCAGAGATTCATGCGCAGTTCGGTCGTGAGCGCGCTGGCGGCTGCGCTCATCATGCCAAGCAGATAGGTATTGGCATCAGTTGCGTAAGTAATAGCAATCAACGCGCCGATGAGGCCACCCAGCGAATCGTAGACTGGCGCGGAGGCAGTGCAATATGGCGTGAGCAAATCACAGAAGTGGGAGGCGCCGTTGACCTGTGTGGGGAAGGAGTCCAGCAGAGACAAGGCGACGCCGTTCGTGCCCACGCACTCCTCGCTCCAGCAGGCGCCCATGCCCAGCCCATGAGCAGTAAGCTCATCGAGCAGTCGTTGACTCCCTATAATATCCAGCAGTCTGGCGTTGGCATCGCAGAAACCGATGACTGATGGCGTCCCCTCGATGAATTGGTAGACATCTTCCATTGCCGGGCGTATCAACGCGAGATAACTTGCCAGAGCAGAATCGAGAACCGGAGTGATATCAGCGCCGGAAATGGGAAGCGGTTGCCGCAGATCGCGGGGCAGTCCTCGTTCATTACAACGCCGCCAGGAGAGCGCAAGAGTAGGCACTTCTGGCATCTGCTCATCAGGGACACCAGCAGTGTCCTTATTGGCATTGGCATCGTCAGTCTGTATCGCCATACTGCGCCCTCGAATCACCTGCGTGACCTACTTGACCTGCTTCTATGGCTTATTCTATCCCATCCCGCCTTATCTCGGCGGCGACATAATCATGCACTTTCTGATGATTTCCGGCGATGCGATTAGCTCTGTTCCTTACTCATCGTTCGTGGCATACCTCATGCGTTATGAGCAGGTGGTGGCCCGCTATTGTTCGTATCTTGCCCTGCGCGCTGCCAGCGATCAGTGTCGCCTTTGAGGAGCAGCATTAGAAACGAGAGGCGGAGGAACGGCGACATGGACGGGTGGACTGAAGAGCAGCGGCAGTGTTCTGCTCATCGGGGTCAAGATTCTGAGACGAGCGGCGCGCGAGTGCGCGTGACACAGCCGAACGCGCCCGTTCACCCTACGCATACCATGCTATCTGCCTTCCCTGTGCATCCACATGCCAGATACCGGCACAGCCATACCGCGCAGGCGAGGCCGTCGTTGCCGGCGTTGACGGACCTCAAACCACCTGCCGCACCTTCGATGCGCCGGAGCAGGCATGAGCGCGAGCCGCTGATGACCGGCTGGTCGCCGCTCGCCGCGAAGTTGCGCCAGGAGACGCGCCTCGCTCCGCCGGACTATGGGCTGATGCTGGCCGTCGTCGGATTGCTGGTGATCGGCCTGGTGATGGTCTATAGCGCCAGCCAGTTCGCCACACTCGGCAATCCCGCCTATTGGTTTCGCCATCAACTGATCTGGGCATTACTGGGCAGTTGCGCGGCGCTCATCACGGCGCTGCTGAATTATCAATGGTGGCATCGCCTGGCGCTCCCCAGTATGCTGCTGGCAATTCTGCTGCTGATTGCCGTGCTGGTGGCCGGCGTCAATATCTCCGGCGCGCAACGCTGGCTGGCGCTGGGCGCGTTTTCGTTTCAGCCGAGCGAACTGGCGAAGCTGCTGCTGGCGATCTACCTGGCGCGCTGGCTTAGCTCGAAGGGCGACGCCGTGCGCTCCGCCAGCGACGGCCTGCGTCCTTTCGCCATCCTGACGGGATTTCTGCTGACGCTGATCGTTTTGCAGAACGACCTGGGTACGTCGCTGGTGGTGGCGCTGCTGGCGCTGGCGATGTTCTACACCGCTGGCGCGCGCTTCGTTCATCTGCTGCCGGCGCTGGCCTGTGGCGTCTTCGCTTATCTGCTGGTGATCGCGCTTAGTGGCTTCCGGCGTGCGCGCTTCGATGCCTTTCTCCATCCGCTGCCGCCGGGCTGTGGCGACGGCTCTTCTTATCAGCTCTGCCAGGGATTGATCTCGCTGGGCAGTGGCGGCCTCACAGGGCGTGGACTCGGTGATAGCATCCAGAAGGCTGGCTATCTGCCCAACCCCTTCACCGATAGCATCTTTGCCATCACCGGCGAGGAGTTGGGGTTGATCGGCTGCGCGGCCATCATCCTGCTCTTTGCTGTGCTGGCCTATCGTGGCCTCTGTATTGCGCGGCGCGCGCCGGATGCCTTCGGGTCGCTGCTGGCCTGTGGCATCACCTGCTGGTTCTTGGCGCAGGCCGCCATCAATATCGGCTCGGTCGTCGCCGCCATCCCCTTCACCGGTGTGCCGCTGCCGTTCGTCAGCTTTGGCGGTTCCTCACTGCTCACCTCGCTCGCCGCCGTTGGCATACTGCTCCAAATTTCACGCCATTCCAACCAACAACTGGCGCCGGAGCTTCCATAGCCTCCAATACCCAATAGCAATGGTCGGTCGCTGCGTCCTCTTGCGCACAAGCGTGTGCATAAGACATGTGGCCTATCCGAGACTGGGTGCGTATGTCATCCGTTCGCATAGATGAACGGCTGGACAGGGTACACTCTGGCAGCCAGATGGTGGGGTTGGAATGTGGTGGTGTGGGTTTGGTTGGGTTGCGTCTCATGGCATGACGCCAGAAGTCCTAGCGGCAGGGAGGCCGGTTTTCTTATGGTATTTACTCAAATACTATCGTATGTAACATCATGTGACCATATAGATTATCATACCGTCGTATGGTGCAGCGTGAGTCAGTAAGATAACACAACGCTTGTTGATGGCAAACGGCGCCGCTCCTCAACTTGTCACCGCTTCGACTACACGCCTCTTCGCTGATCGCCGGTGATCGCCAGATTGCCTCATTCCGGTCAATCAGCGCCAGGATAACGCAGGCAGCCCATCCGCCTGCAACAACACCTGTCCGGCAGGATCAGGGATCAAGGTGGAATCGTGTCCACAACTTCCAAAGGGAGAATCGAACCTACTATGAAACGACGTTTTGCACTCGGCCTCTCGTCGCTGGCGCTGATGGCGATGTTCGCCATTGTCGGCATCGGCACGGCCTCCGCGCATCCAGCCAGCAACACGGCCAATGAGCCGGTAAACGGCGATCTGCGCGTTCATGTCACCGCTGATGTCAATCGTGTGTGCATCAGCCATCGCAATCCGACTTGCGTCACCGAGACCGGCACCTTCAACGGCACCTTCTTCCTCGATCACTTCGATACGTACAAGGGAAGCCTGGTCGCCGTCGTCAACATGGATGGTGTCATCACGTACAAAGATGGCAGCACGGAAAACTTTGGCCGCGCCGAGCGCATGGCGCGCGTGGACAGCATCACGCTGATGCCGGGCGACAAGCCTGGGGTGCTGGGCGACCTGCGCCTCACCTTCAACAGCGCCTATCTGATGCACCAGCTTCAGCATGACCAAGATACCGAAGAACTCGGCTTCTTCCATGTGACCTTCAGTGTCATGAGCATCGAAGAGAGCCGCTATGTCAATCCCAACCGCCTGAACGACGTTTTCACGGCGCCGCAGGTGGCTGGTCAGGCGCTGGCGCTCAACGAACTGCTGGGCTTCGGCGACATCTCTTAGTCCGTTTAGTTCGTAGTATGCCCTGACGCACGCGAGACCCCAGGCGTTTCCCGTCGCAAGACCAAAACCTACCAGCGCACGTACAACCTGTCTTCGCTGTGGTCCGCCTGATCCTGCCGGATGCACCCGTATGAACTGTTGCGGGAAACGTTTGGAGTTCGCTACTTAACGAGAAGACTGGAGTGTATGCTCCGGTCTTCTCTTTTTTACGCTGTCGCTGCTCTTGGTGAAGAGACCTCACCCCCTGACCCCCTCTCCCGCGAGGAGAGGGGGAACCACAGAGATTGCAGCAAACGGTAGTTCCAAATAGTAGTGGATAGTACTGGCAACTGACCTAGTTTTTCGGGCGATTGAAACGGGAAATGAGCCGGGCAATTTTCCCTTGATGAGGCGCCACAGACGCCAGACAAATAAGTTCGCCACCGCCCAACTTGCTCTGCCATAGACTGGCAAGCGCCTGGCATGCTACGATGTGCCAGCATTTTATCGTATTGTCGTGCTGGCGTCAGTGACATGAAAGGGTGGGGTGATTCATGCTGGACGGATTTTATCAGACGGTGGCGCAACTCTGCTTCACGCTGCTGGGACTCTGGTGGCTGGTGCTTCAGACGAAGTATCGCGTGTGGGTGAGCGATGCGAAACGCCGCCGCATGGCAACCAACATCTCGCTCTATTTCCTGCTCCCCGGCGCAATGAGCCTGCTGGCGCTTTTGGCGACGGATCCGCTTTTCTGGCAGATACCGTTCATCCTCACCGGCGCGATTGGCGCGCTCGAAACATTCTTCTTGATTCTGCGCTCGCCGCATCCCGCTGGCACGCCGTGGATCGGGCCGGCGCTGCGCTGGACTGGTTTCGTCCTCTATGTGTTGGTGGTGCTGGTGGCAGTCGTGGCGCTGTTTGCCAACCAGTTGCAGATCACCCTCTCACATGCGTTTGCGCCGCTGGTCGTTGCCGGGTGGCTGCTTACGCTATTGATTGTGCTGGGGCTGGGCCTCGCCTGGGCCTATTTCATCGAGCCAGCCGAAGATATGTCGGACGCTTCATAGCTCATGTCAGTGTGAGAAGACTGATATGACAATGAGCAAGATGCCCGCAAAAGCGACGGCGATTAACAATACAGCGCCCAAAACCGAGAGAACCTGTTGCCAACCTTTCCAGGACGCCCACTCTGTCCTGGCGTTGGTGAAAGTGTCGCGCACCCGCATCGTGAACGGCACAGTCTGCTGGCTTGGTCCGGTGAGGTAGCCGGAAGGGGGCGATAATCGAGATTGGGGATAGAGCGGTTGAGAGAGTGGCCGAGAAGGCGGTTGATGAGTTGACATATACTGCTGAGGCATAGGCGGCTGGTAAGGGCGTGACACAGGCGATTGATAGGGTTGAGGTACGTGCGGTTGGTATGGACGAGACATGGGCGATTGATAGGGTTGAGGCAACATAAGCGGCTGCGAAGCAGCTATCATTCTTGGCGCTTGCTGAATATAGGAGACGTTCCATCGTTTGGAAAAGGCGAAGGGCAAGAAACACAGAATGATAAGGCCGATACAAACAGGAGTCAGTACCAGACCAAAAAGCAGGATGAGCGTTAGCGCCAGGCCATTTGTCGTATTCAATTGCTCGACATTGACTGGCATATACCCATAATAGGCCATATTCGCGGCGTCTTGCCGATAGTGTGCCAGCGAGTAATAGGTCTTCACAATAGGGCCAGTATACATGCTGTACCTCTCAATACCTCTCAACAGGTTTGCCATACTACCCATATTACCAATGATACACCACTGTGTATACCACTAGATTCATTTTTCTGAGAATCGTGAACGTTAGATGTCTTTTTGGTGTTTGAGGCGATATGAAAACCACCAGAGATGCAAGAGTCTTCGGTACCTCAATGCTATCTCTGGTGGGTCCCTGGTTGCTCGTCTTGAATCTAGGGGATGAGTTATAGATTGGAGGCCAATCGTAGACCACCCGCAGGTTCATTCTAATTTGGCTAGAATTGCAGGCGGAACACCGTGTACGTTGTGGCGCTGCCATTTGATGACACTGCTACTGCCCACAGCGTGTTGCCATTCCCTTGCTGCGAGGAAGTCGCCAGGTAATACAGGATATTACTGCTGGTCGGCGCTGGGGCTATCTCATGCCAGCGCGATTCGCCCGGCTTCCAGGAGTAAAGCGGCGTTCCCACAGTGCCGGTGGGTCCGAATTGGGCGATCACCTCGCCATCGTTCGTCTGCGCGATTACGCCATCGCCTGACCATCCAGCAGGAATCCCGCTGGTCGGCACGTGCGTCCAGGTTTTGCCACCATCCTGGCTCATCAGGAACGTGATCTTACTCGGTACGGTACCACCGTTCGCAGTGACGGTGGGGGTGCCCATTGTATTTGTGGCGAGGTACGCCGTTGGGAAAGCTGCGTCGCCGTTGGGGACGACAACTAGACTATTTACACTGGAAAACTGGAGCTGGCTCACTTGCGCCCAATGCGCTCCGGCATCGTCGCTGCGCCAGATCGTATTGATCGCTACAGATGGGTTTCCTCCCTGGCAGTACCCAATAGTTGGAGCCATGACAGCGAACATGACCGCGCCAGTCGGCGCCATGCCTACGCCGCAGAAGGCTTCACGAGACGGAGGAGTTGGCGCTGGATTCCAGTTCCTCCCGCCATCCACACTGACGAGCAGGCTGATGGTTGTGCTGCAAACGGCAGAGGACGGTTGCTGGCAACTGTGTATCGCGTAGGTATACAGCCGGTTGTCTTGCACCATGAAGAGGCCGGGGTTCAGCGGGCTAAATACTCCGATGTTATCAAAGAACTCGGACGGCGTTTGTGTCCAGCTTCTGCCGCCATTGGTGCTGAGGAATTGCGTACAGGGAGCGGGACCGCCTGATTTGGGCGCGTTTGGCGCGAGATCGGCCAGCGGTTGTATTGGATGCGATTGCGTCTGGTTCTGTGAGATATTCCAGGAATCGGCCTGCGTCAAGCAAAGCTGCGATTGCGAGGCCGTGCCGTCGGTATGCAGCACCAGCACATTAGGATCGAGCGGGCTGACATAGACCTGCATCAGCGCGCTGGCGTTGTTCACCGGCAGCGGGAAGGATTGCCAGGTCTGGCCCTCGTCAGTGGTGCGCCGGAGCTTTGGTTGCTGGCCGGATATCACCTCATAGACGATGCGCGGGTCGCTTGGCGCGATGGCTGGCGCAGCGCTTTGCAAGCTCGTTGTCACAGTGAGGCGATCCACAGCGGTCCAGCCCGTTGCATTGGTTGCGGTCGAGGTAGGATGCGCTGCGCTGGTAGCGGTTGATTTAGCGCCGGCAGTTGACGGCAAGCGGCGCGCAAAGATCGCAAACGTTGCTCCTAATAGTCCGACGACGACGACCGCCGCCGCGACTGCCATCAATGTGCGTAGCGGTGTGGCGCTGCGCCTGCGGTTCGCCGGTATGCCGCTTCTATTCGTATTGGAACTGGCGTCTATGGTGTTCACAGGATTCGTGGCGCTCTTGATGCGCTGTTTCATGTGGCTTGCTCCTCGCGCTTCATCTCGAAAGAGATCAGAAACGGTCTCGGTATGTTCGGAGATGACGGGTTGCGCCGGGAGCGCCGGGAGGGCGCGGGCATATCTGGCAAGCCGGTCCGCCGCTGGTAGACTGTTCTGCCACGCGGCACGCATGGCGAGCAGACTTTGGTGGACTGGTTCCAATTCCGCCGGTATGGTTTCATGTGTCTCAGGTATTCCTGATTCAGACCAGTCAGCGGGCTGGAGGCCAGCGTCATCTGGTGGCTCAAACATGCTGGCTCCCTTCTTTTGCCTCTTTGGTATTCACAGCCGGTAGCTCTCCCGACGTTCGCAGGGCGGTATGGAGGATGGAAAGCGCGCGTCGCAGGCGGGTGCGCACCGTCGCCGGTGGCAGATGCAGAACGAAGCCAATCTCGGTGGCATCCATATCGCCAAAGTAGCGCAGGGCCACGATCAGCCGCAGTTGGTGTGGCAGGTTATCGAGCGCCTGCCGCAGATCGAGCGCCGCTGTGTAGTCGGCGGCGTTCAGATCGCCCGCCAGCAGCGGCGCCGCCAGCAGATCAGCGCTGGCGAGCGATTCGGTGCGGCGGCGATGGGTGCCGAAGCGCCCGCGATGCCATTGACGGCAGAGATTCACCGTAATCTGGAGCAGCCAGGGACGCACCGCCCCGGTATCGCGCAGCTCCGCCCAATGCTGCCAGGCGCGCAGAATCGCTTCTTGCGCGGCGTCTTCGGCGTCATCGGGGCCGATGAGCGCCGCCACCCGCAGCAAAAGCGGCGCGAGCGGCGGCACCAGCTCCGCGAACAGATCGTGGGCCGGCGGATGCCAGCCAGGATCAGCCGCGTCTCCAGCGTCGCCCTGCCGCCTCCATTCCATCCCATCCGTTCCTTTCCCAAACCAAACCCCGTCAAACCGTCAGAACAGTCACAGGCGCCTCTGAACTATTCGACCTGTAGGATGCCGTGACCCACCCAAAGTGTTTTAACTCCGGTCGCGTTGCTCCAATTTGTCGTTCAATTTGCCAGACGCTCTGGCGGGAACTATTTTTTTGTTTCGTCGTCTGAAAGGGATAGGGAAGCCAGCGATTCCGTTGCTGGCGGATAGGGAAAAGGTGCGTAGAGCGCATCTCGTAGCGTTGTAGCGTGAGGAGGACAAGATGTTCGCAGCACGGCGTTTACTCGGTATTGGCGCGGCGGGCGCACTCGTCGTTGCGCTGGCGCTTGGTCTGGCGGCCTGTGGCGCAGGCACAGGCTCTGGCGGTGGGACCAGCGGCCCGCCGATTGCGTGCGGTTCGGTATCGCAAGGCGCGACACTGGAGCATCCAGGCGATGCCCATACCGCAGAAAATTGTTTCTGGCAGGCGTATCAGCATTGCCAGCCTGCCACCCTCATCTTCACCGCGCATGGCGTTGACGCTGGCTCCACGCATACGCTCACGCTGGCGCCGCAGGGGAGTGGTTGCCGCATCACCGACGTGCGCGAGAATTATGTCGCGGGGATCAGCCACTCGACGAAGACCTATACCTGTAGCAGCTTGAAACAGGAGTCGCCAGGATTGCTGCTGCAAGGCTGCGGCGCAGAAGGCGACGTGCAGATCGCTGGCTAGCTCTAATTGGTCTTGGGGAGCGTCAGGTCGGGGACCGAGACGACGACATGCTCGCGCAGGCCATCGAGCTGGTAGACGCTGAGCGCCTGCGATTTATTTTTTACGCTGAGCGGCGCCAGTTCGCGCGCATACACTATATCCGCCACTTCCAGATAGGTGGCGGCGCTGAGCAAGATTTGGTTGGCGCTAGCGTTGGCTTGCAGCCGCTGCGCCGTGTTGACAGCATCGCCGATGGCCGTATAGTTTTGCAGGCGGTCGCGTGCGCCGATGTTGCCGACGACGGCCAGCCCGGTATGCACGCCGATGCCATACTCCACGGCTGCCTCGCCGGAGGTGAAGTCGCCGGAGTGTCGTTCCAGCGCCTTGCGCATCGCCCAGGCCGCGCGCACCGCTCGCCGCACATGGTCCGGCTGGGGCAGTGGCGCGTTGAAAATCGCCATCAGCGCGTCACCAATGAACATTGTCACGGTGCCCTCTTCTTGCCAGATGGCCTCCGTGAGGATGTTGAGGTAGGCGTTGAGGATGCGCACCAGCGCATCAGGCTCCAACCGCTCCGCCAGCCGCGTGTAGCCGCGAATATCTGCGAAAACCACGCTGATCTCGCGTGTCTCACCGCCCAGATGCACGGCGCTGGGGTCGGCCAGCAACTGGCGCACCACCGCTGGATGCACGTAGCGCCCGAAAAGCCGCTGTATCTCGCGCGTCTGCTGCTGGCTGCGGCGCAATTCCGTCAGGTCATCCACCACCATCGCCACGCCCAGCGCCGCGCCTTCGCCTTCGCTCTCGCGCAGCGGCGAAACATTCAGCCGCAGGAAGACCTCGCCGCGCTCCGGTAGTTCGCGCCCCATCTCATGCCCCAGTGTTACCTCATTGCTGGCGACCGCGCGGTGCATGATATCAGAAAGCTCGTCGTCGCCGATGCTCGCCAGCACCTCCTGATAGGGCTGGCCGACCGCCTGCGCGCCACCGAGACTGAAGATGCGCTCGGCGGCGCGATTGAAAGCCGTCACCTGCCCGTAGGTATCGGTAGTGACGACGCCGCTGGCGATGGAACCGAAGATGTTGTCAGTATAGGCTTTCATCGCGCTGATCTCGCGGATATGCCGGCGCAGATCTGCAAAGAGGCGCGCGTTGTCAATGGCGATTGCCGCCTGATTGCAGAATGCGGCAAGCAGATCGAGATGTGAAGCGTCGAAGAGTGCCGTCTGGTTGCGGCTATCCACGTAAACGATGCCGACGCCATGCCCGCGCACGCGCAGCGGCGCACACATCACCGAGCGGATGCCATAGGCGACGATGCTCACGCGCTGTTGCAGGCGTTCGTCACCCTGCGCATCCAGCGTCAACAGTGGTTGTTGCGACTGCCAGACACCTTCGACGATGCCCTGGCTGATATTGAAGTCGCTCTCTGCGAGCGGCTGGCCGTCTGCACCCTGCGCCACCATGAAGCGTAGCCGCTGCTCTCCCTCGTCCCAGAGCATCAGGAACCCGCGTTCGGCGCGCACGACCTCGATGAGCTGGCGCATGACGCGCCCCAGCAGGTCTTCGAGGTCGAGTGAGGTGTTGAGTTCCTGCGCGATGTGATAGAGCGTGGAGAGGCGTTCGCGTTCCTGTTGTAGCGCGCTGAGGTTGCTCTGCGCCACCTGTACGGAGGCGCTGAGCCGGCGCAGCGTATGGCCCATGCGCGCCAGTGTCAAATCTGCCTGGCGAGCGATGTAGAGCGTCTGCGCCAGCATATGCGTGCGTGGGTCGGCAAGGTCATTGGCATACGAGCCTTCGACGAACTGTTCGAGGGCTTTGGTGTGGGTATGCAGTGTCGCGGCGATATCCGCCAGGCTGCGGACGACCGATTCGACATCCTGCTGGGCGCGGTCCTGCGCGGCGCGGGCGGCCTTCGCCATCTGCGCGGCATTGGTCGGCTCGCCTAGATACGTGAGGAATCCGCCGCCGGGTTCAATGGTCGGCGGCGCAATCGGCGGATTGGGCGCGGTCCCTGGCGGCAGCGTAACGGTTTCGTCGCCTGACTGCGATTGCCCCGGTTGTGGCAACAACTCAGCCGGCATGCGCATCGTCAGATGATCGCTGACATCGCCGCCGTTCTGGTTGTTCTGTCCACCCTGGCTATTCTGGCTGTTCTGGCCGTTGCTCTGTAGTGGGTGTGTTGGATAGTCGGAACCTGATGAACCTGATAGGTCGGGCCGTCGCTGCATACTGCTGATCTTCCCCCTCCACGATACCTGCCATGCCTTCCGTCGCATCACCGCTATAATAACACGCGAGCGCCACTGCTGAACATAATCGGTCGCTTTGCGAACTAACAGCCGTGAAAAAACGCCCTGATGAGGAGAAGAACAATCCTCATCAGGGCGTCCGGCAGAACAAGCGTGTAGAGGTGTTGTGAAAGCAAACTGACTAGCAGATGCGGCGGCGCAGGTCCGCCAGGCGAATGATGGTGATCTTGTATTTATCCGTTGAGATGAAGCGTTTGTCGGTGAAGTAGCCCATCACTTTGTTGACACTTTCACGCGACGCGCCGACCATCGCCGCCAGCTCGCCCTGGGTCAGCCGCAATTCGATGCGGATGCCTTCTGCTGTGCGCACGCCGTGCAGCTCGGCCAGTTCCAGCAGCTTTTTGGCGACACGCCCATGCACATCCAGGAAGAGCAAGTCTTCGATCATCGAGTCGGTCTGGCGCAGGCGGCGCGACAGCACGTTCATCACCTGCACGGCAATGCGTGGATGGTGCATGACGGCGTTGGTGAAATCGGTGCGTTGCAGGGCAAAGGCTTCCACCGGCTCGATGGCGACTGCGCTGGCAGAACGGGGCTGGCCATCCAGCAGCGCCAGTTCGCCGAAATAATCGCCAGGGCCAAAGACGGCAAGCGAGACTTCCTGCCCGTCCTGACTGGTGATATAGATTTTCACTTTGCCACTCTGGATGACATACAACACCTGGCCAGGATCATCACGATGGAAGATGACCTCGCCGGGGCGGAAGACACGCCGCTTCGCAGCGGCAGCCAGCTCGCGCAGCCCCTCGGCGTCCAGTCCAGCAAAGAGGGAAACTTTTTCCAGTGACGCCAGGTGATCGGCGTTGTCGGTGGGTCCGGTGCGCCGGGGAGCCTCGCGCGCAGCCACGCTGCTCCTCTGTTGTACCTGGGTCGCTCGATTCGATTCGTGTTCGCTGCCCGTACGGTCTTGTCCCACGGCCTTACCTCCGCTTATCTGCCGCTTACCTCCCCGGTGGGCGGGATGCGCCAATGATGGCCAATACGTGTCAATGACTGCTCATGAGTGCCACTACTGGAATCGTACTGCCAGTCTCATGTTAACTCTGGCGCGGATGAAACGCAACTGTGCGTATTCAACAATTTCCTACGATTGTCTCTATTATCTCTGTCTTGTCTTGTGGTCGTGTTGCGCGGGCGAAGAGACGCTATGATGGAAGCACCACAGTGAAGGAGCCGATAATTTGCACAGTATACCCCGGTAGTTGACCATTGTGCAATCGCCCAAGCGCCAGCGCCGCCTCCGGTGTGCCAGTGAGTTCGAGATAGGCGGGGCGTGGATCCGCGAGGCCGCGCGCAATATAGGGGCGATAGCGGTTGAAGCCGGGATGCCCCTGTGGTGTCATCATGACGGTAATGATCGTTTCGTTGCTCTCGAAGGTCAGACGCATGCCTTCCCAATAGTCATTGCTGATGACCGTGTGGACGTGATGCGCTGCCAGCGTTTGGAGCAACTGCTGATCCTGCCCGGCCACCCAGATGTTGTGGTCGCGCGCCGCTGTCTGTAGCGGCGTCACCGCTACATCACCGGCCAGATTCCAGGCGCAGAGCGGCAGCAGCACCAGCGCCAGCAGCGCCATTTTAACGTGGCGTTCGCTGCGCGCGGCGCCGGGCAATCGCGTCAACCACCCAGACGTTGCCAGCTTCCGCGCCAGCCCATCGAGCAGCGCCAGCAATTCGGCAACTAGCAGCGGCAGCGCGGCGAACAGGGGAAAGAGATAGCGTGGCGTTGCGGCGATATCCGGCTGTCGCCCCAGGAAGAACGCGACGAAATAGCAGGCGGCGACGAAGGCCAGCGCGGCGCGTCCCTGGCGGCGTACCAGCGTGTTATCCAGAGGCGTTGTGGATGAATCAGTCGTGGAGGGTGAACGCAGTGTGCGCCAGCCACGCAGCAGCCGCAGCGCGGCGCGCAGGAACAGCGCCAGCGCCACCAGCCCAATCAACAGAGCGATGGCATAGAGCACGGGATGCACCGCCGCCTGCGCCAGATAGTCGCTTTCTTTGAATCCGGCGGCCTGCGTGCCACCGAGAAAGCCGCCGGTGAGAATCGGCAAGGCGATGGTGATCTCATGCCAGAGATTTTGCATCAGCGTCAGAGGCAACGGCACGGCGGAGGCATGAGCGTTGTGCGCGCCGACGATGGTCAGGCCGAGAATCGTCTCGACGGTTCCTGCGCCATTGAAGACATTATACAGAATGGCGGGTGAGGCCCCCAGCAGGAGACCGCCGAACAGCGACAACGCATTGCGTCTGAGCAAATCACTGCGGCGTTGCAGCCAGCAGAGCAGCGCCACCGCCAAGAGATACGGCAGCGCCAAGAGATTCGTCCACAGCGCGACCCCTGCCAGCAGCCCCAGCCAGAACACGGCAGGGCGTGTGCGCCGTGCTGGGTCTGCGCCGCGTAGCGCCAGCAACAGCAAGAGATTGCCGAAGAGTAGTGTTTCGACATAGCCGCCATAAGCGCGGACGCTGAGAACGACAAAGAATGGTGGACCGAGCGCCAGCAATGTGGCAGACATCAGCCCGGCGCGGCGGTTGTAGAGGCGCGCGCCAAGCTGATAGGTGGTGGCGACGCCGGCGAGGCCGAGCAGCATTGGCGCGAGGCGTAACGTGACAGGCGACGCGCCGAAAAGCCAGAGGAACGGCGCGATGAGGATGGCTTCCAGGCTGCCCATATATTGCTGGCCCCACATGAAGACGGCTAGCTCGCCATGCTGCATATGCAGCGCCATCAGGCCGATGGTTGCCTCGTCGCTATCGAGCGCCGGCACGCCATGCGCCAGCATCCACAGCCGCACCGCCGCGCCCGCCAGCAAGATGCCCCACAACACGAGTGCCGTCCCCTGCGCCTGCGCGGAGCGCCACAGGATTTGCGCGCGTGGCGCGGTCGTGCGCTGGTCGTTGGTGATGGTGGGGCTGACTGACACTCGCTTTTTGCTCCTTTGCAAACACGAAAACGTTCCCTGTGCAGCCTAACGCCCGAAGCGGCGGTCGTCAAGCTGAAACATATAGATGAGGTGAGGATTTCGTTGCACAACGAATCTTTCATCGTCTCAGGTGCTACAATTGAGACATCAGATGAGAAGGAGATAGATTATGCTACATCTCAAAAATAAAAGCCTCGACGACTATTTTGATTACGACCCGTCTACTGAAGCGATTCGCGTAAAGGGGCATCGCGTGGGTGTCGAATTGATTCTGGATGCCTACACTGCTGGTGCGACGATGGCAGACCTACGCGCGGAATTTGATAGTCTCACCGAAGAAGAATTGCACGCGACCATCACGTTTTACCTTCTCAACAAAGAGGAATTAGATCAATGGCTGGCACGCGTCCACGATGAGCAGGCGCGACATATGACCGAGATAGATGCCCACTCCTCGCCAGCCATGCAGCGTATACGGGAACTGGCCAGACACACTGATGAGAGCAGCCAGCATGCCAATTAGATTTCTCATTGATGAGAATGCCTGGCGAGAGGCTCTTATCGAAGGGTTGAAACGCATTGATCCTTCGATTGATGCCGTACATATTGGCGATCAGGGTGTGTTGCCCAACCGTACTCCCGATCCAGTGATACTTCGGTACTGCGAACTGGAACAGCGCATTCTTATCACCCGTGATGTTACAACGATGCCAGGCTTTGCGCGAGATCATCTTCAGGCTGGACATCATCATTGGGGCATATTCTACCTGCGTCGGCACCGCACTATAGGCGAATATCTTGATGTGCTAAATCTCATATGGGGCGCAAGTGAGCCGGATGAATGGATAGACCGTGAAGAATATATCCCTTGATGCTGGCCTCATTGATTCGCTCTAAGTGTCCTGTGGTCCTACTCGTCTATTTTCCGTCTCCGTTAGGCGACCCGGCTTGTATTCCCTCTGTGCCCATGTCGAAAAACGAGACTTCAGCCGTTGCGCGTTAAAGATACCGGTACTAGGCGTCAATCCTACCATTTTCTTTTCTCCTCTTGACAGACCCGCTATTTTGTATTACTATATACCAGTAGTATGTACTACTGGATACCAGTAACACAAAATAGTCGAGGGGGTGATGATACTGGATAACCTGACGGAAATGCTCAAAGGCGTGCTGGAGGGGTGTGTGCTGGAGATTATCAGCCGTAAGCAAACCTATGGCTATGAGATCACGCGGCAACTTCATGCCCTCGGATTCACGGAAGTAGTGGACGGCACGGTGTACACCATTCTGGTGCGGCTCGAAAAAAACAAGCTCGTGGATATCGAGTACAAGCCATCCGATATGGGGCCGCCGAGAAAGTTTTTTGCGCTCAACGACGCGGGGCGTGAGGAATTGCACCGGTTCTGGCGAAAATGGGAGTTTGTCGCGTCGAAGATCAACGAATTACGGGAGGTGCGGCTGTGAGTAGACTCGGTGCGTTTATCCGGCGTGTAACGGGTGAAAAGCGTGAGTTCAGGCGTATGCAGGCGCGAGCGAACGCCCTACCGGAAGACTACCGCTATGTGTACCACAAAATTCAGCACTATATGTGGGGGAACTCATGGCGTTACTACTCAGGTGGCGATGGCATGGAAATGATGCCCATATTCAACGATTTGCTCGACCTGTTTGAAACGGGCGCGGCGGAGGGCAAGCGCGTGTTGGAAGTTACAGGCGAGGACGTAGCGGCGTTTTGCGACGAGTTGTTGCAGAACACCACAACGCGCGCGAGAAACTGGCACGAGTCGCTGAACCGCGACATTATGAACAAGCTCGGAAAGGGGCACGGTGCTTAAATGGCAGACAGTGCAATTCAGGTGAACGATTTGCGCAAATCGTTCAAAGCAACGCAAGTCCTGAAAGGCGTTGATTTTGAGGTGCGGCGCGGCGAGATTTTCGCCTTGCTCGGCTCCAACGGCGCAGGCAAGACGACGACCATCAACATCCTCTCAACGCTTTTGAAACCCGACGGCGGGAGCGCGAGCGTCTGCGGCTTCAATGTGGTGCGCCAGGCTGAAAAGGTACGCGAACGTATTAGCCTGACCGGGCAATTCGCCGCCGTGGACGGCATCCTCACGGGGCGTGAAAATCTCGTGTTGATTGCCAAACTGCGCGGAGTCGCCAACGCGCATAAAACCGCCGATATGCTGCTTTCCCGCTTTGGGCTACGTGACGCGGCGAACCGCCGGGCGGACTCGTATTCCGGCGGTATGGCGCGCAGGCTCGACATTGCGATGAGCCTGGTCGGAACGCCCGCCGTTATCTTCCTGGACGAGCCAACGACCGGACTGGACCCAGAGGGACGGCTTGAAGTCTGGAAAACCGTCAAAGAACTTGCCGACGGCGGCACAACGATCCTGCTGACGACACAATATCTTGACGAGGCAGAGCAACTCGCCGACCGCATCGCCGTCCTGCACGGAGGGAAAATCATCGCCAGCGGGACCCTTGATGAACTCAAAAAGCTGTTCCCGCCCGCGAAGGTCGAATACGTCGAAAAACAGCCGTCATTGGAGGACATTTTCCTCGCCATCGTCGGTCAAAACGCCGGTCAAAACGCCGGTCAGAGGGAGAGCAAGTAGATGAAAGTTTTGCACGATACTGGCGTGCTGTTGGGACGGTCTATGCGCCATATCCTGCGTAGCCCCGACACGATTATCACGGTCCTGATTACACCAGTTGCGATTATGTTGTTGTTTGTCTATGTGTTCGGCGGCGCAATCCGGGTAGGAACCAGCAACTATGTGAATTACCTGTTGCCGGGCATCCTGCTGATCGCGATTGCCAGCGGAATCGCCTACACCGCCTTGCGCTTGTTTACAGACAAACAGCGCGGACTGTTCGCGCGGTTTCACTCGATGCCGGTGGCTCGCTCATCAGTCTTGTGGGCGCATGTGGCGACATCGCTGGTTTCAAACGGCATTTCGGTGGTGGTGATTATCCTCGTTGCCCTCCTCATGGGCTTCCGCTCCAGTGCGGGGGTGGTGGCGTGGCTCGACGTAGCGGGAATACTCGCGCTGTTCACGCTCGCACTGACATGGCTCGCGGTGATAGCCGGACTGTCGGCAAAATCTGTTGAAGGCGCAAGCGCGTTCTCGTACCCGCTCATCTTCCTGCCGTTCATTAGCTCCGCATTCGTCCCGACCGCAAACATGCCTGCCGTCGTCCGTGCCTTTGCGGAGAACCAGCCCGTCACGGCTATCGTTGATACGGTGCGTTCCCTGCTGAACTCGGCGCCGGTAGGAAACGAGATATGGATTGCCCTCGCGTGGTGCGTTGGGATTATCGTTGTAGCGTACTTCTTCGCAATGCGGGCGTACAGGCAGATCGCGTAGGCCTGCTACGCTTCTGCATCCGAATTCGTAGGGCGGGTGGGTTCGCTCTGGCGGTGAATCATGCGCCAGGCGCCGGCTTCGCGGCGATAGAGCGCGGTGGCGCGCGCCTCCTCCTGGCGTGTCTGCCCGTCCTGGGTGATCTGAATGTGTTCGCGGGTGACGGCGCAGGTGAGGTTGCCGCTCGTCCAAACGGCCAGCGGCTCCGGCGTGACAACGATGGCGCCGGGCGCGCCGCTGTTCATCTGCGCAGCATGCTGCCAATAGGCGACGATGGCCGCACGTCCCTGGTGGACACCCCCGCGCGGGTCCAGATAGGTTACGTCATCTTGTGCTGACCAGAGGGTGAGCATTGGCGCAGCGTCGCCGCGCATAACCTGGTTGACTGCATCGTAGAAACTCTGTGCGATGTGTCCTACTTCATCCGTCATATCAACCTGCCAATTACTTCAGCCCAGCCTTCAGCCCAGCAGACCCGCCGCGCGCAGCTTTTGGGTGAAGGGAATATGTTCGAGGTCCTCAGCCCAGGCGACATTGCCCGTCAGGGTGTTGTCTATGCCGGCCTTCGCCAGATCCATCAGCGAGGGCGGTATCCAACTGATGAGGAACGAGCGCCACGCAGCGGAACGTACATGCCGCAGGCTCTCATCGTCATTTTTCATGTAGATCAGCCAAGTGTCCCACGGCGGGCAATCATAATAATCAAAGAATCCAGCGGAATTGCCAACTGCGTTGCTGCGAGAATTGCAGTTGTTCACATCCGTAAAGACGAGCCGTCCACCTGCCAGCAGATTGCGCCCCTGCATGCTGGTGGGATATTGCCCACGCTGGAGCAGCAGCGAGGCGCGCGTATGAACCAACTCCTCCACGGCGGCGTAGCGCTCGGCAAACGTGTCCAGTTCATTGTACAGGTCATGTGTTTCCAGGGCCGGCGTGCGAAGAATACTGGTTATCACCTGAATGGAAAACCCAACGTCTTCCGCATGCTTCTGTTCCAGCGTCCAGACATAGCGGAAGTCTTTGCTGGTGCAGCCGTTGGCGATGAAGGGCTGTATCTGACACCAGGCAATCGTTTCCATGAGGCGCTGTTTCAGCAGTATGAGCGTGTCCAGGGCCAAGCCACCCACCTCCTACTCGTGTCTGTATCTGAGTCCTCTAGTCTGCTATAGCGGCGTGATATAGGTCACGGCGTCGGCGTAGAAGCGATAGCCAAGCGCAGCGGCGATGTGGGCGGCGCCAGTGTTGCTGGCGTGATAGCGATAGAGTGGAACCCGGCCACCGGCGAAGATGGCCTTCGTTGCGCGCGAGACCACGGCGCGGCCCAGCGCGTGCCCGCGCAATTCTTCAGCGGCGGTCTGGACGTTGATCTCGGCGACATAGGGCGAATGGGTGCGGATACCAGCGTAGGTGGCGATGGTTCCCGCATTGCGCACGACATAGACGCCGCCACTATAGCGCGCCAGCAGCCCCAGCGCCAGCGGTTCCAGTTCGCTGGATTCGTCCAGCGGTTCGATCCATTCCTGCCATTGCCCCTGATACGGTGTATAGCCAGCGCGGGCCACATAGCAGACCCGCATATGCGCCTCATCGCCCACCAGCGCAGGCTCCAGCGCGAGATCATCGAGAAGCTGATGGAGCATGGAGAGGCCATCGGCGGTGAAGAGCGTCTCCGGTGGCATGGTGCGCAGCAGCGCCGTCACCGGCGCACGTAGCTCCGGCGCAATCAACGCCACTCCGGCGCGCGGCGTCTTCCCCGGCTTCTCTGCCTGACCCAACACCGCTGGTTCCTCTGATATGTCTGTTTCATCGGAAGTTCGTGGCGCTGGCGCGAGCAGCGAAAGCAGCGTGCGCTGGCCAAAGAGCAGCGCCATTGGGTCGCCGTCATCGCGTGTGGAGACAATGGTCCAGCCTGGACGGCGCAGATCGGCGACCGTGCAACCCAGCGTCATACTGAAATGCACGTCGAGCGCCGCCACTGCGTGTTCATCATCCATTACGGCTGGATCAGGCTGGTACACCGGCTTGCTTCTCCCCCTTCGCTGGGCGGCTGCTAATAAGCCATCCCCATTGTCTGAAACATGTGGCATTGTACGCCATTGCTGTGGCTCATCGCCAGTAGGCCGCTCTCTGCAAAAGAGCGCGCGCCAGAAATATTTCCAGCAAATTTCCAGCTTCGGCCAAGCATTTTCTCAGCTTTGGATGATAGGCTTTTGAATACCTACGAGAGAAAGGAACCATATATATGCGACAACGTTCGGTAGGAGGCTCAGCCTTCCTCTGGGGCGCAATCTTCGGCGTGGTGGTGGTTGCGCTCGATCTACTCAATCGCTTTGTCTTCGGTGGCCTGGAACGGGTTGGTCCCGCTATTGCTGCTGCCCGGCGTGGACGGCGCCATCCGGTGGTTGCGCCGCACACACCCAGCGCGGGAACGATCCTCTTGACCGAGGGAATCATTCTGCTGGTGACGCTGCTGCTCTTCTTCCTGGCGGGCGCGCTGGCGGCGCGGCGGGCGCAGGCGCTCGAAGCAGGCATCGGCGCGGGCGTGATTGCTGGAGCCATCGTCGGTGTCGCGCATCTGGTGGTTGTGGTCATTACGATCTTCGTAGCGGCGCATCCAGCGGTTGGCAGTGATATCGTGAACGGCGTTATTACGGCGATTACAGCGCTGATCCTCGGCGCAGGCATGGGCGCGCTGGGCGGTCTGGCTGGTCGTGGTCCACGCGCGAGCAGCGCGCCGCCAGCCATCCCCTATACGCCCAATCCTCCGGCTGCGGGCAACTATGCGCCGATGCCACCGGCGTCCACGCCATCCATGTCATCTGTGCCCTTCACGCCGCCAGCGACGGGATACACGCCGACGCCCGCCAACTATGGGCCAGAAAATGACTACCCCACAACCCCACTCTACACGCCGCCACAGCCATAGACCTCACCCCCAGCCCCTCTCCCGCGAGGAGAGGGGAGCGCGGGGCAGGCAGTTCCTCCGCCGATCCTCAGTCCGCACAGGCGGACTTTGCGGCGCGCCAGACAGCCGCGATCTTTAGTGGCTTGGTGGCTGTGCCCAGATGAACCCATTAGCCCTCGCTACTCCTGCGCTCCCACGGTCCCCTCTCCTCTGGGAGAGGGGTGCCCGAAGGGCGGGTGAGGTCTCCTGGTTGTCTCTCGACGCAGGCAGACGCACCATAGCGGCGGACAGCCTGTCAAGGAGCAAGAGCAGTCCAGCGCATACCAATTTCTTACCGCTTCTCCTTCTTACTTGCCCCATCTTCCTCCTCTGGTGGTCAACGTCTTGCACATTCTTTTGCAGGAAACGCACTTCACCAACTCGTGCTGCACAGAGCCGGGTCAATCGGCATCAATAGTATCAATAGTCTCACTAGAGGCGGAGGGATTGCATGCGACATCTTGGGGGTATATGGAATCGAACGCAGCGGGCAGGACAGGCGAGCAGGGAGAACTCCAAGAGCCAGGCACGGCAAATCATCGCGCGCACGCTCCTCTTTCTTGGGTTGCTGCTACTGGCCGCCTGCGGAACGCAGGGTAATAGTGGCGGCAGCGCCGCCGCTCCTGCTACTGCGGCAACTCCGGACACGTCAACGCCGGTCGCCGCGTCCTGGCGCAATACGAGAATACGCCCTATGCTTTCCCTCTCGGCAGTTGCCCAGCAGTATATCGCCGGCATGACACTCGATCAGGAACTGGGACAACTCTTCGTTGCTGCGTTCACTGATACTGATTACAACGCCAACAACGCTGGTATGGTCGAGCAGGAAGGCGCCGGCGCGATTCTGCTCTATAGCTCCAATATGACCAGCGAAGACCAGACACGCCAGTTGATTGCGACGGCGCAGGCGCATGCCACGATTCCGCTGCTAGTGCTGACCGATGAAGAGGGCGGCTACGTGGACCGGCTGCAACAGTTCTATGGTTTCCGCCCGTCTGCGACGCAGATCGGCGCAACCAATTCGCCGTCGTATGCCAGGCAGCAGGGCTACAAGACCGGGCAGGACATGGCCGCGCTGGGTTTCAATGCAGACTTTGCGCCGGATGTGGATGTGCAGTTGGTCGCCGGACCCGATCAGGTGACGCGCACCTTCGGCACGACGCCCCAGGCTGTCACGACGATGGCAGGCGCCTATATGACGGGCATGCAGGACGCGGGCGTCGTTGTCTGCCTCAAACACTTCCCCGGCCTGGGCGCCGCCACCACCGATGCGCACCTCGGTCTGCCGGTCATCAATCGCAGCCGCGCGCAACTTGAATCGGTTGAGTTGGCTCCCTATCGCAACCTGATCGCCACCGGGCAGGTGCAGATGATTATGCCGACCGATGTACTGATGCCTGCTCTCGACCCAAATCTACCCGCCGAACTTTCGCCCGCGATCATCAATGGCGTGCTGCGGCAAGAGCTTGGCTACAACGGCGTGGTCGTCACTGATGCGCTCTACATGGACGGCATCATCCAGAAATGGTCACTGGGGCAGGCGGGGGTCATGGCCATTGAGGCCGGCGATGATATGCTGGTCGGCGCATTCACCACCGGCCAGATTAGTATGATGATGGACGCGCTCAAAGCTGCCATCAGCAACCACCAACTCAGTAAAGAGCGCATTGACGAGTCGGTGCGGCGCATCCTCATCCTCAAAATGCGCATGGGCATCCTGAAAGTGCCGGTGCCGGTGCATCCGGTGCCTCCGCTCGGCTCCATGTCGCCACAGATGGGGTCCTGGCCGCCCGCGCTGCTTCAGGACCGCCAGAATCAGGCTGGATAGGAGAAAGATTAGTGTACAGCAAGGCCGATGAGCTTATAAACCAGCTTGGCGGCCACCACCGGGCTAACGTGATCGTCTATCAGCGGCGAAAGTTCCACGACATCGAAGCCGATCACCTTTTTCGCCGCCGTCGCCGCCGTCAGCAGGTCTATCACGTCGTACCAGCCGAGGCCGCCGGGTTCGGGCGTGCCGGTGCCGGGGACCAGCGACGGATCGAAGGCATCTATGTCAATGGTGACGTACACCTCGTCTGCCAGCGTATCTACGACTGCGGTGATCCAATCGCGTGCGCCGGTGCGCGTCTGCGCGTGGATGTCACTGGCGAGCCACATCGGCAGGTTACGCTCCTCAACCAGCTTCGCCTCTGGCGCGCTGAGGCTGCGGATACCCACCTGCGCAGTGCGCGGGCAGACATCCAGGACACGGCGCATGATGGTGGCGCTGCTGAGCGGTGAACCTTCGTAGGATTCGCGCAGATCGGCGTGGGCATCTATCTGCAAGACGCTCATGTTGGGATGGCGCTTGGCGAAGGCGCGCACCACGCCAATCGAGGTCAGGTGATCGCCGCCGAGCGTGACGACGAACTTACCGGCGTCCAGCAGATGACTGGTGACTAGTTCAGTGCGGTCTACCATTGCCGGCGCATTGCCTGCCAGAATATCCACCGCCCGCAACGTATGGATGCCCACCTCATAGGGCGAGCGGCGCAGTTCGGCATCGTAGAGTTCGAGATTGCGCGAGGCGTCTATGATGGCCTGCGGACCCTCGCGAGTGCCGGGGCGATAGCAGGTCGTGCCATCGAAGGGAACAGGGACAATGACGACGCGCGCCCGCTCGAACGCGGTATCCTCGTCTTCGAGGTGCATAAAGGCGCGCTGCGGTGCGAGCGCCTCGCCAAGTGCTTCTACATACTCCACGGAAAGGCTCCAGTTGTTTCAAGTTGTCTCAGCTATACGGCTGCTTGGTCTGCCAGTTGATCTCTGCGCCGGTGCGATGCCACACGGATGACATGCTGTGCGGCGCAAACCACCGCATTATAGCCTGTAGAGCCGCCCATCTGCTGGGAGATTTCCGCTCACCCAGGTACGAATATCTCCTGAGCCGGAGACCCCAACCCCTTGACAGAATCAACTCATTCAGGTATATTCTTCATAGTTAGTTAACCAACTATTTTGACATGAGAGATGGAGAATGCATGATGACGCGTCGACAGACGGACAAACGCGACCGGCTGATCCAGACGGCTGTTTCCCTGGTACACCGGCAGGGCTTTCATCAAACCACTCTCGCCGATATTGCTCAGCAGGCTGAGGTACCCCTGGGCACGGTCTACTACTTTTTTAAGACAAAAGAAGCTATCGGCGATGCTGTGGTCGAACATTACCTTCAGAGCTATCGGGAAGCGTGCCAGCAGTGGAACAGCAACTCCGATCCGAAAGCCCGCCTGGAGGCTTTCGTTCAGCTTATGCTCGGCAATAGCGAGCGCGTTTCTCAGAGTGGTTGTCCGGTTGGGACGCTTTGCTCAGAACTGCACAAGCAGGGATATGGATCGCTAGCAAATCAGGCCAGTGGAATCTTCAATGAACTCTTGACCTGGCTGGCAACACAGTTCCAGGTGCTTGGAAAAGGCGAAGAGTCACGAAACCTGGCTGTGCATCTGCTCGCAGCCGTGGAGGGGGCGACGCTTTTGAGCCAGAGCTTTCACACCCCTGAGTACCTCGAACGTGAGGCCGAACAACTCACACAATGGATTCGCTCGCTCTGAGCGGTAGATTGGGCATAGCCCCAATAGAAACAGAAACTATCATGACATCCTCGACATCCTCGGTCACACCTATTGATTCCTACCTGTTTGGACCCTGGGCCATCGTGACCGGAGCCTCATCAGGGATTGGCAAAGAGTTCGCGCGGCAACTGGCAGCCAGCGGATTGCATGTGGTCCTCGTCGCCCGACGACTCTCCATGCTGGAAGAGCTGGGAGGCAGACTCGCCTCTGAGTTTGGTGTGCAGTATCGAACCGTTGGGGTGGACCTCAGCGATGAGCATTTCCTCAGCAAGCTAGACGAGGCAACACATGACCTGGACATTGGTCTCGTGGTTTCCAACGCAGGGGCGTGGATGATTGGCGATTTTTTGACCACGGACGCCAACGCCTTGCAGCAGAGCCTACATCTCAACGTCAACGCCCATGTGGAAATGGCGCACCATTTCGGGCAGCGTCTGGCTCAGCGTAGACGCGGCGGGCTGCTCCTGACCGCATCAACGGCGGGCTTGCAGGGGATTCCGTTCAGTGCCGAATATGCCGCTGCCAAAGCCTATGTGTTGACGCTCGGAGAGGGACTCCATAGCGAATTGCAAAGGAAGGGTGTGCATGTCACCGTCCTTTTGCCAGGCGCGACGGATACGCCCATGCTTGCAGCCAGCGGCTTCGACCTACCAGCGATGCTCAAGCCTATGTCAACTGAGCAGTGTGTTGCCGAGGGGCTGGCTGCGCTCAAGGTGAATCGTGCCACTCACATCGCCGGGCGCATGAACCGCATGCTGGCCGCTTCGATGCCACGCCGTCTTGCTACCAGGATGTATGGAAGTATGTCTGCGCAGGTCCTGGCAAAACAAAGCGGAGAGGCAAATGTTGCTAAACGACCTGCGTAGATAGGACGAGACAGACGAACTGAAATGAACGAGGAGCATCTGAATGAGACAAGCATTTCACATGACTGGTGGCCTGCGGGCGGTCTCCACTATCATCACCACTCTCGTACGTCTTGGGCTGCCAGTTGGCCCTTCAGCCCTGCTCTCCGTACAGGGGCGCAAGAGTGGAAAGACCTATACCATCCCAATCGCACTGGTGGAAAACAACGATACCCGCTGGCTCGTCGCCGCCTTTGGCGAAGTGAACTGGGTGCGTAACCTACGGATCGCCGGTCAGGCGCAACTCACGCGACGACGAACTACTGAAACCATCGGAGTTGTCGAACTTGGGGCGCAAGAAGCTGCACCAGTACTCAAACAATTCCTCAAAGAATCGCAACGTGTCTCGTTTATCAAGCCCTACTTTCACACGACCACGCAATCCTCGCTCGCCGACTTCGAGCAGGAAGCGTTGTATCATCCCGTGTTTCGCATTGTGAGTAAGAACGGAAGAGAAGAGTAGCGTGCATGTCCATTGAAGATAACAAAGCTCTCGTTCGCCGCTTTTATGGGGAGGGTGTACACAGCCCAGCGCTCTTTGACGAGCTACTCGCCCCAGCCTACCTCTTGCATTTCCCTGGCAGCCCACCCATTTCTGGCATCGAACAGGCCAAGCAGATGATGGTCAGATACACCACCGCCTTCCCCGACCTCCAGCTCACGACGGAAGACCTAATCGCTGAGGGAGATAAGGTAGCGATTCGCAACACCTGGCGCGGCACGCATCAAGGGGTCTTTCAGGGTCTTCCCCCCACTGGTAAGCACGTGACGTTTACCGGCACCGATATCTTTCGCTGCATAGGTGGCAAGATCGCTGAGCAGTGGGCCGACCTCGATGCGCTGGGTCTGATGCAGCAGATAGGGGTGATCCTAAGTTGATATCACTTGATGATGCGGAAGGTGAGATGCAAGACGCCGGGGGTAGCCGTGGCTGCGGTGCTTTCCAGCTTCAACTCGCTATCCAGGTGGCCGAAGAGGCGTTTCCCTTCACCGAGCAGCACAGGCACCAGATCAATATGGATTTCATCCAGCAGTCCGGCTGTGAGGCATTGCTGCACGAGGCTCGCAGAGGCGACGGCAACATTCTTCTCACCAGCGATTGCCTGCGCCCGCTCGATGGCGCGCTCAATACCCTCCGTCACGAAGGTGAAGGGCGAACCTTCTTTGCGCCACTCCGGCGCTATCGTCTCCGGGTGATGTGTCAGCACCACCACCGGCACATCCAGCGGATGCCTGCCGCCCCAGGCGTTCGTGAAGTCGAAGAGCGTGCGGCCTGTCACCAACGCGCCAGCCGCCGCGCTCGCCTCCTTGATATACTCGGCGCCGGTGGTGGACATTTTGATCGTCCCTTCGCCAATCGGCACCTCTTGTTCTCCTCCGCCGCTGGAATACCAATCGAAGAGCGGCCCAATCTCATTATTGGGTCGCGCGATGAACCCATCCAGCGACATCGAGAATCCCGTCGTCACTTTGCCCATAATTCGCCATCCAATCATCGTCAGATTGCTTGATGTATACTAAGCGTCAGGCGAGATTTCCTGCAACTCCCAACTATTGCCATCGGGATCGCTGAAGTAGGCGCACTTGATGCCGCGTGGATATTCGTCTACCTCGCTGACCGCAACACCACGGTCCAGCAACATCTGGCGTGCCTGCCGCACATCCGCGACCACCAGATGGAGTCCCTTGATGGAGCCGGGCGGCACTGTGGAGAGTTCGCCCAACCCTGTGCCAATGACAATCGAACAGGCTGATCCCGGCGGTGTCAACTGCACCACGCGCATCCCATTGCCCGGTGTGACATCATGGTCGGCATGGAAACCAACCTTCTCCACATAAAAAGCCTTTGCGCGGTCCACATCAGCGACCGGCAGCGGCACCAGTTCGAGCTTCATCTCCATCGTTTATCTTCCCCGTTCTCTGTGTAGGTCGTCAGAACATCCGTATGATACCCAAAGCCAGAGAGAGGAGTCTTGTACGGAACGGCAAACTCGTGAGGACCTTATTCATCTATGCAAGGGCGGCTCAGCGTGATGATGTGAGAATCTGCGCGGGAGTATAGCCTACCCAGCGCTTCAGCGATCTGGTGAGATGCGGTTGATCGAAGTAGCCAGCCTGATAGATGGTGTCAGCAATAGCGGTTCCCTGGCGCAAGAGGTCAGCCGCCTGTTGGGCGCGTTCGATCTGCTGGATATGGCGCTGGCTCAGTCCGGTGGCGCGCAGGAAGCGGTGGCGTAGCGTGCGAGGCGGCATCTCAGGTGCTTGATTCTGTTCCCGCATCACCACGTTGACCAGCGGGTCACGAGCCAGCACCTCTTTGTGCGCGAGCCGGCTGATGAAGGTCTCTACGTTGTCATACGCGGGAAATTGCCAGGTGGACCCGCCCAGCCAGAAGGATTGGCAGGCCGCGCCTGGTAAGACTGTTTCACTATCTAGCAGGTTGCGTGTGGGCAGATGCGGCATAAAGACGCCAAGTTTCAGCTTGATCCAGAGTAGTTCAGCGCCCTCGGTGTAGGAGAGCGCGCCGGCTGAGGTCCAGGGTCCAACCACCAGCAAATCTGTCTTGCCAGAGAGTTTTCGCAGGACCAGATGCCAGTGGCTCTCGGCAGGGCGTATCGTCGCGCCATCGCTGGCCGTGTATCCGCGCATCACCAGTTCGATGTAGGGAGAATCCGACGGCCTCGCTTCAGAGATGATGCTCATGTCGCTGCTCCTCTCGTATGGCTATCGCCTGGCTCTTATGGTTATCGCATCGTGTTCACCGGGCGAGCAAACCGCTGCGCAGAGCGGGCACGCGCTTTGGCGGCCTCTACGGCGCGATCTTTGGGCGGCGCACTCGTTTCCAGCGAATTGAGCAATCGTTGGGAGGCGGCGGCGACCGCTTCCACAGCGGCGAGGAAGGCGGCTTCGTTGGCCTGCGATGGCTTGTTGATGCCGCTGATTTTGCGCACATACTGCAACGCGGCGGCATGGACTTCATCATTCGTGACCGGCGGCTCGAAGTTGAAGAGTGGTCTAATATTGCGGCACATGAGCAGTAGCTCCTTTAGCTTGAGCATCAGCGCGTTGAAGTGAATCACGCGGACCGGACATCTCATCGCAGTATCGCATAGGCGTAACGACGCTGAGATGCGAAGATTGGCTGAAGTACCATTCTCGATCTATCGCGTTTTGTGGTAATGGCATGTGGCACTAATGGATTGGATTTGATTGAATTTGGCGGCATTGTGTAATCGTGTGCAGCCTTGCGGGATTATGTGGTATGCTGTTTAGGCAGGTTATCTCGTACGGTATGCACCTACTTGGGTGGCCCACGGGTAGACAGTGTTGTGGTTGAAGCCTCTAATTGTCCCCCTTGAGTGTCTGTCGAGCGACGCCGCGCATGTATTTTGTCTGTTTGTAGTGTTGTGAGGATGGCTGGCCGATGTCGCCAGCGCATGAGTGTCAGTCTCCCGGCCTCGCGTTGGGGGAAGATCGTAAGAAACGAACGAAGGAGCCTGAGTGGCCACCCGCATCTATGTAGGGAATCTGCCCTACTCTGCTGACGATCAGCAGCTTGCCCAACTTTTCGGGGCATTTGGTGAAGTTGTCGAAGCGACTGTTGTGATTGATCGTGGCACGAACCAGAGCAAGGGCTTTGGCTTTGTGCAGATGGCGAATGATGACGACGCGCGTAACGCGATTGCCGGCCTGAATGGCACGATGCTTGGCAATCGCACGATTCGTGTCAACGAGGCGCAGCCGCGCCCGGAGCGTGGCAGCGGTGGCCGTGGCGGCTACGGCGGCGGCTATGGCGGCGACCGCAGCTATAGCAGCGACCGTGGCGGCTATGATCGCGGCTATAGCGACCGTGGCGGTTATAGCGACCGTGGTAGCTATGACCGTGGTGGTTATGGCAATGGCGAGCGCCGCCGCCGTGATGACGGTGGCCGTGGCTACAGCAGCCGCGACCGCGACTACTAGCGGCAACGCGCGACTGCTCGCAGCGCAAAAGAAGAGGCTGGTGGCAATGTTTGCCGCCAGCCTTCGCTTTTGCAGACCTAGATCAAAATAACGCGCCGCCCTTCCAGGCGGACAGTGCTGTAGAGGATGCGTTCGATAGCCTGGGGCAGCAGGCGATGCTCGACATCAAGGATGCGCGCGGAGAGCCGCTCGACGGTATCGTCGTCGTAGACGGGAACCGGCGCCTGCGCAATGATCGGTCCTTCGTCCACGGCTTCGGTAACGAAATGCACCGTGCAGCCGCTGATTTTGACGCCAGCGGCCAGCGCATCGGCCTGTGGACGCGGCGCCATGCCACCGGCGAAGGCTGGCAGCAGCGAGGGATGAATGTTGATGATGCGCATAGGATATGCGCCGACGACGCAGCCATCCAGAATCGGCTTGTAGCCCGCCAGCACCACCAGCACCGCGCCAGCCGCACGCAACGCCGCGATAATTGCCATGCCCGCCTCCGCGCGCGAAGCGTAATCTTTGGGTACGATCACGCGGGCGGGCACCTCATGAGCGGCGGCGATGCCCAGCGCGGGCGCATTGGGGTTAGACGAGATGACGATGCCAACGCGCGCATGCAACGCGCCGCGCGCGATAGCGTCGAAGATTGCTTCGAGATTGCTGCCGCGCCCAGAGACGAGCACACCAATCGTCGGGATATCTGCATTATGTGTTATATCCTGGCTTGCTGCCTCAGATTCCGCTGTGTTCACGCCAGCCCCTCCACCACAACCCGTTCCATCTCTCCTCCTGCGCCATGAGCCTGCACCTCGCCAATAACACGCGCTCCCTGCGCGGCGCAGAGCGCCAGCGCCGCCTCAGCATCGCGCTGGCGACAGAAGACGATATAGCCTATGCCAAGATTGAAGACGCGCGCCATCTCATCCCAGGAAACCATACCACGCTGCTGGATCAGACGGAATATCGGCAGGATATCCCACCTGGTGGCATCCAGCCGCACCGCCAACCCCTCCGGCATCACACGCGGCAGGTTGTCGAGCATGCCGCCGCCGGTGATATGCGCCATGCCTGTCACCAGCCCGGCATCGAGCAGCGGGCGCACAACCGGCGCATAGTTGCGGTGCGGCTGAAGCAGTTCATCGCCGAGTGTGCGACCAAGCTCTGGTATGAAACGATCAAGCTGATCTTCGCCAAGCGCCTGCCGGGCGAGCGAATAGCCGTTGGTATGCAGGCCGAGCGATGGGAAGCCAATCGCCACGTCGCCCTCAGCAATGGCTGCGCCGGTTATCAGGCGGTCGCGTTCGACGACTCCGACAATGCAGCCGGCCAGATCGTATTCACCTGGGGCATAGAAGCCGGGCATCGCCGCCGTTTCGCCGCCGATGAGCGCGCAGCCCGCCTCACGGCAGCCCGCCGCTACACCCTCCACCACGGCAACGGCTTGATCGGCGTCCATGACGCCGAGCGCCAGATAATCCAGGAAGAAGAGTGGACGCGCGCCGCAGACCAGAATGTCATTGACGCAGTGCGCTACGAGGTCCGCGCCGACCGAGCTATGGCGATTGAGCGCAAAGGCAATCTTGAGCTTGGTGCCGACGCCATCTATTGAAGAGACCAGCACCGGCTCACGCAGAGAGGCTGCATCGAAGGCGAAGAGGCCGCCAAAGCCGCCCAGCCCCGCCAGCACTTGCGGCCCATGCGTGGAGCGGGCGGCGTCGCGCATGCGCACCTTCGCCGCATCGGCGGCATCGAGATTCACGCCAGCGCGTGTATAGGCGTCAATGGCATCAGTCGTCTCGTTGGCTTTCCCAGGCACGCTCGCTACCCTTTTCTATCGCATGTCGAGCAGGCGCAAGATTTCGTCGCGGCTGGAGTGCAGGGTGTGGCGAATCAGGCCGAGACTGGCGGCGCTTTCGGCCAGCGTGACGATGACGGCGTATTCGCTGAGTGGGTCCACGCTGACCAGCGCATCCTGATATTCCATCAGCACCGCGACGGCGTGGCCTGGGCCGAGGTCATAGCCCAGCGCCTCGGCGGTTCCCAGCGCGCTGGCGCCCAGCGCGCCTACCATCTCGTGAAACCGCTCCTCACCACGGCCAGCCGACTCGATGGGTAGGCCGTCACGCCCCACCAGCACCGTCATACGGACGCCGGGAATCGCCAGCAGACGCGAGAGCGCATCCTTCAGGTTCGCCATACGTGTAATTTGCCCTACTAACTACAGTTGGCCTTCAGGCCGTTATGTGCTTGCGCCGGCAGTTCACTGCCGCGACAATGTTTACGAAACGCCAGTGCCTGCCGCCAGTTCGCGTTCGAGCGATTGGCGGTCTGCCTGGCTCATCTGCACTGGCATGGGATAGACGCCGGTGAAGCAGCCGGTGCAGAACGTGTCGCGCGGCAGGTCAATCGCCGCAATCAGCCCGTCCAGGCTGAGGTAATGCAGGCTATCAACGCCGATTTCGGCGGCGATATCTTCCACCTTCGAGAGCCGCGCGGCAATCAATTGATCGCGCCCCGCGACATCCAGGCCAAGATAACATGGCCAGCGGAACGGCGGCGACGTGATGCCCAGATGAACCTCAGCCGCTCCAGCATCGCGCAGCAGCTTCACCAGCGGGCGCACCGTCGTGCCGCGCACCACGCTATCATCTATCATCACTACGCGTTTGCCCTGCAAGACCGCGCCAAGCGCATTGAACTTCATCTTGACGCCAAGCTGACGCAGGCGCTGATCCGGCTGAATGAAGGTGCGCCCGATATAGCGATTCTTGATGAGGCCGTCGGCATAGGGCAGGCTGCGCGCAGCAGCATAGCCAGCGGCGGCGGGCGTCGCGGAATCCGGCACGCCGATCACAATATCGGCAGCGACGGGGAACTCTGCCGCCAGTTGCGCGCCCATGCGCTGCCGCACCAGATAGAGCGAGCGGTCTGAGATGCAGCTATCGGGGCGGGCAAAATAAATGTACTCGAAGAGGCAGGCCGCGAGATTCTGCGGCGCCATGCCCGTGTGCGCCCGCAGGCCATCCTCACCGTCGTTGGCAATGACAATCACCTCGCCGGGGGAGACATCGCGCACCGCTTCGCCGCCAACCGTTTCAATTGCGCAGGTTTCGGAGGCGATGATCCAGTGATCCTGCACGCGGCCAATCGCCAGCGGACGGATACCGTGCGGGTCGCGCACGCCGATCACCGCATCCGGCGTCAGGATGGCAAGGCTGTACGCTCCCTGCAACTGCGGCATGACGCGGCGCAATTTCTCCACATAGGTGGCGCCGCTGGCCCGCGCCAGCAGATGCGCTATCAGTTCGCTGTCGCTGCTGGTCTCCACCGGCGCGCCTTCGCGCAGCAGCCGCGCGCGCAGCGTTTCGGTGTTGGTGAGATTGCCGTTGTGGGCGAGGGCAAAATCGCCAAGTGTGCCAGTCATCACGAAGGGCTGGGCGTTTTCGATGCGGCTGGAGCCAGTGGTGGAGTAGCGGGTGTGGCCGATGGCGAGGTGTCCGGGGAGCGTGGCGAGGTCATCTTCGGTGAACGCCTGCGAGACGAGGCCCATCTGGCGGTGCAGGTGGAGCGCGGAGCCGTCGCTGGTGGCGATACCGGCGCTTTCCTGGCCGCGATGCTGCAAGGCGTACAAGCCAAAATAGGTGACGCGCGCGACATCTTCGCCCGGCGCGTAGAGTCCAAAGACGCCGCAGGCCTCGCGTGGGCGATCCGGCTCGTCATCTTCCCAGCGTTCCCAGAACTCACGGGACGAGTCCACCACCAATGGTGCCATCGTCTCATCGGCGGATGTCTCGCCAACGACGCCTTTGCGCACGCTCCTACCTGCCTTCCGGTTGTCGCTCGCCGCGCACGGCACTGTTGCGCGGCCCTTCAGCCACCCCGATTGTACCCCAAAGGCGACGGCAGCCACAACGAACCGCGACCTATCGCACAACACCGAGCGATGGCCGATCACGAGCGACAGTGGAGCGGGCTGTGTAAGGGGCGCACATACTGGCGGAATTTGGCATCAATCTTGCAGCGATACTTCCTCTGGATACATCACATTGGCACTACTGGCACTACTGGCACCAGTGGCAGGCATCGGGATGAAACGGTGAGGGGGTGGTGTTTGGGCGGTAGATTGCGCCTGCTTCCCCATGGATTTTTTGGCACTGTAGGCGTCAGGTACCTCATAGGAATTAGTGTGTAGGAACCGGCATGCGTGTGCGCGCATGCTTTGAGAGCGAGCGAGTCTATCTGAAAGGAGCTACAGCAGATGTCTGCTCGTACTCGCGTCGTTTTCCGGTGGTCGGGCGTTACAATGGCGCTCGCCGTTTTCCTCGTATTGACCGCTGTATCGCTTGCCCCTGCCTTTGCCGCAGGTGGGAGCCTTATTCGTATTAGCAGTGACCCGTACACCAACCCTACCAGCCAGCATAAGACACAGGTTGAGCCTGATACGTTTGCCTTTGGCAGTACGATTGTCTCTGCCTTTCAATCTGGTCGCTTCTTCAACGGTGGCGCGTCGAATATTGGGTTTGCAACCTCACTAGATGGCGGCATGACCTGGACGCATGGGTTTCTTCCGTCCAGCACGGTCTTTGCGAAACCCAAAGGCGTGTATGATCGCGCCAGCGACGCCAGCGTTGCCTATGATGCGAAGCACAACGTCTGGATGATTTCCTGGTTGGGCATTCACGCCCCATCGGGCTTCGCCTCGTCTGTAGACGTGGATGTCAGCCGCTCGACAGATGGCGGGCTGACCTGGAGCGCGCCAGTCGGGGTGGACCTGCGTGGCACCACCTCCGGCGAGTTCCTCGATAAGAACTGGACCGCCTGTGACGACTCACCCAGCAGCCCCTTTTATGGCAACTGTTATACGGAATACGACGATAACAGCCAGGGTGATCTCATCCAGATGAGCACCTCCAGCGATGGTGGGCTAACCTGGAGCGCAGCCCAGGCGACCGCGAACGGCGCGCACGGCATTGGTGGCCAGCCGGTGGTCCAGCCGGACGGTCGGGTGGTCGTGCCAATCGTCGGACTGGATTCGCCCTTCTTCGCCTTTACCATCTCGTCGTTCATTTCTGACGATGGCGGGGCAAGTTGGAGCGCGCCGGTTCTCGTCTCAGAGGCGGATTTCCACGCGCCGAATGGCAACATTCGCGCTGGCATCCCGCTGCCCAGCGCAGAAATTGATGCGGCGGGCAGGGTGTATGTCGTCTGGTCAGACTGCCGGTTTGAAAGCGCCTGCGCCGTCAGTGACATGGTGTTGAGTACCTCGAACGATGGTCTCACCTGGTCAACGGTCAAACGCATCCCCATCAATCCAGTTGGGAGCGGCCAGGATAACTTCATTCCCGGTCTGGCGGTTGACCGCAGTACAGCGGGGAAGAAGGCGCATCTTGCGCTTGCCTACTACTACTATCCGAACGGGGATTGCAGCACGAGTTGCAGGCTCGATGTCGGGTTCATCTCTTCGACCAATGGCGGCGCAAGCTGGAGTGCTGCCAAGCAGTTGGCGGGACCGATGATGCTGAGCTGGTTGGCAAACACCAGTCAGGGGTTCATGGTGGGTGATTATATCTCCACCTCCATTGCGCCGGGCAATGCCGACGCCGCGCCGGTATTCGCCGTTGCGCTCGCGCCGCTTGGCGTCATCTTTCACGAAGCCACCTATACCTCACCGCAGGGTGTGTCGGCTATCGTAGGCGGCGCCAATACGTCAGGGGCAACGCCGGTCGCCACGGGACCTGCTTCGCGGTCATCCGCGCCTACCGCATACTAGATGCTACCGATGCCATCTCCAATGTGATGCAGGGCCGTCATCCGAAATCGTGGGATGACGGCCCATCTTTGTGTTTATTGCCTTTATTTGGTGATATCGACACGCAAAGCATCGTTGAAGCGGTTGAAGTAGTTGAAGAGGCCGATGACCGCCGCAAGTTCGATGATCTGCCCTTCATCGAAGTATTCGTTCAGATCTATCCAGATATCCTCGCTGACGCCGTGCGCGTCGGTGGTCATGCGCTCAGCGAAGGCCAGCGCCGCCCGTTCGGCTGGCGTGAACATGTCCGCATGCTGGTCAATGTGGTACATTGCGTCGAGCAATGCTTCAGAGGCTCCCAACTGCTTTGCCAAAGCAGTATGAGACGCCTTTCAGTAGTTGCAGTCGTTGATCTGTGAGACGCGCACCGCCAGCATCTCTTTGAGCTTCGTATCCACCGTGCCCGTGTCGAAGATGGCATTCATATGCGCGACGGCGGTGAGCATGATCTCCGGGCGCCTTGCCATTGTGCGGAACATATTGGGGATGTTGCCGCGCTTCTCTTTGAATCGCTCGAATTGTGCTTGCGCTTCTGGGGTCGTCTCATCGGGATTCAATGGGCGCATACGAGCCATAACTGCCATCCTTTTCTCGCAGACAAGAATGTCCGCGCCACCTCACGGAGACAGCGCGGCATAAAGGTTTCTTCTGGCATTATAGCTTGCGATAGCAGCTTCACACAAAGCGGTTCGTTGTCGCCGGATCAAAGAGATGCAGCCTGTTGGTATCCACCGCGAGCGTCAACTTTTCGTTGAGGTGGATATCGGCGTGCGCGGGCAGGCGTGCCGTCGAGCCGCGTGTCTCCGCCGTCTCCGGCACCATCGCGCCGGGGATGCGAATATAGACGAGCTGCTCGTTGCCCAGATGCTCCACCACGTCTACCGTGCCCGTCAGTGTATTCTCTGTGGCGTCGCCCGCCAGCGCGAAGGCTTCGGGACGGATCCCGACGATCACCGGGCGTCCATCGGCGGTGGCCTGTCCTGCTACCTGGGTTGCGGTTTCACCCTCAAGCGTCAGTTTGTGTTCGTCCGCGCCTTCGCCAATCAGAACGACCGGCGCGCCATCCCCCTGCCGCACCAGCCGCGCATTGAAGAAGTCCATCGAGGGCGAGCCGATAAACCCAGCGACGAAGAGGTTGGCCGGGGTCTCATAGAGTTCGGTCGGCGTGCCAAGCTGCTGGATGATGCCAGCGTTGAGGACGGCTATGCGGTCGCCCATCGTCATCGCCTCCACCTGGTCGTGCGTCACGTACACCGTGGTCGTCGGCACCTGCTGATGCAGCCGCGCGATATCCGCGCGTGTCTGCACCCGCAGTTTGGCGTCCAGATTGGAGAGCGGCTCATCCATCAGGAACACCTGCGGTTCGCGCACAATCGCCCGCCCCAGCGCCACCCGCTGCCGCTGGCCGCCGGAGAGTTCGCGCGGCTTGCGTTGCAGATAGTCGCGGATGCCCAGCATCGTTGCCGCTTTCTGGACACGATCTGCAATGTCGGCTTTCGGCAGATGGCGCAATTTGAGGCTGAACGCCATGTTGTCGAAGACGCTCATATGCGGATAGAGCGCGTAGTTCTGAAACACCATCGCAATGTCGCGGTCTTTGGGCGCTACATCGTTGACCCGCCGCTGGCCGATGTACAGGTCGCCATCGGAAATTTCTTCCAATCCGGCGATCATGCGCAGCGCCGTAGATTTGCCACAGCCCGATGGCCCCACCAGCACCAGAAACTCCTGGTCGCGCACCTGTAGGTTCAGGTCCGAAATGACGTTCGCTCCGTCGCCGTACCGTTTGTAGACATGCTCGAATCGCACATCCGCCATATGATTGCTATCCTCTCTTCTGCGCTGAGCACAGCGCCGCAGCCCGATGTTCGCGTTCTTATTTTATTGTGTCGCGGGTATCACGTCTAGCCCTTGATTAGCCCTTCACGGAGCCGGCCAGGATGCCGCGCACGAAATACCGCTGCAAACTGAAGAAGATCACCAGCGGAAGCGCCATCGAGATGAACGCCGCCGACGTGTAGATTTGATACGAGTTGGTGCCAAACGAGTCTACCAGATTGGCAATCGTCACGGTGAGCGGCGCCTTATCGGGATTGCCGGAGAGGATGATGAGCGCCACCAGCAGATCGTTCCAGACCCACATGAACTGGAAGATCACCAGCGACGCCAGCGCCGGCACCGATAGCGGCATCAGCACGTTGGTGAAGATGCGCACATGCGAAGCGCCGTCAATGCGCGCAGACTCGAAGAGATCAGCCGGCAGCGCGGCAAAGAAGTTGCGCAGCAGATAGACGGCGAACGGCAGGCCATAGGCGGTATGCGCCAGCCAGATCGCTATATAGCTGCCCGTCAGTCCCGTCTGTGTGAAGAGATTGAGGATTGGGATCAGCGTCATCTGAATAGGCACCACCAGCAGCGCGACGATCACCAGGAAGATCCAGTCGCGGCCAGGAAAGCGCATCCAGGCGAAGGCATAGGCTGCGAAGGCGGCCACCAGCACCGGCAGGATGGTGCCGGGGATGGCAATTATCAGGCTGTTGAAGAAGGCGGTGCCGAGTCCCTGCGCTGAGATCACCTGCTGATAGTTTTCCAGCGTGAAATGCCAGGGCGGCACCAGGCCCGTCCACCAGCCGCTCGTCTGAATATCGCTCGCAGGACGGAACGAACTGATGAAGAGGCCGAAGGTAGGCACGGACCAGAGCAGCGAAATGATGATGACAATCGCCGCCACCGCGCCGTGGTTCACCCACTGCACGAGGCGCTGGCCCGGCGTCAATTGCTGCGCTGGGGGAGTGGGCACCGGCGAGGGCTTCGCCAGCGAATCGGGCGTGACGGTCAGGTCGCCGACCGGCGGCACAGGATTGACCGGGTTGACACTACTGCTCATCGCACACCCTCCGCGCGGAAGCGCCTGATGTTGAAGTACAAGACGGGAATGACGGCCAGCAGCAGGATCACCGCCAGCGCGCTCGCCAGGCCAGAATCGTTGAAGGTGAACAACTGTTGATAGTAGGACATAGCAATCACGTTGGTGCCAAAGTTGCCGCCGGTGGTGACGTAGATGATGTCAAAAATCTTCAGCAGATTGATCACCATCGTCGTGGCGACGACGACGATGGTTGGGCTAATCATCGGCACCGTCACGCGGAAGAAGATGGCGAATTCGTTCGCGCCATCCACCCGCGCCGCCTCCAGGATATCTGCTGGCACGCTCTTGAGCGCGGCTGAGAGAATGACCATGCAGAAGCCGGTCCACATCCAGACATAAATGGCAATCAGCGCAAAGTTGGCGAGGCCCGGCGTGGTGAGCCAGCTCTGCGGCGCGAAGCCGAACTTGGTAATGACCGCATTGATCAATCCGGTCTGCTCTTGCCCGGCGGGCTGATACTGGTACATGAAGCTCCAGATGACGCTCGCGCCGACGAACGAGATGGACATGGGGATGAAGATGGCCGCCTTCGCCACGCCCTCGAAACGCACGCGGTCTACCAGCACAGCGATCACCAGCCCAAAGAAGACAGTCGCTATCGTCCCAAGCACCAGCCAGAGCAGATTGTTGCGCAGCACTTCGAGCAGAACACTGCTGGTGAAGATGCGGCGAAAGTTCTGCAGGCCGACAAACGACGATGAATCAGCGCTGAAGAGGCTGAGCCAGAGGGTGTAGATGACCGGATAGACCAGGAAAACTGCCACGAAGAGAATAGCAGGCCCGGCCCAGAGCCACGCGATCCAGCGGTCGCGGCTCGGCTCTTGCCTGCCACTACGGCCTTTCTGCGTAGCGACTCCGGTGTCGCTGCTTGCGATGCTAGCCATCGGCAACGCTCCTTTGCATGTACACGTCTCGCTCAATCTGGAGCAGGAAAGGGATGGGCGGCAACCCTGATGAAACCGCGAGAGACGGTTCATCAGGGTTCTCTGCGCCGGCCAACTCGTAGGAACTCGTAGGAGAGTGGCGCTCGCGTCGTTCTCCGCTCGTACTCAGATGCGTGCAGGTTATGATGTGTAGGCCTGCGACGCCGTGTTTTCGACATCGCTGAGGATGCTATCGAGCTGGCTGGGATTGCCAATGAACTTCACCGTCGCCTGCCAGAAAGCGGTCTCCACCTGGCTTGGCATCAGGTCATCAGCGCCAAACTTCGTAATGGGCGCGGCAGTCAGCATCTTGGCGACGTTCTGCGCCACCACGTTCGGATACGTGCTGACGTCCACCGACTTATTGACCGAGGTGAAGCCACCGCGCTTGATCCAGATTTCTTGGGCTGCGGCAGTTTCCAGATACTTCACCAGTTTCTGCACGGCGTCGGTATTGCGCATCGCCACCACCACGTCTGCGCCGACGGTGACGGCTCCGGCGTATTGCGGGTTGATCGTTGGGAACGGGAAGTAGTTGAAGCCCGTCCCTGGTTGGATGTTTGGGAATTGGGTGGTGATGAACCCTGATACGAAGTCGCCCTCGTAGTACATGTACGCCTTCGGCGGATTCTCGAAGGGCAGAAAGCTCGCCGTCTGTGGGTCAGTCGCCAGGATAAATTGCGGCGCGCCATTGATATAATTGGTGCCGGTGACGATTTGCCCGAACATCTGGAAAGCCGTCTTGATGCTGGAATCCGTCCAGGGAATCTGGTGCGCGACCCACTTGTCGTACATATCCGGCCCGAACTGATTCAAGTAGATCTGTGCAACCCAGTCTGCCGCCGGCCAGCCACTGGCCGCGCCCGCCGAGACGCCCATAGACCAGGGATGCTTGCCGCTGCCTGCGATGTTGTCGGAGAGCGTAATCATATCCTGCCAGGTGCCAGGAATCGTGTAGCCGTTGCTCTGGAACTGCCCCGGATTGTACCAGACCGTTCCTTTGTTGGCAGCCTTGTAGAAGATCGCGTAGAGCTTGCCATTGTAGGAGCCGAGGTCAATCCATGAACTGGCGTAATCGTTGCGCACCTTGCTCATATCCAGGAAACTATCGAGAGCAACGAGTTTGCCTTGCTTGGCGAACTGTTGCATCTGGCCGGGGTTCGGCAGGATGGCGATATCTGGTGGATTGTTGCCACGGATGCGCGTCGTGAGGACGGTGGGCAAATCGCGGGTAGACTCGACCGTGATCTTGATACCCGTCTGCTGAGTGAATGGCGCAACCACCGCCTTGAACGATGCCTGTTCCTCACCGCCCCAGACACTGAGCAGATCAACGGTATTCGAGGACGAGGCGCCGCTGCCACAGGCGGCGAACAGCGCGCCCGCCACGCTTGCGGATAACCCCAGGGCGAGCGAACGGCGCATAAACTCGCGGCGGCTCATGCCCTGTACGGTACACTCCTCCACCAACTGATCCACTTCCGCGCGCTGACGACGATCATGGAGAACCATATGAAGACCTCCTGTAGCGGCGAGACCCGTTGTGCATTGTTTGCATTGTCCTGGCAATGTTTTCCACGCAAGGCCGGGGATGGGAACCCGTCGCATTCATCCTGACGACATCTACGCTAACTACGCCTGACATGCGCCTGACATGCCGGGCTGCCGGCGCGAAAAAGGGAAAGAGACTCTCCCCTGTCAAAAAGGAAACGGTACGCATATTGCATGCCGAGTTTGTGCAATAGCAGAGGGCGGAATTCCAAGCGGTGTTAGCGCGTATATGCGCATATACGTTGTAGCTACCCGCCCTGATTGCTCATGTGCCCATCCACCTATCCCCCAAATGTCCTCCATGCTGCCCGCATGATGTTCGCATGTTGCTCGCATGTTGCTCGCGGACCCTGCTTGTCCGTTTTGCGCGCCAATCCTGTGATTTCCGCTGCTTTCCACGAAAGTTGTGGATGATATGCCCGTTTGTCCACGGTTTATCCACCGCTTCACAAGAAACTCGTGGATAAAGGGGTTTCGTGATGAGGAGCGGGGACCTATACTATGCGTGTGGGGCAAAGTGGGGCAAAGTGGGGAAACCTGAAATGTTTCTTGGTGAATACCTCCATAGCGTAGATAGCAAAGGCCGGCTCGCCATTCCGGCGCGCTTCCGCTCAAAGATCGAGCGCGGAGCCGTGCTGACCCGTGGCGTGGATACCTGCCTCTATGTCTACCCGATGGAAACCTGGGAACAGAAGGCGCGCGAACTCGACGCCGCCGTCATAGACCCACGCCAGCGCCGTATGATCGAACGCCGCTTCTTCGGCATGGCCTACGAGGTGGAACTGGATAGCCAGGGGCGCATCGTCGTTCCCGCCCGGTTTCGCCAGTATGCAGGCTTGAATGGCGAGGCGATGGTCATTGGCGCACGCGACCGCTTCGAGGTGTGGAGCACCGCGAACTGGCAGGCGTATACCGACGAGATGGCGGCTGAAGACCTCAGCGGCCTGCCGTTGCCCTTCTAGAGGTTTTCAGTTTACAGGATGCCCATGTTGACAACGACCGAACAACCGCAGCAAGCGAGTCAAGCGAACCAAGCGAACCAGCGCGAGATGCCGGAGCCAACGGCGCATGTCACGGTGCTGCCCGCTGAGACGCTGGACCTGCTGGCGCCGCATGCTGGTGGGCGCTATCTGGACGGCACGCTGGGCGGCGCGGGACACACGGCGCTGTTGCTGGAACGATCCGCGCCAGATGGGCGGGTGTTGGGCATAGATGCGGATGCTGGGGCGCTTGAGCGTGCGCGTCTGCGTCTGCCGGAAGCCGTCACATCTGGGCGTCTGCTGCTGCGGCAGGGCAACTTTGCCGATATGCAGGCGATTGCTGGGGCGGCGGACTTCGCGCCGTTGGATGGCGTGCTGCTGGACCTGGGCCTCTCGTCGGATCAGCTTGCCAGCCACGAACGCGGCTTCAGCTTCGCCAGTTTTGCCAGCGATGCGCCGCTGGATATGCGCTTCGATACAACGCAGGGCCAGACGGCGGCGGACCTGGTGAACCAGCTCGATGAGACGGACCTTGCCGATATTCTCTATCGCTATGGTGAGGAGCGGCGTTCGCGGGCGATTGCGCGGCGTATCGTCGAACGGCGACGCCAGGCTCCCATCGAGCGTAGCGGCGAACTGGCGGCGCTGGTGGCATCGGTGGTGCATGGGCGGCCCGGCGGCATCCATCCCGCGACACGCACCTTTCAGGCGCTGCGCATCGCCGTCAACGACGAACTCGGCAGCCTGGAGCGCGCGTTGCCACAGGCTGTCGCACTCTTGCGTTCGGGTGGGCGGCTCGCCGTCATCAGCTTTCATTCGCTGGAAGATCGCATCGTCAAGCAATTCTTCCAGGCGGAGGAGCGCGGCTGCATCTGCCCGCCGGAGGCGCCCGTCTGCGTCTGTGGTCGCACGCCGCGCATGCACATTCTCACGCGCCATCCCATCGTGGCCGGCGCAGACGAACTGGCGCGTAATCCGCGTTCGCGCAGCGCCAAGTTGCGCGTCGCGGAACGCCTATAATCTTCACCCGCTCTGATCTCCCCTCCCCCGTGCGCGGGAGAGGGGCTGGGGGTGGGGGCTTTCCAGCACATGAACAACTGAAGAGCGATTCGTTAAACTAGCGGTTGCGCGGCATACCTTTTGCCTGTTCTGCCTTCTGAAACTGGTCTGATGAACGCGGCACTCAAGTGCCGACGCACGAGAACGACGGTCTAAAGACCTTACATGGCTTCAGCCAGCCGTTCTCGCGCTTGCTCCGGCTGTTCACAGCCGCGAGTCCATTTAAGGAGGGCAGGCATGAGAGCATGAGGAGACGACCGAATGGAACGAGCGAGCCAGCGGCGGACGCCGAACGCAGCGTGTGGGAGGCGCTGGCAAGTCCGCAACCGCATGGCCTGCGCCAGCGCCTGCGCGCAACGCTTTGGCAGACGCGCACCGTGTTGCTGCTGAGCGCTGTTGCGGTTGGCCTGTTGGCGCTGCTGTATCTGCACGTGGTCGGCGATGTGGCGCTCGCCAACAGCCAGTTGCAAACGCTCCATGCGCAGCATACGCGGCTGGTGCGTCAGGATGAGGAGCTTCATCAGCAGCTTGGCGTGGCGACTAGCCCAGCGTATATAGACCGCGAGGCGCGTAAGCTGGGGCTGGAGCCAACACTGCCATTACCCGCGCCACCACTGCCGATTCCGCCATCTGTGCAGGAGCGTGGCGCGACGGGAGGTCAGCCATGAGGCTACGGCGTTCGCGGCAACGACAGCAACGACAGCGCGCAGCAACGATGGCACCGGCGGTGAACGCGGCTGAAGCGCCGGAGACGCTGCCGCTAGCTGAAGTGAGCCAACGGAGGACCCGCTCCGGCTGGCGCGAACGCGAACGCGCCGGAGCCGCCATGCTGGCGCAGGCGCGACGGCGCGAGATGGGCTTGCTCATAATTGCGCTACTCGTCCTTACGCTGCTGGCCGGACGGCTCGCCTACTGGCAAATCTGGCAGCATGATCTGCTGGCGGCGCGCGCCGACGCTGAACACCTGCGCGTCATCCAGTTGTATGAGGGGCGCGGCTATATTCTCGATGCCAACGGCAACATCCTGGCGCTGAGCGTCAGCAGAGATGAGGTGATCGCCGACCCGGATGTGCTGCGTTCGGTGGATGCGCTGCCACAGGTAGCCGCCATGCTGGCGCGCACGCTCGGCCTGCCGCAGCCGCTGGTGCAACGTGAACTGGACGTTCCCGGCGCCTACGTGCAGGTGCGCAACGCGGAGCAGCAACTCGCGCTGCTCTCGTTACAACAGAGCGATCAGGTCAACCGGCTCATCGCCGCTGGGAGTCTGCCAGGCGTAGCGTTGCTGCCGGTGGTGCAGCGGGTGTATCCAGATGGCGCGCTGGCGGCGCAGGTGATTGGCTTTGTGCAAGCTGACGACGGCCAGGGCCAATATGGCATTGAGCAGCAATACAATACGCTGCTCGCCGGTCAGCCGGGCCTGCTCTATACGGCGGTAGATGCGGCGGGTGATCCGCTGGCGACCGTTCCGCAGCGCCGGACGGCAGCCGTTCCCGGCGCGAACGTCACGCTGACGATTGACGCGAACATCCAGTACTGGGTGGAGCAGGGGCTGGCAGATACCGTCCGGCAGATGCAGGCCGATGGGGGCACGGTGATCGTCATGGACCCGCAGACCGGCGCGATTCTGGCGATGGCGAGCGAACCGGCGTTCGACCCAAACCAGTATGGCAGTGCGGCGCTGGCGGATTTCGCCAATCCAGCCGTCAGCAGCACGTATGATCCCGGCTCGGTGATGAAGGCGATGACGATGGCGATGGGTGTGGAGAGCGGTGTCCTGACGCCGAACTCCACCTATGACGACACCGGCGCGGCGGTGGTGGACGGCGTGACGCTACACAACTGGGACGGCATCGGACACGGCAACATCACCATGACGCAGGTGTTGCAGTATTCGGCCAACACTGGCGCGATCTGGGCGGCGCAACGTATCGGTGACGACCGTTTCACGAGCTATCTGAACGCATTCGGCTTTTTGCAGCCGACGGGTATCAGCTTACCGGATGAGGCGGCGGGCGCACGCGACCAGACGAGCGCGGCGGATCTGACGACGGCGGAGAACGCTTTTGGCGAGAGCATCGCCGTCACGCCGTTGCAACTGGTGATGGCCTACGGCGCGCTGGCAAACGGCGGCCTGTTGATGCGCCCGTATATTGTGGCGAGCGTCGCGCCAGAGGCTGGCGGCCAGGGCACGGCGACGCAATACGGGCCGGTGGTAGTGCGGCAGGTGGTGAGCGCAGCGACGGCGCAGACGGTGACGCAGATGTTGGTCACGTCGGCGGCGGAGAGCGAGGCACAGATGAATCTGGTGCAGGGGTATACGGTGGCGGCGAAGACTGGTACTTCGACGCCGGATACCAGCGACCCCACGCAGACATTCGCGTCGGTGATCGGCTATGCGCCAGCCACGCATCCGCGCTTCGTGCTGCTGGTGAAGCTGAACCATCCGCGCACGACGATCTACGGTGGCTCAGCGGCAGGTCCGCTCTGGCGGGCGCTGGCGCAACAATTGTTCGTGTATTTGCAGATTCCGCCGGATGCCAACGGTCAGCCAGGCGGATGATGTTTTCATAGAGTTGAGAGTATCGAAGGGCTTTTCATGACAGGTAGCGCAGGTGACGAAATCGTTCGCCAGCTACGGATATCCTGGCAGGAGATGGTTGATTGCGAAGGGAGGCCAGTGATGGCGACGCACAAACGCGCAACGGCAGCGGCAACGCGCGAACTGATGCAAATAGAGGTCGCGCCCAGCCGCCCGGCAAAGGTCCGCAGCGCGAACAGAGCAGCGAGCGGCGGTAACGGTGGTGCCACTGTGAAGCGCGCCAGTGCCACTCCGCGCTCATCCCATGCCCGCAGCAACGCTTCTCATGCTCATGGCGCAGACGCGGAGCAGATGCCGCGTTCCCTGCACACCAGCCAACCGGGCAATCAGTCGCGGAAAGATGCGCCGAGGGTCGCTCCCAAGTCTTCATCAGCGCATCAGGCCGCCGGTACACCAGAAAAGCCGCTGGCAAAATCGCCAACCAAAGCGCCGAAGCAGAGCGCCGCGCCTGCTGCCGCCGCCAAGCTGACAACACCCGTTGCGCAGTTGCCGCTCCTGACGGTCGTGCGACCTGCCGCTTCAGCAGCCAGCGCGCATGAGCAATCCGCCGCGCCACTGCATGGCATTCCCGCCGAGGAGGAAGAAGCGACGACGCCGACCAGCGAGCTACCGCCGCAGGTGCAGGCGACGGTGCGCCGCAAGTTTGGTGAGTTGCGCGCCGCCATCGCTGAGGGCTTCGAAATCATGGAGCCGATCTATGCGCGCCCGCTCTGGTCCGCGCCAGATAATTCGCGCATCGCCTATAGTTTCGTCTTGCAGCGCGAAAGCATGACGCGCCTCATCACCGTGCCCGGTGGGCGCACTGTCCAGCAGTTCATCCGCGAACGCGACCTTCAGGTGGATTATCGCCGCTAGCCAGCGCAGCAACCGGCGCTCTGCGAGAAAATAGCGCGTGGACGAGCAAATACGCGAGATAGGCGGCGCTGAAACCTATCAGATCGAGCAGCAGATCACGCCCGTCCCAGATCGTTGGCAGTTGGCGCTTTGCCAGGCTCTGCAAACCCTCCTCGGCCACCGCCCCCAGCAGCATGATGCCCAGATAGCGCAGTGGATGCCGCCGCAACCCCGGCAGCGCGAACAACACTAGCGCCCCCGCCAGAAGAAATATCGTCGCATGGCCGATCAGATGCGCCTGCACGCTGGCAAAGACGACATCAAATAGCCGCCCATACGTCGGCCAGACATCGGCAAGCCAGTCGAACGGAAACAGCACCAGCGCGCACGCCGCCAGCACAATCCCCAGCGCCGGCAACAGACGCCCCCAACGACGCTGCGCTATTTGCATAGATAGCTCCTCGCGTGAATGAGTTGGCGCATCAGCGTGCATACCGTGCCGCCGCCACGCCGCGCCGCAGTGCAAAGACGGCCAGCACCGTGGCAATCCCCATCACTACGGCCACAGCGGCGAGGTTCCCTGGCCCCAGTTGCGGCGCATCTACGTAGCTGAACGCGGTGAGTGCAATCGTCGCCGCCAGCCCGACGCCGATTGCCAGCGTGATGATGGCTGCCGGCCAGAGCATCAGCCGCAGCAGGCGTGTATCCAGCGTGCTGCGATTGACGGCGCGCGCAATGGCATAGACGCTGAGGATGACGGCTATCACGAAGAGCAGCAACAAACTCAGTTGGAGGATGAAGGCCAGCGGCGTCAGCGGCGCATTGGGGGCAGACGACTGGCGTACCGTCGAGGCGGAGACGGTCAGCAGGCCGTAGCCGATGAGCAACGCGAATGCGATTGGCGGCACACAGAGCCAGAGCAACACACTCCAGCGTCGCCCGGCTATCGCCTGACGGACGATGGAGAAGAGGATAGGCAATCCACCCGCCAGCAACGCCAGGAAGGCGACACCACCGGCAGCCTGTTCGATGGTCAGCGCCGTCAGCAGTTCCGGATGCAGACGTGTGGCCTCCTCCCAGGGCGGCAGCGGGTCGCGCACGAAGTTGACGGAGAGCCAGCATAGCCCAAACAAGACAAACGCGCAGAAGACCATAATTTCGCTGGTACGAATGCGATAGGCCATAGATGTCACCCTTTCAGGCAAGAGATTGGGATGCAGGTGGGCATCGAAGGCGCCAACCAGCACATCCAGCACCGTCCAGACGGTCACGCGGTGCTGTTGCAGCACATGCAGCATCTCTTCGGCATACCGCTCGCGCCAGGCAGCCGGGTAAAGACGCAACGCTCCGCGCGCCAGACGCAACGGCAGGCGTTCGCGGCCACGCACGGCGGTTGATTTTTCGAGCGGGGTTCCCATGTCGTTCGGTTCTCCCATTCGCTTCGCCTCACGCCAGCGAGAGCCGCTCTGCGCCGACCGTAACGATCTGGCGCATCGTGGCAAGTTGCCGTTCAAGCGCAATCGCGCCCTCGGCGGTCAGGCGATAGGGGTGGCGGCGATCCTCAGCAGGCAGCGCAGCAATCCAACCCTTCTTCTCCAGCCGCATCAGCGCGCCATAGAGCGTGCCCGGCTCAAATAGTGTGCCGCTGAATTGCTCGATATCCTCGATCATGGCGTAGCCGTGCTTGGGTCCGCTGGCCAGGCTGAGCAAGATGAGCAGCGAGACATCGCTGAAACGACCGAGATCAGACATATCCGTCGGCATGTCATGCTCCTCGAAACGATACGTAGCGTTACTACATGTAGTGTAAATTAGTAAGTACAACTGAATAATAACAGATGAAATATCCTCCTGTCAAGAGGGCAGGAGGATTGAGGGTATGCTCTCGGCTTTGAAAAGCCGGAGTACGGATATGAGGCTGAAGTCGTGGCGAAAAGGACTTCAGTCTACTGCTCGTGCGCTGGCAATTTATTGCCGCGAGTGCCGCGACCGAGGAGATTACGCAGGCTTGCCGCCGAGCGACGCCCACTGAAGAACAGCGACGGCCACCGCCAGCACCAGCAGTATGAGCGCGGGCGCCAGATGGGAGAAGCTATCGCGCCGCATGATGTGAGTGCCGCTCGCGCCAATCATGATGATGGCGAGCAAAATGCCAGCGATGATCGCCACGGGATGCGCGAAGATGCCGACGACCAGACCAACGGCGCCCAGGAGTTCGAGAACGCCGGTGAGCCGCCAGAACCACGGCGCAACGTGCAGATGATCGCGCTGTTGCAGCGATTGCTTTGCACTGGTCACTTTTCCGCTCCCAGCGAGCAAAAATCCCAGTGCCAATAAAACTTGAAGGACGATGGCGACGATAACCATAATGTTCAACCTCCCGCTGTGGGCTGCGCCCACCTGTCAATACTGTAACTACATTTGCTACAGTAAACAGCAAATAGATTGGCAGACAGAAATAGAAAAGTCTGCCGCACCAGTGCCAACCCATGCGTTGTGAAGGACCGGCGCAACAACTGTGTGCATTACTGTTACAGTATAGTCCTATACTGTGCAAATGTCAAGTGCAGTTTCGTCATGGCGCTGTAGTTTGGCAGCATGACGTGTTAGCCGCGTTGCGTGAGGTAGTGCCGGTAGTCGTCGCCTTCGCCGTAGTCTACCAGTGTGAAGCCAGCCTCAATGAGCCAGGCGCGTACCTGTTCATCGGTCGGATAGAAGTGGTAGCCGCCGTGGTGCGCGTATTCGCCCCGGACCAGCGGCAGACCGAGGCGCAGCCCCGCAGCGTAGGCAATCGCCAATTCTTCGTCGGACTCCACCTCGACGGTGAAATAGAGGTGCCCGGCGGGGTGCAGCGCCTCGTGGAAGTGCTGAAGCACCAGCGGCCAGTCTTCGGGGAAGACGATCTCCATCGCGTCCATGCAGATCACGCCGTCAAACGCATCGTGATATGCCAGTTCTTGCAATCCCACGTGTTTGATCGGCACATCGGGATGTTTCTTGTGCGCCTGTGCCAGCATCATTCGTGATTGATCAGTGCCTTCCACCGCGAAGCCGCGCGCCAGCAAGGTAGACCAGTATTTGCCGGTTCCACAGGCGGCGTCGAGGATATGGCCGCCTGCTGGCAGCAGCGCCATGAACTTTTCGATGAACTGCTGATGGCTGGGATTGATATACCCACCCCACTGTTCATCATAGCGGCGCGCATAAATCGTATCCATCTGCACTTCGTTCCAGAGCCGCCGCTCGCGCCGCCATGCTTCTCGATCCATTAGCCCCCACCCCTAACCCCTCCCCCGTGCGCGGGAGAGGGGTGCTAAAAGACCTCACCCCCAGCCCCGCTCCCGCGAGGAGAGAGGAGCCAGAGAGAGACTCACCCCCAGCTCCGCTCCTGCGAGGAGAGGGGAGATCAGACATCGCCTGTTCCGAGTCCGCGCAGGCGGACTTCGCGGCCAACGGCCATCCAGGCGCGGTTTTAACCGCTGACCATCTTCGCGTCATCATTCGCCCGCTGCAATCGCCGTATGCACGCTGCCGAGCGCATGGGCGCGGGCGGCGACGCTGGCGATGGTGTGCTGTTCCAGCAATTGCAACAGGCGCGCTTCGGCCTCCGCCGCCACTTCATCCAGCGCCAGGCGTGTGCCAGCGGGCAGCAGCGCGCTCCACGACGGTTCACTCTGGTGTGGCTCGCTGGTGGGGACGGCGCTCAGCGCGCGATAGAGGTCCGCCAGTGTGATGCGGTCCAGCGGGCGCGCCAGCCGGTAGCCGCCGTCGCGCCCCTCGCGCGCCTCCACGATGCCTGCGCGCACCAGTGGCGCCATGATGCGCCGCAGCGAGACGGCATGCGCGCGCACCTGGTCCGCCAGCGAGGCGCTCGAACACGGCCCTTCACCCGGCTGGTCCAGGAACATCAACGCCTGAAGCGCAGCCGCGAACCAGCCCGAATTGACGGCGCTACTGACATTCGTGGACCGCATAGGTACCCCCTCCGCACTAGCCACAACAATTGTATCCCATTTCAACGCAGAGTCGTGTGACAATTTTGCGACACTTTGCCGTAGAGTTGTGACAGTTCCGCCATCTCCACGCGACCTGCGCTGGTTATACTCGTAGATGACGACCAGATAGCCCCACCCCTGACCCCTCCCCCGTGCGCGGGAGAGGGGAACCAGAAGGGCGCGTAGCTGCGCTCCCCTCTCCTTGTGGGAGAGAGCCTCCGCCACGCGAAGCGTGGAAGCAACCCATCGGGTTGCGGAGGAGGCGACGGAGCGTAGCGGAGGGGACGGGGTGAGGTCCTTTATTCAGATAGGGGAGGACGCAGATGACAAATGCAGCGCTGGCTGAGCCGGTCGTGCGGACCGAAAACCTCAGCAAGCGATATGGCAATGTGCTGGCGCTCGACCACGTTTCGCTCAGCGTCTCGGCGGGCTGCACTGGCCTGCTGGGACCGAACGGCGCTGGCAAGAGCACGATGATAAAGCTGCTGCTGGGACTGTTGACGCCGGACGAAGGCCGGGCGACCGTCGCTGGCTGCGATGTGTATACGCAGGCGCTGGCGTTGCGAGCCTTCGTCGGCTATATGCCGGAACATGATTGCCTGCCGACGGACTGGCTGGCGCAGGATTTCGTGCGCTACATGGGCGAACTGCACGGGTTGCCGGCGCGCGTCGCCATCCAGCGCGCCAGCGACACACTCTATCACGTTGGGCTTGGCGAGGAACGCTATCGCGCCATTGGCGGCTTCTCCACTGGCATGAAGCAGCGCGTCAAGCTGGCGCAGGCGCTGGTGCATGACCCGCGCGTGATGCTGCTGGACGAGCCGACCAACGGCCTCGACCCAGCCGGCAGAGATGAAATGATCGCGCTGATCGGGCGCATCGCGCATGAGATGGGTATTCATGTCATCCTCTCGTCGCATCTGCTCACCGATGTCGAGCGCGTCGCCGATAGCGTTATCATGCTCAACCAGGGCCGGGTGATCGCCCAGGGACCGCTGGCAGAACTGACCACCGCGACCGGCGCCGTCTCCGTGCGCACACGCGGCCAGGGCGCGGCGCTGGCGCAGGCGTTGCAGGCGCGTGGCTATAGTGTGGAAAGCGACCGGAACGGCTACGAATTTCAGGTGGGCTATCGTTCGGATGAGGTCTACGACGCCATCCGCGACGCGGCGGTGGAGACCAATATCCCCATCATGTACCTCAAGCGGCGCTCGCTGAGCCTTGAAGATATCTATCTCGCCGGCGAATCGGGTGAGCCTGGTCCAGCAGGTCCGGCGGCGCAGGCGACCACACAAGTGAAGGAGGCAGCGCGATGATTGGGCAACAGGGAAACCTCGACAATACCGGCAATACAGAGCGTATCAGCGTGGGCCAGGCGCGCATCGTAGACCGTGGCTACCAGCACTATACTGGCACGCGGCTTGGCGTCTCGCATACCTTCAGCGTGATGACCTGGGCGGCGGCGCGGCGCGGGCTGGGATTGCGCCGGCCATTCCGCGACAAAATTTTGCCGTGGAGCCTGATCGGCATCGCTTTCCTGCCAACCGCCGCTTTCCTGTTGATTCAGGTGATTTCCCGTGGGGCGCTGGGCAAAGCAACGCTCTATCCCCCCATTTTCAACAACCTGGCGCTGTTCTATCTACTCTTCGCAGGGTTGGTCGCGCCGGACCTGATCTGTGCGGACCGGCGGATGAAGGTAGTGTCGCTGTATTTCGCCTCACCGATTCGCCGCATTCACTATATCGGCGCGCAGGTGCTGGCGTTGGTCTCGCTACTCTCGCTGTTGACGGTATTGCCGCTACTGCTGCTCTTCATCGGCAATGCGTTGCTGGCAGACTCCGCCGCCAATTATGTGCGCGACCATGCTGGCGACCTCTGGCATCTGCTCGTTGGCGGATTGCTCATGGCCACGTTTTATAGTGTGCTGGCGCTGGCTGTCTCCTCCTTCACCGACCGGCGGCCCTATGCCAGTGGCTACTTCCTGGGGCTGGCGTTGATAAGCAGCGTCGTCTCCACCGTGATCGCTCGCGGCATGAACTTCAACGGCCACGAGTGGTTTGTGCTACTGGACCTCTGGCAGTTGCCGGTGTATGTGGTGGACTGGTTCTTCGGCGCCACGCATCCCAATATCCGCCTGTCGCTCACCGGTGGACCGTATCTCATCGCCGCGCTGGTGATTATCGCGCTCGCCTTTGCCGCGCTGGTCTGGCGCTATATGGAGGTCAAAGACTGATTATGGCGAATATAGCGAATACAGCGAACCTGACGAATATGGCGCTCGAAACACGCTCACAGGCTCAGAATGCTCAGGCGGCAGGCAATCACGCGATGACAACGTTGCCGGATGGGCGACCCATTACGATACACATGCAGAATGTCAGCAAGTGGTATGGCGACAAGGTAGCCGTCTCGGACCTCTCGTTTGCGCTGGGGCCGGGGGTCACGGCGCTGCTCGGCTCCAACGGCGCTGGCAAGTCTACCACGCTCAAGATGCTGACCGGCCTGCTACGGCCCAGCAAAGGCGAGGTGCGCGTGCTGGGACAGCCGGTGCTGGCGAATCCGCCGCTCTACCGCCATATCGGTGTTGTGCCGGAGCAGGAAGGATTGTACCCGTTTCTCAGCGCGCTGGAGTTCGTGGAGCTGGCGGCGCGGCTGCATCACCTGCCCAATCCGCGTGAGGCGGCGCGGGCGGCGCTGCAAACCGTCGAGTTGCTGGATGTGGCGGAGCGCAAGCTTGGTGCATTCTCCAAAGGCATGCGCCAGCGGGCGAAGATTGCGCAGGCGCTGGTGCATGACCCGGATGTGCTGTTCCTGGACGAGCCGCTCACCGGCGCGGACCCTCGCCAGCGTGTCGCCATGATGGAGCTATTCACGCGCATGGGCGCTGCTGGCAAAACGATTCTCATCTCATCGCACATTCTCTATGAGGTGGAGCGCATGGGGTCGAATGTGCTGGTGATCGTGCATGGCAAACTGGCCGCCGAGGGTGATTTCCACTCGATTCGCGCGCTGATGGACGACCGTCCCCGCCGGGTGCGTGTCACCTGCTCGGATGTGCGGGCGCTCTCGCAGGCGTTGGTGGCGCTGCCGGGCACGCGCAGCGTTCACGTGGAAGATGGCGCGCTGGTGGCCGAGACGAGCGCGCCGCTGGAGTTCCATCAGGCGGTGCCACGCGCGGCGCAGCAGGCTGGTGCGCGCGTCTTCGGCATCGAAGGGCTGGACGAAGACCTCGAAAGTGTCTTCCGCTATCTGATGAGCTAGATTCCAGACGCGGCTTTGAAAAGCCGGCGCACGGACAACGGACTGAAGTCCTTGCACTCATCGGCGGGCTTCAGCCTTCTATACCGTGCCCCGGCTGTTTACAGCCGCGAACATACAAAAGGAGCGATACACATATGGGTCCGATAATGGTGTTGACACTGCGCGCGCTGACTCGTGGTAAACGCTTGCTGGCGATCAGCCTGCTGCTGGCGATTCCACCGCTGCTCTCGCTGCTGGATCAGGGCAACGTAGATATGCAGAGCGGCGAGTTTGCAATGGATATTTTTTACCAACTGATGATTCCGATTCTGCTGCCGTTGACCACGTTGGTGCTGGCGACGAGCGCGCTGGGTGGTGAGGTGGAAGATGGCACGCTGCCCTATCTCACGCTCAAGCCGGTCTCGCGCGTGAGCATCGTGGTGGCGAAGCTGCTGGCGGTGATCCTGGTCTCAACGGTACTCGTGGAGGTCTCCTCGGCGTTGATGTATCTGATTGCGGAACACAGCACCTTCAGCGGGCGGGACTTCGGCGCGATTCTGCTCTCGGCGCTGGCCGGCTGCATCGCTTACTCTGCGGTGTTCCTGCCGCTGGGGCTATTCATTCCCCGGCGCGGGTTGATTGTCGGCTTCATGTATGTGCTGATCTGGGAGGGGTTACTGGCTGGCTTCTCTACCGGGCTGGCAACGCTTTCGGTGCGTCGCTATGTACAGGGTGTCCTGGAGGCTGGCCTGGGGTCGTCACCGCTGGCGAGCCTTTATCCTTCCAGCGTATCGGGCACGGTGAGCCTGCTGGTGGTCCTCGCGCTGCTGGCAATTGGCGGATTGCTCACCACCTGGCGGCTTATCCGCATCCAGTTGCCGTGAATATGGTGGCCGGCGGTTAAAACCGCGCCTGGATGGCTTTCAGCCGCAAAACCTGCCTGCGCAGGTTCAGAGCAGGTGTATCGTTTGTATCGTTATACCTGTCTCCAGTCCGCGCAGGCGGACTTGGCGGCGGAACGCCATCCAGGCGCGAATTCATTCGCAGGCCGCGCTCCCCCGCTCCCCTCTCCCGCGCACGGGGGAGGGGCCGGGGGTGGGGGCTACCGGCGCCGCGCCAGGAAGGCCATCACCAACCACAGCAGTGAGCCGGAGATCAGAAGGACGGCAGGGATGGCGTCATCGAGGGTATGGATGCCGACCGAATTGGGATTGGAGTTCGTCACACCCGTCAGACTCAGAATCAGACCGCCCAGTATCAGGACAGCGGCGCCGAAGATCGCCACGACCGTGATGCCGATATACGCGCCACGCCCGCCAACCGTGCCGTCGCCACGCAGCAGCGCGCTATACAGCGCGCCGAAATAGCGCAAGCCGAAAATCACCACCAGAATGCCGGGCAGCGCGTGCAAGAAGTCCGTCAGGATGTCGGCTGCAAGCGGCTCCTGCGGCTGCGCAAAGTTGCCAGAGAGCCACGCCCAGCCAGCGATCATCAAGAGCAACGCCGCCAACTGTGTGATAAAAAGCCGAACACTGGTAGTATGTGTCTTCGTGTTTGTGGCGCTTGTCGTATTCATGTGTTTCCTCCCATTTCAGGACCGATCAGTGCATGTACAAGCGGGATTATTCCGCTTGGATTCGGGCCGGCTGTGTTCATCAGCCTCTATCGCAAGTGTAGGTCACTGAATGGAAAGGCAGGTAGTGCAAACGATCATGAAATGCGGATGACATTTGTCATGCCGAATCATGCTCATCATGTCCGGCGATATATCACGGGCTTTCTACCACTTGGTGATAGGATATGGACACATCAAGGTAGCTGATACCAGCAAGCGAAATAGATAAGCGAGAACGGAGCAGCAGGCCATGCCCACCTATCATGCGCAGATCACCCATGACCTCCCACAGAACGCCGATCTGGTGATTGCCGGTGGCGGCATCATCGGTGCGGCGACGGCGTTCTTCGCGGCGCGGGCGGGGCTGCGCGCGGTGGTCATCGAGAAGCGCCCGCTGCTGGCGACGCTGACCACGCCGAACGCGACCGGCGCATTTCGCGCGCAGTTCGACAACGCCGAGGAGATGGCGCTGGTGCGCGAGGGCATCGCGCTCTACACGAACTTTGCTGAGGTTGCCGAACTGCCAGGCTATGACCTCGGCCTCGCGCAGCAGGGCTACCTCTGGCTCGCCACCACAGCAGAAACCGTCGAGCGCCAGCGCACGCTGGTGGAGCAGCAGCGCGCCTGGGGGCTGGATGATGTGGAACTGCTCAGCGGCAACGAGGCGCGCGTCCGCTTTCGCTATCTTGCGCCGGAGGTGATGCAGGCACGCTACCGGGCGGGCGACGGCTGGCTCGACCCGCGTAAGTTAGCGATGGGCTACGCCATTGCCAGCCAGGCCACCTGCGTCACCGGCACTGCTGTAACAGGCTTTACGTTCAGCGGTGAACGCATCAGCGGCGTGCAGACGACACGTGGGGTGATAAGCTGTGGCGTGGCGGTGATTGCGGCGGGACCATTCTCACAGCAGGTGGCGCGGTTGGCGGGGCTGGAACTGGATTTAAGCTTCGTGCGCCGCATGCGCATGATTATGCCGGAGGTGGCGGAGGTGCCAGCGGATGCGCCGATGACAATAGATGAGGAGACCGGCGCGCACTGGCGCCCGGCGCTCCACGGCGCGAATCTGCTCTGGACGGCTCCCAACATGCCGCCAGGACCACCGCTGGAAGATGTGACGCCAAGCGATGACTTCGCCTTTGGGCTGCTCGACCCGGAGAGCGACCATAGCGTCGCGCGCATCAGCCCCTTCTGGCGCGCCGTTTGGGAGCGCAACACCGACAACTGGTGTCTGCGCGCGGGCCAGTATAGTTACACGCCGGACCATCGCCCCTATCTCGGCCCGACGCCTATCCCTGGTCTCTTCGTCAACTGTGGCTATAGCGGGCATGGCATCATGGGCAGCGCCGGGGGCAGCCGCATCGTCGTGGATACCATCACCGGCGCGCTCACCCCCGCCGATAATCCTTTCCGGCTAGACCGCCCCATCGTTGAACGCGCGCTGGATGTGCTGTAGTAGCCAGGCCGGCGGTTGAAACCGCAACTGGATGGCGTGCCGCCGCGAACCCTGCCTCCGCAGGTTTGCATCAGGAATCACCCATGCCTGTCTCCAGTCCGCGTAGGCGGACTTGGCGGCGGAACGCCATCCAGGCGCGAATTGATTCGCCAGCTATCTTGCCGTCAGGAGGCTACCTAATGGACTATCCTTGCCTTACCGTTGAAATCGTGCGGTTCATAAGTGATGAGCCTATTCCTGGCATGGTTGCCTGCGAATTCACGGATGCAGATGGCCATCGCCACACGCTCATTGATAAGGCGCCCATCTTCAGCCTCGTTCCCCTTGACGCCAGTAGCACATATCCACAGGCGGGCGTCGTCAGATGTGAAATTTTAGCGCAATGGAAGGATGCCAACAAAGGCGATTTGACGCGGATCAGCTTAGTTCACCCAGATGATGTCGAGTCTACAGGAGGACTATCAGAGTTCGTCGTGCTGGCTGAACAACTCTCTTCTTAACGCTGTGCATTATTTGCAACCTGCACCAGCACCTTGTGTGGCTGCCAGTGGGCGCGGGCGGCCTCCCAGCGCAGGATGCCCAGGAAACGCCCATCCAGCGAATAGGCGCGCAACAGTTCGTCTGCGGCGATGGCCTGCGCCTGTGGCAGTTGCAGCGCCAGCCCGTTGCGCAGCCGCCACTCGTTGCGCTCGCCCAGGATGGCGGCGCGGCGCTCCAATAATGCTTCATCCGCTGCATAGAGATGATCTTCCCATGAGCCATCGGCCAGCGCCGTTTCCAGAGCATCTAATGTCAGGCTCTGCGCCAGCGTGAAGGGGCCGCTGCGTGTGCGAATCAGTGCGGCGAGGTATGCTCCTGGCCCAAGCGCGCGGCCAAGATCGAAGGCCAGCGATCGGATGTATGTTCCTTTGCTGCACTCAACGGACAGCGTGAGGTCCGGCGGCTCCCAGGAGAGGAGAGTGAGCGCGTAGATGGTGATGGGGCGCGGCTCCAGCGCAATCTCCTGACCAGCGCGCGCCAGCTTGTAGAGCGGTTGCCCGTTGCGTTTGATGGCGGAGTAGCGCGGCGGCGTCTGCATCTGCGGCCCCAAAAAGGACGGGAGCGCGGCACGGATATCGTCTGCGCTGATGTTCACGGGCGCCTCGCGGGTAACGCTGCCCTCGGCGTCGTAGGTATCTGTTTCCACGCCGAAGCGAATGGTCGCCTGATACGCCTTGCCGCTCTCGCTGAGATATTCGGCCACGCGCGTCGCCTGCCCCAGACAGATCGGCAAAACGCCGGTGGCGGTGGGGTCGAGCGTGCCGGCGTGGCCGGTGTGCTTCTGCTTTGTCAGCCGCCGCACCCGCGCCACCACATCATGCGAGGTCATACCCGCTGCTTTGTTGATGTTGAAGATGCCGTCCATGCCGGATAGTATATGCCATAGAGATTGACCATTCGCATTACAGGCTGTGGGGCTGAGATGCCCACCAGGAGAAACGATCATGGCAACTGCGGTAGCGTATGAATCTATTCAGGTGACGCGCGACGGCGAGATCACCACTATCACGATGAACCGCCCGGACAAGCGCAACGCCCTTTCGAGCGAGATGATGCGTGAGCTGCTCGACGCCTTCAAAGGTGCCGGTCAGGACCGCGAGACACGCGCCGTGATCCTGGCGGCGAACGGTCCGGCGTTCTCCGCCGGCCACGACCTGAGCGAGATGGTGGATGGCGACATCAACACCTATCGCGCCGTCTTTGATCTCTGCACCGAACTGATGACAGCAATCCAATCCATCCCGCAGCCGGTGATTGCCCGTGTCCACAAGATTGCCACTGCGGCTGGCTGCCAGCTCGTCGCCACCTGTGACCTCGCCATTGCCGCCGAGGAGGCGCGCTTCGCCACGCCGGGCGTGAAGATTGGCCTGTTCTGCACCACCCCAATGGTCGCCCTCAGCCGCGCCATCGGGCGCAAGCGCGCGCTGCAAATGCTGCTGACGGGCGAGGCAATTTCCGCTACCACTGCCGCTGACTGGGGACTCATCAATCAGGTGGTTCCGGCGGCGGACCTGGAGCGGGCGGCGCTCGATATGGCACATTCGATTGCGCGGGCAAGCAGCCTGACCGTTGCGCTCGGTAAGCAAGCGTTCTATAGTCAGATTGACCTGGATCAGCCCAAAGCCTACGCCTATGCCAAAGAAGTGATGAGCATGAACGCGATGGCCGCCGATGCCCAGGAAGGCATGTGCGCCTTCTTGCAGAAGCGCGAACCGACCTGGACGGGCCGCTAGCGTCCGGACAATAGAGCAGCGAGCCACCCGGTGTTCTGCGCCGGGTGGCTTTTTCTGTGCAAACGCGCAGGTCCACCTATCTACCCACCCAACCGCACAGTCCACCTCCTAGCCGGATGAGGGGGGCGATGGGTCGAGGCTGCCCTATAGACTGGACAACGGCGGCTGTAGCTGGTTGAAGCTAGTCGCATTAAAGCTAGTCGCGTTAAAGCTAGTCGCGCTGGCATCTGTAACATCAACTGGTATCACCACAGGGTGGCAGGATGATAGAGCGACTGACCAGATAGGGCTAGCACGCCGCACCCTACCGGCTGACGACCCCAAATCATCCAGCATCATGAAGAACGGCCCTATACTCTTGGAGGATTGGGAGGATTGCCCATGAGTTCGCTCGATACGACTGAAATGGCGACACAGCCTACCGCTGCGGCGGGCACGCATAGCTGTGTGATCGCGCCACACCTGAAAGATGACCTTGCCACCAGCGCCATCGGCAAATATGGGCGCATGTTCCCCGATTTGCCTTGCAACGAATGCGATGAGGCGCTCTTTGCGCTGCTCGCCCGCGCCGGTGCGCCGATGGACCTGGTGGATGCGCCAGCCACCGATGAGACGCCTGCGCAAACGGCTGAGGCGTTGATTCCCGCCGGTTATCCGGTCTTCGGTCAGTTCATCGCGCACAATATCACGGCTGATCGCAGCATGATTCAGCATCACGCCAACCTCGGTGAATTGCGCAACTTTCGCACGCCCAGCCTGAACCTGGAATCGCTCTATAGCGCCGGTCCGTCGGGCAGTCCGTATCTCTATGATGCCAACGACAGTGACAAGTTTTTGCTCGGTGTCAACGATGCAGGCAATCCCTACGATCTGCCGCGTAATGCGCAGGGTGTCGCGCTGTTGGGTGATCCCCGCGACGACGTACACCTGCTCATCTCGCAGTTGCATATGGTCTTCCTCACCTTCCACAATGCGATTGTAGATCACCTGCGCGCGGAGGGTGTGCCAGCGTCAGCGATTTTCAGCGAGGCGCAACGGCTGACGCGCTGGCACTATCAGTGGATCGTCGTGCATGAGTTCCTACCGCTGCTGGTGGGGCAAGAGGTGCTGGCGGCGGCGCTGGCGAACCGCGCCTACTATCACTTCGATGCTCAGCCATTCATTCCCATCGAGTTCTCGGACGCCGCCTATCGCACGGGACACAGCCAGATTCGCACACGCTATCACATCAACGACGCCGTGGAGGGGCCGGTTTTTCCCGATCTGGCAGGTGGGCGTCCTGTGCCACAGCGCAACGTGATTGACTGGCGCAATTTCTTTGAGTTGGATGCCGCGCGTCCGCCGCAGCAGAGCAAGCGCATCGAGCCGAAACTGGCGCATGCGCTGATCGAGCTGCCAGCATTCGTGGTGGGTGCGGTCGCTGCGCCTGAATATGCGTCGCTGGCCTATCGGGACCTGCAACGGGCGCGCTCATTGGATATGCCGTCGGGCGAGGCGGTGGCGCGCATCATGGGCATTGAGCCGCTCAGCGTCGCTGAAGTCGGATTGGATGCGCTGGGCTGGAACGGTGACACGCCACTCTGGTATTATGTGCTGCGCGAGGCGGAGATACGCTTCGATGGCGCGCGTATGGGGCCGGTCGGCGGGCGTATTGTCGCTGAGGTGTTGCTGGGCCTGCTGGATGGTGATCCCACCTCCTACCGCACCGTTCAACCAGACTGGCAGCCGACACTGCCCGCCGGGCAGCCGGGAACATTCACTATCGCCGATCTGTTGCGCTTTGCCGGCGCAGCCGGCGCCAGGTGAGTGAATTGTTGCGACAACTGGCGTCTGACTGACATCAGTCAGACTGGCATAAGATGTGTATGCTCTGAGCAGTGGACGCTGTGCGTGTGAGACATAGAATTGGTCTGTGCCTTCATCACGCACTACCATCAGGAACAACACAAGGAGAAAGACCAATGGCGACGCAAGCGCAATGCACTCACCTGGACCACATCCACGACGTGACACCGAGCGCGCAGGGCTGCGAAGAGTGCCTGAAAACCGGCGATAGCTGGGTTCACCTGCGCATGTGCCTGGAATGTGGGCATGTCGGCTGCTGCGACAGTTCCAAGAACAAGCATGCGACCAAACACTTCCATGAGACACAACACCCCATCATGCAATCCTTCCAGCCGGGGGAAGATTGGCGCTGGTGCTATGTAGACGAGACGTATGTGTAATGTGTAGCGGCTGTCGCGGCACTGAAGTGCCGGCGCACGGAAAACCGGACTGAAGTCCGAGAGTGGCACGTCACGGCATTTATTCAGGCTTTAGCCTGTCGCCTGTACTCCGGCTTTTCAAAGCCGAGCGTAGGGATAACGACTGGTAGGGGCAGATAGTCCTGTCTGCCCCTACTATTTATCTCATGTGGGGAGAACCGGCCTTTATGCCCGATATGCAAGAAGAGCCGAAGACATCGCGGAAATCACCGCCTTCCTCGGAGACGCCGTTCACCTCATATGACCAGCAGTTGGTCGAAGAAACGGTCGAGGAAACCGAAGCGGCGCTGCAAGACCAGACCGATACCGGGCGGCTCGAAGCGTTCAGCGACGGCGTCTTTGCCATCGCCATTACGCTGCTGGTGCTGAACCTCAAAGTGCCGGACCCAGGCGCCCTCAAGGGCAGCCTGCTCAACTTTTTGGCGAGCCAGTGGCCGACCTATCTCTCCTACATCATCAGCTTCAGCTTCATCCTGATTATGTGGGCCAACCATCATTATCTGTTCCGCTACATCAAGCGTACTGACCAGAACTTCTTGCTCATCAATGGGCTGTTGCTGCTCTTTGTCACCATCGTGCCGTTTCCGACATCCCTGCTCGCCACCTACCTGGACCGTCCAGGGGGTACTCTGCTCGTCCAATCCACCGACCAGCATGTCGCGGCAGCCGTCTATGCGGCGACGTATTTCATCCTTGCGCTCTGCTTCCAATTGGTCTGGCGTTATGCAACCAAGAACCGGCGTTTGCTGGACCCCACGCTGCCGCCGCACTTCGGCGAGGAGGTCTGGCGGCGCTTCCGTCTCGGCCCGTTACCCTATCTCCTTGCGCTGGTGATGGCGTTCATCAATGTTCCCATCAGCCTGGCGATCAACATTGCGCTGGCCGCCGTCTTCGCCTGGCCGAAAAGACCCCGGAAACATGAATCCCCTACAAGCGCGTCGGGAATGGCAGGTTGAAGGCGACGACCATTGCGGCGACGCCGACGGACCAGCCGAGCAACACCTGACCCCAGGTATGTCGCTTGAGTTCCACCCGCGACCAGCCCACCAGCAACGCAGCGATGGTCGCCAGCACTGAGAGGCCGAAGAACGGCGCGGCAATCCAGATCAGCGCGGCGCTGGCGGCGGCGCCGGTGGCATGCGCGCTGACCTTATACAGGAAGTTGACCAATCCATCTACGATATTGGCGATGACCAGCGCATAGCCGGAGCGCACGGCAACTGTTGGCGCATCGAAGTGCGCATAGGAGAGCGTCAGCAGCAGCATACAGGCGATGCCGAAAGGATAGAGCGCGTAGCGTTGCTTGCGAACACTGACATCGAGATCGGTCCATTTGCGGCGAATAACCTGAAGCACCACCACAAACGTCACCGGCAGGGAGGTCAGCGCCATCGCCAGCACCAGCCAGCCGAGTGTAGACGTAAGTGAGTTCGTGGCCAGATAGAGGGCGATTCCCAGGGCGAGGAGCGGGAACGCAATCGGATGCACGATGATCGAAACCCATCGCGCCACCTCAGCACGGGTAGATGGCTGTTCCGCTGTCTCCAACTGCATAGCGTGACTCGTTTCTCAAAAAAGCCTGCGAAATAGCAGCAAAACGCATACTAATCCCGGCTCATTGTAGGTATGCGGCAATAGCCATGTCAATGGTTGCCACCTCATAGTGTATTTCATCAGATGTGCAGATTTGTCTTGAGCAGGAAGTCAGCTTTATAGGCCGCATGATATCGTGGATATCGTGCCGAGGCGTTTCATCCCTGCGCTTTAGCGCCTGATATATGCCGACCGTCACTGCCTATCATCCGATCTGCCCAGCTGCGGGTACAGCATTATGACCAGACGCAATGGGCGTCTGCGTGCCCAATCGCCTGAATATCTGAGTACTGGGTGCGACAGAGACTGGAGATGGGAGGAAACGGCGATGCAGATCCAGATAGCGCGGCCAGCCATCAAGGTGATCTCGCGGCGGACGCGACGCGGCGACCGGATCATGCAGGGGTTGATCGTCGGCAGTGGCGTATCGGTCTTGTTGATGCTGGCATGGATACACCTGGGCTTGGGTGCATTGCTTGTTCCGCCCGCCGCCACGCCGCCGAAGATGGAGGCTGCCGCTGGACCCTATGTTGTCACGCTCTACGCGGACTCAGGTCAGCTCGTGACGGGCGATGACAACATCGTGTCACTCGAAGTGCATGACAGCTCCGGCCATCCACTCACAGACGCAGCGGTGCAGGTACGTGCCGACATGATGACGATGGCGATGCCCGTTCCCGATGTGACCGCTGCGACGCAGGGTGGCGGTCGGTATCGCGTACACCTCTTGTTCAGCATGGCCGGATCATGGCAACTGACTATCGTTATCGTGGCGCCGGGGCAGGCCGCTGTTCGGGTTGCCTTCGACGTGGGTGTGCGATGGCGCTGAGGCCGGAAAGGGCGGCTCATGCACCAGGCGCGTCGCAGGTACTGGTCTCGCTTGGGTCATTCGGGTCATTCGGGTCATTCGGCATAGCAAGCGCGAAGCGTGGACGCGCCACGCTTCGCAGAGCCGGGGCATGTTCCCCCGGAGAGGAATGGTGATTATCATGGCAAAACAGGTTGCGGTTATCTTCGGCATTGTCATGCTCGTAGTCGGTATTCTTGGCTTCGTTCCAGCAGTGAACACGGCTGGGCCATCCGGGACCAGCTATACCCTGCTCCTGGGCATCTTCGCCATCAATCCGCTACATAACGTCATCCACTTGGCGACAGGGGCAGTGGCGCTAGCGGCTGGTCTCTATGGCAGAGGGGCATATGCGCGCATGTACTTTCTCGTCTTCGGCATCGTCTATGCGTTGGTCTCGTTGATTGGTATCACGGGGCTACTCTTCGACTCTCATGGCAGCCTGCTAGGGATCGTCCCAATCAACGGTGCTGATAACGCGCTCCACCTGGCGATCACAGTGCTTGCGCTGGGAACGTATGCGCTGACGAGCCGACCCCAGGTCGGCGCGGTCGCACAGTAAGCGGTCTACTCGATCCTGCCTACATTTGATAGTCTAAAAGCCTGCCAGAAGCCACCGGCCCTCTCACACGGGTTTGGTGGCTTCGCTGTTTCAGCGAACGAAATCAGCGACATCTAGACTCATGGACGGCAGGCGACAAAGAATGAGGTGAAAAGCGGAGGAGTTAGCAGAGGGGGACTCGAGCGCGACGCAGAGGCACGCATGCGGTATCATAGAGACGAACATTCCACCCACTCACCTATTATGAGACCGGATTCATCGGCGCGGCACCTGGATGTGTAGGTATGACAGAAGGGAGAAGGGCGCTCTGTTCGAACCCACTTTCGATGACGCCAAGTTGGTTGAACGTGTGGCCGGAGGTGATGAAGATGCCCTGGGGCAGCTCTACGACCGCTTCGGCCAAGCCATCTACTCCCTGTGTTTGCGTATCGTACACGATGGCGCGACGGCTGAAGAGCTAACCCAGGAGGTGTTTGTGCGCCTCTGGCGCAGCGCGGCTAGCTTCCAGCCGGCACGCGGGCGCGTCAGCACATGGCTGCTACGCATCGCGCATAACCTCGCGCTCAACGAACTTCGGCGGCGTCAGAGCCGGCCAGTTGTTGCCCCTGACGCCGATTGGGAAGCGACAAGTGCCGGACTGGCAGATACCAGTGATGAGAGTGATCCTGCACGTGCTGCCGGCATACGGGAGCGCGCCGATGCGGTGCAGCGCGCGTTAGCCCAACTGCCCGTGCCACAGCGCCATGCAATCGAGTTGGCCTTCTTCGGTGGACTCTCTCAGTCCGAAGTGGCCGCCGCACAGGGAGAGCCGCTCGGCACAGTCAAGAGCCGTATTCGGGTAGGAATGCAACGGCTGCGTGAGCTATTGGTAGCTGCAGGCGTAGACGGCGTAGACGAGGTGGGGTGAACGTAGATGCAGAACAAACATATAGATGACCTCGTAGATGCCTATGTGCTCGGTGCGCTCGAAGAAGACGAGGTGGACGCGGTGGACCGCCATCTAGACGAGTGCATCTTGTGCCGTGAGCTTGTTCTTCAGGCTCAACAGAGCGCGGAGCTGCTGCTGTACGCGGCACCGGAGGTCGCGCCACCGCCTTCGCTACGCAGCCGGGTACTGGCGCGCATTGCCGAAGAGAAAGCCACTATGAAACATAGCAGTTTGCCTCCTCGTGAAGACAGCGAGCGCCATAGAACGGAGCCGGAGCCGCAGATAGGGTCTGCGCTGCCACGCAGCCCACTCCGCCGGCTGTTGCAGGCACTGCGGAGCGCCCCTGCTCCGGCTGGGCAGGTAGATGCCATGCTCCGCGACTTGCTGGCCAACCCGCAATGCGTTGTGTGGCAGGTGACGGGTACAGATGTAGCGCCGGGGGCGTACGCGCGGCTGATCGCGTCGCCCGGCAGCCCTTCGGGGGTGCTGGTTGCCAGCGGCCTACGCCACCCAGGCGCCGGCAACGCTTATCAGGTCTGGCTGCTGCGTGGCGGTCAACCGCTGCCAAACGCTCTCTTCAACATCAACCGTGTGGGCATAGGAGTGAGTATTGTACGCGCAGATGAGCCGTGGCATGATTTTGATACCCTTGCGGTGACGCCCGAACCGGAAGGTGGTAGCCTTGCGCCCACTGGACCTATCGTACTGGTAGGCTCACTGGTGGAACAGGCGAGCTAGCGTGATGCGACCAGAAGTGCAAGTTGTTATAATGGCCGCTAGATCACTTGGATGGCGCGCACGGCGTTGCCATCGTCCCGAGGTCAGCTATTCGCGTTGCTAACTGCGGCGCGCACCTGCTGCCACGTTGCCTGCCATTGCTCATGCGTCTCGCTCATTCCTTGCGTGCTGTTTGGCCCGTAGCTGAGTTCATCCAGCAACGCCAGTGCCTGCCGCCGGCTGCCTTCGATGAGGTTGACACCCACCGGACGGCCCAACTGATGATCCTCGCGTGCCTGCCAGTGCCAGAGGTGAATCAGCCAGTCTATTAGCAGCATTTTCTCCTGCGGCGTGCGCGATTTCGGCCAGCGTTCGATGAAACGCGCAAACGCATCAGCCGCGCCGCCTGCATACAATTCCTGATGCTGCCAGGTGCGGTGATACTGCTGCCAGGGCATCTCCCAGCCACATCCTGCGCAGCGCAACACCTCATCGTCATCGCTACGTTGCCGCAGGATGATGTGTGTGCACTGCGGGCATTGCACACGCCCATGCGCCGCTTCCGTGACGATGAGAATGCTCTGGCAGCGGGCATAGAGCGCGAATCCGACCTCATCTATCAGTTCTTCGTCGGTCAGGCCGAGCGCATCAGTTTTATAGAGTTTGCGCAGCTTCGTTGGGCTGACGCGCGGCGCCCAGCGAACGGTTTTGTTGTTATCGCTCATTTGTATGTGATGCGGTTCAGCAGCTATTCAGCCTTATAGCCAAAGCGACGCAGCAGCGCCTTGCGGTCCGCAATATCCTGCTCCGTCTCAATGCCTTTAGTGTGGAAGCCATCTATCACGCCGAGGATGCCGCGCCCCTGCTCCGTCTCGGCAACGATCACCTCGACGGGATTGGCCGTTGCGCAGAAGATGCGACAGACCTCTTGCACATTGCGCACGGCAGGCAGCACGTTGATGGGGAAGGCGTTGCGCAGCAGGATGAGGAAGGCGTGGCCGGTGCCCAGATCGCTCATCGTGTTGCGGGCCAGTTCGGTCAGTTCGTCGTCGGTGCCGCTCCAGCGCACCAGCGCCGGACCCGACGCCTCGCAGAACGCCAATCCGAACTGAATGCCAGGAACCGCGCCGACCAGCGCCTCATGCAAGTCTTCCACCGTCTTGATGAAGTGACTCTGCCCCAGGATGAGGTTGATATCGTCAGGTTTGCGTATCGGCACAACGTTCAGGTCCATCGTCTCCGCTCCCCTATTCTGCCAGCTACTATGCGACTGCAACACTGCTATGAGTCTACGCCATCCACTATGAGGCGGCAACCGCGCTATACGCTACCCAGCCGTGCGGCGCGTTTGGCGCGTTGCTCGGTGGCGATGTCCTGGTTCGGTGGCGTGAAGCCTGCCTGGAAGGTGGCGCGGAACTCCGGGAATGTGCCATCGAGGATTGCCTGGCGCGCGCCAGCCACCAGCCGCATCAGAAAGCGCAGATTGTGGATGCTGGCGAGGCGATAATAGAGCAACTCGCCCCGGCTATCGTCGTCCTCGGCTCGAATCAGGTGATGCAGATAACCGGCGCTGAAGGTGCGGCAGGTGTAGCAGTCGCAGGTCGGGTCAACCGGCTCCTGCTCCTCGCGGAAACGCGCCGCGCGAATGTTGTGGCGGCCCGTCGCAGTGTAGAGGCCGCCGGTGCGCGCCGTGCGCGTCGGCAGCACGCAATCGAACATGTCTACGCCGCGCGCAATGCCTTCCAGCAGATCATCCGGCGAACCGACGCCGAGCAGATGGCGCGGCTTGCTCTCCGGCAACTGCGGGATCACCGCCTCTAGCATCTGCCACATCAGCGGCTTTGGCTCACCCACCGAGAGGCCGCCTATCGAGAAGCCATCGAAGGGCAGCGAACCGATGAATGCGGCGCTGGTCGCCCGCAACTCGGCATCCATCCCGCCCTGGGGAATGCCGAAGAGCGCCTGATCGCGCGGACGCACCCGCGCCGCCAGCGCCCGCTCTGCCCAACGATGCGTGCGTTCGGTTGCGGCACGCGCCTCCTCTGGCGGGCAGGGATACGGCGGGCACTCATCCAGCGGCAGGATGATATCCGCGCCAAGCTGCGCCTCGATCTCCATCACCCGTTCCGGCGTCAGCACCACCTCCGCTCCGTCCAGATGCGAGCGAAAGCGCACGCCGTCGTCGCTGACCACGCGCATCTTGCCCAGGCTGAACACCTGGAAGCCACCGCTATCGGTGAGGATGGGATGCGGCCAGCGCATGAAGCCGTGCAGACCACCGAAGCGCGCCACCAGCTCCGGCCCAGGACGCAACAGCATGTGATAGGTGTTCGAGAGAATGATGCTTGCGCCGAGGGCTTCCAGGTCATCCGGGCCGACGGCCTTTACGGTGGCATGCGTCCCCACCGGCATGAAGATGGGCGTGGGAATGGCGCCATGTGGCGTCTGCACGACGCCCGCCCGCGCCGCCGTCTCCCCGCAGCGCGCCACGAGATCAAAGCGTAGCGGCGTCCCCTCCGCCAGTGGCGGCAGCGCGCTGGATGGCGTATCGTCTATCATTTCATGTGTATCAGTAGTAGGATTGGCGATTTTATCAGATCTATCGGGCATGTCATCCTCATTCCAATGTTTGGCCAGTGGGCGTCTTGCGCGCGGCGGCGCTGCATTGTGTATTGTACGCCATTGGTGAGGTCTCCCAGCCATTGACAAACGGGCGTCGCTATGGTACTGTTTGCTTCAGAGGGAGAGCAACTGGCTTTCCCCGCAAAAACAACGATGACCTTCCAGTGCCAAAAACACCAGAAGGTCGTTGTAGTCGCGCAATCCGTTTTAAGCACCTCGCAACCCAACACGGTTCCCATGTTAGCCCATCGGCTCAGCGGATGGCAACGAGCAAGCCACGACAGCAATCAGCAGCCGTGAGTAATCCTGAGCCATTGTGGAACAGTGTTTGACAAACGCATGAGGCAGCCCGGACGGAGCGCGCGAGAAAGGTCACAGGCGCTTTCGTATGGGCAGGTCTCACGTCTCCTCGCCACAATCGGCACCGTCAGCACGGTCACGACACTCAGCGCAGTCGCCCTATCCAGCACGTTCAGCTCCATTGGCTCGTCCGCTGCACCCGGTACACTCAACCGCGCCACAGGGCAGGCTCTCCACCTTCTTCGCGCTCCTCACTCGTCTCTTTACCCATCTCTTTCGCCGTCTAGGAGCAGACATCACTGCGCACGTCCCCGCTCTGCGCCGCATCTCCGGCTCCCCTCTCCCGCGCCCGCTTGACCACCGGCGCCCGCACTCCCCTCTCCCGCGCACGGGGGAGGGGCTGGGGGTGGGGGCCTTCCCACCACGCGATCCCCTGAGCGCGGGCAGCCTGCTCATCGGACTGGATTTCCGAGATGAAGCGGCAATCTGGCTGGCGAGCACTTTTGGCGTGATCGCGGAACCCATGAGCGGCCAGCGCGCCCCCTCCGCCAGCGGCGACCGCCTCTTTCGCGCCAGTGTGCCACCGGCCAACGCTACCCCACTCAACACCGCCAGCCCCTTCTACCAGCCGGGGCGTCCCTTCATCGTGCGTATGCGGGTCCGCCAGCCACGGCATCTCACCTGTGACTGTCCGCTGGGCAAACGCCAGGGCGACGCCTGCGGCCATATCGGCGCGGTGCTGCTCCTGCTGCGACGCGGTGGATGAGGTGGGCATGGCCGGATGAATCTCTTGCCCCTCGCCACAACCGTTCGCCTGCGCTCCCCTCTTCTCGCAAGGAGAGGGGCCGGGGGTGAGGACGCAAAATTCGTTATTGCCAAGAAGAATAGAATAGTGTATCCTGGGCGCACGCTCGACCGGAGAACGCAGCAGCAATGTAGCCATATGGCCGGGCGTGCAAACGACCGATCTCGGTCTATTCCAGCATCACGCAGGGGTCACGCGGCGCGCAAGTCTGGTGCGTTCCAGCGTGGTCTGGCGTGTATGTTGGGGAGAGCAGCGTTTCTGCGGAGGGTGCGGCAAGCATGTTTGAAGACAAGACGCTTCAGTGTCGTGAATGCGGCCAGGAATTCATCTTTAGCGCCGGTGAACAGGAGTTTTATCAGCAGAAAGGCTTGCAGAACGAGCCAGGCCGTTGCCCCAGTTGCCGGCAACAACACCGGCAGAGCAAGATGATGGCGCGCACCTCTGGTGAGCGCGTACCCCGTGAACTGCATACCGTCATGTGCGCCGAATGTGGCAAAGAGGCCAAAGTGCCCTTCCTGCCGCGCAATGACCGGCCAGTCTATTGCAGCGACTGTTATGAGCGGGTACGCGCCACGCAACGTTCGTGATGAGAGCGTTGTCTAGCAGGATGGTTGCATTGCGCATGCCATCGAGGCGACCGGGAGATCATGCCCGGTCGCTTCCCTGTCCCATTCAGGTTTCTCATCTCCACATCTCCTCCTCATCTCCACATCGTTTCTCTCTCAACACCTTTCGGCGCTCCCGTGTTCGTTGCATGTACGTCGTCATGCGGCCTACGATTCAGGCGAGAAGATGACACCTATGCTATCATGCAAGAAGTCCTTCGTTCTTCATATCGAGATCGAGATATCGAGGCAGCACGATGCGTAGCGTATGGAACCCGTGGTTCGCACGGTTGGCATCGGCGGCGGGCCACTGGTACGGGCAATGCTGGGAAGTAGAGAGGCGCGTAGAGTCGCGCGGACACGGTACTGCCGGTTTTTCAGGATAAAGGGGATTTATCAAGCGTGAGACGTTTCCCGAACTCAAGGACCAGGCCAGGAATCTCTGGTCACACCGCTTCCTCCGGCCAATCGTGGCGACGCCGGCCTCGCTGGCCCATCACCAGCATGGCAGCCGCCGTGTTGCTGGCAGTGACCATATCGGTGTTTGCTGCGTTGCCCGCTGCTGCGGCAGGCAGACCGCCGGGCGGCAACTTCAGTGACCCTGCCATTCGTTCGATTGATATTGCGGAACCAGCCATCGTGCGCGTGGCAACGCTCTACCACGGGACGATTACCTTTGATATCTGTGGCCAGGCCGATACCCTGCCCAGCGGCGGCAAGCAAATCACCTTCGGCGGCCTCGGCTCCGGCGCTTTCATCAGCGCCAATGGCGATATCCTGACCGCCGATCATGTCGTGGATATTGCAAAAGCTGATCTCGATCAAACGATCTTCCAGGCGCTGGCGCAACAGATTGCAGACCTGTTCAATGCTAACGCCAGTTGCCTGCATCTGGCGGGCTATGTCACAGCGAACGACATCTCCTACGATACTGTGTCAGCATCCGGCATTCCCTTCACCACAGCGTATTCCCCGCCGCAATATCTGGTCTGGCAGAATACCACCTATACCGGGCCAATCACAAATGGCCTGTCGCAGTCCGATGATCTCCTGAAGGCGTTGATGGCTGGCACATCGCTGACAGCGACGCTCGAAGGCACCAGTTCGTTCACTCAGAACGACGTTGCGCTGCTGCATGTCCCGTTGACGGATACGCCAAGCGTGCCGCTGGGCAACTCTGATAATGTCGCGGTAGAAGATCACCTTGCCGTGATTGGGTTTCCTGGCAACGCCGACGCCAACCATCCTGACGCAACCTACGATACCTCAGACCTGGTGACGCCGACGGTCACAAATCTGACGGTGACGGCGATCAAGACGAACGACGACGGCGAAAGTTTGATTCAGGTCAGCGGCGGCATCGAACACGGCGACAGCGGCGGGCCAGCCATTGATGTGAACGGCAATCTCGTGGGCATTGTGAGCTATAGTGGCAGCGACGACCCGATTGGCAATTTCTTCTTGCGGTCCAGCAATAGCGCCCATGAACTCATCACCGGCCAGGGCATAGATACGCGCCCCGGCACCTTTGAGAAGCTCTGGCAGCAGGCGTTTATGGACTATGCCTCGACGGCCAGCGGCCACTGGCATACGGCTTCACAGGAACTCGATGCGTTGAGCGCACGCTATCCAAACTTCCAGGGCATCCTTCCTTATAAGCATTATGCCGACCAGGCGGCGCTGACCGAAAGTACGTTTGGCAGCGGATCAAACCTTGTGGTGATCGTCGCGCTGGGGGTCGCGCTGCTGGCATTGGTCATCCTGGTAATTGTGCTGTTGCTGATGCGCCGTCGCCGCAAGCAGCAGGCGCAACAGGCTGCGCTTGCCCCGGCTGCGGCTCCCAACCCCTACGGCTCATATGGTCCCTATGGTCCCTATGGCTCGTATGGTGGTTATGGCAGCTATCCACCTGGCTACGGTCCTTCGACTCCGCAAAGCCCCTATGGCTACGGCGGCTATGGCCCGCAGAGCCAGGGTATCTACCGGCCAACACTCGGCCTGCCAGCACAACCCGGCTCAAATGGAGCAGCAAATGGAGCGGCAGGAACGCCAGCGCAATCGCCCACGCCGGTCGCTATGTCCAATACACCCGCTGTGCTGGATGCACAGCAGATGCGTGACCTGATGGCCGGAGCGCCAATGGGACAGATGCCAGCCGGCGCGTTCAATGGGAGCAATCCACCGGCGCAACGCACTCCGAGCGCGCCGAGCAATCCATCGCCGTCGCCGCTGTATCCGCAGGACGGGTATGCTGGTCCTGGGGCAGGTGGGACTAATGGGTCTAGTGGTCTGGGAGCGCCAAACGTGTATGGGCATAATGGAGATGGTGCTGCCACCGGCGGCGGCACAACTGCAACTCCACGGCGCGACACCTGCGTCAACGGTCACGCCATGACCTCCAACGAGCAATACTGCCCTGTGTGCGGCATGCCGCGCGCATCTGACAACGCGGCCTATCGGTCCAGTCAGCAGTAGTCGCTGTGGCGTCATTGCCAGATCAACTTGCCTGAAGGAAACCGACATGGAGCATAGCCACCCGTTGTCTCGTTTGTCTGCTGATATCGCGGCGATTCGCGCGCAGCACCGGACCTTGCGCCTGGTGTTGCGCAACACCGAGCGTTTCGGGCTGATACACCTGTACTTCGAGCGTGGCCATCTGACACGTGTTCAAGGACACAAAGAGACGGCGCTCAAATCGTTCGAGGACCTGATTTCCTGGGATCAAGGGGCCATCCGCGAGGATGATCTACCGGAGGGCCAGGAGAACGAAGGGCTGAATCCCTCGTTGGAGCAGGCGTTGGATACCGCGCTTCAGGAATTGGAGCGGCGCGGCGTCATTGCGCCACCCCCACCGAGCGCGCAGCCTTCCAGAGCGCCCTCGCCGCCGTACTACGATGTTCCGACGCAAAATCTGTACACGCAACCACCGTCGCCCTATCCCCCGCAGACGCCTCCGTATGCGCCATATGCTGGCGTTGGCGTTGGCGTGGGTGGACGCGAGCCAGTAGAGATACCAGAGATGCCAGCGGCGCAACAGCACTGGCCTTCGCAGTCGCCATCACTTGCCAACTTTGCTAATGGGCCGCAGCCGCCGGATGAGTCGGGGGGCTTTGAACTCTTCAGCGATATGCAGACGATTCCCATTGCCTCCGCCAATCCCGGCGACTATCTTGCCGATTCGCAGTGGCAATTGCTGGCGCTCGTCGTGCGCCAGGCAGTTGAACAGGCGGGCGCCATCGTCGGAAAAGACACGGCAGATGGCTTGATCCGGCAGGCGCTGGCATATGGCGCCGTCAAACAGCCGCCGCTGCGTATGCTGGAGATAGACGCGACGGGCTGGCTCTCGCCGATGCAGGGGCAGCGGGTCCTTGCCTTTCCGCTGTCGGATATCGCCGACGCCATCGCCACGCTGCTGACCAGCTTCGAGAATCGCTGTGCGTCGTTGGTGGGCCAGGAGGAGGCGCATCGCATCCTCGTGACCGCTGCGCGCCCCTTCAGCGCTTCGCTGGCGCAGCTTGGGCTGGCCATCGCTGTGTAGCGCCGCCGCACAATAACTGCATATACACCGTATGCCAATGGAGTGGACAGTTCTGTCCGCTCCATTGGCATACTATTATGGGGAATATCAGGCGGCTTGCCACATCGTCTTCTGTGTCAGGCCGATAAGGAGAGCGACGCCCATCAGCGCACCGCCCGCGATGAAGAGCAGCGGCAAGGCGACGACGGTGGCCGCTGCGCCATAGGCGAAGATCGAGAGCGGCGAACCGATGAGACTGCCCAGCATCATCAGGCTCATCATGCGGCCCATCATGTCCAACGGGATCAACGTCTGCATGACGGTGATGATGAGGACGTTGCTGATGCCGAGGAACACGCCGATCCCCGCCATCAACCCCGCTACCGACAGGGTGCCGCCGATGAACGGAATGGCAGCCATCATCACGATGGTCGGCAGTAGAATGGCAAGCGCAACCAGCGACTTGTGATGTATCTTGCTCGCCACGCCAGCAATCACCGCGCCGATGATGGACCCCAGGCCGAAGCCACCAATCGCCAGACCAAGCGCCTGCGGACCGGCAACGACACCCACGCGCTGTTTGAAGAGCAGCGGCAGCGCCACCTCAAAGAGACCGCCGACGGCGAAGTTGCCGATGAACGAGAGGCCGAAGAGCGTCAGCAGGAACGGATTGCTTCGCAGAAAACCCAGCGCCTCGCCAAATGCTGCCAATCCCCCTTGCTTTTTGCCTGGCTGTGCGGGTTGGCCGTCGCCTGCCGCCGTAGCAGTTGTGGCTGACACAGTAGTCGCCGCAGCCTGCGAGCGCGCGGGCATGCGAATGAGGAACAGCGTGATGACCGAGGCCAGGAAGCTGACCGTATCCACGACAAAGCCAAACGCTAGGCGGGTGATGCTGAGGATGACGCCAGCAATGCCCGGCCCAACGAAGTTGCTCGACTGGAAGGTCAGTTGCTCGAAGCTATTGGCCGCCTGTAAATCCTCGGTTGGCACGAGATTCGGCGTCATTGCGCCGGAGGCTGGATAGAAGAGACCGCCTGCCACGCCCAGCAGCGCCGAGAGCGCCGTGATCGCCCAGAGCGGTGGCGTCGTCAGGATGGCCAGCGCCGCCAGCGCCGCCATGATGATGAAGCGCGCAATATCTGAGCCGAGCATCAATGTACGCGGGCCATAGCGGTCCGCCAGCACGCCGCCGATGAGCGTGAAGAGACCTAATGTGATCGAGGCGAAGCCCAATACCAGCGAGAGCGCGATAGGATTGCTGGTGGCGCGGAGGACCAGCCAGGGAATCGCAATGAAATAGAACTGGTCGCCCAGGCGCGAAATGGTCTGGCCGCCGATCAGCAGGCGGAAGTTGCCAATGCGCATCGGTGCGAAAAACGCCAGGCGGCGCTTCTTCGGCTGCTCAGATTGTGGTGGTTGCGCCTCGACATACTCGTCCGCCGCCGGGACGAGTGAGAGGGATGGTCTGGTTGTGGTGGGTATGGCTGCGCCCGCCGTCTGCGCATGGAGATCATTCTGATCGCCCTGCGCTGGCGTGGCGCTGGTGTCTTCGTGCAGCATGCGTTCTTCTCCGTCATATTCGTGATGGTGTATGAACGTGTTGTATGGCTCGGAGAGCCTGCCGTCTCGACCGGTGTTGAGATTGATGGGCAGAGAACGAAAAATATACCGACCAGTTCGTATATCTATGGCCAACCATGAGAGACATTTCATTTCCATACTCATCAGTCGGTATGGAAATGATACCAGCGAATCTCGTACCTGTCAAGAGGTCCAGGTGAGAAATTCGCAAAAGTGAGTGGAGATAGAAAAATCGCCTATGCGCGCGGGATGACCGGCAGGATGAGAGCCGAAGGGTGCGCCTCATCGTGATAGATGGTCTGCTCGGCCACCACAAATTCGCTGGTGACGCCGAGCGCCGCGCCGGTATTGAGGTTGCGGTCGTACTTGGGGAAAGCCGCTGAAGCAATCTGGACGGCGATACGATGTCCGGTGCGGAAGAGATGCGCCGTGTTCCAGCAGTCAATCGTATAGCGGTAGACTTCGCCGGGCGTGATGAGCGACGGCTGATCCATTCCCTCGCGGAAGCGCGCCCGCACCATGCCGTCGCAGAGCCGCTGCGCGAAACCGCCCGGCCAGACATCCAGCAGCATCGCCATGAAATCAGTGTCCGGCGCGGAGGAGCTGGCATAGAGTTCGACGCTGATCGGTCCCGTCACCTCTATCTCACGTTCCAGCGGCTCCGTCTGGAAGACGAGCAGGTCGTCGCGGCGCTGGACGGCGGCGTAATCGTCAGGTCCACCGATCTGGCTGGAGGTCGCTTCAGTGATGAAGGGCGTGGGGCGGGCGGGATCGTAGCGATAGTGATCGGCTGGCTCTGCTGCGGCTGGCGTCTCCTGGGCGAGCGCGCCATCGCCGAAGCGACTGTTTGCCATACCACTGCTCCGCAAATAATAGCGTGTCCACTGCGTGCGGGCAAGCGGCCACTCCTGTTCGTCGCGCCAGGCATTCTCACCCATGATGAAGATGCGCGCAGGCGCGACCGGCTCCTCTGCGCGCTCGCCTGTATTGTTCTGTTTGAGCCAGCGGTCGAACCAGGCCAGTTGTTCGCCCCTCAGATCAATTAGCGCCGCGCTGCCAAAGTCTATCTCGCCCAGCTTGGCGGTGGAATTGATATTGTGGCCCCACGGTCCCATCAGCAGGCGCTGGCTACGGCGCGCATCCTCGGTGGGCGCCTGCGTAGTGATGCGCGCGAAGTTGAGCGGCGTGCCCACCTGCTCATCGTCATACCAGCCGGAGATGTGCAGCGTGGGAACGGTAAGCTGGCTGAACTTGTCCTGGTAGCAGATTGGTTTCCAGTAGTCATCGAGCTGGGCATGCGCGATCTCTTCGCGCCAGCGCGGGATGACGCCGCGCCCGGTCTCCTCGTCCATCGTCAGCAGCGGCAAATGCTCGTACACCCGCTCCCACTCTACTGCCTCCATCAGTTGCAACTGGTGTCCGCTGGTGAAGTGCATCCAGCAGAGGTGCATCGGGCTGGGCAGGCCGGTCGGCGTCTCCACAAAGGGGTCCGAGGGCGGCACAGCCACCACCATCGCCCGCAGATGTGGCGGCTGTTCCAGCGCCGTCAGCCACTGAATGCGCCCCAGGTACGAGCCGCCGGTGGTGCCGACGTTGCCATCGCACCACGGCTGCGTGGCAATCCACTCGATGCTATCATAACCGTCGCGTCCCTCGTTAAAATATGGCGAGAAGATGCCTTCTGAGTCGCCGCGCCCGCGCACATCCTGCACGACATAGGCATAGCCGCGTTCAGCGAACCAGCGCCCCTGAGCGAGAATCGTCGCGTTTGCCTTGAGGTAAGGTGTGCGGCTGAGGATGGCCGGCCAACGCTCTGGCGTATCGGCCTCGTTACTAACGGGAAGATACACGTCGGCGGAGAGCACCACGCCGTCGCGCATGGGTACGCGCTGATCGAAGAGGATGCGCGTCTGATGCAGGGATTGCGAGGGTTGCGCAGTCATAGGGGAATACACTCTTTCACTAGCGAACGACGCAGTGATGCGGCTCCAACAACACAAAAGCAGTATAGCATGCCAGGCGGCCAGGCTCACCAGAGAAACCCTCGGTGTCAGGGAGCCAGTTTGAGCGCGAGGATGCGTGGCATCAGTTCCCAGAAGCCGTCGCGCCGCTGGAAGCCATCCAGCGTATAGACAACCTCCACCGGGGGCAGATCGGGGAGCGCAGCCTGGATTGGCGCGCAGAGGTCGCCCTGCCGCTGCCAGAGGAAGTTGACTCCACGCCTGCGCTTGTCGTCACCCAGCGTCAGGCGCAGATTGCGCTTCTCGACGCCGCTCTGCCAGCAGCGCAACACCCGCACATTTTTGGTGAGGAACACAGGCTCCGCGAACTCGCCGCCAACTGGCCCAAACGGCGCGAGTTTGCGGATGTCACGATAGCTCCGCTCATCCAGACTGCTGAGTGGCAGTTCGCAATCCACCTGAACCGGCTCGCCGGTCGCAGCGCCCGCTATTGCAGCCTCAAGCGTCGCGTCGCCGTCCGCCAGTACGGAAGGGAACTCTTTGCGCAGATAAGCGATGAACGCTTCGAGGTCGTCGCTGGCTATCGTAAAGCCGGCAGCCTGGGCATGACCGCCGAACCGCTTGAACTTGCCCCAGTTGGCAAGCGTCTCGCCCAGGTTCACGCCATTGCGTCCGCGCGCAGAACCACGCGACTCTGCCGTTGCCTCGTTACTGCTGATGACGAAGGCTGGCCGCTGATATTCGTCGCAGAGCCGCCCAGCCACCAGCCCCAGGATGCCCAGATGCCAATCATTCCCGCGCGCTACTAACACGGTGTCGCGCTGCTGGCGTGCGTCGCCGAGTTGTTGCCGGGCCGCCAACAGCACCTCATCGGTGAGGCGCTGGCGATTGTTGTTGAGTTCATCTAACTCCGCCGCCAGCCCATTGGCCTCCTGCCTGTCCGTAGTCAGCAGCAGGCGCATTGCCAGTTCCGGCTTACCCAGGCGTCCGGCGGCGTTGAGCCGGGGCGCGAGCGAGAAGGAGATATCGCGTTCGGTGATCTGCCCCGCCGTCAGACTGGCGCGACGGGCAAGCGCGGCGAGTCCTGGCCGTGGTCTGGTGTTGAGTCTGGCGAGGCCGGCATGCGCCAGTTTCCAGTTCTCTAGCGTCAGCGGGGCCACGTCGGCAATCGTGCCTACAGCGACGAGATCGAGCAGTGCAGGCAGTTGCTCGCGGAGCGCGGCACGACGGGCATCTGAGTCCGGCTGGCCATCCAGCTCAGCGGCGGCGAGCGCCTCAGCCAGTCGAAATGCCACGCCGACACCAGCGATATCTGTGTAGGCATTGGGGTTATCGGGGTGGTGAGGATTGAGCAGCGCCAGCGCATCCGCAGCGGGGCCATGCAGCGGATGGTGGTCGGTGATGATCGTTCCGATTCCCAGGCTGCGCGCCAGTTGCACCTCCTCGACGTTCGCCGTGCCGCAATCGGTGGTGATGAGCAGCCGCGTGCCCTGTGCCGCCAACTGCTGCACAGCTTCGGCGTTGAGGCCGCGCCCATCGTCTTCGCGGGTCGGCACGTACCCATTCACCTGCGCGCCAAGCGTTTGCAGGGCGCTGGTGAGCAATGCGCAGGAGGTGATACCATCGCAGTCGTAGTCACCAAAGATGGTGATCTGGTCGCCACTGGCAATCGCCGCGTGAATGTGTTCGACGGCTTTCGGGAGGTCAGCGAGCAGCGGACCGCTGGCGCGCCAACTGTCGCGCTGCCCATCTGCGCTGTCCGGTGTGGTGAATGTGGAGATGGCGCGGCCCCGATTATGCAGCAGTTGCACCTGAAGCCGCGTGTAGCCTGGCTGATGCAACTGGGCGTCTGGCAGGCATTCCTGGACCACCCAGGGACGGCTGCGGCCAGCGAGGAGCGCGGCGATGTCCTCCAGAGGACTCGTCACCTCTCCCGTCATCTCCTCTGGAGTGTTTGCTGGTTCGTCGTGATCGGCCCGATTGGCCCCATTGGCCTGATCCGGCGCGGCCTGCCCGTGCCCCTGCTGGCGCTTATCCTGCATAACGTCTACCGCCGTTCATCTGCTTGTCGCCGTGTATCATCCGTTCAGATAATTGCTGCTCCGGGTAGCACTTCCGCGCAAAGTTGGCACGGCGCGTGCAATACATCCACTATAGAACTTTCTGACCAACGTTCCCCAGGTGAGAGGACGTGCAATTATGATGGCTCATGATTACAGCAGCAGTGGCAATAGCCGCCAAACGGCATTGGGTGGCAATTTCACTGCCGATGAGGCCGCCCGCCTGAATGACCTGCGTCGCAATTTTCACTCGCATGCGGAGTATCTGGGTCGTGTTCTGGATGAACGCCGGCTCGAATTTGCCCGCTGGCTGTTTGAACATGGCAAATTAGACGACCAGTGTTTGGAGTCTCCGGAATAGAACGATACTGTTCCTTTCACGCCATGTATGCTACTCCGCATTATGATGATGCGGCATGTATCGCCCGCCAGTAGGATAGACCAATGGCAGGCGTGAGCAGGTTATGCTGTGGCTCCGGCTTCCTCATCTTCTAACAATAGACAGGTGAATACCTCGTTTCCCAGCAGGCGACCTCGTTCTGAGAGGCGCACATGTGTTGCGCTCTCGTCGAGCAGTCCGGCTGCACGCACAGCGGTGAGTCGCGGGCCGAAGACCTGCTCGAAGTCCTGGCCGAAGCGTGCGGCAAACGCGCGCCGGTCTATGCCTTCGCTGAGCCGCAGCCCAACGAACGCCGTCTCGCTCATCTCCAATGTGTGCGAGATTGCCTCATCTTCAACGACAGCCGCCGCTGGCAATGCTGGCAACGCAGTGGTCTGGTCGCCTGTTTTTGCGCTCCTGACCGTTTCGCGCACGCGGGCGATATAGTCACGGATGGGCCGCGCCTCAGAGTAGCGGTGCGCGCCATACCAGCCGTGCGCACCAGCTCCCAGGCCGAGATAGGGCAGGTTATGCCAGTAGGTCAGGTTGTGCTGGCACTCGTGTCCGGCGCGCGCCCAGTTGGAGATTTCGTAGTGGCCGTAGCCAGCGTCCGCCAGCATTTGCTCCGCGAGTTCATACATATCGGCGGCGGTGTCTTCATCGGCTGGCCGCACGCGCCCCTGTTGCACCCAGGTGTTGAGCGGCGTGCCCTCCTCGACGATCAGCGAATAGAGGCTGAGGTGATCGGGCGCAAGCGCGATGGCTTTGGTGAGCGTCTCGCGCCAGGTAGCGAGCGATTGGCCAGGGAGCGCATAGATAAAATCGAGGTTGATCTGCTCGAAGCCAGCGGCGCGTCCGGCGGCGAAGGCCGTTTCGATCTCCGCCGGTGTATGGATGCGCCCCATCCAGCGCAGCAGACCGGCATCGAAGCTCTGCGCGCCCATGCTCAGCCGGTTGACGCCCGCCGCGTAAAGTTCATCCAGATGGCCGTATTCCAGCGTGCCAGGGTTGGCTTCCAGGGTGATTTCCGCCTCCGCGTCCAGCGCGAAGGCCGCCCGGCTCGCCGCCAGAATCGCCGCCACCTGCTCGGCGGTCAGGAGGCTTGGCGTGCCACCGCCAAAGAAGATGGTGCGGCAGCGGCGCGGCGAGCCATCGGGCAGGCGGGTACGCTCGCCTGCAAGCGCGATTTCATCGAGCAGCGCCGCGACATACTGCTCGCGCAGCCCTAGCATGCCAGCATAGGAGTTGAAGTCGCAATAGTGGCACTTCGCGTGGCAGAACGGGATATGGAGATAGAGCGAGATGGTGTCGAGCAGCGTCTCCTGCCGCTCCGGCTCCTCTATATTCATTGGACGAGTTGGAACATTTGCTATCATACTCACATGATAGCAGCTTTTGCGCACTACTGCCTGCGCGATTACCATATGACGCCAGCCGATAGCAGATCACTCAACCAAAGGCTGGCGTCGGATGATAGAGCGCCTCGAACTGCTCGTGATAACGGTGATGGATGGCGCGGCGGCGAATCTTGAGCGTTGGCGTCAGCAGGTCGTTCTCCGTGGTGAAGTCTTCCGGCAGCAGATCGTAATACTTCACCGTTTCATAGCTGGCGAGTTCATGATTGGCCGCCTGAAAGCCTTGATCGAACTGCGCGCGAAACTGCGGATTGGCAATCACCTCAGCGATAGTGTCATAGCTGACGCCCGCGCCCTCGGCCCAGGCTTTCACCTGCTCCGGGTCCAGCGTTACCAGCGCCACCAGATACGGCTTGCGGTCGCCATAGACGGCCACCTGCGAGACATAGGGCGCTTTTTTCAGCATATTCTCGACGGACTGCGGCGCGATATTCTTGCCGGCGGCGGTGATAATCAGGTCTTTCTTGCGGTCCACGATGCGCAGGAAGCCCTGCTCATCCAGCGTGCCGATGTCGCCGGTATGGAACCAGCCGTCCTCGGTGAAGGATTCAGCGTTGGCTTCGGGATTGTTGTGATAGCCCTTGAAGACACATGGCCCGCGCACCAGGATTTCGCCATCGCTGGCAATGCGTATCTCGTGGCCGTCATAGGCGAGGCCCACGGTGCCGAAGCGATAGTTACCGGCGCGGTTCAGCGTGAAGCCGCCGCTGGTCTCCGTCATGCCCCAGCCTTCCAGCAGCAGCACACCAGCGCCGTTGAAGAACTCCAGGATGTTCAGGTCGAGCGGGGCGGCGGCGGTGACAGCGACCTTGAGATTGCCGCCGAGCGCCGCGCGTATCTTCGCGAAGACGAGGCGGTCGGCAATACGAAGACGCAGGCGCAGCCCGGCGGGAAGCGGTTTGCGCGCCTCGCGTAGATGGCTCACCTGTGCGGCGATGCCCTCCGCCCAGCGGAAGATGCGGCGCTGCGCAGCGGAGCCGGCGGCGATGCGCGCTTGAATCGCGGCGTAGGCTTTTTCATAGACCCGTGGCACGCTGAAGAAGAGGTCCGGTTTGACTTCTCTGAGGTCTTCAGCCAGCGTATCGAACGAGCCAGCAATGGAGGTGTTGAGACCACGGTCGAAGCCGGCAAGGTGTTCTTCGCGGCCAAAGACATGCGCCAGTGGCAGAAAGAGCAGGTCCACCATGCCAGGGCGCACGGTATCCAGCGCCAGCCGGTTGCCCGCGATCTGCGCCATGAGAATCTCGTGGGTGAGGACAACACCTTTGGGGCGGCCCGTCGTGCCGGAGGTGTAGACCAGCGTGGCGCGGTCGTCCGGCTGGATGGCAGCGGCGCGTTCGGCGGCGAAGGCGTCAGCTTCAGCAGGGGTGCGCGTGCCCAACTTGCGTAGCGCCTCAAAGGAGATGACCCATTCGTCGCCGCTTACCTGATCGGCGTCATCGAACATGATAAGCTTGCGCACCTGGGGAATCTGGTCGCGGATGCTCACCAACTTGTCGTATTGCGCTTTGTTTTCGATAAAGACATAGCTGGTGTTAGAGTCGTTGAGGATGAAGGCCATCGTCGCTGGCATATTGGAGGGATAAATCGAAACGGTGACACCGCCCAGGCCGAGGATCGCCCAGTCCGCAATCATCCATTCCCAGCGGGTGTTGCTGGTGATGCCGATGACATCGCCACGCGCGACGCCCAGCGCATCCAGCCCGGCGATGACGCTATTGACCATCGCCTGATTCTCGCGCCAAGTGGCCGTGAGCCATGTGCCGCCGCGTTTCTGCCGCCAGCGCGGCGCATCACCATAGGTTGCCGAACGGTTGCGAAACAACTGCGCCAGATTGGTTTCCTGATTGACCGCTGTTGTGGTTGTATTGATTGCTGGTTCCATGCCCGCGCCTCCGGGGTGAACATCATCGTCCCTTGCCACACAAACGCGCTACGAAAACAGACCTCACCCATCCGCCAGTTCCAGCAACACCGCCGAAGCCGTCACCTGCTCGCCTGCCTGATAATAGACCTGGGACACGATGCCATCATGTGGCGCGCGTAGTGTCTGCTCCATCTTCATTGCGCTGAGGATGAGCAACGGTTCACCGGCGGCGACGGTTTGCCCCGGCGCAACCAGCATCGCCACGATTACACCCGGCATTGGAGCCGTGATCGCGCCCTTCGCCTGCCTGTGGTTATCACTTGCGGTGGAAGCTGAGGCTGTGCGGCTCGCTAACGGGCTAGATGCGGACGGCTCTGGCAGCGGCGACCGCCAGTGCATCACTTGCGTCGTACCGTTCAGATGCGCCCACCACTCGCCAGGGGCCACCTCAGCCAACGACACACGCACCAGATGCCCATCCACTTCGAGCGCCAGATTGGTCATGGCAGCCCGGTCAGCCGGTTCATCATCAGGCGGTGTATGCACGATGATTGCCAGGCTTTGCGCGCCGCCTGCATTCACATCACTGGCATCTGCTGTATCTACGACCAGTGCCTCATAATGGTTAACGCTGAGCGGGCGCAGGCGTAGCTCCAACGCTGGCTCGAATCGCTCGATGATCGGCCTCTGCGGATTATTGCGCCAGCGATAGGTTGCCGTTGACCGCCCGTATGCCTGAGAGCAGCGGTGACGCTGGATGGCGACTGCCAGCGCGGCGATTGCCCTTTGCGAATTAGATACGCGCTCATCCTGCAATGTTTCAGCGTGGCGCTCGATAAACGCCGTGCTGATGTCCCCGGCGAGGTGCGCGGGATGCAGCAGGATGCGCCGCAGAAACGCGCTATTGTTGCGCACGCCGAGCAGCACGGTCGTTGCCAGCGCACGGTCTAGCCGGCGCAGCGCCTCCGCACGGTCCTCGCCCCAGGCGCTGATTTTCGCCAGCAGCGGATCGTAGAAGGGTGAGACGACATCACCCGTTTGGATGCCAGCATCTACCCGCACGTTCTCACCATCTGGCGCATGCCAGAGCGCCACGGGTCCGGTCGCGGGCAAGAAATTGTGCGCGGGGTCTTCGGCGTAGAGCCGCGCCTCGACGGCATGACCGCCGAATGTGATCTCCTCTTGCTTTAAGGGCAGCGGATAACCCTGGGCGACAAGCAGTTGCCAGCGCACGAGGTCCAGCCCGGTCACCAGTTCGGTGATGGGATGTTCCACCTGGAGGCGTGTATTGACTTCGAGGAAGTAGAAGTTGTGGGCGGCATCGAGAATGAATTCGACGGTACCTGCGTTGGTATAGTTGAGTTGCCGCCCGACGATGATAGCCGCTGCGCCCATCCGCTCCCGTAGCTCTGGCGTTAGCGCGGTAGAAGGCGTTTCCTCGATGATCTTCTGGTGTCGGCGCTGAATCGAACATTCGCGCTCGCCCAGATGGATGATGTTGCCGTGGCTATCACCAAAGATCTGGAACTCGACGTGTCGCGCCTCGGTGATGACCTTCTCTAGAATGAGCGTATCATCACCGAACGCCGCTTTTGCTTCGTGTCGCGCCGCCGCCAGCGCCTCCGGTAGCTCCTGCTCGCCAGCGACGACGCGCATACCCTTGCCGCCACCGCCAGCCGATGCCTTCACCATTACTGGATAGCCGATATCATGTGCCGCCGCAATGAATCGCTCATCTGATTGGTCCTCGCCTTCGTAGCCGGGGACCACTGGCACGCCAGCCGCCGCCATCAACAGCTTCGCCTCACGTTTGCTGCCCATGCGCGCGATGACGCCTGGCTCTGGTCCGATAAACGTCAGACCGGCATCCTGGCAGGCGGCGGCAAATCCGGCATTTTCGGCAAGGAAGCCGTAGCCGGGATGAATGGCGTCTGCGTCGCTGCGCTGCGCCGCCGCAATCAGTGTGGAAATATTGAGATAGGAGTCCATCACTGGCGCAGGACCAATGCGCACCGCTTCATCGGCGGCGCGCACGTGGAGCGCGCTGGCGTCGGCATCCGAGAAGACGGCGACGGTCGCTATGCCCATTGCGGCGCAGGTGCGCATGATACGACAGGCAATCTCGCCGCGATTTGCCACCAAGACTTTGCGAATAAGGCCCCTACCCCCGACCCCTCCGCTGCGCGCGGGAGAGGGGAGCATCTGGCGCGGATTTGTCCGCTGGCTACCTTTCGTCATGATTCGATTACCCACGGCGCGGGCCGCTTCTTCATGAACGCCTGCATCCCTTGCTGCGCTTCTTCGCCGGTGCGCAGGCGGTTGAGCAAATCCACGCGGTAGGCTAGTGTATTTTCGTTGGATTCGGTTGCCACCTTGAACAGCAGGCGTTTACCGGCGCGCAGGGCTTGTGGCGCGCATTTCAAGACGTTCGCCAGTACAGCATCGAGGGTGGCATCGAGTTCGTCGTCGGCGCAGACCTCGTGAATCAGACCGTAGGCGTGCGCGGCCTCTGCGCCGATTTGCGCGCCGGTCAGCGTGAGCATGCGAGCGCGGGAGAGGCCAATGCGCGCGACCACATAGGGCGAAATCACCGAGGGGACGAGTCCCAGGCGCACCTCCGGCAAGGCGAAGGTGGCGCTCGTGGAGGCGATGACGATATCCGAGACGCAGACCAGCCCCAGGCCGCCGCCCAGCGCCGCGCCCTGCACGCGCGTGATGACGACCTGCGGCGCTTCGTTGACGGCGCGCAGCAGTTGGTCCAGCCGCGCGATAGCTGCCCAGTTCTGCTCCGGAGGAAGCGGATTGCTCAAATCACCTATGTCTCCTCCGGAACAGAAAACGTTGCCCTCCGCTCGAACGACCACTGCGCGCACTCCAGCGTAGGCGTCGCCGGCCAGCTCGTGGAAGCAGGAATAAAGTTCTTCCACCATGCGGTTGCTCATGGCGTTGCGCGCCGCTGGCCGGTTCAAGGTAATGCTGGCGACCGGACGCGCCAGGTTACAGGTGATCGTCTCAAAAACTTCCATCGCCTCATCCGTCTCTCTCTATCGCTCACCCCATCAGTCATCTGTCACCAATCGTCACAGGTCTTCAGGCCGGTTGATGCTACGCTCCGTGGTGAAGCCGTCGGGATAGCGGCGGCGCAGCTTCTCAACATTGCCCGCGACTACCTCTTCTATTGAAAGGCCCAGCGTATCGCAGAGCAGCACCCAATACCAGAGAACATCGCCCAATTCGCTGCTCAGCTTCGCCTTATCCAGCGTATGGTCGTGGAACAGATGCTTTTTGAGTTCGTCAACGACCTCGCCAGCCTCGCCACACAGTCCCAGCGCGCCGATGAGCAGCCGGTCGCGTTCACTCAGCGCCGGGCGCACGGTGCGCAGCACATCGCGGCGATGTTGCTCCCAATCCATGATGTATCCTCTCTGATGTCGCGGCTCTGAAGAGCCGGCGCACAGATAAAACTGGCTAAAGCCGGAAGTCACCACTAGCGCCACTTTTGGGGCTTTAGCCCTCACGCCGTGCGCCGGCAGTTTACTGCCGCGAATGATCCAGCGGCATGGAGAGCAGCGCACCTGCCAGCGATTTGCCCAGCGGGTCCAGGCGGAGCGAGCGTGTCGCGCCGCCATCCAGCGCCTCGTAGAGTACAAAGTTGAGCGCGGCGATATTGTCGAGTTCGTAGCGTTCGACACGCCCGCGCACCAGTGGCCCAAGATACGCCTTGACCCGCTCCGCCGTGACGCGCGCTTTGAGTTCAGCATAGGCATCTGGCGAACGCGCGATGACGCTGATGTTGGCGATGTTACCCTTGTCGCCGGAGCGCCCATAGGCCAAGTCGAAGACGCGGCGAGGTGGCTGTGATGCTATCTGATCGCTCATGTACTGCTCCCCTCGCCCTTTACGCGATTTCAGTGATCGTGACGACCGGCTCGACCAGTTCGCGGCGCAGCAAGGCTGGCCAGAGGCCGAGTAGTGGGTGTGGCTGCGCGCTAACCGTTGTGCCGGAGACCGACATGCCCGCCGGACCCGACAGCCCCAGTGCCATCGCCCGCCGCACCGCCGTTTTGAGCGTCTCGGCGTCGTCTGCTGTGAACATTACGCGCACCATCAGTTCAATTGGGTCCTCCGGCGGCGCGTGTAGCGGACCATAGAGGCTATCCAGCCCCGGATGGGTATATTCGACGCGCGTGATCGGCAGACCCTCCCAGGCGGCGGCGAGCATATCGCGCAAGAGGTCTTCTTTGCGCCAGACCTGCGGCCAGCCGAGCGTGAAGAGCAGTTCCCGGCTATAGCCTTCCAGCCGCGCGACGTTCACTTTCAGCGTCTCGGTGCGCGGCGCGCCGCTGACGCCGCTGACACGCACGCGGTCCGGCCCGGCATCTTCCAATCGCAAAGTGGTGATATTGGCCACGACATCCGGCGTGATGTAGGCGCGTGGGTCGTGCATTTCATAGAGCAGTTGCTCTTTCACGGTCTCCTGTGTCACACGGCCCGGCAGCCCCGGCGTCTTGGTGAGGACAAAGCTGCCGTCACCTTCAACTTCAGCAATGGGATAGCCGGGATGCGCCAGCGAAGCGGCGTCTATTGTGTCGAGGCTGGCGAGGCTGTTGCCGCCAACCACCTGACCGGTACATTCGAGCAGATGCCCGCAGATGATGCCACGCGCCAGCCGGTCCCAGTCGTCCAATGGCCAGCCGTAGTGATGGATCAGCGGCGCGAGATAAAGGCACGGGTCCGCCACGCGCCCGGTGATAACGATATCCGCGCCCTGCGCCAGCGCCGCGACAATCGGCTCCGCGCCAAGATAGGCGTTGGCGGTGACGATAGGTGGGCCGGCCAGAGTCAGCGGTGCGCCAGTCTCGATGTTTGCCAGCGATTCACCAGCGGCCAGCAGCGTATCCAGGCGTGGCAAGAGGTCGTCGCCGGTGACGGTAGCGATCTTGAGGCCGCGCAACCCCTGGCGTTCGGCGGCGGCGCGCACGAAGGCTGCGGCGCCGGTGGGGTTGAGGCCGCCACCGTTGGTGATGAGCGGTATCTTACGGGCGTAGGCCAGCGGCAGGATGCGCGTGGCGATGGTTTCGATGTCGCGAGTGTAGCCACGCTCCGGGTCGCGCATCTGGTCGCGTCGCAGGATCGCCAGCGTCAGTTCAGAGAGCGCCTCGAAGCAGACGACATCAACGTGGCCGCCTTCGATCATCGGCAGCGCGCGGGTGACATCATCGCCATAGAAGCCCTCGGCAGAGCCAATGCGCAGCATAAACGCCCCCTTCGTCGCGGCAGTAAACTGCCGGCGCATGTGCGACAGGCTAAAGCCAATGCCAGTGCAGCACACCACGATTTCCGGCTTCAGCCTTTCATCGTGTGCTCCGGCTTTTCAAAGCCGAGACGATACCTAATCTTTCTTCTTTTTGCCGGGGAGAATCCCCTCGATTTTGGCGATGATGCCCAGCATCACTTCGTCTGCGCCGCCACCGATGGAGAGCAGCCGTGAATCGCGGAAGACACGTGAGATGCGCGTCTCCTCCATATAGCCCATGCCGCCGTAGTATTGCAGGCAGCTATCGGCCACCTCACGCCCCAGCCGCCCCGCTTTAAGTTTTGCCATCGAGGCCAGCCGCGTGATATCTTCGCCAGCCACCATGCGTTCGACGGCTTCATAGCAGAGCGCGCGCAGGCATTCGATCTCGGTCAGCAACTCGCACAGGCGGAAGTGAATCACCTGATTGTCTATCAACGGCTGGCCGAAGGTGTGGCGTTGCTGTGTATAGGCAATGGTATCGCGCACTGTTCGTTCCATGCCAGCGTATGAGGTGATGGCGCCGACGAGTCGTTCGCGCTGGAACTGCTGCATCTGAAGGATGAAGCCCATGCCTTCCTGTCCGATGGTGTTACTCCGGGGCACGCGCACATTGTCCAGCACCAGTTCCGCCGTGTCGCTGGACCAGTTGCCGAGCTTGCGCAGTTTGCGGCTGACGCTGAAGCCTGGTGTATCGGTCGGCACGATAATCAGCGACATGCCGTGATAGCCGCGCTCCTCGCTGGTGCGCGCCAAGAGACAGACCCAATCGGCCTGGGTGCCATTGGTGATGAAGAGCTTGCGCCCGTTGATGACCCAATCGTCACCATCAGCAACGGCGCGGGTGCGAATGGCCGCGACATCAGAGCCTGCGTCCGGCTCGGTGACGCCGATGCAGCCTACATAGTCGCCGCGTATGCTCGGTTCCAGATACTTGCGTTTCAGTTCATCGGAGCCGAAGTGCGCGAGGGCTGGTGTACACATGTCGGTGTGGACGGTAATGCCCATCGGCACGCCTGAACAGTCGGCCTTGCCCAATTCTTCGCAGAAGATGACGGTGTACCAGAAGTCCAGATCGAGGCCACCATATTCTTCGGGATAGGTCAACCCCAGAAAGCCGAGGTCGCCCATCTTCTTGAAGAGCTGGTGCGCAGGAAACTCACCCTGCTCCTCCCACTCATCCACATGTGGGTTGATCTCTTCTTGCACGAACCGCCGGATGGTCTGGCGGAACATCTCATGCTCTTGCGTGAACTGCATCGCTCTTCTCCCTTCTACATGCGGAAGACGCCGTAGCGCGGCGCACCCTGTGAGACCCAATCATAGTTGTAGGACATCGAGAGGCCGACGGTGAGCGCCATGCGGGTGTCGCGCGGGTCTATGATGCCGTCGTCCCAGAGGCGCGCGGTGGCATAGTACGCCGAGGATTCCTGCTCGAGTTTCTGCTGGGTCATCTGGCGCATCACTTCGATACGCTCGTGGTCTGGCTCCGCGCCGCGCGCACGGGCAGCCTCTTCCTGCACGATGGCGAGGACGCCTGCCGCCTGCTCCGCGCCCATCACGCCGATGCGGCTGTTGGGCCAGGTGAAGAGCAGCGTGGGATCGAAGGTGCGGCCACACATGCCATAGTTGCCAGCGCCAAAGCTGCCGCCAACGATCACCGTGAACTGCGGCACATTGGCGTTGGCGACGGCGTTAATCATCTTCGCGCCGTGTTTGATGATGCCTTCTTCCTCGTAGCGGCGGCCCACCATATAGCCAGTGATGTTTTGCAGATAGACCAGCGGTGTCCGCGATTGGTTGCAGAGCTGGATGAACTGCGCCGCCTTCAGCGAAGAATCCGAGAAGAGGACGCCGTTGTTGCCGAGTATGCCCACTGGAAAGCCATTGATATGCGCGTGGCCGGTAACGAGCGTCGTGCCGTAGTCGCGCTTGAACTCCTCGAAACGCGAGCCATCCACCAGCCGCGCGATCACCTCACGTATCTCAAAGGGACGGCGAAAGTCAGCGGGAATGATGCCCAGCAGTTCGCCGGAGTCGTATTTTGGCGCTTCAGGGGTGGCGAGCGCGGCGCGTATCTCTTTGCGCCAGTTCAGCCGCGCCACGATATCGCGTCCGATGCGAATAGCGTCGGCGTCGTCTTCGGCCAGATAGTCGCCCAGGCCGGAGAGTTGCGTGTGCATCTCCGCGCCGCCCAGCGATTCATCGTCCACCTCCTCGCCGGTCGCCATTTTCACCAGCGGCGGACCCGCCAGGAACACTTTCGCCTGCCGCCGCACCATCACTGTGTAATCCGAGAGGCCGGGGACATATGCGCCGCCAGCGGTGGAGTTGCCAAAGACTAGCGCAATTTGCGGGATGCCCTGCGCCGACATGCGCGACTGGTTGGCAAAGGTGCGCCCGCCGAGGTCAGCAAAGAACTCCGCCTGATAGAGCAGTTGCGCCCCGGCAGACTCAACGAGATAGATGCAGGGTAGATGATTGCGCGCGGCGATTTCCTGGGCGCGCAACGCCTTCTTGACGGAGATGGGATAGCTGGCGCCGCCTTTGGCCGTGGCGTCGTTGGCGTTTATCATGCACTCGACGCCGTTGACCACGCCGATGCCGTTGATGCCAGACGCGCCCGGCGATTCGCCGCCATACATGTCCCAGGCGGCCAGCGTGGAGAGTTCGAGGAAAGGCGCATCCGGGTCCAGCAGCAACTCGACCCGCTCGCGCGGCAACAGCTTGCCCCGCGCGACATGCCGCTGGCGGGCGCGTTCGCTGCCACCCGCGCGCACCTGTGCCTGCCGCGCGTGGAACTCTTCGAGCTGGCGTTGCATCGCGGCGGAGTTCTCCTGGAACTCCGCGCTCCTGGGATTGACGCTGGTAGGCAGAACCGGCATAATACGCGCCTCCATCGGTATCGAAGTTGATCGCCACTCTTGAGCCAGCGCAGCAGCGAGCCGTGTCGTTTCCCCTCTCCTCGCGGGAGAGGGGGGCAGGGGGTGAGGTCTCCTCTCTCTCAATAACAGCAGCTATCTTTGAAGCCGCAGACCGGGCAAATGGTGGCCTTGCCGCCTTTGAGGTCGGGCATCGGCGTGCCGCAGACCGGGCAGGGCAGCTCGCGCTCGCCCGGCGCATTGTTGCGTTGCGGCTGATGCCGGGATGCTGCCTCGCGTCCGCTGGTATGCAGCATTTGCGTCTCGTTATGGGTACCGTTCGCGTTATTGATCTTCATGCGTTGACTCATCATCGAATAGCTCGAAGGCCGGCCAGGGCGTGTGATCGGGAATGACGTAGCCTTGCAGGCGATAGAGCGAACTGGCGCCGTCCACTTTGAGCGTTGCGCCGGAGATATATGCGGCGGCGGGCGACAGCAGGAATGTCACCGCTGAGGCGATTTCGCTTTCAGTGCCCATCCGCAGTGAAGGCGTATCGGCGGCGATTTCGGCGAAGCGTTCCTGCACGGCAGCGGGATACGTCTTCAGGCCGCTGGAATTGATGATGCCCGGCGCGACAGCGTTGATGCGCACGCCATACGCCGCCCATTCCAGCGCCAGCGTCTGCGTCAGATTGATGACGCCTGCCCGCGCCGCGCCGCTATGCGCCATGCCGGGGAAGCCGCGCCAGACCTCAGCGACGATGTTGACGATGGCGCCGCCATGTTCGCGCATGCTCGTTTCCAGCGCCGCACGTGACATTAGAAACGCGCCGGTGAGGTTGGTCTCGACGACGGCATGCCAGCCCTTTGGTGTGATCGCCTCGGCGGGGCTGAGGAACTGTCCGCCAGCATTGTTGACCAGCCCATCCACGCGCCCGTACTGGTCGCGCACCGCCGCAAAGAAGGCTTCCACCGCTTCGGGCTGGCGAATATTGCAGGGCAGCGCCGCAATCTTGCCGCCCTCGCCGCTGATCTCCGCCACTGCCGGTTCCAGATGTTCCGGCGCGCGGGAGCAGATGATGACCTGCGCGCCCAGCGCCGCCAGTTCGCGGGCGGTGGCGCGTCCGATGCCGGTGCCACCGCCGCTGACGACGATGGTTTTGCCGTCGAAGAGTCCTTCACGAAAGACCGAGTGAACCGCCATAATGCCCCCTCCCCTAACCCCTCCCCCGTGCGCGGGAGGGGGGAACCAGTACGCCGCAGGTGGCGCCTGAATTCAACGCGCCAAAGGCATCATACATCAAATCGGATAGAAGGGGATGCCGGGGAAGAACTGGTCGGGATAATATTGTTCCGGCAGCGCGAGCGTGATGAGCGTCATGCCCGCTTTGTTGGGCGGCGCGATGGTCAGCTTGCCACCCATCCCTTCAATGGCTCGTTTCGCTGCCTGGATACGCGCGATGTTATTGGGATTCGAGAGTATTGCCTGATAGGTAATGAGTTTCATAGCAGAACCACTGCGCCCCCTCCGCAAAAGAGAACAGCAACCGCTGCCGTCCGTTCCTTATCGCCGCCAAGTGTGCATAGCAGGCAAGAGTGTCCACCTCACTAGCATAGCGCATCTGTCAAGGGAACGTAGATGCTTGTGAGGAGAAGGGAGCCAGGGTTGCCGGATGTTGCAAGGTGTTGCGAGTGGTTCAGCTCGCTGGCATCGTTTCCGGCTGGCGGGCATAGGTATAGAGGGCATGGGGCGTGATGCGCAGGAAGACGCCCTCGCCCCAGTCGCTTACGCTTTTGCCGTTGTTGTAGCTGCGGTGGAGTTCTTCCAGCGCGGCGAAATCCGGGTGCGTGGAGAGGATGATCGTCGCCTGCCCATGCGCGATGAGGGCGAGGTCGTTGTCATGGCTGGCGTAGTGTGTCAGGCTGACGGCGGAGTTGCGCAGGATGTGTTTGGTGCGGCTGGCGGCGGCGACGGTGGGAATGTAGAAGTTGCCGCGATAGAAGAGCGCGCCAATAGGGGCGACACGCGGCTCACTCCTGGCCGTCACCGTTGCCAGCGCCACCGTCGGCAGCCCTTGCAGGTACGTGACGAGTTGCGCAGCCGAGAGCGAGTGATCGGGCATCTGAAATGATTCGCGCAGGAACGCGCCAGCCTGCTCGATGCTCTGGTCGAGCAGCGCCTGAAGCTGCGTCATATCTTCGGCTGTTTCGCGCACGGCTCCTCACCCCTCACTTCACGGAAGCCAGGAAGTCGAGAACGATGCGGTTGAACTCCTCTGGCTGTTCCATGTTTGGCACATGCGCCGTATTGTGGATTACCACTTTGCGCGCGCCGGGGATATCCGCCACTACTTTGTCCACCCTACGCTGGATGTCGCCTACATCTTCGTCGCCCACCAGCACCAGCGTCGGCACATGAATGTCGCCGAGCCGGTGGATCGCGGGCGGCTCAGGCCAGGTTGGTTCGGGAGGCGGCGTGTTGCCGGATTTGGCGTAGAGGTTGCCGTTCATCATGCGCACGCGCTCGCGTACCGCAGGGTTCACCCGCTCAGGCGTGCGGCGCGGACCATCCACCCAGAGACGCACCTCCAGTTCGTTCAGCGTCTCGAGGTCCCCGGCTGCGTCTGCCGCTTCCATCTGTTCTACATAGGGGTTATCTTCGTTTGTCCACTCGAAACCACTCAGGCCGGGGCCGACGAGCACGAGCGCCGTCACCCGGTTGGGATATGTCAGCGTAAAGTCTATCGCCAGCCTGCCGCCAAGAGAGCAGCCGACGAGATGCGCTTTTTGCATGCCCACGTAATCGAGCAGCCCGGCGAGGTCTTCGACTATTGGGTATGACTCGGTGGATGAATCCGATGAGCCGAAGTCACGATAATCGAAGCGCAGCACACGGTACTGCTGCGCGAAGAGCGCGAACTGGTCGTCCCACATGCGGTTGTCGGCGATGCCTGCGTGCAGCAGCGCCAGTGGATGCCCTTCGCCTGCCACTTCATAGTAGAGCCTGCCGCCGTTGATTTCCGCAAAGCCGGTGATAGCGGATGCTGTATCTGCCATATGCTCTTACATCTCCTTTAGGAGAGAAGTGATCGCCTGAACTGTCGCCTCAATCACCTCTCGATGCTCTGGGCACAGAATTGTACGCAGCAGGGTAACGGTCTCTTGATAGAGTTGGAGCGCCGCCAGGCCACGAACAACTGCAGGCGGGCGGTCCGGCGCGCCATAGTCCAGGCCGGCGGCAAGGCGATGCGCGCGGGTCCAGGCGGAGTCCATGCCAGCGGCTTGCTGTACCTGCTGGAAGTAACTATTCTCGCTCGTCATCAGGATGCCACGCTGAACGGCGAGCGCTTTTGTCATCGCCATGAAAAGTATCGTCGCGCCGTAGACGATAGTGTGTTCATCGCCCAGCAGCAGCGCGCCCATGACTTTATGCGCTTCTTCGGCGTCACCCAGCAGCAGTTCGCTGGCAAACTCATTCGCGGCGGATTGCAACGGCGACCACTCAAACGCTCTCGCTGCTTCTTGCAAGTCGGCAAAGGCGCCGGTGGGGTCAATGAGCGCGCATGCCTGACGAATGCCGGGCACCGCAAATATGGCAGTATCAGGCTGCGTCATCTCGCGGCGCTTCTCTTCGATGGTCGTTGTGCTGATGCTCAAAAGATAGTCACCATGCTGTCGAAGCGTATAGCGGTCACGCTCCAGCGGTGGGAGTATGCTGGCGAAACGCACGATGTCTATGTCGCTAGAGCGTGTTGCGTCGCCACGGGCATAGCTGCCAAAGAGCGCAACCGCCGTGATGGAATCATCAACCAGCCCAGCCGCCAACGCCTCTATCGCCTCATCGGAGAGCAGCCCGTCCACATGCTACTCCTCCACCGCCGTTTCGCTCTGTTGTGGCTCCAACTCGCAGAAACGATAGCCGACACCGCGCTCCGTCAGAATATATTTGGGATGCGCCGGATCGCGTTCCAGCTTCTGACGCAGATAGGTGATATAGAGCCGCAACGACTGCGACTCACCGCGATATTCATGTCCCCAGACCTTCGAGAGCAGCATATCATGCGTCAGCAATCTTCCGGCATTGTTGACGAGATGATAGAGCAGGCGGTATTCGGTGGGTCGGAGCGCCACCTTCTGGCCGCGTACCCAGACCTCGCGCTTGCTGAAGTCTATCGTCAGGTCGTTGTCCACAACGATGCGCGTCTTGCGCGCGGGCTTGGGCATGAAGGTGCGCCGCAGCAGCGCCTTGATACGCGCCTGCAATTCCTGCGGGCTGAACGGCTTGGTCAGGTAATCGTCGGCGCCGATCTCCAGGCCGCGAATCCGGTCGGCCTCCTCCTGGCGCACGGTCAGCATGATAACCGGCACATTGGAGACCTCGCGCAGACGCCGCAACGCCTCGAAGCCGTCCATCTCCGGCATCATGACATCGAGGACGATCAGATCGGGCAGATCTTCTTTGAGCCGCGTGATGGCCTCGACGCCGTTTGCCGCCTCCGAGACACGATAGCCCTCGACCTCCAGATTCAGCCGCACGATATCGCGCAGGCGCGGCTCATCATCCACCACCAGCACGGTCATGCTGCGTGGATCGAAGTGTTCGCGATCTAAGTTATCAGGCAGTGTTCGCTCCATAGGTATTCCCGTAGTGTCGTTATATGCTCGTTTCGTGCTGTTGTCTTTCTTGCCGCTCGTTGTGGCCGCCGAAGATGACCATCGGCGCCTGTGGCTTCTCCTCGCGCGGCAGGCTGAAGGAGAAACTGGACCCCTGGCCAAGCTCGCTCTTCACCCAGATGCGCCCGCCGTGCGCCTCGACGATGGCTTTGCAGATATAGAGACCCAGGCCGGCCCCCTGTGTGCGCCGCGCCATCGAGTTGTCTACGCGCTGGAATCGCTCGAAGATGCGCTCCTGTTCGCGCAGCGGGATGCCCTGCCCGGTATCAGTGACGCTAACGATCACGTCATCTTCCGTCACCTGCCCGCGCACGCGGATGGGCTGGTTGCGTGGCGAGTATTTGACGGCGTTGTCCAGCAGATTCATCAGCACTTCTTCGATGCGGTCGCGGTCCGCCATCACCAGCGGGAAGTTGGACGGGAAGCGCACGGTGATGTCGCGGTCCTGGCTGCGCGCCTTGAAGCGCCGCACCACCGCGCGTGTCACCTCCGCCAGATCAATCTCCGTTCGTTCCATCTTCAAGCCGCCGGCATGGATGCGCGAGGCGTAGAGCAGGTTGCCCAGCAGGTGATTCAGCCGGTCAGACTCTTCTTCGATGGCCTTCAGCCGGTCACGCAGCGTCGCGGCGTCCCAGTGGGCGTCTTCGCGGGCCAGTGTGGAGGCGTAGCCCTTGATGATAGCGATGGGCGTCTGCAATTCGTGCGAAACGACCGAGACGAAGGTATTGCGCAGTTCCTCGGATTCGCGCGAGCGCGTGATGTCGCGCACATTGAGGACGCAGCTAACCGGCTGGCCGTTGGGGGCGCGCACCGCAGCCGCCGTCACCGAGACATCTACGGTTTGCCCGTCGCGCGCTAGCAGAATAAGCTGGCGGTCGGTAATCGCTTTGCCGGTCTCGATTGCCAGCACGACCGGATCATGGTCATAGCCGAGTGGATTACCCTGAATATCGCGCGGCAAGAGGACATCGTGATAGAAGCGGCCAAGCACCTCATGCTGCCGCCAGGCCGTCATGGTCTCCATCGCTGGATTGAAGCCAGTGATACGCAGGGCGGCGTCAATGGTGACAATGCCGTCGCCGCTGAAATGCAGAATCGAACTAAGCTGGCGATTCTCCTGGCGTAGCCGCGCCACCTCCTGATGCAGCCGCACCGCCGCCGTCAGCTCACCGATAAGCGCCTGCCGCCTGCGCGGTTCAACGAACTGGCGGCGTGTGGAGAATCCCTTCTGGCCGAGGAAATGCACCTGGCCGACGGTGCCCGCCAGGTCGCCCAGCCGCAGCGTGGCAATCTCGCCGCCCCAGAGATCGGTATTGACAGCGACGCGCGGGCGTCCATCCAGCGGCTCCGGCGTGCGATCTTCCAGCAAAAATGCGGCGATATGCTGCATCGTCTCGCGTTCCAGGCCCCAGCCGATGACGCTGACATCCTCCAGCGAGCGGATATCCGCTGTTCCATCGCCCTGACCATCGTCACGCAGCAGCAGCAGCGCCGCGCCACCCTCCACGAGCGCCGTCGCGTGGCCGAGCGCGCGGTAGAGTGTGTCGCCGGAGCGTGGCTGCTCGGTGACGCCGGTGGACCAGAGAATTGCCATGATCGTTCGCCTCGAAGTATTCGTGTAGTTCCGAGTATTCCTGCCTCAAACCATTCACGGGTATTTTATCACATACACTCAGATGCAAAGGGGCGCTGTCCTGGGATATTGCGATACAATCAGAGAAACGCGCTCATTTACATTCTGAAAGGTATTGCAAGAGCATGGGGCAGCACGAACTGGTGGGGCTTGATGAGATTCATGCGGCGCAGCGAGTGATCGCCGGGCATCTACATCGCACGCCGCTCTTCAGCGCGGAGACGCTGGGCCGGCGCATCGGCGCGAAGCTGATCTTCAAGGCTGAACTGCTGCAAAAGACGGGATCGTTCAAGCCACGCGGCGCGCTCAACAAGCTCAGCAGCCTGAGCGACGCCGAGAAGGCGGCGGGCGTAATTACGATGTCCGCCGGCAACCATGCGCAAGGGGTGGCGTTTGCCGCTGGATTGCTGGGCATCCGCGCGACGGTGGTGATGCCGGAGACGGCGCCGCAGAGCAAGGTGGACGCGACCCGTGGCTACGGCGCGACGGTGGTGCTGCATGGGACCGCCAAAGACCTGCTGCCGAAAGTCCGTGAACTGGAAGAGGAGCAACATCTGACGTTTGTGCATCCCTTCGATGATCCGCTGGTAATCGCTGGGCAGGGCACTGTTGGATTGGAGATACTGGAAGATGGCCCCAGGCCGGATATCGTGGTGGTGCCGGTGGGCGGCGGCGGCCTGATCTCCGGCGTGGCGGCGGCGCTGAAGCGCAGCGACCCTTCGATCAAGGTGATCGGCGTCGAGCCAGTGGGCGCGTCGGTGATGATTCCGAGCCTGCGCCAGAACGCCCCTGCCCATCTGGAAAAGGCGGAGACGATTGCCGATGGGCTGGCCGCGCCGTTCGTGGGCGATCTGAATCTGGCGCATGTGCAGCATGACGTTGACGACATAGTCCTGGTGACTGATGACGAGATCATTGCGGCGATGCGGCTCATCATGGAGCGGTCGAAACTGGTGCCGGAGCCATCGGGCGCGGCCAGCTTCGCGGCACTGCTGGCCGGCAAAATCCCCATTCCGGCGGGCGCGCAGGTCGTCAGCATCATCTCCGGAGGCAACCTCGATCATAGCCGCCTCAAAGCTATCCTATAAGTCTTTGTGAGTGTCTGTGAGCCTGCGCCGCGTCCGTTGGGAGTCCTGTTCAGTTGACAATCTCGCAGCACGCCGGTAGACTGACCGCGACATAGCACATGCTGTGGCGTGTAGTAAACTAGAGAGATCGCAGCAGGAGACGGCGGGAGGGCGGAGCATGGCAGCGCGGCACCGTGAGCGGCAACCAGGGTACAGCAGGGCGATACGCATCGCGTTGCTGGCGTGCGCCGCGCTCTTCCTGGCGCTGTTGCTGCTGATCGGCACCGTCCCCAGTGTCTCTGCCGCCGTCTCGCAGAGTATCGCGCCGCTTGCGAGTAAAGTGCCGACCAACACGCCCACTGACACGCCAACCAAACCGGCGGCCACCAATACACCCACGGTGGGTGTGACGGTCACAGCGACGGCCAGCACGACGGCTACCGTCGGCGCAACGGCGACCGCGACGACAAGCGCGGGCGGCGGCAACAACGGTGGCGGTGGCAATGGTGGCGGCGTCAACGGTGGTGGCGGTGGACCCCAGCCAACAAAAGTGGTGTTCTCACAGCCCACCGTGGGCGACGGCTCCAATCCGTTCCAGGGACTCTCGCCCTCGGCCTTCGGCACCAACGGGCTGCTGGTGGCGACGACGCTAGGGTGCATCGTTGCGTTGCTGGGCGTCATCATTGCGGCGGTGGCGCTTTACGTGCTGGTGCAGAATGGCTACGGGCCGTTCCTGCGTGCGCTCGCCCTGGGCAAACGCGCCAACAAGAACGGCAAACAGGGCGGCAAAGGCAACACTGGCAAGACGGGAAACAACGCCAACAAGGGCGCATCTTCCGCCGCAAATAGATCTGGCAGTCGCAGTCAGCGAGAGGTATCCGGCGCTGCCTTCGATACATATGGCTCCTACGAGGCGTATGATGGGCGTGGCGGACGCGGGGCGGCCAGCCGGAGCAATCAGAGTCGCGCCCGGCAGTCTTCAGCGGCCAACTACGGCTATACCAATGAATCACCGGCATCCGGACGACGTTCCTCTGGCTCATCGGGCCAGTATGGGGGGAATGGTGGCCGCAGCGGTGGTTCTTCGCCCGGACGCGCGCCGTCCAGCCCTGGCTCTAACTATGGCGGTTCGCGTGGCGGCTCCGCTCCTTCGCGGCGAGATGGCCGCACGCTGCCACCGACCGCAGGGCGTGGCGATGGACGGCGGTAAAGAATAGACCTCACCCCCTGCCCCCTCTCCTATGGGAGAGGGGGTGCCAAGTGTCAGGAGGCGCGCATGGCGCGTAGGATCGAGTATGGCGCAGGCATTGCCGCCGCCGTCCTGGCGATCATCGGGCTGGTGGCGCTGCTGCTGGCGCCGCTTCCCATCTACTGCGCCGTCCACGCCGCCAACGGCTGTCCGGCGAAGGATGTGCGCAGCGTGCGATTGGTGGAGGCGCATCTGGATAGTGGCGTCTGGGTGTATGTCATCGGCATGGCAATCTTCCTGCTGATCGGCGGGGCAGGCGCTATTGCGGAGGCGCGCTATCGCTGGCGGCCCGGCATGCTGTTGCTCTGGGCGGGGGCCATCCTGGCGTTCATCGGCTGCTCCATCGGCGCAGGTGGCATCATCGGCCTGATGTATCTTCCAGGTCTGCTGGCGCTCTCGCTGGCTGGCTATGCCTCGGTCTACCGGCGGCTGCGGAGTCCGCGCGGGAACGGGCAGCGCACGCCGTGACGATAGGTCAATAGAAGTCGCGGCAATAAATTGCCGACGCACGATATGGTGACATCAGGGACAATGCCGCCAATCGTCAGATTTCTGCTTGATATCTCCTTATCCTTCTCGATGCCTTCTAACGCCCCTTGACACGGCTCAGCCAACAGTGGTATGCTCACATCAACGAAAGGAGGTGGTGTGTAGTGAGTGAACGTTTATGCCGCGCGGGCGGCCTGAGTACTCTCCACACCGAATCCATGGGAGAGTCTTACTGCTAATGTTGCAGTGCCATTGTTGTGGTTGATCGTGTGATCGCTGGAGCAATGTCAATACGCCAACTGGCAGGTACGTTGCCTGTCTGCGCGGTTTCCACCGGGGTGAGAAGCTATCAGCTTTTCGCCCCGGTCTTTTTATTGCCATTTGACCCATTCATGCCAGATTGTATTGAGACATTGGGGGAATGCTGGTGGGGAATTATCCAAGAAAGTGCCACAGGAGAACGCAGAAATGGACAACAGCGAGAGCCAGCCACGGCTCGACGTAGCGGCGATACATGCGGCGACGCAGGGCTTGCGGCTTGGCGCGCCGCTGCTCTACTTCCCCGCCATCGGCTCGACCAATACGCATGTCATGGAACTGGCGCGCGAGGGAGCCGCCGAGGGTCTGCTGGTGATGACGGATGAACAGACAGCAGGACGCGGGCGCATCGGGCGCGCCTGGAAGTCGCTGCCGGGGCGACAACTCGAATGTTCGCTGCTGCTGCGGCCAACAGCATTCCCGCCGCACTTCCTGGTGATGGCGAGCGCGGTGGCTGTCGCGGAATCCATCGAGGCGGTGGCAGATGTGCAGGCGGGCATCAAGTGGCCGAATGACGTGCAGGTGGATGGGCGCAAGGTCTGCGGCATCCTCATCGAGACGACCAGCGATTTCGTCGTGCTGGGCATTGGCCTGAACGTCAATGGCACGCTGGCGGACGATCCGGCGCTGGCGGCGCTCGCCACGACGCTGGCGGACGCCTGTGGGCGCACGCTCTCACGCGAGGCGCTGGCTATCGAACTGTTGCAGCGGCTGGATGCGCGTTATGCCGATCTCTGCGCCAACGGCACGGCAGCGCGCGAGGCGCTGCGGGCGGCCTGGCGCGGGCGGCTGGTGACGCTGGGACGGCGCGTGACGCTGCTCCAGGGTGAAGCGAGCATCAGCGGCGTGGCCGAAGACGTGGATGAGAGCGGCGCGCTGCTCCTACGGCGCAACGATGGTACGCGGCAGACCGTCACCTGGGGCGATGTCTCCTCCTGAACTGACCTCGAAGTGATCTCACCAGAGCGGCTATCGTGCTTGACGCTACCTTGTATACTAGCGAATGAATGCAGAACCGTCCAGCTATGGCGTAGTGACATAGTGGCGCGTATGCGGACAATTTGCATGAGATAACGTATGAACAATGATCGCCGCCCGGCATAATTATTGGCTGAGGGTGGCTCAGGAGTGGGGTAAAGAATCGAATGAGCGACGATCCGCAGACATCAGGGCAGACGCCGGCGCAGGCGCCAGAAGCGCAGGCAGCAGAGCATCACCGGCGTATTAGCATGCCAAACGGCATGATTGACCCACGCAACTATGACCCACGCAAAGCGCTGGATTCGGCGGCGGTAGAGCGTGTCTTGAAGGCGCAGGCCGCCGCGCGTGAGCGCGCCGCCGCTTCAACCGCCGTTTTCATCGGCACCATCGTTACGCTGGTCACGTCGGCTTTCGGTCTGGCAGCGGCGCTCGCCTGGAATAGTGCTATATCAAGCTGGATCAATGATCTCTCAAAGGGGCCATTGGCGCAATTCAATTTGAGCGGTACCGCCAAATTAGTGGTTCAGGCGCTTCTCATCACCATCCTGGCAATCATCGCTGTCGTCATTCTCAATCGCATTGCCGGGCGTTATGCCAAGAAGAATGCCTTCAAAGCCAGCGAAGATTAAGCGTTGGTGTCTGGCGCGGGCAGTGTAACGTTTGACTGATGGGCGCGTATTCTCTTCTGAGAGGATGCGCGCTCGCTCATTCTCTGTAGCAATTTGTTTTGCGGGCGTGCGCCGGGACATACTATATAGGTATGAGAGTCCTCACCCCCGGCCCCTCTCCTTGCGAGGAGAGGGGTGGCCGCAGGCCGGGCTGAGGAACTGTTTGGGGAGGTAGCCGCCGATGTCGTCAGCCACACGCGATGAGCAGCGCCATCACCAGCATACAGACACGGCGGACAGTGGTCCCCTTCGTGATGATGCCGCCAGCCGCGAGCCTGATTACTATGGTGTGCTGGGCCTCAACGACGGCGCGGACGAGCAGGAGATCAAGCAGGCGTTTCGCCGGCTCGCCAAAATCTGGCATCCCGACCACTTCGCGCTGGCCTCGCCAGAGCTACGCGCGCGCGCCGAACGGCGCATGCAGGCGTTGAACCGCGCCTACGCCGTGCTGAGCGACCCGGTGCAGAAAGTGGGCTATGATCTGCGGCGGCGCCATCCCCAACGTGCAGAGTCGCATACCATCTATAACACCGCCCATGTGCGCGCCTCGTATGGCTTTCCGGCGGGGCGAGGGGCCTACCAGCAGCACGAGTTTGGCTGGCAGCAGGCGTCGCGCAACCCCAACGGCGCGGGCATGTTCGGCGGTGTCCTCTGCCTGATTCTGGCGCTGGGCACGCTCTGGCGCATCTCCGTCTATGGGCTGACGGCGGGACTGGGGCCGATTCTGGCGTTTGTGGCGCTGCTGGGTCTGCTCGTGCTGGCCGGATTCTTCTTCGATAAGCGGTCGCCGGTCGCCCGCGCCGCGCACAACCTCTTCGAGCATGATCCGCGTGTGCCGCGTGGCGAGCAGGCGTTGCGTCACCATCAACATCATCAGCATCACCAGCATCGTCAACACCAGGCGGAGTATGCTGGCATGGATGAAGAGCCAACCGCCTTTGAGCATCTGGTGGATGAGGCGCTCTCCGATATTCCCGATGAGTTCAGGCACTATATGGATAATGTTGTCGTGCGCGTGAAGCCGGACCCGACGCCCGAAGAACTGGAACGCATGAAGGTGCGGCCATGCAGTCTGTTGCTCGGTCTCTATGAGGGAACGCCGTTGATTCGCCAGGGCGCGTTTGGGCATCCGCCGGAGATCATCACCATCTTCCAGCATTCCATCGAACGCTACTGCCATGACGACCCGGAGCGCATTCGCAAACAGGTGCGCGCGACGGTCTTCCATGAACTCGCGCACCACTTCGGCATGGACCACGACGAGATGCCCGCCTGGGTGAAGTAAGCGTATACGCACATGTATACTGAATGCGCTACAACGAATACGGATGACGAAGGATGACGGCGACATGCCAGTTGAGGTGAAACGCGGCCACCTGCCTGACCTATCTATTGTGCGCCTGGAACGCGACCATGCGCCGGAGGCTGCGAAGCTCTGCGCGGGTGCGTTGCGGCGGGCGCGACGCCTCGATGCACGCCTGCCCGCTGCTGGTAATGCTGCGCGGTCGCTGGCAACTGCCTGGGCGCGTCGCCTTGCCGATCAGAACTTCGCCGGTTTCGGCGCTGTTGTGGATGGGCGACTGGTTGGGACGTTGGGCGCGTCGTATCGCCGGTTGCCGGAGGGCAGCAACGAGGTGGTCTGGTCAGCGCGCGTGGGCGGCTGGATGCCGCTGGCGCTGGCTGCCGTCGCAGATGGATGGCCGGTCGCTGACGTGCTGGCGCCACTCTATCGCGCGGTGGCGGACTGGCTGCGTGAACAACAGGTACCACTGCATTTTGCCTCGGCGTTCTCTGCCGATCAGGAGACGATACGCGCCTGGCGAGACCTGGGCTTCCGTCCGCAGGGTATCCTCGCGTTGCTCGATTCAGAGGCGGTGACGGCATTACAGGCGCGGCGGCCACCGGCGGGGGTGTGCCTGCGCGTGGCGACGCCAGACGATGCGCATGCGGTGACGGCGTTGCTGATCGAGTCGCACCGCATTCATGCAGCCTTGCCCGGCAGCTTCTACGTCGCGGAGGACGGCGAACGCTTCTACCCCGATCTCGTCGCCAACGAACTGCGCTACGAGCAAGACGAGGTGCATTATCTGGTCGCAGAGGAGGGGCGGCGCATCATTGGCTTTGCCTCCAGTACTATTCGCGAGGCGATGCCGGGCGATCTGGCGCGCTACACGGAGCCGTTGCCGCTCGGCTACGTGGATGAGGTCTGTGTGACGGCGGCGGCGCGCGGACGCGGGATTGCGGCGGCGTTGCTGGCGGGGTTGTTTCCCTGGTTCAACGCGCACAACGCGCGCGACTTTGGCCTGCACTATATCGCCAACAATACAGCGGCGAGCGCAACCTGGCGGCGGCTCGGCTTTCGCGCGCTCGAGATGCGGCTGCAAGGCGGCCCCGATCCGCTGCGGCTGGCGTTGCCAGAGGAGGTGGCGTTATGAAGGATATGCGTGAGGATATGCGCGAAGCCAGCGCAACCAGCGAGAGTGGCAGGATACATCGCATCGGCGTCATCTCCGATACACACATTCTGTCGCCATCGAAGCGTCTGCCGGATGCAGCGCTGGCGCACTTCGAGGAGGTCGAGCTGATTTTGCACGCGGGCGACCTCTCCATCCTGGCGGTGCTGGATCAGCTTGCCGCCTACGCGCCGGTGGAGGCGGTGCAGGGCAATATCGAGGAGGCGGAGGTGCAGAGCGCATTGCCCATCAAGCGCGAGATTGTCGTAGGCGGCTGTGTCATCGGCCTGGTGCATATCCTGGGCGAACGCGCACACTATGTCCGCAACGCGCGCCGCGAGTTTCCCGACGCGCGGGTGGTGGTGTTTGGCCACAGCCATCAGCCGTTTCTCCAGGATGAGCATGGGCTGCTGCTGCTGAATCCCGGCAGTGCCACCCAGCGACGCCGCGAGCCGCACTGTTCGGTGGCGCTGCTGACCATCGTAGACGGCCAGCCACATGCGGAAATTGTGACGCTGCCATCATGAGGAGTCATGCCCCAGCAGCGAAGGTGATCTGCCAATTGCCGCCAGGCCAGCGCGCGCTCATCTGATAGCACCCAGGTCCCGGCAAGAAGACATAGATAGGCCACTCCGCCCAGCGCTGGCCCCTGGTTGTGGGGTCGAGCGGATTGAGCGTGAGCAGCGGCTTCAACCCGCTACCGGCGTCCATCAGCAGCGGCGTGGGAGCGGCGCCACCCATCTGCGCGCCGGAGAGCGTCACCAGTCCGCTATAGCCTGGCGCGCTGACCATCAGAATGCGCCAGCGCCAGCCCTGCGCCGTGTAGGGCAGCGGCGGATAACGCTCGAAGTGAACGATTCGCTGCTGCTGTTCGCTATACAGCCCCAGCATCCATACCGGTGAGATGCCGTAGGCAGGTGTGGCGTAATACGTGATCTGTCCCAGCGAGGCACTGGCGGTTCCCTGCGCGGGACAACGCACCGGCGCGGGAGCGAGCGCGTTCGCTGGGGGCGTACTGGTCAGCAGCGCAGGTGTGGCGCTAAAAACGCTGGCGCTGGGACTCGCAGCGACAATCACCTGCTGCTCCGCTCCGCTGTCATGCAGCGCCAGCGCCAGCAACAGGGTGACAATCAACGCCAGCGCCAGCGCGACGGCAGCGCCGCGCCTGCGCCTGCTGCCCGCAGCGCCAGCGGCAGGAACGTTTTCCTCGAACTCGAAATTATCGTCGCGTTCCGCAGGCTCCGCGCGCTCAGCACGCTCTTTGCGCGCCGCTACTTCGCGTTTTGTGCCGTCCGCCGGGTCCGTAGATCCATACGGGTACATGCCATCTCTCGTTGGGGCAATCCAGGGCAATCCACAAACGCATCTAAAAGGACGTTGGAGACCTACACAAAGACGATACAGGAACAGGAATACGGGGGACGCGATCCAGACGCGAGGCAACTACTGCCTGTGCTGTTTGTGCCAGTATATCATGCCTTTTTCTTCTCGTAGGTTTCGCTGATTTCTCTGGTTTCTACGGTCTGCCACGATCCATGCCCGCATTAGGCCCCTTTTCCATGTGCGCTATTACCTCATCTCTCACTTGGCGTGACACTTGCTCATAGTACAAATTAAAGTATTATCGTATTTTTACGCAAACATACGTATACTTGCGAGTTATTCGCCTGCGCAACCTGCGTTTCGTGGCGCGCTGGTCCAGCCCGTGCGTTGGGTTATGCCCTCATGATTTGTTTTCCTTCGCTTGCCAGAAACGAGTAATGCAGGGCGAGGAGAACAGCGCAGCAACCGGCAAGCACCTGTTTGATGCTTGCATGGCTTTCCGTGTGGTTTTGGTATGGGAACGCTGGATGCTCCCTAGGGTGACGCAAAGGATGCGGGGAGGTGTTCTTAATGTTCTTTCTCGTCAAGATAGGCGCATCCAGCGCAGAGCATGGTGATAGCTGGCTGGATACGAACGATGATGGCGCTGGTGACGACGATGCGTATGCTGCGTATGATATGTATGGCAGTGAGCGCGTCAGTGCAGGCGTGTCCGGCTGGACACACGAACAGCGCCGCTCCATCGCTACCTGCTGGCCGCTGCTGCTTTCGCTGCTGCTGGCAGTCTCGCTGGCGCTGCTGGGGATGCCCGGCGTAGCGGCTCACAGCGGCAGCCACAAGCATCATCTGCACACCACCAGCGGCGCCAAACACACGAAGGCTGGCACGCAGGCGAAGGCCGCCGGGCAGCAAACGCTGAATGTGAGTAGCGTCATCCAGGCGACGCTCAACGACATCGCCACCAATGGCTACGATCCCATCAAGAATGGGCTATGGGTCAACTGGAGCACCGGCACGCAGCCGCTGGAAGTTGATTTCGTCGCCGGCAAGCCTACCTGCCTCATCAGTCAGGGACACATCAAGTGCGCCTTTTCACCGGCGCACGACGTGCTAACCGATCTGCGCTATCTGCACAATCTGTGGACTTACAAGGTCAACCATCCTGGCGATCATACCTATGATGTGCAGGTGCAACTCTATACGCCGATTGTGCTGAACGAGTTCGCCGACTTCGCCAACCTCAGCACCAGCGGCTGGCTCTTCGACGAGTGGCTCAACCTCGCGCAGCTCTCCGGCGACAACCGCTATCTGAATCTGGCGCACGACGAGGCGAACTTCTGGTATACCCACTACTACCATGCCAACCTCGGCGCGGTGTACTTCACCAATAGCGGCAGCAACGGCGTCTATCGCGTGGATTACACCATAGAGATAGCGGCGGCGCTCTTCGAGGCGGGCTATGTCTTTCAGCAGCCGCAATGGACACAGGCAGGGAAACAGGCGATCCAGTTTATCTATCTGCACGCCTACAATGCGCAGTACCACCTCTTCCCGTTGGCGATGGCCAATGTGGTGAAGGGCAACGGCTCCGCCAATGACTGCGAGACCTTCGAGACTAGCCAATCGGTGCAGGGCAACGGCGTCAGCGCCAGCGCCAACCTGCACATCGCGCTGGCCTTCCTGCGCACCTATCTGACGACCAACAACGGAATGTTTCTTGCGCACGCCATAGATTTGCTGCAATCCTTCAGCGTCTCCAACAACGTTGCGGGGTTCTGGGACACTACCTATGGCGGCTACTTTGCGCGCGGGCAGTTCAGCGGCTCCGGCTACTGCTCGTTCGGCAGGTTCAGCATCACCAACACTGAAAAAGAGGGTGGGCGGATGCTGGCAACGCTGGAGACGTATCACGTGGCGGACTGGATCATGGGCAACCCCTACAGCACCACGGAGAACGCGCTCATCAACGTTGCCATCAACAAGGCGTATCTGCCGGCGGGGCAGGGCTACATGTTCGTGCAGGCGCAGAACTGGTCGCTCCTGGGCATCGAGGACTGCGGCGGCGTGAACACCTGTGTGACGACCGAGGCAATGGGCATCGCGCTCGAAGCGCTCGAATCGCTGCAAGCAGCTCATCCGTGGTAGTGTAACGAAGTGGGAGGTACAACGATGGCAGTTTGGGTTGTACGGGCTGGCGACAAGGGGCAATATGAGGAACTTGCGCGCGATCAGGGGCTTGTGGTCATTGACTGGGAAGATTTGGGAAGCCTCTCTGATTACAGCACCCGCGACGAGCTGAAGGCGCGCTGCGAGGAAGTCTATACCGACAAGAATGCACACCAGATTGCGAACAATGCCGGACAGATCTGGGCATTCGCTAACCTCATCCATAAAGGCGACCTGGTTCTTCTCCCGTTCAAGGGACAAGCGGCTACGGCAATTGGCCACATCACTGGCGACTATCAGTTCCAGCCAAACCTGTATCCTGCCTGCCACACGCGGCCAGTTAAGTGGCTCACTCGGTATCTTCAGTATGCGAACCTCGACGCCGATATCTGCACTTCGCTTGGCAGCAAACTGACGGTCTTCCAGATCAAGCGCGAGCGAGCCGAAGAGCGCATCCTCGCCGCTTGTGGCGCGAATCAATAGCATGCCCTCAACGCAGGACAGTGGTAGGGCAGACATTCTTGTCTGCCCTACCAGAAACCTCTAACCATTCGCAACATACGCCAATGCCCGCTCTTGCATCGCGTCGTTCCCCGTGTTATATTGTTACCAATGTAACAAAGCAACACGAGATGAGCGGCGGAGATGCGTATGGGGCAGTCGGAGGAACACAGGCAGCAGAGCGAACGGCATGGCGAACAGCGCGGCGAGGCAGGCGCTTCCCATCAGCGGGATATCCCTCGTATCCCTATCGAGCGGGTGCAGATTGGCGCGCGCATGGAAAAGCGCATGGTCAAGGTTCTCAAGGCGCTGGCGGAATACTTTGACATTTCGCTGGGCGACCTGCTCGAAGGGATCACACTGCATGCTTTCGAGCAGAAGACGCCATTCAGTGAGGAGACGCTGAGACACATCGCGCAGCTCAAAACGGTGTATGGGATGGACTACGACGCCAGCGCCAGCCATCGCTTCATCGAACGCGACGCCGTTAATACTGCTCACGTCAACGACACTGACAGCGCCACAAACACCAACAATGAGTAGCAGCAATCGAACCGGGGCAGACGCCAGACACGCGCCTGCCCCGGTTCCTTGAGAAAGTAGAGATGAGGTATGGCACCTTTTCTTGCGCAGCAGATCACGCGCTCGGCAACGATTTCCTTGCCAGCGCCACGCGACCATGTATTTCCGCTCTTCGAGCCGCTCGGCGAGAAGCACTGGGCGCACGGTTGGGACCCTGAGATGCTCTATCCCTCCTCCGGCATGGCCCAGGAAGGCGCGGTCTTCACGACGCAGCACGATGGCGAGCCAGTCAAAATCTGGACCATCATCGCGTATGAGCCGGAGCAGGCGCATGTTCGCTATTTTAATGTGCTGCCCGGCTCGCATACCACCGTGGTTGACGTGCGCTGCGAAGGCGACAAGACTCACGGCGAGGCAAAGACCAGCGCGCAGATCACCTATACGCTGACGGCGCTCACCCCCGCTGGCAACGCTCATCTCGACAGCTTCACGCCAGCGCACTATCAGGACTACATAGCCTCGTGGGAGACAGCTATCACGCACTATCTGCTGCATAACCAGCTTTCAGGTGTCCATGCAGAATGAGATAGCGTGTGCGCGATGAGACCGCACTTCTGGCACGAAGCGCGGTCTCACAGCCATATCCAGTCAATTCCAATCATCTGCGGACAAACCAGCCAAAACCAGCCAAAACCCGTCAACTCCGGACAAAACCGGACATCTTACCCCAGCAGTTTTATCAGTGAGCCTCTTTGATGCTTGCCGTTCTAGAAATTGTGTTCTATAATCACAAGCACCGAATGGCAGAGTAGCCGTGGTGTAAATCGTAAGGAAAAGCCACGCGGAGTCCTATCAAACAGCAGGATGTTGTTTGGCTCGGCATGGTGTGCGCAAGAGAGACCTCATTCAATAGAGACACCCGGCAATAGAGAGACACCCGGCAATAGAGAGACACCCGGCAATAGGCGATACAGTGCGAGATACGAGATCAATGGGAAGGCAGGGGAGAGGGCGATGGCAAACGATGACGGCAGCCAGTCCGATGCGGAGAAGGGTGAGTTGCATTATGCTGGTAAGCGGTTTCCCTTGCAGGGGCGGGTGTTACGGCTGGCGCTCTGGCTAGCGGCGCATCAGGCGCGTATCAACGATGCTGCGCCGGAGAGCGGGCAAATCTGGCTGAGCTGGAAGGGACAGGGGCTGCACTCCATTACTGGCGATATCAAGACACCGTTGGGCTAACCGGCGCTTACGCTGCGCTAACTTTGCATGGAATATCTGAATTTGCCTGGATATGCCTGAAGGTGAGTCTGAAAAGGACGCCGGCCACTCCATCTGAAGTGACCGGCTTTTCTGTGTGTTTGCCATGAGGAAAGGAGAGCCACATGCGTCTACTACCGCATGATTCGTATGAGATGAATGAGGCGAACGAGACGAATGCTGAGAATACCAGGAATACCAGCGCCATGAACATGGGAGGCGAACACGACGATACCGCGCGACGACGGGAACGCGCCTTTGCGCTATATTGCCACGGGCTGCGCGTCGAGGCAGTTGCAGCAACGCTCAGCCTGCCAGCGGCGCTCGTGCGCGAGTGGATCGCTGATCTGCTGGACCGCGAAGAGACGCTGAGCGGCACGGGGCAGTCTGGACGCAGCGCCGAGATGCTGGTGGCCATCGAAGGCTATCGCGCCATTGCTGGCGCCGCGTGGTTGGCCTATGAGGATGAGCGCGCCGCTTTGCATGCGCTGCGCGCTGCGCAGGAGGCGGCAACCGACGCAACGGCTGAAGAACCACAACGTCAGCCACGCCAGCCAGCGAACCAGGGCGCGCGTTTCCTTGCCATCGCGCTGACGGCGCAACGCGAAATCGCCCGGTTGCAGGGCTTGTATGAGCGGCACGGCCAGGAGGAGGCGCCGCCGGTACATATCACCATCAGCGAGCGCCCAGAGGGACCGGAGAATATTCCGCCGGGGTAGCCCCCACCCCCAGCCCCTCCGCTTCGCTCATCGCCTCCTCCGCACTGCCAGGCAGTGCTTCCATGCTTCGCATGGCGGAGGCTCATCCCCGTGCGCGGGAGAGGGGGGCCAGAACGCAAGGCAAATGGGTGTGGCGAGAGGCAACGGGTTTGTCTGAGCGAACGTGAGGCCGGCAAATAAAGAGAGATATATTCGGGCACCAGAGCGCCAGAACGCATGCAGGGGCTGGCATGTGAACCCGCGCCGAAGCGTCCTACGGACGACGAAGCCTGCGTAGAGCGAGCTGGCGAATGAATTCGTGCCTGGATGGCTTGCCGCCGCGAAACCTGCCTCCGCAGGTTCGCATCAGACGTTTTATGTCTCTTTGCTTGCGCCCGGCTTGACGCCAGCGTCTGCGCTCCCCTCGCCTCGTGGGAGAGGGGCCGGGGGTCAGGTCTCTTAATGAAGGAGCAACATATGCCAGAACAGGAAGAAACAAGAGCGCAAGGAACGATGAGCATAAGCGAACAGCGCATGCGCCATGTCGGCTGGTCCGCAGCGGGACACGAGGCTGGCGCGGCGCTGGCCCGCAACTGGCAGCTCAATCCTACGCAGCAAGCCTTTGTCACCTCGCCGTTGCGCTTCAGCCTGTATATCGGCGGCATCGGCAGTGGCAAGACGTTTGCTGGTGCGGTGCGGGCCATCCTGCGCGCGCTGGAGTATCCCGGCTCGCTCGGCCTGATCGGTGCGCCAACCTACGCCATGCTGCGCGACACGACGGCGCGTCTGTTCTTCGAGCTGCTGCCGCCGTCGCTGATCGCCGCCTACCACAAAGGCGAACAGCATCTCATCCTACGCAACGGCTCGGAAATCCTGTTGCGGTCGCTGGATACGCCGGACCATGCGCGCGGGCTGAATCTCGCCTGGTTCTGGCTGGACGAAGCGACGCTCTGCGGTCATTACGCCTGGCGTGTTCTCAAAGGGCGGCTGCGCCAGCGTGGCTATGCGACGGCGGCCTGGGCGACGGGCACACCACAGGGACGCGACGGTTTCTGGCGCGACTTCGAGCAGGCGCCGCACTCCAATCACGCGCTCTATCGCGCCAACACCTATGCCAACGCGCATAATCTGCCGGATGGCTACGTGGAGAATCTGGGGTATGGCAGTAGCGCATTCTATCAGCAAGAAGTGATGGGTCTCTTCGTCGCCTTCGAGGGATTGGTCTACGCCTTCGACGCTGGCAACAATGGCAACCTGCGCGAGCCGCCACCAGATGCTGTCTGGACCGAGGTGATTGGTGGCATTGACTGGGGCTACACCAATCCAGCGGCGGCGCTGGTAATCGGGTTGGATGGCGATGGTCGCGCCTGGCTGATTGACGAGTTCTATCAGCGGCGCGCCGCGCTCACCGAGACGCTGCTACCGGCGCTGCTCGATCTGACACGGCGCTACGGCGTGCAACGCTGGTTCTGCGGACCTGATGAGCCGGAGCATATCGCGGCGCTGGCGGCGGCGCTCGCGCAGGAGGGGTTGCCAGCGCAGGCGCTACGCGGCGACAACGCGGTGCGCGCGGGCATTCAGACGATCACCGGACTGCTGGCGCGGCGGGCGGATGGCACGCGCGGTCTCTATGTCGCGCCGCGTTGCGTTCACACCATCACCGAGTTCGGCAGCTACCAGTACGCTACCGTGCCGGATGGGCAGCGCGATCAGGCTGGCGAACGCGCGGCCTCCGAGATGCCGCTGAAGCAGCACGATCACGCGCTGGACGCCCTGCGCTATGCGCTGCACTCGACGCTGGGCCGCGCGCAAAGCACCAGCGCGTATCTTGCTGGCATCGCCCGCCGTGCCACTCCTCAGAGGAATAGAGATTCGTTTCAACAATGATGTTACAGTAAAGTACGGTTGAGTTTGGCATGGTAATATCGTTGCCAGCCGGTGCTTTTGCCGTTACAATGGCTCTCAGGAGGGGAAGTGCTTTATATGCGGCCATTATCCGATGCACAACTTTCTACAAATCGCCAGCAACCGCCTAATGTTTCTTCGCTGATAAGCGGGACTATTGGAGTTCTCTTGGGCTGTGCTATACTCGGCGCATCATTCCTTATCAGTATGGAATATCCAAATATAGAGCTTCTTGTTAGCCTAGTGATGCTTCTGCTCAATATTGCATTTATTGTTATCGCCACTATTGCTAGATGGAAAGGTCCGCAAGGCTTTTATTTGCCAATTTTTGTGGGCGGATGGCTTGGCTGTATAGTGGGCAATGGTACACTGCTTGCTATGTATTCCCTTGATACTTTCTCCTACCCGCTACCTATCCTAGTCCCTATCTCCTTCATACCCATTGTGCTTGTCTTTGTCATCGGCTGGATAACTGAGAGCATCTGCCGACGAGTCTTGAAAGTACGCACTGCGGCAGATGATAGGAGATAACTCCCAGCCAATGGGTGAAATGGGGAAGTAGATAAGGTCAATGCTAATCGTACTCGCCCATTTCCTGGCTTAGTTGCGAGAGTTGATCCAACGCTTGATGGCGCTCAGTGTCGCGGATGCTCTTATATTCGAGTACGTCGTTCAACTGGATACGACGATGCGTGCCCGTCTTTGTGTAGGGGATTTTTCCCTGTTCCAGGAGCTTGATGAGATAGGGGCGCGAGACATTGAGCAGGTCCGCCGCTTCCTGAGTCGTCAACTGCTGACTGACTGGAACGAGGCTGATCGCCTCTCCGTGCGCCAGGTGAGAGATGACACGCTGAAGAAGATGAACAGCAGAGATGGGAAGCTCAATCTCCTCGCCATGCGGCCCAACGAGCTTCAGCGTGCCTGCTATTTCATCTGCCTGAAAGTCTTCGAGCGCCTTTTCGACTTGTGCTAAGCGGCTGCGTTCGCTGCCAGCGGCAGTTATGGGGTTGGGTTCATGCTCTATAGTGGAACGCGCACTCATCGGTACACCTCCTTTCGCTCACTTCGCACATTCGTTGTACCACATCTACGGTAGTAAACGCAATATTCGCAACAGCAACAGTACAGTTAATATGGACACGTCCGCCCACCATATATTTCACGATGAGCGGACGTGCTACGACCAGTGGGGTAGGCTCAATCGTCCAACGGCTTATCTGGCGCGGGCAACTGGCCCCAGAGGCCGCCGTCCGGCTCTTTCAGCATATTGCGCGAACTGACCACTGGCCGCCCGGTCGCCGCTTCGATCTGTCGCCGGGTATCACCGACGATCTGCCCCGCTACGTTCACATCGCCAGCAATCTCATGGAAGCCAAAGGAGTCGTTGCGTACGTGCAATTCCCGCGCAATGGTGTTTGCCAGCGTATTCAGCGCCAGTTCGGTCATCGTCATGGCTGGCGGCAAATCGCCCTTGTAGACCAGCTTCTTGCCGCGATAAGTAACGGCGAATCCCTTGAAACCTTTGTGGTCGTCAATCGAGAGTCCGAATGAACCCATATGCAGCCGGTTGGTGAGGATTGGGTACTCTTTCGGCTTGATGCCCCGGACGCTCCATTCATGTGTCAATGCGTTCCGCGTCAGGATATCATCCGCCCGCTGTTTCGCCCATTCCACCGAGTAGCCTTCAGCCACGAACGCCAAAATTGCACGCTCACGCCACGCGAGAAAGGCTTCTTTGGGATCGCTGAATGTCTCGGCTTCTTCAACTTTGTCCGAGAAGTAGGTGCGCGCCTGCGCGGCGACATCACCTTGCGTTCGACTTGCCATCACTACCAAGCGGCAGGCATAGCGTGTGAGCCGATAATCTTTCATTGGACGACCGCCAGCTTTTGGGTTTTTACGGACATCCGTAAAAACCTCAAAATGCTCTCCAATGGTGCGACCGGATTTTGCACAGTCTTCAATGGCACGCTGAACAGCCATATCAAAATCCTGCCACTTGTTGTACTCCAACAGCGGCATCAACTCGCGCGCCAGCCAGTAGTCGCCAGCCTCGTCGGTATGGCGAATTTGCTCGAAGGGGGATTGCGGTACGATTTCGTTCGTGTTTTCGTTCTCGTTTGGCATCGCTGATAACCCTCGCTGAAAAAACAGACCTATCATGGGACACGACACTATAGGACAACAGCAGCGTGAACAGTGGCGCTGAGGAGGGCAACGATGCGAAGGGCGACAGGAATACGAGTGGTGCGGCATTGGGGACGCCCGCAACACCGGAAAATAGCCGGAAAAATGCTGGGCAAGACCCCTGCTCGCGTGTTATCCTGCAATTTGGCCCTACGCGCTGGCTATTTCAGCGTCCGGGTTCGATGGGCGTATCTGAAAGTAGATGCGTCCATCTCCTACAATTGACATAACATAATTGGCTATCGCGCCTGTAGGCAACGATTACTCAGTAGTATACCATAGTGGCGGCGAGATGTGAACACCAGTTCCAGACCATTTTTAACAACTTCGGCGGCATCTTTTGGAATAAAAGGCCCCTATGCCAGTAGATGAGGCATAGGGGCGAACATCGCAACGAGCGATAGGCGCGCTTAGCTTCTTAGAGTTCTTCGGCGCCCTCATCTTCGATGCCGACGCTGGGGGCCGGAGCGACCGCCGAGCGAATCTGCTCCTCGATGGAGTCGGCGATTTCCGGGTTCTGACGCAGGAACTCTTTGGCGTTCTCGCGGCCCTGGCCCAGCCGGGTATCGCCGGTGGAGAAGAACGCGCCGGACTTCTTGACAATGCCCATCTCCAGGCCGATGTCAATCAGGTTACCCTCACGCGAGATGCCCTCGTTGAACATGATGTCGAACTCGCAGACCCGGAATGGCGCGGCCACCTTGTTCTTGACCACCTTCACCTTCGCGCGGCTGCCCATCGCCTCGGTGCCAACCTTGATCGTGTCAATGCGGCGAATATCGAGGCGGACGGAGGCGTAGAACTTGAGCGCGCGGCCACCTGGCGTGGTCTCCGGGCTGCCGAACATCACGCCCACTTTTTCGCGCAGTTGGTTGGTGAAAACCACCGCCGTCTTGGAGTTGTTGATAGCGCCGGTGAGCTTGCGCAGCGCCTGGCTCATCAGACGGGCCTGCAAGCCGACATGCGCATCGCCCATCTCGCCCTCGATCTCGGCGCGTGGCACCAGCGCCGCCACCGAGTCCACCACCACGACATCCACCGCACCGCTGCGCACCAGCATCTCAACGATCTCAAGCGCCTGTTCGCCGGTATCCGGCTGAGAGATCAGCACGTCGTTGATGTTGACGCCGCAGCGTTCGGCATAGGCCGGGTCCAGCGCATGTTCGGCGTCTACGATGGCGCAGATGCCGCCACGCTTCTGGGCGTTGGCGATGATATGCTGGCAGAGAGTGGTTTTGCCCGAACTTTCCGGGCCGTATATCTCCGTGATGCGTCCGCGCGGGATGCCGCCGACGCCAAGCGCCAGGTCCAGCGCAATGGCGCCGGTGGGGATGGTTTCAACGCGCACATGGGCGCGATGTTCGCCGAGTTTCATAATAGCGCCTTTGCCGAAACGGCGCTCGATCTGCGATACCGTCACTTCGAGCGATTTTTCGCGTTCGCTGGCGCTGGCGCCATAGGCCAGGGTCGTGGCGGTTGCGTTGCCGCGATCTGCGGGCATGCTGTGTCTCCTCTCGCGCCGCTCCTGATCGAGCAATGTCTCAGATGCCTCGATGGGAACAGCTTACCGTACACTTGTGGGCGGTGTGCCTGCCGGATAGCTCCTGGATGGGTCAGGGAATGGATGTGAAATGTGTGAGCGACCGCCACGGGGGACCAATATAGAACACATATTCCAATTGTACGGTACCCCTGGAACGGCGTCAAGAGTGTATTCTGTATGGGCTAGACGAGAACGGAAGCGCCAAAGGAAATTCGTTGGACCTTTTGGACCTTTAGCCCAGTGGCGAGGGAGCGGCGCCTTCATCGCTTTCACCATTTGCGCTAGCTGTGCTAGCGGCGCTGCGCCGTTCGCCACCCGCGTTTGCTCCCTGCTGATCGCGCCACTCGTCCAGCTTCGGCTCGATGCCAAAGGCTGCCATGATCTCTTTGTCGTGCGCAGATTCATGGGCGCGCAGCATACGCAGGATGCCGCCAACATTCGGCTCCTGGGACATTTGCCAGTCTGCTGGATAGCGCAGTCCAGCAATGGCGCGGTTGTGCCATTCTGGGCCGCCGCTGGCCTGGGCGCTGGTGATGAGGCGCGGATTGGCAGTTTGCAGACCGTTGAGCAGGTCGAAGCGGCTGATGCCGCGATGCCGTGTCCGCGCACGCTGGTTGAAGCCATCCACATCGTCAAGAGCGCGCTGAAGCACTGGCGGCAACTCGTCACGAATCAGGCTGATCTCGAAGACGGCGACGGCCCATTCATCCCACGCCAGCAGGTGCGCCAGTGTCTCATGCACGGTGACTGCGCCGGGGAGAGCTGGCTCATGCCAGCGGTCGTCCTTGATTTGTTCCGCCAGTGATAGGGTGGTCAGTCGTTGCTCGCGCAGGCGTTGCACGAGTCTCTCTGCCTCTGCTGCCTCCATCGTCACACCCTCCTGATGTCGCACTATTGTGCTCTCCGTCAGCTAGCTCAGCCTCTTTATCCGTTCGTCTTATCCGTTCACCTCGCGGCGGCCTTCCAGCGCCCTGCCTAGCGTCCCTTCGTCGGCGTATTCGAGGTCGCCGCCGATGGGCAATCCACGCGCCAGCCGGGTGATGCGCACGTCCGCTCCCGCAAGCACCTGCATGATATGCGCGACGGTATAGTCGCCCTCATAGTTGGGGTTGGTCGCCAGAATCACCTCATGCACCGGCTCATGCGCCCCAGAAGCGCCTGGCTTCACCCGCGCCACCAACTCCTCGATGCGCAGGTCACGCGGGCCGATGCCCTCCAACGGCGACAGCGCGCCATGCAGCACATGATAGACACCCTTGAAGACGCCAGTCTTCTCGATAGCCAGCACATCCAGCGGCTGCTCCACCACACAGATGGTTGCGTGGTCGCGTTCGGGATTGGCGCAGATGGCGCAGGGATCGGTTTCGGTGATGTTGAAGCAGATCGAACACTGGATGATGCTTTCTTTCACCCGCGTGATCGCCTCGGCAAGTCGCCGCGCTTGGTCCGCCGGACTGCGCAGGATGAAAAAGGTCAATCGCTGGGCGGTTTTCGGGCCGATGCCCGGGAGCTTCGCCAATTCTTCGATGAGCGCCGTCACGGGCGCCGCCGTTGTTTGCATATCGTTTCCGTCGTCCTACCAGTCGCTGGTGGTCGCGTGTGTTGCACACGTCACACGTTAGGTATTATTGTTTGGCAGCAGGCGAATTGCTCCCGAACCGCGTAGCTTAGAATCCCAGCCCAGGAGGTAGCTTCATGCCGCCGGTTAGCGCCTGCATCATCTTGGCCTGCGCCTCCGCCGCCTTATTGAAGGCATCCTGACAGGCCGTCAGGATGAGGTCTTCAAGCATCGAGATATCTTCGGGGTCTACTACTTCAGGGTCGAGCTTGACCGCCGTAATCTCATATTTGCCGGTCATCGAGACCTTCACGGCGTCGCCGCCGGACGTTCCCTCGAAGGTGGAGTTTTGCAGGTCTTCCTGCATCTTCATCATCTTGTTCTGCATCTGTTGCAGAGCTTTCATATTAAAACCCACAGGCGGCGCGCTCCTTTCAGCACGGTACAGCATGTTTCGAGCTTCTCTGCTCCGGCGTATGACCGGCTGGGGTGAAACGAGATGAAGCACCACAAACGCCACGCACACCAGAGATATTCAGAGATAGTTGCACACCCGTGTATTATACCCTATCTGTACGAAGGGCGAAAAATTGGCAATGGATAGCCTTCACTTGGCATCTGGCACATATTCTGCAAGCCACTCAAGGAGAGCGTGCGACCCTATGACAGAGTGCGGGCGCCGCACCGCTGAACCACTCTGGACGATTCCGGAGGACAAGGTAGAGAGTTAGGAGGCGAGAGAGCAATGAGTGCAAATGTGCCACCGAATCAGCCGCAATCTGCGTATGACATGCAGGCTGCTCAGGCGCGGGGAATGCAAAGTATGCAGGGCGTTTCGTCGCCGATGAGCAATCTGGCGTATGATGTCATTACGGCCTTGCAAAGCAAACTGGAAGGGCTAAACGCCTACGACAAATACTGCCGGGACGGCAACGTCCAGCTCTGGCAGCAGATTGCACAATTGGATCAGCAGGCCGTCATGATGCTGACCCAGGCGCTGGAGCAGTTGGCGCAGGCTGGTGAGTTGCGCCCGTCACGGACCGGGCAACAACCACAACAGCCATCTGCTGCGCCGCGCGCCTGAGTTAGCCATCTCACCACTCGTGAGATGCAACGTTTTTGCTTCCCCCATGCCAGGAAATATGCATGGGGGAAGTGTGTTGGTCTGTATGGTTAAATGAGCATGGATGGACGAACAACGAGCATGACGCCAGGAGAAAAACTCCGCGAAACCTGGACGAATGTGGATGGCCTGCGGATATTTGCGCGTGTCTCTGCGGATGCTGTGGATATCCCCGATAGGGCTGAACCAACGGCGTCACCACAGAGGGATAGACCGTTTGCTTTGCCATCGCCGCGTTTGCCGCTGGTGCTGGTGCCGGGGCTGAATGTTTCGGGCCGGCATTATATCCGGCTGGCGCAACTGCTCTCGCCCTATCTCCAGGTGCATGCGCCGGACCTTCCTGGGTATGGGCGTAGCAGCACTCCGCGTCGTTTGCTCACGCTGCGTGACCTCAGCGATACGCTCGCCGCCTATCTGCGCGCGCGGGGAATCGAACGCGCGGCTTTCTTTGGCACCAGCTTCAGCGCGCAGATCGTGGCCGATTTTGCCATACGCCATAGCGAACACATTACGCATGCCATCCTTGCCAGTCCGACGGTGGACCCCAGCAGCAGACCGCTTCCGAAGCTGCTGTATCGCTGGCGCGTGAACGAACACCGCGAACCGCCCTACGTAGGACAGGTCACCAAACGCGATTATCAGGATGTCAGCAGGCTGCGCGCGCTCTGGACGATGTGGCTGATGATTCACGACCACCTTGAGCGGCGGCTCTCGCAGATGGCGCCCATTCCTACGCTGGTCGTTCGCGGTGGCAACGACCCGATCATCACTCAGCAATGGGCGGAAAAGGCGACCTATCTGGTGCCGCGCGGGCGGCTGATTGTCATTCCAGGGGCCGCGCATGCCATCAATCTCGATCAGCCGGTACGCCTGGCGCGTGTCATTCGCGCCTTTCTCTGTCCCGCTTATAGAGAGGCTGCATACACTTCACAAACGCCTTGAAGAAAGCCGCAAGGAGAGCGAAAGGACGGCAAAAGGACGGCAAAAGGATGGCAACATGAGGTCAAACGCACAGGCGCTCCATGACCAGGGAAACGAGCAGCAGGTATATCACGGCAGAGCCAGTAAACCACCAGCCTATCTTGCCGCATTCGATTCTTCTACGGCGATGTTGCGCGCCACCGCACGCTTTCTGCATGGGCACGATTTCCCCCAGTTGGGAACGCATCTCTCCGCCGATTGGCTCTTTGAGCCGGTGGCACGGGGAATCAATGCGTTGCCAGCGCGCCTCCGCGAGTACATCTATAAGCTGAGCGGCGCCACAGAGGCGATTGCGCCTGAGCAGGCTGGCAACGTGGATGCGGAGGAGGTTGCACGCTGGGTGGTCGCGCAGTATCCAGCGCGTCGCTATCCGGCGGTTGCCATCGGCTCCTCGAACGGCGCGCTTGTGCATCTCTACGCAGCGTTGGGGATTCCCTGGCTACCACAAACCTTTCTGACGCCCATCAAGGCCCGCATCCCCGTGGACGAGCCGGGGCGAAGCATCCAGAAACTACGTGCAGCGGGCGAGCGGCTGCTGGTGGCTAATCCTGATCTGCAATTGCATCACATGCACGACCCAGCGCAGGACCGGCTCATGCTCAGCCGCATGGCTTATTTTCGTCTCAAACGTCTGCGGCTGGGAGAGGCGTACACCCGTTTCCTGCAAACGTCGCTTGCCCCTGGCGCAACCATCTTTGTCGTTGATTGCACCCAATCGTGGCCGGTCGCGCAGATCAGCGAGCGCTACTACTTTCAGATGGGAGCGGTCGGTGGCCCCACCACCGGGGAATATCTGGCAGGGAGCGAGCGCGTGGCGGCGTTCCTCCAACATGAGGGGTCAGAACGGCGGCGCTGGGATAGCCCAACGCCCGATACCTGTATGCCGGAGGCGGAATGGGGCTTTGAGCCTGCGCTGCTGGGCGACATAGAGCGCCTGGCGGAGCAGCGCCATTGGCATGTGCAGCGCCTCGTGTTCGCTGAACCAGCAGCCATCAGCCCACTGGTGGCGGACTTCTATCGCTGGTGGTATCGCCAGCGCGGTCTGCCAGATGATCGCCTGCTGGCCGAGTCGTTCGTTCTGCTCGAACCATACTGGGCGCTGCGCACTGGTTCTGTGCCATTCTGGCTGACCTTCAATACGGAGCCAGATGCGCAGGCGCTGGACTCATATCTGAAACAGGCTGGCCCATTCGCTGAGCTTTACCTTATGCTGTTCTCGAACGGAGTGGATGCGCCAGGGCTGGCGTCCATCGGTCGCTGGCAATCGCTGCTGCGCCAGGTGCGCCACGGAGCCTTCATTGGTGTAGATACGCGAACCTATCCGCGTGATTTCGCCGTCTTTGTGCGCTACCATGCGGCGCTCAAACGCGCCATCTCAGCACGGTATCCGCTGCCATCACCGCTCACACTGGCTCAGTGGAGCACTTTTTGGGAAGAGACAGCCAGCCAATATCACGTGCAGCAGCACATAGTGAAATAAATAGCAGTTTGCTCAATCTCGATCCGCTCTCAATCGCCCCTCTTCGCAAAAGACGAATCGCCTGAAGGCCTGAAGAGCGGTAGAATATCCAGGAGGCATAAACGTCTCCCGGATATTCTACCGCTCAGAAAGCAGAAAAGGCGTAGGCATGAGTACAGCCGATACCAACAATGTTGATGGGTCCAGCGCCAACCGCGCCAACCTCGATAACTTCGATGCGGAGGCGCTCACAGCGGAGGCGCAGTCGTTGCTGGAGCAGTTCTGCCGCCAGCCGAGCATCGCCGCGCAGCATCAGGGCATTGCCGAGATGGCCGCGCTGATCGAAGACGCCCTCCGCGCAACTGGCTTCACGACGCAGCGCTTCGCCGCGCCCGCCGGAGTGGATGCGCCGGATATTGTCTATGGCGAACTGCGCGGCAGTGGTCCTTACACCATGCTGCTCTACAATCACTACGATGTGCAGCCGCCGGAGCCGTTTGAACTGTGGCTCTCGCCGCCGTTCGAGCCGACCGTACGCGACGGCAAGCTCTTCGCGCGTGGCTCCTCCGACAACAAGGGTGAAATCGCCGCGCGGCTCACCGCCATCCGCGCATTGCGGGCGGCACATGGTACACTCCCCATCACGATTCGCTGGATCATCGAGGGCGAGGAAGAGATTGGCAGCCCGCATTTCGAGCAGTTGATTGCGCCACACGCCGATCTGCTGAAAGCTGACGGCTGTTTCTGGGAGGGATCGGGCTTCGGACGCGAGGACAACCCCACGCTCGGCCTGGGCAGCAAGGGATTGCTCTATGTGCAACTGGACCTGCAAGGGATGGCGGGCGACGCGCACTCCGGCAACGCAACGATTCTGCCGAGCGCGGCGTGGCGGCTGGTGCAGGCGCTGGCGACGCTGCGCGCGCCGGATGGGCGCATCACCATCCCCGGCTTCTACGACACCGTGCGCGAGCCAACCGAGGCGCAACTGGCCGTGGTCGCCAGCCATCCCGACGACGATGACCTGCTGAAAGAGACGTTTGGCGTCGAGCGTTTCAACGATGGGTTGGCGGGTTTCGAGCTACGCAAACGCTATTCCTTCGCGCCCACCTGCAACATCGCCGGACTCCTCAGCGGCTATACTGGCGAGGGCACAAAGACGGTGCTGCCAGCGAAGGCGATGGCAAAGATTGATTTCCGCCTCGTGCCGGATCAGGAGCCTGACGACATCCTGGCGAAGCTCAAAGCGCATCTGGCGGCGCAGGGTTATGGCGACATCGCTGTCACGACGTTTAGCAACGCCGAGCCGGTCGTCACGCCCATCGAAGACCCGTTCGCCCAGCGTGTCATCGAGCTGGCGGAAGCCTACGCCGCCACCAACGGCACGAAGCCGGAGATTACGCTGATCGGCGGCGGCACGCTGCCACTCCTAGGAGCGTTGCGTCGCCAGGTCGGCCTGCCGGGGCTATCTGCGCCGGGCAATCCGACCTATTGGGCCAACGGCGCGCATGCGCCCAATGAACACATCCGCCTCCGCGACCTGCGCAACGCCGTGCTACTCAACTGCCATCAGTTCATGCACCTGGAAGGCGCATAAGAAAAGAGGCGAAGCAGCCACGGCGCCGTGGCTGCTTCGCGTGATGAGTGCGAGAAAACGCCTGGTGGCTCTGATGGCTACCGGCGGTGTGATGCTGGCATGTGCGGACCCATCTGCGCCGTCATACACCACGCCGGAGAGGCCAGCTTTAAGCGACAGCGCGCTCCGTCGGGCCGGCGATGCCATAGATCAGCGATCCCAACGGGCTGATGAGCAGCACCAGCACGAACCAGCCCCAGCGGCCAATGCGCGCCGTAGCAATGATGCCCATTATCCAAGCAACGAACGCCATCAGGCCACCCAAGAAGTAGAGGATCAAGCCGATAAGGGCCAGGAGTGTGCCCGCACCTGCTGAACCTGATGAAGCGGAAGCTTGTGTTGCCCCTGCGCCTGCCAGAACAATGCCAACGATGAATGCGACGATAGCGCCAATGCTCAGGAATAAAATGGCACGCTTCATTGAATACCCTTTCAGTCGTGGCCTGCCATAGCGAGGCACGCCACGCACCTTGTCAAATACAACGGGTCCGCGAAGGCCATTATAGCAGAGATGTCTAGTTGCATGAACGAGGAGAAACTCTAGGCCAAAAATTGGGTGTTCTGGCAAGGTATCGTTCGCCTGGGCCTGTTTTCTCACTCCCACCCATTGACTCTTGACAGCACTTCCAACCACCTGTTACTATCTAGTCAGTACTGACTAGATAGTAACAGGTTTCATCATTCAGGAGGGAACATGCGCCATGCCTGCTCATGTATTTACCAGCATCAGTGGCTGGCTGATCTTACTGCTCTTGGTGACCACCGTATTCCTGCCGTTTCTCCTGCGCCGGAAAGCGTTGCTCGTGTCGTTGGGCTGGGTTAATGCCCAGGTGCTTCCGTACCTTCAGCGTCTGCGCCCGCACTATCTGCTGGGATACGCCATCACTGGCATCGTGATTATCCATGCCTGGGTGCCTATGAGTGCAGGATTCGGTGGTCAGGGTAATGCGCTTGGTCTGTACTTGGGAACAGGGGCATTGTTTGCGCTGATCGGCCAGGTTTTCCTGGGGCAGACGCTACGTACTCCTACTACACCTCATCGCCGGAGGCTTCGCCGCACTCATTTCTGGGTGATGACGGGCATCATGGTGTTGGCGGTTGGTCACATCCTGCTGGATAGCCAGACGCTCCATTTGTTTGCCCACTGAAGGCGATACTACGGCAATATACAAGCAGTATCGTTCCTAATCTCACCAATGGATGATACCTATGTCTATGCACAAAGAATTGCTCGTTCTTGGCCTGCTCACATCTGGCCCGCGCACTGGCTACGATATCCAGCGCATCGTAGCGGCTCATGGCGACCTCTATACTGACCTCAAAAAGGGCAACGTCTACTATCTCCTGGAGCGGCTGGCCGCTGCCGCCTTTCTTGAGGTGCAAAGCGAAGCTGGCGCCCCTGGGCCGCTGCGTGAACGGCATATCTATACCCTTACTGCAAAGGGGCGAGAGCGATTCAACTCGCTCTTACGCGAGGTTGTGCGCAGCTTCGAATTGCTGCATACGGGCGTCGAAGTGGGTATGGTGTTTCTGCCCTATCTACCTCCCGAGGAGGCAATACTACTGCTAGACGAGCGCCGCCAGACCATCAACGCACGGCTGGCGCTGGTCGAGCAAGAGGCGAAGGCAACCGAGCGACTACATGAACAGTTGGCGCAGGACCATCTGGTGACGCTGTTGGAGGCTGAGCGAAGCTGGACCGAACGTGCGCTTCAACGTCTACGTCACCGCAACGAATCCTCGCCTCCTTCCTCTGCCGCTTCCTGCCCTGGCGACCCAACAAGACAAGACTGACTGACATTAGGGGGCATTCTGGTCATAAAGTTGACCACTATTGAACACGAAAGGCGGCGTGCAATGAGTATCGTTTCACGGAACTTGCCAGAGAACTTGCCAGAGCAATCAACGAGGCCTGCTAGCAGTGTGCGCTCGCTCTGGCTTATCTCCCTGATGGCAGGAGTGGTAGCAACAGGTGTTGATTTCTTGATTGCCACCATTGCTACACCGCTGGTCCACGCGCCTGCTGGCTACCCTTCCTTCACCTGGTTGCCACTGCTGAGCGGTTGTATGCTTGGATCCATTGGTGGCGCGAGTACCTACCTGTTGCTCACTCGAACGGTAGCGCGTCCACGCAAAGCCTTCCTGTGTGTAGCAGTAGGTGTGCTGCTCGCCTCCTATGTGCTGCCTATCCTGCCAATTCTCAATCCCCTGCCGCGATTTGCCGGCGTCAATTGGGCAATTGCTTTTACTCTCATGGGCATTCATACCGTGACGGCTATCATTATTGTCGGTAGCCTCTTGCTCTGGAGACCGGCTACCCCACGAATACAAAATTGATCATCAGCAGAGACGGGTACGTCAACTGCGGTCTGTTGCGCAAGCAATCCTTATTGGGTTCATACCCCGATATGCTTTCATCTTGCAGGTGCCAGTTTACATTGGGCGCCGCGAGGGTGTCGAATTGGCGAAACCTCATTCGACGTATAGGTGACACGGTGATGAAGCGGATGTGCCGCTCATCAAGCACCTGTCGTTGATCGTTACCACGTCACGTATTCACTACGTGCGAGTGAGGAGAGGTTTGACATGCAGTACGCTTTGTTGATCTATGGTGATGAAGTGGCCGATAGCCAGGCGAGTCAGCAAGAACAGGAAGCTGTATACGCCGCGTATAATGCCTTCGGCGAGCAGTACAAGAGCCAGATTACTGGCGGCGAGGCGCTGCTGCCCACCTCGTCTGCCACGACGGTGCGCGTGCGCGACGGCAAAACACTGACCACCGACGGCCCCTTCGCGGAGACAAAAGAACAGCTAGGCGGCTTCTATCTGGTGGATGCCAAAGACCTCGATGAAGCCATCCAGATTGCCGCCAGCATCCCCGGTGCCAGGAATGGCTCAATTGAGGTGCGCCCGGTGATGGTGTTCGGGTAGTTTTATTGTCCTCACCCCCAGCCCCTCTCCTGGCATGTGCCAGGAGAGGGGAGCAAAAGCGCAAGCTGCAAAGCGATGCTCCCTTCTCCCCGCAGGGAGAGGGGCCAGCGGTGAGGAATCTTTACGAGGCATGGGAGCAGATGGGAGAGCGCGTGACGACGGGCGCGAACGATCCGCATACAACCGGCGTTTCGCGCATCATCGAACAGACCTTCCGTGAGCAATCCGGACAGATGCTCGCCGCGTTGATCGCCACCACTGGTGATTTCACGCTGGCGGAGGATGCACTGCAAGATGCGGTGGTGCTGGCACTCCAACAATGGCCTGCGGAGAGCGTTCCACGCAATCCGGCGGCCTGGCTCCTTGCCGTCGCGCGGCGCAAGGCGATTGACCGTCTGCGCCGCAACGCCACCCTCGTCCGCAAACAACAAACACTTCAGGCGCTGGCTGAGCGCGAACAAGATGCCGTAGCGCAAGCGCCAGCCAGCGCAGACGATAGCGATGATACTGAAGATACCGACGGCGAGATACCGGATGAGCGGCTGAAGCTGCTCTTCACCTGTTGTCACCCGGCGCTGCCGTTGGAGGCGCGGGTGGCGTTGACCCTGCGTACGCTCGGCGGATTGACCACCGAAGAGATTGCCAGCGCCTTCCTGGTGCCAGTGCCGACGATGGCGCAGCGATTGGTGCGCGCGCAACGCAAGATACGCGACGCCGGTATCCCCTATCGTGTGCCGCCTGCGCATCTGCTTCCGGAGCGCATGGAGGGGCTGCTGGCCGTCCTCTACCTGATCTTCAACGAGGGCTATACCGCGACCAGCGGCGACGCGCTGATACGCCAGGAGCTATGCGCGGAGGCGATCCGGCTTGCGCGCGTGCTGGTGATGCTGTTGCAACGCGAGCAGATGCGTGACCAGGAACCGGAAGCGTTGGGGCTGCTGGCATTGATGTTGCTGCACCAATCGCGGCGGCTGGCGCGGATGGATGCGCACGGCGACCTCGTGCTGCTGGAAGATCAGGACCGCAGCCTCTGGAATCGCGCCGAAATCGCAGAAGGGCAGGCGCTGCTAGACCGCGCGCTGCATCTGCGCCATCCCGGCCCCTATCAGGTTCAGGCGGCGATCAGCGCGCTACACAGCCAGGCCGCGCAGCCATCCGAAACCGATTGGCGGCAGATTGCGCTGCTCTACACGCGGCTGGCGCAGATGACGCCCTCGCCGGTGATAGAATTGAACCAGGCGGTGGCCGTGGCGATGGTCGCAGGACCGGAGCAAGGGCTGGCGCTGCTGGATCAGTGTGGGCTGGCGCCAGCGCTCGACCACTACCATCTCTATCACGCGGCGCGCGCCGACCTGCTGCGCCGCGCAGGCCGCCATGACGAGGCGCGGGCCAGCTACGAGCGGGCGCTGGCGCTCTGCCAGAACACCATCGAGCGCCGCTTCCTGCAACGCCGCCTCAGCGAACTGGCGACCATGCGCCGCTGAGATGATAAAACAAGCGGGGAAATAGGCGCATAGGGACCAACGGTCTCTCCGGTCACCCCTCTCCCGCGCACGGGGGAGGGGCTGGGGGTGGGGGATTTCAACGTGGAGCTAGATACCTACTACATCTGCCTGCTGCGCAAGGGACCAAAATGGACGGCTGAGGAGACGCCGGAGCTTGCGGAATTGCAGCGGCAGCATATGGCGCATACGCAGCACAAAGTCTCGTCTGGCGCGGCAATTGCTGCCGGACCCATCAGCGATGAGAGCGACATTCGCGGCTTCAGCATCTTCCGCACGGCGACACTGGCCGAGGCACAGGCGCTGGCCGAAGCTGACCCCGCCGTCCGTGCCGGACGTTTCATCGTGGAGTTGCACGCCTGGCGCGTGCCGAAGGGCTATTTGCCAGCGCCGCTCACCGATGCGCTGCCAGGTGATAAAGCACAAGCGAATGACCAGGTGAACAACATGGAAGAGGAGAGCTGATGATGGAGACGAATACCAGTGCGGAGAATGGCGCCGTGGCGACCGCGCTGAGCGGTGTGATCGTGCGCGGCGAGCAGAACCTGCTGGCTGATACCAACAAGCCCGGACTCGCAGGGGCGCGTGCGGCGCTCGAAACGTTCTATTACGCTTTCAACAGCCGGTCGCCGGACCTCTACAAACAGATCTGGGCGGATGACCCTCTTGTCCAGGTCTATACTCCGGTTGGGGGCCTTGTCAGCAGCGCAAGCATCGCTGCGACCTCTGAGCGCATGCTCTCTGGGCCGGTGCGGGTACAGACCATGTTCAAGGACATCGTGGCCTATGTGACGCCTGAACTGGTTGTCTTCGCCGGGAGCGAACGTGGCGCCTACGCATCTGACAGCGAACAGGGAGCAACATCTGACCTCTCCGAGGTTCGTTCTATCTGCATCTTCCGCTTCATCCCCAAACAGGGCGGTTGGCGGCAGGTCTATCATCACGTGTCGCTCAATGACCCGGATCAACTCGCGCAGTATCAGCGCGTGGTGCGTGGCGCAGGCGCATAAGCAAAAGATAGGCAATAGCCACACGCTGCGCCCGGCGTGGTTCCCCCTCTCCTCGCGGGAGAGGGGGCTAGGGGGTGAGGTCTCATACCCCCGATGAATCGCGCTCTTTGAGCGCCTGAGCCGCTGCTTCGTCGTCCAGGTCGTCGTCGTCATCCATGCGCCCGGTGTAGGGGCCACCGATGCCCTGATGCAGCACGCGCAGCGAGAGCAGCGCGCAGCGCTGGCGGGCCGGGCCGATCTCCACGCCCAGCATATCGAGAACATCTTGCGGGGTCAGCGCGCGCAGTTCGTCTAGCGTCGCGTCTTCGATCTTCTCCGTCAGCATCGAGGCGGATGCCTGGCTGATGGCGCAGCCGCGCCCATTGAATCGCACCTCGGTGACGCGCCCATCGCGCACATTTAGATCAATGGCGATACGGTCGCCGCAGAGGGGATTCGTGTCGGCGGCATGGATATCCGGCTGCTCCAATGAACCGTGATTGCGCGGCTCACGGTAGTGGTCCAGGATATATTGGCGATAGAGATCGTCCATTGTTATCCCTCATGAGTGAGTAGCCCTCACCCCCAGCCCCTCTCCCGCGCACGGGGGAGGGGAGTCAAACGCCACCTGCCCCTAGTCCGCGTCGGCGGACTTCGCGGCGGCACGCCATCCAGGCGCGGTTTCAACCGCTGGCTACCACATGCCAGCTAGAGTGCGAATATCTCACGCGCCTGCATCAACCCCTCCGCCAGCGCATCTATCTCCGCTGCCGTGGTGTAGACATAGAAGCTGGCGCGCGCCGTCGCCGGAATGTGATAGCGTTCCATCAGCGGTTGCGCGCAGTGATGGCCCGCGCGCACCGCAACGCCGGCATTGTCGAGAATCGTCGCCAGGTCGTGCGCGTGAATGTCACCAAGCGTGAAGGAGCAGACGCCGCCGCGCCGTTCCGCTGGTGGACCGTAGACCGTGAGATCGGGCACTGCCGCCAGGCGTTCCAGCGCATAGGCCGTTAACGCCTGTTCATGCGCATGCACCTGCTCCATACCGAGCGCGCTGAGGTAGTCCACCGCCGCGCCCAGGCCCACCGCCTCGGTGATGGCTGGTGTGCCCGCCTCGAACTTCCACGGCAGATCGTTCCAGGTGGAGCTATGCAGACTCACCTCACGAATCATATCACCGCCGCCCAGAAACGGTGGCATCGCTTCCAGCAGTTCGCGCCGCGCCCAGAGAACGCCGATGCCACTTGGTCCCAGCATCTTGTGCCCGCTGAACGCCAGGAAGTCACAATCCAGCGCACGCACATCCACCGGCAGATGCGGCACACTCTGCGCGCCATCCAACAGCACGAGCGCGCCGACCGCATGCGCCTGCGCGATCATCTCGCGCACCGGCGGCAGCGTGCCCAGCACGTTCGACATCTGCGTCACGGCCACCAGCTTCGGGCGCTCCGTTTCCAGCAGGCGCGCATACGCCTCCTGATCGAGTTCGCCGCCATCGGTGACGGGGATATAGGCGAGGCGTGCGCCGGTGCGGGCGGCGATCAACTGCCAGGGGACGATATTGCTGTGATGCTCGATTTCGCTGAGCAGCACCACATCGCCGACTTTGAGGTTCGCGCCGCCCCAGCTATTGGCTACCAGATTGATGGATTCGGTAGTGTTGCGCGTCCAGACCACTTCGCGCACATTACGCGCGTTGATGAAACGCGCGACTTTCTTGCGCGCGCCCTCATAGGCGGCGGTCGCCTCTTCGCTCAGCGTATACGCCCCGCGATGGATGTTGGCGTAGGAGGTGCGCTGGAAGTTCTCCATCGCTTCCAGCACCTGGCGCGGCTTCTGTGCGGAGGCGGCGCTATCGAGGTAGACGAGCGGTTTGCCATGCACTTCGCGCGCCAGAATCGGGAAATCCTCACGCGGCGCAAGCGCAGCCAGCATTGACGGCTCCAACGTTTTCATCGCCTACCTCCTGAACTCGCCTATCATTAGTCTGTATCCACACACCGGAACGCGCCCCTCTGGCTCCCCTCTCCTCGCGGGAGAGGGGCCGGGGGTGAGGTCTCCTCTGGCTCCCCTCTCCCGTGCAGGGGGGAGGGGCTGGGGGTGGGGGCTACGCCTCTACGGTTTCTTCGCTGCCTTCGCTGGCTTCGAGGTCTTGAATCAGGCGCTCGTAGCCCTGCTTGTCCACTTCCAGCGCAAAGTCGCGGCCACCGCTCTTGACGATGCGGCCCTTATACATGACATGCACCACGTCCGGTGTGATGTAGTCGAGGATGCGCTGATAATGCGTGATAATCAGCACGCCGAGCTTCGGCCCGCGCAGCGCGTTGACGCCCTCGGAGACGATGCGCAGCGCATCCACGTCCAGGCCAGAGTCCGTCTCGTCGAGAATTGCCATGCTCGGCTCCAGCATCGCCATCTGAAGGATTTCGGCGCGCTTCTTCTCGCCGCCGGAGAACCCTTCGTTGATGTAGCGATTGACGAAGGTGTTGTCCACTTTTAGCAGGCGCATCTTCTCGTTGAGCATCTTGCGGAACTCAGCAGGCGGAATGCCCTTGCGCTTGGGCATCTGGCCGGTCGGCTCGGCAGGCGCGTTGGGATCGTAGCCCTCGCGTTTGGCTTCCAGCGCGCGCCGCAGGAAATTGCCGACGCTGACCCCCGGCACGGCGGAGGGATACTGGAAAGCGAGGAAAATGCCCATACGGGCGCGTTTATCTGGGGAAAGGTCGAGGATATTGATGCCATTGAAAAGAATCTCGCCCTGCGTCACCTCATATTTGGGATGCCCCATGACGACGTTCGCCAGCGTACTCTTGCCGGAGCCATTCGGCCCCATCAGCGCGTGCGTCTCGCCCTGCGTCACCGTCAGATTCACGCCGCGCAGAATCTCTTTGCCCTCCACATTTGCGTGCAGATCACGAATTACCAACTGCACCGGCTCAACGTGGCCGTTCTCTTTCTCCATAAGCCTTCGCTTGTCCTCCCGCCAGGGCTGGCGACATGTCTACACAGACAAGAATGTCCGCGCCACCAAACCCGCGCGTCTCTACTACAATATATGTGCTATCGCATTGCTATCGGCTGTGAGCAGCCGGAGCACGCAACGAATCGGCTAAAGCCGTTTATGGCCTTCAGGCCACTATTCATGCGCCGGCGCTTTAGTGCCGCGACCCCGCATTTCCCGCTCAAAAATGGAGGTGGGCCGTCTTGCACGCCCACCCCGTTGTTCCACTCGCCCGGCACCCGGCAGTTTTGCTTACGATTGCTCGCGGCGCTCTACACGCTCCACACGCTCCAACCGTTCCAGATGTTCCAGGCGCGGCGTGAACTTCACCAGGTGCGCCGTGCTGCCTGCAAACAGGTCTGATTGCTTGACCAGATCGGCCAGCGTAATGCTATCCAGCGTATTGACGATAGCATCGCGCACCTGCGACCAGAGATAGCGCGTCGAGCAGCCGTCGAGCCGGTCACAGATCACGCCCATTTCGCCCTCGGTGGCGCAGATCATCGGCGCCACCGGACCCTCCAGCGCGCGCACCACCTCGCCCATCCGGATCTCGTGCGGCGGGCGGCTCAGCCGGTAGCCACCATGCGCGCCACGGGTGGACTCCACCAGATGGTTCTCGCGCAGGCACTTCACCAACTGTTCCAGGTATTGCACTTTCAGTTCAAGCCCTTCGGCCTGACCAATCTCCGTCAGCGAACGGGCGCTACCACCATTGGCGTCATAGTGCCGCGCCAGGTCTACCATCAGGCGCACGCCGTATTCGCCACGGGTGGAAACTCGCAACATTACCGGCCTCCTCGCCCGCTGTCCCACCTAATTCCGACTCATGAACTCGGATATAACTATAGCACCGTCGAAGCTGACGGGTCAAGTTGGGTCAAGTTAGGCAGCGCATCTTCTTTGAATTATGAAGCACCCTGTAGACGGAGCAATGCGTGTTCGATGTATGGCCGGAACAATCCCTCGCCCAATTGACGGCAGAGGGCATGCGCCGCCTGAAAATGCTCGATGGCGGCGCGCGTATCGCCGCGTGTTTCGCACAGAAGCCCATACGCATAGTGCGTCTTGGCGACTGTGTGAGGATAGGGCATATGTTCTCCCAGCGTGATCGCCTGGCGGAGCGACGCTTCTGCTGTATCGTATTCGCCAACACTCATCGCCACCAGCGCCTGAACGCGCAGCACATCTACCAGTGCATTTCCTTGCCGCCCGCCAGTTGAACGAGTAAATGCTTCGCCGATGATGTGTTGCGCTCTCACCTGATCGCCTAATCCCAGATAGGCCCAGGCCAGGAATGGCAACATACCTGTCACATCGTTTTCCTGCTGTCCGGGGCGGTCTAGCCAGGGTTCCAGGCGGTCGCGCGCCACGGCAAAATTGCCTTCCAGTAGATCGCGCTCGGCTAAATTGGGTTGCGCCCAGCGAATGACATAGAGATTGTCCTCTTGAATCGCCGCTTCCACCGCTTCAAGTTCCAGGTAACGCCTGGTCTCCTCGCGGTTTCCCTGCGCCAGCGCCAGCAGGCCCAGACCAAGCGGTGGATAGAGCGATGCCCAGCAAGAGCCGATGGATCGCACTATCTCTGCGGCGCAGTCAAAGTCTTCGCGCGCCCGTTGCCAATCGCCCATCAGATAGATCAGTTCACCGTGTAGGAAGGTGAGATAGGCGATCACCACCGGCTGACCAATCTGGCGGGCAACGATCAATGCCCTCTCAAAGTAGATGGCCGCTTGTGCGTGTTCGCCCTGGATACGCTTGGTCATCGCCAATGCGCCGAGCACCTGGGAGAGTTGCCAGAGATCACCAGATCGTTCCGCGAAGCGAATGGCTCGTTCGAGCGCCTCTGCCGCTTGGCCTGTAAGACCCAAAGCGAGAAATGCCAGCCCTTGTTGCCGCTCCGCCACAGTCATCAGGTGATGATCTTCAGTGTCGTGGACGATACTTGCCGCCTGTTGTGCCGCTGCCAGTTGTTCGCTATTGCGCCCGCCGATATGAAATAACTCTGTTAGCGTGAGATAGAGACGCGCCTGATTGCGAGCAGACAAGCCACCTGCGACCAGGCGTTCCATATAGGATTGCAGGTGAGACAAGCCTTCATCTACCGCGCCATTGCCACTGTAGGCGTCCCCAAGTAGCGCCAGCGTTCTGCCCGCTCCTTCGAGATCAGAGACGGCGAGATCATAGGCAAGCGCAGGTTCCAGCACTGCGATGGCCGATGGATACTTTGCCTGTGCGATGAGTACCCCACCGATCTTTTCGCGCATGGCCGCCGCTTCAGCATTCTGCCCGGTGGATTCCTGCTGTTTCAACACTGCCCGATAATGCTGCTCGGCTTCTGCATACGCATGGAGCAGCAAGGCTTTGTCGCCAGCCTGTTCCAGATAGCGCATCGCTTTGGCCGCTTGCCCAGAGCGGGTGAAGTGATAGGCCAGTTGTTCCGGCGGTGTGCCTGGCTCGCGCTCCAACGCTTCGGCTATCTGCGTATGCAGCATCGCACGGTAGGCTGTGCCCAGATCACTTGTCATGACCTCTCTAATCAGGTCATGAGCAAATTCATAGCGCAGGTCATCCTGCGCTATCAGCAGGCGCACTTTGCAGGCCATATCCGCCGCGCGCATGATCTCACGCTCACTCCATCCCAGGCTAGCCATCACACTCACCAGGAGCAAACGTGGGATACGATGCCCAATCACCGCCGCAACGCCAAGCAGGTCTTGCGCTGCGCGTGGCAAAGCGGTCACGCGCTGGCGGATGCTCTGAGCAACGTCCCAGGGAATGTGCTCGTGTTTCTGTTCTTGATCCGATTTGTTCTCAGTGGCATCATCCCGAAGCGAGAGCGCCCAACTGACCAGAAAGAACGGCACGCCTCCCCCACGCTGAAATATCCGCTCGATTATCTCGGGGGACGCTGGCCGATCACCAATCAGTTCGGTTATCAGCAGGCGGGCCTCATCTTCTGCCAGCTCACCGATAGGGATTCGGCGGGCCAGCCCGTCGCGGGAGAGGTCCGCAAGCATGGTATGCAGTGGATGATGAAGATCGAGGTCGGTGTCGCGGTAGGCGCCCAGCATTACTAGCGGTACATCTTCGCGGGCACGGAGCAGACTGGTCAACAGGTCAAAGGTATCGGCGCCCGCCCATTGTAGATCATCCAGCGCCAGGAGCAAACCTGCTGGTCGGGCGACGTTTGCCAGGAAACGGCGGACAGCGCGGAACACGAGCCTCCGCTCCTGCTCAGGCGGCAACGCCCAATCTACCGGTGGAATGTGGGCCAATTCCGTCAACTCCGGCAAGAGCCGTATGAGCCAGCCGCACCCTTCCAGATCGGCGCAGAGTTGGTCTTGTGTCCGGCTACGCGCACAGCTTTCGAGCGCATCCAGCAATGGCGCATAGGGAGTTTGGCCAGCCAGCCGCTGGCAACTTCCCTGTAGGATAGACCATCCAGCGGCCTCAGCCTTTGTCATTGCTTCGTGCAGCAAGCGCGTCTTGCCGATTCCTGGCTCTCCGGCCAGCAAGTAGCAGGGAGGGCCGTTTCCGGATGTAAGCTGGCTCAATATGCTGAGTTCATGAGCGCGGCCAACGAAGGGGAGCGCCGCATGTTCGTGATGCTGTGCAGGGAGCGTGGAGCGGCTTAGACGTTGCGCGGCGCCCACCAGCAATGCGCGGTCGGCCTCTGAGAGCGCGAGCGCATCGGCCAGCAGCGCCGCCGTCGCAGGCAGAGGAAGCCGGACTCCGCGCTCCAACATGCCAATATAGCCGGTGCTATAGTGCGCCCGTGCCGCCAGTTCTTCCTGGGAAAGATGTGCCGCGCGGCGCAGGCGCTTGAGCAAGATGCCAAAGGCCGGCATTTGAGTTATGGCCATCGCTCACCTCTCCCCAGCCCACCGTCCAGGGATCGTCCGAACCTACGTTTCTATGGCTGCCTCCCTTTTCACCAGATGGCGGCATTGTATCATACGCATTTCCTCCTAGCCGCAAGGCAGCGGTAAGCGCAATGTAGAGGTGCATTCCAACAATCGGCGCCCGCTTCAGTTCGGAAATAGTGTGGGATTCAGTACGGATTGTTGCTGGTCTTCGGCTGCGACCCCGGCCATACTTTTCGTGCGAGGCGCGGCTTGTAGGGAACGTCACCCATAAAAGAAGCAAAGAGAAACAGGGCGCCCTATTTGCTCAATTTGCTCAATTTGCTCAATTCAGCCCAGCATAGTGAAGGGGGAGAACAAACGCATGGCGAACCAATCACAGACAATGGCCGAGACAACAGCTCAGGCCAGCTACGCCCATCCAGAAGTGCTGGTAGACACAGCATGGGTTGCGCAGCATCTCGATGACGCAAACGTGCGGATCATCGAAGCGGATGAAGACCCATTGCTCTATGAAATCGGCCACATTCGCAATGCCGTCAAGCTGGACTGGCACACCGATGTGCAGGACCCGGTGCGACGCGATTTCGTGAACAAAGCAGCTTTTGAGGCGCTGATGCGCCATTATGGCATCAGCAATGACACGATGGTCGTCTTCTATGGCGATAAGAACAACTGGTATGCGGCGTACAGCTTCTGGCTCTTCACGCTCTATGGCCATCGGGACGCCAGGATCATGAACGGCGGGCGCGCCAAATGGGAGGCGGAGAGTCGTGAGTACACCAAGACTATCCCACAGTTCGCGCCCACGACCTATCAGGCACAGAATCCGGATCTTACCATTCGCGCGTTTCGTTCGCAGGTGGAGCAGTGGTTGGAGCAGCCGGGCCACGCGCTGGTGGATGTGCGTTCAGCAGATGAGTACACCGGCAAGCTGATTCACATGGTGAACTATCCGCAGGAAGGCGCACAACGCGGCGGCCATATTCCCGGCGCGCAGAATATCCCCTGGGCGACGGCTGCCAATGCGGATGGCACCTTCAAATCATTTGAGGAGTTACAGGCGATCTATGGTGGCAAGAGCATTACGCCGGAGAAAGAGGTCATCGCCTATTGTCGCATCGGCGAGCGTTCGGCGCACACCTGGTTTGTGCTGACGCGGTTGCTCGGCTACCCCAATGTGCGCAACTACGATGGCTCCTGGACGGAATGGGGCAACCTCGTCGGAGCGCCCATTCACAAGGGCGAGCAACCATAACGCTTAGGCCGGGCAACCAGTGTGCGCCAGGATGACCAAATCCTGGCGCTGCCTGCAACGATTGAGGGGGAGTGACGCCGTGAGCATTGACCGCATTGACCGCGAGGCGAGTATACGCTTGCTGGTGGATCACTACGAACACCCGCGTAACCGTGAACCCATGCCAGAGGCAGACATCCAGGTGACGGGAGGGGACCCTGGCTGCGGGCATGAGTTCACCATGTATGCGCGCGTCACTCCCGATGGATACATCAATCGTGTGACATTTGAGGGCGAGGGATGTACTATCGCCATCGCCGCCGCCTCGTACCTCACCGATGTGGTCTGTGGCATGTCCCTGGCAGGGGTGGATGAGCTACCCTTCGATACGCTGATCGAGGCGCTTGGGCGTGAGGTCGTCCTCACGCGCCCGCTTTGTGCTACTCTTGCTCTTGGCACACTCAAACAGGGTGTGCATGAGTTTCGCATGCGACGCGCACGCGAACAGGCTGAGTAGTGAGCAAAGGGGAGCACAACGATGTATTTCCAGCAATTTCTCAACCGGCAGCACGGATGCGCGTCGTATCTCATCGCTTCACGCCAATCGCTTGATGCGGCGATAGTTGATCCTGGCATTGAGATCGAAGAGTACGAGGCTGTTTTACAAGAGCGTGGTTTCCGCCTGCGCTATGTGATTGATACCCACATCCACGCAGATCATGTGTCGGGCGCGCGCCGCCTTGCCGCTAATCATGAGGCGGAGCTATGCCTGCATCAGGCGGCGAACACCGCCTACACCTTTCTTCCGCTACATGATGGCGAGGAACTGGGGCTTGGGCAGATACGGCTGCGTGTCTGTCATACCCCAGGCCATCGCCCTGAACTGATTTCACTTCAGGTGTTAGACCTCGAACGCTGCGCTGAATCGCCGCTGGTGTTGACGGCAGATTCGCTGCTGGTGGGCGATATTGGGCGCCCAGACTTTGGCGGCGGCGATGCAGCGGCGCAGTACGAAAGTATCATGCGGCTGCTCGGCATGCCAGATTGGGTAGAGGTATTCCCAGGCCATTACGAGGGACCATGCGGGAACGATATGTGGGGTCGCGCCAGCACAACCATTGGCTTCGAGCGGCGCTATAATCCACTGGCACAGTTGGAACGCGATAGTTTTGTGACCACCCTGAGCCGCCATGTGCCCGCACGTCCCCTGAATATGACAGCTATCGAGGCGACAAATCGTGGCCTTGCAGAGATGCCCTGGGCGATGCTGACGACGGCCCCAACTGTGCCAGAGATCACCATTGACGAACTGGCCGCGCGCCTGCCAGATGTTTACCTGTTGGATGTGCGAGAGCCAGCGGAGTATGCGCGCGGCCATATTCCCGGCGCCATCAATCTGCCACAGGCTGAGCTGGCATCGCGGCTGGATGAGGTGCCACACGACCAACCGATCTTCGTCGTTTGCCGCAGTGGAGAGCGGTCGCGCCGTTCGTCGCAATTCCTGATGCAAGTTGGCATTTCAACGCCGGTAAATGTCGCTGGCGGCACCTCCGCCTGGGCGAAAGCTGGTCAACCATTGGAACGTTTGGAGCGTACTGAATGAATCTTTCGAGGATACATTGCCATCCCTCGATACAACCTAGATTCGAGTGACGACCATCCACAATGCGGCTGATGATTGGCGTAGGGCCGCACCAAGAAACGCCAGTTAAGTGAGGCATGTGCTATGTGGCCGCCCTCCTCCTATCATCAGCCGCCCACCCCGCCATCGGTTGGCCCAGCCAATCCTGTCAGCCCTCCGCCGTCCACCTCTGCGCCACCTGCTGTCGCAGACAAAGGCATGAACCGTAGTGGCGATGAATCTGCAAACGAAGCAAACTCGGCAGACCAGGAAGAAAGCGCCGGTTTCTTTCAGGCGCTCCGCCAGCAACTGATCTCAGTCAGAACGATGAGCCGGCCATTGCAGGTTGTGGTCGTGATTGCGTTTGCGCAACTTGGCATAGTCGCACTCTTGTTAGCGACGCAGGGCCTTCCGCAGCCTCAGATACCGGCAGGAATCTCCAGTAACTTGCCAGCAGCGCATCTCCCTCTTGGAGCCTTCGTGGTCATTGCGCTCTCTCTGGCTCTGGGGTGGTGCTTCATTCTTACGGGAGCGTTACGAGTACATTGGGGATTACGCCTTCCTGTGATTGCCCTGGTGACGGTTGCGCTCGGATATTATCCCGTTGTTCAACTGTACAGCGACAACGGCCTCACCGGCGAACCCTTTGTTACTGAGGTGCGGCTGGCCTGGGTGCAACTTGGCGTACTTGGATTGTTTTGGGTTTGGTCCGCTGGATTGCTGCTCATCAACAGACACCCACCCAACGGTATCGGAAACACAGGCGGACAGCAACATTCACCGAGCTTTCCAGTGCGTTCCTTCTGGCTTGTCTGCGCACTGCTGCTGATCTATGAGGGAGCAGCGCTCGGCGTCTGGCTCGCCTATCAACGGGCAGGAATACCATCCAGCGTAGGCGTCTTCGCTGACGCGCTGACCGGGCAAGTCTTTGTCCTCCCGCTCCTCCTGGCGGTCGTCATCTACTGGTCGAGTACCGACTTCATTGAATGGGGAGAAGTAGGAGTTCACGCCCTGCTCAGCATCATGCGTCGCGTGGAACGCAGGCGTACTAACCGAGCTAACCGTGCCAACAGGCCCTGGCTACTCATGGCTGTCACAGGCGTAGTAGCGACCGGCATCGTCATTGACGTGCTACGAGTCTATCAGGCAGGGGCTATCTTCGCCCTCTGGATTGCCTCTCTGATCGCACAGGTGCTGGTGCTGCTGGCGTATCTTGCGCGGATTGATGCGCACTGGCCTGAGCGAGTGCCCACCGCAGCGTTGTTAGCTGGGGTAGCCTTCATGTTTGGCGAGTTTGTTCTCGTCTATCCTCTGGGTGATCTGTTTGTCTCTTGGTGGGGGATGCCGGTAGCAAGCGCTGGGTCAATCCTAGGAGTCATGTTTGGTGTCTTGGTAAATGTTCTCAGCCTGACAATTGGCGCTGTCTTGCTGGCTCGTGGACGCCTGCTGCATCAGCGGGTGGCAGGAATAACCGGACTGTTTCTCATCGTTGCCACATTCCTGGTGATCGTGGGGAACGCGCACCTCGTGCTGGCGACTATCGGGCTAGGGATGCTGAATCCACCATTTCACCTGCTCGCAGGCTTCCGTTTGCTCGCCGCTCTTTGTACACTTGGCCTTATTGGCTGGCTTAGTATCCAACCTCAGCCGCGCTGGCATATCCGCCGCCTGTTGGCGATGATATTGCTGCTCCTGGCTGGCTTGCAGATGATCGAGTGGTCCTTCGATGTCGTGGCTGTGCAAACGGCATTCGGCAAGCTATCCGCTGTGGCCTTTGCGGCTGTTTTCCTTGTCGCAGTGTTCTGGGATGTGCTGACCTCTGGGGAGGAGATTACCAACGGCAATAGCCTGGCTTTTCCACGCGACGGACGTGTATTGCTCTATCTGGGATACACGATAGTGGCTTCGTCGGTCCTCTTGTACGCAGCTTCCGTCCAAGTATTAATAAGTGGTGCGCTCAGCGCAGACGCATTGAGCACCGATAACGATGCCGGGTTGGGGATATTGATCCTCGGCCTTCCGCTGGTCGGTCTCAGCCTGGCGCTTCGTCTTGGGCGCTGGCTGGCATTACAGCGATCAGCGGCGCGTCATGGACCATCTTCAATAGTGCCATCGCGTCCATCTCATCCTGTGGCTGCTTTACACACCGCTGGCAGGGTGCAAGCTGCTATTATAGGCAGTGGTATGAGCGTCATGTTGGTCATATTGGTTCTCACGATCTTTTGGGCGGTACCGCTAGCAGAAGGAAGCGCCAGGAATGTCCCTACACTTACGCCTTCCCCGAACGCAAAGTCTCTGCCAACGCCGCCAACTGTATCTCCATCTCCACAGGCGCCTTATCGGGCTTCCATACCTGGGCCAGGTTGTGATGGAGGTGGCGGACACTGGACGCTGGTCCCACCAGATGCAGAGACGCAATGCGAGGCAGCATGGACTCAGGTAGCGCTAAGCGCAAATGCCAGTGTCGTCTTGCAGTTTGTTCCGCCTGAGCAGCCGATTGCCAGTAACTATCAGGTAGCAGCACAGGTAGGTATGGGTAGCTTGTCATCGGGCTGCGCCGGCCTCATTACACGCGCGTCGGCTAAAGGATTCTACGAGGTAGATATCTGCACAGATGGCAGGTGGTTCGTCTTCGTCAACACAAGCTCAGCGCAACTCATCGGCCAGGGTACGACGTTGCCAGCAACGTCGTATACGCTGTCAGTTGACATGCGAGGCAACAACCTCACCGTATCTATCAATGGCGTGACTATGCCAGCCGTCTCAGATACAACGCTGGTTACGAGCGACTTTATTGGCGTGTCGCTCAACAACTTGGGCGACTCGGCAGGAACGGCGAGCGTGAGTGATTTCACCTACCAGCCGTTGCCTTGAAGTTCAGCACCCGCAATCAGGAAAACGGGTGCTGAACGTTTTAGATCCGAGAGATGCTGCATTCGCAGGCAGTTTTCTGAGGAATGCAGCCCTGCATGTGTGGTTATTCGTGGGCCAGCGCGTGTGCGATCTTAGGCAGCGACACGTCATAGCGATACTGGATGTTCATATGCGTGTCGTCGAACTCTTCATGTTCGAAGGCGATGCCGCGCGCCGCCAGACGTTTCGCCATCAGCCGCGCGCCATAGTGCAGCGAGAATTCGTCCTGCGTGCCGCAGTCCATGAAGAGCAGCCGCAGCTTGCGCAGATTCTCGCCGTAGCGATCCAGCAGTTCTGCCGGGTCCCATTCCAGCCAGCGCGCCCACACCTCCGGGATGCGCTCACAGGTATGCAGGTCCACCGGCAGGCCGATGCCCAGCGGCGCGGAGGCGTCCGGCGAATAACAGGCTGCCATCGCCAGGATGTTCAGCGCCGCGAAGTCTGAACTCTTCTTTTTCACCTGCGCCGCAAACTGTTCCCAGAACGCTTCCACGCCGCCAGCTTTGTTGATGCTGTTGCAGAACTTGGGGAAGTCCAGCCCATAGCATAGCTCGAAGAACATATCGCCACTATGGCAGGCCAGCGCGCCAAACACATCGGGGTGGCGCATACCCAGAATCATCGAGCCGTAGCCGCCGCTGGACTTGCCGAAGACGCCGCGCCCCTCCGGCGCCGCAATCGTGCGATAGTGCGCGTCCACATACGGGATGATCTCCTCAATGACGTAATCCTCATAGCGGCCCGTCGCAGCGGAGTTGATATACTGGCTGCCACCATAGCGTGTGAAGCAATCCGGCAGCACGAAGATGGCATGCGGCATACCGGCGGCGTAGAGGCGTTCGAGCCGCTGCTCCAGGTTGGGCTGCCAGGAATCCTCATTGAGTAGCATGATGCCTTTGCCGGTGAAGCCCGTCAGCCCCACGATCACTGGATAGCGCCGGTTGGAGGTTTCGTAGTCCGGCGGCAAGATGATGGGCAGGCGGCGGTTGGCGGGGTCGCCCAGCGGATTATCGGCCAGCACGTGGCTCTCTAAGACTGGCATCTCGATGGTAAGCGATGACATGGCGCAATCTTCCTCTCTGCTTTGATGAGGTGGATAGCGGTGCCGAAGGCACAACTACCCAATAGTATACGGCGTGGCCGTCTCGCTTTTTCAGGCTTTCGGGCTTTCAGGAGTGCTGGCTCAGTTGTTGGTAGCGAAAGCAATCTATCGTGTGATCGTTGACCATGCCCGTCGCCTGCATGAAGGCGTAGCAGATGGTCGCGCCGACGAATGAGCAGCCGCGCCGTTTGAGATCTTTGCTCAGCGCGCGTGACTCTGCTGTTTCGGCGGGAATCTCCGCTAGCGTGCGCCAGGCATTGATGCGCGGCTGGTCACCCACGAACTGCCAGAGATAGGTGTCGAAGCTGCCGAACGACTCGCGGATGGCGAGGACCGCCCGCGCGTTCTGGATGGCGGCGGCGATTTTGCCACGATTGCGGATGATGCCAGGGTCGGCCAGCAGTTGTTCCACTTTCTCCGGTCCATAGGTGGCGACGATGGCTGGATCGAACTGATCGAAGACCTCACGATAGCGTGCGCGCTTGCGCAAAATCGTTTCCCAACTCAGGCCAGCCTGCGCCCCCTCCAGCACCAGAAACTCAAAGAGCGCGCGGTCGTCGTGCAGCGGTGTGCCCCATTCCTCGTCGTGATAGCGAATGGCGAGGCCGCTCCTGGCCCACGCGCAGCGATGTGTTTCGGTTGTTGTATCGTCTTTAGTATCGTCATCTTTCCGTTCGGCGGACTCTTCGCCCATGAGACCCCTCGTTTCTCTCTTCTCGTCTATCTTCTCGCTGCCGTTCCCAGAAAATCACAGTATAATCAGACAGTCTTCTGAACATCGCTTTCGCCAATCCCTATGCTGAACTATATCAGGAGCAGGAGTGGATATTATGCCCAAAGACCCACAGATCTTTCGCGCGAAAAAGCAGGCTGGCGAGCCGATTGTAATGTTGACCTGCTATGACTTCCCCACGGCGCAACTGGAAGACGCGGCGGGCGTAGATATTATCTTCGTTGGTGATAGCGTCGGCACCAATATGCTGGGCTATGCGGCGGAGACCGAGGTGACGATGGCCGATATGCTGCATCACACGAGAGCGGTGCGGCGCGGCGTGGAACGCGCCTACCTGCTGGCGGACCTTCCCTATCGCGCCTATGAAACACCGCAGCTCGCCCTGGAAAACGCGCATCTGTTGCTGGCCGCCGGTGCTGACGGCGTGAAGCTAGAAGGTGGCGTGGACCAGGCGCCAATCGTAGCGGCGCTGGTGGCGGACGGTATCGCGGTCTGCGGCCACATCGGCTTCACGCCGCAGACGCTTGGCACGAAGGGGCGCATCCAGGGCAAGACGCTGGAGCAGGGGCAGGTTATCGTGCGCGCGGCGCAGGCGATGGAACGCGCGGGCGCTTTCCTGCTGGTGATGGAACTGGTGACTGAGCCGATCAGCCGTCTCATCACGGAACAACTGACTATTCCGACGATAGGCATCGGCTCCGGGCGCTACTGCGATGGGCAGGTGTTGGTCGTCACCGATCTCTTGGGCCTCTCCACCTTCGAGCGCAAACTCAACAAGCGCTATGAGAATCTGCATGAACGGGTTGGCACTGCGATGAGCCAGTATGTGCAGGAGGTGCGCGAGCGCCAGTTCCCGACCGAGGCCAATGCCTTCCAGAACATTAGCGAGGAAGAGGTGACGCAGCTACGCGCGTGGGTGCAGCGTGGCATGCCAGACGAGTGAGGTGAAACTATTGCTTCTCATGCTTCTCGGCGCGCCAATCCTCATAGTCGTAGGTGACAGCCTGCGCCATTGCCTTCGCCGCACTGTGCAGCCAGCCATCAGGTTGCCGCTCAAAATCGTCGAGAATTGCGGGCGCGGCGTCTGGCGTGCCAAGATGGGTGTTGGCAGTTTCCCAGCCCATCGCCGTGAGCAGCCGCGTTTCATCGCGGTCCGCCGCCAGCGCCGCCAGTTCCACCCGCGAGCAGTCCGGTGCGAGACGGCGAATGACCCAGCGTCCCTGCGGGCGCACAAAGGGATCGCTGGCGCGGACGGCGCGGCGCAGGATGGTCTTATAGGCGATCTTGCCAGGCTGCTGTTTCGCCGCCCAGTAGACGGCGGAGGGCAGCAGCGCCTTCGCCTCGCGCGCGATCTGCCCGCCCTGCCACTCCGCCAGTGCCACCCAACGTTGCCGTCCCAGGCTGCCCAGCCCGGCCAGACGGTGAACGACGCGATAGGCTGGATGCGGCTCCGGAAGTAACAATTCTAACGCATCCCTGGCATCCTGCCAATCTCCCTTATTCTGCACAGTCGTCAGGCTCGTCAGCTTCGCCCAGAAGGCTTTTGGTGCGCGCTCTTCGGTCATCGCCGCCGCGCGCAGCCAGCCATGTTCCGCCTCAAGGACAATGGGACGCCCGCCTGCCTGTAGCCCCTCGCGGTAGCCCTTGCAAATGGCTTCACAGGCGGCATGCCCGGCCAAACTGAGATGCCCCGCTTCGATGGCCAGCAGCGCGCTGGTCGCCAGCCTGACGAGATCATGGGTGTAGGGGAGTGGCGCCGTCTCATCGAAGTCATTGATGCCCCAGATGAGCCGCCCTTCAGCGTCGCGCCAGGTGCCGAAGTTCTCGACATGCAGATCACCGACCGCCAACACCTGCGGCGCGCTGACGAGCGATTGGCAGACCTCCGGCCAGACCTGTGCCCAGCGGTAAAAGGTGGCACGCAGAAACGGGAAGACGCCAGCCGCCATCTGCTGATGCTTCACCTCCAGGTCCGCCGCGATCACTGCGGTCTGCTCGCCAAGCCACGCCTCATATTGCTTCGTCGCGCGCTGTATTCGCATCTCGTGTTGCCCCACCAATCCCCACTTATTCCACCCGCTCGCCAAGATTCCATCCGCCGTCTTCCCGCAGCACGACATTATCTATCAGGCGGGCGGGACCGACACGCGCGGCAATCGCCAGCAGCGCCGGAGCATGCAGGTCGTCCAGCGTTTCGAGCGGCGCGAAGGTGTCGGGATGGCAGACATCGGCGTAGTCGAGCGTCGCGCGTGGCTCTGTGGCGATCACCCCAGCCATCGCCGCGCGCACCGCCGCGCTCCCCCCGGCTGGCTGCTCCGTAAACGCAGAGATACCGGCCTGAAGCGCGCGGTAAAGAACCGTCGCGGCGGCGCGGTCTTCTGCACCCAGGTAGCTGTTGCGGCTGCTCATCGCCAGCCCGTCGGCCTCGCGAATGGTCGGCATGATGCGCAGCGTCACCGGCGTGTTCAGATCGGCCACCATGCGGCGAATCACGGCGACCTGCTGAGCATCCTTCTGCCCGAAGTAGGCGCGCGTGGGGCGCACCATGTTGAAGAGCTTGAGGACGACCGTTGCCACGCCCCGGAAATGCCCCGGACGGCTCGCCGCTTCTAATCGCTCGGTGAGCAGCCCTGTTGGCTCGACATAGGTGGCAAAGCCAGCAGGATAGACCGTTTCCACAGTTGGTGTAAAAACGACATCAGCGCCGGCAGCCTCCAGCAGCGCTAGGTCGCCCGGCAGATTGCGCGGATAGCGCGAGAGGTCTTCCTGCGGGCCGAACTGCGTGGGGTTGACGAAGATGCTGACGACAACGGTGTCATTCTCGGCGCGGGCGCGGCGCACCAGCGAGAGATGCCCGGCATGCAGATAGCCCATCGTCGGCACGAATCCCACGCTGCCGCCATCCGCTTTCCAGCTCCCACGCTCCGCCGTCAGTTCTTCCAGGCTGCTTACAACCCGCATAATCCTCACCCCCGGCCCCTCTCCCCGCAGGGAGAGGGGAGTATGCGCACCATAGACTGGCGCATCGCATTGTATCACGGCGTGTGATACAGGCATGTTAGAGGCGCTGGCCGTAGGCATAGGTGAGCGGCAACTCGGCGCGCCAGCGCGGGTCAATCGCTTCTTCCCCCGCGACCTGGCAGGCGTGTTGATAGGCTTCTGGCGTCGCCACGCGCTGCGCGGAGACGAACGCGGCCAGCCCATCGAAGAGCGTCAGGCAGTGGATAGCGGTGAGGCGTCCGATCCAGCCATTCCACTGGCCCGCCGGCAACGCCACCATCCCTTTCTTGACGTTCGCCAGCCCGGCCTCCTGCAAGCTCAACCCCAGGCGACGGCTATAGAGCGGGTCTATCTCGCCGCGCACACACGCTTCGCAGACCCACGCGCTCAACTGCCGCAGGGCGGGGCTGCCTTCGCGCGGTGGCTCCGCCTCAATGATCTCGATCCAGCCACCCGGTCGTGTGACCCGCAGCATTTCTTGCAACAACACTGGCCAGCGTGCCACCGGCAGCAGCGTGACCATCTGATGGCGGTGCATGCGCACGAAATCGAACGAGGCATCGGCAAAAGGCAATGGCTCGAATGGATTGCCCAGCAGCGTATGGTGGTTGGCGGGGAGCATAGCGGCGGCAGCGGCATCATCAACGCGGAACGTGGTCAAATCGTAGCTGGTGACCCGCGCCTGCGGGAAGAGGCGCGCCATCGAGATGCCCCAATGCCCACGCCCGCAGCCTAGATGCAAGATGGCGTCTGGCTCGCCGTTGGCGGTGATGGGGGAACCATACTGGCCACCCAACACCTCTTTGATCAGATGCAATTGAATGTCGAAATGGTTGATGCCGCCGCCTGGTGTCACGCCACTGCTCCCCCTGAATATGCTGATGCTCTCTGTAGCCGCCGCTATTCTTTCTAACGAGTGATACCTACTGGTCCCATCAAAGCGTATCAGGTGGCTTCTGTAGGCGCTGGCGCGCGTTACGCCGGATAGCGCGCAGGCGTTTGAGCGAGTCCAGCAGATAGCGCGAGGCCGGCGATAGCCAGCGGTCATGCTGCATCTCTTCGTTAGGCTGGCCGGCGGTTGGCCCAGCCGCGCCATGTACGGAACGATGCGCCTGCACGGCGTGCAATACGCCCGGCAGGTCCACAGCGGTCTCGCGCTGGCCTGCCGCCCAGGAATTGATCTCTGCGCCCAGCAGCAAAATGAAGGCGAGGTAATAGAAGAACAGCAGAATGACTATCGCAAAACCGGCGACGCTGCCGTAGTCATCGGCATGCAGAAAGAGTCGCTCATAGAGCGGAAATAGCAACTCATAGGCAATCAACAGCACGGCGGCCACTAATGCGCCAATCCAGTTGCGCTGCCAGCTTTTCCAGCGGCTCAGGCGGTGTGGAACGAACATGTACGTTGCGCCGAAGAGCAAAAACGCCGCAAGAAAGCCAATGAGAATCCGGCTGGCGGTGAGGAATGAACCACCGATGGCGCTCTGCCGGTGTGGATCAAAGAGGGTGATGATATCGGCTGGAATGATGGAAATGAGGAAGAGGATCGGCAACAGCACCATATAAAGGAGCAGCATGCCGAACGCCATGCGGTTCTGCCGCAGCGGTGTGCGCCCGCGCAGGCGGAAGATGATGCCAAAACAGTTTTCCAGCGTCAGGAAGAGGCGCGAGCCGGTGATGAGCGAGGTGACGATACCAACAAGCAGCAGCGGCCCAACGCTGTGTCTCAGATGGGTGGTCACGCCATGCACAATAATCGTGCCGACATTCTGCGGCAGCGCGCCAGCAATGTACTGCTCCAGCGTTACCTCTGTCTGCGGCGAGATATAGTTGAGAAGAATCCCAAAGCCGGCGATCAGCAGCAGCAGGATGGGAAAGAGCGCCATTAGAAAGTTATAGGCCAGCAGTCCGGCAAGGTTGAAGATCCAGTCATTGTTGATCTTCTTCCAGAACGCCACAACGCCTGGGATGAATCCGCGCCGGTCTTGCGCTTCCTCATCGTCTCCGTGAGAGGCGAGCGTCACTGGCGTCACCGATGTTCGTGATGTTTCTGATCGCGCTTCGCCGCTGGATGTGCGTACAGCGGTCCCTGGCATGGGACTGTTCTCATTGACCGATGGCGTATCCATAAGTCGCCCTTTCTGCCGTGATCTTTCAATCATCTGGCTCTCTATCTTCCATATATGCGAGACAAGACCAGACGAGAACAACAATTCGCCTTGCTCCATTGCTACACATTTCTCGTGCCAGTTTGGTTATCCTCTCGTGACCATTTTCTGCCCATTTTCGCTCTTGAGCCAACACACGCCAAAAGTTTTGGTGGCTCCTCTACGTAGCCGCTAGATTGGCATACAAGATGCTCCGTATTCGCATATTCCACCGCTTTCGATAGCGGGGCGCCAGCCGCAAGGACATCTGCTTCGTGCCTCCCACAAAGGCTGACAAGGCTGTTGTCCTTCATTACACTGCTGTGCGCCAACGCCTGCAAAGTCAGGGAATTTAGAGACTGGCGCACTGTTGTCCAGCCGCAAGTGAAGGTGAGGAAACACTGGCGAAGGAGGGGGTATGGTTGATCGCACGAGGGGATATGTACGCACCGACACGCAATTCATCGAAGGGACTCCGGTGTTGGATGCCAGTGGTGAGCGTATCGGCAGTGTCAGCGAAGGCGCACCAAAGGGAGCGGATGGGGCGTATCTCATCGTTCGCCAGGGGCGCATCTTTGGCAAGGAGCTACCGATTCCGCGCGCCGCGATTGCAGGCTATGACGGCGACGGCATTCACCTGAAGCTCACCAAAGAGGAGATAAAGGAGCGCCAGCAGCTAATGCCTGCGCGCGCGAATGAGCTGGAACAAGCCAGCGCCGACCAGTGGATCGCCACTGAGCAAAATGCGCTCGCCGGTACTGCTGCGATGCTGCCCGGCGCCGGCCTTTCGTATCACCCCTTCACTCCTGAAGGGACCATGCTGCCGCCTGTTCCGCCGGCCAGCGCCAGCATGGTGAATCATATGCCAGCGGAGGAGGGGAATAGCAGCATGAGCTTCACAGACCCAAACCGCCCACTAGACGGAGACTCCAGCGAAGGAATGTATACGCCAGCACCGGTACAGACACAGACCTATCCTGCTACGGATGTGTCATCGGGAACAACAGCGGAGGAGAACGCTCAGCAAGACGCGCAAACGTCCACGAGCTTCGATCTGAGCCATCCGGGGGAGACCATGCGAGCTGCAGTGGATCAGATCCAACAGCGCGCCGGTGACGCAGCCGATCAGTTGAAGACACAGGCAGGCGCGGCAGTAGAGCAACTGAAAAATCAGGCGGGCGATACTGTCGAGAAGATCAAGACACAAGCCAACGATCAGCTCGATAACCAGATGACGCAGGCGGGTCTCAGCCTGGCGACGGTTGCCGATGCGGTTGATACCCTCAGCGACCAACTACGCCGGGGCAATCAAAAGCTGCTCGCCACCTATGCAGATCGCGCCGCTGGCCACGTGGATGAGTTGGCGACCTATCTGCGGCAGAGCGACCCCAACAAGGTGCTACATGACATCGAGGATTTTGCGCGTCGTGAACCTGCGCTGTTTCTGGCCGGCGCTTTTGCCATCGGTCTGCTGGGCACGCGCTTCCTGAAAAGCTCTAGCAGCCACGCCGAACAATAGAAGTCGTTGCCTATGGCGACTGGAGATTCTCCGGCGCTGGCCTGGTGGTGACATGTGCATCGCGCTGGTTTGGCCGGCAGGAAGAGGGAAGCGATGACGCAAACAGAGAATGAGGATCGTTCGCTCGGTGATCTGCTCACACGGTTGGTGACCGAAACGAGTACGCTCGTCCAGCGTGAAATAGACCTCGCGCGGACGGAAATGAGCCAGAAGGTTGCCCAGGTGAGCCGGGGCGCGCAAATGCTGGCAATCGGAAGCGCGCTGGTATATGCGGGACTCCTGGCGCTGCTGGCGACGGCAGTGGTGGCGCTGGTGCAGTATGTCGCGCTGCCCTGGTGGGTGGCGACGCTGGCGGTAGGCGGCTTCGTGCTGATTGTTGGCCTGCTGATCGTCGCAGGCGGACGCCATGCGCTGCGCATCCAGCAATTGGCGCCACAGAAGACGCTGCAAACGCTCAAAGATGATGCGGAATGGGCCAGCAAACAAGCCACAGGCCAGACACCACAAACGACCTGATTACATCCGAACGGCAGGTGAGATAGACGAAGATGGTTGATTCAGACACACCAAACAAACGGAGGGACAACGTGGACGAGATCCGGCAAGAGATACAGCAGATCCGCGATGAGATGGGCCAAACCATCGAGGCAATTCAGGAACGCATCAGCCCACAACATCTGATGGATCAGGCGCGCGAGGCGGTGTACGAGGTGACACATGGCGCGGCGGCGGATGTCGCGCAGTCTGCGCGCGATACAGCGGTCAGCGCTGGCTCGAAGGCGCTGGATATCGTGCGTGAGCATCCAATTCCGGTAGCAATGGCAGGTCTGGCCGCTGGCTGGCTTCTGACACACCGGCCCAATCCAGCGCAGGCCGGCCAGAAGGTGACAGAGGTGCGCGAGCAGATCGGCGGGACGGTTGGCGATGCCATGAACCGCGCGCAGGACACTGCCCAGCAGATTGGCACGCAGGCAGCGACCCAGGCCAACCGGGCTGGCGGACTATTGCAGCAGGCGATACGGGATAATCCACTGGCGGTGGGCGCGGCGGCGCTCGCTCTTGGGGCGGTCGTCGGCCTGGCAGTGCCACAGACCCAGCAGGAACATCAGTTGATGGGTCCGGCGCGCGACCGGTTCGTGGCCAAAGCGCAGGAAACCGCCCAGGATGTTGCGCAGCGAGCGCAGACGGCAGCGCAGGAGACGGCGCAGAAAGTGCAGCATGTCGCCCAGGAAGCGCGCGACGCCGCGCAACGCACTGCACAACAGGAAGGGCTGCTATAGCTTCATACCATCATAGCTTCACGCGAAAGTTCAATAGGTCGCCAAGAGGTGAAATCATGCGCCTCTTGGTGATTTGTCTATCCAGGGGGTTACTGTGTCTTGACACCGACGATCTGATCTACCAGAGCCAGCAAGAAAAAGATCGCTTGAGGTCCGCTCCAGTAGCATGCGCTGGTCTGCTGATAGACAAAGCAGGTATACTGTGGAGGCGAAAGGGGAACGATACGCATGCACTCTGCTGATAGACCTGATACAACCGTTGACGCGCTGACCGCGCCCGCAGCCAACCCCAGGCGCAGGCTGTCGCGCCGGTGGCTCGTGGCGCTTGCCATTCTCGTTGTCCTTGCCATTCTTGCGCTGCTCATCGGCGGCCTCGTTCGCTACCAGGCGCCCACCAGCATGGCAAAGACGTACTTCACAGATGTGTTCGTCAGCGGCAACACGTCTGGCGCGACAGCGATGATCTGCTCTAACGCCAATACTACCGACAGCTCCCAGCCCAATAATTTGATGACTATCGCCGGCGACGCGCAGCAACTCAAAGGAACTGTCACCTTCGATATCAGCAGATTGCAGTACGATCTCACCAGCGAGGGCCTGACGACGGCTCAGGTGCATATCTCTGGGCCGGTGCGTGTCAAGACCAGCATCCTCGGCCTGGGTGTTGATACCAACCTGGACGCAACAATGCAACTCAACGCCAGCGCCCTCGGCTGGTGCATCACCAGCGGGCATATCTCCCTCGCGCTGCCGCTGACCAGCGTGCCGTGATTGAAATGCCCACTATCATCACTAACACAAGGAACATGTCATGAATATATTTGCACGAGAACTCGTATCTATCCTGGGGCAGCATGGGAAAGAACTGAGCAATCTCTTTGGACTACGGAACAGGCAGTTTCAGATATTGCCGAGCAAAGTAACGCGGCTGAAACGGTCTCTTTCCGAGGACATCACAGCGACATTGAGTTCAGATGAACTGGAGCTATTGCAGGAGTGGGTTCCGCTGGATGAGGCCGGACTGGAGATGCGCCGTCTGCGCGCTGCGCTAGTCGCTGAGACGATTCACCGGCTGTTGGCAGGGCGCATGGATAGGACAAGCGCGCAGCAGGTGGGGGAGTTGGTACTGGCGCTGTTGCTCGCGAAAACTGGCGATGAAGCGATGCAGATGAACGAGACAATTTTGCAGAATGTCCGTGGGAGCCTCGGCGACCTGGCGCCATCCAACATGGCCGATGGGACGATACGGGGCATCACCGGTGAGCGACTGCTACCAGGCGGCGAACTCGGTGATGGGACGGCTGAGCGGATACAGTATGTACTCGATCCCGCCGCCGAAACGTATGCCCAGGGGACACTCTGGCTGGAGGTGGCGCGCAACACCGAGAGCCGCAGTGAGCAGGTGGGCTACCTGGCACTGGCATCTACCTTGCTCGACCGCGCCCGCACGCTGGCCAGGGGCATTCCATCGTTTGCCGAGGGATCAGACCTCGATGAACTGTTGGTAGCCATCAGCGCCGCTGAGAACGATCTTGACCTGCTTCGCTGACACTACCAGCTGCTCAGATAACTCCCGCCACTGATGTACTAGCGGGCGAAGAGGTGCCCAACAACGAAGACTAGCGTAGGGAGAAATAGCCCAACAACTGCGCCGGCGACACAGAATATGGCGTTGATGGCGATGTTAGCCAGCGCGGCTCGCTGTTCCGAGCGGCGATAGTGCTTCAGCATCGCGCCATCCAGCATGCGCAAGATGTCGGGGTGGTCGCCCAACCACTTTTCGACCACGGCAATTTGTCCTGCAATGGAGATGTTAAAGCCATCGAGTTGTCCGACGAGCGCATCCGCCGCTGTTCCCGGAACAGGCGAAGATGGGCTTGCGCCGCGCACTGGACGAAGACCACCGGATGTTGACGGACTCTTCTCTTTCGCCTCTTCAATCATCGCTAATTTGCCTGCTTCGCTCAGACCAAGAAGCAGTGGCGATTGGCTGGAATGTGACATATGGCAACTCCTGAAATCACTTGAAATCACTACGCCCCATAGACGATGGCGCAGGCCCAATAAATCGGGTGGGCGTAGGGTGGCCTGCCTCGATTGGCATTGTTCAATCGGCTAACGTGATTCAGCACCTCAGCGGCAGTCATGCGCAGCGTTCCGACAGTATCATCCAGACTACTATTGTCAGGCATATCAGCATCAGCGGTATCAGGTGTGGCGACGCCAGTGACGCCGCGTACTGCCACTGTCGCCTCATCTGCCTCATCTGCCTCATCTGTCTCATCTGTCTCATCTGTCTCATTCACCCCATCTTCAGGCGTCGTCATATCGCTGCCCCCGCGAGCCGAGCGGATGCCCTTTAGTCCAGTTTTAACTACCCGCTTCACCTCATCAGTAGATGCCTCACGCAACCAACGCGCAGCCTGACGCAATGCCCGTGCCGGAGTGATCGCTGAGTTGGCTAGCATTTCCTGATGAAAACGCAGCATCAAGAGGAAGGTGGCACGGTCGTCTACTGGCCAGAGTGTCGCCAGCGCAGCGGGTGAACCTGCCTGTAATACCCCAGCGGCGAAACTGCCCAGTTCGTCAGGTGCAACCTTCAGGTCGCCCAGACCAGTGACGCACCCAGCAGCAGAGAAACAGCGTGTCCCCATGAGCAGTTGCTCTCGTTGTAGGTCTGCCAAAGTCAGCCATTCACCATAGGCCAGTACCATGAAACAACGCTGTGGATCAGCGGGATCACTATGGCCGTGACTGGCAACCTCCACCAACGCGCCAAGCTTGCGGGCGCGAATATCCGCCAGCGTCTCCAAGAAGAGCTTGCGTGTCGCCTCCTCATGCAGCAGCGACCGGCTCTCGCGTCGCCCCGCTCGACGACCCAGCAAGGCATTGGCTTCAGCCTCTTTGGCAGCCCACGGAAGATCGGGGTCGCGCGTTGGGCGAGGATTGCCGACACTGATTATTGGCCCATTTTGGGGCAGCCCCTCAGCGGTTTTGCGAGCAGCAGCAAGCACCCGCGCGTTTGGCTGGAGTGTGAGTTCGCAGGTTTCGGCGAAGGGAACGAGCGCACCAGTGAGCGGATGGGAAACGCTAGCTGCATGAAGCGGTAGCACACCCAGCCGGCCACAGGGAATGAGGGCGATAGGCTGGTCGGGTGAGCGCAGGCCCAGTTGATCCAACGCTTCACGTAATGGGCGCATCGCTGCATCGCTGAGTTCTGGGAGCAACGTCTCCAGTTCGGCCTCAAGGAAGAACCAATCGAGGTCGCCAGAGAGTACGCTCTGCGCCAGCGCTGTACCTAGCGGCATTGTCATACGTTCACGCAGTGCCTTTGCCCATGCCTGCTCGGCAAGAGACCCGCCAGAGAGAATATCTGCTTCGTCGCGCCAAGCAGCAATGGTACGCTCCATACTCATTTTCAGGGTGCCATAGTGCGCTGGAATAACCTCTGCTACATCACATAATGGCATTGTCTGTATTCGCGCCCATTCCTCTGCGCTATCTATGTGCTGGAGCCAGTACATGAGAGCACTTGTTGCCAGATGCTCTAGCGCCAACCGCAAACCACCAATGGGAACCCCCTGCTCATCGTACTGTACCAGCCAGGTGTCTACCGTCTGCCAGGTGAGGCGTGGCAAGGGAATAATGATCGGCGTTCGTCGTTCAGTATTGGGCACAGTATTGGGTGGTAAGATGCAGGCGAACCCTGTCTGATCGGTCGCGGCCAAGTAGACCAGCGTCTGCTCTGGCGCTGGCGCACTGGCGATTGTGGTGTAGTCTGGTTCACTGGGCAGAAAATCTGGATAACAATGGGCACGAATAGCCTCGCGCACTGCCAGGAAGTGATCGCGCGCACTCCGCATCTGTCTGCGATCATCCGCTGCACGCGCCTGGTTGAGTTGTTGACGAGCATCGAGATATGCGCTCTGATGCTCTTCGCAAACAGGACTCAGCGAAATGCCTACAATGGCCAGCGCCTCAGAGAGCGCCTGCGCACGTCCTGCCTCCAACGCGGTAATTGCCTCATCTAGCCGACCAAGTTGCCAAAGGCACCAGGCGTCATGAGCATACAGTTCACGGACGGTGGCTTGCTCGCCTTGCAGGCTGGTTCTACTCTTGACATCGCTGGTCAGCCAGCCCATCTCTGCCTGGGCATGGCGCCCCTCTAAAAAAGCGTTGTGAGCCATCTCCAGCGCGTCCTTACGTGCAAGGGAGTCGCCTTCAGCTTCGGCATCTCTGGCCAGACCAGTAAGCGCCAGCCAGGCTAGATTCAGTTGCGTATTGCGGAAATTGATCGGAAAATCAGCCAACGTGTAGACACGTAATGCCTCGTGATAGCACCGTATTGCTTCTTGCAGGGAGCTACGGTCGTAGTCAGCTAGCTCATTCTGATAGAGATGGCCCAGGTTGTACTGCGTTTGAGCATATTGTTGGGGATAATCGGTCGGGGTACGCACCCGCAACGCTTCGCGATAACAGACGATGGCGGTCTCCAAATTGTCCTTCCGATTGCCCGCCAGCCGCTCGCTGTAGACATTGCCACGGTTGTTCTGGATAGCGGCGTAGGTTTCCGGGAAATTAGCCAGGGTAATGACTTGCAACGCCTTTTCATAACAGACAATCGCGGCTTCCAGATTGTCATATCGGTCGCCTGCCATCCGATCATGATAGACGAGACCAAGATTATTCTGGGTCATCGCATAATCCAGAGGAGCGGCAGCCAACGTCCGAACCCGTAATGCTTCATGGAAACACGTAATCGCAGCTTCCAGATTGTCACGCCGGTCGCCCGCCAGCCTGTGCCGATAGGTAACGCCTAGATTATTCTGGGTGGCAGCATATTGTTGGGGAAAGTTGGCCAATGTGCGCACCCGGAGCGCCTCGCGGAAGCAGGCGATAGATTCCTCGAGATTGTCACGCCGGTCGCCCGCCAGCCGCTCGCGGTACGTGATGCCAAGATTGTTCTGGGTCATCGCATAGTCTTCAGGGAAGTTGGTCAACGTCCGCGCCCGTAACGCATCTCTGTAGCAGACGATAGCCTCTTCCAGGTTATCACGCCGATTGCCTGCGCTCCATTTGCCGTATGTGTTGCCGAGGTTGTGTTGGATCATGGCATATTGGTAGGGAAATTGCTCAAACAGGTAGATTGCCCGTGCAGTAATCAGTGCTTGTAGCGCTTCTGTAAATCCTTCTGTCTGTGATACGTGGGGGTCTTCGGTGATGGCAACGCTCAGATTGTTCGCCAGGCTTGCCAGAGCCGCCTGTGGCACAGCAGGATCATCTACCGCCCGCTGATACGCCGCACGCAGGAGGGTTAATCGCTCTGCTGCTGATTGGCTCGGGTGGTCTGAGTCAAGCAGATGTTCGTACTGTGCGAGTACAGTCTCCAGCCAGTTCGGCAGATCCAATGAGAAGCCGCCATACTCATTGACATAGCTGTCACGGATCGCCTGGATTGTGCCGCCTCGCGCCCGGATATCACTGAGCAGGCGCTGTGCCCTACGGATAACCGTTTCTCCAGGCGCTCCATAATTCAGCCAGAGGAGTTCGCGCAAAATCGCGTCACTCTCGGCGGAGAGCAGTTCAGGGTGTGCCTCCAGAAATCGTCGTTCTTCCCTGTGGGAGCGAGGCGTGAGCCAGTCAATGAGTGGCTCTTTCAAAGGGCTGACATCAGGAGCCTGTTCTGCCGCGACTGCCTGCCGTAGCGCCGCGTCTGCCTCAGCCCAGGCATCGGCGATACCCACCTCGCGGCAGCGTTGCAACAGCCGGCGATTCCATTCCAGCGTGCGCACGCTTTTCTCGTTTCCATTGGCTCGTTGTAGTTTGAGGGACTCACCCAACAACTGGTCGGCGGTCAGCGATAGGAGCAATGCTTGATCGCCTTCGAGGATCTTGCGCTTCTCCTCCCATCTAGGAGGTTTATTGACGAAAATGTCGAGCGCCTGCATGACGGCGTTGCGATCAGCATCATCCACTGGTTGAGAGCGGGCAGGCGCAGAATCATCGCGCTGGTTGGTCTCAGGAGCATCATGGGCCGATTGCATGACATGCAGAAATGCCTCGAACTCGACCCAGGCATCGGCGATGCCAATCTCGCGGCAGCGCCGTAGAAGTGTACGGTGAAGTGCAGCATAGTCTGCGAGAGGGCGTTCATTTTCGTCAGCGCTCGTCTGAAAGTTTTCGATCAAACGTGTCAGCGCATCGTCGGCCAGTTCCGAGAGCAGCAATTCCTGTTCGCGTTCAATGATTCCTGGCTTTGCTGCCCAATCATGGGTGCCTAGTAATAGTCCGATTGCCTCAGCGACAACTTCGAGTCCAGAGTCGCCATGATTGCCATGATTGGCGCTTGTTGAGTTATTCACTGCTTTTTCACCTTCTTGAATAATCGTCTCTAGCTACCATGACAATCCAGCATACGGGCAGTAAACCCAATGATATGGCATTTCAGGCGTATGACCGGATACCAACAGCCAGGCATCATCTGGCTATGAGTCAGTGTATCAGGAAGATGGCACGTTTTCCACTACATTGCTATGAAGAGAGCGGTGTTTATCATACGAAAGTATACGAAGAGAGAACGACCTCCCTTTCCTCTTGTACCTCGCGCACATTTGCCCCTTGACAATCCTCTCCCATTTGGGTAGTCTTTGATTGACTTGCAAGTCAATCAACAAACACCACAGCAAGAGAGAGAGCATATATCATGACAACGCACAACACCACTGGCGCGCACCAGACACCTGAGCCAGCGCAACCAGCGGAAACCACCATGACAGCGCAGACACCGGCGCAAGCTGACGCGCATGGCGCAGAGAGTGAGGCATGGCTGCCGCAATTCACGCGGCGCGAGGTCGTCTTTACGATGGCGGGCGTGCTGCTCATCATGCTGCTGGCCTCGCTGGACCAGACCATCGTGGCTACGGCGCTGCCGCGCATCATTGGCGAACTGCATGGCTTCGACCGCTACGCCTGGGTCGCCACCGCCTATCTGCTGACCGAGACGATCACCGTGCCGATCTATGGCAAGCTCTCGGACCTCTGGGGACGCAAGCCGATCTTTCTCTTTGGCCTCGTCGTCTTCCTCACCGGCTCCGCGCTCTCCGGCGCCGCGCCAACGATGAATGCGCTGATCGCCTTCCGCGCGCTACAAGGGTTGGGGTCCGGCGCGCTGTTGCCGATTGCCACGGCAGTCACTGGCGACCTCTTCTCACCGCGCGAACGCGGCAAGTGGCAGGGCATCACTGGCAGCGTCTTTGCGCTCTCCTCGATTCTTGGGCCGCTCCTGGGCGGCTGGATCACCGATCACGCCACCTGGCGGTTGATCTTCTATGTCAACATGCCGGTTGGGATCGTTGCGCTGCTGGTCTTGATCTTCGTCATGCCAACGATTCGCGGCAGCCGTCAGGCGCGGGTGGATGTTATTGGTGCGCTGCTGCTGGCGGCTGGCACGACCCCGCTGCTACTCGGTTTCACCTGGGCCGGTTCGCGCTATGACTGGCTCTCGCCGCAGATTCTCGGTCTCTTCGCCGGTGCGCTGGCGCTGCTGGCGGCGCTGATCGTCTATGAGGCGCGGCTGGAACGGCGCGGACAGGAGCCGATCATTGCGCCCAGCCTCTTCACCGGCAGCATGCGTATCTTTGGTGTTTCGGCGCTGGTCTCGGCGATTGCCGGACTGGGGATTTTCGGCGCGTCGTTCTATATCCCGCTCTTTGTGCAGGGCGTCATCGGCGCCACCGTCACCAATAGCGGCCTGATTCTGACGCCGCTCATCATCACGGCAATGGTTGGCAGCGTCACCGGCGGCATGCTCATTACGCTGACAGGGCGCTATAAGTTCGTGGCGCTGGCGGGGCTGCTCATCAGCATTGCGGGGGCGCTGCTGCTGGTGCGACTGGATGTCCATTCCAGCAATGCCGATGTCGTCTGGGCGATGCTGGTGTTGGGGGTAGGCATCGGCTCCGGTATCTCGGTCTATACGGTGATTGTGCAAAACGCGCTGCCGGGCCGTATTGGGCAGGCAACCTCGGCGCTGGTCTTCTTCCGCCAGATCGGCGGGACGATTGGGCTGGCGGCGATGGGTTCGGTCCTCAGTGCCGCCTATCTGCCTGCCTTCAACGCCGCGCTGCCGCCAGCGTTGCGAGAACAGGCGTCCGGTAGACTTGTCGCGGCGTTCGCCAGCCCGCAGACCTTGCTCTCGCCGGGCGCGCTGGCGCAGATGCGCGCGGCTGCCGCTGCGTATGGCCCGCAGGGGCTGGCCGCGCTCGATGCCATCCTGTACGCGGTGAAGCAGGGATTGGCGACCAGCCTGCATCAGGTGTTTCTTGTGGCGCTCGGCGTCTTCATCGTTGGCTTCTGCTGCGCGCTGGCGCTGAAAGAAATCCCCCTACGCGAGCGGAAGAAAGCTCCGGCTACTCCCTAAAGAACTCAATCAGCACGGGCGCCATTGCTTCGTCGGCGACGTTGTGCGGCTGACCGGCGATGGTCTGGCGTGTGGCGTTGGGCAGCGCCGCCGCTGTGGCATCGGCGGCGGCGGTGAGCCAGGGCGTCTGGCCGCCGTCTATTACCAGCGTCGGAACGGAGATGGTGGCGAGCCGTTCTTTGGGGAATGCGAAGCCGTCGGTCATGATGGCGTCGTAGATGAGCGTGTGTGCCAGCGCCTCCTGCATTGGCCACCAGGGCTGTGTGCGCATCTGCGCGACAAATCCGGCGGGCATCCCCACCGCCTCCGTCATCCAGAGCGCCACCATGTCGCCACGCCGGTCCTCTGCCAGCAGCGTGTTCAGTTGCTCCAGATAATCAGGGGGCAAGGGTGGGCGGCTGTTGTCAACGAAATACGGTGGCTCCCAAACGGCAAGCTTCTTGATCTTGGGCGCGAGTCCGCTGGCCGCCGCATTCAGCGCCAGCATCCCTAGACCGGAGGTGCCATAGACATATGCCGAGCCACCGGCGGCGGTGATGAGCGCGTCAATATCTTCGATCTCGCGCTGCGTGGCGTAGGGCGGCGTAAATCCGCTTTCGCCATGTCCACGCCGGTCTATGTTATACACGGTGAAGTGATCTGCGAGCAGGCGAGCCAGCCCTGCCTGCTGCGAGCGGTCGCCCAGCACGCCGCCGATGACGATGACCGCCGGCCCCGCGCCTGACTGTTCGTAGGCGATGGTTGTGCCGTCTTTCGAGGTGACGGTTGGCATGCGATGCTCCTATTCTCTCTATCTCTCTATTGCATGAGGCATTCTGAAAGCGCCGCGCGCCTATGCCGGATGCTCCACCGTATAGTGTGTTAGCACAACGCCGGAAGGGATGGGTTTTGCCTCGACGAGCCGCAGATTGAGTGGCACCCCATCTGCGAATACCTTCTTGCCGCCTCCCAGCACGAGCGGATAGATGAGCAGATAATACTCATCCACCAGATCGTGCTGTGCCAGCGTGTGAACGAGCGCACTGCTGCCGTCAATGACAATGTTTTTGCCGGGCTGCGCCTTCAGCGCGCGTATTTCCTCCACCACGTTGCCGCTGATGAGGGTGGAATTGCGCCAGGCGCCGGCGGAGGTCAGGGTGGTGGAGACCACATACTTCGGCATCGCGTTCATCGTGTCGCCGAAGGGATCACCTGGCGCCATCGGCTCAAAAGCGCCGCCGTGAATTTGCCATGTCTTGCGCCCGAGGAGAAAGGCGTCGCTCTCGCTCATCACCTCCGCGAAGTGCGCACCGATGTCGTCATGCCAGTAGGGCCATGTCCACCCGCCCTGTGTGAAACCGCCCTCGGTATCCTCATCTTTGCCACCCGGCGCCTGGATGACTCCATCCAGCGACATAAACTCTGAAACGATGATCTTGCGCATCGTGGTGTCTCCTGTTCTGCTCGTTGATTCGTATGTCTCGTATGTACTCGTATGATCGGCTGTCAAACCGGCGTAGGCGCTATCTGCGGCCTTCGCGCAGTTGACTGATGGCGTTGGCGATGCGCCGCTGCCGTGTCTCGGCGGTTTTGGCGCTCTCGATGGACTGGACATATTGCTGCTTGTGGCTGTAGGACATCTTCTCGAACGCCTGCTTTGCCTCGGCGTCGTGGTCGAGCGCCTCAGCAAAGTCCGGCGGCGGCGTCACCTCACGCGGCGCAGTGTCGAGTTCGAGGGTGACGTCCACCTCATCACCAGCGGCGACCCCGGCCCGTTCGCGCACCTCCGCGCTGACCGGCAGCATGAAGACGCCTCCCATCGGGGCCACCGTGCTGCGATAGGTGTAGCCATTGATGGTCACGCTGACCGCTGGCCGTTTACTCGATCCGAGGCCGGAGACGATCTCCGGAGGTACCTGAATGCCGGTTGCGGTCTTGCCGCTCTGCTGGATGGTGGCTTGAAATTTCATGGTTTCACTCCCCAGGGAAGATGTATCTAGGAGAACAGCCGGTCAAGCCATGCCTGCCACGCCTGTTCATTCTCTTGTTGATCCACATTTTCGGTAAAGAGATGGTGCCCGGCGACCATCACGCCCTGGATACCGCGCAGGAAACGATACAGCGCATCATTCGTGCGCACGCCTAACGTCTGCGCGTTGACGAAATAGACCACACCCTCGATAGGCGGCAGCCCCTCCGGCGTGAACCGCACGGCATCGCCAGCAGCGACCATGCCAACGGAAAGGCCGAGCGCGGCGTCCAGTGTCGCCCAGGCGCGTTGCCAATCGCTCACCGGCGGGCCAAATACCGTGATGGGTGTGGCGCTGCGGCCAGCAAAATAGGTAAGGTATGCGCCGAGCGTATGGAAGAACATCTCGCCGCCCTGCATCATCGCCTCATACTCGTCTTCCCAGTCGTCGCCGGGGAGGAAGCCGCTGGTCACGAGGCGTAGCGTCGCGCCGCCGCCCGCACGCGCCTCGATCTGGAACTCATAGGCGACGAAACGCCCATCCGCAGCCTTGTCGCTCTGGTAGGCGAAGCGCTTGAGCGGTTCCCATGCCGTGATGGTGAGTTCAGGTGTATAGCCGCCAAAAGCCGTCCGCACGACGCCGCCTACGCCCGGCTCAACCTCGTTGCGTCCCATGAACCAGGAGGTGATACCGGGTCCGGTGGCAATCGCCTGCCAGATTTCTTCTAAGGAGGCGTCAACCGTCATCTCGTTGGTGATCTCGAATTCGCGGCCCACCTCATGCCTCCTTTAGTGGCTCTGGTGCATCTGGTGCATCTATCGTAGTTGCCCCGGCGTTGACCGTATTGGCATTGTTCTCTGGTGGAATGCTGGGATGGATGGCGACGATGACCCGGTGAGTGCGCCCGTGCGTCGCCGTCTCATTGTGATATTTGCCAACCAGCGCAATCACGGCGTTCGCCAGTTCTTCAGCGAAGGCGGCGCGCTCAGCCGCCGAGGCGAAGCGTACTTCGCCCTCCATCGCAAAGGTGGCGACGCGCTTCTGCGCCCGCGCCGCACCGGTGATGAGCGCGCCGACATCGCGCACCAGTCGCGCCGCAACGGCGAGCAGCCAGCTTGCGGAGAGGCGATCCGGCGCGCGAGCGGGGTCCGGCTGCACGGCGGCGAGCGCCTGCGGTGAGATCACATAGGATGCCGCCGTCGCGCGCAGCACCCGCTCGATGGCGTTGCCCTTGCGGCGCTCATCCACCAGCTTCACCAGCCCATGCCGTTCCAGCGTTTTCAGGTGATAGTTCACCTGCTGCCGGGGCAAGCCGATTTTAGCGGCCAGCGTGGTCGCGGAGCCAGGTTCCGCCAGCTCTGCCAGCAGCCGTGTGCGCACAGGATCGAGCGACACTTCGGCGGCTTCTGGATTTTCGATCACAGCGATGTCTAACATGATCTAAGTGTAACACCGAAAACTATTTTTGTCAAGGAAAATAAAGTTGTCGGATGGCATGCAAAAATCTTTTGAATGAGGTCGAGCAAGGAGAATGTGAGCGCCGGTTAACGCCTTTGTTTATGCCTTCAGGCCGCGCAGCACCAGTGCGGCATCGGGGATTTTGAGGGAGAGCACGCCGCCGTAGGTCATGGAAATGGCGATGCCCTGGATGCTGGAGCCAAGAAAAGCGGCGAGTTGTTCGGGGTCGCCCTGCACCACCTCGCCCGCCTTCTGCCCTTCGATAATCAGTTGCGTGATGACCTCATTGTTGAGGTGCGCCAGTTCATAGAACCGCTGGCGAATCTCCGGCGGTGTGGCTTCGCTGGTGAGCGCGTGCAGTGTTACCAGCACGGCCTCTGGTTGTTCCTGCATCCCTTGCAGCATCCACGCAACCATGCGCGTCAGCCGTTCCCAGGGCGTGCCATGCCGTTCTTCCAGCGCCTCCTGAATGCCCCGCATGGTGCCACGTATTTCATGCTCGACCAGCGCGGCGAAGAGTTCTTCCTTACTCTCGAAATAGTGATAGGCCAGCCCGTAACTGACGCCTGCTGCCGCCGCAATCTCCGTCATCTTGGCGGCGGCCAGTCCCTTGCGCGCAAAGACCTTCTCAGCGGCGCGCAGGATGTTCTGCCGCTGCTCATCGCGGATGCGTTCGTTCTCCGCTTGTCGTCGTGGCACCGCCAGCTCCCGTCACCCGTTGTATTCTCGCTCCTCTTGATATAGTATCATGCGTTTCGCTGCGGGCGGACGTTATCGCGCAGATATTGGAGGTTGAGTACACCAGCCACCTCAAACTGAGGAACCGCTGTGTCATGGACCGGACGGACGACGAGCAACGCGGGAAAATGCCCCATAATACCGTGGATGACTGCAAGCAGCGTGCTCGCCAGTGGCGCCAGGCCGGGCGGATTGATGATAATCTGTTTGGTCTGCCAGTCATAGGGCGAGAGCGGAACGGATTGGAGCAGTTCCAGCGCCTGCTCCGCCAGCGGGCGCTCCCAATTGATCTGCGCTGGGATATCAATCACCTGCATACGCGAAATCGTTTTGCTCGTTAGTGATGTGATCTGTTCCAGTTGCGCATCATTGATGGGATGCGCAAAGTTGATGATGCGGATGAGGTCTGCCGGCTCATCTGCGGCAAATACTGACTGATACATGCGTTCTGTCATATACTTATCTCCATTTCCCACGAAACCCTCTCTAAGAACATCAGTTGAGCAGATCCCCAACGTTATACATCGAGTCCTCGGCAATGACTACAACATACTGGCCTAGTTTGGGGTCAAAAACGGCGATTGTCTTGTACAGATTCTCCACACCATGCACAAGCGTAATTACAGTCGGTAAGGATGCCGGGCCATTTATCTTCAGGAGAGAACCGCTTTTCATTTCTCCTTCCTCTCTCATTTCTCGAAGGCGTACGGCTACATCACGTACAAGAGTGTCATTTTGGGCAGAAATCGCGCCGAAACCGACTTCTAGAAGATCGCCATCTGCAGCATTCACTCCTTTCTTTAACAGTATCTTGAAGAATTGGCCCGCTTTCATATGTGTTCCCTGTTCTACCATAGCCATACGTATAAGTAAATTGGCAAGCGCCTGAATAGTGGGACGCTCTGAAACTGATTCACCTCTCTCCAAATGATGAATAGAACCATGCCAAATACCGTCTGTACTCAGCGTTGGCAATAAGTCCTCTGTCGCTTCGTAGTCGGAAATAATTTCGGCAATGACAACGAGGTTTAGTTTTTTGCAAAACCCTTGCCATTCCAGTGTCTGCTGAGCGTTTTTAGCAAGAATGATGGCATGAGATGCTCCCGAACAGATAATCTCATTCTCTGTGCTAGGAATACCACCGATATCAATTAGCACTAGCGGAGTAGAGCAACTATTTACCCACTTCGCTCTGGTCTGAACAAACTCTGATGTAAAGCTAGATTTGTACGAAGATTTTAGCCGAGTTGCCCGTTTCGGATTCGCTCCATATGTTGCTGAGTACCAACTGCCTTCCCCATCAGGATTAGCTGTAATGACATAAGGATAAAGGAGGGGCGCAACCGATTGGTATTGGGTATTTACAATCGCGCAAATCGCCTGCTTGAGTCCTTCGCGCAAGCAACTCTTACCCAATTGAGGCGAACCGCACAACACAACTTTCATATTCTACCGTCCTATCTTTCCCTAATAATTCGCGCTTTCAAAATGCCCGTAGCCTGCACTCGTCTTCGCGCCGATGCCCATAACGCGAAGTGCATCTTTGAGCCAGCCTTCAGCCTGCTTCATATCATCGCTCGAAGATGCTTTTGTGCGGGCGGCCAGCGCGAATGAGAACATCGTCTCCTCGATGGCCAGGAAATAGATAGGAATGGGGTTCTGGTCGTTGCTTGGCGCTGTATCATCTCCACCGTAATAGCCAGGATAATGTGGATTCATGATGTCCACGTTAAACTTTATGTCGCTGAACGGGATCGCATCAAAGAAGATGACGCCGCCGGTCTGTTTATCTGTGCCGAAGATACGCTTGATGTCCTCATCCCATTTGCCACCTTCTGCCAGACTCTCGGCAGCAGCGTAGGCGCGGGTCAGCCCTTTTACGGCGCTGCCGGGGATATAGGGGATGCCGTAGACCCAATGGGTGAGCAGATCGGTTTCGACGGGACTCGCGCCGCCCAAGCCAATGACCATGCGCCAGCCACATTGCATGTGAAAAGGTGTAGCACCGTGCGCGCATATTATGCGATCCCATCGCGCATACCATTCCCGACGGAGTTTTAGATCATATGATGTTTTCCTCGTCAGTTGTTTGAGCCAGCCGAGTCTCTTTTCACCTTTCTTTTCGTCTGCCTCGATAACCTCTCTTGGCACATATTTGTGCAGCAGGAGATTCAGATTTTGGCAATCGTCCAGGTTTGTGTCTAGGATAGCTCCTATTGTAGAGGGAAGCGGAAACCTGGACGTAGATGAGCTAGAAGTCACTTGATATGCTCCTTCAGCTTATGCCTGAGCCGGTTCTGGCTGATCTTTTTCTTGTTTGGCAGGTAGTTCGCCCTCAGCGAAGCGACGCAGCCAGAGCAAGAACGCCATCACTTCGGTGGTTGCGCGTCGGTAGTCTTCCTGCTTTGCTTCCCCAATCCACTGCATTATCTGCTGATTAGATGGTCGCTGATCTATAGAGAAGATTTTGCCCGTCTGTAGCGCACAAGCGACATGATTGAGCAACATCCCATAGGCATTTGCTCGCGCTGCAGCCTTCTCGTCTTTTTTCGCCGCCTTGTCAGCAGCATCGCCGTTCTTCGCCTTTGCATTGAGAAACGCACAGGCTGGCCCTAATCCATTGAACTGCACCATCGAGGGAAAGGAGCGCGCCAGGCCGCGATACTCGGTCTTCTCGCTCTGTACCTTCTGTATACAACTCCACGCCAGCTTGGCCCGTTCACGGTCTCGATCAATACGCTGTGTCATCGCATTACGCCCCCTTCCCCGCTTTCAGCGTTTGCCAGGAGGCGCGCACGATGCCGCGTCCCACCGTCTCATCGCCGCCAAGCTGGAGATATGGATTGTCTTCCATTCGCATGCTCTGCACTTTGTCCATGACTTCGCGCGCTGAGAGTGATGTCTTGCCGTTATTGCGGCTGGCAGTGGCGAAGACAGGCACATACAGCACGGTATCCGCTGGTAGGTGTTCCTCCGTCCAGAGCGCGCCGTCTTTTACGATTTTCTTGTCATCCAGCGCGACCCGTGTGATCACTTCGGTGGAATGTTGCAGGAAATCACGGAAATCCTCATCCGGCAGCACCACCAGCGAGCTTCTGAGTTTCTTCGCCCAATACGTATTCTGCTCGTCGGGGAACAGTTGCTGCGCCAGGAGTTTAGCAAGCTCGCCTACATCTCTGCTTTGTTTCACATCGAAAGCAAACTCCTCCAACACCAACGTCGTTGCTGGCGATGCCTCGTTTTCCTCAGATACCAGAGCGATTCCACTAGCCAGTGGCGCTTGCCCTTCCAGATGCGCAATCACGTCTCTAATACCAGATACAGTTTGATCGCCCATCAGGCTATGCCTAAAGCGCGCCAGCACGTGAATCGAGGTGGCGTAGACAAAGACATCTTTGAGCGCACGCACTGGAAACAGGAGGATGCGCGCATCGCTCACACTGAGCGCGCTCGCGTGATCGTTGGAAGGATCGTTGCCGTTTGCGCCTCGCTCTGACCCAAAGATTAGTTCAACCTCAGATTTCTCCATCAATTCTTTGGCCTTCGCGCGCAGCACCCCTTTGATGCTGCTGCCCTGGATCAGTGGATACTGCGTATGGCGTTCGCGCTGGATGGGCAGGTCCACAATGCCAATGGTGCTGCCGGTGCCGGCGTGGAGCGGCATCTCAGCGATCAGATACAGCAATGCGGCGGCGTCAAACATTGTTACCAGACTCCTTCGATAGTGTAGCCATAGCCAATCTCGTTGCCATATTCGGTATAGTGGCTCTTTCTCTCAGGTTGGCTCCCCTCAAAGAAATAGACGCTTCCCGCCGGTACGCAGCGCCGAAGCGACTTGGAGCTACCGCCAGCGTTTCCTGGTTCTTGCGTCCAGCCGCCGATACGCGCCATGCCAGGGACAGCGGCGGCCACCGGCGCGATGCCGAAGACATCTTCCCAGCTTTTCGGTCTCCACCCATCCCTAAAATAGGCGGGCGTGGCGAAATAGAGCAGCGTTCGCCCACTCGTGTTTCCAGCAGTTGGCGCGACTGCCGATCCACTCGATTCATCGGGAACAATGACTTCATAGCTGGCACTGCGGCGTTCCGCACCCAGCGCCAGTGTGCCACGTAGAGGCATCTTATTGAACCGCTGGCATAGCTGGTCTGCATCGGTGATCTCCGGTTCACCATCTCCCGGTACGAGGTGAATATCTACGATCAGGCCATAGAGCGGCTCATCACCTGCTGGCCAGGTGTCGCCTGGATTGCGTAATTCTCTGCCAGGATTCATACGCACCATCGCGGCGTGGTAGAGCATGCGGTCTTCTGCCACGCTGCGGGCGTTATCCATGCCAATGCCGATGCGCGGCTCGGTCGTCCAGATGGCGTTTTGCTTTATCCCATGAATCTCTTTGGCGTCGCCGCGCAGACACATCAACAGGTCTGTCTCCGTCAGCCACCACGTCGTTTTCTGCTTTTTCTTTGCCCCATCTTTCGGTTCATCTTGCTTGGGCATCAGGGGGCGCAAGCCATCTGGCATATTGGTGGCACTGTTCGGTTGTGCTGCTGGCAAGTAAGCAACGAAATCGAGATGCCCCTCTCGCTCTATGGGTTTGAGATGAGCCGGTACAGGAAAGAGGCGCTCGTACGTGAGTTTCTTCTGAGTCTTGGGCGGGAGAACCAGCGCGGGTTGCTTACCTGGCCTATTGGAACCAGGCGTGGGCGCCCCGCGAACAGTTTTCGTTTTGACTGTGCGCCGACCCAGCGCAACCGAAGCGAGCCGAAAACGACCGTGACCACCATGCTGGTAGTTACCGATGAGTTTATACACGTCTTCTCGCTGGAACGCTTCTTCCAGCGTGCCCCAATGCGAGGCAATCAGCGCACGGAGAGCACCCTGCATGGTTTCTGGCGTCGGCGGAAAGAGGCTTTCCGCCATCATGCCCTCACCGGCGGCGAAGGGACGCCCAGTGCGAAAGAGCAGTACGTCGGTCGGTACGATGAAGAGCCGCATCAGTCGTTCTCGCCTCCTCGCGCCAGGAAATCGGCCACCAGCAGCCAGCCGCATAGCTCCATTAGACCCGCTCGTGGCCCCTCTTCGGTGAACTCGTATACCTCGTTGTGCTTGGCTTTCTTCTGATCGCCTGTATCATCGAGGTTATCGAGGCGTTGCGCCAGCGCGACCAATCGGTTTGCCCAGGTCTCGACCAATTGGTCCACCTTTTTCTCGGCCTCCTCATCCGCTGCTATACCGCTTTTCTGGCAGTGGCGGAGCAGCAATCGTTTGATCTCGGCGTGCTGCGCTCGGTCTTCAATCGCTTGCAACATTGGCGCTTCTTCCAGCAACTCGAAGATAAAGCGCCGCGAGAAGAGCTTCGCCTGTTTGCGGTCGTCGAGGGCATTGCGCATCGCGGTGACGACACTGACGATGCCTGTATCCTCCCGGTTGTCCTGGCTAGGCGCATCTCCAGACCAGTGCGCGCCGACGATGGTGGCGCTGCCGGAACGGCGCAGCAAGGCCACTACTAACGCATTCCGGCCATAGCGTTCTTTGGCAGCTTCTTCTGCCTCGCGCGCTGCCTTCAGCACCAGCTTGAGCGGCGTCAGGCAATGTGCAATAGTGATACTGGCGCTGGCCGTGGCGTTGGTTGTTATATCTCGTAGAGTGGTTTGGTATTCAGCGCGTAGCTCCTGCGCGGCATCCAATGCGTCCGAGAGCGGCAAGAACGCCATCACATCATCGCCGCCAGCGTAGACCACACGCCCATGATGCTTCTTCTCGACTATTTCTTGTACTCCGTGTACTCTTTGTATACCTTCGTCACCTTCTACGCCCCGCGCAAACTCCGATAGCTTCTTGCTCAGATTCTGATGGTGAGCTTTATCTTCCTGCGAACTTATCAGGTGTCCCATGTTGTCGCCATCCATAATTAACAGCGCATAGTAGGATGGTGGCCTGCCAAGCTCCGACGGCACTTGTTTGAGGAACTCATCCAGAGCCTTTCGCCCTTCTTCGGCTTTTGCTCTGGCTTGCCGCTTTTGTTCCTCGGTTGGGTCGCCTTTGACAGGGCCGGTTCTATCAAGGATGCGACGGGGTGTGAGATTCTGCCAGCGCAGTCCCTTGCCGTCGCAGTGTTGAAGGAGTGAGACAAGATCGAGATCTTCTTTGGCCTCATTTTTCCTCGTGAAGTCACGAGGATAGACTTCATACGCCCATTCCGCCCAAACACGCGCTTTTTTCGCCAAATCAGAGGCGGTGTCTGGCCCTATTTCTTTAATAACCGCGTCTATAAAGGATTTGGTTGCAGTTGTATCCACCGAAGGAAACGCAGTATATGCGAAGTTTCCAAGTTGGGTCGCAAAGCGTCTGACCGTATCAACTGCGTCCAGCCGCTCGGTGTTCTTGCGTTTGAGCAATCCTGTAGGTGTATCTTTTTCTCTGGCAATACGCTCTGCCATTTCTTCCCAAAAATTGCGCGCGGCTTGGTCTCGTCGAGGCACTGAATCTTTTGCTCTGTGCAACGCCTCGCGCTCGCCGGAGATGACGCTCTTTTCGCTGGGTTCGTCGGCGCAAGGAAAGTTACGCAGGCGCTTACGCGCATCTAGCAATCTCTGCCCACGTCCAAAGGCAGCGCCATATGGTTCATTTTCCGCCCATTCGGTTGCTGCCCAATAGCTCTCGAACAGTGACTCGAACTCGACCTGCCGATTCCAAATAGTCTCCAACGTTTGATCGCGGTATTCTGCAAACCATTTTACCCATACGTTGTCTGCGAGATTCTGCCAGTATATCTTGATGTGGCTAATGACGCTTTCGGCAGCCTGCTGCGCTTCCTCCAAGCTGTCGTGTTCAGCGACGAACTTGTTGGGGAGGTCGGCAATGGTGCGCGGCGGCTGGATTTCATTCGATAGGTCAGGATACAGCAGTTTACTGGCATATATCCCGTCCGGTTTGTAGTCCACCAGGCCAGCGTGCATTAGTTCGGAGAGCAACAGGCTGCCCATCCACAAGTCAGAGGCCTTGCGCGCCTGCTCGATGAAAGGTTGCACCGGCCCTATGCTGAAGAACAGCAGTGCTTTGGTCACAGCTTCACCTCCTCTGCATGGAAATATTGCTCCCCTTCCCAATCCCAATACCCGTTTTTCATCCATTTCTCGATACAGCTATAATCTACCCTGTCGTTATGTGGCACATTGCCAGTGCGCCCATTGTGCTTTTTTTCTGAATCCGCTGCTGGAAAACGCGACTTGAAGAGGACAGCCATACCAACATAACGCTCCTCTGTGGTATTTGGTACACCAACTGACGAGATGCGGAAAGCCAGAGGAGACGCATGGCGGTCGCGGATGTTATTCCCAACGGGCGCACCAAGCAGCGCTCGCTGTTCTTTGGGGCGTGCCGGTCGCCGACCAGAACCAGGAAACGAACGGAAGTTCTGTATAGCCCGCCCAAGAGCATCGAGAACGCCATCAACTGATGGCCAGGTTTGCTCTTGGTCTGGTGCGTCTGGTGCGTCGTTGGTTGGAGAAGGCTGAAGAACCCAAATCTGGTGGTATCCAGGCGCAAACATATCATACTTGGGCAACGAGGTGACAGGATAGAGGCGTGCCAATTCTTGCTTATCAACAGCATTCAAGACTAACTCACTGCAGATCTCTTTTGCGATGTCAATTCCTTCTTTGAGTTGCTTTTTCAGTTCACCAACATTTTGCGGCGTCTCAAAGGGTAAATTTTGCAAGTCTATCGGTTGGCCCTTCGGTTCGAGAGTAGCGGATAGACTTCCTGCTCCACGCCGCGACCGTGCGCCAATGCCGCCAAGATGTGTCAGCAGCCACAATGCGGCGATTGCCGCACGCAATACCCGGGTGTCTTTTGCTGCTATGTGTAGAACTGCTTCTGTGGTTGTTGTGGGGAGGATGTACTGGCGAGCGGGCTCATATTCGCGCGTTTCCTTATTCTTGTGTGCCTTCATGTACCAGAAGAGATAGCCTTTTCCCCCTTTCCAAAAATCAGGCGTTTTTTCGCTTTTCGCTGAAGGATTGGAAATCCATATCTGTACGGGACTTTGCCCTTCTGTCGAGCCGAAGACCGCGCTTTCGGCCTGGTGCAATGCGGTGATGTTATCTCCCACGGTGGCGCCGATGGCGGCGCGCAGCCAGTAGCGCAGCGCGCCGCGAATCGAGGGGACGCGCAACTCCGGGTCATCCACTCGCGGGTCTGCGCCACCGAGGTAGGTCGGTGTCACCAGTTGCAGTCGAAACGTCACTTCGTGCAGCGGCATGGCAATGTTCCTTTCCATTATGTCTACACAGAACGCAGATGTAGAGTGAAATGATTGCACTTGCTCGAATAGTGTGGCTACGGTCGCTATCCTCGTAGCAGTGATAGTCCGGTTGTATCATATCGCTGCACGATTCGTCAATGCTCTGTTTTTCTCCATCCTTGCGTGGGCATTTCGTAGAGGAGCTTGACAGGCGGGGAGCGAATGGGTACACTCTCTCTTGAGAGCGGGCGAGCGATTGGTCTTCGCCCCGAAAATGACAGTCTGGAACGCGGTTAATCGCGTCCCAGACCATTGTGATCGTGTCCGGTTAATCGCTCACGACCCCAACACGCCTGTCATCATACCGTGTTAGACCATTTTTTGCCAGAACCAAGACGTGAACTGCTTCGGGCATATGGGCGACGGCAACGACGGTGCGCACGAGATGATGACCAGGGGTGACGGGTAGATTGGCCGGGCCGAGGAAAGGGTCCGGCTTTTTGCTATGGGCATCTTCTTCTCGCAGCGGACGGCTTCCCATCCTGCCGCCACATCGGCCACGACTGTTCGCCCTGCGTCCGGCTCCCCTCTCCCGCGCACGGGGGAGGGGTTGGGGGTGGGGGCTATCCCGCCGCGCTGGCATGGGGTGATCGCGCCAACTATTCCACCGATGGCGCAGGAGCAATGGGAGGAGACGGTGCGCTGGCTGGCGCGGCGCTATTCCATCGTCGCGCATCCGGCGTCGCGCATCCCCTCGGCGCGCGGCGTCTATCTCTATGCGGCGGAGACACTGCCCGGATGGCGCACCGCCTTCCTGCCGCGTTCATCTCCGGCGTATCAGGCGTATTGCTCCGGCAAACCCTGCACCGTCTATGTCTCACGCCGTGACCGCACGATCTCCTGTACCTGCGCGCTGGCGCAGCGTGAACGGCACCTCTGCGGGCATGTCGGCGCGGTGTTGCTTGCGCTGCTGCGCGAGGAGGCGGAGTGAGGTCACTCTTCTGCCAGCACGCCGTCGGAGATGCGCACCACGCGGTCGGCGGCGGAGACGACATTCATATCGTGCGTGGCGACGAGAAAGCCAATATTGAATTGATGCGAGATTGAACGCAAGAGGTCAATCACCGCGCGGCCCGTCATCGAGTCGAGGTTGCCGGTCGGCTCATCCGCCACGACGAAACGCGGCCCATGCGCCAGCGCCCGCGCCAGCGCCACGCGCTGCTGCTCGCCGCCGGAAAGCTCCATACCGCGATGATGCGCGCGCTGCCCCAGGCCGACGTATTCGAGCATCTGCCACGCCAGTTGCGTGCGCCGCTGCGGCTCCGCCTTCGCCAGCCAGAGCGGCAACTCCACATTCTCCTGCGCCGTCAGCAGCGGGAAAAGGTGCGCATTCTGGAACATCATGCCGACATGCTCGCGGCGCAGGCGGGCGCGCGCTGCCTCATCCATCCCCGCGAGCGGGCGTCCTAGCACGGTGACGCTGCCGCTGGTGGGGTTATCCAGTCCCGTCAGGATGTTGAGCAGCGTCGTCTTGCCGGACCCCGAACGGCCACGCAGCGCCACCAACTCACCGGCGCGAATGACAAGGCTCACCCCGCGTAGCGCATGCACCACGCCGGAGCCTGAGCGGAAGTCACGCGAGACGTTCTGTGCCTCCGCCACCACCTCGGCAGCGGTCCCAGTAGGCAGTTGTAACTCTTGCGGCGTCATGCGCGTTCCTCCTGATTATTTCGACTCTGCTGGCTATCCTGATTATTCTGCTGAATTGTCCCGTCCACGGTGGGTACATCATGGCTATTTGCGCCATTCGTGTCATTCGCGCCATTGCTGGTCTCCGCCGGCCAGAGTTCGACATGATCGTCTTCGATGCGCACCTCGGCGCGACCATTGAATGCGATGCGCTCGATGGCCTCGTGCGGCAGTTGCAGCCGCCCGACGCGATCAATCAGCACAGACTCGCGGTGTGTCTCGCTGGAGAGGCCAATCACTGCGCTGGCGCCGCCCGCCATACCTGGCGCTAATGGCGCATCACGTCGCACCGTCTCCGTGCTGGTGCGCCCGTCGCGGATGGCGATGGTGCGGTCCGCCAGCCCGGCGATGGCGGCGTCGTGGGTGACGATCAGCATAGTCAGCCCCAGGCTGGTGTTGAGCTGCCGCAGCAGCGCGAAGACCTCGCCCGCCGTCACGCTATCCAGTTCGCCGGTTGGCTCGTCCGCCAGCAACAGCGCCGGATTGTTGGCGAGCGCCACGGCGATGCCGCCGCGCTGCTGCTCGCCGCCGGAGAGCTGGTACGGCTTTTTCCGCTGCATATGACCCAGCCCCACTTGCGTCAGCAGTTCGCTGGCGCGTCTGGCGCGCAGCCGCGCAGGTACACCGCCGAGCGCCTGCGGCAGCATCACATTCTCGTGTAGCGTCAGTTCCGGCAACAGGTTGCGCCCGCTCTGCTGCCAGATATGCCCAACCTCGAAGCAGCGATAGAGCGTGCGCTGCTCCTCGTTCATGCGTGTCAGATCGTTGCCGGAGACATAGCAGCGTCCGGCGCTGGGCGCATCCAGCCCGCCGATCACATTGAGCAGCGTGCTTTTGCCGGAGCCGCTGGCCCCCACCAGCGCCACCATCTCGCCGCGCCGCACCTCCAGGTCCAGCCCTTGCAGCGCCACCACTTCCAGGTCATCCACTTTATAGATTTTCACCAGATTGTCGCAGACCATCAGCGCATCCGGCGCGCCCTGGAGCGGTTGCATCAGGTGCATCATCGCCATATCTCTAGCTCCCCTTCGTAGTCTATAGGCCTACTCTCGGCTTTGAAAAGCCGGAGCACGGGCCAAAAGCTGAAGCCTAAACATTGCGCCTCACCAAAGGCTTTAGCCTCTCTTCCGTGCGCCGGCAGTTTACTGCCGCGAGAGTCTAATCTTCGTTCAGGCGTAGCGCCTGGCTGATGGAAGCGCGCGAGGCAATCGCCGTCATCAGGACAATCGAGATCACGCACAAGATTACCAGCACGCCCAGCGCGGCCCCTAGCAACGGCACAGGAAGAACCGCATGCACCGGCGGAATATCCAGCTTGGTTGGATCGAAATGGTTCAGGTCGGTGATACTATTGGCAATCACCAGCACTGGCAGCACCAGAATCGAGAGCAACAAGCCAGCGGCAAGGCCCAGCGCAATAGAGAGCGCATAGACGATGCCCTGCTCCCAGAGCAGCACGCTCGTGAGTTGCCTCGGTTCGGTCCCCATTGCGCGCAACAGCGCAAAGTTGACGATTCTGCCGCGTGCGCTGAGCCATGAAGCCACCAGAATGCCCAACAGCGCCAGCGCCAGCGCAGTGGCTGCGCCCATATCCAGCGTGCCGAAGAGGTCAATCAACAGCGGGTTGCGCTGTGTCTGCTCGATGTTCGCACGCCGGTCTTGCAACTGGTCAACTGCCAATGGCCCGTGACTGAGCGCGGCGCGCACTGAGGCCAGCGACGCGCTATCATCCAGCGTGCGCAGCCAGACCATAGTGGGTAATGGAGCCGCCGTTTGCGTATCCGCTTTATAGACAGCAGCGAACGTCTGGTAATCTACCAGCAGACCAGCATTACCTGTGTTGAAGCTGGTGTCGGCGTCGTCGAAGAGCGTGGGGATATTGCGTACGACGGCTTGCACCGTAAAGTGCATCGTCTGAAGGCCAGCCTTATAGCCGGAGGGTCTCACCGTAAAATGGCTGCCGGTTGTTACCTGCATGGCCTGCGCAAACGCCTGATCCACCACCGCCGGAACGGTATCATTGGCGACGGCCTGGTCGCGCTGGCTAGCAAGCTGGCCCGCCAGTTGGACGGGATTCCCGCTCTGGTCCGGCCAGAGCACTGTCTGTCCGTAGGTGCTGGCGTCGGCAGCGACGATCTGGATGGTGCTGAGGTTGTTGACCGGGTTATCAGGCGAAACGCTGTCTGTATAGGCCAGCGTCGCAGAGGTGACGCCAGGGATACGCTGGTAACTGGCGGTCAGATCAGATGGCGAGAACGTGCCGACTTTGAGCTGGCCGCTGAAGTCTGAGCCGACCGTGAAAGACGCGACATCCAGCGTGCGCTGATATTGCGATGCGGAGAAGATCAGCGCAAAGAGCGCGAACGCCGTCGAAAGGCCCAGCAGCAGCGTCATACGGCTGGCCTGGCGCGGCGAACGGGCCATCTGGCCAATGGCAAGCATCGGCGCGGCGTTGCGGCTGCGGCTTGCCAGCCGCGCCCCCAGGCGCAGCAACGTGGGGAAGAAGCGCAAGAAGATGAGCGCCGCCGCCACCAAGAAGAAAATCGTCGCCACCGGCGCCAGCCACGAAAGGAAGATGCGCACGCCCGCTGGCACACGATTGACCGCAACAGTATAAAGGCCATAACAGGCGAGCGCGACTATCGCAATGATGAGATCCAGGTTGAGCCGCTGCCAGAAGGGCTTGCGATTACTACGGGCGGAATCGCGGCGCAGTGCCAGAATGTTCTGGTTGGCGGCGCGATATGTTGAGATGACCATTGCGACGAAGGCGCATAGCACTGCTATCAGTGCGTACCAGCGCAACCCCCAGGCGGTTTGCAGCGGATGGCCCAGGATGACGCTGAGCGCACCGTTCTGCTGACCAGCGAGCGCGTTGCTGGCGATGACACCGACGAGCAAGAACGCCAGCACCGGCCCTACGACCAGCGCCAGCAGACAGATACAGATCGTTTGCACCGTCATCGCGCGGAAAATCAGCCCGCGCGGCGCGCCCCGGCTGCGCAACACGGCAATCGCCTCAGCCTGATGCTCCACCAGCAGATTGATCATCAGGCTGATGAAGAGCAGAATCAGGCCGAAGACTTGCAATAGCAGCAGAACGACCGGCACCTGCGCAACGAAGATCTGCACCTTGAATTGGATGAGATCATCCAGCAATGTGGTCGGTGGTCCCGCAGGTTGGAATCCGGGCACACCACTGAGATTATTGAAGAGATGCGACTCGAAGTTTTGCAGGCGGCCAGTCAGGTCATCGGCGTTATCAATCGTCACCTGCGAAATATCAATATGGTAATACCAGTTGAACGGTGGTGGTCCTGGGTAGGCGACGTTGCCTTTCACAGAGGCGTTGTTCTCGAATGCCGCCAGCGCGCTGAGCATTGCCTGGTTTGAAGCAACGGCGATGAGCGGCTTCGACTGATTCTGCCCTCGATTCACTCCTGAGCCGAACGCTACACCATATTGTCCGAATTGTCCGAAAAAGGGATTCCCCGTGAAGATGGGGTCGCCTGCCTGATTGACCGTATAGATACATGTCACCAGCAAGGGAATCGTGGGTGGTGTGCCACTCGCCGGCCCAAATTGTGGAGGCGTCACCATAATGACGGTCCCTACCTTCGCCTGCAACGCGGTGGCGGCGTTTTGTGTCAGGCCAACTTCGAGCGCATTGGGGTTTGCCTGCGGCAGCCTGCCGCTGATGAGCGTGATATGGTCAGTCATCGCGCTATCATCTACCCCGGCGATGTTCATCTGCGCTGAAGGGCCGTTCTGGTCGGGTTGCAAGACTGGCGACGGTCCGACCGAGGCAACTGGCAAATTGTTCAGCGCAATCGAGAAGATTGGTCCCCCAGGCACATAATTTCCCAGGTCACTATGGACGTACTGGTTCAGTTGCTGCTGTATCTGCTGCACCTGGCTTTCGGTGGTCAGGTTGCCGTTGCTCTGAATGACGAGTTGGCTTGCCGAGGGATCGTTTGCCAGCACACCACGCAATCCGGCGCTGAGTGCGATTTCCGAGAAGAGCGGCACGGCGCAGACGAGCATGACGGCGGCGATGGTGCCCAGCCCGGAGAGCAGAAGCAGTCGCCATGTCTGGCGCAGCCGCCAGGAGGCCAGCGTAAACGTCGTCCGAAACAAGTTGCCGCGTCGCCGGCGTGGCGCTTGCGTCGTAGATTGCGCTGCTGGCGGCGCTTGTGTCGTATGAGTCGTCTTAGTCCTCTGTGCCATCCTGCCCGTACCCTCCCCTACCCGTGCGGAGCCAAAAGTGGAGCGCGCACACCTACATGAGTGCGAAGAACCTCAGCGTTGTCGTGGCGCCTATTGTACTATGACGCCGCCACCCCGCCAAATGTGCCTGTTTTGCCAATCGGTTCAGCGGACACCTATCATATACTGTGGGCGCCTTGCGAGCGAGATGGAATCTCTTATCGCCCAACGCCAAGTGGGCAGGGCAGTTGGGCATTTGTTCATTGTTCAGAGGAATGTGGGATTGTAGCAATCTTTGTATGAGATATGAGATACGAGACAGGATGAGCGATGTCAGATGAAGTTAAGCAGCGCAAAATCGAGCATGTGAACGTCTCGCTCCAGAATGATGTCTCCGCGCCGCAGTCCGCCTCCTGGGGTGATGTACGGCTGGTGCATCAGGCGTTGCCGGAGGTGGACCTGGAGGAGATTGACACCGGCGTTGAGTTCCTGGGCAAGCGGCTGGGCTATCCTATCTTCGTCTCCTCGCTGACTGGTGGGCATCCCGATGTCGCGGGCATCAACGCGCGGCTGGCGACCATCGCGGAGGAATACGGGCTGGCGATGGGTGTGGGCAGCCAGCGCGCTGCGCTCGCTGATCCGGCGCTGGCGGCGACCTATCGCGTGGTACGCGAGCATGCGCCCCATGCTTTCCTCATCGCCAACATCGGCGCACCGCAACTAATCGCGCAGCGCAACCGCCCCGCCTTCGCGCCGGAGCAGGCGCGGGCGGCGGTGGAGATGATCGGCGCGGATGCCCTGGCGCTGCACCTGAACTTCTTGCAGGAGGCTGCGCAGCCGGAGGGCGACCGGCGTGCGCGCGGCTGCCTTGCCGCGCTCGCCCAGACCGCCGCGACCGTCGGTGTGCCAGTGATCGCCAAAGAAACCGGCGCGGGCATCGGCTACGAGCAGGCGCGGGCGCTCAAAGCGGCGGGCGCGGCGGCGATTGACGTAGGCGGCGCTGGCGGCAGCAGCATGGCGGCGATGGAGAGCGTGCGCGCGGCGTCGCGGGGCGATACACGCACGGCTGCCATCGGCCAGCTTTTCCGCGATTGGGGCATCGCTACGCCGATTGCGGTGGTGGAATCCATGCAGGGAGCGCCGGGGCTGCCGATCATCGCCACCGGCGGCGTGCGCAGCGGGCTGGATGCGGCGCGTGCGCTGGCGCTGGGCGCGACGCTGGTGGGCATGGGTTTCCCCTTCCTGAAGGCCGCCAGCGAAGGCGAGACGGCGCTACGCGAGTTCTTAGAGCAATTCCTGGCGGAACTGCGCGTGGCGATGCAGCTTTCCGGCGCGGCCACCATTGCAGACCTCCAGCGCGCGCCGGTCGTGGTGACGGGCGCAACGCGCGAATGGCTGGAGCAGCGCGGCTTTGGCGTTGAGCTACGGGCGCTGGCGCGGCGTGGCTGGTAGCTCGTTGGTGATGCCAGTTCTACACATCTAGCAGATTTCTGCCTTGACGCGCTTTATTTCTCGTGCGAACATGCCTCCCATGAACTTCTATCGGACACACAGCCTCTTTCTAGGAGGTTGGAGACACTCATGCTTCATCATCATGAGTGTCTTTGCCGCGTAAGCCCGGCGCATTCGCTTACGCGGCTAAACAAGGCGCATACCCGTAGCCCACCATTCTACGCTACAGAGAGAGCAATGGTGGAAAGTTTGTGTTGTCGCCATGTTTATCCTTTCTCCTCTGGGCGATACTCCTGGCTCTTCCCCTCTTCTCAACTTCCCGCATCTCGCGCTTCGGCGTGATGTCCTGTCATCTTTTTTGGAAAGTGGTCGCTCGTGAGTATCCGAGAACCTGATTTACCAGCCTTAGCCCCTGTTGCAGATGCTACAGATGCTACAGGACTGGAAGTTCTGGCACACAATAAACCTCAGAAGCTGCCGCCGCTCTGGCGCAATCGCAACTTTGCGCTGCTGTGGGGCGGTCAGTTCGTCTCCTCAGTTGGCTCGCAGGTATCCCTGATTGCCTTTCCGGTGCTGATGTATGCGCTCACTCATTCGGCGGTGCAGACTGGCCTGATTGGGGCATTGCGCGGTCTGCCCTATCTGGTGCTGATGCTGCCTGCGGGCGCGCTGGTTGACCGGATGAATCGCAAGCGGGTGATGATCGTTTGCGATGTGGGGCGGGCTATTGCGCTCGGCAGCATTCCGTTTGCGTTGGCGCTCAGGCACCTGAGTATTGCGCAACTGTACCTTGTGACGCTGATCGAGGGCACCTTGATGGTGTTTTTCACGCTGGCGGAAACTGCCAGTATTCCACATGTCGTTCCGGCGGAACAACTAACGGCAGCCGTCGCGCAATCGCAGGCGCTGGACTCAACGGCTGTGATGGTTGGTCCTGCGCTCGAAGGGCTATTCTATAGCGTTAGCAGCGCGTTTGCCTTCTTAGCGGATGCCATCTCATACGCTGTCTCAGTTGTCTCGCTGCTCTTTATCCATCAACAGTTTCAAGAACAGCGCGAACACAGCAAGATCACGCCAGCGACGCTCTGGCGCGAGATCAGAGAGGGCATCGCCTGGCTCTGGCGTGCGCCGGTGTTGCGGTTCCTGGCCATCCTCACCAGCGGGCTGATGATATCGAGCTTCGGCTACTCGCTGATTATCATTGTGCTAGCGCAACAGGAACACGTCTCATCCGTTGAGTTGGGGTTGATCTTTGGCGCAGGTGGTGTGGGCGCGATCATCGGCTCGCTGCTGCTGGGATTCTTGCAAAAGCGCCTGCCTTTCCCACACATGATAATCGGCTCAACCTGGATATGGGCGTTGTCGTGGCTCTTGTTCGCGGTCGCCTTCAATCCGCTGCTGCTTGCTGTGGCAAACATGCTCAACTATATCGTCGTGCCCATCTATATCGGCGCGCAGTTCAGCTACCGGCTCTCCATGATTCCCGACCAGTATCAAGGGCGCGTCAATGCGGTCTTCCGTCTGATCGCTTTTGGCAGCCAGCCCATCGGGTTGGCGCTGACGGGGCTGCTGATTCAATTGATTGGCCCCATTTCTGCTGTGCTGGCATTGTCCGTGCCGCTCTTTGCGCTGGCCATTGCTGCGACGATGAACCGGCACCTGCGCGCGGTCTACAGGTGAGCAATCAGTAACCGCGAACGTATATACCAAATGAGGTTTGGCGCGTATCATGCCCGTGGGTTGTACGTGCTTGACGTGCCTTGAAACCTTGTGATGCTTGTGCTACACTCGTTAGCATACGCTGACTTGGTGGCCCTGTAGGGAGCAACTGAGCGAAGAATTAGGAGTTCGCGCGGTTGCTCAGTCAATCGGAGACAGTCTCGGCCCTTCACCCACCGGGCGCTTTCCTCTTTGCGTGCCCGGCGCAGCAGGACCCATTCCCACAGCACGCGCGGACGTGTGCGTTGCGCCATTTCTGTATTTGCGTTGGCTTATGAGGAGGCTTGCAGCTATGGGCATGCTACGTGTTTTATCGCGGAACGGTGATGATCGGTTTGAATGGAACAACGCTCAGGTGGAGATCGGCGACCCCGATGCCCTGGCAGCCATCCGCGAGGCAGAGCGCATCTTTGAGGAACAGCGCGCACGCGGCGCGACCGCCGTTCGCATGACCCCAGGGAAGCCAGCAGAACGCATCGAGCAGTTCGACCGCGAAGCTGAGCAAATCCTGATGGTGCCGCGCGTCGTCGGCGGCTAGGGTATAGGTCGAGGGTATGAACGACGTGGCTCCAATCGTTGTGGTGGTTCTCACGTTGGTCGGCGTTCTCTGGTTCTTTCAGATGATCTCGGATTGGTCGGTGACGAATGGCCGCCTGTTGCCCTGGCTGCGGCAACGCTCCTGGTGGCCGGTCGCGGCGGACCATGTGGCCGAGAGTCTGTTGCGTTCCAGCCTGACGCCCGCTGAGTATCGTCAGCTTGCCACTAATTCCTATCTGGACGTGCCCAGTCCGGGGCACGAGGGGCGCTTCTATCGCATCCCGCGTGGCCCCGGTCAGGTGCTGGTCTATGAGGATGGGCGTGTTCTCGAACGGCTCTGTGTGCAGCCAACCGAGAGCTTGCCGGAAGCTGACGTGATCCTTGCGCATAAGCTGCTGATCGAAGCCGACGAAGCCACCTATCTACAAACGGCCAATCACTTTCCGCGCTCGATCTGGCACTGACAGGCATTGATTTCCCAGGTTTTCCTGATTTCTTCTGGTTTCCTTGATGCTCGCAGATTCTTTCGTTCCGCGAACGATAAGGCTACCAGGAAGAAGCAACGCCGTCTGGCATATCTGCCGGGCGGCATTTTAGTGAGGCATGCGACTACCCCGCGTTTCTTCGGTAGCGCAGACATTCTTGTCTGCGACAATGAGGATCGGCAGACAGGAATGTCTGCGCCACCAAGCGCAAGCGTCGCCCCAACCAAACATTAGACTGTCAGGTTGTAGGTGTAAAAACGCTCGTCGCGCAGCCAGCCGCACGACTCATAGAGCGCCTGCGCGGCGGCGTTATCTACCTCCGTGCGCAACTGTAGCCCTGCCGCGCGGGTCTCGATGGCGAAGGCGCGGCATCGTTCCAGCAGCAAACGGCCAATGCCAATGCGACGCGCCTGCGGCGCTACGAAGAGATCGTTGAGAATCCAGCGGCGTTTGAGCGCGCCGGAGGAATACGACATGTGCAATTGTGCCATGCCCACCGGACGTGCGACCGCTCCCTCACCTTCACGCAACCACGCCAGGAATATCACGCCATCACGCAGGATGAGTCGCTCGGTGATGTATTCCCGTGAGGCCTCCACCTCCGGCAACCCGCCATAGAACTCGCGGTAGGCGCAGAAGAGCGGCAAAATATGTTCTACGTCGCTGATGGTCGCCTCGGCAATCTCGATGGTCGGTGTGCTAGCTGACGGTATATCAGACATCATCAATCCTCCAAAGAACACGCGGGATGCTCGCCATTCTTGTCAATGGTATCTGCAAGGGCAGGGCGGATTTATTCCGCAGGCTCAACCAGCAGGGGCGACCCAAGCAGTTCCATGCCATGCGCGCGCCACAATTCCGGGTCTTGCGGTGGCATGGCGTTTGCCCTGGTCACTTCACGAAAGAAGGCTTCCATCTTTCCAGCGGGAAGAAATGCGATGAGAATGCTGCCACGCGCATCGCCAACATACGCCCAGACATGAGGAACCTTACGCGGCGCCAGCAAAGAATCCCCTGGATGCAGGGTAAAGCGTTCTTGCCCTACCTCGAAAAGAAACGCACCTTCGAGCGCATAGAACCATTCGTCTTGCTCATAATGCAGATGCTTCGCGGGGCCGCCGCGCGCCAGGAATGTGTTTTCGATGATGAGGGTATCGTTGCTATCTTGAGGGCAGACCTTAAAGGCAATGGAGCTGATGCCTAGCCCGCGTTGCTCACCAAAGCGGTCGTTCCCCGCTCTCACATGAATCACTGCCGGTTGGGATGAGGATGTATTCATATAGAGATCCCCTGGTGGTTGGTGACAGCCGTTCGCGCCATTGTATCACGCAGGTAGGAACGTAACTGCGCCTCACTTGGGCAAAGAGCGCAGGCGAGGCCTCGCGCCAGTAACGGTCTATCCAACTGCTCCTGATAAGCGTATACTTGGCGAGGATGCCGCCCGATGGCTCCGATTGACGTAGCTTTTTAACATGGAGTTGTCGTCTCTTGCTGTCTCATGGAGGAAGCCGATGGCTGATGTCTTTCTCTCGTATTCGCGGCGTGATCGCGCTTTTGTCGAATATCTACGCGCCGCGCTGGAAGCGGCAAAGCGGTCCGTCTGGGTGGATTTGCGCGATATTCCGCCCTCGGCAGCCTGGCGCGAGGAGATTTATCAGGCCATCGCTGGCTCAGATGCCGTCATCTGCGTTCTCAGCCCGGATTATGTGGCTTCGCCCGTCTGCCGCGAAGAGGTGGAGTATGCGCTCGCCAACCAGAAGCGGCTCATCCCGATTGTCTGCCGTGATGTGCGCGGGCAGGATGTGTTATCGGCGCTCGCCGCGCTCAACTGGATCTTCTTTCGCCAGAGCGATGTATTCGACCAGGCGATGCGCCAATTGCTCACGGCGCTGGATACCGACCTGCCGTATGTGCGAAGCGGCACACGGCTGCTGGTGCGCGCCAAAGAATGGGAGAGCAAGGGGCGCAACGTCAGCTTCACCCTGCGTGGCAAAGATCTGGCGGAGGCCGAGCAATGGCTGGCAACCAGCGGCGGTAAGCAGCCACCACCCAGCCAGGAGCAGACACAGTATATCGTCGCCAGCCGCCGCGCCAGCACGCGCCGCCAGCGCACGACCATCGGCGCATTGACCGCAGGTATCATCATCACGCTGGTTCTCTCCATCATCAGCACGACGCTCTATAAGATCACCAACGACCAGAACGTCATCCTGCGCGGGCACGACATCGCTGGCAAAGCCAACGATGCGCTGCTCAACGGTCAGCCGGATCTGGGGTTACTGCTGGCCGTTGCCGCCTCCAAGCAGCATGACGACTTCGACACCCGCAATGCGCTGCTCAATGGCCTGGAAAGCAACGCCTACCTGGATACGGTCTTGATCGGCAAAGCAGCAAACGACACAGGAGCAAACGCCGGGAGGAATGATAACTATACCAATGTTGCCTATAGCAGCGACGGCAAAACGCTCATGGTGGCAGATACCCATAATAATGCAGTGATGCTCTGGGATGCCAGCGCCCACACATTGCGTCTCCGCGTCAACATCTCTCATCAGCCACCACGACAAGTGAACGACGGAGCGGTCTCGACGACCGTAACTGACGATTTCACCGATGCGGCGCTCAGCCCGGATGGGCGCATCATTGCAACAAAAAATGACTATTCTGGCATCCGCCTGTGGAACGCTACAACTGGGTCGCTGCTCACCACCCTCACCACTGCCAACACCGAGGATATTCCGGTGACGCTGGCAAGCATCAAGTTCAGCCCCAATGGAGAGATGCTCGCCTGGAGTGAGTGCGCAGATACGTTTTGCCAATCTGAGCAGGTCGTCGTTTGGGATGTTGCCACGCAGCGGGTCGTGCATGTCTTGCCACTCAGCGGCACATCACTGGCAGGCTTGAGCGTCACCCTCGCTTTCAGCCCGGATAGTTCGCTGCTTGCCACTGGCATCTATGATGCGCTCAAACGCCAGCTCGGCGGATTAGTAGATATTTTTGCAGCGAAAACGGGGACGCTCCTGAACAGTATCCAACTCAGCGCTGGCGGCGCAGGAAGTGCATCAGGCAATGTGCGCAGTCTGGCGTTCAGCCCGGATGGCAAGCTACTGGCGATTGCTGGCAATCAAGATACCGACGGCAACACCGGGCAGGTGCTGTTCTGGAATATCGCACAACGGCAATTTGTTGGGACAGCGCTACACGAGAGCGACGGCAATATTGTCGCTGCCGCGTTCAGCCCGGACGGGCGCTATCTAGTGACAGGTATGGGCAGTAATGCGTTCGGCCTGCGTGTCTGGGATATGCAGCAACGGATTCCCGCGTCCCCAATCTTGAAGGGGCACACCGATTTTATCAATACCATTGCCTTCAGCCCGGATGGCCGGCATTTCGTCTCCTGCGCATACGATGGGCAGGTGTTGATCTGGCATCTGGCGCCATTTACTCCGCTCAGTCATCTTGTCAGTAGTTTTTCAGAGATTGCGTTTAGCCCGGATGGGCAGTTGCTGGCGACCGGCAGTACCAACACGATTACGCTCTGGGATGTGAAGAGCGGCGCCCAAGTGAAAACGCTGGTGATTCCTGCCGCTGATAGAAACAATACCAGCGATGACGTATCCAGCCTGGCGTTCAGTCCAGACGGGAAGTTATTGGCATCAGGCGACGAGTTGGCGCAGATCGTCCTCTGGAATGTCGCCACTGGCCAGCCGTTGGGGCCGCCGCTACGGGGGCATCAGGTATTGCTCCCTGGAACCATCTATAATCTTGTCTCAGACCTGGTATTCAGCCCCAATGGCGCGTTGCTGGCATCCAGTGGCTTCGATGGCCAGACGATCCTCTGGAATGTCGCTTCCCAGACGGTGGTTCATTCGTTTCCAGGGATTTTTGCTCAGTTGCGGCAGGCTGCTTTCAGCCCGGATGGGCGCTATCTGGCCGTCACAGGACTGGGACACGATATTGTTATCTGGGATGTGACAGAGCAGTCGCTGGCGCGCACGATTAAAAGTGGTGGGGTATGGGTGCGCGCTGTCGCCTTCTACCCTCATCAGACAGCGACGTTAGCGGCGCTGGATGCCAATGGCATGATAACTACATGGGATGTGCACAACGGTACGACCATTGGCCAGCCGATGACCGACAGTCGTGTAGCTCCAACATTGTTTACACCGCACCTTACCTTCGACACCTCTGGCACGTTGCTGCTTTCTGCGCATGACCTTTCTCTGACCATCTGGGATATGTCGCAGATTGGGCAGGGGCAGAAATATGTGCGCACCATTGTTCCAGGTAATACATTGTGGAACGCTGTGTTCAGCCCAGATGGGCGCTATCTGGCAGACGCCACAGGCGGCGCCATTGAAGTGCGCTATGCGACGGTGGATGGCTGGCGCGCAGCGGCCTGTGCCATTGCCAACCGCAACCTGAGCCAGAGTGAGTGGCAGCAGTTCATGCCGGATAGGCCGTATCAGCAGGTGTGCTAGATGCCCCCACCCCTAACCCCTCCCCCGTGCGCGGGAGAGGGGGACCAGAGACGCGCGGAGCAGGCGGTTAAAACCGCGCCTATGCGTCCTACGAACGACGAAGTCCGCCTGCGCGGACTCAGAGCGGGCAACTCTGCACTCCCCTCTCCTCGCGGGAGAGGGGCTGGGGGTGAGGTCTATTCATCTGCCCCGCAAAAAGAAACGGAGATACATGTTCATGGTTGATGCGTCCAACAGCGATTTCGAGAGGCTGGATACAGCGCCGGTTGCCGGGGCCGGGCGGCAGTTTCTGCTGCGCGAGGGAATAGTGTTTCTCAATCATGGCAGCTTCGGCGCATGCCCGCGTCCCATCTTTGAGGAGTATCAGCGCTGGCAACGCACGCTCGAAGAGCAGCCGGTGGAGTTTCTGGGCAGGCGGCTCGATGATTTGCTGGCGGAGGCGCGCGCCTCACTCGCCGCGTATCTGGGAACGGAGGCTGATAACCTGGTCTTCGTTCCCAATGCCACCACTGGCATGAATATCGTGGCGCGGTCGCTGCGTCTTGCGCCGGGCGATGAGGTGCTGGGCACCAACCACGAATATGGCGCGGTACAACGCACCTGGCAGTTTGTCTGCGAGCAGCAGGGCGCGCACTATCGCGCGCAACGCCTGATGCCGCCGTTCACCAGCACCCAATCGCAGGTGGATGCCTTCTGGCAGGGGGTGACGGCGCGAACAAAAGTGATCGTCATCAGCCATATCACCTCACCGACGGCGCTAATGCTGCCGGTGGCGGAGATCTGCCAGCGCGCGGCTGATGCTGGCATCCTGACGGTGATAGATGGCGCGCATGCCCCCGGCCAGATCGAGCTACACCTGGATGCGCTGGGCGCGGACTTCTATACTGGCAATTTGCACAAGTGGCTCTCTGCGCCGAAAGGGTCGGCATTCCTCTATGCGCGTCCGGCGCGGCAGGCGCTCTTGCAGCCGTTAGTGGTCAGTTGGGGCTGGCGCGCCGAGGAGCCAGGTGTTTCACCGTTCCAGGATTATTTCGGCTGGACTGGCACCGACGATCCGGCGGCGTATCTGAGCGTGCCAGCGGCCATTGCCTTCCAGCAGCAACACGACTGGCCCACGGTGCGCGCCGCCTGCCATACGCTCGCTGCGCAGGCGAGGGAGCGAATCGCCGCGCTCACCGGCCTGCCACCGTTCTGTCCCGATGCGCCGCAGTGGTGGGCGCAGATGTGCGTCGCGCCGCTGCCAGAAGGAGACGGCGCGACGCGGAAACGTAGGCTATGGGATGAGTATCAGATCGAGGTACCTATCGTCACCTGGGAAGGCTGGCAGTTCGTGCGCGTCTCCATCCAGGCGTATAACTCCCAGCGTGATGTGGACCGGCTTATCACTGCGTTGGCTGAGCTTTCTTCTCAAGCCTGAACACCGAGCAGGAGCTTCTAGGGACGGGTGAAGACTCATGAGGCTCGTTTCAGTCGTTTCTGACTCGCTCCTAGAATGCTGTATACTAATAGTGTCATCATGATTCTTGCCAGGTTTACATGGTGTATACTAACCGCAACCGACTACGCGAGGCTATTGTATGTATGTCGTGTGCATTGTGATCACCAACTTGTAGAACAATTGACCATTGAGAGGGTGTGAGAACCAATGCGACGCTCGAACACACAACGAAACGCGAATTTTTATGCCCTTATCGTAGGAGTGGGAGAATATGTTGGGAGAGGTTTTCGCAATCTGCCGGAAACAGCAGAAGACGCCCGGCTCCTGGAGAGCATTCTCAAAGACCCAAAGCTATGCGGTTATCCGGCATCACACGTTACTTCACTGATAGGGCAATATGCCACAGTAGATAATATGTGCGATGCGCTGGAAGACATGCAGCGTTCGGCCACGCCTGAAAGCACCGTTGTTATCTATTTTTCCGGGCACGGTGGCTATGGTATCAAAGGCGATAGGTGGGAACATCCTTTCCTTTGTCTACGCGAGGCTGATGCCATGAATCTGGAGGAATCGGCGCTCAGCGGTGAAGACTTCAGCGCGGCACTCAAAGGAATTCAAGCCGCGCGGTTGGTCGTCATTCTGGATTGTTGCTTTGCCGCCGCAGTAGCTGACCTCAAAGGTGGCGAGAATGACGAGAGTGGCGATGGCCCGCTAGATGGCAGCGCGACATGGAAAATGGGATTTTCTGAAGACTTTTATCGGGCGCTGAGTGTGGGAGAAGGCCGTGTTGTTCTCGCATCCTCTAAAGATCGGCAACCTTCCTATGTACACAAAGGGCTGAGTACCTTCACGTATCATCTAGATCGCGCGTTGCGTGGAGGAGCCGCCGTGCGTGGTGACAGGCTGATTCATATTCTCGATGTCTTTCACTATGTCAGCGAAGCGATGGAGCAGGCTAGCCCGCCTCAGACGCCAATCCTCAAAGCCGACAATGTTGACAAAAACTTTGCCATTGCGCTCGACCGTGGTGGCCGCAAATCGGAGGCTGCGGAGGACGATACATCTTCCTCGCCATTGCACGCCATCCGCGAGCGAATCATCGCGGACCCCATCGAAGGTGGTCACTTGCTCAGTGATTTCCTGGCGCAACAGCCGGATCATACGCTACGTAACCGGGTGGATGTGTTGCGCGCCGATCTCGTGCGGATGCCGCCGGTCAGCGCAGAAGACGCCCAGTTGGCTTGGAGTGGGAAGGTGTTTGCCTTGCTTCAGATTTGCACACGGCTAGAAGATGGAGGAGACGCCTCACTGCCAGATTCCGCGCCCATTCCTACAGAGTTTCACCCATCATCCAAGATCAATGTGCAAGTAGTGGGCGATCCCAATGTCGTCAACGTTGGTGATCACTTTTCGCAGTCATACGATTTCCGAAAACGATCTGAGAAATAACTCCACCTATGAGTCATTTTTGTGGGTGGCGCTCCAATATAAGAGTACAGTTATTGCACATAGCGGCTGGCGGTTTTTATTGAGTCTCTGAGTCCACGAGGAGAAAGATGAGATGCCAGAGCAGAAACATGATGACCAGAAGAACGAACCGAAGCCTGAGGGCAATGCTTCACCGAAAGCTGCGCCTGGAAATCAATCAGACGAGCAAGATACACCTACAAAGGTCGTGGTTGAGTCAAGTGTCGCAAATATCGCAGAACAGATACATCAACGTAACACCTTCGATAGCTTCATAAAAATCGTGAATGGGTTGGAAGGCGGGACTGAATACAGTACTGACCAGGATATTCGTAAGATCACTGTAGAATTTGGGCGCGGAAAAGAGGAATTGCTTATAGGAGGGCTTTCGCGCCAGGCAGGCGCTACGCCAGCGCCCCGTCCTGAGCAAATGCCCGCCAGCGAAGAGAAGATTATCGCCTGGTTCAATTCCAACACATTGAGCCACCAGGAACGCTATGCCATTCGCGCGACTGCGATCCTGCACGGCGCTCCCGCGCATGAAATCAGCAAAGCACGCATCGAACTCTATGAAACCTACAAAACACAGTATCAGCAGGGTGAACAGGCAAGACAACCGCAAGAGGCTGCGGATGCTATTCCGTTGAATGATACATTGCTGTCAAACATCTGGGCAGAGGTACGCCTGGTTTCCGGAATCAGGCGCCTCTTCTGGCAGGGGGCAGAATCCAACGGATATTCGACCTTTAATCTCACCATTTTGCGCATCATCGCCGGCGAGATCGAAGGTACACGCGGAATCCAGGGCCAGGATATTCGTGAGAAATTAGAAGAATGGGCCTGTATGCCAGGAGGTGAACGGCCCTGGCGAGCCGCACGGGCGCTGGGAGCTATCTGGTGGATGATAGATCACAGCCAAATGCGTATCATCGCCAGACGCTGGGCCAATAGTGCGTCGCTATGGGAGCGTCGTAGCGCGGCGGGCTTCCTCTACGGCGCTTATGAGATGGAGCGAAATGAAGCGTCTGGTGATGGCGCGACCAGCGCTGATTATGACGCCGATGCGAGTAATGTCCTTGACATACTCCGCAAGCTCACCCATCAGGCACTTACCTCATCCGGCAAAAGCCGGGTTGGCGAGGTGGTGGTGGCCACCTATGGATTGATTGGCCAGAAGTGGCCGGATATTGCGCTTGACGGACTGGATTACCTGCTGGGCCTGACTCCATTCGATTCCGCGCGCCCGGATGGCATCATACCGTATGGAGCTTTCATTCAGGCAATTCTGACCTACATGGCGCTCGCCGGCTCAGGCTATGTACGCCCAGTGATGGAGCATCTGGCGGAACACGCCGAACGATACGCGCATACACGAAGCCAGGATATCTCCCCCAAAGAGCGAACGCGCTGGCGCGAGCAGCGCGATTGGAGCCTGGAAATCGTGTTCATTGTCTTCTTCTTCATTGCTGCATTCTCATTTGTGGAGGCGGATGACAGCGCCAGCAGTGCCAGCAGTGCCAAGAGTGCCAAGCGCATCAAGCGCCAGAAGCAAAATGAAGGAATTACTATCAAAGCAGATGAACGCTACGATGGAATGCCGGCACTCGAATCGTTTCCCCAAATCCCTGATGACGAGGGACGCGATATCTTGCTGTTGGGCGTCCTGGCGCCGACAGAAGAGATATTCCGCTCGCATCTCGTCAAGGTGTTCTGCGCCGCACTTTCCTATGACCGCACAGTTGTGGCAATGGACCTCTTGCGGCGCTGGGCTGTGATCGTTTATTCGCAGATGACCGCGAATAAGGACACGCTGAGGGCGAGTTTTCAGGAGTTTCTCATTGCCATTGGCACGAAAGTGGGGCAATGGGATGATTATCTCCAGAAACGTGGCCTGGATGCCGGATTCAAAAAATATACAACACAGCTGGAACGCTGGCTAAAATCACCCAGCAAAACACTGGTTGTGTCATCTCAACCGCGTCCCAGCGGCGAGGGTGATGAGATGGTGATAGAGGAATCGCTCGGAAAGCTGGCGGGCGAAGTACTTGCGCGATTAAGGCAACTCAGGTCTGAAGTCACCTCTGCCTAGATAACAGGCGCACGGATTCAGTCTTTTTGAGAAATGGAGCTATATGATGCCAAACACGATTACTGACGAGTATGGGATGGTCACAGAAGGGCGCGTCGAACACGGGCGCTTCATTTTTCGGTCCAAAGTTCAACCAGCCGCTGGATTCAACCTCTATGTGTTTTCGCCGCAAGGCGCCTACCTGGGCGAAATCACGCAAGATGACGCCGGCTTCCGCGCGAACGAGGGCAATAAAATCTTGCGGGTGAACCTGGGCAGCAAAATCATCAAGTTTGAGGGCACCCTGCACACCAAAGATGGCCACGACCGCCACTATGCCGCCGAAATTGACGTGGAAGTCGTCGATCCCTATGCGTTTGCCATCTGCTATCAACAGGGCAATGATCCGGTCGGGCAGGCGCAACGCTATATCAATGCGGACCTGGTGCGCTGGGCTAAATATCTCGATCATGATGATATCCAGGAGACGAACCTGCGCCACCGTGCAGAAATTGCGCTGAACGCCCATCGCAGCGAGATTGGGCTGCGCGTGCGGGAAGCGCTCAACGTCATTGCCGACCCTAGCGAGACGTACACCAAACTCTGGCAGATCAAGCAACAGGAGAAGGTGGATCAAGCGAAGACGGGCGTTGAGCAGCGAGCGACTGCGCAGAAGTCGGACTTTGAGCGCGAGGAAACGGCTAAGCAAAATGAGTTTCAGCAAAGGCAGGCGATCCTCGAAGCGCAGACCAATATCTTCATCAAGCAACAGCAACAGGCGAATGAGATCCTGTGGGAGGAGACGCTACGGCGCTATCAAAAACTGAAAGACGATGGATATTCGGATGCCATCATCGAGCAGGAAGAACCAGGGCTGTTGGACAAGATCAAGCAGTATCAGGTACCGCCGCAAGGTCAGCTTCCATTTGCCGGCGCTTTGCCTGACGCAAGCGGCGCAAAGCAGGCGGCGCTGCTGCCTGCGGCAGATTCAGAACCCCGTTATAACGCGCAACTTGGCGTTGATCTAAAAACTGTTGAGCTTAGCGATCCACAAAAACAGGCGCTTGCCGGTTGGAATAGAGAGTACCAGCAGGCATTCCAGATTGAACGGTGCGATAAGCTCGGCCCAGCAGAAAACGCCAATATACAGCCAGGAGATATTATCGTGCAAGCCTATCAACAGCCGTTCGATAGTTATGGCATGTTGGAGCGCAAACTAGCCAGTACCGTGCGTGGCGTACAAGTGTCTATTCTCATCTTGAGGAACGATAAGGTGTATGAGCCACAGGTCTCCCCCACCGTCTGAACATCCTGAACATCCTGAATAGCCTGAACAGTCTGAATAATCTGCTATTTGTTTTTGCCCGTTCGCCATAGCAAAGGACGGAAAAGATCGCATGGGAGTTAATGCTAAACGCCAGCAGGCGCGAGCTGAAAAGCTGCTCAAGTCTATTGGCAAACAATCCATCCTGGACTATATTCGTCCGCGCAACCGCATCCTTTCACCCTATGAGATGCGGCAGACCCTCGATCCGGAAGCTACTGCCGCCGAGGTCGAGGCTCAGATGACCCGTTCCGTTCCGCTCATCGAGGGCTTACGCAATATTCTCGTCGTTTGCCCGGTGATGGTGACCTGGGGGTCTGTCGGGATAGCGGCGACGGCCTATCAGCAGAGCGTAAACAACCTCAAAACAGGTACGACGCCACCGCCTTTCTTCCAGAGCTGGCAAGAGGGCTTCCCAGGTCTCAAATATGTGACGCTTGGCTCGCTCAAACTGTCGCCGCATACCTTCACTCTGTCGAATATTGCTTTCGTGGATTTCTCGCTGCTGTTGCTGCTGGTTTTGTTGACCGCTTTTTCCCAATATAAAGAGGTGCGGGCACGCAATCAGGGGAGATTCCTGGAACGCTGGCTGGATACGGAGATCTTTACCCTGAGCAAAGATTCGCTCGCCTGGTCGAACAACCCAACTGAGAGCAATCCCACTTGGGAGAGCCGGGTATTAGATGTGATTGGTCATTTCAATGACACGCTCAAGCAGGTGGAAGCAACCGTCAACACCTTCAATGGGACGCTTTCAGAACAAGGTGAAACCGTCCAAAGTGTTGTGGACGACGCGAGTGAGGTCAAATTGGCGGCTGCCTCGCTCATGGACCTGTATCAAAAACTGATTGAAGACAACCGTGTTCTTGGTGCGCTTATTAAAGAAATGGGAGAAAGTATGGATTTTACCAAAGAGGGTATGGCAGCAATCGCACAAGAAGTTACTGGCAAAAGATTTTCAATACCCCGCAAACGGAGCCAACCAAGACATCGTGGCTTTTGGGACAGGATCAGGAGGCGGTAGCTATGCGGGAGCAGAGGCGCAAGCGGGCGGGGCGCTCGCTCTGGAGTATGTTTTCGCTTGCCGGGTGGTTGTTCGCTGATTTGCTGCTGGCGTTGACTATTGTCTTTCTGGCGAGTTCGGCTTCCTGGGTTCCCCAGGCTGGAGCTAAGCCCAGTCCGCCAGTTATTTGCGGATTGGATGGCAAACATCCTCAAGATTTCGTTCTGACAGTCAGCGATCCCAATGGTTTGCGTGCCAGTCCCCCTTCGCGAGGAACCGCAAACCGTCTAGCGAATGACCTCAAACATAGCCAGCTAAAGAAAAATGCCAATCGCATGGCGGGATTTGTTGAGATATTTGGTGGCAGTCCTGATGTGGGCGATGGCACGACCTTCGCCAGTGGAGCTATTTATGCACTTAAACACTGGCCACCAGCGCACTTTCTTTTCTCATCTTCCACTGTCTTCTTCAAAGCACTCTGGGATGGAGGGATCAACTGGAATCAGCTCCATATTTATGTGTTCTATTTTCTGGTAGCACAGTCCTGCAATACGAGCCAGTAGCCCACGTTCGGAGGTGTCTAGCTTCGTAGTAAGGAAATTTCGCTACTATTGGCGTGAGCCGCCGCATCAACAGGATTGCTGTTGTTCACAGTGTCTTTTGGCCCTGGCGTACTATGGGGACTGGTGTGACTGCACGTTGCATACAGCCCAAAACGCGCGTCGGCTTCAACCACTCATGTAGCTGAAGCCGGCGACGAACGAGAACAGTACTGGCAAAGACGAACGGGAAGGCGTTAGACGCCTGCTGCGCGTTTGGCGGCTGCGCTCTCCCTGCCCTGCTTGTAATCTTCCGGCGTGGGGCCAAAGAAACCGAGCAGCACGGCGCCGATGGCAGGCAGGAGCAGCGCGGTGATAAACCATCCCCACATTGCGTGACGCGCGCCGTAGATGAAGCTGAAAATCCAGGCAAAGAAGCACAGCGCGCCAGCAGAGAGATACATATTGATGCCGGCGTTGAAGGTGTCATAGGTTAGTGGCTTCTGCACATCGGGGATGGTGCTGAAAATGGTGTTGATGAGCGTGCCACCACCGATAATCATCAGGAAGCCCAGGCCTGCCATTGCGCCAAAGGCATGGCGCTCAAGGGCATCATTGTTCCAGACCAATCCGCGCACGGCGGCGATAGCGGTCATCGGCAGCAGCAACAAGCCGATATCCGAGCGATGCGCAATCAGCGTGAGCAGCGGACCGCAGGCAGCGACCGCCAGCAGAATGCCTACCCAACTCCATTGCATGCGCTGGATGGGATAGACCAGCGCCATCAAGAACGCGGGCACTCCTAGCATAATGCCGATCATCGTCACGGTGTTGATATGGCTCAGGCTGCTGGCGAGGCCAACATTGAACGCAACGAGTCCCCCAAGCCCAAAAAACATGACGGCGTTCTTCTGCCAGACTGGCTCCGTCTTCTCCCCACCGAAGGTTACGGTAGAACTTACCCATGCAGCCGCCAGCGCGGAGAATCCATATTCAGAGTTCACGACGACCAGCACTAATCCAGCGATGCCAAAGATGGCTGGCAACACTGCTCTGGTGATCTGTTGCTCCGAGACAGCCGTCATCACCGCGCATACAACGAGCGCCGCCAGCGAGATATACGCTAACAGGCGGAGGATGAGCGCAATCGTGGTGCCCGGCTGCTGCTGCTGCGCTATTGCATTGTGGAAAATGACGCTGCCCAGGAGACTAATGATGGTCAGCAACAGCGTCACTCCGACGAGTGAGCCTCCAACACGCTTGAAAACCACGGACTCTCTGCCTTTCAGAATGTGATGATTGCTTCTACTACGTCAGGGCGGTCTGCGCACACATTCGTTACTCTATAGACGACCTGATGCCGCTCCGTTTTACGTCTACGGCCACTGCTGTTGCTGCGAGTATAGCCTATGCGCGCCCTGTATGACAACTGCCAAAATGAATCGCGCGAATCCAGGCGCTCACTCCAACATACTGGGGTGCGTTGAAATGCGTCAATGTCATACCTGTCCTGCCAGAAGGCTCATTTTCGCTGGCAAGAGGCAAAAACCGCTTCTCATACGTCTCTATTAGCAGTAACCCAAAGTACGTATCAGCGATCACCCAGGCGAACAGCACAGCGCGAAGACGCTCCTGTCCACCTGGGCGGGATCATCGTCGCCTCGGCCAGCCAGCCAGAAACATCAGCAGTAATCCGGAGAAACCCTGGCAAAGCCTGCTGGTGGAGGATGGCATCGTATGCTCAGTTGCCTGCTCGCTGGCGTTTGAATGTGGATGTATGCACTTGCCATCATGGCACGCTCAGTGCGGTATTTGCCTTATTGCGGGCCAATGTGAAATGGTGTGAGATGGCGCAATGGCATATCGGACATATTCTTTAGAAACCGAACCAACACATCTTCGCGAACTACATGATGCGCGGGCGGTTCCGGTTGTGGAGGCTACAGATGCCAAATGAGCGTCTGAGACTGCACCTGGAAGGGCAGAGGATAGGCGGTTGTTTGTTGATCCGGCGGATCAGCGCGGGCGGCATGGCGGAAGTGTATCTTGCTGAGCGCGCCTGTGATGATTGTTGTGATGATTGTGATGACAAGGAAGTGCCGGAAGAGGATGCCGCCGGGACAAGCAACAGGACAAACACCTGGACACGAGTATCCAGTGACGGTGGCATGAGCCATAGGTGCCAGGCACCAGCGAGAGAGGAAGGCGCTGACCAGGAGACCTCGCGTCTGGCATGCCCCAGCCGGCAGGTCGCCGTGAAGGTGGTCTGCCCCAGCGATGAAGTCACCAGAGAGAGTGGCCTCCTCGACATCGAGGAGCGTTTCATCCGCGAAGGCGAATTGCTGGAGAGCCTCGATCATCCGCATATTTTGCCGGTCTATGCGAATGGCGCCGAGCGCGGCTATCTCTATCATGTCATGGAGTATGTGCCCAATGGCTCGCTGGCCGATGCCATCCACGGGCGCGCCGCCAAGACGTTACCGCTGCCGCTGTCGCCATCGGAGACGCTGGAGATCACTCGCCAGGTGGGCAGCGCGCTCCAATATATTCATGAGCGCGGCATCGTTCACCGCGATGTCAAACCGGGAAATTTGCTGGTGCGCGGCGATATTCTGGGCGAACGGTCTCTCTTGCTGGCGGATTTTGGTGTGGCGCGGCGCGTGGCTACCAGCAGCGGTATGGGCAGCGACGATCAGGTGACAGGCACCGTGGCGTATATGGCCCCTGAAGAGTTCTCCGGCACGTTTTCTCCCGCGAGCGACCAGTATAGCCTTGCTGTCATGACGTATCAGTTGCTCTCCGGCCATCTGCCATTCGAGGGCACTGTGGATGAGCAAATCGCCGGGCACCTGGAAACGGTGGCGCCTTCCATCCGGCTCTACGCTGAGGCTGTGCCGTGGCAGATCGAAGAGGTGCTGGCGCGCGCCCTGGAAAAGCACCCCGAAGACCGTTATCCATCTGTGGCGGCGTTTGTGGCGGCGCTGGATCAGGCGCTACGCGAGGCTGAGTCGGGCGCAGGCGATGAGACAGAGGAAACGCTGGCGGCGCTGGCACTGGTCCGCGCGACCACGCGCTCCACTCCTGCGGCGCTACGCAGGCGCGGCATAGCTGGCATAGCTGGCATAGCTGGCGGGCGTGGCGCTCTCCGTCCGCGTTTCTCGTCGCGCCAGCGCACGCTAGTGACTCTCACTGCCGCCGCCGTGCTGTTGCTGGGAACTCTGCTGGCGGTTGTGGCGCTGCCGGGCGGGCCAAACACGCCTGCACCCATCGCCAATCGCGGACATGCCACCCGCACCAGCGCGCCGGGCGTCAGTGTGACGGTGACGGTCAACACCACGCCCACCACGCAGCCCACGCTCACCCCGCCGACGCCGACCACCGCGCCAGCCAACACAGGAACCGATAGCGCGTCGCTGGTTGCCATCTCCGCGCCTTCCAGCGTGCCAGCGGGACATCTCTTCTCGTTCAGCGTTACGCTGGCCAATACCGGCACCTCCACCTGGGCGGGTAGCAACGGCTATCAGTTGACCTGCGACACCGAGCGCCATCCCGTGCAGGATTGCCCTAGCGGATTCGCGGCGAATTTGGGCAACTATGCAGTTGCTCCCGGCAGTGATGTGACCTTCAGGATTACGCTGACGGCGCTCTCCTCGCCGGGCATTTTCCTGGCATGGATGAACATGGCGCATAGCAGCGCGCCGTTCGCAAGCAACGATGTGCTGGTGCGGGTGGCGACGCTGGCGGCAATCCAGAGTTCGCCGCCGCCACAACCAACTGCCACCCCACGCTCATCACCAACACCTACACCGCCACCGGCGTCGCCCACACCGCCGCCGACCGATCCGCCATCACCCTCACCAACACCGACTACACCGCCTACTCCTTCCCCCTCTCCTTCCCCCTCTCCTACTCCATCTCCTTCTCCTCCCTCTCCCTCTCCTCCTTCTCCATCCCACCACCATCACCACCCTCATAATCATCATAATCTGCATGAGAATCCTGGTATATTCTAATGCAACTCACTGTATACGCAATTTTCTGGATACGTCTGCAACTTTACATTTTAGCAGTGACGAGGTTCATAGTTGTGGCGTCGTAGTGAGGAGATATACTCATTCTATAATCTCCTGGATGCAATTGATTTTCACGATGGCGTAATGCGTATTCAGCTACAGTTTGCATATGTCTCTGTATCGTTGACATCTCCTGTAGTAACTGGCGCCGATGTGTTGTAGGTGTCAGGGGAACTTGATTGCGGCGCTCCGGTAGAGCGAGTGGATGCTGTGGTGTGGTTGTGGCGGTTGGTATTGCTACCGGCGATGCGAAACCCTTCTCTAATAAAGGGCATGTGTTATGCGTATGGCGACGCTGCGCACTCGTCGCAGTTCCTATGTTCTGGTGGCGCTCCTCGTGCTAGCGCTGGCCGTGCTCAGCGTGGCTCCCAGCGTGAGGTCGCAGTCGCGCGTCATCGTCTCGACGGATGAATGGTCCAGCTATCTCTTTAGCGATGTGCATGGCGGCTACAATCCCAATGAGACGGTGATTACCTCAGCGACGGCCCCCAGCCTGGCCGCGCTCTGGACGTATCCCGGCAGCGCAAACCAGCCAGCGACCTCGCAGGCGACGACCAACAATGGCCTAATCTATTGGACCTCACGCGATGGCTATCTCCACGCGACCGACCAGAGCGGCAATAGCGCCTGGAATATCCTCGTCGGTTCGACCACTGTGCCATCGTGCAGCCTGACGACCATCGGGCAAACGGCTGCGCCCAGCGTTGCCACCGAGACGATCAATGGCACGCCGACCGCTGTGGTCTATGCCGCTGCTGGCACGATGCTCGGCGCGTACAACGCAACCACTGGCGCGCAACTCTGGAAAAAGCAACTACTGACGACGACGGGATCGTTCTTGTGGAGTTCGCCGGTGATTTTCAACGGCAATGTCTACATCGGTGTCGGCTCGCGCAAGTGCCCGGATGCCGCCGGTGAAGTGGCGCAATTGGACGCGGCCACCGGCGCAATCCTGCATACCTTCAGCACGGTGCCCGCTGGCTGCACCGGCGCGACAGTGGACGACACACCCGTCATTGATGAATCACTGGGTCGCCTCTATGTGTTGACGGGGCGCGCCAATAGCTGCTCAGCGGGGCCGGAACCCTATGCCAACAGTATCATCGCGCTCAATGCCGCCGATCTCTCGTTCGTAGACTCCTGGCAGGCGACCCAGGCTGGCGTGCCAAATGATTTCCACGCCGCGCCGACGCTCTTCAATGCCACGATCAACGGCACTGCTTATCAGATGATCGGCGCTGAACAGATCAGCGGCACGTTCTACGCCTGGGATCGCACGAATCTGAGCGGTGGTCCGCTCTGGCAGGCGTCTATCGGCCAGAGCGGTTCGAGCTATTTCTACCAGACGGCGGCGGCCTGGGATGGCACGAACCTGTATGTGGGTAGTGGCCCCACCAGCATCAACGCCACCAACTGCGCTGGCAGCCTGCGCGCGCTTGACCCCGCCAGCGGCAATTTTCTCTGGCAGACGTGCCTGCAAAGCGGAGCGGCAGCCGGAGCGGTGAGCGTCGTTCCAGGTGTGGCTTTTGCCGGCGCGGGCAACAGTCTGGTGGCGCTTTCGACCACCACTGGCGCCGTGCTCGATACGTATACCGACACGAACAGCGGCGCCGGGTATGACACCGCGCCATCGGTCGCCAACGGCATGGTGGTCGGCGGCAGTTTGGATGGTTCGCTGGTTGCGCTGGCCCCCGCCGGGCAGATGCCCACGCCAACGGTGACGCCGACTGCCACAGCGACGCCCAGCACCACGTCAACCGTCGGAACTGGCAGCGTTGATGATTGGCCCAGCTATATGTACTCGTATCTGCGTAGCGGCGACAATACCGCCGAGACGGCCATCAATCCCGGAACGGTCGGTGGCCTGCATCTCCACTGGACATATACCCCCAGCTCACCGACGCCGATCTTCTCGCAGCCAGTCACCGGCAATGGCATGATTTATTTTGGCGCGTTCGATGGCTATGAGCGCGCAGTAGACCCGGCAACCGGTAATCTCATCTGGTCGCAGAATCTCGGTCAGACCAATAATCAAGGCTGCAACCCCAATCCGGTGGGCGTGGTCAGCACGGCGACGGTGACGACGGCGCTGGTGCAGGGCACGCCGACGCCGGTGCTGGTGGTGGGCGGCGGCGATGCTGCCGTCTATGAGTTGAACGCGCTCACCGGTGCGATTCTCTGGCGGACCTCGCTCAAGGCGAACAACAACACGTTTATCTGGAGTTCGCCGGCTGTTTACAATGGGGCCGTCTATATCGGTCGCTCGGCGCAGGAATGTCCGGAGCGACAGGGTGAAGTGGACATGCTGGACCTTAATAGCGGTACACTGCTCCATACCTTCGATACGGTGCCCAGTGGTTGTTCGGGTGGCGGTGTTTGGGGATCGCCAGTGATTGACCCCACGCTCAATCGTGTGTTTGTGGTGACGGGCAACAACGCCGCCGGATGTCCCGTTGCCGAACCCTACGCCGATGGTGTGGTGGCGCTGAACGCCAACGACCTGAGCTTTGTGGATGCCTGGCAGGTGCCGCTGGCGTTGCAAGGGCAGGATAGCGACTTCGGCACGACGCCGGTGCTCTTCACGGCGACGATCAACGGCGTCGTACACCAGATGATCGGCGCGGTGAAGAAGAGCGGCTTCTATTACGCCTGGGACCGCACTAACCTGAGCGCCGGACCGCTCTGGGCGACGAATATCGGCGTTCACACTGGCTCGCCCTATTCGCGGACCGGCGACGTTGCGCAGGTTGGCCAGGGCAATGACGTGAGCCAGACGCAGAACACGATGGGGAACACGCTCACCAGCGATGTGACGACGCAGAGCCAGCAGGGTGAACAAGATCAGCAGATGTTCTCGCCCACCGGCGGCTACAGCTATCTCTCGCCAGCGGCCTGGGATGGCACCTATCTCTATGTCGCAGGCGGCGCAGCGAAGATCAACGGTGTCGGTTGCAAGGGCAGCATCCAGGCGCTCGATCCGGCGACGGGTCACTTCATCTGGCAGACGTGCTTGCAGAGCGGGCCAGTGCTGGGCGCAGTGTCGTTGATTCCAGGCATCGCCTTCGTGGATGAGGGTGCAAAGATTGTCGCCGTCAACACCAGTAATGGCGCGTTGCTCTACACCTATCTCGATAGCGCCAGCGGCTCGTTCTTCTGGGGATCATCCTCGGTGGCGAACGGGTTAGTGGTGCAGGGCAACCAGGATGGCACGCTGACGGTGCTGGGATTGTAGGCGACCTCACCCTCGACCCCTCTCCCTTATGGGAGAGGGGAGTTTGCGTTTGCTACGGATTGCGCACTGTAGACAATGGATTGGTGATAGCATAGTACAGAGAAGTTGTTACAAGGAGGAATGTTGTGGATGCGAGTGCGGAGCTGGCGGATACGACGACAACCGTTTGCCCCGAGTGTGGCGCGCTGCTGCCAGCCAATACGAGTTGTCATGACATTTTCGGGCAGTTGTTGGCGTTGGAGTATCAGTATCCGCAGAGCTTTGGCGCGGTACACCATCTCATGGTGATGAGCTACAACGTGCAGCATCCCGGCGCGTATACCGATGACTTCTGGAACAAAACGGTGGCGATGCTGAATGATGTGGTGGAGCAGGAGATATCCGGTGCGCAACTGCGGAAACGCATGCAGCACGAGCTGGCGGCGCACCAGGGCAGAATGAGCATCAAGATCAAAGGGACGCCGGAACGCGCACATCAGCATGCCTGGACGATGCGCGCTGTGGATGTCGTGACCGATGACCCACAGGTCTATATCGAGCGCGTGTGGCAATGGGCGCGCTCGATTGTGGCGACGCTCGAACAGGAGTTGCAGGTGTGATACACTACGAAACAGGCGACAGAAAGAGAAACGTTCGATGGGTATGATGGTTGATGCGCTCAAACAGGCCTTTGACCGCGCCGCGCAGCAATCTGAAGAAGAGCAAACAGCCCTTGCCGCCCTTATCATGGAGGTATTGGAAGCCGATGATCGCTGGGAGAAGCTGTTTGCTGACCCGCTTCCCCCAGCGGCGCTCGATGCCCTTGCCGCCGATGCCCTTGCTGAAGATGAACAAGGATTGTGAACTTCTTCATCTAATTGATGTAGTACCCCTTGCATAATTAGAAATAATGTTCTATACTTTTCAGCAGCGTGAAGTTGATTGCGGAGTGCGTCATCTGTAGCGTGTGCTGAGGCGGACTGGCTGTTGTGTAGCTGCTAGGTCCGGCAGCCTGGCCTGAATACATGGCGGTGAGTCCGAGTAGGGCGCCGCTCTCTCCCGTAGGAAAGTCTACGGGGCAGGAGAGCGGCGCCTTTTTCTGTGTTGGCGAAGTGCAGCGTCTGGAAAGCAAAAGAAAGAGGTGAGGCGCCGATGCGAGCGGGACAGGCGACAGTGCGACGGGCAGCCCCCGTTGCGCGGAAAGCGGCGGAACAGATGGAGCAGTTGGCGGAAGGCATGGCAGCGGCGAACCAGGTCACGCGCGTGGGCTTTGCGCCCATTGTGCGGGTGGACGAGGCGCGCCGCGAGGTAGAACTCTGCGCGACGAGCGAGGCGGTGGATAGCCACGGCACGGTCTTCGACTATGCGGCCAGCAAAGATGCGTTTACGCGCTGGATTGGCAATGTGCGCGAGATGCACGAACGGCGCGCTGTGGGGAGCCGGGCGGCGGTTCGTTTCGACGACACCGCGCGCAAGGTCTTCGTGCGTGTGCATATCTCGCGCGGCGCTGAGGATACCTGGGAGAAAATCCTCGACGGCACGCTGCGCGGCGCCAGCATCGGCGCCAGCAATGTCACCTGGGAGCGGCAGACGCGGCGCGTTGCTGGACGCGAACGGCGTATCACCGTCGCCACCCACTATGATCTCGTGGAACTCAGTCTGGTGGATAATCCCAGTAACCCCGATGCGCTGGGCGTCACGATTGTGCGCGACGCCGCCCCGGACCCCGCGCTACTCGATGAATTGGAATCAGAGACAACCGAAGCGGCGAAACCGGCAAGCACGAGCGACCCAAAATACGGAGACACGATAGATACCACTGATGTATGGGCGGCTGGCAAGGATGCCGGCCCTGCGGCCAGTCCTTCGATGCGTTCGCTCTGGCCGGATGATGAGACGCCCCCGCCGTCCTCCTGCGAATGTCTGGGACGGCATCAGCAGAGACACATGCCTGCCCTCGACCCGATTGTAGCTTCGACTGTGTTTCATCCGAAACACGCAGAACATGCCGAACATCAGGAACACTCGACGCCACGCGCCGAAACGTTGCGGGCGCTGGGCGCCTTCAGCACTAATGCCGAGGGCTATCCCGATACTGGCGTGCCTGCGCAGGCCGAGGCGCGCCCAACCGCTGACCTGGGCGTGTCGCCAGACGGCAATCTACGAGCGCGTTTTCATGCGGCAGCGCGCGGCATCCTGATGGGCTGCGGCTGCCCGCTCTGTATCGGCGCTATTGCGGCGCTGGGCGAAACCGGCGATACGCTGGAAGAAGCGCCCGCTGGTCTGCCGGCAAACCGACGCGCGACAACTAATACGCAACGCGAACATCTGGAAAACCGCAGTGAACATGAGCAGCGCGTGGAACTGGCGCTGGTGCGCGCGGTGGCGGCGGGACTCCAGGCGAGCGCGACGCAACTCGAACGCATGGATGAGGGCGTGCAGGGGCTGCGCACGCTGGTGGGCGCAGCGGTGAATCAGATGTCAGGCACAGTTGGCGACATCAAAATTCGCCTCGATGCGTTAGAGGCGCAACCCATCCCCGGCGGCCCGGCGGCGCGCGTGGCAGAGAAGGCGCTGGCGCTGGCTCCGCAAGGCGCTAGCACTACTGGCGGCATGGCGAGCGACCCCTTGCGCGCGCTGGAATCGCTGGCAGGGCGGCTGCGCGACCCACAGGCGCAGATTGCCGTCGCCGCCGAACTGATTCGCCTGCAACGCGAAGGGTAGCCCCCACCCCCAGCCCCTCCCCCGTGCGCGGGAGAGGGGAGCCAGATTATCGGCTGGCGAAATTGCGAACTAGCAGCAACATACCTCGCCTCACGGCCCCTCTCCTCGCGGGAGAGGGGGTAGGGGGTGAGGTCAAAAACCAGGAGAGCAACGACGATGACAGGATTGTACACGCCGGGTCCGGTTGGCCCGACGATCAGCGATGAGACGGTGGCGCTGGTGCGCGAGGCAATGGCGGAGACGACACGCGCCATCAATACCAGCACCGGCCTGAACGGCTACGAGTTGGAAGTGCCGGCGCGGGTGATTGTGCCGGTGATTACGCCGCTGGTGAATCTGCTGCCCCGGCGGCGCGGCGCTGGAGTGGATATCGTTCACTGGAAAGCCATAACGTCATTCGACACGGCCCGCAATTGGGGCACGCTGGCGGATGGTGGCACCCCTTCACAGGTGACGTATGCCGTGGCGCAGATGCAGAATACGCTGCAAACCATCTCGCTGATGAACCAGGTGAGCTTTCAGGCGCAGTGGCGTGGGCGCTCGCTGGAAGCCGATGTGCGGGCGCGGCGCGTGGCCGAACTGCTCTATCAGCTCAAGATCACCGAGGAACGCTGGGTGCTGGGCGCCAGCGCCTATCTGATGGTCCCACCGGCTCCGGCGCTGGCAACGGCGACCACCGGCGGCACGGTTGCGGCGGGCACGTATTGGGTGAAAGTGACGGCGCTGAACGCGCAGGGACAGACGACCGGCTCAGCCGCTGCGAAAATCACGACCACTGGTAGCACGTCCACCATCACGATCACGGTTTTCACAGTACCCAACGCCACGCAGTACAACGTCTATATCGCCTCCGGCGCAAGCTATCCGGGCGACGGCTCCGCCTGGCTCCAGACAGGCATCTCCGGCACGAATGCGCCGCAGCCGGGTATCGGCTCTCCCGTGACACTGGCCGATGGCGTAACGGTGATGCCTTCCGGCGAGGTGACGCCGGCGTATCTGACGCTGACGCTCAGCGCGCCACCCGCCACCAGTGGCACCGCGCTCTCCACCGTCACGGCGAACACGGCCAAGACGTATGTGGACGGCAGTGGCAACATCCTGATGTGGGATGGGCTGATTGCGCAGGCGATCAACAACGCCAGCACCGCCAACGGCGCGACGCTTGGTGCGCAGGTGACGCAGCCAGCGGCAGCCAACGGACAACTGGCGCTCTCGGATATTGACAATCTGCTGGCGGGCATGTATTTGCAGGCGGCGGGCGATCCGGATTACATCGTAATGAATCCGCTGGATAATGTCAGGTTAACCAATCTGGTGGTCGGCGCGGGACAGTTGCGCTATGTCGTACAGGCTGGCGACAGCGCGGACCAGGGGCAACTCACGGCGCAGTACCGGGTGACGCGCTATCTCAACAAGTCCACCGGCAAGGAAATGCCGATCATCCTGGACCGCTACTGTCCGCAGGGGCATATGGTCTTCCTGCCGCTCTCGATCCCCTTCCCGGTGCCGGAGATCAGCAACGCCGTCACTATCGAGACCAACCAGGAATACTGGGGCGTGGACTTCGCCATCACCGACGCCAATTTCAAATTTGCCGATTTCGTGGAGGAAACGCTCAAGGTGTACTACCTGGGCGGCCTCGGCGTCATTCGCGGCATCTACCCCAGCTTCTAATAGTCTGTCTCACTTGCAACAAGGCTCCGTTCGCCTATACATGCGAACGGAGCCTCTGTCGTCATTCAACCGATCATGTTTGAGGTGGCTCTACACACGATAGGTAACGCCCACAGCTTGCATGCCACGGGTATCGCCGCGTTCCATACGCGCACGTACCTCGTCTATCCTGGTGGCGTTCACACCGTCTACCGTACCATAGCCGCAGACGCCGCACACAATGGCATGGACGGTAACAATCGCCGTATCATTGGTATCATTGCCGACACTAATCACCACCTCATGCGGCTGCACATGAAACGTCCCGTGACTCATGCAATCTGGACATTCCATATCTTTTACATCTGCATCGGTCAATTCATGCCCAGGCTCTATGGTTGTAGTTGGTTCGTTTGTCTCGTGAGTTATCATAAATAGCCTGGCCCCTTCACTATTGTTCTTCTCATTATAGCGATTTATCGTTTTCGAGATGTCATCAGTGACCGATGATAAAGAATAGCATCTGCCTGTTGCTCATGGCCAACACTTCTCATCGGGTTTAACGAATATATAGGCTGGCGCGGCTGGCATATATCGTGCAACCCCATTCTGCCGCATATGAGAGGGGGGGCACCATGCAGAGCATCAAGGCGCTCGATACGCATGAGGCGGCGCAGATTCCCGAACCGCCGGTCGCACGATTCATCTTCGCGGATACCCGCACCGCCTGGTTCTGGTTGATTCTGCGACTGTATGCTGGATACGAGTGGTTCACCGCAGGCTTTGGGAAGGTCTTTGGCGTCTCGATCAATTTCGGCTCTTTCGGGCAAAAAGAAACGTCCTGGGTGTTCACCAGTTCGCCGGGAGCCTCCATGCAAGGGTTCATCAAAGGCGCACTGAATAAAGACGTTTCGGGGTGGTATGCCTGGTTCTTGCAGCATATCGTCCTGCCCAACGCCGGCATCTTCTCCTACCTGATCGCGTTTGGCGAGCTGCTGGTTGGATTGGGATTGCTCGCCGGCTGTCTGACGGGTATTGCCGCCTTCTTCGGCGTCTTCATGAACTTCAACTATCTGCTCGCTGGCACCGTCAGCATCAATCCGCTACTCGCCGTTGTCGGCCTGCTGATTATGATGGCCTGGCGTGTAGCCGGCTGGTATGGGCTGGATCGCTACATCCTGCCGCTGCTGGGGACGCCGTGGTGGTCCGGCAAACTGGCGCGCAGCCGGACGACGGATACAGAGGCCGAACCACCAGAGTCGTCCGCCACGGCAGCGCCCGCCTAAACTATCCCTATCTGCCCAATCTATCTATCCTAATCCAGCCTGCGCGCGCATCTGCTGCTGGATGTACGCGCCGTAGGGCGTGCTTGGCGTGCCAGACCAGTTGGCGAGCAGGCTGGGGACCGTGCAGGCGCCAGTCGTCCAGGCCCAGGCAAGGAAGGAGATATGCAGTTGCTCGAAATAGGAGATTTCCGGCGCGATATAGCTGGTGGCGCAGTCATAGGAGCCAAACTCGGTGGCGATGACGGGGATGGTTTGCGCCGGTATGCCGAAGGCGCGCGGCCAGTCTGACGGCTGTTGTACCACCGTGTGATTGAAAGGATGCGTGCCGTAGAGGATATTTGTCGAAGGCACCATGTTGCTAGCGTTGATGCCGCTCAGATCATAGCCGTAGCCAATGCCACTGACGATGATGATGTTACTGGGTGCGATGGCGCGTATCTTCATGGCCAGCGCAGGCATCCCAATCGCCGTGTACGTCTGCACGCTGGAATAGAGCGAGCAATTGCTGCTGATCGTGCCGCCGTTGGCCCAGGTAGACCAGTCAATGTTGTTCGGTTCGCTGTAGATGTCGAAGAGGACCCGCTGGTCATCCTGATAAATCTCCGCGAGGTCCTGCCAGAACTTCACATCATTGGTGGCATCCGGCAAGGGACACTGCGCGCCGCCGTGGATGCTATCTTGTGGCAGGCCAAACGGCGCGTTCCACTGAAGCGTCAGGATGACGTAGAGGCCCGCCGCCTCCGCATTGCCGACGGCGGAGAGAACCGTCGCCTCATAATCCGGGCAGCGGTTATCCAGGTTGCGCCAGAACGCCGAGGAGAGCGGAATACGCACGGCATTCATACCCCATGACCTCATCGCCTGGAAGTCCGCAAGCTGAAAGTGTCCGTCACCGTGACAGGTATATTCCAGCGAGAAGCGGGCCGCGCCTATCAGCGTGACGGGGTGATGGTGGGCATCAACGATCTGCCGCCCCTCCACTGCAAGCAACTGCCCGTTGGCGGGCGCGCTCGTCGGCGGCGCAGCCACTTGCTGCGTGCCATTTGACGGATTGAGCGCCGCGACCCTGGCGTTGAGTTGGATGACGGCATGCGCCAACCCGCTAATGATAACCACGATCACCACCAGCGTCACAATGACGCTGATGACGACCTGCGGAGATTTCTGTCGCAACATATGAACGCTATCCCTTATATGACAGTGCTGTTTTCATGAAAGAGTGGCCAGCAGGCTAACCAGCGCCGCTAGCTCCCCTCTCCCGCGCACGGGGGAGGGGTTGGGGGTGGGGGAACCCGTTCATGTCTCCCGCCCGACGCCGCTGCCGCAGGCGATATACGGCGACAACACATCCGACGGCAGCGGACGATTGGGCAACGGTGGCAGGCCAACCCTGTGCAGCAATTTCGCGCCGCCCAGCGTATCCTGCGCCACCACCACGTATTCCGCGCGTAGCGCCGGGCTGGCGATATTGATATGCTGCGACACCAGATCACCCGGCTTGATGACGATCCATTGAACATACTCCGTTGGATTGTTCAGCGCCTCTTTCCAGAGCAGGCCATCGCCCTCATAAATCTCTTCTTTGAACGGTATCTGCGCCACCGAGAGATCAATATTCGAGTGGAACACATCCATCAGAATCGCGCCACCGTCGTAATGTTGCGCGAGAAACGCGGCGATCTGATGCCCCGGCGCGCACGACAGGCCATACTGCCCGTCTTGCAGCGAGACGACACCGCCCCAGGAGATGAAAGCCGATTGCACGGCGATGATGCCCACCAGCGCAAGCTGCCCCACCGGGAAGCGCCGCGCCACACTATGCGCCAGCGTGGCGATGAAGACGGCGGCTGGCGCGGCCATCTCTGCCCCAAAGCGCGCGTTATAAAACACGTAGTAGGGCGGATGGTTGGCATAGGGAACGTACATCACGTCTTGCCCGGTGAAGAATGCGACGACGTAAAAGGCGAATGGCACAAGAATCGTCAGCGCAGCCAGGCTCTCTGGCGAGAAACGCCGCTGTGCGACAAAGACACCTACCGCGACGATTCCCAGGATGAAGAGCGCCGGGCCGATGGATTCCGATGAGGCTAGCGAATAGGTGCGCAGCGATTGCCAGAGATTGTGATACGTCTCCGCCAGCCCGTTGGCAATGAACGATTTGGTCTGCACATCCGAGGAGAACGGACCATTCAAGAAATAGATTGGACTGCCGAAGATGACCCAGTTCCAGAGGAACCAGAGCGCAATGCCGAAGCCACCGAGCGTGCCAAAGAGAACGAGATCAGCGGCAATTTTGGCGCGCGGCTGATGCTTGCGCCAGCCGATGAACACGATGAAGACGAGAAACGCCATGAACAGCGCCCAGCCATCATAGCGCGCCAGCGTCGCCAGGAAGGTGCAGAACGCCGCCACCACCAGGTCGCGCAACTTCTCCCCCTGCACCCACACCAGAAAATAATACGAGGCGGCAGCGAGCGTGGCAAAAAGCACCGGCTCCGAGAGCGGTGTGCTCTGTAAATACAAAATATTGGGATTGAGAATGAAGACCAGCGTGCCGATGAAGCTGGCGCGGCTGTTCTGCGTCAGCCGCCGCGCCGTCGCAAAGACATAGCAAGCGGCGACGACATAGCAGGGCATCGAGGAGAGCGTGCCCGCCAGCCCCGTGCGCCAGAGATAATCGTTCCAGATCAACGGCAGCATGATGATATGTGGCAAGGGCAGCCAGATATCGCCAAGCTGCGCCACCCCCGGCGTGATGTTGTCCAGGACGCGCCGTGCCACCTGAAGATGTGAGTGTGCATCGCTATAGAGCAGGATGGTCTGGAAGTGAAACGCCCACCAGGCGGAGCCGATGCTGGCGCAACTGGCGCAGATCAGCAGCGCAATCAGCCACCTGTCGTGATACCAGTGGGTCGTGCGCTTGGGCTGCGGGCGCAGCGTCGCCGGCACCCGCAGCGCGGGCAGCGTGAAGGTTGCCAGCGGTTCCAGTGGCTCCGTTGAAACCGCCGCACGCGGTGGCGCTGGTGGCGCAACAGGTGGCGCCGCTTCCCGCCGGTCGGCGCGCGGCGTCGTTTGCGGTGCCTGCCTCGGCGCAAAGGGCTGCGATGCCAGTGGCCGCCTGGGATATCTGAAGCCGGACTGGTTTTCAGGCCGGTGTTCGTCTTCTCGCCTTCCCATAGTTCCCCATGTTTCTATTGCCCCTGTCGTTTCTATCGCTTCTCTTGTCTCTATCCATGGCGCGCCTGCATCGAAGGAATCCCGCCCGGCTGTTGAGATGCCGGCCCCTGGCTCGTTTTGAGGTGCAGCCCGTGCTTGGTCTTCTCCCAATAGTGCGGCTTGGTGATGAGCTGGTAGAACGCCATGACGGCGGCGATGCTCATCATGATCCAGTAGAGCGGCAACGTAAACACCCAGCCGATCAAGCCGTACTGCTGGCTCTTCGCGCAAGCGATCAGATGGATATAGAGATACAGAAAATTGCCAAAGACCAGGCAAAGAACGGCTGAGTAGAACACCGGCGCGCTGTAGAGCAACTCATATTGCGTGTTGACATGCGAACGAAACGCGATATAAATCGCCAGCAGCGCCCACATCAACGGATTCACCAGGAAGGTTGAGGGCGAGCCGCCGATGAGGACCTGAAGCGAAAAGAACTCGCGGAAGCGCCGCTTGATGAGATAGCGCCAGGGCTGGCGCAGATGCACCAGATAGGTTTGCAGATAGCCCTTGATCCAGCGCGACCGCTGGCGAATCCAGTTTTTCGCGTTGGAGTTCGCCTCTTCCATCGTCGTCGAATCGAGAATCGTCGTGCGCAGGTGATATTGCGCCAGCCGCAGCCCCAGATCGCAATCTTCCGTCACGTTAAACGGGTCCCAGCCGCCCAGCTTGCGCAGCACGTCGGTGCGGAAGTGGTTGGAGGTGCCGCCCAGCGGCAGGCTCAGTCGCGCCCACTGCAACCCCGGCAGCATCACATGAAACCAGAGCGCATATTCGATAGCGAACCAGCGCGTCAGCAGATTTTGCTTGGGATTGTAGAAGCCCAGCTTTGCCTGGACACAGGCGAGGCGAATATCATGGTTGGCGAAGGCCAGCACCGCTTTTTTCAGTTGTAACGGGTCTGGAATGTCTTCAGCGTCGTAGATGACGATGAAGCTGCCTTTGGCGATCATCAGCCCATAGTTGCAGGCGCGCGGCTTCGTGCGTGGCTGGCCGTCCGGCACGGTGACGACACGGAACGAAGGCGGCAGCCCCATGCGGGCAATCGCCACGCGCGTCTCCTCGTCGTCTTGCTCCGTCAGCAGCAACACTTGCAAGCGGTCCTGCGGATAATCGAAGGCGCTGATGGCGCGCACGAACTGCGGCACAACTTCAGCCTCACGATAGAGCGGGCAGAGGATGGTATAGATTGGCCAGTCGTCGTTGCCAATCGCTGCGATCAGTCCGGCATCGAAGGTTTCTCCTGGTGGTGCGTCCAGCACATGCGTGGTGATGGCGGCAACGATGATTGTATTGACCAGATAGAGCGCCGTGATGACCAGAATCGAGAAGGCGAGCGCCGGCACGCTGAGGAAATACAGTCCGGCGACCCAGAGGCCGATCAAGAGAAACAGCCATAGATACTGGCTGCCCGTGATGGTCGTGAGTGCGGAAAACTTGCCCCGCAGCGGCGCAAAGGGATAGACCACCTGCCCCCGCACCTTGACTGGCGCGCTGGACTGCGCCACATAGGATGCGCGTGCGGATTGCGAATAGGGGCTGTTCTGCCGCTTGAATTCGTTCTGAAGCCAGAGACGGTAATAGGGCAGCTCGGCATAGCGTTCAGCATCGCGGCGCAGCGTGGGCAGCAGCGGCGCCGGCGCGATCTGCGTTGGCTGGATGGTCGCCTGTGCCTGCAACACGTCCGCCAGCCACGCCGGTGGCGTCTCCTCACGCGGGAACTTTGGCGGATTCGCCGGTAACACCTGCGTCATCTGAAGCGCCAGATCGTCCTCAATAGGCGACGACACCAGGCGTTGCGCTGAACTCTGCGCAGGAGCGGCTACGGGTGGCGGTGCTGGCAGCATCCGTGTCGGCTGAAGCGTGGGGTCGTCCTCAAAGAGATCGAGCAGCCACTTGGGTGTCGCCTGTTGGGTGGCCGCCGAGGACGGTTCCGGCGGATAGGCTTCGGCGAGCCATGCGCCCCACCCTCCGGGAGTATCCGCAGTGGCAGAAGTGGCAGACGATGCGCCTTTTTTAGCAGCATGTGAAACAGATGACGGCGGCACAGGCGACCGCGCAGTCTTATTTTTCATGGGTACAGATGGATGATGCTGATGCTGATGTTTTTCACTCATTGACAACGATAAACCTTTTCTGCATCCTACAGCGGAAAAATACCCAGGACGATCAGAGAATGACGAGCCACGCGGACGCAAACTGCTGCGCTCGCGGCGCGTTTCCCCTATCCCGTTCCTTGTGAGTATAACGGGGCGACAGCCTAACACGCGATTTTGCGTAGCCCATCTTGCCCGTTTCCGCTCCTCTGCCCTCACCCTGCCCTCTCTATTCGACTATCCAGCGATGGCGCTGCGAGCGTACAATGTGTTGCATCACATGAAGGGCGCAGCCATGTTGCGGCGACAGCGCAGGGGAAGGAAGGCGTATTACAATGTCCGGCATTACGTCAGCGTCTACAGAAACTACACCGGCAGCCCGGCGGGTTTTTATCTCACACTCGCATGCCGATAACGACTTTTCGCGCAAGCTGGTGAAATCGCTTAGCGACGCCGGCCTGAGTGTCTGGTATGATGAGCAAAACCTGGGCGCGGGACACCTCGGCGAAATCATCGAGCGCGAGCTGGGTCTGGCCGATACCTATATCATCGTGCTGTCACCCGCTGCGCTGGCCTCGCCCTGGGTGCAGGATGAGCGGCAGGCGGCATGGGACCTGCGCCGCGAGGGCAAAATACGCATCTTCATTCCGGTGGTGATCGAGGACTGTGAGATTCCGCTGTTGCTGCGTGGCATGCACCGCGTTGAGTTCTTCAAGCAATCCTATGAGGAAGGGCTGGCGCGTCTCTTCAAGCTGCTCGGCGTCACTGCTCCCGCAACGCAGACAATGTACGCCGCAGCGATTCCGACGCTCTGGGAGCAAGAGGCGGTGGTAAGCGCCCATGCGCGTGGCTGCTATTGCCTGGCAGGATCGCCGCATGGCAGTTTCCTGGCGACCGGCTCGTATGACAAAACCGTGGCGATCTGGGATGCCCAAACGCACCAGAAGGTGAGCGCGCTGATTGGGCATACGCAGGGTGTGGATGCAGTCGCGTGGTCGCCAGATGGCATGCTGCTGGCTTCAGCCTCGCTGGGACAAGGCATTCGTGTCTGGAATCCAAGCACGGGGGAACAGGTGGCGCTGCTGGAAGGGCATAGCGGTGGTGTGACGGATATCGCCTGGTCGCCAAACAGCCGCTATCTTGCCTCAGCTTCGGCGGACCAGACAGTCCGCATTTGGAGTGTGCCGCGTAGCGCCTGCAAACTGGTGATTCGCGGGCATACCGCGCCGCTCACCAGCGTCACCTGGTCGCCGGATGGGCAGTGGGTCGGCTCGACAGCGCGCGACGCGACAGTGCGTATCTGGAGCGCAACAGCCGGCACGCTGCTGCATACCCTAGAGGGCCACAACGGTGTCGCCTACTGCGTCACCTGGTCGCCAGATGGGCAGACGCTGGCATCTTCCGGCAACACATCAGTGCGGCTCTGGAACTTCCAGAGTGGTGAGGCACTGGCGACCCTGACGGGCCACAACGGCTATGTCTTGCGGGTGGCCTGGCGACCGGATGGCACGGCGCTGGCCTCCAGTTCGGCGGATAAGATGGTGCGTATCTGGGGGGTGCAATCGCAGCGCACCGTTGCCATTCTTGCTGGCCATACAGATTGGGTGCATGGCATCTACTGGTTCCCCGATGGGCAACGGCTAGCCAGTTGTGGCGGCGCGCAAGACGGCACGTTGCGCTTCTGGCGAGCCGCCCAGCCAACGTGATACCATGCAGAACAGCACGTGTTTCCTGCTTTATGAGAGGAAACTGGCGATTATTGGGGATCGCATGCACATGCAGCATGACGATAGTTGATAAGACGATAGCTGATACATAGTGGTGTGTAGGGCATTCGCCACGGCGATCCCCATGCTCTACCTCATGAGTCTGCGCAGAGCGGGCGCCCAATAGCTGGAAGACGATAAGATAACGCCTCCCGGATATTGGCGTGCTGCTGTGCATCCACTCATCGGGGTAGAGCCGTGAATATGCGTACAGACTCGATCCCGACGAGGGTCGAGCTTTTTTGTTGGAGTAAGTGAGCGAGTAGAGGTATTGAGAGAGAAAGGCAGAACCGCACATGAGCAACAACAACTATGACCCCACCGCTTTCAAGGCGCAGCAGCGCGAACAGTGGAGCAATACCGCAGAGGGCTGGCGCAGGCGCTGGGCGACGCTTGAGAAGAGCGCGCAGCCGGTCAGCGACCGCATGATGGAGCTGGCGCACGTTACGCCGGGCAAGCGCGTGCTAGACATAGCGACGGGCATCGGTGAGCCAGCGATGACGGCGGCGCGGCGTGTCGGTCCGAGTGGCTCGGTGGTGGCGATAGATCAGGCGCCGCAGATGCTGACTATCGCGCGCGAACGGATGCAGGCGGCTGGCCTGCAAAATGTCGAGTTTATCGAGGGCGACGTGGAGACCGCCGCGCTGCCAGCCGATTCGTTCGACGCCGTAGTGTGTCGCTGGGGGTTGATGTTCTTCCCCGATGTGGCTGGCACACTCACACGGTTGCGTTCCAGCCTTGTTCCAGGCGGCTGGCTCGTTGCCATCATCTGGGGACCACCAGAGCAGGTGCCACTCATTTGGCTCCCGTTCAGCGTCTTTTCCCGCGAATTCTTGCTGCCATCCGCGCTGCCAGCCGGTCCGAATCCGTTCGCGCTGGCTGATCCCGCCGCATTGGAGCAGGTTATGCGCGATGCCGGTTTTGCGGAGGTGCAGAGCGAATGGCTTACGGTGACGTATGAGTTCTCGTCAGTAGAAGAACTGCTGAACTACGAAGAAGATACGTCTCCGCCGGTTCGCTCCATTATGGCGTCGCTGAGTGTCGAACGCCAGGCCGAACTCTGGGGCAAGCTTGCCGATGCCGCCATGCCGTTCGTAGGCGCCGATGGCATCGCCCGCCTGCCCAATGAGTGCCTGATTGTCTCGGGCCAGCGCCAATAAATCTTCTCCTGTTTAGGCCGTGTGACAACCGCCGTGAACGCTAATAGACTTTGTTGGCGTTCACGACGGTTGTATTAGCAGCCACCTGATAGCGAAACTGCACATGTTAAACTGTGGGCGAAGAATCGTATAGTATCAGGGCGGAGCAAGAGCATCGGCACGCTGCCCATTGAGACAAAGTAAGAAAGAGTAAGGAGTTGCACGATGTCGCCCATTGATCCCGCCCAGGTTGACCATCCTCAAGAGACCCCGCTTGCCACTGCGGAAGTATCATTCGATCAGGGCAGGCAGGCGTATAATAGTCTGATAGAGCGCATCACGCCCTGGCTCTTTGAGGTCGGTAGCTGGATATTCGGCGGTTTGATCGCCTTCACGCTGCTGATTATGGCGTCGCTCATCACCGTCGGGCCGGTTGACCTGCCGATCAAGATCGCTACCGTCGCCTTTGCGCTCGTGCTGCCGTTGAATGTGACCGGGCTGCTCTTGCTGCGGCTTGTGCGAGATGTGAAGCCGGTTGGATTCGAGGAAGGGATTGCGCGAGCGTTCCAGGAGGCTGGCCTTACCCCTGGCGCGCAGCAGGTGCCTTCGCTCACTGCACTGGAGACGGTGCGCAAACGCGGTACGCGAAACGTCCTGAACACAGCCCTCGCCATCCTGACGTTGAGCAGCATCCTGACGGTGGTTGGCCTGGGGGCGGCGCTCTGGCACATGGTGTGGTGGATCGCCGTCGCCTTCGTCGCAATGGTCTTCATTTGCCAGACCATTACCCAGATTGTGTTGTTCACATCACAGCCGCGCCTCTCAAAAGAAGAGAAAGCGCAACGAAAACGGCACCACGACGAGGTTCTTCGGCAGGCGAAGGAACAAGCCAGGCAGGCAAACCGGCGAAAATGAGCGACGGCCAGATGATGCTTTCTTTATTCAATAGGTGAGGAGCAGGCGGTCTGAGACTACCTCTCCTTCGAGCGTCTGACCATCCATCTGAAACCGTTTCAGCATCGAGCGCCCGATATTGAGAAAGATTTCGCGCCGGAATAATCCTGTTGGAATAGGCAAATCGCACACATGATGGCCGGAACGCTTCGTACCATCAATACTGAGCGCGACATATACACCACGTGCGCGGCAACGATCAATGATCTGGAATAAGTGACCCAGATCAAATGTTTGCGCGCCATAAAGAATAGATTGGCTGTGGCTATAGGGCGGATCACAGTAGATCAGGTCGCCAGCTTTAGCTTGGCCCATTGCTTCTTCATAATCCATACAGGCAAATCCGGTGTTTCGTGTTCTAGAATGCCACTCGTTCACGCGATGGGCAAAACTCTCTGGTGAAATAGGGGTGTGAATGCCACACGGCGTAGACATATAGCCATCAGTCCGGCGGAAGCGTACAACTCCGCCGTAACAGGCGCGACACAGGAAAAGGAGATCTGCCCCATTGGGATGCGCATTGTAGGCGGCCTTGATTTCTTCATAAACAGCCACTTTTTCGCCGTTCATCATGGTATGCCATCGCTCTGCATACCACCGTTTCAGTGTTTCCGGTTCTGCATGCAGCGTTTGCCAGATCTCCATCAATGGCGCAAAGGTATCAGAAGCGATTCCATGCTGAGGCGCAAGCGTGCCAAGAACGCCACCACTGCCGAGGAATGGTTCATAATATGTTTCATACTCCAAAGGAAAATACGCCACTATTTCATGGGCGAAACGCTGCTTATTACCTACCCACTTCAGCAATTGGCTCTTGAAAGGCGGTATAGCCCGGGGTCTCATTTCATCAAACAGACGTAGCTGCATGAACCTATCCCTGAAAAGTAGTCTTGTATGTCCATGCTCTCAGCGAAAGGATATCCTGTTTTGGGATACAAGTCGAGCATCCCATATAGTGAGCACATGGACGAGCAAACAATCATGGCATATCAAAAGCGATTGCAAGCTCTTCTTCGTAGCATACGACACGAAGCAAGATTACGCCAGAGCGATGTTGCCGAACGGCTTGGGCGACCACAATCTTTTGTGAGCAAGTATGAGTCTGGCGAAAGGCGTTTAGACCTTATAGAACTTCGCCAGGTGTGTATAGCATTGGATACTTCACTGGAAGAGTTCGTTCGCCGCTTTGAACAGCTACTTTCATAAGTCTATACGAAGGAGCTATACCCATTGAAGCCAGATAGCCGTTTTTTACGCCAAGATAAGGATTTTTGGGCGCATGTTCGCATTATCAGCCAGAGCGTCGGCTACACAGATAAGAAGACAAAGCAAGTACATATCCCTACCCTTGCTGCGGCGAAAGCCGGGCTAGAGAAGATTGGGATGAGTATTGCCCGCATATTCGACCCGCAAACAGAACAACTCACCAGTTTTGGAGAAGCGTTATTCGCCTATTTTCAGTATCGCGCCAGCGCCTTAAATACAAGTGTTGAGCCGCACCTGATGACGCTCGAACAAGCCAGAACAACATTTGCAGAACTCCGTAGCCGACTTCATCCAACCTGCCCGCTACCCATGAACAAGCAAAAGGGCGACAAAAAGGATGTAGCCTTCTTTACAGGCATCATCAATATGCTGATAGAGGCAAATGCGGCGGGGTTTCCCGTTGACTACGATCCCCAAGCATTGACAAGTGTAACGTCGCCAGCAAAAACACCGCTTCGCACACTTGCAAGACGTGTAGATGGCGCTTTTCCTCGTGTCATAGACCCCATTGCTGTCTGGGAAATCAAAGAGTATTACTACACAACTACATTTGGAAGCCGCGTAGCAGATGGGTCTATGAAACACTGCTGGATGGCCTGGAATTGGAAGAACTGCGCACGTTTGCCAGTGTTGATATCAAACACTATCTCATGGTGGATGACCACTTCACTTGGTGGGATAGTGGGCGCTCGTACTTGTGCCGTATCGTGGATATGCTCCATATGGGATATGTGGACGAAGTGCTCTTCGGCTCAGAAGTTATCGAACGGCTTCCGGCTCTTGTGGCAGAGTGGGTAGCAATCGCTCTCCAACATCCTACCCTTGTAAGAGACGATAAGACATTGCCGTCTTCTTCATAAGCACAAAATGAACTCCAGTTGCCATCAATGACATGTTATAGGCGTATTGGAGTGGGAATATCAATTGTCATATTTTTCCATACGCAACTGGTCAATCTCCTCGTCGGTTGGCGCAGGTTTACCCGGTGTTGCCAGTAGGCCAAGTGCATCCTCAAAAGAGGCATATGCTGTATTGCCTGCGCTGACCGGAGTTGCAGGCGGCTCAATGGCTTGGCGCTCGATTTCTTGTGCTAGAGCCAGTTGCTCAGCCTGCGGCCAGGTGCGCACCACCCGCAGGATCGTTTCCTGGTCGAGAACCGTTTCAGACATGGTTGCTAGTCCTTTCTCTCTATTGCATAGCTTGTCATACACCAATTATCGCACCTGCGCGTCAGGCCGGTAGCGCGTTTCGTATACGCCACCGGCCTGACATTTTTGATGATAACAGCAGAAGATATTCTTGAATGCGCTGATGTGAACCAGAAAGAAAACTATCCGGCGACGCCCATCGGACCGAGTGGTTCAACGATGCCGGCCAGCGGCCAGCGCGGCGCGCCCACGCGATAGACGATGCGCGCAATTTCCCAGGTGGGTGGCTCCGGCGCATTGGCGCGCTTGCGTCCCTTCGCCAGCGGCCATGTCAGCCAGCGGCTCGGATGCAGTCCCTTGCCAATGGGCACGAGTTCATAGACGCTGCCGGTGCGGAAGCAGGGTACGCCTACCGCCCAGACGATTTCCTCGGTGCCAAGTAACTCGAAGCAGGCGCGGTGCATGCCCTTGCCCGTGTCGTCGGGATCGAAGGCGATCAGTCGCCCCAGCCGTCCGCGCCCATGCAGCGGACCGCGCTCCCACGGCCCACGTAACTTATGCGCCCAGCCCCACACTGGGTCTTGCTCCGGGTGGTCCCGGTCCTCTGGCGTAGGCAGCAGCGTCAGCAGCAACGCGAGCTGGCGACGCGAAACCGGCACCTGGCTATCGGGTTCGCCGGATTCCAGATGCGCTAGCGCCCAACCCATATCGCTATGCCCCAGGATGCCATCCGGGCGTTCCACGCGGAAGATACCCGCGTCGGTCTCCACTTCCACCGCCGAGATCACTTGTGGCAGTGGGCGATGCGCTGGCAGATTACCAGATGGCGCGGCGGTGGATGAGCCGAGCGAACCGCTGGCCTGCGCAGCAGAAGCATTTGCGCCCAACGCGCCAGTGGTTTTGCGGCTGCGGCGAGCGCGCCCGGTCGTAGTGGTTGCGCCGTCGCCTTCGCCAAAGAGCGGCGCAGGCACCACCGGGCGAATCGAGCGTAGATGCCCGTAGGGACGGCTGACACGAATAGCGCCAGCGCGGCCAGCGCCTTCGAGCGAGCGCATACCGCCATTGGGCAGCGGCAGCGCGATCAGCCAGACATCCGGGTCCACGGCGGGCACAGCGCGAGTGCGAGCGGCGGGCGAGACGGGCAGCGCCGGTAGGGCCGACGAACTGCCAAGTCCATCGGCAGCGCCTATGCCTGCCATTCCTGGCATGCGTTCTGTTGGTTGCGTGTGCTGGGCCGCATCTTCCGGCAGCGTGCGTGTCACGAACGTCACTGGCGGCGCTTCCAGGCGGCCAACATGCCCGGCACGCGCAGGATGGGTGGGCAGGGCAGTCGCCATGCCTGTGCCCCGCCGTGTCTCCCGTGGAGTGGGAAGTATTTGCATTCCTTCGGTTGGTTCGCGCATATCAGCCCTCCCGTCCGCTCGCCATCGGACGTTCGCAGTCTCTCTACTCAATCGTCTCTATCGTTACCGTATCGTTAAGATTGCTCTCCAGCGCAGCCACGCTCATCGCTTCATGCGGCCCAAGTTCAACTGGCATCCGCTACCGTCTCCGCCATCACCCATGCGCAAAGCGCCACACAGGAAATCGCTGGTTTTTGCGCAGTACCAGTTAAGACGGATGACCGTTGCTTACCGCTACTGTTACACCGCTCACACCAGACATACCGGACAGCATCAAAACGAACATATTCCCGTTCCTCTCATCACACCCATAACAGAAACGTCAAGCAATGTCCGGAGTTGACCGGATTTGTCCGTATGACCGCTTCTATGAGTGTAACCTGGAACGGCTGTTCTTGTCAATTGTCTGGTCTGTTTCGCATAGGGCTGGCGCAAGGGGAATAGCAAGAGGCAGGCCAACCCGGCGGAGCAATTACATCCAGGTATTTCACAAGACCAGGACGCAGCATCAGTATCCATAGCCACACGTCTAGCCACATCTCCGCCAAATGGGCGGGTACTAGCCTCTGGTAGATGATTATGGCAACATCTGGCGATCATCCCACCAGCATTTCCACCCCTGGGCTGAGCCGAATCCACCTTCAGGCCGTTCCGCCGCTTCCCCTCTGGCTGGCATACTCGCAATAGCGATCACGAACACGCTATTCCAGCGGAAACAGGCGGACACGAACGTCCTCACACAAAAGGAGACACTGACATGCTTTCGGGCCAACAGACCGGCAAGCAGAATGGCAAACAATGGCAATCTAAGTTCATGGCGCCGACCGGCGTGCTGGTGCGCGTCGAACACCTCAGCCGCATCATCACGGCGCGCGCACAGAAGACTGTCATTCTCGATGATCTCACCTTCGAGATTGCCGCGAACACGCTCTTTGCCATCAATGGGCCATCAGGCAGCGGCAAATCTACACTGCTCAACCTGCTGACCGGCATTGACCGGCCCAGCAAAGGGCGCGTGCTCTTCGGCGGTGAGGAACTGCGCGCCAGGAGCGAGAACCAGCTGGCGAGGTGGCGCGGGCGGCACGCCGGCATCATCTTCCAGTTCTTCCAGCTTATCCCCACGCTGACCGCTGGCGAGAATGTGCTGCTGGCGCTGGAGCTTGGCGGCGGCGGTGGGTTGCCGCGCCGGGCGTGGCGTGAACGCGCGCAGACCTGCCTGGAACTGGTAGGCATGGGCGGCTTTGCGCGGCGGTTGCCCAGCGAACTCTCCGGCGGCCAGCAGCAGCGCGTGGCTATTGCCCGCGCGCTCGCCAACGATCCACCGGTGTTGATTGCCGATGAGCCGACCGGCAACCTCGATTCACATACGGCGCATGCGGTCTTCGACACGCTGGCTGGGCTGAAGCAGCAGGGCAAAACCATTGTCTACGTCACTCACGACCGCGAACTGGCCGCCCGCGCCGAGGCGGGCATCGAGCTGCTGGACGGGCGCATCGCCGGGCAGTGGCTGGCAAACGCTGTCATCACGCCACCAGCGACGACTGAGGAGGCGCAGGCATGAGATTTTTTAGCCGCTTCCTGAGCGCGCAGACCTGCAAGTCATTTGCCGACGTGACACGCCGCAAGGGGCGCACGCTGCTGGTGGTGCTGGGCATCTTCATCGGGGTCGCCGGGCTGACGAGCATCAACTTCACCGAAACCGCGCTCTACAACGCCTTTGCCTTCACGAGCGGCGTCAACGCCGATCAGCCGGATATCTTTCTCAGTGTGGACAAGCTCGATCTATCGCTACGGCCCACGCTGGCAGCCGTACCAAACGTGCGGGCCGTACAATACGAGTCGCACTTCGAGACGTTCTGGCACACCAGCGCCAGCACCAAGACGCTGCTGCTCATCACCAGCTATCCCAATCTCCAGCAAGTACCCATTACGCCGTTTCAGATCACCAGTGGGCGCTATCCCGGCGTGGGCGAGGTGGTCATGGAATATGGCGATCAGGCGTTGCACCCCTTCGCTCTCGGCGACCTGGTGACGGTGGAGACTGCGCAGGGCACGGCAAAGCTGCGTGTGGTGGGGCTGGCGCGTACACCAGGGCGCAATCCCGCCGCTTCCGGCGACGCCTCCGCCTATATGAGTGAGTCCGGGCTGGCGCAACTCGCGGCTGGCGCTCCACGCACAGCGCCGGAGAGCAAACCACCTTCATTCAACCAGATGATTGCCGTCAAGGTGCATGACCACAACAAGGATCAGGCGACGGCAGCAGCGTTGCAACAGGCGCTACAGGATCATGGCGTTACGGTGTTGAATGTGGATATTCCTGGCGTCAACAACAACGCCGCCATGCTGAAGGCCATTGAAGGCATCTTTGGGCTGCTGCGGCTGCTGGCGATCATCGCTGTCATTCTGAGCGGCATCCTGATTCTCAACACGATTACGGCGCTGGTGGCGGAGCAAATGGCGATCATCGGTTCGATGAAGGCGGCTGGCGGCACACGCGGCGTCATCCTGCGCGGCTATCTCGTCTCGGTCGTCATCTATGCCGCACTGGGCACGTTGCCCGGCCTGGCGCTGGGCCTCTTCGGTGGCTATCAGTTTGCTGTGCTGCTGGCGCAACAGGCGACGCTGGACATTGGCCCCTTCACCGTTGCGCCGTGGATTGTCGCATTGAGCCTGGCGGTCGGCTTCATCGTGCCGCTGCTGGCCGCCTTCCTGCCGCTCTGGAACGGCACGCGCATCACCGTGCGCGAGGCGCTTTCCGGCTACGGGGTCAGTAGTGTGAGTGGCACTGGTCAGGGTGCGTTCGCAGGGCTGGGGCAGCGGCTGAACTGGGTCTCGCAGACAACCTGGCTAGGGCTGCGCGGCATCTTTCGCAAGCGCCTGCGCCTGGCGCTGACGCTGCTGACGCTGGCGGTCGCGGGAACGAGCTTCCTGGTGGTGCAGACGGCGACCACCTCGGTCAACGATACCGTCGGCGCGGAGAATGCGCAATCATCCGCCGATATGGCTGTCTATTTCAAAGACGCGACCATCTACAACCAGATCAGCGGCCAGTTGCAGGCGCTGCCCAATGTGGCGCGCATTGAACGCTACGGCACCTACAACGTGACGACGGCCTGGGGCACGGTCGCGGTCTTCGGCTATGAGGCGGAGACACAGATCTATCACTATCAGTTGACCAGTGGACGCTGGTTGCGCCCCGGCGATACCAATGTCGTGCTGCTCAGCGATGATGTTGCGGCAAAGACAGGGCTGCACATCGGCGATACGCTGATCGTCAACGGGCATACCTCGCTGACGGTCATCGGCACGCTGAAACAATCCATCAGCGTGCTTGGCTGGATTGGCGCGGTGGTGATGCCTGTCAGCATGGTCTATGAGTTACGCGGCATGCCGGCGGCGACCGCTACGATAGCCACCACTGAGGTTATCATCGAGGCGCGCGACCATGACAGGCAATCCGTCTACAGTCTCGCGCAGAACGTCAACAAGCTCGTCAATCCGACGGATGGTTACGGCGATGGCACCGGCTATTTCAGTGGCGGCAATGGCACGGTGGATACGTCCTACGAATACATCACCCGCCGCCAGCAGGACTGGTATATCCTGTACTATATGCTTTATGCGATTGCGCTCCTGGTCGGCGCGACGGGTCTCTTGGGGCTGGTGAACGCGCTGACGGCCTCGGTGCTGGAACGGCGGCGCGAGATCGGCATGTTGCGGGCGATGGGGGCGACCCGCCGCCGCGTGGCGCAGGTCTTCTGGGTGGAGGGTCTGGCGCAGGGCGCGCTGGCCTGGGGCATCGGCGCGTTGGTAGGGTTGCCGCTGGCCTATGGCTTCGTGCGCGTCCTCTGGCAGTCTGTCATGCCGGTGGATTTCTATGTAGATGCCGTGGCATTCGCCGTGATGCTGGCGGCCATCGTGATCATCGCGTCGCTGGCCTCTATCGTGCCCGCCTGGCGCGCGTCGCGGGTACGCATCGCCGATATCCTGCGCTATGAATAGACCAACGATTGAACGCGGCAATGAATTGCCGGCGCACGGAGCAGGCGATTGAAATCGCGCCTGGATGGCGTTCCGCCGCCAAGTCCGCCTGCGCGGACTCGGAACAGGCGCCTCTGCGCTCCCCTCTCCTATGGGAGAGGGGCCGGGGGTGAGGTCTTCTGATACTCCCCTCTCCCGCGCACGGGGGAGGGGTCGGGGGTGGGGGCTATGAAACGTTTGCGCGGCTGGCTATCTGAGCGGCGCTGGTGGGAGAGCCGCCTCTTCTGGCGCTTCACGCTTTCGTATTTCCTGGTGACGATCATCGCTATTTTCATCACCCAGTTTGCCAGCCGCCGCGAAGGGCCGTTCGGTTTCTTGCGCGGCACCTGGATCAATGAGACATTTACGCGCCTCTTCGATAATACTACCAACTCTGGCCTCGTGTTTGCGCTGATGGCGATGTTCTGTGGCACACTGGCAGGCCTGTTCCTCAGCTATAATCTGACACGTCGCCTGCGCCGCATCACGCAGGCGGCGGAATCCTGGAGCCGGGGCAATTTCGCGGCGACGGTGCATGACGCCTCCAACGATGAACTGGGGCAGCTTGCGCACGACCTGAATCAGATGGCGTCGCAACTGCAAACGCTGATGACGACGCAGCAGGCGCTGGCCGTGGTGGAAGAACGCAACCGGCTGGCGCGCGACCTGCACGATTCGGTGAAGCAGCAGGTCTTTGCCAATGCGCTGCTGGTGCGCGCCGCTCGCAAAGTGGCCGTGCGCGATCCCGCGCAGGCGCAGGGCTATTTGGAAGAGGCGGAGTCGCTGGCAGAACGCACCCAGCAAGAGTTGACCGCGCTGATTCGCGCGCTACGTCCGGCGGCCATCGCCGACAAAGGGCTGGCCGAGCTGCTGCGCGATTACGCCGCAGACTGGTCGCGGCGCATGGGCATCGCTGTGCGGGTGCAGATACATGGCGAGCGCACAACGCCGCTCGACATCGAGGAGGCACTCTATCGCGTGGCGGAGGAGGCGCTGGCGAACATCGCGCGCCACGCCGGGGCGCAGACCGTGGAGCTACGCCTCACCTGGGACGCGGACGCATTGTGCCTGAGCGTGCGCGATGACGGCAAGGGCTTCGTGGTGGCGCAGGCGGCGGGTCGTGGCGTGGGGCTGGCGAGCATGCGCGAACGGATGGCGGCGCTGGACGGTACGCTGGAAATCACCAGCACGCCACAGGGCACAACCCTCTGCGCGCAGGTGCCGCTGGCTGCGCCAATGAACACACCCATGAACACAAGTGGACTGGTGGAGACGCCTTATGACTGAGCCGATCAGCGTGTTGATCGTGGACGATCATGCAGTGGTGCGGCGCGGCATCCGTGCGCTGCTGGAATCTGAAGAGGGTTTTCTGGTAGTGGGCGATGTCGGCTCCGGCGGTGAGGCCGTCTTGCTGGCAGCAGACCTCGCGCCGGATGTCGTGCTTATGGACCTGGTGATGCCGGAGATGGACGGCGTGAAGGCGACACGGCTGCTCAAACAGACAAGTCCCCGCTCGCAGGTGATCGTGCTGACCTCCTATCATGAGGATGAGCATATCTTTCCGGCGATTCGCGCGGGTGCGCTCTCCTATCTGCTGAAAAGTACTGCACTGGATGAACTGGTAGAGGCGGTGCGCAAGGCGGCGCACGGTGAGGCGACGCTGCATCCACATGTGGCGGCGCGGCTGGTGCAGGAGTTGAACGGCACACCACAGGATATTGCGCTGCTGCATACGACGCTGAGCGAGCGCGAACGTGAAGTGCTGGGGCTGATCGCCGCCGGGCGCACCAATGCACAGATCGCCGCGCAACTGGTCATTAGCGAGAAGACGGTCAAGAGTCATGTCAACAACATTCTCAGCAAGCTGCATGTGGCGGACCGCACGCAAGCCGCCATCTACGCCTGGCGCGAAGGGTTGATCGAACGCTGAATCACTCAGCTTGTTCCGTCTTCCACCACGTATCAAACGGTGTGACGGGTAAGCGCCGTTTGTGTTCGGTCATCTCATACCGCTGCTCGATGGCATCTGCCACCTCAGCGGGAACATCCTGCCCTTCGAGGTAGGCGTCGAGCAGTTTGTAGGTGATGCCAAGCTCATCCTCGTCGGTCTGCCCTGGCTTCAGATCTAGCAGGTCGGCGGTCGGTGGTTTGTTATAGATGCGCTCATCTGCGCCAAGATGCTGAAGGAGTAAACGCCCTTGCTCTTTGGTGAGGCCGCTGAGGGGTGTCAGGTCCACGCCGCCGTCGCCATACTTGGTGAAGAAGCCGGTCACTGCCTCCGCCGCGTGATCGGTCCCGACCACCAGGACGTTGAACTGATTGGCGAAGCGATACTGCACCGTCATGCGCTGCTGCGCCTTCTGATTGCCTTTGTTATAATCGCTCATCTTGAGGCCGGTGGCTTCCTCAAATGCCGCAACCATCCCGTCAACCGCAGGCTGGATATTGACGGTGTATGTCTTATCAGGCGCAATGAATTGCAGGGCACGCTGCGCATCCTCTTCATCGTGTTGGGCGCCGTAGGGAAGCCGCAGCGCGATAAATGTGTAATTTCCACCCGGTTGCTGGCGAAGCCCCTCGACGGCCAACTGGCATAGACGCCCGGCCAGGCTGGAATCCTGCCCACCGGAGATGCCGAGGACAAAGCCTCCTCGCTGCGTATAGCGCAAATAGTCCTGCAAGAAGCGCACGCGAAACGCCACTTCCTCCGCCGGATCTATGGTTGCGCGCACATGGAGTGTTTCAATAATGTGCTGCTGTTTCGTGGTGGTCATCGGACGGTCGCCTTTCGCCTTTCGCAACGCGGCCCAACATGTCCACCGGGCTACATTCCCCGCTTGCCGCCGGAGGCCGCCATAACCAGCAAGGTCACACCCATCTTACCACGAGATCTAATCTACCCGCCGGTCTCCGCGCGATCCTTCCCTCGCGCCCGCTGAACAGCGACTCCATGAAGCGCATCATGAAGCGCATCATCCCCTGTCATCTGCGCCGCAGCCGCAGCACCGCGCCGATATGCCCGCAGCCAGCGCCACCCGGCAACGCGCCACCACAGGCGCAACTGATTTGTTCGGGATAATACCGCCGCACGCGCACCATCCACTTGCTCCCCGGCGCATAGTTCCCAATGTTCGGCCCTTCAGCCACGCCAGCCGCGCCCCGCACTCCATGCACGACGGCGATATAGAGGTGATCGCCGCTGGCGGAGGGTGCGCGCCGCCGATCTATCTCCTGCGCTACCACGCCGTAGATTTCTGCCAACTGAATGGCCTCAGCCGCCTTCGAGTTGTCCTGCCCGGTGGTATCGCTCCATCCATCAGCGCGCGGCGCTTGCGTGTATGGCCATCCTGCCAATTGCATCTGTTGTGCCTGTTGGGCTTCCTGCCAGGTGGCGCGGCCCGCCATCCAGCGCCAGGTCACAGCTTCTGCCCGGGCCTGCGCCTGGGCTTGTGCGTTGTGCCACGCGCGTTGCTGGGCCAGTTCGGCGGCTGAGGGCGACATCGAGGGTCTGCGACGCAGGAGATGAAACATGCGCGCAAAGAAGTGGGACAACAGGTTGGATTGGCGATGGTGAGCCGTCCGCTGCGGAGACGTTGAAGACCTGGAAAACATAGATAGCGCCTGCATACCTTTCCCTGCGCCATCCGCCCAATCAGGATACGACTACCACCAGTTCCCACGCTCGATCTCTGCTAGAGTGCTCTTAACGTTTCTCGGCCCGTTGCGCTTGTGCGAACGCATACCGTATCATGGGAATCTGGTTGGATTGCGGGTTTGCCTAAACGTATTGGCGCAGTCTAACGGCCTTCCGATGGGTTTATAACATTGGAGGGCCATTCTTATGTTTAGAGAGGCCGATTGCCTCTTGCACGCAACTGTACCATGCAGACGCACGCCTGTCAATGGGATAGCGCGAGCAAAAAGGCGCTGGCATCATCTACAATGAGATATGATGCTGATATGGTTGAGAAAGGATGGTGAACATATGGCTGTTCAGCAACACCTGAGCCAGATCATCAAACCGCGTAATGGCAAGCTCATCATCGAAATCCCTGTTACAGATGCGGATGCTGAGACAAGCTACCAGGTCACTATTGATGTGGTGCCACAACAAGAGCCAGTGACGGCGCAAGAGCAAGAGGAGTTGATTGATCGTCTCTTTGGCTCAATGCCCGATCTGCCAGAAGTGACGACTGATCCGAGGGACTACCCATTCGAGCAGCGGGAGTGGTGAGTTGGCAGTAACATATTTGCTCGATACCAATACCATCATTCGGTATCTCAATGGGCGTGCGCCAAATATCCGTGGCAAACTGCGCACAATTCCTTTCCGTGACATCGGGATTTCTACCATCGTCCTTGCAGAATTGCGTTATGGAGCAGCAAAAGGAAAGAAGCCTGCACAAACACGCACAAACCAAGACCAACTCCTGCGGCAATTGACGCTTGTGCCCTTTGATGAGGCTGCCGCCGAGACATATGGCACCATTCGCGCAGAGTTGGAGCGCCAGGGAACGCCTATTGGCCCAAATGATCTCCTTATTGGTGCGACTGCCCTGGCGCACCAATTGATTTTGGTGACACATAATACTCGTGAGTTCCAACGTATAGCTGGATTGACGCTTGAAGATTGGGAGTGATTGCCGGTTGACGCGGGAGTGTGAAAACTGGTAGACTGCGCACAAAACAGCTTCGTGACCAGTTGATTGTTCAGCAATACCCTATTGTGATCGAAAAAGAGAGTGATGCGCGTGACGGAGGGGTCTTCATTCGCCGGGGAATCCCAGAGCAGCGGCGCGTTTGGATTATGGATGACGCTGGTGATCGTGCTGGTGTTGCTGGGTGTCGCGGGAGCTGGCTCCTATGCGTTGCTCCAGCGCATCACCCGCCAGCCGACCGCCGCCGATATCGCACAACGCGTCTGTACTGCCTACACCACGCAGGATTATCAACTGCTCATCAACCAGATAGACCCCACACCCATCGCCAACGGCAACACGCTCCCCAATGGCATCAGTTCCACCGGCCCTTTCGATGCCACCGCCCAAAATACCCTCATCAACACGCTCAAAGGGCTGGACGCCAGCGCCGGACCCGTCACCAGTTGCCAGCAGCATCAACTCAGCACCCCGGGCACGAGTACTCCAGGCACGAGCGCCGGAGCTAGCGCGGGCACGCTCCAATTCATCTTTATCATGCGCCGGGCGAACACACCCAATGTCACCTATTCCTCCGTCATGAATCTGGTGCAGCACAACGGGCAGTGGATGGTCGCCCGCGATAGCAACTTTGTCGGCACACCGGGCTAGAGACCTCGCCCCACGGTCCCCTCTCCTTTCGGGAGAGGAGTGCCCGTAGGGCTGGGTGAGGTCTCTCTCTGGCTCCCCTCTCCCGCGCACGGGGATGAGCCTCCGCCATGCGAAGCATGGAAGCACTGCCTAGCAGTGCGGAGGAGGCGATGAGCGAAGCGGAGGGGGTGGGGGTTACTCATCCTCGACGGTGACATAGAAATATTCCGTCCAGACCTCTTGCTCGGACCAGGGAAAGAGTTGCGTGATGTGTCGCTGGCGGCTGCGGAAGGGGCGGTCGCGCAGCAGCGCCAGGAAGCCGGCCTCTTCTTTGCTCATGCGGTCGTAGTCGGCGCGGAAGCGTTTCCAGGCCGGGAGCAGCGTCTTCTCGCAATACGCCTGTAGCTCAGCGGCGTGCTGGTCCTCTGCGCGCCGCCGCTCCGCCGGATCGCTGATGGTCAGTTCATCACGGTCCGCCTGCGCGCGCATCTGCGGCAGCTTGGGGTCGGCAAAGCGCTCGTGATAATGCAGGAAAAGCCGCCAGCCGTCGGGTGTCGCCACGAGGCCCAGCGGGTCCTCCTCATGGGCGACGGCGCGGAAGGCTGGCGCATTGACGTTGAGCAGCGCCCGCTGCAATGTCGCCCACGCCTGATAGTCGTCAGCCGACCGCGAGGAGCGGCGCGCGGCGACGAAGACACGATACAGCAGGTAGAGATGCGGCTGATCGGGACGCTCGCGCACCTGGTCTATGCGGGCAAGCGTCTTGTGGCTGCGAGACTTGATGCGTACCAGCGCATCCTGCGCGTAGACGATATCTTTGGTGGTGGAGAGGCCGGGCGAGAGGCAGGTATCCGGGTCGCTGTTCCAGTAATGCGTGGTCAGGTCGTCCCATTGGGCGTCGCGTCCAGCGGAGATGATGCCCTCGCCCTCCTGCGCCAGTTCGCGTGCCGCCACCAGGCACGCCAGCACATCCACCGACCCTTCGCCGACGTTTTCCAGCGTCAGATCGAGCCGCAGCACGCGCTTCCCCGGCTCCGCCTGCGGGCTTGGCCGCTCGGAGAGGTCGGTGCGCGGCGTCTGATAGCTGCGGTAGTTCTGCACACTGCGAACGCCTGGATGGCTGACATGTGGCAGATCGTGCGCCGGGTGGGTGATGCTGTAGTCCGCACTGATGTTGAGGTTGGCCTCGGCGTCTATGCGCCGCCGCGCCTCAAACTCATAGCGGCGCAATTCCCGCTGCAAATTCACGATCTGGCGCAGCGCCAGCGGCACGCCCAGCACCGCAATCAACCCCGCCAGGATGCCAGCCAGCGCCTGCCCAACCGAACCAATCGCCTTTATCGCGTTCGTGACGCCATCCGCCAGCACCAGTATCCATCCACTCATCATCATTGCCGTTCATGCCTCCACACTGCATTGTTGTGGGCATTGTGCCGGAAAGCGGGCAGCACGTCAAGAGGTGTTCTTGCTTATTCGGCGTTCGGCGGTGGTGTTGAGGCGTTGCGCTGCGCCAGATACGTGCGGAGCTGCTGGCGTTCCTCTGGCGTCAGCGGTGGCTCCGGCGGCGCGGCGGACTCCTGCCCCAGCCACCGGAAGAAACCCACCACCAAATAGAACAGCAGGATAAACACAGCCAACCCACCGAAGATGCCGACAAAGGGGAGGAGGAAGAGTTGTGGAGATGTAGACGAAAGACCAGTATAAATAATCAGCGCACAGTAGATTGCCAAAATAACAAAGGATTGCCGCTTGGGCAGGAGCATTGCAAATATAGGAATCCAGAACAATGAAATAAGGGCCATCAGGCTTGATGTTCCGTGCTGTGTCTGGCTTATCCAGTAAAGGAAACCAGCGCCCAACAGCAACATAGGAACGGTCAGCCATTCGAGCAGGGATTTGTAGCGAGCGAAACGTCTCATGCGAGACAACAACAGCAGAGCCACGCAAACGATAGCGAGGAGCAGCGGTGCAAACGAATGTGGTGGAAAAGTTATCATCACCACCGGAAAGAGCATGACGATAACCCATTCCATACTCTGCGTTAGCGGTATTCGCCTCATCGGTATTGTCCTTGCTCCTCTCCCCTATCGCCAGTATAGCGGATGCAGCGAGCGCGGGCAAGTTCCATGCTCTACGAATATGACGACCATGCGCCATTCACGAAATGTAGGAGCGTTGAACCATCTGCTATTGCCCAATACTCGTCTGGTCCTACCTGAACGATGCTGCCCATATAGGCAATTTGTTGAGATAGCCAGGGCACACGTTGCCACTGCCCATTCTGTAGGCGGAATACCTCCACAATATAGCCCCTCGGCGCACCCTGTTGATTCCTCGTGCGGAAGGCCCAGCCCTCGCTCGCGGAAAACACCTGCACAGTGTCCGAGGTTTGGATTCGCGGGTCGTTGAGTAATGACGATTGACTACAGGATGAGAGACTGCAATGCAGCAACAGCCAGCCGGTCTGCGCTCCCTGGGCGTTGTCCATTGGGACGGTGATCCACACACTCTGTGGGCTATCCATCTGGATTTGGTAGCTCTCGTAGAGGAAAGCATTCGCTGGTAGCGTGTACATCGGCGTCAGCGTACCGTTGCGATAGAGCAGCAAAATTAACTGGCCAGTCGCGCTCTCTTCTGCGGTGAACCATGCTTCACCCGGTGCGAAGGCTTTGTCTAGCCAGAGATTCTGGTAGCCCGGCGTAGAAACAGGCGACCACATACCGTTGACTCCGTGATAGAGTTGATATGGTGTCCCGTAAAGCAGTTTGTTGCCTCTCGGCGCAACCGTAAGCCACCCTTCGTTGGCAGAGACCATCCTAAAGCCGATGATGACCTGATTGCTGTTGATGGTGACTGGGAATGGCGTTTGTTGCCACCGTCCGTCTGTATAGTGTAGCGTGAGTGTCGTTGTGAGGCCAACGCCGTTTTCAACACTCTGCTTGACTCCAAATGCCCACACATTGCTAGCCGAGATGGCTGAGATATGCCATAGCACCACACCTGGCAGAGCGATGGATTCCTGTGTCCACTGGCAGTGACTGTAGTGCAGGATGAGCGATTTGGTGGCATCCGGTCCGCTAGCTTGAGAATCGTAGGTACTGCCAACAAGCCACCCTTCATTTGGCGAGATCATGGCAAGTTCCTGTAATCGCGCCCCTTTTGGCAGATGTCCACTGATCTGGCTTGGCGCGCATGCCGGTTGCTGCGTCGCTTGCGCTGGATGCTGCGTTAGATGCCCGTGGCCGAACAGCGCGAAGATCGTTGCACTGAGCGCAATCAGCAGCACGGCGGCGAGGGCGGCGAGAGCTGGAAGAAAACGATTCGGTCGGGTGCGGCGCGGCGCGGGACGTTGCGCGGAATAGCGTGATGGTTCTATCGGTATGTGCGTTGGATTGGTCTCTTCGTCTGTCAGACGCATGATATCTTCCTCCGCGAGCCACGCTGAGGGCTGGGTCGCCTCCACCATCAGCCAATCCACATAGCGCCGCAGCGCCGCGTCCACCGGCGCGAACGACGCCAGCCGCGCGCGACACGCAGCACAGCCCGCCAGATGCCCACGCACGGCGGCGCGCTCATCTGCGTCCAGTAGATCGGTGTCTACCAGTGGCAGCAGGTCCGCATAGCGGGCGCAATCTGGTCCACTCGCCCGCTGAATTTCTGGATTATCTGGGCCGAAGGGATGACGATTCACGACGGAAACTCCTGAAAACCCTCAGTGTGCTGCGCATCATAAGCCGCGCGCAGATGTTGCCGGGCGCGCGAAAGACGCTTCTTGCAGGCGTCTAACGAGATGCCGACGATCTGCGCGATTTCGGCGGCGGTGAATCCCTGAATGACATTGAGCAAGAGGCAGGCGGATTCTTCCGGCGTCAGACGGGCAAGGGCGGCGCGCATCACCTGGCGCTCGGCCACCTCGTCCTCGAAGGAGCGCACAACCGGCAGGTGTTCGCGCTGCGTGAAGTCCGGCTCGTTCAGCGATTCCCACTGGATAAGGCTGCGGCGGTGCAGCGCGGAGGCGGCGTCGCAATAGGCGGCGTGAAAGAGCCAGCGCCGGATGCCCTGCTCGTCATAGGCGGCGTCAAACGGCGGTTTGCCGCTCTGCGCCGCGCGCCAGGCGTCGTAAAAGACATCCTGCACGATGTCACGGGTCTGCTCGCGGTCGCCGATCATGCCGCGCACAAAGGCGTATAACTGGGGCTGAACCGCCGCCAGCAGATGGCTGAACATCGTGGGCGAGAAGGAGGTCGCGGCGTCTGCCTTTCTCACGAGAACCCTTTCATGAACCTGACCTGCCTCACAGGCACATTCATAATTGGCATCATTCCTCTGCGCGGAGAAGCCGTTTTGCCTGCCACATACGCTATCCAATGAGACGGGGAAAAGGTGACATCATATCAACATGGGTGTCATGGCGGGTTATTGCGCGTCGTCGTGTACCAGCATGTTCATGAGGTGATCGAGGGAGGCGGCGGGGTCGGAGCAGAGGCCGGTATGCACCGGCGAGGGTTGGATGATGGTGCTGGCCGGTGCGACCAGCCAGTGAAACCGCTCCGCCTGCGAGAGCAGGCCGATGGGGCCGCCAGCCGCGCCGCCCCGGCAGATCAGCGGGATGCTTTCGAGGTGCTGCTCCACCTCCGCCAGATCGAGGTCCGGCGCGAGGGCGCGCAGCCCGGCCTGCTGGCGTGCGCCGAAGGCGATCCGCCCGCCCAGGTAGCGGCGCTGGCGGCAGAGCAGCACCACACCGACGTTGACGTATTCGCCGCGCTCCACCCGTGGCACCACGCGCACAATGGCGTACTCATACGCATAGCGGGCATCGGCGTCGTTCACGTTATCGGCATGAGCATCTTTATGAGCATCTTTAGTGGCGTTGTGCGCGGGCATCGAGCGCCTCCTCCACAAAGCGATGCGGCGCGCGCAGGCGTTCCGCGAAATACGCCAGATAAGCCGCGCGCTGCTCCTCGCGGCTGGCAAACGGCGGCGTCACATCCAGCCAGCCGTCGGGAATCGCGGCGACGACGGCGGCGAGCGTCTCTTCGGTCAGCCGCGCGCTCAGCCGGGCGTCGGCTCCCGCCAGATCATCGGCAAAGGGCAGCAACACGTGATCTTTCACCTGCGCGAAGCCACTCTGCGCGCGGGCGAGGTAGTCGTTCCAGGTATGATGAAAATAGAGCGAGGCGCCGTGGTCAATCAGCCAGAGCCGCTTATGCCAGAGCAGCATATTGGGATTACGCGGCGTGCGGTCCACATTAGTAACGAAGGCGTCGAACCAGACGATCTCCGAGGCGAGCGCGCCGGTCACTTCCGGCAGGCGTCCCAGCCCGGCGAGCCGCGCATCGAAGGGCAGCGCGCCGGGGAGGAAGTCCAGCGCGACGTTGAGGCCGCCGCTGGCGCGCATCAACTCCTGAATCTCCATATGTGGTTCGGCGTTCGCCAGCGCCGGGTCCACCTCGATGAAGACGATTTCTGGCACTGGCAAGCCCAGCGTGCGGCCAATCTCTCCCGCGACCAGTTCCGCGACCAGCGCCTTCGGTCCCTGCGCCGCGCCGCGAAACTTCACGACGTAGAGGCCGTCGTCATCCGCCTCGACAATCGCCGGCAAGGAGCCGCCTTCGCGCAGCGGCGTCACATAGCGGGTGGCGCGGACGGTTCGCAGCAACGTGGTCAGCATGAGTGGTCGCGGATGCCTCCTGAATCCCCCACCCCCAACCCCTCCCCCGTGCGCGGGAGAGGGGAGAGCGGAGTGCCGGTTTGTCGTTATCTCGTCAGTATATCACCGCCAGCAGAAGCGGACTGCGAGAACGCGAAACCTCAGCATTGACAAGCGCCGCTTTTTCTGGCATGCTGGCAACCGGCAGAGGCAAGCGCCCATGCGATAGGTGAGGGCACGCGCAGAAGTGTCTGAACGGGTGTGTCAATAGTGAGCGGGAACCGACGAATCGGATGTTCAGGAAGAGGCGAGGGAATGGCAGAGACGGCGCTTGCAGATGGAACCAGCGGAGCAGCCAAAGCATATAACACGACTAGAGCAATGCGGGCGATCAAGGCGCGCGTCCTGGTCGGCGCGCTGGCTGGTGAGCAACCGGGGATGGCGCGGGCATGGCGACGGCAGACGATGCGCCTCTGGATATTCCTGGGCGTTGGCATTGTGTTGCTGCTCGGCACCGGCTGGATTATCTGGCAGGCGGGAAACTATGGTTGGCAGACGGGCGATTGGGAGCGCATCTCAGGCGCATTGCTCGCGCCGATTGTGGTAGTGTTTCTGATCGGCGCAGCCCTCTTTCTCTTTTCGCTGCGCGTTCCACACTCCAATGCGGTTGCCGCGCCGATTCGTGACCTGCTGGCGCGTAACGATGATGCGCTGGCGCCGGTGGTGATGGTTCCCCCTGCGCCGGCGCTGCCAACCGGCGCGGGAATTACCCTTACGCGGCTGCGTCGCCTCTACATCGCGCCAAGCTGGTGGAGTATCGAAATACGCCTCTGGCCGCTCTTCTTTGTGGCATGCTTCGCTATTGTGATCAACATTCCCTCAGTGTTTGGCATTGATGACCCTGACATCGCCACTCTTTTTTCTGTTATGGGCTGCCTCTTCATTGGCACCCAGCTTGTGGCTACGATTATTAGCGCTGTGGTTACTTCGCAGTACACGCAATCCCTGCGCCAGCGCTTGGTCATCAGAGCGGATGCTACTGGTATCTCCTGGCAACTGGCGGGGCGGCGGCAACGCGAACGCTATCACGCGCAATGGTCTGCTGTACGCTCGTTCTCTTTTGTGGACTACAATAGTGCCACCAACATCTATGACTCCAGCCCCACGCGGGCGTTTCTGGTGGATGCAGGAGAGCAGCAACTTGCCTGGGCGATGACCCCCCGGTCGCAGCAGGATGAATATATCGAGGCGGATAGGCTCACGCGGCTGATCGTCGCTCAGACCGGCAAGCCTCTGCGCGACCTCAACTATGCCCGCTCGCAACTTGAATATGCAGCGCCCAGCGGGCAATTCTTCTGGCCGCGTAACCTCATCCCGGCGGCAACGCTGGCTGCGCTAGTCGAGTATCAGCAGCGCACATTTCGCCGGCTGCTCTGGCTCATCCCCGTCGTGCCGGTCTTTGTGGCGCTCTTCGTCGAGTCATTCTTGCTGCCTGGTCAGCTTGCCGCGCGCCAGCAAGACTATTTCGCCGGACTCGCGCCGCAGATCGCGCGTGCACACATCCTCTATCACGATGCGCTCACCGCGCCGGATGGCGAGTGGCCGGTTGGTCCCAGCCAGCAGTTCAGCGGCGGCGCGTATCAATTGACTGCGCCCACCAAACAAGGCGCAAGCGTCAACGCCGCGCTGCTGCCACAGACCTTTCAAAATGTCGCAGTCGCGGTGACGGTGCGAGGGAGCTTATCCGGCGACATTGGGCTAGTGCTACGCGCTAACGGTTCTAACATGCTCATGTTTACCATCAACCTCGGCAGCGATAGCTGGAACCTGGAGCAATTCGATGGCGCAACCATTACTTCGCTTGATTGGCAAGAGAACAACCAGTTCACTGCGACGCTGCACACCGGCGCGAACGACACCAATCGGCTGCTGGCGCTGATACGTGGCAGCGTCATCCTGCTCTATATCAACGGCCAGCTCGTAGACTTCTTCCCAGGCTCTTCCACACCCATTGAATCAATCGCTTTCTCTCCACCCGTTTATGAACCGTCGCTGGTAACGACCGCCGGAGAGGTGGGCTTTTTCGTCGCCGATAGCGGCAATACCGCCAGTTTCAGCGACTTCACCGTCTACGCCGTGACCGCGCCGCCCGCGCTGAACTACGTGTGAGACCTCACCCCCTCCTCCCTCTCCCGCGAGGAGAGGGGCCGCAGAGCAGACGGTCGTGGCGAAGTGCAGTGCAACGAGTTCCCCTGGGAGCCTTCTTGCATCTCGCCACACCGGTTCGCTGACCGCTCTGCGCCCCCCTCTCCCGCGCACGGGGGAGGGGCTGGGGGTGGGGGCTTCCTCTCCACTTGACAGGCTGCCCGCCGCTATGGTACGCTTGCCTGCGCCGGGAGTAAATGGTTGCTCTCGGCAAAAGTCGTCAAAAACAGGGATGGCCCCACGGTGAGAAATCGCACCATGAGGCCGTTCGATTGCGTCGTTACGTTTAGCAGCCCCGCAACCAAACCCAGAAATTCTATAATACGGTATCCCGCTTCGCCAGCGCAAACACATGAGTGATGCAAGCAGTGCAAGCAGGGAGCCGTACCGATCAGCGGGGCTGCTGACGTGATGACGTTCACCACAGAAAGGTGAGGTCGTTACGATGCCTCGTGAAACTCGTAGCACTCGGAAAACTCGTCTATCTCATCCCTCGCGTGTTCGCCGGTTTGCGCCTTTCGCCCGGTTCGCTCCGTTCGCGCCACTCATCACCTTTGTGCGACGATTCCGCGCCGGTTGGCGTTTTGCGCGCCTAAGCGATGCGGTCCCCGGTTCCCCTGAACCGCTGCCCATGCTCGACCCCTGGGACAATCGCCCACCGCTGCCTTCCCTTGATAGCTGCACCTATGAGCAACGCGAGGCGATCCAGATGGCGCTCTGCTATGGCGTCGTCGCGCATGGGATGCTGCTACGCACGGCGCGCGGCTCCGGTGTGCGGCTTTTTGTCGCGACGGTGGCGGGGCTGGGCCGCAAACGCCGCTGCCCCACGACACCCGAATATCAGCTAGGCATGGAACGCTACCTGCGTGTGGAGGGGCAACGCCGCGTCCTCTGCGAGTGTCCGTTGGGGCAGCGGGGCAAGCCCTGCGCACATGCTGGCGCAACGTGGATACAACTACTGAGGTAAGAGAAATCTCGCCCACCGCTCTCCGGCTCCCCTCTCCCGCGCACGGGGGAGGGGCTGGGGGCTAGCTACCCCAGCACGCCGACGCCCTCTGGCAGCCAGACGCCAGCATGGGGGAGTGTCGTCAGTTGCGTGCAGGTGATAGGTTGCGCAGGCAGATAGCAGGCGTCCACCGCGCTGTTGCTGTCGCCGACCACATAGAGCGTGTCATGGGCGAGCGCCTGCGCCGAGGGCGTCACCAGTCCTGGCAGTGTCACCTCGCTCTGGAAGACCAGCGTGCCGTTGGCAACCGTATAGACCGCCAGCGTGTTGTTGAGGGCATCACTCTGGATCACAAGCTGAGCGTGGCCGTCATGCCAGAACGAGACGTATGGACCCGCGACATTCTGCGGCGCGTTAACTGCGCCACTGGCCGTCAGCGCGCCGCTGTCTTTGGAAAGCAGCGCCGCCTGCGCCTGCGTATCATAGTCGTCACCGATGCCGCTGAAGACCATCGCTGTCGCATCGGAGGCAGTATTCCAGGCGGCTAACCCCTCTGGCTCTGGAAACTGGCTGAGGAACGACGACTGCAACGTCAACGCGCCCTGCGTCGCCAGATTCGCGCTATAGCTGTCAATCGTCGCGTTGGCGTAATCGGCGGCCAATAGTTCGAGGCTGTTCTTGCCTGGCACTGGCACTATCGAATAATACGTTTTGTTGGGCGTCGCCAACTGGCTGGTCAACGTCAGTGAACAGCCGCTGCCCTCCACCAGCGTCGAGAGATTGCCCGTGTGCTGGAAGCTCCAGACGGCGACGAAAACATACGTTACGCCGCCAACCGTGGCGACATGCAGATCACCGGCGTGGTTGTCTTTTTTATCGCCAATCGCCAGCGAACTCACCGGGCCGGTCAACTCGCCGGTCGCGGGATTCTCGCTGAAACTTTCCACCATTCCGGCGTATTCATCGCTATGGAAGACACAATCGTTCTGTGCGTCAACAGCAATCTGGTTCGCGCCGAGCGTGGGTTTCCCCTGGCAGGCGTGCGTGGCATAGGGTGAGCCGGGCGTCGGCACCAGACCGCCGGAGGTGATCTGAAAGCCGCTGATGCTATTGGGGCAGCCGCCATTGTCCAGATAAAGATACTGCGGTCCAGAGGAAGTATGAGACGGCAGTGATTGGCGGGCGGATGCTACCTGCCTGCTGGTTGCGCCAGCGGCGAACACACGCCAGCCGCCGGCAACATTCGCCAGCCCCGCCAGCACCACGCAGCCCACCAGCGCCAGCGCAAGATAGCGCAGATATCGTCGAGATGATCGAAACGAGCGAGAACACATGAACCGGGCAGACCAACGCTGCCAGCAGGTGGATAAAGCATCCATAGATAGATACTCCTCGATTGATTTCAAGTCATTTTCCGCACATACAATCAACCGGATAGCTGGCGGCAGAGTACGTCTCCTGTCGCCAGCTATCGCCATTCCTCGCCACTACTGCCCGCACTTCCCTCTCCCGCCAGGAGAAGGGCCGGGGGTGAGGTCCTCCGTCCTCCCCTCTCCCGCGCACGGGGGAGGGGCTGGGGGTGGGGTCTAGAACGACTGTGCCGTCGCTTCGAGCTGGCCGATGACGATATGCGCGCCAACCGGCAGACCGAGCGGGTTGCCGTTGACCGTTATCAGCAGATCGAGCGAGGTCACGCGCACCTGCACGCCGCTGGAGGTCGTCTTGATATGCTGCTCATTCAGTGTCAGCGTGCCGATGCCCAGCACTGGCACCTGCGTGTTCGCTGGCAGTGTGATGGTGACTTGCTGGCCCAGCAGATTCAGGCCAACCAGCGTGAATGACGTGCTGTGCGTGCCGCTGCTGGTCTGGTTGTTCCAGGTGGCGGCGGCGGAATCGCTGAGCGCGGTGATCTGGCTCAGGCCCAGCACATTGAGCAGACCCAGGTTGAGGCCGATGCCCTGCACTGTGGAGCTGGCGCTGGCGTCTGCCTCCGGACCGTTGAAGGTGCCGCTGGCGCTGCTGGTGAGCGTGCCGGTGGAGACAATGTTCAGGATATTGACGCTGGCGACGGTCACGGTCTTGCTGCCGCCGGTGCAGGGAACGGACGCCACGGCGTAGGGGCCGCTCTTGGCTTTGATGTTGTCCGGCAGATTGCCAGTGATGCGCAGACCCGTCGCGGAGGTCGGGCCGACCAGCACCGGAATGTTGACGCGCTGGAAGCTGGTGCTGGCAACGCCGACCCGCAGATCAGCGCCCACCGGCAACCCCAGCGTGTTCGTGCCAACGATCAGATGCAGGCCGATGATGCTGATGTTGCTGGCTCCGGCGCCACTGAGCGTGCCGTGCTGCTCATTGAGGATCAGCTTGCCGAGATTCAGGATGTTGATCGTGGTGTTCGGCTTGACATTCGGATTGATCGTCTGGCCGTTGATGGTGATGCCGACGAAGCTGGAAAGGTTGCTGCTGGCGCTGCTGCTGGCGTCAGCCGTCGTCTGCGCCTTAATATCAATCGCCTGCACGACAATCAAGCCGTTGAGGAGATTGATGCCGGCAACCTGCGACTCCGCCGTCACCAGCGCGCTGGTCGGCGTGTGGCTCGTCGTAATCATGTCCGAAAGGACGCCGAGGCTACCGATGCCGGGGATGCTGGCGGTGGCGGCTCCCGCCTGCTGGGTAGTGTCTTTGGTGTTGCAACCGACGCCGACTGGGTAGAGCGGCGCGACTGAGAGCAGATGCGAACCGGGTAACACGGCAAGATGCGCCGCATACGCGGAGCCGCCAAGCACGCCGGGGAGATTGCCGCTGCCAAGAGACCTGGCGGGCGCGGCATGGGCCGCCTGTGCGCCGATGAGGACAGACAACATCATCAGCATGGCGGCAGAGAGACCTACGAGTTTTTTTGCGCTACGAGGTGGGCGGGAACGGGTGTCGGGCTGAATGGCGTCTTCAGCGAGAGACACAAGAGACATACGCAACTCCTGGCAGTTTCCTGTCGTGTCGCACGGAAGCCATATCTCAGGTCATTCGCGCGACACACTTGTTTACGAACAATACTGCAATACAGAAACATATATTGCAGTATTCATGCCAAACGGGCTACTACGCGCGCTGCGTTTCGGCGAGGGCGCTTACGGACGTTGCGGATAGGTCGTTTTTGGCTGGTGCTTCGTAAGGTCTTCGTCTGCTGACCATCCGGCAAGCCGGAGCGCGAACCATCCGTCGCAACACGCAGGGCATAGTAATCCCAGGGAGTGTGCGGCCTTGCAACGTCTTTGCCACGGCGAGACGAACCTTGCCATTCGCGGCGAAATTTGTGTGGATTTTGGAGACCCCCACCCCCGGCCCCTTCCCCGTGCGCGGGAGAGGGGAGTGCAGGCAGGCGAAGGGGAGTGGCGAGGGTGTGCAGGTTCGACCTGTTACCAGCTTACTCCTCGCCGTAGACGTAGGTGAGTACGCCATCTTCGATGCGTGTGGGCAGCGTCAGCAGATGGGCGTCTGCATGGCCGGGGCCGCTGAGATGCCGCCCCGTCGCGCAGACCCACTCCGCGCCATGCCAGGCACAGACCAGCTTCTCGCCCTCGCGGTGCAGCGGACCGCCCAGGTGCAGGCAGGTGTTCATGATGGCTTTGGGCCTTCCATTGACGTTGAGCGCCAGCACTTCACGGCCAAAGAATTCGACGATTTTCGCGCCGTCTGCGGGAATGTCTTCCACCCGGCACAGGGGAACTCGCATGATAGTATGACCTTTCTGGTTCTCGGCAGCTTTTGCCAATTGCTATGTAGCTGCGCGTAATTCATTGCACTTGCACAAATTGCATATGCAACTATATAGTAGCGCAAAACTCATTGCATATGCAACTACTTTGCGCTATACTGGCGCTATGGCGGAAAACATGACGGGAACTATGACAGAGAAACACAAGCGATTGCCTGGGGAGCGACAACTGGCGGCGTGGCGCATCTTCCTGAACACGCACGCCGCGATTATTGACCGCATCGAGCGCGACCTTGCTACGGCAAACCGTTTGCCCCTCGGCTCATATGATGTGTTGGTGGCGCTGCTGGAGGCGCCGGACCATCGCCTGCGCATGAGCGAGCTGGCACAGGCAGTCGTGCTGAACCGCAGCACGCTGACTCGGCGGGTGGATCGCCTGGAACAGGAAGGATTGCTAACGCGCGAACGCAGCGGCGCGGACCGGCGTGGCGCCTACGCGGTGCTGACGGAGCAGGGCAGAGCGGCGCTGCGCGAGGCGTGGCCCATCTATGCGCGCGGCATCGAGAACTATTTCGCCCGCCATCTCAGCGACGAAGAGCTAGCAACGCTGACGAACGCGCTGGGGCGCCTATTTGCGGCTGCACGCCAGGAAGAGCAATAGCTGCCTGGGGAAATCTTTACGTAGAATCTTTTGATAGCCGGCTGCTATGCTCCCTCCTTTTCGCGCCTGGCTTGGTACAGGCGCAGATCGTCCAATGTCACCTGCGACAGTGGTTCCGGCAGGCTCGCCAGCGAAAACCAGCCGATTTCAGAGCATTTGCCGGGTTCGAGGATGCGCGGAGGTCCAGCGACATAGCGCGCCAGAAACGTCGGCGAGACCCAATGCTGCTGCTCGCGTTCCAGGATATGATCGTTGACGCCCAGCACTTCGCCCAGTTCAATCGTCATGCCATATTCTTCGAGGAACTCGCGCGTAATCGCCTCTGCCAGCGTCTCCCCAAAGCCGACCTTGCCACCCGGAAACTCCCAGTAGCCGCGCTCGTTCGATGCTTGCGGACCGCGCCGCGCCAGGAAGACCTCGCCCGCCTCGTTGAACACCATCGCGCCGACCCCGACGCCGATATAGTCGTATCCCGCTCGCATACGTTTTCTCTGTTACCCCCAAATAAAAATAATCGCACACTCATAGGTGGCCAATGAGCCAGTGAGCGCCGATGGCCGCCCGGCTACCTGATACAGCACACCAATTATCATACAGCGCAGACGCGCGGCGCTGAGATGCCACAGATAGGTATACGTTTTCTCCATCGAAGCATATACTTGACAAAGGCAACTATTTTATTGATAATGCCAAGCATCATATTTGCGAAGGAGAAATTGTTATGCCAAATGAGACGCTATCCCTTGATGAGCGCATCGCCGCCGTCCGGCGCTTCGACCGCTTCTTTACGCGCCGGATCGGCGTGTTACGCGAGGGGCTACTACACAGCCCCTATTCGCTTACCGAGGCGCGGCTGATCTTCGAGCTGGCGCAGCGCGATGACCTGACGGCGACGGCGCTGGGCCGCGCGTTGGGGCTGGACGCTGGCTATCTCAGCCGCACGCTGGCGCGCTTCGAGCAGCAGGGACTCTTAGAGCGCGTTCCAGCGGAGAACGATGCCCGCCAGCGATTGCTGCGCCTGACGCCGGAAGGCCGGAAGGCGTTCGCGCTGCTAGACCAGCGTTCACGCGATGAAGTGATGGAGATGCTGGATACCCTGAGCGCGGAAGAGCAGCAACGGCTGCTCAAAGCCATGCAGACCATCGAGGAGCTATTGGGCGACGATGCGCAAGCCTTCAAGTATGCCGAGCCGTTTATCCTGCGGCCACCGGAGGCTGGTGACATGGGTTGGGTCACGCACCGGCATGGCGTCCTCTACGCAGAAGAATACGGCTGGGACGAGCATTTTGAGGCGCTCGTTGCACAGATTGTTTCCGACTTCATCACCAACTACAATCCGTCGAAGGAACGCTGCTGGATCGCGGAAATGGATGGCGAAATCGTCGGCTCGGTCTTCGTCGTGCGTGTGGACGATACCACCGCCAAGCTGCGGCTGCTGCTCGTCGAGCCGAAGGCGCGCGGCCTGGGGCTGGGTCGCCGGCTCGTCGCGGAGTGCATCCGCTTCGCCCGCCGAAGCGGCTACCAGCGCATGGTCCTCTGGACCAACAGCGTGCTGGAAGCGGCGCGGCATATCTACGCGCAGGCAGGCTTTACACTGGTCGAGCAGGAGCCACATCATAGCTTCGGTCAGGACCTCATTAGCGAAACCTGGGAATTGCAACTCTGAAGCGCCAGATAGACAAAAAGGATCGGCTTAGCTAGAATAGACTGGCCTGCGAAAAACAGGGAAACGGGGAAGTGCGGGGAGCAGAACAGGGTGAACGGGCCAGACTATGAAACCCTTTGCGCCAAACAGCGTTGCCATCGCTACAAGAGATGACCTGTGCGTTCCAGGCGACGCAAACCGTTCATCCGGCTGGAAAAGAAGCTGGAGAGATGCCGCATGGGTCTTCGCCTTGAGCCGCCTCGCCATTATCGGCCTGACGGCGATGAGTACGGCAATCTTTCCGCTTTTCTCGCAAACCGCCTCGCCATCGTCAGCCGAACATCTGCATGGCTGGTACCATTTCGACGCCATCGTCTACACCGTCATCGCCCATCAGGGATATACGAGTCAACGGTACACTGCCTTCTTTCCGCTCTGGCCGTTGCTACTGCACATAGTGGGCGCGCCCTTTGGTGGCACGCAGGATAGCTACTATGTGGCAGGACTGGTGCTCTCCAATACGTGTTTCTTCTTTGCGCTCGTTCTCTTTCACCGGCTCATCAGCGTGGAGTTTGACCCTACCATTGCCAGGGTTGGACTGATCTTCCTCGCCTTCTATCCCTACGCGCTCTTCTTCTTTGCTGGTTACACGGAATCGCTATTCCTGCTGCTCTGCCTCAGCCTGTTTCTCTTGCTGCGTCAACAGCAGATGCGCTATTGGTGGCTGGCGGGAGTCCTCGGCTTCCTGGCCACACTGACTCGTTCCACTGGTATCATCCTGGTCATTCCATTTCTCATGCTGGCCCTGCAACGCTACTGGCTGGGCCAGCAGTTTGCGCGCGCCGCCTGGGGCCAGAAGGCTCAATCGCTAGCGTCCGCCTGCCTGGTTCCTGTTGGACTGCTGACCTATATGCTCTACCTGGGCATCACGAAGGGCAATCCACTGCTCTTCAGCACAGCCGAAGGCATCTGGCACCGGCACCTTGCCGTGCCGGGGATTGAGTTTCTCTGGACCATCGGCCTCGTGCTGCATCAACACTTGTTTTTTCAATTGTTGGATATTATCTTTTCGCTGCTTCCACTGATAATCCTGCTGCTGGGCCGGAAACGTTTGCCGTTGCACTACCTGCTGTTCGCAGTGGCTATTGCGTTCTTCTCACTGAGCTTCCCTGCCTATAATAGTGAACCGTTAGCCTCGATGCCGCGCTATTTGATGGTGATATTCCCGGTGTTTATCATCTGCGCGCTGTGGAGCAAGCGGGGACACTTTAGCCGCTGGTATCTGCTCGTGGCGCTGCCGCTCTTCGCCCTCTTTATCCTTTTCTTCATCACCCATCGCTGGGTCGCCTGAGTGATGTAAAGCAACCGGGGAAGAGTGTTAGCGGGCTGGCTGCACCGGCTGCGACGATGGCGCGGATTGGCCGCTGATAACCAGCCCAACGATGTCCACGATTACGGCGGCAAGTGTCAAGATGCCGAAGAGCGCCATCTCCGGCAACTTGATGCCGAAGAGTTGATCCAGCGAATACGCGCCCGGACCCGCAACGCCGATGGCAACGGCAACTGCCAGGATTTGCAGGGCGTACTCATAGCCGTGCCGCTGGCTCCAGAAGCCATTGCGCCAGTGCGTCTTGAGAATCGCCATCAGCATAGCGCCGACGATGCCCGCCGCGCCGAGCGGTGTTAGCAACCCAAACGCGACGGAGAGGCCACCGCCGATCTCGCCCAGCAGCACCAGGCTCGTCCAGAACCACCCGGGCCGGAGTCCCTGCGCCTGGAAACCCTGCGCCACTTTCGCCGCGCCCGGCCCACCGAACCAGCCAAAGCCCTTCTGCGCGCCGTGGGCGGCAATCGTCAGGCCAATGGCGAGACGCAGAACGAGCAGCGCAATATTCACCGTTGCTGTCATGCTGTACTATCCTTTCGATGCGCAGTACAAAGGCGCATCATCAGAAGAGAACATGAGGAAAAGCGGAATAATTCCATGACTTCACTTTTCCTCTTAACTTTCTTTACGAAACTTATAGTACCATAGAAAACTGAGGGCGTCAAGGGCACTGCCGTCTTGCAAGGAAGTGAGGGAATATGGAAGGAGAGGCTAACGCGAGGAACTGCGAGGAATAGCGCAGGGAATATGATATAGTGATGGCATGAAAACAGCAGACCAGAGCCAAACGGCAACCATGCCAACGCCACTACCAATTGCCCCAATTGAATCGCCAGAAGCCTGCGCCGGCACGCCGCTGGGGCGCGCGATTCGCCTGCTGGGCGACGCCTGGGTGCTGCTGATCGTCATGAATCTGCTGCATGGTCCACAACGCTTCAACGCCTTGCGGACGATGCTGGGGCGCATCAGCACGAAGACGCTCTCACAGCGGCTCAAAGCGCTGGAAGAGCTGGGCTTTGTGCAGCGGCAAGCCTTCCTGGAAATCCCCCCGCGCGTCGAATATCACCTCACGGAGCAGGGGCAGGAGCTTGGCGACGTGATCGAATCGCTTGAGCGGTTCGGCAAGAAACATCTCGCTGGTAGCGCCGTTCCCAGCCTCGATACCTGCCTTACCGATGCGCATGAAGCCAGCGCCACTGAAACCACCTGCGCCGAATAATCCTCATCATTCCCCCTCTGGCAAGCGATACCAATTTCGGCAAGACACCTGCTATCGGTGGCGCAGACAGGAATGTCTGCCCTACCAGAAGATTTCAGAACGCCCCCATGTCTCACCATGAGTAGGGTACAACGTGATACCTCTAGTGCCCCTTGACACCCCGGTAAATACTGCGGTATGGTCTCCGTGGTTGAACCAGGGTAAGTACCCTGGTAATAGCTGGGAGAGGAGTACGTCATGCCATCCAGCAAAGACCGCCGCGCCGTCGAAGTTCCGCTCCATGTGTATGAGCAACTGGCGCAGATTGCGCAGACCGAAGACCGCACCATCGCCAGCGTCGTCTACCAATTGCTCTTCACGGCGCTGGGCAATTATCACCCGACGTGGATTCCCAGCAAACACCTCAGCCGCCTCAATGAGCATGCGCAACAGGTTCTTGCGCTTGCCCGCGAGGAGGCGCTGTCCTTCAATCACCAGTACATCGGCACCGAACATCTGTTACTGGGATTGTTGCGCGAACAAGATGGTCTCGCCGCCCTGGCGCTGGAAAAACTGGGTGTCACGCTCGATGCCGTCCGCGCCGCCGTGGAAAAGAAAATCGGGCGCGGCGACCAGCCCGTTCAGGAAGAGATAGACTACGTGCCCCGCGCGCGCAAGGTCCTCTCGCTGGCGCTGGACGAGGCAGAGCGGCAGGGCAGTGGCTACGTGCGCACTGAGCATATCCTGCTGGGCATCGTGCGTGATGGCGGCGGGGTCGGCGCGGATATCCTCGATAGCTTTGGCGTGTTGGGCAAAGTGCGCGCCCAGGTGTTTGAGCTACTCGGCTAGCCCTAGAAGAGAGAAAACACGATGTCAGAAACCAGCGAGATATGGACCGGCAAAGCCAATAGCTACGACCGCGCGCGTCCGGCGCCACCGCAAGCATTGCTCGATCTGCTGACGCAGATGATGCACACGCCGCAGCCCGCCCTGGTGGTGGACCTGGGCAGTGGAACCGGACTCTCCACCGCCGGCGGGGGCGGGCGAGCCGCGCGGGTGATTGGCATTGAACCCAATGACGATATGCGCCGGGAGGCAGCCCACAAAATCGCGGGCCAGCCCTATGCGGCGCAGATCGAATATCGAGAGGGCAACGCGCAGCAGACGGGCCTGCCCGATGGCTGTGCCGATATCGTCACCGCAGCCCAGTCGTTTCACTGGATGGAGCCGGCTGCGACTCTGGCCGAGGTTGCGCGTATCCTGCGGCCCGGCGGACTCTTTGCGGCGTATGACTACGATGCGCCGCCAGCCATCCGCTGGGAGCTTGATCTGATCGCCCAGGAAACGATGATGCGCTTTGTGGCGTTGATCCGCGAGCGCGGGTTGGCTCCCACACTCAAAATCTGGCCGAAAGATAAGCACCTGGACCAGATGCGCGCGAGTGGCCACTTCCGTTTCGCGCATGAGGTGTTGCTGCATCATGTCGAACACGGCGACGCGGCGCGTTATCTGGCGATGATGCAGAGTAATGCGTTCAGCAACCAGTTCCAGTTCACCGCACAGGAGACGGGGTTTGACCGCCTCAGCAGCGCAGCAAGCCAGTACATCGGCGCTGAATCCGTCCCCTGGTATATCAGCTACCATGTCCGTATCGCTGTCAAATGAGCGGGACACATCGCATGGCCTGGGTTGCGGACCCAGAGGACAATCTTACTCATAGTGATGGCCCGTTATCCTCATCATCCATAGAGCAGTGAGGAGAGCGCACCAGAAGCAACGTCTTCGCCGGCGAAGAACCGCAGCAGCAGCGGATTGCAGAGGTCTGCGCGGTCATACATGGCGATATGTCCGGCGCGCGGCAACCGCACCAATCGCGCATCCGGCAAGGCGGCGCGCATGACCAGCCCACCCTCCGGCGGCACCAGCGGATCGCGTTCGCCCCAGCAGAGCAGCACCGGCGCGCGCACCCGCCGCAGGTCCTCGCGCACATCCAGCGCGAGAATCTGGCTGCCCGCGCGCAGCAGCATACGCGGCCCTGTGCGCAGGCTGTCATATGTGAGGATGGGCAGGAAACTGGGCCGGGCATAGAGCGCCGTTTGCAGTAGCGGCATGATAGATCGCACGACCGACGCGCCGCGATTCTGCGCAGGCACGCCAGCGGGCGCAAAGAGCGCCAACCGGCGCACCATCTGCGGATGAGCAGCGGCGAGGCGCAGGCAGATCAGCCCGCCCATCGAGTGCGCGGCGAAATGCGCCGACTCCAGCCCTACGGCATCCATCCAGCGCGTAATCCAGTCTGCCATATGCGCGACGGCGAAGCGCTGATAATGACGGCGCATACCACCGAAGCCTGGCAGATCGAGCAGATAGAGCGTATGCCGGGCGGCCAGCGCCGGCACATTGCGCCGCCACCAGTAGGTTGAGCCAGCCAGCCCATGCACCAGCACCAGCGGCTCGCCATTCTGCGTGCCCGCCACCTGCACCACCTGATAGCGCACCGATGCGCGGTCCACAATGGCGGTTCGCCAGGTGATATGCGCCTTACTGCTCGTCCTCATGGATCCATCTCCTCACGCATGTCTTCACCTGTGCCGTTCTTCTCGCCACCGGACGCCAGCGAGCGGCTACCCCAATACGAGATGGCTTGAACACTGGATGGCTGCTGCAACCGCCCGGCAATGCGCGCCCACGAGAATGGTGAGCAGAATCTCCGTGGTGGCAATTGCCGCGCCAAAGAGTCCGGCGCCAGCGGCCAGCCCGATGCCCGCCACCGCCCAGACGCTGGCGGCGGTGGTCAGCCCCCGGATGGCGTTCTTGCGCAGCAGGATGGTCCCGGCGCCCAAAAAGCCGATGCCACTCACCACCTGCGCGGCCTGGAGATAGCCTGATAACGTTCCGTTTGCCAGCGCCCGGACTCCCCTCTCCTCGCGGGAGAGGGGCTGGGGGTGAGGTCTCACCCCTCCGGCAGAAACACGCGATAGAGTGGATGTTCGGCGGCGCCCCAGCCCATAAGATACAGGTAGGTTCCGCGCGCATTGTTGGGTCCTACGCCGCTGCTCAACTGCGCGTACCAACAGAGCGCGTCGCATTGATCTGGCCAGGCGCTCGGCAGCGGCGTAGGAAAACTCTCCCAGCGTTGCTGCGCCGGGTCCCAGAGCCAGAGCCACTGATGCTTTTGAGTGAGGAACGGTGCGCTATCGGTTGCCAGCCCCTTCACCGGGTCTGCGCCGAACGCCAGCAGCCGCCCATCTGGTAGCACGCCCAACAGATCAGTTAACCCGGTGCGGATAGCGCTTGCCCCTGGCACCGGCAACGGCGGCAATGGCCCCGCCAGATACGGTCCGCTCATTGCCACCTGAATCCGGTACAGCAACGCCGGTATCTCGTCGCCCGACACAGTATAAAAGACCGAAGGCGTTGATTGATTGGCGGCGCTGGCGAATGGCGAAACGAGCAAATGCGGCCCACCAACCAACACAGCAGAGAACGAGCTCCAAACTGTCCCCGCGTTGTGGCTAATCAAAAGCTGCGGATTGCTCGTTGCCGTCAGAGAGTTTCCCTGCGGAAGGATATCGGCCAGCAGCGTTTCGCCGTCGCCAAGTTGCGCAATATTCACCCATGCCGGCTGATGGGCTGGCACATCGGCGCGTTGCCAACTCTGGCCGCCGTCGTCGCTGCGTTCCAGCAGCGTTTTATAGGGAGCGCCTGCACCAGCGTTGTAATCCGTCTCAATGAAGAGGTGATGCTTCGTCGCCCAGGCGCTGCAATCGCCCTGCGAATCTGCCGGCGCAATAGAAGTGTGTGGTATCTGCCGCCAGTTCTGGCCCTGGTCGGCGCTGAGAAAAAACAGGGCGCTGGAACATGCCGTGATCTCGTCAATCGGATTGCCGGCCTGCGCCAGCACGATAGAGGGGTCGTCTACCGCCAGGCTGAGCGAACAGTAGAGCGCAATGACCTGTGGGAAAGGCAGCGATGTCCAGTGCTGACCGCTATCCTGTGTGCTCCAGATAGCGACGGGCTTTGCCAGCCCTGCCGTACATAGCACGATATGTCCTGGGTGCGTTGGATCCACCGCATAGCTAAAAATGTTGGCGCTAGGGGCGGGCAAGGCGATCTGCTGCCAGTCTCCTCGCGCAAGCTGAATAGGTGCATACCCCTGGATGGTATAGGGCGCGGAAACCGGCAGCGGTGTGGCGCTCTCTGGCAGGGACAATGCCAGATGCGCGCCACTCATCACCAGCACGACGACCAGCGCCAGCAGCACAATACCGCCGGTGACGGCTCCCCGCGTGATTTTGTCGCCCCGCGAGAGCCGCCGGTCTGGCAGCGGTGTCGTAAAGGTCAGCGACGCCTCCTCATCGTCGTCCGCCAGGTTCGTCTGTTCATCGCGCATCCGCTCATCCATTGCGCCGCCATCCCATTTTGCCCTGTGGCTAGCAACACACCATCGTTGTTCAATACTGATAGCAATGATAGCGCAACAGAGGGAATTGGCGGCAAGAGGATCTAGCCGCGTATACTCTGTTCCGTACTGAAAGACACGCCACACATGCGTATAGAATAGACAGGAACACGCTGATGGGACTAGAACTGTTTATGGTTGGCCTGGTTGCGAACCATATGGAACAATCGCTGGAATTCTACCGGCGGCTCGGCCTCGACATCCCGGAGGGTAGCACTGGCGAGGGATTCGGTGGCGTCCGCATGCAGGCGCCGTATATCTTCTTTCTGACGCCGAACAACATTCCACGCGAACAGGCGACCACCGGCGCGGGGGCCACTGAAAACCTGCGCGTATTCTTCGAGTTTTATCTCAAGAGCGAAGCTGCCGTGCGAGCGAAGTATGCGGAAATGACCGGCTACGGCTACGAGAGCTACCGCGCGCCGTTCCATGTCACTGTCGGTGTTCCCACGCCCGCCAGGATGTGCTTTGCGCTCATCAACGATCCCGACGGCAATACAATCCTGCTCTCTGGCGACGCAGAGCAGCAAGAACGAGAAAGCAATGATACGCCATGACGAATAACACAACCAATAGACGGCGCGAAATCAGTAAAGAATACAAAGAGCGCAGGCAGCTTGGCGGCGTCTATACCATCACCAACACCGTGAATGGGAGGTATATCATCGGTCACACCGCCGATCTCGCAGGCATACGCAATCGCTTCCAGTTTTCGGTGACGACCGGCTCCACGGTTGACCACAGGCTGCGTGCGGACTGGCAAACGCTGGGCGGGCAGGCGTTCCGGCTGGATATCCTCGAAGAACTGGAACAGCAGCCTGACCAGAGCAACGCCGACTTCATGGCCGACCTACAAGCCCTCGAACAACTGCTGCGTGCCAACCTCGACGCTGCGAAGGCGTATTGAGGTTGTTATAGGTCATGGACACAAGAGCTCTCAACTTTGAGAGCATCTTGGGGATTGTCTTTGGCCCCATCATTGCGATCCGCTAACAGAGGCAATGGTCTGTTTGACCATCTCCTCAAATTCAGAAAGGCGGTCGAGCAGCATAAGCGTACTCCCAATATTAAAAATGATGGCGCCACTATTTGGCTTAAGACGCAATGCCTGCTGATAAGCGGCCAATGCTTCTTCATAACGATTGAGTCCTGTGAGCGCATGTCCCTGCACATTCCAGGCTTCTGCATGCCTCGCATTCTGGCGTAGCGCTTCTTCAGAAGCCGCCAGCGCCTCATCATAGCGATCAATGTCGTGCAATGTATCAGCTTTATCTATCCACGCCTGAATGTTAGCTGAATCTGCTTCTACTAATTGGTCATAAATAGCCAATGCTTCATCTTCCCGATGCTGATCCCTGAGTGCTTTGGCTTTGCCATACAATGCGTATGTATAGCGTGGATTGATGGCAAGCGCGTGATCCCATGCCAAGAGCGCCTCCTCGTCTCTGAAAAGACTTTTCAATGTTGCCGCTTTTCCTGCCCAGAGTTTGGCTGTTTGGGGGGATTTCGGCTGCGCCACCAAACCCTGCTCGTAGGCATCAAGTGCCTCCTGATAGCGACCTAATCCCCGCAGGGAGTTGCCTTTGACTAACCAGGGATGAGCATAAGAGTGGCTGAGTGCAATCGCTGCATCTGCTGCTCTCAACGCTTCTTCATAGCGGTCCAAATCTGCCAGCATTGCAGCTTCATTCGACCAGACCCAGGCAGGCGAAAATCCCAGTTCTCGCGCCCGGCTAAATGCGTAGATCGCTTCGATTTTATTGGGAACATTAGCGTAAGCCAAGCCGAGATAAGCCCACGGTAGCGCATGTTCAGGCATCAATATTGTGGCTCGCTTGAGCGCTGTGATGGCCTCGTCTATTCGTTGCTGTTGATAACAGGTTTGCCCAAAAATAAGCCATTCGTCAGCGGTAGCATCTGGGAGAACGCTTGCTAACTCCTGCTCCGCATCTGTGTCTTTCGTCTCTGTAAAGATAAGGCCAAGAGCGCAGAGTACTCTGTGGATGAGGTCTTGTTCCGAGTAGAGAGTTTCTTCCGATGAGCCAATACAGGGAATTTCGTGGACGCGGCGCAGTGTAGCAGGTGATACGCCTAGCAATGGCCGCACGATGATTCCAACAGCAATGCGATTAGGCGCCTGACGGAAACGTGAGAGTGCCTGTTGATTGGCACTACGCGCTACATGAGACTGGAGTGCGGATGGGGAGAGGACTGCCAGGAAAACACGTCGAGCGCGAATTTCTTCGCTGATGGTATGGGCAAGCTCCATTGTATCGTGTGGGTGTTTTGCGTACCAGACATCCGCGCCATGATGGCGCAAGGCATCCACTAAATCTTTAGTAAATGCCATATCCGTATAGGCGTAACTGACAACAATACGTAATGCCATAGGGCGTCTTCTCGATGACATGTGAGCCTGTGAACAGCGAAGCCATCATTGCTAGATAATTGTAGCATACTGGCGAACAATCTCCCCTTCACGAGGAAAAGACCGGCACATACCAGAAACCATCGCCATTGCGGCTATGATAGCGTTCGATATAGTCACGGCTCACCTTGTGACTGCGCTGAACATAGTCGAGCCACGTCCATGCAGGGTCTGCATTGAGGCCCCATGTGTCATTGGCGAAGATAAAATGTCCCGACTCTTCCCGATAGACATCACCGCCAAGAATTGCGTAAAATTCGTCCTCTAATGCGGCAAGAACCTCTAAAATGAGAGGATAGGGCCACGCCACTTCGTAGACATGTGCGGTATCTCCCAGCCAACGCCCCGCCAGCAATAGATGCCGTGGGAAGGTGGAGGGCAATTTCTCCACATACTCTTGCATAGGTAAGCTCATAGAACCTCTCTACCACGATTCCTCGCAGATGATTTGCGCGAAATGTGCTGTTCTGGAAGACTATTGTATCGCTATCCGCGAACCTTTTGCGCGTGACCTCCGTACCGCTTACGATAGGGCGCACATGGTGAGCGATATGCGAACCGGAAGCCTTCTGACTCCCCTCTCCCGCGCACGGGGGAGGGGCTGGGGGTGGGGGTAGTTGTGGAACAGCGCGACGAAGAACTGATGCGGCGGGTGATGCAGGGCGAACGCGCGGCGCTGGCGGCGCTCGTCGAACGCTATCATGCTCCGCTGCTCGGCTATCTCTATCGCCTCTGCAACGGTAATCAACCGCTGGCGGAAGACCTGACGCAGGAGTGCTTTCTGGCGCTGCTGCGGGCGGACCGCTACGCGCCGGAGCGACCCTTCAAGCCGTGGCTCTATGCGATTGCCACCAACCTCGCCCGCGATCATTTCAGGTCCGCCAGCGTGCGCCACGCCGCCGATGAGCCGGAAGAACACTGGCTGGCGCTGCACGATCCGGTGCCTGGACCCGAAGAACTGGCGCTGGCGGCGGAACAGGGGCGCGCTGTCGCCCGCGCCATCAGCCAGATCAGCGAGGAGTATCGCGCGGCGCTGCTGCTGCGCTTCTACAACGGCCTCAGCCTGCAAGAAATCGCCGATGCGCTGCATGTGCCGCTGGGCACCGTCAAATCCCGGCTCTCGGTGGGCACGCGCCAGCTACGCGAGCTACTTACGGCGGCGGAGACCTGTGGTGATGCGCAACGGACCAATGAGACAACGATGACGACACCCAACACGCGAGAGCGCCCACAAGCAGACAGGAAGGTGAGTTGATGGCAACTGAACAGTCCTGGCCGCTGGATACCACAGACCATCTGGCCGGCGCGCTCCGCGAGCAGGCGCAGACGCCAGCAGAGGCCGAACGCGCCACCGACGATGCGGCGCTGCTGATGCAACTGGCGACCTGGCGCGCGCCGGAGCCGACCGGCGCAGAGACGCAACGCCTGCTGGCTGCGCTTGTGCCACATCTGCCTGCGCCCGCTATGGCCACGCAGTCTGCCGCGCAACCTGAACAGTCCGAACACGGCATAGCTGTGGAGCACTGGCGGGCAGCGTGGCGACTCTGGCAGATCATCTGGCGGCAGCCACGCGTGATTCACCGCGCCGTGTGGATCGCCGCGACGCTCGGCATCCTGGGCAGCGCCGCTTATACGCTCGCCTTGCATGATCCAGTGCGCAGCGCGGCGGCGCTGGCGGCATTGCTCTCCCTGATCGTGCCCGCCTCGACGGCCTTTATCTATGGGCCGGAGGTGGATGCCGGGCTGGAACTGGCGCAGGCAACGCCGGTCTCGCAACGATTCGTGCTGCTGGGGCGCATCGGGTTGCTGCTGGGCTATCAGCTCGCGCTCAGCCTGGGGGCGACACTGCTCAGCGTGATGATTCATGGTGGCAATCCGTGGATGGTGGCCGCGCTCTGGTTCGGCCCAATGGCGCTGCTCTCCAGCGGAAGCCTGTTGTTGTCGCTGGCGTTCGGGCCACTGGTGGCGCTCGTCAGCACGCTGGCGGTCTGGGTGGCGCAGGTGGTGCAGTTCGACCAGAACTTCGTGCCGCATCTGCTCATCGCGCCGCTCTGGCAGACCTCGCCGGTCACGCTGGCGCTGGCGGCGGCGCTGCTGGTGGCGGCGCTGCTCTATGCGCCACGCCGCGAACGGAGAATGGTGACCGGCGGATAAATCCGCGCCTGGATGGCTTTCAGCCGCAAAGTCCGCCTGCGCGGACTTCGGAGCAGACGGTATCTGTTCTCCGCACGCCAGCGTCCGCGCTCCCTTCTCCTCGCGGGAGAGAGCCTCCGCCCGGCGGAGCCGGGAAGCAACCCATCGGGTTGCGGAGGAGGCGACGGAGCGTAGCGGAGGGGCTGGGGGTGAGGTCTACTACTTCCGAAAGGATGACATGCACGTGAATCAACTGGGCATATTGAACCAAACAAGCCAACCAGCCGCATTTGGTGGCGCGTTCCGCTACGAGTTTATGATGCAGTTGCGGCGTCCTGCGCTGTGGATCGGCGCGTTGCTGCTCTGCCCGTTTCTCTTCAACCACTTCAACGCTTTCTATCTCCCTCCCAACGGACCGCCAACCGTGGAGCAGAGTGTCACCCAGTGGATGTCCTTCAATGCGCTCTTCTATCCGATCATTGCCGGTCTCCTGATCGCGGACCGCTATGCCCGCGACCGCAAGACCCGCACGGAGGAACTCTTCCATACGATGCCAACCACCGTCGGTACGCGCCTCTTCGGCAAGTATCTTGGCAGCGTGCTGGCGACGTTGGTTCCGCTGTTCTTGGTCTACATGGTGGGTGTGGCGCTGATTCTCGCCAACTGGCACACAATCGGCGTGTTACCGATGGCGCTGGCGCTCTTCGCGGCGCTGATGCTGCCTGCGGTGCTCTTCGTTGGCGCGTTCTCCATCGCCTGCCCCACCTTCATGTGGACAGTGCTATATCAGGTGCTATTCGTCTGCTATTGGTTCTGGGGCAACTTTCTCAATCCCAAGATTGGCATCCCGACGCTCAATGGCACGCTGCTCACGCCGAGCGGCGTGCATATCTCGCGCAGCTTCTTCCCGCTGGGCGTGCCCAGTTACCGTGGTTTCAGCTTTGCGCCGGAGCCACTGACCAACGGCTTTGCCAGCCTCGGCCTGTTGCTGGGCTGCGCGCTGATTGCGCTCTTCGCCGCCTGGGGCATCGTTCGCTGGCAGCGCGACCAGGCATAATGGTCCTACAGTGAAAGCAGAAAATATGTATGAACGCATTTCGCGCACGACTGCGCTATGAGGTACGGTTGCTCGGCATCGGCACGTATCTCGCGCCGCTGGGCATTACGCTCGCCTATCTGGGCTTTTCGCTGCTGGTTCACGCCAATTATGTCCGCAACGGGGCATCGCCAGCCGAAGTGACCTCTCAGACGGGGCGCGGTATCCTGGGGCTGCTGGAAAATGGGTTGCCGCTGGTCGCTGGGCTGACCGCCGCCTTCATCGTGCAGTCGGACCCCGCCATCGAGTTGCATCTGACGCTGCCGCACGCATATCGCGGAACGATGGGGCGGCGGATAACGCTGCTGCTGCTCTGGTCCGTCGCGCTCTGCGCCGTGATCGCCGGATTGACGATAGCGACGGGCTATTGGGTGGTGCCGGTCATTCAGCCGCCGCTGGAGCAGTTGACCTGGCTGACGCCGGTCTGCTGGTATATCGCCGCCGGCGCGTTCCTGGCGCTGCTCTTGCGCAGCCGCACCGCCAGCGTGACGATTCTCGGCGCGCTCTGGATCGTGCAGTTTCTCTTCAAGAATTACTTTCTGAACAACGCCGTGCCTCAGCGCTTGTATCTCTTCCTGACGGAAGAACTGGTGCCTGCCATCAGCAAGGCAAACGCCGCGCTCTGGTATAATACCTGGCTCGCCAACCGGCTGATTCTGCTCGGCATAGCGGTTGTGTTCTTTATCGGCATCACATTGCTCTTGCGCAGCAACGAATACCTGCTCGGCCACGAGGCATGAATAAACAGATACGTGCGCCGGCTTTTTAAAGCCGCGAACGCGCCCAATTCAATGATCCAAAGGAGTCACGCACATGCGTAACCTGCAAACCGTCGCGCCAGCCACCAGCGCCCAAACGCCGCCGATGACCATTTCGATGAGCGGCCTCTCCAAAGTCTATCGCGGCCACATTCAGGCGCTCCGCAACGTTGATCTGACCATCGAGCAGGGCATGTTTGGGCTGCTCGGCCCCAATGGAGCTGGCAAGACGACGCTGATGCGCATCCTGGCGGGCATCCTGCGCCCCACCAGTGGCACGCTCACCATCGCTGGTATAGACGCCAGCCGCAGCAGCAGCGACCGCAATCGCACACAAATCAAGCGCCTGCTCGGCTATTTGCCGCAGGAACTTGGGATGTATCCCGATCTCTCGGCGCGCGAGTTCCTCGACTATATCGCACTGCTCAAAGGCATGGACAACAAGCAGCAGCGCCAGGCACGCGTAGAGCAATTGCTGGAAACGGTGGCGCTCAGCGAGGTGGCCAACCGCAAGCTGAAGACGTACTCCGGCGGGATGAAGCGACGGGTGGGTATCGCGCAGGCGCTCCTCAACGATCCCAGGCTGCTGATCGTGGACGAGCCGACGGCGGGGTTGGACCCCGAAGAACGTATCAGGTTCCGCAACCTGCTTTCCGAATTGGGTGGCAACCGTATCGTCTTGCTCTCCACCCATATCGTTGAGGATGTTGCGCAGACCTGCCAGCGGCTGGCGGTGCTGGCGAATGGACAGGTGCGCTTCCAGGGCACGCTTGGCGAACTGGTGGCCGCCGCGCAGGGCAAGGTCTGGCTGCTGACCTTGCCGGCGGGTGGCAGACCGCTGGGCGATGGCAACGGCGAGCTATCGGTCATTGCCACACAACACCTGGGCGCGCAGGTGCAATACCGCGTGGTGAGCGAACGGGAGCCACAGGCTCCCACCAGAGACGGACAGGTGGCGTCCATCGAGCCGAGCCTGGAAGACGCCTATGTCTATCTCATGCGTGAGCAACGCTAATTGAGGTGGCCAGCGGTTGAAACCGCGCCTGGATGGCCGTTGGCCGCGAAACCCGCCGACGCGGGCTAGGAGCAGGTATCCAGCATCCCGCTCCCACGTCCGCTTGCCTACCAGCGCCCGCGCTCCCCTCTCCCGCGCACGGGGGAGGGGGTGGGGGTGGGGGCCTCTCATCTTAGCGCCTACCAAACGGCCACCAACTGCGCTTGGCTGGCGCAGCGTTGGCGGCTGTCGCGTTTACGTCGTGTACATCGTTCGCCCGGCTTGCGCTCTCCATCTGGTTTGCGTCGTTTACGTTCTTTGCCTCGGTTGCCTCGTTGAGCACGGGAATGACCTGCTCTGCTAGCAGATGCACCGTTTCCAGGTCGTGGCCCCAGAGCGAAGTCATGAAATACTGCGCGCCCGCGTCTATCAGACCGCGATAGTGCGCAATGGCCTCGTCAGGGGTGGCGATCAGCGTGCTGGTGCGGAAGAGTTCACGTAGTGGCGGCGGCAAGGTAGCGGCTTTGGCTTCGGCCTGGGCATGGGTGGGCGCAAGGATAGTGACCAGGTTCAGGAACGAGCGCAGGATGGAGTCATAGGGGCGGCCTAACGCCTCGCAGTGGCGCTTGAGCGCAGCGTATTTGCGCCGCACGTCATCGAGAGTAAAGGCGTTGCCGGCCAGCACGCTCGCCGCCATGTTGGCGACATCGCCGTACTGCGCGACCTGGCGCAGTGTCACGCGCTCGCCGCCGCCAGCGATCATCAGCGGCACATGTGCCTGTTGCGGGCCGGGCGCCGCGCTTGCTCCATCCACATGAAACTGCTTGCCGTGGTAGGTGAAGGTCGGGTTTTGCCAGAGACCCTCGATGATCTGAATCGCATCCTCCAATCCTTGCAGGCGTTCGGAGAGTGGCGGGGCCGCGATCCCCAATTGCTCAAACTCATGGGTGTCGTCACCGATGCCCAGACCCAAAATCAGACGCCCATTGCTGATGCGGTCTACATCGGCAGCCATGCGGGCGAGCAGCGCAGGATTGCGATAATACACACAGGTGGTCATCGTGCCCAGGCGCATCCGGCTTGTCACCGCCGCCACCGCGCTCAGCGTCGTCCAGCAGTCAAAGCCGAAGACGGGATGGTCATACGTCCAATACGAATCGAAGCCGAGTTCTTCCGCCGCCCGCACGATTTCCAGATAGGCGGGCCAGTCATCCATCGCGGTGACTTGCGCCACGCCAAAGCGAATCTTGCCCTGGCCAGCCGCAACCCACGGATGGATGGGACGGTTGTTGACCCATGTATCTTGCCCAGATTGCCCAGATTGCTCAGATGGATTCATTGCGTCGCTGCTCCAATCAATCGAGACAAGCACGCATGCTTGTCCCACGCGGGCCACTCCCTCTCTGCACAGCAGTGTAGCAGGTCGCTTCAAGGTCTGGCAATACTGAGCAATAGCTGGTGGTGAGGTCACTGTATCACCTCGCCTGGAAGAAGCGTGTATACCTGTAGAGCAGTATGGCAGGAGAGCGCACTAAAACGACTACATGAGCTGCGATGAGCTGGAGTTGGAGGAGGCGATGCTATGCGCAGGCGCGGAATGTTCGCTACGGTCAGCATCTGTGTCATCGCGCTGGTGTTCGGCGGCGCGCTGGTGCTGCATCAGGTCTCCAGCGCGGACGGCGGCGACCTCCTGATAAACGGCCCATCGTCAATCGTTGAGGTGAACGGCCTGACGCTCTCGCTGCGGGTCGCTTCCGGCCCGTATTTCCTGAGCGAGTTGCTTGCCGTGCGGCTGACGCTGACCAACGCCTCACAGACGACCGATATGGTGCAAGGAATGCCAACCGCCAACGCTTGCGACCAGACCATGTATGCAAGCCTGACTGGCGGCCACGACCCAACCTATACATCATTCAATGTAGGCGAAATACATTGCCCGTTCTCTTCGAACGATTTGCACCCAGGTCAGGCGTGGTCTTTCGTGCAATTTCTGCCACTCACGGCGAGCGGCAACGTTGAGATAACAGCGCAGACCGGCTCCTTCTTCACTGCCATACCTGGACCAGATGGCAGCACTGATTATGCGGGCAATCCTGGCCCATTCGCCGACCACTTTCCGGCGCTGCATATCACCGTCGCGCCTGTGATTCCACCCGACCACACCATTGTGTTGCGCCCATCGGATACCTCGTCGCCGCACAGCGTTTCGATTCTGGCTCCGTTGGGAGCGCGGAGCCATCTCTACTACATGGAAGTTACCTCCTGCCAAATTGGTCCGGGCGGTGAATACGATTCCATCCCTTTGTGGCAACCCATAACTAGCACGATGCTGAATGAACCAACTTTGGATCAGGAGTCGAGTTGCACGCCCGGCAGCAAAGCGTGGAGCTATGCGGTTGCTGCGCCCGGCTATGCCATTGCGTCGGGGAGCCTCTCCGGCTGAAGTGACCTCACCCCCAGCCCCTCTCCCATAGGAGAGGGGAGCGCAGGCGCTGGCGTACACGCGGGCGCAGGAGAGGGGAGAGCAGACAGCGCCACTTGACAGGCCGCCCGCCGCTATGGTACGCTTGCCTGCGTTGGGAGCAAAGCGGTTGCTCCCACAAACTGTGTAAAAAGTGGTGAAAAAAGAGGAATGGCCCCAGGGCGCATTAACGCCCATGAGGCCGTTCGATTGCGTCATCTTTTCAGGTCCCCGCAACCAAACCGGATGTTCATCATACGGTATCCATTGGTTTATGCGCAACCAGCAGGGCGCGCAGCATAGCATGACTGGATATCGTGCGGGGGCGCTGAAGGGATGATGCTCAGAAAGGCGAGCATCATTTATGCGCCGGATCAGCACATTTTTCGCGTGGCTTCTCTCTCCGCTCCACCATCAACCGCGTTCACAGCAACCTCCAGCTTTTGCGAGCTATCTGCCGTCTGGCTCCTACTGGCTCTATGCGCCGCCGCCCTGGGTGCGCCGGTCCGCGTTGCCCGCGCCCAACATCCTGGCGAACTGTGACCAGTGGCAGCGCAACGCGCTCGACCTGGCAGTGCAGCAGGGAGTGGTGGCGCATCGCATCTTCGCGCAGACGGCGCGCGGCGCAGGCGTGCGTGTCTACACCACGCTGGTGATTGGCGATGGCTATGGCCATGCGTATTCCGATCAGCCGGAGTATCAGGTAGGCGTCGAGTGTTATCTGCGCGTCGAACCCATCGGGCGCGTCATCTGCGAGTGCGCGGCGGGCGGCGAGGGCGACCCCTGCGGGCATGCCGGCGCGATTCTGCTGCAATTGCTGGCTGCGCATGCGGCATAATGCTGACTCGCGGCAGTAAACTGCCGGCGCACGACCGGGTAGACTGAAGTCCTTGTGGGTAGTGGGTCGTCTGGATCCGGGGCTTTAGCCAATTCGCGCGTACTCCGGCTGTTTACAGCCGAGAATGAGGTTTTCCGGCCCCAGGCTGTTTACAACCGGGAATCTATCATGTAGTCAAAGGAGCATCCATTGCATGCCGACATTACTGCTCTCCCCGCGTTATACCGATGACTCACGCGCGCTACGGCTGGCGGCGGAACAGGCGGGCTGGCAGGTGTTTCGCCTCGCCAACTGGCGCCCACCCGCGCGCCCACTGACCGGCGAAATCGTACTGTATGGCGAGCCGCTGCTGGTGGACATCATGGCCTCCGCGCTCGATTTGGTCGTGCTGGATGCGCCGCCGGATTGGCTGGCGCGTCTGCCGGAACGCTACACGCGCCGCACCATCACCTACACGACGCTGGCGGAGGCGCGAACGTTGGCGACGCCGCGCTTCGTCAAGCCCGCGCTCTCGAAGAGCTTCCCGGCGGGCGTCTACACGATGAACGCCGAGATACCGCGTGGCAGCGACGATATGCCGGGCGATACGCCGGTGCTGGTGGCCGATCCCGTTCACTGGTCCATCGAGTTCCGTTGCTTCGTTCTGGACCGGCAAATTGCCACGATGTCGCCGTATCTGCGCGACGGCGAACTGGTGGAGGACGAGCAGGGCCAGTGGATTGCCAGCGAAGAGGAATGGCGGGAGGCGCGGGCGTATGGTGAGCAACTGCTGGCTGATCCCAATTTCGATTTGCCGCCCGCCATCGTGCTGGATATCGGCCTCATCGCGAGCGCTGGCTGGGCCGTCATCGAGACGAACGGCGCATGGGGCGCGGGTCTCTATGGCTGCGACCCGGCGAGCGTTCTCCCCGTCCTGCGCTGCGCCACCAGCCGCGCGACACCCGGCGCGCAGGCGCAACCCTGGGCGCGACCGCGTGTAGAGGTAGAATACTAGCGGTCGTCATATTTCGGATAGTTCGCGGTGTGACCTGGCTCACAGATTTTCCTCTGCTGCCATGCAATACTAGCCACCAATCGCCCTGACATGCGAAGAACGCACCGGCGGTAATGGTGAGTGCGATGACGGAAGAGAGCTAGCTAACGCTGGTAGCCAGGAAAGGGAAATAAATATATGCGCCTGTATTATGATAAGACACGCATGACGCGAACATGGATAGTGGGGCTGCTTCTGGCGCTCACTGCACTGCTCTTGACCGCGTGCCAGGGGCAAACACCGCCTTCGCCACCTTCAGCTTCCTCTACGCAATCCGCTGCCGCATCTAACACTGCTATAACCCAGCCATTAGTTGCGCCAGCGATCTGTAGCGCCAGCGGCGGTACGCCGCTAGCCGTTTCTGGCGTGCAGTATCAACGCTATGGAAGCAGGGATATCAACTACTATGAGCGGCTTGCCGATACCTTATCACCCAAACCACAGCCGGTGAGCGTGGCAACGAACGGCTCACCAGTTGCACTGAAAACAACTGCATACTATGACTTCGCCGTCACCGCGCCACCGACCGGCCAGCAAGGGTCCATATGCGGCGTCACTGTGCGTATCGTGGCGTTCCAGCCGCTGACCGCGCCAGCGCCTAATATCTATCGTCCCTGCGTTGACCAATCCTACAGCGATCCTGGCGGCTGGACGCCTTCGACGGCCTGCCCCGCCGGTCCTGTACCTGCTGGCGATGGAACTGTCAGTTTCACATCGAGTAATGTCGGAGCGACGGTGACGGCGCCTATTAACGGGCACGACCCGAATACCTTCCAACCCTGGAACAAGCCAGCGGTGGAACCGCCACCACTCGTCGGGCCGACCGCTGCGGGGCCAACGGATATCCTCGTGCAGATCAACGTCGCACAGCCCGGCACGTATACCGTTAGCATGAGTCTCTGGCAGGATAGCGGCGGCCCAAGTATCACCGTTCCCAACCAGACGCTCCAGTTCCTCGGTGGCCAGGCGTCTCAGGAATGGAGCGGCGGCGCCTGCACCACAGCGGCGATGCAGTCAGAACTGCCTCCGCCTACCAATCCACCAACAAAGCTCATTTGCCCTGGTCCTGTATCGCAGCAATGAACAAACGAGGGAGTGCGAAAAACCTACTTGCACTCCCTCATAGTCTGCCAATCACCGCGAGGCGTTAGGCTGTTGGCGTGGCCGTCGGATTGGGCGGCTTAGTCGGTGTCGCTGTTGGCGGTGCGGTCGGCTGATGCGTCGGCGTGGCCGTTGGGCTGGGTGGTGGCACCGGCGCGGTGCCATAAATTACGATAGTTGCGCCGTCATACGCCCAGTTATACACCCAGGCCATCGCTGAGGTAGGCAACTCCACGCAGCCATGACTGCCGGTGACATGCTGCCCATTGGGATCGGTATGCGGATAGTTGGTGCCCGGACCAAACCGCTCCCGCCAGGGCGCGTCATGGATGAAGTAGCCGTTATAGGCGAAATACATCGCGTAATTGACGTGTTCCGGCGGATAGTAATATGGTGAGCCTTGAGGCCAGGGCGAATAGAACATCACGTTGGCTTCATGATACTGCACGCTATAGGTGCCGTCTGGCGTGGGCAATTGCGGCATGCCGGTCGTCACCGGCGTATCGAAGAGCAGCGTGCGATTCTGGTACACCCAGAGCCACTGCTGGCTCAGGCTCACCAGAATCAATTGCCCGCCGACGTTGGGCACGCCACCGGCTGGCGCCGGACCGGCGGGTGGCGGCGTTGGCGGTGGCCCTGGGTTGGACGGGTGTGGGGTGGCCGTCGGCTCTTTGGTCGGGCTGGGCGTCAGCGATACCACAGTCGGCGGGAGATAGGCGACCGTCGCCACCGGCGAGGCGGCAGGTGTAGTGCCAGTGCTGTTCGTGCCGCCACAACTGCTGAGCAGCAGCACGCAGATGAGCAGGCCAGAACTGAGGGCTAACAGGGCTAACGAGCGTGACTTCAATGCCATCGCCATCCTTCTTTGCCTTCTTTGCATGCACATGTCTTGATAAAAAACAAACATCCACCATGATAAGCAACGGCCTGGTGAAGAGAGCGTAACCGCATGATGCTCTATGAAGTGGCTTTTGGCGTTGGGCGCAGCAGATAGCCAACGCCGGAGACCGTCACCAGATAGCGCGGGTCGGCAGGGTCCAGTTCGATCTTCTGGCGGATGCGATGGACTATCTGTTTGAGCAATTGCCGGTCATCGGTTCCCGTGTAGCCCCAGACCTGGCTGGTGAGCCGCTCAGTGGAAAGTGTGCGCTCCGGGTTAGCGATGAGATACTGAAGCAGGGAAAACTCGCGTTTCGTCAGGTGAATCGGTTCGCCGCCGCAGACGCTAATCGTCCGGTCTTCCAGCGAGAGCCGCAGGTCGCCCGCCACCAGTGGCGCAGGCCGGTCCATGCCGGAGCGGCGCAGCAACGCCCGCACATGTGCCAGCAACGTCTGCGGGCTGAAAGGCTTGGTGAGATAGTCGTCGGCCCCCTGGTCCAGCCCATGCACATGATCGTCTTCGGTGCTGCGCGCCGTCAGCATCAGAATCGGCGTCGTCGCCTCCGCGCGCATCTGGCGGCAGACCTCGAAGCCATTGAGGCCGGGCAGATTGATGTCGAGGATCACCAGGTCCGGCTGCTCGCGCTGGAAGAGCAGTAGCGCCTCTGCGCCGTCGGTCGCCTCCACCACAGCGTACTCTTCCGCACGGAGCGCAAATCCCACCAACCCCAGCAGTTCGAGATCATCGTCAACGACCAGTATCTTCATTGCCCACTCGCTCCTCCGCTTCGACCACCTCGACCATCTCGACCACCTCAATCGCTTGACTTACCGGCAGCGTAACGCACAGACGAGTGCCTGTTCCCTGGCGCTCTGCCGCAATCTGCCCGCCGTGCCGCTCGATGATGGACTTGGCGATCCACAGCCCCAATCCCATGCCGCTCTGCTCCGGCTCCTCGCCCGTTGCCCGCGCGAATCGCTCAAATCGCGCGAAGAGCGCCGCGCCTGCTCCTTGTGGCAATCCGGGCCCCTCATCCTCCACCCAGAGCGTCACCTGCCGCTCATCCACCATGCCACCAAGCGAGATTGTTGAGCCTGCGGGCGCAAACTTGTTGGCGTTCGCCAGCAGGTTCACAAACACCTGCGTCAGTCGTGGCGCGTCTCCCCTCACCAGCGGCAGCGGATACGGCAGGCTGATGATCGCCTCCTGGCTGCGCAGGCGCATCAGCGGGCGCGTCATATCGAGCGCCTCCTCGATCACCTCATCCAGCGCAACCGGCTGGCGGCGAATGGTGTCCTTCCCTGATTCAATACGCACGCTTTCGAGCAAGTTGTCAATGAGTTGGGTCAGACGGAGGGTGCCGCGTTGCAGTGCCAGCACGAGATCACTCGCCTGCTCCAGCGAAAGCTGTGGCAACTGTTCCAGCAATAACTCGATGGACGCCTGCTGCGCGGCGAGCGGTGTCTTGAACTCGTGCGAGATGTTGGCGAGAACGGTATCGCGCAGGCGGCGCGTTGTCTCGATGGCGCTCTCGTCGCGCATCACCTGCACCTGCTGCTCCTCCGCCGGCGCGGCGCTGGTGATGACGATGGTGCGGCGTTGCCCATTCGCCAGCGTCAGGTGTTCGGTCGCCTGCGTTGCGCCACGGAAGCGCGCATGCACGATGGGGCAATGTTCCTCGCAGGGGCGCACACCGTCGCGTCGCTGCGGGTTGAGGACATCACCACAGAAGCGGCCAATCGCTCCACTTGCCTGCTCCGGCGCGACGCCTAGCAGCGCCGCCGCCTGGGGATTCAGGTAGCGGATGCGCCGCTCGCGGTCCACCGTAAAGACGCCCTCGACGATGCCGGTGAGGATGGCTTCGGCTTCCGCCTGCTGGCGGCGCAGATCACCAGTCAGCCGCAACAGCCGCGCGCGCATCTCTTCCAGCGTCGCCGCCAGCGTGCCAATCTCCGCGCTGGGAGCGGAACGCACCGGCGTTGCCAGGTCGCCGCCACCGATGCGCGCCGCCGCGATGGTCAGCGTGCGCAGCGGACGCCCCAGCCGCCGCCCGATGAAGAAGCTGATCGCCGCCGCCAGCGCAATGACGCAGACCGCCAGTACGATGAGCGTCTCTGTGAACTGGCGCAGCGTATTGGCGGTGTCTGTCGCGGGCAGCGTCGTTTCCAGCACGCCGACTGCCTCGCCCGATGGCGCGCGTATTGGCTCGATATCCAGGTAGACGGCTGCTGTGCTGAGATATGCCACGATGGCGCGGTTGTTCGAGAGTGCGCGCTGGCGAAGCGCGTAACGCGGGTCGCTGGTGGCCGCCAGCGCCGCCGGGCGCGAGAGGATGGCGACCGGCAGCTCCACCTGCGCGCTGATCTGCTGGGCAAAACGCGCATCCAGTTGGTCAGCCGTCAGGACGAGCGCGCCAGCCTCGCCGGGAACCGCCGCCCAACCGCCGAGCAGCAGCGGCAACTTCCCTGGCTGCGTATACAAAAACTGCCCACCGGCGACGGATTGCGCGCCTTCCTGCGCCTGGATGTCTGCCCAGGGCAGCGCGGGACCGCTGGCGGCGAGTACCTGACCGGCCAGCAACACGGCGCAGCCATCGAACTGGCTGGAACGGCGATACTGGTCGAGATAGGCGGCGAGCGCGGCGCTGTCGCCCGAATCGAGGTCATGTTTGAGGGTGGGGCGTTCGGCAAGCACCTGCGCGGCGATTCCCAGGTCATCGCCGCTGCGGCTGAGGGCGTGCTGCGCGCTGACGCCTGCCTGCGAGACGCGCGCCAGCGCCTGCTGATCGGCAAGCTGCTGAAGCAGATGCAGCGCCACCAGCGCAACACCAGCAACGGCCACCAGCAACAGCGCCACGTTGATGCTCGCCAGCAGCGTACTCAGGCGGATGCGCCGCAGCGATGCTCGCAGAGTATTGACAGGATGTAGCGAAGGCACAGGATGCAAGAGATGAGCGCCCTTTGATAACGCGCAGAACCGGATAACAGAGTGAAAATCGGCTGAACTCTTCGATTGCCTCATGGTAGCACAGGGCAGATAATCGTCGGCTGGTAGGGGCGACTTTTTTCTGCCGTTCGATTCTTCACTCATTGTGCGCACGCTTGTGATATGATGCTGCCAACTGAACGAGTGGGCAGTATCGCATTTTATTTTTATGTATCAAGTGTGAAGCAAGCGAGGCAAATAACTCATGAAACTGGTGAATTTCGGTCCCAGACCCAACATGAAAACCTACTGGTGTACGCGATGCGACCGCTTTGTGGATGCGCCCGCCACTGCCGCTGCTCCGAACTGCCCCGTGCATGGCACGCCAATGGTAGACCGCCCCGATGACCCACGACGTTTCGAGGCGAACGCGCCACTGGATCGCCCGGAGCGCCGGCCACAGTATCAGCGCGGCCTGGAAGCGGCAGATGTCGAGGCTCTTCTCCAGCGCACCAGCGTGCTGGACGGTGTGACGAGTAGCCGGCCCATTCCGTTGATAGCAAATACCGAGGATGAAGATATCAAGATGGAGGCGGCGAACGGCCTGCTGCTGCGCGGCCAGCAGGTCTCCGTTTCTATTCCGCCGCCACGCTATCAGTGGGGCGGGCGGTTGGACCCGCAGTGGGCTGAGAAGTTTCTCCCTGTCCTGCAAAATTGCGATGTCGTGATCTATGCGCGCCGACCCGGCGCTGTCCCGAATCCCGCGACGCAGCTCGAATTAGAGACGCTGCGCCAGGCGAACAAGCGCATCATCATCTACGAACGCGCATAATCCCAGCGCGCAACGCGGCAAGTGGCAGGATGTTGGATGTGACACAATGCCAGCGGGAGGGCCGACCGCCATGAGCATTGAGTATTTCCGCACGCTCTATGAGTTCACCGCCTGGGCTAATGAACAGCTATTCGCCGCCGCCGCGCGCCTGGATGAGCAGGACGAGACGGCGCTCGACCTGCCGCTGGCTGGCGGTTATGGCACACTGCGCGAGACGCTGACGCATCTGGTCAGCGCGCAGCGTGTCTGGCTAGCGCGAGCGCGCGGCGAAGCCTCACCGCCGCAACTATTGGCTTCTGGCTTTGCCACCGTTAGCGATTTGCGCGCCTGCTGGGAGACCAGCGACCGCGAGATGCGCGATTTCCTGGCGACGCTCGATGACGACGCGCTGGCCCGTCCGGTAGCATACGTCAATACGCAGGGCGAGCCGAACGAGTACGCGCTGTGGCACATTCTCTCGCATCTCATCATGCACACCGCGCAGCATCGCGCGGAACTGGCAATGGCGCTGACGCAATATGGCGTTTCCCCTGGCTGGCTCGATTTCTCCTATTATCTCGATCTGCGCGACGGCACGACCATACATGTTTCGCCGTCTGTGCCGGACCCCAAACATCGTTCGCAATAACCGTTCTTTCGTACAGGCGTGGTATAGCCTTTTGTACGAGGCGCCTTCCTTGCCTGCGCCATAGAGTGTTGGTATACGCATGAGCGTAGTAGCGTGGAAAGGATGGGCAAACCATGACCACCTCTGACAATAAAGAGCAACAGACGATAGTAATTACTGGTGCCTCGCGGGGATTGGGCCTGGCGCTGGCGCGTGACCTGGCACGCCGTGGCTGGCGTCTCATCATAGATGCGCGCGGCGCGGATGCGCTGGAAGCTGTCCGTGCGGAACTGGCGCAGCAGACGCGCGTGGTCGCCATTGCCGGCGATGTCACTGACGCGACGCACCGCCGCGCGCTGGCCGATGCGGCCCGTGAACTGGGCAGCGTGGATGCGCTGGTGAACAACGCCAGCATCCTGGGGCCGAGTCCGCAGCCCAACCTGCTCGATTATCCGCTCGATGTCCTCGAAGAGGTCTACCGCGCCAATACCATTGCGCCGCTGGCGCTGATCCAGGAACTCCGCGACACCTTCACCTCCGGCGCGCGCATTCTCAATATCACCAGCGATGCCGCAGTTGAGCAATACGAGGGCTGGGGCGGCTATGGCTCCAGCAAGGCCGCGCTCGAACAACTCTCGCATGTCCTCGCCGCTGAACAACCGGATTGGCGTGTCTATTGGGTGGACCCCGGCGATATGCGGACGCAGATGCACCAGGAGGCGTTTCCCGGCGAAGATATCAGCGACCGGCCACTGCCGGAGGTGAGCGTTCCTGGACTGCTGGCGCTCTTGACCGGCGACCTGCCCAGCGGGCGCTATCGTGCGCGTGAGGTGAACGTCGCAGGCGAACCAGCGCATGAGCCAGCGCCGGAGCGTGGCGTCCGCGAGTTGCGCGTGGCGCTGACGGTTGCAGACTACGAGGCTGCGCTGCGGCTCTACCGCGACGGCTTCGGGTTGGAGACGGTGAAAGAGTGGAATACGGCGGAGGGACGCGGAATCGTGCTGGCCGCTGGCCGTGGCACCATTGAACTGCTCGATCCGGCGGACTCCGCCTATACCGATGCCATGGAAGCGGGGCAGCGCGTGTCGGGTCCGGTGCGGCTGGCGCTGGAAGTTGCGGATGTGCGGGCGACGGCTGCCGCGCTCGAACGCAACGGCGGCGCTGCCGTGCATGAGCCGGTGATGACCTCCTGGGGCAATCCCAGCCAGCGGATGCGCGCGCCGGACGGCATGCAACTGACGCTGTTTCAGCTTCCGCCCGCCGCTGATGAATCGTGAATAAGAGATACACCTGCCCTACATGTGGGCGTTTATGAAAGCCAGGACGCGTGATGTCACTTTCACTTCTTTCTTTACCGGCGTTGTCAGTGTCACCCGGCGGTGAAGACCGCTATCTCGCTGCGCCGTCACAGGCGAGCATGCCCGCGCCGCTCAACTTCACGCTGCCGCCGGAACTCGAAGCCAGCGAGCCACCGGAGGCGCGTGGACTGGCGCGCGATGCGGTGCGCCTGATGGTGTCGCACTATACCGATGACACTATCTCCCATACGCGCTTCCGCGAGATTGGCGAACATCTGCTGCCCGGCGACGTGCTGGCGCTGAATATCAGTGGCACGTTGAACGCGGCGCTCTGTGTGTTGCGCGCCGACGGCACGCCGCTGGAACTGCACCTTTCGACGCATCTGCCGGGTGACGTGTGGAGCGTTGAACTACGGCAGCCCGGCGCACATGGAACTACGCCATTCGGCGAGGCCGTTGCTGGTGAAACGCTGCAATTGCCGGCTGGCGGCAGCGCAACCCTGCTGACGCCGTATGCCACCGACCGGCTGGCGCATCCCGTCACGTCGCCGCGTCTATGGATTGCGACGCTGGCGCTGCCGGAGCCGCTGCTGCCGTATCTCGCGCGCTATGGCTTCCCAATTCGCTATGGCTATGTGCGGCAGGCGTGGCCCTCTGAGTATTATCAGACGGTGTATGCCACCGAGCCGGGCAGCGCCGAAATGCCCTCCGCCGGACGCGCCTTCACCGGCGAACTACTGGCGCAGTTGGAGGCCAAAGGGGTGCAGATTGCGCGGCTGATCCTGCATACCGGTGTATCGAGCCTGGAAGAGCATGAACCGCCGTATGAGGAATACTATCGTGTGCCGCTTGAGACGGCGCAGATGGTCAACGAGGCGCGGGCGCAGGGGCGGCGCGTGATCGCCGTCGGCACGACGGTGGTGCGCGCATTGGAGACAGTGACAGACGCGGAAGGTGTGGTGCATCCCGGCGCAGGCTGGACCGATGTGATCGTCACGCCGGAGCGTGGCATGCACGCCATAGATGGGCTGCTAACCGGCCTGCACGAGCCGCGCGCCTCGCACCTGGCGATGTTGGAGGCGCTGGCTGGTCGCGCGCATCTGCGGCTGGCCTATGATGCGGCGCTCCACGAACGCTATCTCTGGCACGAGTTTGGCGACCTGCACCTGATTCTGCCCTAGCATCATATACACGACAACACCGCCCCTTTCTCGCACATGGGAAAGGGGCGGTGTCATGCAATCTCATTCGCGGCAGTGAACTGCCGGCGCACGCCAGAAGAGGCTGAAGCCAACGGACTTCAGTCCACCAGTTACGTGCGCCGGCTTTTTAAAGCCGCGAACATCACCTGTGGCTTTGAAAAGCCGTGAGCAACTCACAATTATCAATGATAGTAGTAGCCGCCGGGAGTGGTCGGGGTGGCGCTGCCGCCGCCTCCGCTGCTCTGCACCGGTAGGTCAGTCGTCGCGACGAACCACTTGCCGAGGACGCCCTCACCGTTTGTCATATCGGGTCCGGTATCGCCAGAGAAGGTATAGAGCGGGTGCCCGTTGTAGACTACCTGCATCCCATTGGCGTCGCTAATGACCCCAAGCGTGCCAGGGAGGTTGGCAGTGTTGGCTGGCGTGCCGCCAGGCGAAAGCAGCGGCGGCCAGGCGCTGGCGCAGCTTCCAGTGCAAGCGGAACTGCTGGCGCTATCGGGCGTGAAGTAGTAGAGCGTCTTGCCGCTGGCATCCGTCAGCGCCGTCACCGACTTGCCCTGCACTGTCTCGGTGGCCGTGTGGACCGACGCTGCCGCGCCTCCGCCTGCGGTAGTCGTATTGGTTGCGGCGGGCGTGTTGCCGTTGGAGCCATAAAGACCACCACCGCCATTCGTTGAGCCGCAGCCTGCCACAATGAGTCCCACCAGTGCCAATCCAGCGATGAATAATGACAACATGCGTACTTTCGGCATCGTTTCCCTCCTTCAGATGTTGTGGGTGTCATGCCTTCCAGGTTGATCTTTGCAAGAATGTACGCGCCGCTGTTACATGCGCCTGGTGAGAAGTTTGAGTACATTTGGGGATTTGGGGATAGTGGCCGCGTCACGCTCCATGCTATACAATTCTGCTAGACCCAAACTTACCCAAAAATATGAGAGGGCTATCCTGATGTCGCGTCTGCCTGCCGTGCATGAAGGCATGCTACAACAACCGAAGAGCGAGGGCATACTCGCCGTGCCAGTAGGAACGCCCGAATGGTTCGCCTGGCTCGATACCACGCGCTCCTTCACGTTCGAAGGCGCAGGCGGCAGCTTCACGGCGCGGCACGAGGAACGTTCAGGGCGCCGCTTCTGGTACGCCTATCGCCAGCAGGAGGGCGTGTTGCGCAAGACCTATCTCGGTCGCTCGGCGGACCTGACGCTGCAACGGCTGGAACAGGCCGCAGCGACGCTGGCGCAGGCCGATGGCCGCCAGGCGCGAGCATCGGCGCCTTCCAGTCGCGCTTCCAGTCGCGCTCACACTCATATTCACACTCATGCTCACGACCATGCTTCTCATCACACGCAGGCGGAATGGTCAATGCCGCTGATTGCGACGAAGATTGCCATGCCGCCGCCCGTTCCGGCGCTGATCGAGCGTCCGCAGGCAGTGGCGCACTGCCTGGAATGTCTTGAGCGCCCCTGCACCATCATCAGCGCGCCTCCTGGATTCGGCAAGACGACGCTGCTGCTGATGGCCTGCGAGCAGGTACGGTTGCGCGGGTGGCGGGTCGCCTGGCTCTCGCTGGAAGAGGCGGAACAGGACCCAGTACGCTTCTGGAGCTATACGCTGGCGGCGCTCGATGCAGCCTATCCCGGCGTCTCCACGCTGGCGCGGCGTCTGCTGGAAACGCTACACCCCGCGCCCATCGAGCAAGGGTTGACGGCGCTCGTGAACGCGCTCGCCGACATAGAAACGCCGCTGGTGCTGGTGCTGGACGATTATCACCGCGCGGCAACTCCGGCGAGCGATCAGGGGTTGGCGTTCCTCATCGAACATGCGCCCGCGACGCTGCATCTCGTCATCACCACGCGCGCAGAGCCAGCCTTGCCGCTCAGCAGGCTCCGCGCGCAGGGCCGCATCGCTGAACTACACACCGCCGACCTGCGCTTTTCGGCGGAGGAGGCCGGGCGTTTCCTGCGCGAGACGATGCGTCTCGCGCTGCCGCAGGAGCAGTTGGCGCGGCTCAGCGGGCAGGCGGAGGGATGGGTCGCTGGTTTGCAGCTTGCCGCGCTCTCGTTGCGCGATCAGGGCAATCAGGGAGATACGCTGGATATTCCGGCCACTGCTGCCACCACGCCGCGCTATATCGCCGATTATCTGATTGCTGAAGTGCTGGACCATCAACCACCGGAGGTGCAAGCGTTCCTGCTCCAGACTTCAGTGCTGGAACGGCTGATCGGTCCCCTCTGCGACGCCGTAACCGGATGCAGCGACAGCGCCGCCATGCTCGTGCGGCTGATGCAGGCGCATCTCTTCGTGACGCCGCTGGACGCCGGGCAAACGTGGTATCGCTATCATCATCTCTTTGCCGAAGTGCTGCGCGAGCGGCTCGCACGTACAGCGCCCGATACGCTGCGCCTGTGTCACCGGCGGGCGGCGGCATGGCTGCGTGAGCAGGGCATGACCGGCGAAGCGATTCGCCATCTCATTGCGGCGAAAGCATACGATGAGGCAGCGGCGCTGATCGAGGCCGAGAGCGACAGGCTCACCATGCACGGCGAAATCGCCAGCCTGGGTCGTTGGGCGCATATGTTGCCGCGTGATGTCATGCTGGCGCATCCACATCTCGCCGTGCTTTCCACCACCAGCCTCATCTTGCGCGGTGAGGGAACTGATGCCGTTCTCCTGCTGGATGATCTTGAGCGGCGCCTCGCCAGGAATGAGGAGGAAGCAAGCGAGGTCCAGGGAGAGATTGCCGTTATTCGTGCCCTCATGACGTTGATTGCCGGAGACTTTATCAAAGGCGCGGCGCTGGCCGGTGAGGCGCTCAGGCAACTTCGCCCTGAAAGTCAGTTGCTGCGCGGGCTGGCGCTCTGGATCGTCAACATCGTCGGCGTCATGGGCGACGAAGACCTTGCTGAAACGTCGCAGGCGCTTACCGGAATGGTAGAGGAGAGTTTGCGCGCGGGCAATGTCCTCGTCGCCTTTATCGGACTTATCACCAGGGCTGGCATCGAAGTGTATCAGGGCCGGTTGCATCGCGCGGCGCAGACTTGCCGCGAGACGTTGCGGCTGGTGCCGCGCATGGATGGCCAGGAGTTGCCGATTACAGCAATGGCGTATTGCCTGCTGGGCGAGATACGCCGCGAATGGAACGATCTCGCTGGCGCGGAAGATGACCTGCGGCATGCGCTGGCAGTCGCCGGACCGCTCAGCAGCGCCGAATTCGTCAACGACGGTCTTGTCTCGCTGGCAATGGTGCAGGCGGCGCATGGCAACTTTGACGAGGCGCTGGCCACCTTCGAGGAACTGCGTCACCTCATTCACACCCAGCAGCTTGCCGCATGGGATGCCATCCAGATGGAGATCATGTGGGTGCGTGTGTTGCTTGCGCAGGGAAACGTGGCAGAGGCCGCCCACTGGGCTGAAATGTTGCGCCGCAACCGGCAACAGCAACATCCGAACACGACGTTTCAACTCTTGCGGGAGCTGGAAGACCTCTCGCTCACTCGCGTCGCATTGGCGGAGGGCCATCTGGATGGCGTCATCACCACGCTTGAGGCCCTCTGTAAGGCGGCGAGGAGCGCCGGGCGCATGCGCAATCTGCTGGATGCCAGGATGCTACTGGCGCGCGCCCGCTGGATGTCCGGCGAGGGCGAGACGGCGCTGTGTGACCTGGATGCGGCGCTGGCGCTGGCCGCGCCTGAAGGCTTTGCGCGTGTCTTCCTGGATGAAGGCGAGCCAATGGCCGACCTGCTCGAAAAATATGTCGCCAGCTATCCATTGCGCACGCGCGAGCATGCCTATGCGCATAAGCTGCTTGCAGCGTTTGGCCGCTCTGTTGCGCCATCTGCGTCTGACCCCATCTCGATTACCCTCTCGCCACGCGAACTCGATGTCTTGCGCCTGCTGGCGGCGGGTAGCTCAAACGAGCAGATAGCGAAGGAGCTGGTCGTCGCGCTCAGCACGGTGAAATGGCATGTCGCCAACATCTATCGCAAGCTGGGCGTCGCCGGGCGTGTGCAGGTCATCACCCGCGCCCGTGAACTGCACCTCATCGCCTGAGTATCCTCACCCGCACCCTCGCCAATCTTTTGACCATACCCCAAACCATCCCTTCGGATGGGGTAGCTCTGCCGGTTCGGGGCTAGTATCCCTCTCGGAAACACTGGAGTCGCGGCAATCAATTGCAGGCGCACGGAAACCGAACTGAAGTTCAAGGGCGATTCGCGGCGGCTTCAGCCGTTCACGCCCTTGCTCCGGCCTTTCAAAGCCGAGAATAGTTCCAAAGGACACCTATCATGAAGAAGACCAATCGCTATCTCATCGCGCTGGTGGTGGCGCTGGGGCTGATTCCCGTCGTGCTGGATACCACCATTGTCACCGTCGCGCTCAATCCCATCCGCAATGCGCTGCATACCGATGTCAATACAGCGCAGTGGATCATCACCGGCTTCATTCTCTCGAACGCCGCCATCGTCACGGTCGGTGGCTATCTGGCCAATCGCTTTGGCCGCAAGCTGATGTTCATTCTGGGCATCTCAGTCTTTATCATCGGGTCTGTGCTGTGTGGCATCTCACCCAGCATCGGCTGGCTGATCGCCTTCCGCATCTTGCAGGGCGTCGGTGGTGGTCTGCTGCTGCCAATCGGGCCTGCGCTGGCGTTTGACGCTTTCCCGCAGGAAGAGCGCGCCAGGGCCAGCGCGGTCGTTGGCATTCCCATCCTGATGGCGCCGGTCTTTGGTCCCATCCTCGGCGGCTATCTCAACGACACCTTCAACTGGCACAGCATCTTCTTCGTGAATCTGCCGGTCGGCATCATCGCTGTGGCGCTGGCCTTGATCGTGCTGCCGCTCGATAGGCCAGAGGCGGCGCGTGGCGCGCGCTTCGATTATATCGGGCTGGCGCTTTCAACGCTCGGTGTCATCGCCATCATCTACGCCTTTAAGCTTGTAACGCAAACGAACCCCAGCACGGTCTCGGCGACCAATCCTGGTGGCGACCTGTATGGCTGGGGCTACTGGCTCGTTTGGGCGTTGCTGGGCGCTGGCGTGGTGCTGCTGGGCATCTTTGCCTTCTATGCGCTGCGCGTCAGCCGCGATCCTGCGCTGGACCTGCGCCAGCTTGGGCGGCGCGACTTCCTGGTAAGCTGCATCTTCAACTGGGCGACTGCGCTCATCACCTTTGGTCTGCTCGTGCTGCTGCCGCTCTACTTCGAGTCTGTGCGGATGCCCAATCTCTCACCGCTCGACACTGGGGTGGCGCTGGTGCCGCTGGGGCTGGGCACGCTCGTGGGGACAATCCTCGCCGCCGCCCTCTATCGCGCTATCGGCCCGCGCTGGGTGGTTTTCATCGGCGCGGCGCTCTCGGCGCTGAGCGCGTGGGCGTTCGCCCAGACGCTGCAACCGACGGCGGACGCCAATCAGATGCTTGCGGCGGCTACGACCCACTCGGCCATTGCTGCTGTCGCCGGGCCGGATGCGCTGCGCTGGTGGCTCTTTGTCGTCGGGCTGAGTTTCACTATGATGAACATCGCCGTGCAGACGTTGGCGCTGGAAGCGTTGAAGGGTGAGGCGCTGGCTAAGGCATCGTCGCTGTTCCTTTCGACCAAACTGATCTTCTCATCCATCGGTGTGGCGATCATCACGACGGTGCTGATAGATAGCACCCGCACCCGCGCGACCGATCTCGTCAATCAGTTGCGTGCGGCGGCCCAGGGTGCGGGTATCGCGCCGAACACGCCAGGGCTGGCGGCGGCGCGGCAGGCCATCGAGACGCAGATCGCCGTGCAGGCGGGAACCTGGGCCATCCAGCATATCTTCTGGATGATCTTCTTCGGCTCGCTGGGCCTCGTCGCGCTGGCGCTGTTCCTGCCAGGACGCCGCCGCGAGATTGCCGAGGCACAACCCACAGGCGAACAGGTCGCCGTGAGCGCGTAGCAGGGAACCCGCAGTTAAAACCGCGCGATGAATTGGCCTCCTGTCAATTCATCGTGCGTGGGGCAGCGCGCCAACGCGCGAGCCACTCGTTGGGCCAAAGGCAGATTGTACATGCGTACCGACAAGCAGAACACGCGCACCCGCAGACTACAACTGGCGATTATCGGATTTTTCGTTCTGGTGTCGCTCAGCCTGGTCATCATCTACCTCGTTAAGCCAGATATCTACACGCTGGCGCTCTCCGGCACGCCGTCTGCCAATGATCGTTATCCCATCGCGACGACGCTGTTCTTCCTCGCTGTGCTGATATTTGTCTTGGTGTTGATCTTCGGCGTTCTGCGCCAGTGGCGCTGGCTCTTCTGGTTGCTGCTGCTCGCCTTTGGCCTTTCGGTGTTGGAGATACCCGCGACGCTGCTGCAACTGGCCGGCCACCTATCCATCTTCGCCCAGCCATTTCCCTTGTGGTACAGCCTCTATCGCATGGTCATCGCGCTCCTCGAAGTCGGGCTGGCCATCTGGATGTGGGTCACTTATCGCCGCGCTGGCGTCTGGGGATTGGGAGAGAAGGCAACTAGGTGATAATTACGGCGGCTGCGACCCATCATACTCGTTGGAGAGATAGCAGCAGAACGGGCGAAAGAAGCTGTTCTGCTGCAAACTATGTTCAGTCAGCCAGTTGCACCATGACGGCAAGCACGTCATCATTGCCGAGCGTGCGGGAGGAATGTCCCTTGCCAGAAGTGTCTTCCACCAGTACAACGCTGCCCGGTCCAAATCGGCGCACCTCGCCATCACTGACGGTCGCTTCCATCTCGCCTGTCAGATAGATGAGGAAAATGCGCCCCGCCACTGGATGCGGCTCGCCATACCATCCGGCAGGAGTGTGCAGGAACACCGTATTCGTGCTGGGTATCGGAGCAGACACGTCTAACGGTGGCGCAGGCGGAGAAATATCAACCAGAGACATCTCGACCTCCACATCCTCGAAGTGGGAATCGCCACTCTCATCACTATACAATCGAACGTATTTCATCCTTTACCTCAGCTTTCACACTGAATGAATGTTAACTCCTTCTCCCTTTCCGATCACAGCATAACAACTCGGAAACTGTATGCCAAATGCGCGAGCAGAAAACAATAATTTGCTCTTCTCCAATTCTGCCGGTGATTCCGTGGTTTTGCCTCTAGCGACCTGCCGCCTGGTCATGTACGCTGAACCCATGAGAAAAATGAACGGCTGCGCGGCTCGTGTCGCGCAGGTGTTTCGCGGATACAACCGTATCCACTACCAGGGGAGGATGAGCGATGTTTGGTCAGTTACAGGCGACGGGTGGGCGAAAAATAGTGGTTGGGCTGTTGCTGGTGAGTGTGCTCGCAGTGGCAGCGTGTAGCAGCGGCGGTGGCAACACCTCCAACGGCGGCTCGTCAACTGCCAACAACGCGGGGCCAGCAGCAACGGCGACCGCAAAGCCCAAGCCCACGATGCCAGCGTTGACGGCGGACAAGTGTGCGCAACTATTTTCCGTCGCTGAGGCAAACGCTGCCATTCCCACCTCAACTCCGGCGACCTCTGTTCAATTGGGTAATCCGTACCTGTCTGGCTCAACCAATGGCGGCGCGTGCAACTACAAAATCTCCGCGACGAGTTTTCTGCTGGTCATCTGGTTTCTGCCCTGGAATGGACCAGACCCCATTCCGCAGAGCGACATTCAGGCCGCGCTCTCCCAGGCAGCCGGGAATCATATTACCGTCAGCAATCTGACGATGGTGAGCGGTATTGGCGATCAGGCGGCATATGTTGAGGCGTCGGGGAACTACCAGGGGCAAACGTTTACCCAGCACATCTTTTACGTCCTCGAAGGGTCTTTCTTCTTCGATTGCGTGACCTATGATGTCCTTTCGCCCGTGCAGGCGACAGAATCGCAACTCCAGCAGTGCGCGAGTACGGTAAATAGCAGGCTCTAGGCGCGGAATCGTGCCTTGAGAGGGCGATGGTTAAGATAGAGAAGCCCTCCAGCATTGCGCTGGAGGGCTTCTCTGTGTCTTCGTGGTACTCGTGGATAGTGGAGCGTGAGACAGGCGAAAGCGAGAATGTGTGTGAAAGGATGTGCCGCCGATGCCAGAAATACCACCACCCACTAGCGCAGCGCACAAGCAGCGGCTCATTGCGGCGTATACCGATGAGGCGCACTATAACACCGGGCGCTATCGCGGGCTGGCGATGGTGAGCATGCGGCTGGCGGATGCGCCTGCGCTGGGTGAGGCGGTGGACGCGCTGTTGCAGGCGTCGGGCGTGGCCGAATGCAAGTGGGAGAAGGTGCGCAGCGCCAGAACGCGCTTTGCCGCCGCCAAACTACTCGATTGGGCGCTCATCCAGGCGCAGCAGGGGACGCTGCGCCTGGATGCGCTCACCTGGGATACTGAAGTCGCCTCACGCGCAGGGCAAGGCGTGCCGCATATCACCAATCTACGCAAGATGTATCGCGCGCTGCTGGAGCGGGTGACACCGGCGCGCTGGGGCAGCGACGCCTCCTGGCAGCTCTACCCCGATGAGCAGAGCGCAATGCCCTGGGAGCGGCTGATCGCGGGCCTGCCACAGATTGCCAGCGTCACCGTCTGCCGTTCGCACGAGCAGCCGCTGATCCAACTTGCCGATCTCTTCGCCGGGCTTGCCGTCTATTCGCGCGACGGCTACGACCTCTACGAACGCTGGCTCTGCGACCCACCAGAACTACGAGGCCTCTCTCTGGTCCCGCCGGATGAGAATGATCCCACCGCCCGCTATAGCGCCTCGGACCGGGCGCGGTGCCTGCTGCTCGACGACTTCTTCACCACCTGCAAATTCCGCCATCTCGGCGTCAGCCTGCGCACGCGGCGCGGTCTCTTCACCGGCGACCCCGCGAAGCCGCTGGCCTTCCACTGGTGGATGCCATAGCGCACTCCTCATTGGTAGGGCAGACATCCCTGCCTACCAGTAATTGAGATGGCAGGCAGGGATGTCTGCCCAATCGTTTGCTACAATCGCTGTGGTTCCCCCTCTCCCGCGAGGAGAGGGGGTTAGGGGGTGAGGTCTCTGCATCTAGCCTTGCGTGCCGGTGTCGGTCCGGCTCTCAGTACCTGCCGCCGGAATCTGCTTTGCCGGCGAGACTTTGATTTGTCTGGCGCGCGCCTCCTCGGCTTTGGGCAGCGTCAGCTTGAGGACGCCGTTCTCGAACTCCGCCTGCGCCGCGTCCACATTCACCGGCGCGGGCAGCGAGACGGTGCGTGCGAAGGAACCAGAGCGACGCTCATGCGTGATCCAGTTCTGGTTTTTGTGTTCTTCTTCGCTGGTCGTCTGGCCGCGAATCGAGAGCGTATTGCCCTGCACGGTAATCTGCACATCTTCGGGTTTGACGCCCGGCATCGTCGCCTGCACCTCAAACGCGGAGTCAGTTTCCGCGATATCCAGCGGCAACATCCCCTGTCCGGGCCGCGTGAAGCCTTCCTGGAACATCCGGTTCATGACATCGCGCATCGTCATCATGTCGTGGAATGGATCCCACAGTTCCATTGCCATAGAGTCTGTTCCTCCTTTTCCATCTACTCGCAGACGTCGTCTGCGCAACAAACATATGCTGCGCCTGCTATGAAACATGGCGCGTAGATCGCCTAACCCATCGCCCGCGCCGCATAGAAGCGCCTATTCCTCCGGCACGCATAGCCTATGCCAATCATATTCAGGCGATCATTACCGCACGAAGAGACCAGTTGCGATAAAAACGAGCGAGAACAATGTAAAGAGTATGATGATTTTTCTTCTCGCTACTTCATTTCGGCTATCACCTAGAACGGGCCAGCGTCGCCAGAGTGCCAATGCGAAGCACAGGCACAGCAGCCCCAACAACGCTGCGTCAATATCGCTATTGGTAAAGCTGGTGACATGAAATACAGTTTTCAAAAGAGCATTGAGCAGCATGCCTACATAACCAAGACTCAAGTATACGCCATAAAAGAAAGCCAACAGAAGAAAAACTACTCGCCCTCCTTGTCCACCACGTAAACGCAAGGAGAAGACGCCGACGAGCGCCGGAAATAGCAAACAGATAAGCAGAAGCAGGACGTTCATCAAAATATTCGCTGGACCACTGGAAGGATAGGCGTGAAATGCAACTAATACCACCGTCAGTATGAGGATGAGAAAGAAGGACAAAATGGAATCGCGAGTAGCACGTGATACCTTTTGATAGGTATCTTCATCAGATGACATCATCACCTGATACTCACTTTTCAGCCGTGTCCACCAACCGTTGCTCATCACCCTTGCTCCTATGCCTGACGATACAGCCTAGCGTAAAATTGCCAGTTGCCGCGATTGCGCCAGCAGGATGCCGTTCGCGCTCCAGAGTTCACCGTCCTCCTCGAAGAAGCCGCCAGCAGCGAGACGCGAATTGAAGACGCCGAGCGCGAAGTCATGCGCGCCTGCATCGGGCAGGGGCAGGCGGGCGCGGAAGTGAATGGTGAGGTCTATCGTCGGCACGGCTTCCGGTCCACTGAGGCGTGGGAAGACGGCAGGCACCCAGCCATCGAGAAACGCGGCGACGAGCAGGCTATCAATCGGGCGCGGCTCCGCGAGGCGTATCCAGCCGCCGACCCGCGCATGCGCCGAACCGGAGAACGGCGGATCGCCAATCGCCCAGCGATAGTCATAGCGTGAGGTAAATGACGGAAATGTCTCGATGCCCGCTATCAGCGGCAACTGATCGGGCGGCGGCACGGCGGGCATTGCGCTATCGGCGAAGATGAGACCGCTTTCGCGTGGCAGCGAAAACGCCGCGAGGGCCAGCGCGCAGAGGCGCTCACCCTGCGTTAGCCGCGACGAGAGGGTGGCGAGCGTGCGCCCTTTGCGTTCGATGCGCGTGATGACCTGGCACGCGCCCGCCGCTGGCGCCGCCGTGTAGTGGACGGTGAGCGAGCTGGGCTGCCACGCCTCATCCGCCAGCGCCAGGTGCATCGTGCGCAGGATGATTGCCGCGAGATAGCCGCCATTTGGGCCGAACGCCACCCACCAGGACGGTTCGATCTCCGCCGTGAAGGTCTCGGCATCCAGGCGTGTCACCGCCGTATCGTCATCGAATCGTGTCGCCATCTGCGCGCTCCTCTCCAAGTTCCAGCAGTCATACTCTACCATACTATGATTGCTGGTTATCCAATCAACAGGTTCTCCATTTCTCATAGTACTTGCCCCTCTCTCGCGTGCGCGAGTGCGTAGAATAGACCTCACCCCGCCCTGCGGGCACCCCTCTCCCACAGGAGAGGGGCCGCTGGGCAACCAATTTCGACGCTGGCATATTATTCATAGTGCGCCAGTGTTTTATTTTGCATTCGCCACGACGCCTTGCCTCACAGTCCCCTCTCCTCACGGGAGAGGGGTGGCCGTAGGCCGGGGTGAGGTCTCTCCTTTGGGGCGTTTTGGCATGTTACAATGACAACGAGAGCAATGGCAGGGGCACGGATGTGTCGAGCAGAAGCGACAGGACGATGGCGCGGGCATCAAGCGCCGTCAAACGGTGCGTTTGTGTTGAGTGGTTGAACGGAGAGAGGCAGCGATGAGCCAGCAGCAGACGGAGCAGGTGATACAGCAGCGCGGCAATACGGCGCCGGTTGGCGTCTTCGATTCAGGGGTCGGCGGACTGACGGTTCTGAACGAGTTGTTGCGCGAACTGCCGGGCGAACGCTTCGTCTACTACGGCGATACCGGCAATTGTCCCTATGGTGTGCGTCCACAGGAGGAAATCCAGGCGTTGGCGGCGAACGCGGCGCGACTCTTGCTCAATCATGGGGCAAAGCTGATCGTTGTCGCCTGTAATGCCGCCTCAGTTTCGGCGCGGGAAACATTACGCAGGGAATTCAAACCTATCAAGTTTGTTGTCGTTGTGCCAGCAGTCAAGCCAGCCGCCAAACGCACGCGCGTGGGCAAGATCGGCGTCGCAACGACGGAAGCCTCGGCGCACAGCGACTACCTGCGCCAGCTCATCGAGCAGCATGCCAGCGGCGTTGAGGTGCTGGCGGTGGGCTGCCCACGACTGGTGACACTGGCGGAGGCCGGGCAACTCGAAGGGCTGGAGGTCGAAGCAGCCATTCGCGGCTATATTCAGCCGATGCTGGACGCTGGCATAGATCAGTTGGTGCTGGGTTGCACGCACTTCCCGGCGATGCGCGCCGCTTTTGAGCGGGTGGCTGGTCCGAAGGTTGCGATCATTGATTCTGGCGCGGCCATCGCTCGCCGTGCGCGCTATCTCCTGACCACGCTTGGCCTGCTGGCAGAGCCGGACGGCGGACCGGCGGAGGCGCCCCGCGCGCCCAGCGAACAGGACGAGTTCTGGTGTAGCGGCGAGGTCGAATCCTTCGCGCGCGTCGCTTCGATGATTCTGCGCGCGCCGGTGCAGGCGCGGCAGGCGCCGGGCATGCTCGTTGCGCCGGGCGAATTCGCCCGGATCTAATGTCGCGTACCATCGTACCAACGTATCATCGTATCATCCAACGTATCCTATCGCATTCCATCAGATCGCGTACTCGCTGAAACGGCTGTCGCCGGTACGCATTTTCAGGCGTCATCTTCATGGCAAAGGGGCAGTGATAATGGCTACTACGGCAGCGCGCTATGCGGTCGGTGTGGATATCGGCGGCACGAAGATTTACGCCGGCATCATTCATCTGGAGAGCGGTGAGATACTGGCGACTGCGCGTAAACGAACGCGCCCGGAGAAGGGGCCTGACTTCTTTGCGCAGCGCCTGGGCGATGTGATCGAGGAGGCGCTGGCGAACGCGAAACTGCCTGCGCAGACAAAGCCGGTGGGCATCGGCGTGGGGCTGGCGGGGCAGGTGGACCGCGAGCATGGTGTCGTGTTGGGCGCGCCGAACCTTGCGATGGGGCTAGTCAATCTCGACATTGATAAGTTGCTCTCGGAGCGGTTTTCGCTGCCGGTGGCGCTGGGCAATGATGTCGAGGTTGCGGCGTATGGTGAGCAGATGTTCGGCTCCGGTCGTGCCTGCCAGGATTTCGTCTATGTCAGCGTTGGCACCGGCGTCGGCAGCGCAATTGTGCAGAACGGCCTCATCTGTCGCGGCGCAACGGGCACGGCTGGCGAGATCGGCCATACTATCGTGCAGTATGACGGGCGCTTCTGTGGCTGCGGCGGGCGCGGCCACCTGGAAGCCTACGCCTCGCGCACAGCGATTACGCGCGTGATTCGCGCCGAGATGGAACGCGGCAGACCCTCGATGCTGACGGACATGCTCAAGCCGGATGAGACGGAAATCCGCTCGAAGATGCTGGCGAAATGTGTCGAGGAGGGCGATAAACTGGTGATCGAGTCGCTGGACGAGGGCGCGGACTACCTGGGCGCGGGCCTCGGCTCCGTCATCAGCTTCTACAATCCACAACGCATTATCCTGGGCGGCGGCCTCATCGAAGCGGTGCCCAGCTTCTTCGAGCGGGCGGCGCTGCGTGCGCGTGAGGTGGCGCTGGTGATCGCCGGTCGCCAGGTCGAAATCCAGCGCACACAGCTTGGTGACAACTCAGGCATCGTCGGCGCGGCGTGGATGGTCGGCGCGAAGGAGCAATAGAAGACCCCCACCCCCGGCCCCTCCCCCGTGCGCGGGAGAGGGGAGCGCAGAGTGGTAGGGGCTATCCTCCATGCAAGAGTAGCAAGACGGCGCCAACGTGCCAGTATTGCTCACTATTCTATTCACCGGAACGACTCATAGCGCATGCCGAACTCCGCCAGGATATTTGCGCCGATGCCATCTCGTTCGCGCAGAATGCCCAGCAGCAGGTGTTCCGTGCCAACGAAGGGCAGCCTCCACTGCTGCGCCTCATCTATCGCCAGTTCGATGGCCCTACGGGCGCGCGGTGTGATGCGCAAATCGCCAGTAGGAGGATGAGAACCACGCCCGACCTGTTGCCCGATTATGGCGCGCAACGTTTCCAATGTTGCTCCATGATGCGCGAGCAGTTTCGCCGCCACGCTCTCTTCGTCACGAGCCAGCCCCAGCAGTAAATGCTCTGTGCCGACATAGTTATGGTTGAGTTGTTTGGCCTCTTCCTCGGCGCGTTCAAGCGCCTTACGCGCCCGTTCGGTCAATCTGCCATGTTCGCCCGCCATTGCAAGTTCTCCTCATGCCTGCTATGCGTTATCTGCGCCAAGCAATGAGATGGGTCGCTTCATGATAGGACAAAGAGCTCCATTGCTCCCCCGTTGGCTCGCCAGTGCATTTCATAGTATAGAGATTTTATAGATAGTTTCAGGTGGTTTCCTCCGCCTGGGAATGCGAAAAATAGCGTGTTGTGGCGTAATTCACAGAAAAATCGGCAGTAGGGCACACAAAAACATGTTGCCTGCCATGATTCCAGGCGTTATACTTGCTGAAAAAGCTCCAACAGACATGGTAAACGCTCCGGCGCAGTGTATTTTCGCTGTGTTGTTTCCGCGTGGGTAGTTGACAGGAGATGTGCTATATGGTATAAATAGACAGGCGCCTCGGCTCCCCTGGCGCGTGCGCACACCGTATGGAGCGGTGATCTCTCGCTGGTTCCTTATGGCTCTGATGGCGTTCCTGCGCACACTCTCCTGTTCCGCTGCGAGCTTCTGTCGCTTCCTCATCCGGCGCAGGCTTGTACGTACTGTTCACAATTCACTTCAGTACAGCGTACCACTATCCGAGAGTGTTCCACTCCATGCCGCGCGTAGTGCCACGCCGTATATCATCCCACCCATTTGTCCATTTGTGTATTTCATCCGACCACCTGGGCAATCCAGCCACTCAATGACCGAAAGGAGATAAGACGCCAGCGGATGGCAGTTTTGCTTTTGTTGCACTCATGTTGCACTCATCATTTTTGCTGCCTATGCTCTCCGGCGTCTCGCACATCCCATGAATATTACCGATCTCGAAACCAAAACCCTGCCCGAACTCCGTGACATTGCCCGCGATTGGGACCTCTCCGGCTATAGCGCGCTCAAAAAGCACGACCTGATCTTTCGCCTGCTTCAGGCGGAGACTGAGCGCCAGGGCAATATTTTCAGCGGCGGTGTCTTGCAGGCCGTCGAAGAAGGATTCGGCTTCCTGCGCCACGAGCGCCTGCTCCCCGGCAATCTGGATGTCTACGTCTCGCAGACGCAGATTCGCCGCTTTGGCCTGCGCACCGGCGATTACGTCTCCGGCCAGGTGCGGCCACCGAAAGAGAACGAAAAGTATTACAGCCTCTTGCGCGTCGAAGCCGTCAATGGCATGGACCCCGAAGCTGCCAAACGCCGCCCGCACTTTGATAATTTGACGCCGATCTTCCCGCGCGAAATGTTCAATCTGGAAACCGATGCCGCCAATATCACTGGCCGTCTCGTCAATCTGATCGCTCCTATCGGTCGCGGGCAGCGCGGGCTGATCGTCGCTCCGCCCAAAGCCGGCAAAACCATCCTGCTCAAAACGATTGCCAATTCGCTGACGACGAATTATCAGGATATAGATCTAATGATGGCGCTGATCGGTGAGCGCCCCGAAGAAGTGACCGATATGAAACGCAGCGTCCACGCCGAAATCTTCAGTTCCACCTTTGATGAACCTGCGGAGGCGCATACGCGCGTGGCGGAGATGACGCTGGAGCGCGCCAAACGGCTCGTAGAATCCGGCCATGATGTCGTGGTGCTGCTGGATAGCATCACCCGCCTGACACGCGCCTATAACCTGGCGGTTTCCCCCAGCGGGCGCACGCTCTCCGGCGGGCTGGACCCCGCCGCCATCACGCCGCCGCGCCGCTTCATCGGCGCCGCGCGCAACGTTGAGGAGGGCGGCTCACTGACGATCATCGCCACCGTGCTGATAGATACCAACAGCCGCATGGACGACGTGATCTATGAGGAGTTCAAGGGCACCGGCAACAGTGAAATCACGCTGGACCGCAAACTCTCCGAGCGGCGTGTCTTCCCGGCGATTGACATTGCGCGCACCAGCACCCGCCGCGAAGAACTGCTGCTGGACGAGCAGACCTTGCGCGCGGTAGTGGTGATGCGCCGCCTCTTCGCCACGCTGGCCGAGCAAGGGGATAGCGTTGAGGCGACCGAACGCCTGATTACGCAGCTTGGCAAATCCGCCAGCAATGAGGAGTTCCTGGCCTCGCTTGCCAAGAGCATGCAATAGTTCCAATAATCCTCACCCCCTAACCCCCTCTCCCTGCGGGGAGAGGGGAATAAGTAAGCGGCTGCCATCGCTGTTTGCATGGGTCCCTGAGAGAATGGACAAGAACATCGCCTGGATTCAGACAGATTCAGACAGATTTAGACGGATCAGAGGAGGTTGCGCATGGCAGTCCTGCACTATGCTGCGCTACAACCGCCGCTGGCGGATTTCGTGGACATGCTCTGGCTCTACGAAGGCGATGAGATGCCGGCGTATGCGGTGGAGCGGCGGCTGCCGGATGGCGCGATCACGCTGACGGTCAATCTGCGCGACGACATGATTCGTCTCTATAATCGGCATGCCCAACATCGCTTCCAAAGCTGCCGGGGTATCGTCATCGGTGGCGCGCACTCGGAGAGTGTCTTGCTAGATACAGCTAGCATGACATCAATGTTGGGTGTGCAGTTCAAGCCAGGCGGCGCGTTTCCGTTTCTGCCGTTTCCCGCCGATGAATTGCAGAACCAGGTGATTTCGCTGGACGCGCTCTGGGGAGCTGAGGCGCTCGACCTGCGCGGACGATTGATTGCCGCCAATACCACGGCTCAGCGATTCGCCGTCATGGAGCAATTTCTGCTGGCGCGGCTCGCGCACTCGCGCATTGCGCATCCAGCAGTTGCCTTTGCCCTTGACACCTTCCGCAGCCTCTCGCCGCGTTTTTCCATCGCAGCGGTGACAGAGCAGATTGGCCTCAGCCAGACCCGCTTCATTCAGGTCTTCCGCGAAGCCGTAGGGTTGACGCCGAAGCAGTATTGCTGCGTGCAGCGTTTCCAGGAGGCGTTGCGGCTGGTGGAGCAGGGTACGCCTGAGCGATGGGCGGATATCGCGCTCTCATGCGGCTACTTCGATCAGGCGCACTTCATCCACGATTTTCGCGCGTTTACTGGCCTGACGCCAGGCGCGTATCACGCCTTGCGCGGCGCGTATCGCAATCATGTGCCGCTACCGACCTCCGGTTAATGTGTAATTTTTTACAAGACAGCCATTGCGTTCTCCGCTTAGCATGAGAGACGCAGGCGCATCACGCTGCCCGTAATCGTTTAATCGTTCACATGCCTTCACCTCACGAGGAGAACCAACAGATGAGTAGCGCAACAACCCCTTTTATTCGCCACGGTTTCGGCGCCGTCCGCCCCTATTTCTTCGGCCACCCTGATCTGCTAGAGTTCGTCAAGACAGTCTTCGGGGCGGAAGAACTGGAACTGCACGAGATGGGCGAAGGATTCCATGCGGAGGTCAAGATTGGCGATTCGGTGATGGTGCTGGAAACCGGCATAGGCGGGTCGCCTGAGTTCAGGACACGCGGCTCCGTCTACGTTTATGTAGACGATGTGGATGCCGCGTATCAACGTGCCATCGCACTGGGCGCAACTTCGCTCCGCGAGCCAGCGGACCAGCCGTATGAAGATCGCACTGCCGGAGTCAAAGATAGCTTCGGCAACATCTGGTGGATTGGCACGTATATCGGTTCGCACTGACTTTATTTGCTATTCGTTTGGATGGCCTGCACGCCAGTGATCGTTTGTTGCTGGCGTACAGGCTTGCTTCATGTTATCCCCCACTTCCTCACCAGCACCACCCGTTGGACTATCCTGATTGTTGCGCCAGCCGAAGACGCTATTTATTTGAGCTTGGATGAAGCAGTATGATGTAGACGGAAAGTGAGTCGGATTTGCTGTGGAGCGACGTAAATAACTGAAAGGGATGGCGCATGCAACCGCTTTTTGCACATCAGCCAGTCCTGGCCGCTATCATGGCGATCAGCCTGCTCCTCTGGCGTGTGCTTGAGGCGGGCATAGATATCCAGTCCTTCAGGCGCCTGCGCGCTGGCGCACAGCGCCGGGATAACGGCTCGAAATTGGTCATTCTGGTGCTGTTCGTCGCCGGTTTTCTCCTCGGCACTGCGCTGGCGTTTCGGTCGCCCGCTACCGCTGTCACAAATGCCAGTGCGCGCGCTGTCCTCTTCTGGTTGGGCATTGCGCTTATCTACGCCGGGATGCTGTTTCGCTTCTACGCTATCTACACCCTCGGCTCCTACTTCACAACAACGGTGGCGATCACGCCGCAACAAACCGTCGTCGAAACGGGTCCCTACCGCCTGATTCGCCATCCTTCTTATACCGGCTTGCTCATCCTGGTCTTCGGCTATGGGCTCTGCCTGACGAACTGGTTGAGCCTGCTCATTCTGGTGGGCTGTGTGCTGATTGGCCTGGGCTACCGCATCCGCGTGGAGGAGCGCGTCTTGTTGGAGCAACTGGGCCAGCCGTATCAGGAATATATGCGGCACACCAAGCGACTCATCCCCTTTGTGCTGTAGGGGCAGCCTATTTTAGCATAGCGCGGATGGAGGCGAGGTCGGCGCGGGCGAGATCATCCTGGGCCAGCGCCTTGCTCACGCGCTGGCAGCCGTGCAGCACCGTCGTATGGTCGCGGCCACCGAGTTCCTGGCCAATCTGAAGCAGCGAGTATGGCGTCTCCTCGCGCAGCAGATACATCGCCACCTGCCGCGCCCAGGCCACGCCGCGCTCACGGCTCGCGCCCTCCAACGCCGCGACCGTCACGCCGAAGTGCCGCGCTACTGCCGCAATGACATCGCCCGGCGTATGCGTCTGCTGCTCCGGCCCGTTCGCCAGCGGTTCCAGCAGCCGCCCCACCAGCCGCGCATCCAACGGCTGACCGAGCATCTGCGCCGAGGCTACCAGCCGGTTGAGCGACCCTTCCAGCACGCGGATGCTCTCACATTCCGGGCGCGCCACACAGAGCAGCACCTCTTCGGGAATCGGCACCGGCAGCGCCGCCGCCTTCGCCCGCAGAATCGCCAGCCGATGCTCGAAATCCGGCGCATGGATATCGGCGATCAGCCCCCACGCGAAACGCGAACGCAGCCGGTCATGCAGATGGCTCATGGCATGTGGCACACGGTCGCTGCTCAGCACAATCTGCTTATTCGCCTCGTGCAGTGTGTTGAACGTATGAAAAAACTCTTCCTCGGTGGACTCTTTCCCAGCGATGAACTGCACATCGTCCACCAGCAGCACATCCACCAGCCGGTAGCGCGCGCGGAAGGCATCGGTCGTGCGCTGGCGAATCGCCTCGATGATCTCGTTAGTGAAGCGTTCCGCCGTCACATAGGCCACCGAGAGACCGCGCCGGTGGATCGCGTGGCCGATGGCGTGTAGCAGATGTGTCTTGCCCAGGCCGGAGCCGCCATAGATCAGCAGCGGATTGTATTGCTCGCCAGGATGATAGGCCACTTCGCGGGCGGCGGCGTAAGCCAGTTGATTCGCTGCGCCGGAGATGAACGTCTCGAAGAGGTAGCGCGGATGCAGGTCATCATGTGGCGTATAGGCGTTCGCCGTGGTGTTCCGTTTGCCTTTGCCAGTAGATAGTGGTTTCTGGGGGTGTGCGGCCTCCCGCGTCTCCGGCGCAGGATGCGCTTCGGGCGCTCTGGATGGGAAAGGCAATGGCGGTTGCGCAACTTGCGGCTGCGCTGCATGGCGGCCACTGCGCAGGGGTTGCTGGTGTGGCTCATAGGCCAGCGCCACCTGTTGCGCCAGCGCCGGCTGGGTGGAGCGCGTGAGCGGGCGGCGCGCATCTCCGGCGCGCGCCAGGCGAGTGGGAGGAGCTTTGCGAGGCAGAGCAGGCGCGGCCTCCACCGGGCGCACCACAAAGACGACCTCGGCGCGCTGTCCCATCACTTCGCTGACGGCAATACGCGCCTGCTCTTGAAAACGCTGGCGCAAATGCTCGCTGGCAAATGTCGTGGGCACGCTCACCGTTAACTGGTTGCCTTGCACCGTCTGGCCGCTGGTGCCATTGCACCATGTCGCGTAGGCGGCTGGCGAGATGCGTAGCCGCAACTTTTCGAGCGCGCTCTGCCAGATCTGTTTCGCATCCATCGCCATAGAACAGCCACCTGGGAATGCCGGAGATTGCGTTACCTGGACCCGTTGAGTGTAGCAAGACCACCGAGACGCACGCGCCTGATGCCACAAGCCACAAGCTGCATGTGACAAGCCGCGAGCGCATGTGTTTCGCCTGCTGAACATCTGGAGAGATCGGCATCTGGACATCTACCGGACATCTACTGGACGCCACCGGCAACCAGCATGCCAAACTACCGTATCCAGGACGGCGCGTTAGCAAAACGCTGAAACTGGGAACCCACTGGCGCGCAAGCCAACACTACCTCTTGCCGGAGCTACGTCATTCATGTCAGAGCGTCCGTTGGGGAAGACGAACGCGATGCCTATGTAACCCGCCGGTCAGAGGCACATACTGCTACATATTGCTATGCGCCTGCGCACAACTGCAACTGGGTAAAGCATGTCCATAGCTCGCTCTCACGCTCTGAAAATCAGCCATGAGGTGCGCGCTATGAGGGTCTTGTTATACATGAGATTGTCTACCAGTATATCTCTAAGACGCATAGTACAGGCAAAAGGCTTCACCTGGTCCTACTGTATGCTGGTTCGTCCTTTACCTCACCCACTGAACCCACTGACCCGGCCTTCCAGCATTCTGAGCAATTTCTAAAGATGCGCTCAGCAAATCTTCAGCGCCTCCCTCTACGCTAGGGTGTAGCCATGTAGCCATGATCTGCCACCAGCCGCTTGCACCTTCACAGAGCGATACGGCGCGGCGTGGGTGGGGAAAGAGCCGAAGGTTCGACGTTTGGGGAGCACAGAGAAGCCGTATCGCAGGGCAGGAACAGGAGTATCCGCAGTGAATCAAATGAATCGCATGACTCACGTACATCACACAACGTTGATTTCGCGCATCCGGCGCCGCAGCACAGCTCTGCTGGCGCTGGTGACATTGACACTGGTGCTGGCGCTGGCGCTGACGGCCTGCGGCGCACGCGGCGCGCATCGCAGTGGCGGCAATGGTGGCAATAACGGCGTCACCAGTGGCCAGCAGAACACTGGCGGCAACACCACCACCGCAGGCTCCAACAGCAGCGCGCAGCAGTTGCAGAACGCCGATCAACAGATGCAGAACGCCATGCACACGCTGGATGGCGCCGCGCAAAACGCTCAGAATGCCGACAACAATAACCAGGAAGGCAACGGGCAGCCGTAAACCCGCAGTATCGAGCATCTTCGGATCGTGAATCATCTCTTGAGGAGTAGTGTACCCATATGAAGAACATCGGCATCCTTCGCACGCATCACCTGCCCCATCTGCCCCGGCGGCTCGCTGCGCTTGGCGCAACCGCCGCGCTAGCGCTGGGCATGATCCTCCCGCTGACGGCCAACGCTGCGCCCGCCGTTCCCAGCCAGGCCACCGCCTGCAACGGCAATCTCCAATGCCTGATTAGCTTTGGCGATACGCAGATCGGCAACCGTCTCACCGCGCTGAATACGCTCTCCTCCAATGTCAACGAGCGCCTCAGCGATCAGAGCATCACCTCCGACCAGGCAAACGCTCTCCAATCGGATGTGACGACGAACGAGAGCGGCCTGAACAATCTCAAAGCCAAGATTGACGCCGACACCGATCCCAAAGTGGCGCTGACCGACGATAGGAACATTTTCCTTCAGTTCCGCATCTATGCCGCTGTGCTGCCGCATGACTATCACCTGCTCTGGTTCGACATCATGCAAAAGGTGGATAGCCAGATGCGCGGCTACATTCCGGTCATTCAGGATGCTATCAATGGTGCGCCCAGCAATATTCAGGGCCAGCTTAACACGCTGTTTACCGACTACAAGAATCAGCTTTCTTCCGCCGAGGCCCAGTTCGACGCCATCAATACGGACCTGCCGCAGATCACGCCGGAGAACTTCAACAACAACAATGCGGCCTTCGAGACGGCGTTGACCAACCTGCGTAGCGAAGAAAAGACGGCGCACAACGATCTGCATGCCGCCGCCAATGATCTGCACCAGATGTATCAACTCATCAAAGCTGGCTGATTCCCCTGGTGGATGAGTTAAAAGCGGCGATCCATCGCAACAGGGAGCGCGTCCCGTATAAGCATCTACGCATGCTATACGGGTGCGCTCCCAGCGCGCGTTCTCTGAGGAATGGGGGAGTATGGCAATGGCGATAGGTACGGTAGCTGAGATGCCTGCATTGGCGGCGCTGGCGAATCCGGCGCTGGCGGGTGCGATCAAGAGCATCGCGCAGGCGCTGATTGGCTTTCTGCTGTTGGCGGGCCTCTTCTGGGTGATGGAGTCGCTCTGGCCGGAGCAGCGCCACCAGCCGAAGTGGCGGCGCGACAGCTTCACCGATATGCTCTACTGGTTCGCCGGTTATGGCATCCGCGCCGTTGCCAGCTTCCTGACGCTGGTGGTGATCGTCGCGGTGGTCATCTTCATCCCACATACCGGCATACCAGCGATTGCGAGCCAGCCGGGATGGCTTCAGGTGATCGAGGTGATCGTGATCGGCGACGTGCTGGGTTACTGGTCACATCGCATCTTCCATAAGACGCCGCTGCTCTGGCCCTTTCACGCGGTGCATCATAGCCCGGAGCAGGTGGACTGGCTCTCCGCCGCGCGGGTGCATCCGCTGGATACCATCGTCTCGCGCATGGTGACGGTCTTGCCGCTCTTCCTGCTGGGCTATTCGCATCTGACGCTCGGCGGCTATGCGATTTTCCTGGCAGTCTATCCCATCTATCTGCACGCCAACGTCTCCTGGGATTACGGTCCATTCCGCTGGCTGATCGCCAGCCCGGCGTATCATCGCTGGCATCATGCGTCAGATGTGGAGGCGCTCGATAAAAATTTCAGCGGGCTGCTGCCGGTGGTGGATATCATCTTCGGCACGGCGTACTTTCCCAAAGGTCGTCATCCGGTCAGCTATGGACTCTACCGCGAGCAGATGCCGCGCGGCATCATGCGCCAGTGGGCCTATCCATTCCATCGCAAGCAGTCCGCTGCCACGCCACCCAATCTGCTGCCGGAACGCCAGCCTGTGCAGCAAGTGAACCAGTTCAACCAGGCGCAGCGGTGGTGACTCCAGCGTGATACAACTGAATCACCTCTAATGCCTGCCTGGTCGCGTCCACATGAAATATTGGTACGCACACGCCGGGCGGGCAATTTTCATTCTCCAGCCTTTCTGCTATAATTGCTGCGTTCTTGGCTCTCGCTCCCAACAAGCAGCGATTCATAGCACATGCTATGCTATAGCAAGTAGAAATACTATCCTGGCCGGAGGGGAACTGCATGGCCGCCGAAACGACCGATACATCTCATCAGGATTTGCCGCAATCGCCACAGCAGACGGCAGCGGCGCCACATTCGCGCGGTAGGGGTCTGCTGGCGGGCAGAGGCGAATGGCTCTTTGTGATCGTGGCTCTTGCTGCGACAACGGTAATTCGCTTCATCCTGGCGTTTCGTGGCTGGCCCTTCGTCAATAGCGACGAAGCGACGCTCGGCCTGATGGTAGATGATATTCTTTGGCATGGCGCGCATCCAGCCTTCACCTATGGGCTGCATCATCTTGGCGCGATAGACGCCTATCTACAGGCGCCTTTTTTCTTGCTACTCGGCCCTACAGACCTGACGATACGCATCGTGACGACATTCCAAATACTTTTCTTTCTGGTCATCTTCTATCTCTTCACGCGCAAGGTCTTTTCTGTGCCCGTCGCGCTTGTCACCCTCTTCCTGCTCGCGTTGGGCGGCGAACAGGCGTTGCTCTTCCAGTTGCGCGCAAACCGCCACGGACAGGATACATTGGTCTTTAGCGCGTTGCTGCTGTGGTTGGTGTATCTGCGCTTATGTCGTCCCAATACTCGTAGATATCTTTTCCTGCTCGATCTGGCCATCGGTTTGGTCGCTGGGCTGGCCCTCTGGAATACGTTGCTCACCCTGCCGTTTGCGTTAGGGGCTGCGCTGGCGCTGGCGGTTGAGGCGATCAAAATTCTTCGCCGGCGCGTGGCAGGCATCAGCGGACAATGGCTGGTGCGCCAGGCGCTGGTGCTGGTCGCCGGATTTCTCGTTGGGTTTTCGCCGTATTTAGTGGATTTTGTCAAGACAAAAGGTGGTATTGTAAAGGAAGGATTCTCTACAGCAGGCGTCGGTGGCGGTCATGGCATCGAAGCAATTATTCAACAGGTTGGCGTCACGTTCACCTACGCCTTACCAAGTTTGTTTGGCAGTACCACAGTCTGCGCGCAATGCCAGCCCTGGCCGCTCACCGATCCTGCCTCTTCAGCCAGCCAGGTATTCATGATGACAGTGATCGGGTTGGCTATCTCAGGGTTGTTCCTGGGATGCTGGCTGTTCGTCGTCATTCCATTGATCGGCGATACGTGGTCTTATATCAGAAGTTATCGGCAGCAAACAGGATCATTCAGAGGCGAACAGAGCAACAATCCCACAGAGCGAGCAGAACAGGTAGAGCAAAACGCGCGCTGGTGGGGACGTGCGATGTTGGCCATTGGGACGGGGATAACTGTCCTGCAATATGCCAGCAGCCGCGCCTCCTTCACGGGTCCTGGTACTAATACTCGCTATCTTGTGGGCATCTACCTCGCCGTTCCATTTGTTGCCGTGGCGCTTAGCGCCAGCGTGCAGGTGCTATGGCGCTGGCTTACGGGTCGCCAGCAACGTCGCGTGATCTCCTGGCGGGCGCTGCTTCTGTCGTTCTGTGGGGTCATACTATTGCTGGCGCTCTTTGCCGTCAATACTGTGGGGGTAGCCAATGCCTTACAAGATGCGACCAATACGCAGCAATACGGTGTGCCGGCGAGTACGAGAGATACGCAATTACTCAATTTCCTTGCCGCACATCACTCGACGCGCTTCTACACGACGTGGTTAGTTTGCTATCATCTGATGTTCGCTTCACGGGAACAGGATTATTGCTATGTTGTCAGCAATTCCGACGCCTTTACGCCGGGAACCAATCTCGTGCCGAGTTACCAGCAGCAGGTGACATCTACGGCCCACCCGGCCTATGTCTTCGACACGACCACCTCCGAGGTGAACCCCAGCGTGCCACAGGACATCGCCCATCTGATTGCGACGGGCGACCCACGCTTCACGGGCTACACCACGGCACTGGTCGGCGGCTATATCGTCTTCTACTACGCTGGACCGTAAGAGACCTCACCCCCTGACCCCTCTCCCACGAGGAGAGGGGGAACCACGCACTGAAGTCGTTACTCTGCGGCGTACTCTGCCTGAAGCGGCGCGACGACCTCATCGGCGAGCCGGCGAATGATGCCGGCGGGATACGGCTCGCGTCCCGCCACCACTTGCACGCGCGGGCTGCCCAGGTTGAGGATGAGATGGGTAGCGCCGGCGGTGATAAAGCTGCGCACGAGATCGCGTGTCTCGTCCAGATGCGCTGGATCCACTGGGAATTGTGCCGAACGCTGGATCGCGGCGGGATCGCGCCCCACGGCGGCGCAGTGGTCATCGAGGATGCCATTCAGCCGGGTGAAATCGTCCACCGGGCCGCCTGCGAAATTCCAGATATCGGCGTATTGCGCCACCACCCGCAGCGTCAGCTTCTCGCCGCTGCCACCGATGACAAAGGGCGGATAGGGCTTCTGCACCGGCTTTGGCTCGCAGCGCGCCTCTTTCAGTTGATAATAGCGCCCGTCGAAGTCTACGACTGGCTCCGTCCAGAGCCGCCGGATGACCTCACAGGCTTCGCCCAGGCGGCGGATGCGCTCACCGGCGGGATAGAGCGGGATGCCGTAGGATGTATGCTCGTATTCATTCCAGCCAGCGCCGATACCGAAATCCATCCGCCCGTTCGAGATGATATCCACCGTCGCGCCCATATTCGCCAGCACGGCGGGGTGGCGATAGGTGTTCCCCGTCACCATCAGACCCACGCGCAGCCGCGCTGTCTGCGCTGCGAAAGCCGTCAGCAATGTCCAGCCTTCCAGGCAGGGACCATTGAGATCACCGCTGAGCGGCGAAAAATGATCGAAGAGCCAGGCATGCTCGAAGACCGGCTCCTGGTCGGCCTCTTGCCAGACCCGGCGCATTGCCTCGTAGGTCGTGTGCTGCGGTGATGTTTTGATGCCGAAACTCAAGCGTGGTCGGTCGCTCATCGTGGTCCATCTCCTGCGCTGTCATCAGTTGTAAGTTGTTGTGAGTTTTCACGGGTAGTCATGGTTGTAGCTGCTCTACGTGATAGCAATTGTAGTATCTTGCCAGCGCCGCCAACCACCCGTGGTGCGCTACAGAGCATACGTGGCCGTGGCATAATGAGACAAGCGCCAGCCACCGCATGACGCAATTTTCCAGCAGGAGAAACAGACGATATGCCAGAATCTAGCACGATGCCACCCACAACTTCCTCGACCGGCGCGATTGACCTTTCGCCGCGTCGCGCGCACTTTCCCTCGCTGGCGCTGGAACAGAACGGCCAGCCGGTTGTCTATTTCGATAACCCTGGTGGCACGCAGGTGCCGCAGTTTTGCATAGATGCCATCAGCGCCTATCTCTCCGCCTCCAACGCCAACACCGGTGGCGCGTTCGTCACCAGCCAGCGCACCGACGCGCTTTTGGCCGAGGCGCATGCTGGTATGGCAGACCTGCTCAACGCCAGCGACCCGCGCGAGATCATCTTTGGCCCGAATATGACCACGCTGACCTTTGCCATGTCGCGCGCGGTTGGCCGCACGCTCACCGTTGGTGATGAGATCGTCATTACGGCGCTGGACCACGACGCCAACGCCGCGCCGTGGCAGGCGCTGGCCGAGGAGCGCGGCGCAGTCATTCGCATGGCGGAGATAGACCCAGCCACCTGTACGCTCGATATGGCGGACCTGCGCAGCAAGATCACTGAGCGCACGCGGGTGGTGGCCGTTGGCTATGCCTCGAACGCCGTTGGCACGATCAACGACATAGCCACCATCATCGAGTGGGCGCGCGATGCTGGCGCTATTTCCTATATAGACGCGGTGCAATTTGCGCCGCATGGCCCGATAGATGTGCAGGCGCTCGGCTGCGACTTCCTGGCATGCAGTTCCTATAAGTTCTTTGGGCCGCACCTCGGCATTCTCTATGGGCGGCTGTCGCTGCTGGAACGGCTGGCGGCTTATAAGGTGCGTCCGGCGAGCGATGAACCGCCGGGCAAGTGGGAGACCGGCACGCAGAACCACGAATGTCTCGCCGGTCTGGTGGCGACGCTGGATTACCTGGCCGAACTGGGCGGCGACTATACCGACCGCTACGCCGGACAGTTCGTTGGCATGACGGGGCAGCGGCTGGAGCTACACGCGGCGCTGGCGGCGATTCAGGAGTATGAACGCGGATTGGTGACACGGCTGCTTACCGGGCTGGCAACACTTCCTGGCGCGCATATCTATGGGTTGACGGCGCCGGAGGATATGCAGCGGCGCGTGCCGACGGTGATGCTGACGGTAGACGGCCACACGCCGCGCGAACTGGCGGAGGCGCTGGCGCCGCGCGGCATCTTCTGCTGGGACGGCAACTATTACGCGCTGAACCTGATGGAAAAGCTGAACCTGGAGCCGGGCGGTGGCGCGTTGCGCATCGGGCTGGCGCACTACAACACCGCCGCTGAGGTTGATCGCCTGCTGGCCGCGCTGCATGAAATCGTAGGCTAATGTTCTTCTCCCGCACGCTCGACAGCAATTCAGGGATTGTATTCTCGGCTTTGAAAAGCCGGAGTACGTGCGAGGTTGGCTGAGAGCGCCGCATGTGCCACGTAGTGCTGCGGGACTTCAGCCCACCTCGCGTGCGCCGGCAGTAAACTGCCGCGAACCACAGTTTATTCAGGCGTTGTACACGCTCCACCGACCATTCTGGTAGTGCAGAATCACGGAGGAATAGGTGACGTCCCCGCCTGTGCCTAAATTACTGGTGCCGACTGCCCAGCCATCATTTGCCGACACCATCGAAATGCTTGATAGACCGTAGCCAATGTGAAGATTGTATTCGCTCCACTGGCCGTTCTGATAGTGCAGCAGTAGGCTCTGTGGCGGACTGGTATCAGGCATCGTCTCACCGACTGCCCAACCGTCATTTGCTGATGTCATCGCTACCGCATAGAGATTCCCCTGCGGCAAACTAGAAGGCAACTGGTACGTATCCCAGGACGCGCCGTTGAAGTGCTGAATGAAGGGCAGGCTCAGCATAGGACCGCCTCCACTCACGCCAATTGTGCCAACGGCCCAGCCATTGCTTGCTGAGAGCATATCTACGCCGTTGAGTGTGCCGGGTGGCGATTGGCCCCAGCGCACCCACTGGCCGTTCTGATAATGACCAACACTGCCGTTGTTGCCGACGATCCAGCCATCATGCGGCGAGACCATTGAGATGCCGGCCACCGACCAGAGATTATTGTCCACTGCGGTCCAGACGCCGTTGCTATAGTGAACGACCAGGCTGGCAAACTTGCTGCTGCCGCTGTTCGCGGAACCGATGGCCCACCCTTCAGTTGCCGACACCATCTGAACGGCCACCAACTGGCCATTCAACTGATTGGGCACCGAGGTCCAGGCGCCATCGTGATAGTGCAGGATGACGCTAACACCCATTCCTGTTGCGGAACTTGCTGAGCCAACGGCCCACCCTTCATCCGGTGAGACCATCGAGATGCCCGCCAGACCTACACCAGGCAGTGATACCGGAACCACCACCCAACGCCCGCCGGTATAGTGTAGGATGACCCCCGATGGTGAGACATTGGTTGTGCCGACCGCCCAACCATCCGTCGCAGAAAGCATGGTGATGCTATGGATGGTGGCATTTGCCAGTACGCTCTTCGTCGGCACTGGCGTGGGTGAGGGTGTGGCTGTCGCTGTGGAGTGCGCGTTGCCTCCCACAACCCCAGGCTTGCCACCGTTGTGCTGGCCGCGCGCAATGCTCAGCGCGCCGAAGACTCCGGCGCTGATCACCACCAGCGCCAGCACAGCCGCCACCGCCGCCAGCGAGCGGAAACGTCCATTTCCGCTGTACCTACTCTCGCTCCCCAGATGCCGCGTAGCCCTCGTTCGCCTGGTTCTGGTCGTTGGCTCGTCGTCTTTGTCGTACCAGGGCGTCGCGATGTCACGTTCGTTTACATCCACCTGCCGTATCCATCCTTTCCCATGCGCACCAGACTGTGGCCGCCGGGCAGACCATGCCGGTGGCTCATCAACCTTCGCGTGAGAAGGCTGTTGGTGCGATACCGGCAATAGAACGCCGGTCTCTGGCAAAAGCGGACGGGTAGCCAGATCGGTCCTGAAATCCTGCGGAATGTGTTGCGAACTATCCGCTGGAGCATCCTGCTCGATGTGGCGCGCGGCAAGCTGCGCAAGTACACCGCCAGCCAGTGACGGCGCATCGGCGGCGTCAGCATAGGCAGCGGGCGCAGACAGTTCACCGAGCAGCAATGCAACTTCGCGCGCTTCTGCTAGCGCAGCAAGGCAAGCGGCGCAGGCGCGCAGATGCCGTTCGACAGCCATCTGCTCAGTGAGTGGCAATTCACCGGCGATGATCGCGGCCAGCGTGCCGTCATCCAGATGATGTGGTATGGCTGGCTGAATGTTGTGATTGGCCTGCTCGATTGGCTCGATTGGCTCGATTGGTTCTATCGGCAGTTCTTCACTCATACTTTCGCCTCCACATCCAGCGCGTGATAGGCTGCGCGTAACGCCGTCAGCGCCCGCCCCACGCGCTTGCGCACCGCGTCGCTGCTGATGCCCAGGCGACTGCCAATCTCATGATAGCGTTCGCCTGCGACATAATGCAGCACGAGGCAGGCGGCATCCTCTTCGGAGAGCTGGCGCAGTGCCGTCTCCAGCAGATCGCGGGCGGCGGTGCGGTCTTCGAGCGTTCCTTCGTGTGCCTGTGCCTGGTCCTGCCGCCAGCGCACAGCTACATCACCAGCGTCGTGTTGTTGCGCGCGCAGATGTGAGAGCGCGCGATTGGTGGCGATGCGATAGAGCCAGGGTGAGAGCGGATGCACAGGCAATGGATCGGGCGGCTGCCAGCGCGGCAACGCCTGAAACGCCGCGATGAACGTCTCCTGCGCCATATCGCGTGCCGTCTCGGCATCGTTGAGCATCTGCGTCAGATACACCAGCAGGCGTCTCTCGTAAAGCGTGACGATCTGCGCGAAGGCGCGCTGATCGCCGGTGGCGGCGCGCCGTGCCAGCGCCAGCTCGTCGCCTGCCTCTCGATTGCGCCGCTCCTCCATAGTTGCCCGCCGCCTCCGCCCGTTCGCGTCTACGAACCCATGTCATCTTAGGGACACATGGATAAAACGTGCCGCGCGGACAAAAGCGGACATAGCTAACTGCCTCTGTTTTGCTGCACTTTTCTACCAGCAGGTGGCGAGTTGCCGTGCTATGCTGTATTCAGAGGAGCGACCTATGCAAGATATGCCGATCATCATTTGGGGCGAGGGCGAGCTGGTTGTGTTGATTCATGGCAGCGGCGACACCGATCCGGCGTTTGTCTGGCAGCATCAGCGCCCGCTGGCGGACCGCTATCAATTGCTGCTGGTGACACGCCCCGGCTACGGCGCGCGTCCGCTGGTGCAACGCAGCAGCGTCGAGCAAGATGTGCGCGAAGTCTGCGATTTGCTTGCATCACTGGCGGGACATGATATACAGAGCGGCGCGCATCTGGTTGGCTACTCGTATGGCGGCTGCATCGCCATGATGGCGGCGGCGCGTTGCCCGGAACGAGTGCGCTCGCTGACGGTGATCGAACCACCAGCGTTTGCCAACGCGCGGGGCAATCCAGCGGTTGAGGAACGCATCACTAGGCTGCGGCTGGCCTATGATGAAGTGGAGACGTTGACGCCGGAAGAGTTTCTGCGGCGCTTCATGGCGGCGCTCGGACAGGAACTGCCCGACTCGCTTGCGCTGCCGCCGGAGGACCGCAAGGGCATCGAGGCGATGCAGGCGGAGCCAGCGCCCTGGGAACTGGAGATTCCCCTGGCGGCGCTGGCGGAAACCACATTTCCCAGACTGATCGTCTCCGGCGATTGGAGTCTTGCCTTTGAAGCCGTCGCTGATGTTCTGACCGAACGCCTGCATGCCGAACGCGCCATCCTGAGCGGCGCGGACCACTACATCCTCGACCTGGGTGAGCCGTTCAACCAGCGCCTCGATGCGTTCTTGCGGACGGTGAAAGAGCAGTGACTAACCAAGCGGCCACCTTGTCTGATTCCACCCATGAGACACTGACGCCTACTGATGAGTGACTCACTGGCAGATTCATAGGCTATAGGATAGGTTGTTACATCATAGGAGGGTTAGGATGCCCAGCAAAGGTTTTATACGACCCATAATAGCCAACGACCCACGCTTGATAGGTTGAAAAGACAACGATAGCTTCCAATGCGGGAGCATTCCCCGCCTGATCCAATGCAGTTGACGGCACTCTGTGCCAGGTGGTGCCATTCCAGTATTCAATCAACGAGGACGTAATACTTATCCCCGAGGTACCAGTCATATAGATGGTATTTGGGCCAGCCGCCGCGATGGTTCCAATACCGCTGTTAGCGGGGAGGTCCGAAGGCAAGGGACTCATCGCCCATTGGGTGCCATTCCAGTGTTCCAGGACAGGTCCATGAGCGCCGTTGCCAAAGTTGTTATACCAACCTACTGCCCACATATCCTGCGGTGACGCCGCTGTCAGAGAGGTTAGATCATTGTCAGCTTCAAAGTTATCCACACTTGGACTGCTGATAACACTCCACTGCGTGCCGTCCCAATGTTCGACCAATGTCTGAAGAAAACCTGTCGTGCTATTGAGATAAGTGCCAACTGCCCAGACATTGTTTGTCGCAATAGCGGCTACTGAATTCAAGGCATCAGCTCCAAATTCAGTCGGCAACGTTGGGCTGACAACATAGCTCCATTGGGTGCCATCCCAATGCTCAATGCGCGGTTCCCCATAGGTAGGCGTATTTCCAACCGCCCAGACATCGGTTGCAGAAACCGCACTGACACTACGAAGCGCGTCGCCGCCAACCCCATCAGGATTCGGCGAGGGAACAATGCTCCATTGTTGCCCATTCCAGTGTTCGATAAGGGTCTGCAGAATGGTAGCACCTTGCAAGGGGTCGAGATTTCCCACTGCCCAGGCATCAGTTGGGGAGAGGACTGTTACAGAACCCAAGCCTGCCTGAAAGCCGCTGGGGACTGCGGGACTTGGGACGATAGTCCATTTTTGTCCATTCCAGTGCTCGATCAACGGGTAGTTGTGTTCTAAGTTATCGTAGTAATATGATCCCACTGCCCATACATCAGACGGTGATGATCCGGCAACCCCACGTAGGAAACTCCCGATACCGGGCATGTTAGGGGTGGTGGTCTGCGTCCACTGGGACTGACCACCCGCACACGGTGGTAGTTGTGATGGACGGCAGGCAATATGGGGAGACTGAGCAGATTGGTGTGAAATGGGTGAGGGATGAATTCGGGCAACAGCCGCAGCACGCACGTAATGCCATGCCAGAGCAGTCAAGAGCAGAACAATCAGCAGTAAGCCCGCTATTTTGGCCATCGTGTTTATGAATGAATGTCGTGTCGCCACTGGCCTACCCTCGGTTTTATCAACATACCAAGCATAATCAAACGGATCGCGCAACTGGTGCTTGGCTGCAAGTATAAAGAAGTACGGCCAAGCTGTCAACAGACCAAGAAGACAACACTATTGGCTCACAGACATTTACTGGATGCTGCAACATTCTCGGATTTGAAAAGCCAGGGCACGTAACCCACAAGTGGCCCACCTGTCCTTTTGGGCAGCGGGAACCTGACCTTTCGCTTCTGGGCAAGCTGTTATATATGGCCTACGATTGACTTCGTGTTCACCTGGCGTGGCTCCGGCAAACAGCAGGACTGCTTGAGGAAGATGCTCTCAATCAGGGCGAATATCACCCACATGCGGCGATATGCTCTGCTGTGAAAGGGAGTCCACCTTTTCGGCATACGCTCCGAATCTGGCCACTAAGGGCACTACAGACACTATAGCCATCACAGGCATCTGCCGGAGAGCAGTTTTCAGCAACGTTTCAGATGGAAGACATCGTAACCATATGCTCATCATTCGTTTGCGGGCGTTGCCCGCGCCTGCATGGGCGCTCTTCGCCGGAGCGTTCATCAATCGCTTTGGTAGCTTTGTGCTGCCTTTTCTCACGCTCTATCTGACGCACGAGGGTTATCCGCTTGCGCAGGTTGGTCTGGTCGTTGGCGCGTATGGCGTGGGCAGCATCATCGCCTCCGCGCTGGGCGGCTACTTTGCGGACCGCATCGGTCGCCGCGCCACTATCACCTTCTCGATGTTCGCCTCCGCCGTGACGATGCTAACGCTGGCCCAGGCGCACAATCTCCTCCTGCTGGCGTTGCTGACGGGGCTTGCCGGCCTGATGGCGGAATCGTATCGTCCGGCGGCTGGCGCGCTGCTGGCGGACCTCATTCCGCAGGGGCAGCGCGTGACGGGATTCGCCGTCTACCGGCTTGCCATCAATGTGGGCGTGGCGCTGGGTGTCGCGCTTGCCGGCTTCCTGGCGGATCATTCGTTCGGGCTGCTCTTCGTGGGTGACGCGCTCACCTCCATCTGTTTCGGTGTCATCGCATGGCTGGCGCTGCCGGCGTATGGCAGCGATTCCATAGAGCAGAACACTGCTGCTCATTCCAGTGCGGAAGAATCACGCACCGGGATGCTGCGCGCGCTCAGCATGGACTGGCGCTTCTTGCTATTCCTGTTAGCATCGGTGCTTGCCTCGTTTGTCTACTTTCAGTCATTGTCCACGCTCGGCCTTCAGGTGCGGGCAAGTGGCTTTCCCAACGCTGTGTATGGTGGTCTGCTCTCGCTGAACGCGCTCATCGTCATGCTCTTCGAGTTGCCGCTGACCTCCATCACCCAACGTCTGCCCGCCTATCGCATGATGGCGCTGGGCACCTGGTTCGTTGCGCTGGGCTTCGGGCTGACGGCGTTCGCGCAGGGGTTGCCGGTGTTCACCATCAGTGTGCTGCTCTGGACGCTAGGGGAGATGCTCAATTCGCCGGTAGCTTCCGCGCATGTGGCGGACATTGCGCCTGCGCATCTGCGCGGCCAGTATCAGGGCGCCTGGGGCGTGATGGGGTCCGCTGGACTGATTCTGGCTCCGGTCCTCGGCACACGCCTCTTCGCCTGGAATGCCGCTGGATTGTGGCTGCTCTGCGGGCTGCTGGGCACGCTGTCCGCCGCGATCATTTTCTTCTCGCAGAGACACGCGCGCACGGCAACCGCAAAATGATATAGTCAGTCATAGTCATGTCAAGTTGGTTATCATCTTCGGCGCTTAGCCTCGATCATATGAATGCAGGAGGTTAAATAATATGCCTGCTCCACCAAAACATCTGCTAACGGCGGAAGAGTTTGCCGCGCTGCCGCTCGCCGGATTGCGCTCTGAATTGATCGAGGGAGAGCTACACACGATGCCGCCGACGTTTGAGGATCATGGCGAAACGACGATGCGGCTGAGCATCATTCTGGGGCAATATGTGCTGGCAAACCAACTTGGGAAGATGTACGCGGCGGAGACTGGCTTTCTGATTGCCAGAAATCCCGATACCGTGCGCGCGCCGGATATCGCCTTCATCCGTCAGGAGCGTCTCCCTTCGCCACATCCTGCGCCGCGCTGGGTTCCCGTCATTCCTGACCTGGTGGTTGAGGTGGCTTCCTCCGGCGACCGGCCAGCCGAGGTGCAGCAGAAGGCGGCGATGTGGCTGGATGCCGGCGTGCAGATGGTATGGGTCGTGTCGCCAGGAGACCGCACCGTCGAGGTTCACCGCGCCAACGACTCTGGCGAATCCGTCGTGACGTTGCATGAACACGAAACGCTCGATGGCGCGGATATCGTTCCCGGCTTCTCCACGCCGGTCGCCGCTATCTTCGGCTGAAACGCTCTTTTCCGTTTTGCCTGTATAACAGAGTCCGCCGCTGCCACTGAGATGTGAGGTTGCCGCGTATTTCCCCCTCTCCTCGCGGGAGAGGGGGTCAGGGGGTGAGGGTTCGACTGCCTTACGGTGAAAGGCGCTCGATGATCCAACCGCCGGATGTGGCCTGTTGGCCTTGCTCGTCGCGGCGATAGCGCAGGCGGTCGTGCAGGCGGCTGGGACGCCCCTGCCAGAACTCGATGCGCTCCGGCACAACGCGGAAGCCACCCCAATATGGCGGGCGCGGCGGTTCGTGCCCGGCGTACTGCGCGCGCAACTCCTCCACCCGCGCCTCCAATGTCTCGCGGTCTAGCAACACCTGGCTCTGATGTGAGGCCCACGCGCCCAGGCGGCTCTCCAGCGGACGGCTGGCGAAGTAGGAGTCGGATTCGGCGGCGGACACCTGCTCCACCCGTCCCTCGATGCGTATCTGCCGTTCCAGGTCCACCCAGAAGAGGATCAGCGCCGCCCAGGGATTTTCGAGTAATTCATGCCCTTTGCGGCTCTCATAGTTGGTGTAGAAGACGAAGCCCCGGCTGTCGAAGTCTTTGAGCAGCACCATTCGCGCGGACGGGCGGCCATCACGGGTCGCCGTGGCAAGCGTCATCGCATTCGGCTCGCGGATGCCCGCTGCTGCCGCCTCCGTGAACCAGCGGCGAAACTGTTCTATCGGGTCGGCGTGCAGGTCGCGTTCGCTCAGCCCGCGCTGGGTGTATTCGTGGCGCAGATCAGCGATGGACATAGACCGATGCTCCTCATGAGGCGACGCGAGCGTGGCCGCGCAGCCGTGTAGTTAGGGGACTTTGGCGAAGACGCTGGACCAATCGGTGAGGACATGGATATCGCTGAACGGCCAGTAGACGAGCGTGGCCTTGCCGATGATATCCTGCGCGGGAACCGGCCCCCAATCGCGCGAATCTGAGCTATCGCCGCGATTGTCGCCCAGCACAAAGTATTGGTTAGCTTTGAGTGTTATCGTTTCCGGTTCATAGGGATTGTCCAGGTCATTGACATAGGGTTCATTGATGGCAACTCCGTTGACCGTCACCTGTCCGTCTGCGTCCACCTCCACCGTGTCGCCGGGGACGCCGATGACGCGCTTCACATAGTCCACGCTGGTGTCGAGCGGATATTCAAAGACGATGATGTCGCCACGTTGCGGCTTGCTGAAGAGATATTGCGCCTTATCCACCAGAATATATTCATTGGTATGTAATGTCGGGCGCATGCTGGGACCATTGACGTAATAATTCTGCACGATCAAATGCACGAGAATGAAGAGCAAGAGCGTCATAATGGCAACTTCCAACACCTCGCGCAGCAGCCGCGCGCCGCGTTGTTCGCCCTGCTCATCTTCGTAGCCGTACTCGCCGCGCTTACGAATGACACTTCCACGAGCCATTCACGCTCTCCTGATCCGTTCTGTCCACGCGAGCGTTCGCGCTATTGTATACTCAACTATTCCAACGTACCAACATACACGATAGGTCCAAAAGATTGGGGATTCCCCGCTATTGGGTGATGATATTGTACGACATGTACGGATGTACGCATATATGCGTGCTGTTTGACGGGACATGCGGCGAAGGTTGGGATGCCCAATACCATCTTCGCATCATCTCCACGTCGTCATCACAGCTTCTCATCACCTCTCTATTTGTACGCAGATGAGATGCCAATTGGTAGGTATTTCTCCTGTGAGATTCGCCACAGTAGCAGAATTGTCGGCTGGATCACAGCGTCAGCACGTGTTTTCCGGCTACGCTATCTCCTGATGAGTGAAACGCCTGAGCGCGTGGTCGCCTGAGAGCGCAACACATGTTTGCATGTCTGCGCTATCTATGTGCGGGTGCCTGGTGGATGAGGTTGGGTGGGGCAACCACGGCTGAGGGGTTGGTGGCTATGCAGGCGCTAGTAGTCATTGGAGATGGTTGGCAGTTTGGGCAATCATAGACAATAGTTGCATAGAGCGATTGACTGGAAATAGGGCCAGCAAAGCGCGGCTAATACAAGACAAGACGCGACAGAAATACCAGAACACCGCCCCAGGAAGGACTATCGCGCTATCCTTCATATATTGTGTGCGTCATCATCTAATGATATTATGCGGACGAGTTGGTACGAGTGAGGAAGGCGGCAGGTATGGACCGAACGCGGGATCCGCTGGGGCAGGAACGCGCACGCCAGCAGATGGCGGCGGAACAGCGGAGCGACGGGACGAACAGCGCAGATCCGCGCCGGTCGCCACTATCACCACAGCCGCCGCGCCTCCCCGCCACGCCGCAGCCGCCGCAGCCAGCGCCATTTCCACAGCCGGTGTACGAGGATGATGACCGCTCAGTCAACCCGCCCTGGGAGACGGAAACCGGGCGCTTCGCCTCCTACCACACGACCCCAGCAGAGCAGGCGGAACCGAATATCTGGGACTGGGATGCGGCGCTGGAGCAGTCCTACGCCGGCGTGAGCATCGGCGAGATGACAGGAACCGGCAAGATTCCAGCGATGGTGCCGCTCTCCCCAGCCGATACGAGCTGGAGCAAGGGCGTGCGCGCGCCCAGTGGCGGCACGCCAGCCGTCACGATTGTCGGCGCGCCTGCTGCCGGCGCAGCCGCAGTACAGCCGCATGATGTGGACGTGGATGACCAGCCATCAGCGCAGATGCGGGCGTTGCGTGTCGGCAATCTGGCGCGCGCCACCGCTATCGTCACCGCCGCATTGTTGCTCAGCCGCATGCTTGGCCTTGTGCGCACCACGCTCTTCGCGGCAACTTTTGGCACCAGCCATGACGCCGACGCCTTTACGCTGGCCTTCACGCTGCCGGATGCCATTTTCAGTATCGTGGCTGGTGGTGCGCTGGCTTCGGCTTTTATTCCTGTTTTTGCAGACTATCTGATAGATAAGCGCGACCGCAAAACTGCCTGGCACATTGCCAGTTCCGCCTTGAACCTGAGCATGTTGGTGCTGACCATTCTGGCGGCGCTGATTTTTATCTTCGCCGATCCCATCATGCATCTCTTCTTCCCGACGCTCTTTGTTCACGGCGACACTGAGGGTCAGACCTTGATTATGCTGACGCGCATCATGCTGCTTCAGCCAATCTTTCTAGGCGGCGCGACGGTCACTATCGCTATCTTGCAGGCGCGACAGCATTTCGTTCTTCCAGCGCTTGGGCAAGTCATCTATACAGTCAGCCTGATTAGCGGTATTCTTGCTACTCAAATTGATGATAGGACGCATATCTTCGGCGGGCACCTGGGAATCGCGGGACCGGCGTGGGGCGTTGTTGCAGGCGCGGCGCTGCAATTCGTAATCCAGATTCCTGGGTTGATAAATGCCAAGATGCACTATCGCCCCAGCTTCGATGTCACTCATCCAGGAGTGCGGCAGATGTTCCATCTCATGGTGCCACGCCTCATCAATGCCGCATTTCTCTATGTCTCAGTGTTCTTCAATCGCATCTTGCTAGCGCCGCTCGGCACTGGTTCTGCCTATGGTTATGTCACGGCATTCACCCTGGTGATGCTGCCCATCGGCGTCTTTGGCATGGCTGTCTCGCAGGCAGCTTTTCCAACACTGGCGGCGCTGGTGGCGGCTAACCGCTGGGACCAGTTGCGCGCCACGATCCTGCGCACCATGAAGGGTGTCATCTATCTGGCGATTCCTTCGTCTCTTGGCATGATCGCCCTGGCGCAGGGCATCAGCAGACTCCTACTGGCGCATGGCAACTTCGATCCCACCAAGATTGGCGTTGTCTCTGGTCCGCTGATCTATTTCTCAGTTGGTCTGCTTGGTCTTTCGTTGGTGGAGATTCTGACGCGCAGTTTCTACGCCCTACACGATAGCCGCACGCCTGTTGAGGTGAGCGTCTTGCAGTTCATGTTCGTGATTGCGCTGAGCATCATCCTGCTCGGCCCAATGGGGGCAAACGGTCTGGCGCTGGCGACCTCCCTCGGTTCGCTAGGCGAGGCATTGGTGCTGCTGGTGCTGCTCAGCCCACGCCTGGGTGGGCTGGATATGAAGGACCTGCGCCGCTTTACCTTTACAGTATTCGTGGCAAGTGTCGTCACGGCGCTGGCGGCGCTCTTCACCTATACGCTGGCGTTATATTTCTTGCCACAGCACGCAGCCTCGCCCCGCGAGACCATCTCTGAGGTGGTGCGTGTTTTCTCGGCAATAGGTGTGGCCTGCGTTGTCTACTTCATCCTCTCGCGCTTCCTGGGCATTGACGATGTGCTGCCGTTGAACCGCCTGGTCAGCCGCATCTTCCGCCGCCACTAATTGCTGGACATTAGTCCGCTATCTCCGTGCGCCGGCAATTTATTGCCGCGATCCAGGACTATTTGAGCAGCGTGAAGCTCTGAAGCATCGCTTGCAGCGCGCTATCGGCGTTGTCTCCGCTCACCGAGTCCGTCGAGAGGTGATACGCATAATCCGGCAGGAAGAGGTAGTAGTCGGTATGCGTGTTAGTAAGCTGGCTACCGGCAATAGCTTCCTGCGTCGGTTTGCTCTGATAGCCCGGCTTGCCCGCTATCGTCACCGGCTGGTACGTCGAACCACTGGCGTGTATCAGTTTGAGCAGGGCAGAGATGCTGGCGGCGGCGTTGGGATCATGCGCATCGAAGACGGTAATCCCAAAGGTGGAAACCTGCGCTCCCACGGCAGCTTGCGCGTTGATGCGCGTGATGGTGAGGGAGAGCGGAACGGCTGATGACGAGGAGCCGCTAGGCGCAAGGTTGAGTTGCCAGCCATTGGGATAGGTGATGCTGAAGTGATAGGTCGAGCTGGTATAGACGCCACCCGCAGGCGTCGGCAGTGGTGTTGCGGCGGCTGGTCCACATGCCGCCAGCGCCAGCACGACAATGAGCAGCGCCAATCTGCCAGCAAACAGGCTGGCTCGATCAATCGCACGTCTCGTATGCCGCGACTGACCCCGACCTGTGTCCCGCACACGCTGGATTACCTGGGTGCGCCACAATCGCCACAATCCGCTCCACATTGCCACTGCCTCATCTCCTCTGCAAACCATGCGTGATGGTAGTCTCGGGTACTCTCGATATGCGCTGCGTCCCGGTGCGGCGTTTGATGATACCGCAACCCATAGCGCGGCGAGTATACACCGGACGCCGCCAGCCGTCAACGCGCATAGCCTGAGAGATTGAGCATCGGTGGATGAACGCGAAGAAGGGCGCCAGCGGTTAAAACCGCGCCTGGCTGGCCCTCAGCCGCGAAACCTGCCTGCGCGGGTTCGGGGTGGGCAGATACGCTTGCCTGCACTCCCCTATCCTTGTGGGAGAGGGGACGGGGGTGAGGTCTCTCCGTTCTCCCCTCTCCCGCGCACGGGGGAGGGGCTGGGGGTGGGGGCTTCTAAAACGTTGCCAGTACGTGCAGCGTATAGCGGTGCGCCACGATGGTCAGGCGCGCGGCGCTGGCGCGGTCTGCCATCTGAAAGCGAATGGCAGGCAGACCGGCGTGTTCCACCAGCAGTTCCGGCTCGCTGACCCAATGCGGATGCTCTCCCATAAATTGACGGGTGCGCGCGTCTGACCAGTAGACCAGATCGCTGGCCGCAAAGACGCCTGCCTCCGCGCTCGAATCACCCTGGCAGCGTGGGCAGCGCCACCAGATCCAGAATTGATAGGGATGCTGTGAGAGGCCAGCCGGCAGAACCAGCGCATCATCCATCAGTTCTGCCTGCGCCTTATCAACCAGTTGGAGCGAGGCCGGCGTGCCGCAGGAGGGGCAACGGCGTTCCCCTGCGGAGAGCGCCCGTGTGAGCCGCGCCGTCGTATTTTCCATCGTGCGCTTCCACGCCGGACGGAACGATTGCAGCCCATCGAGCCGCACCAAACCTTTGCTGTGTACGTTGCTGTTGTCGCTATCTATGAGGCCGTTGAGCCGCTCACAATCCGGGCAGCGCATATGCAGATTCATACTGCCATCCGGCTGTGGCACGAACAGCCCCATCAACCGGCGACGGCCACAGAGCGTACACCAGAGGCGGGTTTCGCGCCAGCCACCCGCGCTTTCCTGGTTCACTGGCAGATCGAGCGCCTCCGCCTCTGCGCGCAACGGACCATCGAGCGCCTGGCGCAATTGCTGGCGCGCCCGGTGCAGGCGCGACTCCAGCGCACTGATCGAGAGGCCCAGCCGCGCGGCGACTTCCCGTTGCGGCAGGTCCATCAGATAGCACAACTCCACCAGTTCACGGGTTTGCGGCGGGAGCGAGCCGAGCGCCAGATCGAGCAGTGTATGCGTCTCCTGGCGGTCCAGCGCATCGAGCGGATCGGCAAGTGACGGGTCGGGGAAATGCTCCAAGAAACTGGTCTCCGCATCGTCATGCGCGTTGGTATCCGAAGCAGAGGGCAGGGCGAGCAGTGGGGAGCGGTGGCGCTGATCTATCAGGGAGGTGCGCGCAGCGCGGCGGCAAACATTGCGGCAAATCTCATCGAGCCAGAGAGCAAGGCCATTGGGAGTATGCAGGCGATCAAGATGCTTCCACGCCTCGAAGAGCGTTTCCTGCACCACATCCTCGATGGCGTCCGGCGCCACGCCACGCAATTGCGCGATACGCCGCAAACGCGGACGCGCCGCCGCCAGCCGCGCTACGATGTCGTCTGCGCCGCGATTCGCACGTTCGGTGTTTGTATGTTGTATAGGTATGGCGTTTGGTTGTGTCATACTCGTCTCACTTTCCTTCATACATATCACAAAAACGACGCGCTCCTTGCGCATTTTTCTGCGAAACGATGACACATGTGATCGGCTGCTGACAACTGCGCTAAGGTTGCTGTTCCGCCAGCCGGATTGCCACCTCAGTTTGCCATTTCTCCTGGTCCGGTTCTGTGTCTGGATTGGTGAGGAACGATTCAAGCCGTGCGCCGAAGGCATCGCCTTTCTCTGTTTCCCATTGATCCCACACCAAACCCTTCTCTGCTCCCCACTTCAGCAACGTCGCATTCGCCTTGATGCCATTGTCCGTTCCCGTGTAGACGAGCGAGGCGTAGCGACCTGCCGGCAGAACACCAGCAGAGATCTGGTCATCTCCGGGCAGGGCAGCCGCTACGGGAACGCCTATCTCCAGTTCGAGCAGCGTCTCCATATCAATGATGAGATACCGAACGAAAGGTGCGCCTGCTGGCGCAACGCCCTGCTGCGCCAGCCAGCCAAACACATCCCCCAGCCGTTGCGCTATCACCGGACCCAATTCTTGCATGGTAGCCTGCGTGCGGATCGCCACATACGGCTGCTCATTGCGATCTTCTATCTTCGGTTCGCCAATCATCGCTGTTTCCCTTTCGTTATGGGGTGAAATGGCTCGCTGAAACCAGGAGAGTTGCGTTGATAGATCATCGCGCAAGCACTGATTCCTGGACCAAGAAATCACATCACTGGCGTATCATCGCGCGCTAAACAATAGAAAACTTCTTCTATCTTGCTCTTTTGCTCTCTCGATCACCACGTATGATTTCTCACCCGCTGATCGGATGCCTCAAAAAATGCGCAAGGTGGCGCGCAGGCTATGCGATAGGAGCGGTGTCAGGGTGTTCCTGGCGCAACGAGACGCAATGAGTAGCAAGAGCAAAGAGGAATCCAGTGGAAGATTGTCCAATCTGCATCAAACAGGCTAGCACAGTGGTAGGCGGCCCGATCTATGAAGACGAGATGGTCTACGCGCACCACGTCTTTAACGACGAGGGGAAGACGTTTCTCGGCTATGTCCGGGTGGAGACGAAGCGCCATGTCCCCAGTTTCGCCGAATTGACGCCATGCGAAGCGAAGTCCGTCGGCTTGCTCACTGCGCGCCTCAGCCGCGCCATCAAAGACACCACCGGAGCGGACCACGTGTATGTCTTCTTCTATGGGGATCATGTGCCACACCTGCATGTGCATGTCTTCGCGCGCTACCCCGGCACGCCGGAAGAGTACTGGCGGGAACGAGTAGACGAGTGGTCCGGCTCGCCCAAAGGCAGCAAAGAGGAGGTCGAGGCGCTTGCAGAGCGGCTCCGCGCGGCGCTGGCGAGCAACGCCGCATAACTGTTGGGTATTTTCAGTCTCTCGGTAGGGCAGACAAGAATGTCCGCCCTACCAGGGGAATCCATTGATACGAGGAGTAACACGATGGCAGAGTGTATCTTCTGCGATATACAGCAAGGTCTCGCGCCTGCTATGAACGACCCAATCTACGCGGACGATCTGATTTGTGCCTATCACTGGTATTCTGGCGAAGGACCGGAATACCTGGGAACGCTGGTGGTGCAGCCGAGGCGGCATGCCAAAACCTTCGCCGCACTGACCGATGCCGAGGCGCAGGCTATCGGATTGCTGACGGCACGCCTCAGCCGCGCGCTGGAAACCGGCGCCAACGCTGAGCGTGCATACGTGTATTTCTTCGGTGAGGTAGTGCCGCATCTGCATCTCTTCGTCGTTGCGCGCTATCCCGGCACACCGGAGGCGTACTGGCGGATGAATCTGAACGACTGGCCGGATGCGCCCAAAGGCGGGGCAGCGGAGATAGCATCCCTTAGCCAGCGATTGCGCGCCGCGCTGGCCAGCGACCACGCATAACAGCATAACAGCATAAGCCATGAGAACCTGTTATGCTGAAGATGCTGAAGATGCGACCAGCGCAGCCATAGCACGCAGCGACCACTATGAGGAGCGTCCATGAGTGACTCGCAACCATCTGAGGAGACGCCAGCAGTGTCACAAACGCCAGCGCCGTCCGCACGGCATCTTGGTGAGGTGGCCGCCGTCTTCCTGCGGCTGGGCTTCACGGCGTTCGGCGGACCAGCGGCGCATATCGCTATGATGCGCCAGGAAATCGCCCAACGGCGCAGGTGGGTCAGCGACGAACGCTTCGTTGATCTGATCGGCCTCGTCAACCTGATTCCCGGCCCAAGCTCCACGCAGCTCGCTATTTATCTGGGCTATCTGCGCGCTGGCTGGCCTGGCCTCATTGTGGCTGGCGTCTGTTTCATCGGGCCAGCGATGCTGATCGTGCTTGCCTTCGCCTGGGCCTATGTCACCTTTGGCAGCCTGCCACAGACCGGATGGCTGCTCTATGGCATCAAGCCGGTGGTTATCGCCATCATCGCCGTCGCGCTCTGGGGCCTGTTCCGTATCATCCTCAAAGGCGCGCTGCCGGTCATCTTCCTGGTGCTGATACTGGTAGCCTATCTTGCCGGACTCAACACGTTGCTTGCGCTCTTTGGCGGCGGCATCGTCTATGGTCTGGTGCGTATGCTCACACGCCGGTCCACCGGCAAGCCAGAAGCAGCGGCGCTGCCCATGACCGCTGGCAGCGCTCGTAGCGCAGGCAAGGCGCTGGCGACCACCAGCGCCGCGACCGCCGCTGCAACTGCCGCCGTGCCCTTCAGCCAGTGGACGCTCTTCTTCACCTTCCTCAAAATCGGCGTGGTGTTGTATGGCAGCGGCTACGTGCTGCTGGCTTTCCTGCGGGCGGACTTTGTGCATGGCCTCGGCTGGCTGAGCGATAAGCAACTGCTCGACGCCGTTTCCGTCGGCCAGTTTACCCCCGGCCCCGTCTTTACCACCGCCACGTTCGTTGGCTATCTCGTCGGCGGCTGGCAGGGCGCGCTGGTGGCGACGCTTGGCATCTTCCTGCCCTCCTTCTTCCTGGTGGCGATCATCCATCGCATCGCTGGACCGCTGCGCCGCTCGCCCTGGACCTCCGCTATCCTTGATGGCATCAATGTTGCGGCGCTGGCGCTGATGGCCGGTGTAACCATCCAGCTTGGCACGGCTGCGCTGACCGACATTCTCACCTGGGCGCTGGCAATGGTGGCGCTGTTCGTGCTGCTGCGCTTCAAGCCCAATTCCGCATGGCTCATCCTCGCTGGTGGTATTGTTGGAGTAGCGGCGAAGTTCATCGCCGGTCTCTAACCGAACAACCTCACTCCGGCATACGCGCTTGCTGGCTCCCCTCTCCCGCGCATGGGGGAGGGGTTGGGGGTGGGGGCTTTGTCACAAGAGGATAATCATGCCACGTGATCTGCCGCTCGCCAACGGTCAACTGCTCGTCAACTTCGATACCCGCTATAACCTGCGCGACATGTATTGGCCGCATATCGGCCTGCGTAACCAGACCGAGGGCCATGTCAGCCATTCCGGCGTCTGGGTGGAGGGTCGTTTCTCCTGGTTCGACGCCGACGGTTGGCAGCGTGACATGCGCTATCAAGAAGATTCGCTGCTCACTGAGGTGACGTTGACCAACGATGACCTGCAACTGACCATCGAGTGCAGCGATGTGGTGGACTTCGACCGCGATATCCTCATTCGCCGCATGCGTGTCACCAATCGCGCTGACCACCCACGTGAGGTGCGGCTCTTCTTTCATCACGACTGGCATATCGGCGAGAGCGAGGGCGCCAACACTGCCTGTTACCGTCCCACGCTCAAGGCGCTGCTGGCCTATAAAGACCAGTGCAATATCCTCGTCGGCGGGCTGGTCGGCGGCGAGAACGCCGGTGCGCCGCGCGCCAGCCGCCAGGCCGAAGAAGGCATTACACAGTGGGCGACCGGCTATAAAGAGTTCAACGGCCAGCAGGGCACCTGGCGCGACGCCGAAGACGGCGAACTTGGCGGCAACCCCATCGCCCAGGGGTCGGTGGATAGCTGCGCTGGCTTCTGGCTGGGGACGCTCGAACCCGGTGCGGCGCGCTATTGTTATCACTGGCTGACCTTTGGCGCGCGCTTTGCGGAGGCGCGGCTGCTGCATGAACTGATCCTGGAACGCGGGCCGGAGCAACTGATCGAACGCACCAGGAACTACTGGCATCTCTGGGTGACGACCAAGCCGCTCGATTTGGGCGATCTGCCGCCGCACCTTGTCAGCCTCTATAAGCGCAGCCTGCTGCTGATGCGCACGCAGATAGACGACGACGGCGCGGTGCTTGCCGCCACCGATGGCGATGTCTGGACCTTCGCCCGCGACAGCTATGCCTATATGTGGCCGCGTGACGGCGCGCTCGTCGCCAATGCGCTCAGCCATTCCGGCTACGGCGACATCACCAGCGCCTTCTTCCACTTCTGCCGCCGGGTCATCACCGATGAGGGCTATCTGCTGCACAAATATACGCCGGAGGGTGCGCTTGGGAGTAGCTGGCAGCCGTGGCTGGGGAAAGACGGCCAGCCGGAGCTACCGATTCAGGAAGATGAAACCGCGCTGGTAGTCTATGCGCTCTGGCAGCATTACCTGCTCTTCCATGAGGTCGAGTTCGTGCGCCCGCTCTATCGTCCGCTGGTGAAGGCTGCCGCTGATTTCATGGTACAGTTCCGTGAGCCGCACACTAGACTTCCCGCGCCGTCCTGGGACCTCTGGGAAGAGCGCCACGGCATCCACGCCTACACCGTCGCGGCGGTCTACGCCGGATTGACCGCCGCCGCCAACTTTGCGGACGCCTTTGGCGAGGAGGATCATGCCGCCAGATACCGGCAGGCCGCAGAGGAGATTCAGGCTGCCACGCGCCAGTATTTGTGGAATGAACAGGCGGGGCGCTTCGTGCGCATGATAAACGTCTCGCCGGATGGCACGATCACGCCGGATATGAACATAGACGCCAGCATCAGTGGGCTGTATCAGTTCGGCATGTTCCCCGCCACCAGCGATGAGATCAGCAAGACGATGGCTGCCATCGAAAACCGGCTTCTGGTGAAGGCGCAGGCCGGCGGCTATGCGCGCTATGAGAACGACTATTATCATCAGGTCAGCCATGACATTGAAAACGTGCCAGGCAATCCCTGGTTCATCTGCTCCTGCTGGATTGCTGAGTATCGCATTGCTCGCGCGGAGACCATAGACGCACTGCACGAGGCGATACCGCTGCTGGAATGGGTGCAGGCGCGGGCGCTGCCCAGTGGCGTGCTGGCAGAGCAGATGGACCCCTATTCAGATGCGCCGCTCTCCGTCTCACCGCTCACCTGGAGCCATGCGGAGTTCGTTTCGGCGGTGCGCTGGTACGCCGGCAAGCATCGCCGCCTGACGGAAGCTGGCGCTCCCGGCGCGCACGCATGAGCGACTCTTTAGCTGGCGAATGAGCGGTTTCACCTGTCTGCTATCCGCCGGCCACAGCCCGCGCTGCCTGGAAGCGCACCCAGGCGATTGCCAGCAGGTGGTAGAGCGCGATAGCCAGGATCAGCATCATGGCGCCGAGCAGGTAGCTGCCCAATACGTCGCTGGGCCAGTGTTCCCCAAGCATGACCCGCGACGGGCCGATGGTAATGATGAAGAAGACGCTAATCGCCTGAATGACCAGCAGCCAGGGACGCCAGTTTGGATGCGCCTGGCGTCCCCTCACACAGAAGTAGAGCAGGAATCCATAGAAGGAGATGACGTGTGTGACATGGCCAGAGGGGAAGCTATGTAAACCAAGATTGGCAACGACGTGAATCTGCACATTGTTGGGGCGTGGGCGCGCTACGGCGCTATTCAACACCACATTCGCCAGGTCCGCACCAAAACCAGAGATGACGAGACAGAGCGCCGCCCGGAAGCGCCGTACAATCACCATGAGAATGATGAGCGCAATGGCGATGATGCCAGCAGGCTGCGGCCAATTCAACTGGCTGCTGATGTTGATGATCGGCGCCAGGACGGTGCCATTTACCTTCTGAAGTGCCGTTGCGATACCGACATCGCCGGTAAAGTAGGGATGCGTATGCGCCTCAATGGAGAGCACGGTGAGGCTCACCGCCGCCACTAGCCAGAACGCGATAAGAACAGCGGTGACACGCGGCGACCAGAGATGCGCGTCCGCCGGCGTATCCGGCTTGCCGGGCCAAAACGCGCCAATGCGCTCGATGATCTTCGCCCGGTCTGGTGCGGCGGTCTTGTCATGTTGGGTCTGAACCATGTGGTTTATTTCCCCGTCAAATCCTGAATCGCCTGAAGCAGTTGTGCGTCGCCGGACGCCTGGATCTGCGCCAGCGTCAACCCTTCTTCCTGCGCCACGAGTGGCGAGACGGCGATAGCGTTGCTGGGCAGTGCCACCACCTGCGTCGGCTGGATACCCTTGTGGTAGACGCTCGTGCCATCCGGCAGCAGCCATTCTTCGGTGCCCAGCACCAGCGCCGAGCCATCCGAGAGGAAGAATGTGTTGAGGATGGTGCCGGTGCCGAAGGTCTTTTCGCCAACGAGTTGCACGCTTGGCCGCAGTTGATGAATGGAACCGGCGGTGATCTCCGCTGCGCTGGCGGTGTTGCCATCTATGAGGATCACCAGCGGCACATTCGTGGCGACGCCGCCGGAGAGCACCGGGAACGCCTGCTGGCCGGTGCGCGTCTTAGCGATCAAGACGTTTTTGCCGCTGCCCGCCGCCACAAACTCGCTGGCGACGGCCTGTGCCTGCTCCAGATAGCCGCCAGGATTGCCGCGTAGATCGAGGATGATGCCCGCGACATGCTTGTTCAGCGCATCCTTCAGCGCCGTGCGCAATGAGCTATCGGCGTCCTGCGAGAACTGTGTCAACTGAATATGCGCGATGTTTATGCCAGGGATGATGTAGCTGACCGTCGTGGGCGCGGTGAATGCTTCGCGCGTGAGCGTCACGTCAAACGTCGTGTTGGTGCTGGGGCGGAAAATGGTCAGCGTCACGTTGGTGCCTGCTTTGCCAGCGATGAGGGTACGCGATTGCTCTATCGTCATCCCCTGGATGCTCTGGCCGTTGACCGCAATAATTTCGTCGCCGGGACGCAGCTTGCCGCTCTTCTGTGCTGGTGAGCCGGGGATGACGGCATCAATGCGCAAGGGCTGGCTGCCGCCGCCACTGATATAGACGCCGATGCCGACGGTCGCCTGATTTTGCAAGCTCTGCTGCTCCTGCTGATATTCTTCGGGCGTCTCAAAACGGCTGTGGCCGGTGTCACCAAGTGTGGCAACCATTGCGTCAATGGCGGCGTAGGCCATTTTCTTGTGGTCAATCGAGCTGGTGACGATATAGTTCTGGTCAATCGTATTCCACGCCTGCAAGATGAGTTGCTGATCGCCGGTGGCGACATTCTGGCGATTGGCGAATCCGTTGCCGAACCAGCCAGCCGCAAACGAGACGACCACCAGCACCGCCACCATCACCAGTTGCGTGATGCCCTGGGTATTAGGCGGCATCTCTCCCGGATGCTGCGGATGTGGAGGTTCCTGATAGTGGGGTGGCTGCTGTGGTTGTGGTTGCGGCGCCTGGGTCTCTTCAAATGGTGTCATGCAGTCTCTATCCTATCTGCCCACGCCTCTCGTCGCTGCTCTCTGGCATCGCTGGAGAGGCGCCGGGCGTGTCGTGTTCCACATTGGGCGATACAGTGGATGACAAAAATAGGCGGGCGCATCGCATCCGCCGGTCTCACGTTCCAATGGTAGGGTCTGTGGACGCCATGCGTCAAGCCATTGGCCGATGGTTGAACCCGGCGAATGAATTCGCGGCTGGATGGCCGTTGGCCGCGAAGTCCGCCTACGCGGACTGGAGATCGGCATAGCGGCACACCTGCACTTGCCTGCTCCGAACCTGCGTAGGCAGGTTTTGCGGCTGAAAGCCACCCAGCCGCGGTTTCAACCGCTGGCTCCCCACTGCCAACGACTTGCAAGAGACGGTGCGAGCCAGGGTCGCAGTCGCAAACCCTGGCTCGCCATGTGGCAACACGATGTTGCCCGCTGGTGTTGTTGTCTCAGTGCGCCGTAATGTAGACGTTCGGCCAGTCTACGTCCTCCATGATGAGGACTTCGTTGAGCGCGAAGCCATGCACCCACGGACGCAGACGCCAGCCGGTCTTCTCCTGAGCATAGGGAATCCAGGCGCAGAGGTTCACCATATCCTGCTCAATGGTGTTGTACTCGGCCATGCGCTTGGCCTGGTTCTGCTCCTGATCTGCCTGATCCATAAGTGAATTCAGGTGCGAATCGTTGACATACGAGACATTATTTCCCGCCCCTGTATGGAACTGGAGCGAGAGCCAGTCCTGTGGGTCTGGATAGTCGGCAAGCCAACCGATCTGCCATGCCTGAGCAGTATTCAAGCCATTAGGATTCGTAAGGCTAGGGGTTGGGAAGATCACTTTGCTTACCAAGTCACTCAGGTCAATATATGCCTTGACCTGAACGTTCAGATTCAGCACCTGACTCCAGGTTTGCGTGGCAATCGTCGCAATCTCTTTCTGAGAGGCATCGGTAATGGTGCCCGCCGAAAGGTAGATTGGCTGCGAATTCGCGCCGTTGTCAATGTAGGGGCAGTAAGTCTGCGTGTTCCCGCTGGCTTTGCAGTCGTTCTGGGCTTCCTGAAGCAACTGCACCGCCTTCTGCTGGTTGCCCGTCACTGATTGCGTGCCGTCTGGCCCGGTCAACTGCGGGTCAAAGCCCGGCATGCCCTCCGGCACGATATGGTTGGTGGGAATGGCGCCGCCGTTGAACACACGGTCCACCAGCAATTGCTTATTGAGAGCCAGATCGAACGCCTGCCGGATGCGCACATCATTGAATGGTGGCTGGTTGAAGTTGAGGCCGAAATAATCGGTGGTCAGACTGGGAACTTCGTGGAAATCAGCCTGGCCGAGTGCGAAGGTATACACATCTGGTGGCACATCGGTGTAATCGTACTCACCAGCTTTGTGGTAATTGTCATACTCGGTATCCTGGCTGGCCAGGAAGGGACGATCTACCTCAGTCAAGGTGATGTGCTTGTGCCAGGCGCTCTCCCAGTAGGGATTGGGCACCAGTTTGAGTTCTTTGCCGGGAATGTAGGCCTTGACCATGAACGGGCCAGAACAGCCGCCCTCATCGAGGTGGTCTACCCAGGTACCGCCGGGATATTTATCTACGAGCGATTGCTCGACCGGGTACGAAGTCGGATAATAGAGCGCTTCCAGGAAATAGGCGGCAGGATGGGCCAGCCGAATAACCAATGTTTGAGTATCAATCGGGTCCAACCCTTTACCAGAGCCGATAAGGCTTGTGTTGTTCGATTGAGTACCAGAGACCGTCGGGTCTCCTTTAGTTCCTTCTCCCAGGATCATATTTAGATAGCCTGACCCCAAAGCCGCGCAGCTAGAATTTGGTGCGCCATAGGTTTTCGCGTCATCCACGTTGCATACGCCAGCATTATTCGCCAGCGCACGGTTGATGCTATAGGCGAAATCCTGCGCCGTGATCGCATGGCCGTCGCTGAAGGACAGATTGGGGCGCAACGTGAAGGTATATTTTGTTCCGGTCGAGTCTACCGTCCAACTGCTCGCCGCATCTGGCTTGACTTGCAACGTGGCGCTATCCAGTGTGACCAGACCAGAATAGAGCATCGCAATATTAGAAGAATCAGTGGCAGTAGTAATAACTGCTGGATCGAAAACAGCGACATGTTGGGTAGGATTTTGCACGGCTGAAGCATTGACATAGGACCAAGTAAATACCTGGCTCTGCGCCAGCACGGCCCCGCCACCGCTGGTGGCGCAGGCCGATAGCAGTAGCGCGAACAATCCGGTGAGCGCCAGCAATGCGCTCGAAGCGACACGTACCGTCAGGCGATGGCTTCTTCTGCCGCGATTTCCCATGAATCCCGCTCCTCGTTCGTGGTGTCATGATGTCGTCGTGATGGCTATGATAACACTGCGTCTGGGATGATCTTCTGCTCTGCGCGTACTTGCGCCTGGTTGGATGCTGCGCCTACTACGCGACGCGATTGTACGCAAGTGGGCCGCCGCTGTCAAATGCAATGGCCCCTATTGGTGAGTGGTTTTTATTGCTGAGGTCGCGGCTTTATGGAGTGTACTGCGTCGCGGCTTTGAAAAGCCGGCGCATGGAAAGTGGACTGAAGTCCAGTGACGCACTGTTGCTTGGCAACAGGCAAACGCTGCTTTACGATGCAAGAACTGAAGTCCAGTGGCTCACCGTGGCTTGGAGGGCTTTAGCCTTGTTCGTTCCGTGCGCCGGCAGTTTACTGCCGCGACAGCCAGGAATAATATGAGGCGGCCCGTGTGTCACAGACCGCCTCATCGGTTGCTAGTATTGTCAGGCGCTATTTGGCGACGGTGTAGCCTGCGTCATCTAGCGCCGTCTCGATCTGCTGCATGCTCGTCTGCGTGGGATCATAGCGCAAGTGTACCGTCTTCGCTGGGATGGACGTTTCCACCTGCTCGACGCCGGCCAGCGGGCTGAGCGCCTTGTCAATGGCGTTGACGCAATGCTCGCAACTGACATCCGGCACAGACAACGTAACCTCTTCAATCGTGGTAGCCATCAAAACATCTCCTCGTGTCATGTGTATTTTTTCCGTGGCGCACAACAGCGATGCGGCGCCACAACGAATGCCCCCACCCCCAGCCCCTCCGCTTCGCTCATCGCCTCCTCCGCACTGCTAGGCAGTGCTTCCATGCTTCGCATGGCGGAGGCTCATCCCCGTGCGCGGGAGAGGGGGGCCAGATGCCGGCGCACGCGACGAGGCGAATGAATTCGCGGCTGGTTGGCGTGCCGCCGCGAAACCTGCCTGCGCAGGTTACGAGCACACATCTCTGCGCACCCCTCACCTGCGCCCGCATGCCTGCCAGCGCCCGCACTCCCCTCTCCTCGCGGGAGAGGGGCCGGGGTGAGGTCTTCTGCTCCCCTCTCCCGCGCACGGGGGAGGGGCTGGGGGTGGGGGGTCTCACCTGCCGAAGCGGCGCAGGCGTAGCGAGTTGCTCACCACCGTCACCGATGAGAGTGCCATCGCGGCGGCGGCGAAGATCGGCGCGTTCTCGCGCAGCGGCGCAATGGCTGGCGAGGCAATCGCCAGCGGAATCAGCACGCTATTATAGGCAAACGCCCAGAATAGATTCTGACGAATGGTGCGCATCGTCGCCCGCGAGAGGCGCAACGCCGTTCCCAGGCTGCGCAGGTTGCCCTTCACCAGCGTCAGGTCGGCGGCCTCCATGGCGATGTCGGTGCCGTTGCCCATCGCAATGCCAACATCCGCCTGTGCCAGCGCGGGCGCATCGTTGATGCCGTCACCGGCAAACGCCACCACCGCGCCGGACTGCTGCAACCGCTGGATCTGCGCCGCCTTGTCGCCCGGAAGCACCTCTGCCAGCACATGCTCCGCCGGTAGACCAATCTCAGCGGCGATATGTTCGGCGGCGCGCTGGTTGTCGCCCGTCACCATCCATACCGCGATGCCCTGCCGCTGGAGGTCCGCAATCGCCTCCGCCGAGCCGGGTTTGACGGTATCCGCCACACCCAGCGCCCCCGCGACTACGCCATCCACAGCCACCAGCATCGCCGTCTTGCCCGCGCGTTCCAACTGATCGAGCGTCGCCGCCAACGGAGTGATGTCTATTCCTTCGTCCACCAGCAGCTTGCGCGTGCCAATCAGCAGCGCATGCCCTGCGACCCGCGCCGCAACGCCGCCGCCAGGAATTGCGCGGAACGCCTCAACCGGCGTTGCCAGCGGAATCTCGCGGGCAGCGGCTCCGGCGACGATGGCGCGTGCCAGTGGATGCTCTGAGGCGTTCTCCGCGCCCGCCGCCAGCGCCAGCAACTCGTTTTCCACAAACGGTGTGTTCTCCGCCAGCGCAATATCGGTCAATTCAGGCTTGCCGCGCGTGATCGTGCCCGTCTTATCCAGTACTACCGCCGTCACCGCCTGGATGCGTTCCAGGCTTTCGCCGCCTTTGATGAGGATGCCAGCGGTTGCGCCCTGGCCGGTGCCCACCATGATCGCCGTCGGCGTGGCGAGGCCGAGCGCGCAGGGGCACGCCACCACCAGCACCGCAATCCCCGCGACCAGCGCGACGATCCACGGGCCGACCGACGCCTGACCCATCGTGACGGCAGGCTGGAAGCCAAAGGCATAGCCGGCCACTGTCCAGCCGGTGAAGGTCAGCAGCGCAATCACCAGCACCGCAGGCACGAAGATGCCGGAGACTGTATCCGCCAGCCGTTGAATTGGCGCCTTCGACCCCTGCGCCTGCTCCACCAGCCGGATGATGCCCGCCAGCATCGTCTCGCGGCCCACCTTCGTCGCGCGCATCCGCAGCATGCCGTGCTGGTTGACCGTCGCGCCGATCAGGCTGTCGCCCGCGCGCTTCTCCACCGGCAGGCTTTCGCCCGTCAGCATCGCCTCATCCACCGAGGATTCGCCGGAGAGCGCGACGCCATCCACCGGAATCTTCTCGCCGGGGCGCACGATCAATTCATCGCCGGGGCGCACCTGCTCGATAGGGATGTCGCGTTCGACGCCCGCGCGCACGACATGCGCAACGCTGGGGCGCAGTCCCGCCAGGCGGCGAATCGCTTCACTGGTCTGCCCTTTGGCCCGCGCTTCCAGGTATTTGCCCAGGTAGATCAAGGTGATGATGAGCGCCGTCGTGTCATAGAAGGTGATATCGCCGGTGAACTGTGGCGCGAACGTCGCCACTACGCTCATCAGGAAGGCCGCCGTCGAGCCGAGGCTGACCAGCACATCCATGTTAGCGCCGACGTGACGCAGCACACGCAGCGATGTGCGATGGAAGTCCCAGCCGACATAGGCCCAGACTGGCGTGGTCAGCGCCAGCAACAGCAGATTTTCGCCGGGAAAACGGTTCATAAAGAACATTGAGAGCAGCACCACCGGCAGCGAGAGCGCGATGCCCAGCAGCAGCGTATTGCGCTTGCGCATGATCTCGCGCTGGCGCTGTTCCGCCGCCTCGTCGGTTGCGTTCTCAACGGCGCTCTCGCCGGTCTCAATCGCCGGTGCTTCTTCAACCAGCGCCTCCGCGCCATAGCCCGCGCGCTCGACGGCTTCGATCAGCGCCGCCGGTGTCACGCTGGCGGTGTCGTAGCTGACGGTGGCGCGTTCGGTGGCGAGGTTGACGCTGGCGGAGGAGACGCTGGGCACTTTGCTCAGGCTGCGCTCCACCCGCCGCACGCAGGAGGCGCAGGTCATGCCGCTGATGGCGAACTCGGTCGTGCAGATGTCGCCCGCTTCGCCCGGTGCGCCGGTCTCCGTTCGCTCCACGGATGGCAGGAGCATCTGTACAGGGTGCGTTGTTTGTATGGTGTCGGTGGTATCAGTAACATGTGGCATAGGAAGCACTCTTCCACGATGTGACAACGAGACCTCGCTTGTCCTGTTCCCCCTCGCCTCATGGGAGAGGAAGTCAGGGGGTGAGGTCTATAGGCTAGCGATTGCCAGCCAGGTTATAGAGTTGAATCAACTCTTCGACGACGGCTTCTTCACGGCCTTCCTTGATCCCTTCCGGCACGCAGCTATGCAAGTGATTTTCCAGGATCAGCGCCTCCAGCTTTTCGATGGCTTTGCGCACGGCATAGGTCTGCCGCAGGATATCCACGCAATATTTGTCGTCTTCCACCATCTTGCGGATACCGCCGAGATGGCCCTCGATATAGTTGAGCCGTTTCAGGACATCTTGTTTATCGGCTTTCATCTGGTCTTACCTCTCAATCCCATACCCCCTGGGTAGGGGTATACGAGAAGCATATCACGCGCTGTCAAGGTATTGCAATGCGTAAAATTGCCCCACTTGACAGGCCGCCCGCCGCTATGGTACGCTTGCCTGTGCCGGGGGCAAAGCGGTTGCTCTCGGCAAATGTTGTTCAGAAAATGGGGATGGCCCCACGGTGAGAAAACGCACCATGAGGCCGTTCGATTGCGTCGTCTTTTTCAGGTGGCCGCAACCAAACCCAAGAACTCTATCATATGGTATCCCGCTTCGCCAGCGCAACCAAGTGGCGGCGCACCGACAAGCAGGAAACGACCGTAGAGGGAGCAGGGCCACTGAAAGGATGACGTTCACCTCAGAAAGGTGGCGTCTTCTATGCCTCGGAAAACTTCTGCCGCTCCCGTATTCCGTCCCATTTCGCATCTCTTTGTATTCTTGCGGCGCTTACCTCGCTACTGGCGCGATGCCCGCCAAACGCCAGCCCCATCGCTTACCCTCGATCCCTGGGACAATCGCCCGCCGTTGCCCGACCTCACCGGCTGCACCCGAGCACAACGAGAAGCCATCCAACTGGCTCTCGCTTATGGCGTGGTGGCCCATTGTCTCGCCACCCGCACGGCACGCGGTGCGCATGTGCAACTCTATGTCGCTTCAGTGGTGGGATTGGGCCAGCCCCATGCCTGCGCATCACTGCCTGAATACCGGCTGGGCATGGAGCGTATCGTGCGGGTGGAGGGGCAGCAGCGGCGCCTGCTGTGTGAGTGTCCGCTGGGGCTACGCGGCCAGCCCTGCGCGCATGTCGGCGCCACGTTGGTGCAGGTGTTGCGCTAGGCAGTCCTTTGGTGGGGCAGACATTCTTGTCTGCCCTACCAGCAATCATGCCCGCCACTTTCTGGCTCCCCTCTCCCGCGCACGGGGGAGGGGCTGGGGGTGGGGGCCTCCCATATAAGCGCCAGCGGCTCCGGCGAAACGCGCACGCCGGGGAGCAGCGCCAAAAGCGCTAGCAACCAATGCGCGCCAGCCATTCCGCCGGCGATGAATTGAAGCGCCGGGAGATCGAGCAGGCCGGTGTTGGTCAGCGTTTCCCAGGCGTTTGCCAGCAAGGCGCAGGGAATCAGCACTTCGCCGGGGGGTCGTTGATGCTCCGCCGACGGCTCGAACCAGACGACCACCTCATCGGCGCTGGCATAGAGCAGGAGGAACGAACCCGCGCCTACCGGTGGTGCGCAGGGATCAGCCAGGCTGCGCAGATAGCGTAGCACGCGCTGCTCGAACGCCTCATCGCTGGCGGTGAGGCTGCCCGTAAGCGGCTGATCTGGCTCGTGCATGGCTGATCCCGCCTGGTACTGGTCACATCAGAAGAGTTCGGAGACGGAACGGCCTTCGTGGATGCGAATGATCGCGCCGGCAAAGAGTTCCGCCACCGACAGCACCGTCATGAACGGCAGGCGCTTCTCCTGCGGCAGCGGCACCGTATCGGAGAGCATTAATTCGCGGATATCCGCCGCGCGCAGCCGCTCGATAGCCGGACCCGAAAGCACGCCATGCACCGCGCAGGCGTAGATGTCGCGTGCGCCCTGCTCGCGCACCAGCCGCACCGCCTGCGTCAGCGAACCCGCCGTGTCAATCTCGTCGTCCACCACCAGCGCATTGCGTCCAGCCACCGCGCCAATCAGCCCCAGGCTTTCCATCCGCCCGTCGTTGCCCAGGCGACGCTTCTCCACAATGGCCAGCGGCGCATCCAGCCGCTCGGCGAAGTTGCGCGCCTTCTTGGCGAAGCCAGTGTCGGTGGCAACCACCGTGAGGTCCGGCAGTTCTTTGGCGGCGACGTAGCGCGCGAGGATGTTCTGCGCCGTCAGCTCGTCCACCGGAATATTGAAGAAGCCTTGAATCTGGCCGGCATGCAGGTCCATCGTCAGCACACGGCTTGTGCCGGAGGCCATGATGATGTCAGCGATCAGGCGTGCGGTAATCGGCACACGCGGCTGATCTTTCTTGTCGGTGCGGCCATAGGCGTAGTATGGGATGACCGCTGTGATGCGTTTGGCGGAGGCGCGCTTGAGCGCATCTACCATAATCAACAGTTCCATGATCGAAGTGTTGACGGGCGTGGTAAATGGCTGAATGATGAACACATCCTTGCCGCGCACATTCTCATTGATCTTCACAAAGATGTTCTCGTTCGAGAACATCGAAACCTGCGCCTCGCCCAGCGGCACGCCGACATGCCGGCAGATATCGCGCGCAAGCTGTGGGTGCGCGTTTCCCGTGAAGATTGCCAGATCGCTCATCTATCTCCTCACCACGTCGTTGTGTTGTTGCCACTATGGCTGCTGTCGGCCACGCGCACGGCTGGGCCGCGCACCTCATTGTATCATGTCGCAGACAAGCCAACCGCTGTAGACACAGGGCAGGCTCGTGTTTCGCCACAAGTCCTGTTTCTTTTCGACCACCCTGTGAATCGGTTAGAATCTCCGGGGCAGCGTCAGCAATTTGGACCAAGTAGATCATCGCACCATCGCATCATCGAGTTTTGCGCTCCTCTCAAATCTGTGACGTACATCTCTGGCAAAGTTGCTCCGAATATGATATATGATATATCGTGTATCATATGATTCACTGTGGCGCGTTGCTATACCTGCGGTGATCGCTACGATGTCAGAGCGAGATTCAGCGAGGATATCCGGCAATAACGCCAGCAGGTCGCGTCCTCCACAGTGTTCAATCGCTTAATTGCTTATGTGTACGTGCCTGCGCCGGTTTGTGGATGAGGATGAGGGAAGATAGGCACGCTTCCCGGCTGTTTTGGGGAGAGTTAGAAGGGTTCCATGAAACTTCAGGATCTGGCGCCGGAGCAGGAAACGACCGCTGCTCCAGAAGAAACACCAGCATCAACAGGATCAACAGTAACACCATCGCGCCCACCAGCGCATGAGCACGAGCCGAAGGGGCTGTACCGCATCGGCTTCGCCTATGGCAAATTCATCCATCGCATGCGCTGGTTCGTCATCGCGCTCTGGGTGATCGCGCTCGCCGTCAGCGTGCCCTTCGCCGCCAAGCTGCCTGGCATTCTCACTGGCGGCGGTTACAACTTCCAGCACAGCGACTCCGTGCAGGTCTCCAACATCGTCGCCAACACCTTGCATCAGCCGCAGTCGCAGTTGCTCGTCGTCTTCCAATCCGCCAATACGCCCGTCAACGATCCGGCGTATCAGCGCGAGGTCTCCAGCTTCGTGGCGAAGGCGGAGGGCTACGCGCATGTCTCCGGCGTGCAGCAGCAGGGCACCGGCAAGGACGGCAAAACGACCTTTGTGGTGGTCAACTTCGACAACAACGCGAAAGATGTCGAGCATAGCATCGGCGACTTCCGCGCCATGCTACCCAGCGGCGCCGGAGCGGGACCCGCCAAAGCCTATATCACTGGCAGCCCTGCCGTCTACGCCGCCTTCAACACCATCACGGCGCAGGATACCAGCGCCGCCGAAGAAAAGGCGATGCCCATTGCGCTACTGGTGCTGCTGATCGTTTTCGGTACGCTGGTGGCGGCGCTGCTGCCGTTGGTGCTGGCGCTCGTCGCTGTGCCGGTGGCGCTGGCGTTGATCTATGCCATCGCGCTGCATACGGAAACCAGCACCTTCGTCCTCAACATCGCCTCGATTGTCGGCCTGGGCATCTCGATTGACTATAGCCTCTTCATGGTGCGCCGCTTCCGCGACGAACTGGCAAGTGGGCGCAGTGTGCAGGACGCCATCGGCTGGACCGTTTCGACGGCTGGCGAGGCGATTCTTTTCAGTGGCCTGACCGTGATGATTGGTTTCAGCGGTTTGCTGCTGATTGGCATGCAGTTTATGACCTCGTTCGGCATCGGCGGCGCGGTGGTCGTCGCCTGCGCGGTGTTCGGCGCGCTAACACTGCTCCCGGCGCTGCTCAGCGTGCTGGGCACGCGCGTCAACTCGCTACGCGTGCCGCTGCTGGGCAAACTGACGATGCCCAAATCAGAAGCGGAGCAGGAGCGCAAACATACCTTCTGGCGGCGCTGGGCGCTGGTTGTGATGAAACGCCCGGTGGTGATTCTGCTTGCGGTTTGCGCGTTGCTGGTGCTGTTTAGCTGGCCGTTGCTCTCGATCAACATCGGCACCGGCGATGCCTCGTCGCTGCCAACGACCATCGAGGCGCGGCAGGGGCTGGACATCCTGAACACACAGTTCCCCGCCACCAACCAGAATCCAGTGATTATCGTGGCGCAGACGACCGACGGCTCCAGCATGCTCACCGCTGGCAACCTCTCGAAGCTGGATACGCTCTCGCTTTGGGTGGCGAACCAGGCGCACGTCACTGAAGTCACCAGCCTGACGAATCTGCCACCGTCGAACGGAACACCATCGAATAGCGTGCAGTCCCTCAGCCTTCAGGAGTTGACGGCGCTCTATAGCAGCGGCGCGTACCAGCATAATCCGGCGCTGGCGAAGCTGGTGGCCTCGACGACCAGCGTGGATGGCCACACAACGATCATCACTGCCTATACCAACGCGCAGGTGGATAGTCCGCAGGGCAAGGCACTCATCAACGAGCTACGCGCAGGTGACGGGCAGGCCGCTGGTGGGCTGAAGGTGCTGGTCGGTGGGTCGCAGGCAGCCAGCATGGACTTCAACAACTACCTGTATAGCAACTTCCCGAAGGCGATTGTGTTTGTGCTGATAGCGACGTTCCTGCTGCTGCTCATCATGTTCCGCTCGGTGCTGTTGCCGCTCAAAGCCGTGTTGATGAACGCGCTCTCGGTATGCGCGGCGTATGGTATGCTGGTCTTCGTCTTCCAGCAGGGACACCTCAGCAATCTGCTGGGCTTCACGCCAGAGGGTTTCGTAGACAACACCATCCCGATCCTGCTGTTCTGTATCCTCTTCGGTCTTTCGATGGATTACGAGGTGTTCTTGCTCTCGCGCATCCGTGAGGAGTGGCTGCGCACGCACAACAACCGTTATGCGGTGGCGCGCGGCCTGGAAAAGACCGGCGGCGTGATTACCAACGCGGCGCTGCTCTTTGTGATCGTCACCGGCGCGTTCACCTTCACGCGGCTCGTCATCACCAAAGAGGTTGGCCTGGGTATGACGGCTGCCGTGCTGGTGGACGCAACGATCATCCGCTCGCTGCTGGTGCCCGCGACGATGCGCCTCTTGGGTCGCTGGAACTGGTGGCTGCCGGGGCGACGCCTGCCGGTGGAGCAGCCAGCAGACCTCTCGCAATGACACCGGCTAGCCGTTAGCAAATACAACAGGGCAGTAAAGAGAAGCATCTTTACTGCCCTATTTTGCGTTTTACGGCAAAGAAGCATGGGTGAGACGTGGGCGCAGGTGCAGAAGTACCGGCGGCGTGCCTGCCGGGCAAAACACGGCTATAATGGAGGCACGTTGCGTGGTTGTCCGGTAGGTGTTAATTCCCTGGGGCGCATGACACAGGCGAAACTGGTGGGGTGAGGTGGAGTGAGCAATGATCTGTCCGCGCTGTAGCCTGAATATCCAGCCGACCGCCACCAACCACTGCCCCAGTTGTGGCCAGCCGCTGTATGCGCCGCTAGGCCAGGAGCCGCGCGTCATCAGGATTGGGCCAGAGCCAACGCCAGGTATAGCCTCAGCAGCGCAATCGTTCGACTCAGCGGTCTGGCCGGCGCTGGATACGCCGATTGTTGCCAGCCCCATGCCGGATACTTCGCTGGAAAGCGAGCTGGAGAGCGGCCAGCGCATCCCGCTCGCCTCGTTCGATGCGATGCCGGGCGATAGCTCCGATAGCCAGCCTATCTCACTGGCGCTCTCTGAGCCGACCGAACGGATAGCGAATCTGCCAACGGTTCCCATTGCGCCGAAGCAGCCAGCATGGTCACAGGTTCGCTCGCTAGCCACATCGCCCAACAAGCGCCTGATGATCGTGCTGGGGCTGATTGTGGTGTTGGCGCTCATCACCGGCGGCATGATGTATCTGGTGAACGCGCATATGCCGGGAGGCGCGAGCAATCCTGCGCTTGCACAAAAGCACCCGACGGCCACTGCCATGCCAACGGCGACTGCTACAGCAACACCAGCGCCGACTGCGACGGCAACCGCGTTACCCACGGCAACGGCAACCCCAGCGCCGCACCTCGTGACGCTCTTCTCGGACCCGCTGACTAGCAATACGAATGGCTGGCCTAACCAGAACGGTTGCTCATTCGAGTCTGATGGCTATCATGTCACCGGCGGCGCATGGTGTGCCGCGCCGGTCGCTGCGCAGAGCGATACGGTAAATATTTCGGTGCAGATGACCTTTACTGCAAACTCATACAGTTTTGCAGGCATCGGTTTCCGCATCCAGAACAGCCAGCCTGACCAGAGCTATATCTTCCTCATCAATCCCTTCGGCTACTGCTCTGCTGCTGATCGAGCAGGGAATACATTCTTCAACACCACCTGCTCATCGGTGCATCAGGGGCAGGGCGCCGTCAATACGCTGACAATCAATCAGAACGGCGCGCATATGGACTTCTATGTCAACGGCACGCTGGTCGGCAGCGCCAACGACGGTACGTTCAGCTCAGGTGGAATCGCGCTCACGACGCAGGGCCATCGCAGTGACGTGATTTTCTCGAACTTCACACTGACGCAATGGCAATAGTCCTCACTCCGCCCTGCGGGATATCTGCGCCTGCACTCCCCTCTCCCGCGCACGGGGGGAGGGGCTGGGGTGGGGGCTACTCCACATAGATCAGTTCCGTCTGCACCGGCGAGATGAAGTCCGCGCCGTTCTCCGAAACCAGCACTTCATCTTCCAGGCCGACATAGCCACGTTCCGTCGGTGTGCCAAGCTCCAACGTATAGACGGAACTCGCCTGGATGGGCTGCTCCGGGCTGTCGCCATAGCGCGGCCAGCGCGGGCCAAGCAGTGGCCCGCCATCGTGCGTCGCCAGTCCGACGCTATGGCCGAGCGCATGCTTGTATTCGGGATAGCCAGCGCCGGTGAGGGAGGCGCGCGCCGCCGCATCCACCTGCCAGCCAGGCACACCAGCGTGCAGCATTTTGCGCCCCGCTTCGATGGCCTCCACACAAGCGCGGAAGGCGCGCTGCACCGCTTCCGGCGGCTCCGGCTCGGCGGCGCTGCGCAGATACCACATGCGCTGCAAGTCGGCGCGATAGCCCTCGTAGGCGACGCCGAAATCCAGGTGAACCAGGTCGCCTTCGCGCATGACAATCTCCGTTGGCCCCGCATGGCCCGCTTCGGAGGTTGGCCCCGCGTTGACCGCTGGGCAATGCTCTGCCTCCCAAGAGAGGACCAGCCCGCGTCTGCGCGTCTCCGCATGCAACATCTCGGCGACCTCAATCTCCGTTCGCCCCGGACGCAGAAACGCCGTCACCTGGGCGAACAGTTCTTCGGTGATCTCGATGGCCTTGCGCATGCGCGCCAGTTCGCTCGCCGTTTTGCGGCTGCGCAGCGGCCCGATGATTGGTCCAGCAGAGATGAGGCGCCCGGCGTAGGGCGTATCGCGGAGCGCCGCCACCAGTTGCAGGTACATGCCATGCGTCAGGCCGTCGGCGGCCACATCACCCTCAGAGAAGTTGATGGCGATCTGGCGCGGGTCCAGTTCGGCAAGGATCGCCGTGAGGGCAGGCGCGAAACCCTCGTCATAGGTGACGACGGTGGGATAGAGGCCAGCCTGGCGCACCAGCGTTCCCTCCGGCCCGCCGACGATGGCGATGCGTTTGCCATCGCGCGTAACGAGGAAGGCGCTCTGCCAGGTGACATCGTGCCCAACCGTCAGCTTCATCACTGGGTCCGGCGTTTCGGAGCTTTCGCGGGCGAAGGTCAGCCAGCAATCAATATCCTGCTCGTTCAGGATATCTACCGCCTGTTCGAGCTTTTCACGCTGCACACTGATATCCATATGTCGCACCTTGCTTCCGTTTGCCACTGTTCTGCCGATGTCTGCCAGAAGAATGCCTGCCGACCGTCCTAACCGTCCTAGAAGAGCGTCATCTGTTGCGGATGGTCGTCGTCCGGGGGAATATCTGCTGAGGAGCCGAGCTTGCCCTCTGCCGCCAGCCGCCGCGCCTCCATCAGCGCCGCAGGCAGCGCACGCGCGAAGTCGTCCACGACGGTCTGGCGCAGTTCTTCGCGGTGGAGCGCAGCGGCGGGATTGTACATGGCAACGATGACACGCCCGCCGGAGACCTTCACCTGACCATGCACGCGCGAAATCTTGGCGTTGGGCAGGAACCGCGCCAGCGCCCCACGCCCCAGCGCGACGATGACCAGCGGATCAACGGCAGCGATCTGGCGCGTCAGGTAATCGGCGCAGGCGGCAATCTCACCAGGGAGCAATTCACGGCTATCCGGCACGCGATGGCGCACCATGTTGGTCAGATAGACGCTTTCGCGGTCCAGCCCGGCCAGCGCCAGCAGTTCATCGAGAAACTGGCCGGAGGGACCAGAGAACGGATAGCCGCGCCGGTCGTCATAGGCGCTGGGCGCCTCGCCAACCAGCATCACCTCCGCCTGGGGGTTGCCTGCGCCGGGGACTGCCTGATGCGCGCCCACGTGCAGGTCGCAGCGCTGGCATTGCTGCACCTCCGCCGCTATCACTTCGAGTTGTCGTCTGGCCTCCGTCACATCCTTCATAATCTGCCTCCTGTCAGGTTGCATGTATCTGTTGCATGTATCTTCAGTACAGACTGCATTTTACCATAAGGGAAACGGACATAGACGGCACTCACACGGAATAGCGAAGATTCGCGACAGTCAACTGCCGTGAACCCGTTAGCCCAGGTTCTCGATCTCGACCGGCGCGATGTCGTCTGCCGGGGTGAAGCCGAAGATGCGCCCGTAGAAATAGAGTTCGCCTTCCAGCGCGCGTTTGATGTTCTCCGCTTTGCGGAAACCATGCCCCTCGCCCGCGAAGGTGACATAGGCGACGGGCAGTCCCTTCGCGCGCAGGGCATCCACCATCATCTGCGATTGGTTGGGCGGCACGACGGGGTCTTCCAGCCCTTGAAAGATGATGACCGGACAGGAGAGCCGGTCGGTGTAGTGAATCGGCGAACGCTGGCGATAGAGTTCCTGTGCAGCGGGATACGGGCCGATGAGGTGGTCGGCATAGCGCGACTCAAACTTATGCGTGTCCCGCGCCAACGCTTCGATGTCGCTGATGCCGAAGTGGTCGGCGCCCGCCTTGAAGGTGTCGCGGAAGGTGAGCGCACAGAGCGTGGTGTAGCCACCAGCACTGCCGCCGGAAATCGCCAGCTTCTCGCCATCCACCAATCCCTGCGCCACCAGATAGCGCGCGCCGTTCACACAGTCGTCTCGATCTACAATGCCAAACTGCCCGTTGAGCCGCTCGCGGTAGGCGCGGCCATAGCCGCTGCTGCCACCATAGTTCACATTGAGGACGGCGAAACCGCGACTGGTCCAGTAGGCAATGGTTGCATTGAAGACGCTCGGCGCCATTGAAGTTGGCCCGCCATGACTCAGGACGCGAAGCGGCGGCAGCGTGCCCTCCGGCGCAGCGTACTCAGCGTTAAGTGGGCGATAGAAGAGCGCGTAGGCCGTCAATCCACCCTCCGTGGGGAACTCGATAGGCTCCGCCACAGCAATATAGGCCGGATCAATCGTGTAGCTGCTCATCGAGCGCAACGCCTCCATCTGCCCTGATGCGAGGTCCAGGCGAACGATCTCGCCCATCCTGGTTGCCAGTTCACCGACGAACACGACTGTATCACCCGTCGCGCGGACGCTTTGCATGCTGGTATACGGCATGGCAATCGGGGTGAGTTCGTGGGTAGTGGTGTTCAGGCTGGCGAGTGTGGAAATGCCCTGCTGTGAGTAGGTGCAGATGAGGCGGTTCGCGCTGGCAAAGGCATACCTGGATAGGCCGAACAGCCACTGCGGCTCACCAAACTCGGCATCCATCGGCGCCAGCGCCTCTATCTGTTCGTCCTGGTTTTGTCGGTCTTCGCGCCAGCGATAGAGATTCCACCAGCCGCTACGGTCCGAAACGAAGTATAAGATGCCATCCGGCGACCATTCCGGCTGGAAGATAGACTCACGCTCTCCGCCTGCCACCAGGCGCGGATTGGCCAGCGCGCCATCCGCCGCAATTTCCGCAACCCAGAGCGTTGTGCCATCCCAGGGCATATTGGGATGATTCCAGGTGAGCCACGCCAGCCGCGCGCCGTCCGGGCTGATGCGCGGCGTAGAGTAGAAGTCGTTGCCCTGCGCCAGCACGCGCCCGCCATCACTATTGGCTTCTTGGCTGCCATCCAGCGCCAGCGCGACCAGCGTGTTCACCGCCTCGTGCCCCTCCTGCCGGTGATCTTCACGCACGCAAATCAGCCGGTGGCGCGCGGCGTCGAAGGCGAAATCGGCATAGTGAAGTTGGCCGCTTGGCGTCTCCGGTGTGATTGGCTCCGGCGCGCCGCTGGGCGTCTGCCGGTAGAGCCGCTGATCGGTGAAGTTCGTGTAATACGCGACGCCGGCATGTACACAATACGAACCGCCGCCATATTCATGTACGCGCGTGCGCACGTTAAACCCCTGCGGTGATACATCGCTGACCCGGCCATCCGCCGTGCGCCGTATTAGAACGGTGCGCCCGCCCTCGCTGGCGCGCAGTTCCAGCCAGTAGATATCCTCGCCATCCAGTTGAATCTCCGCGAGCCGCGTTGTGCCCATGACAATCAGGTCCGCTGTAATGGGCGATTTCCACGAGCCATAGGGTGCGATGATCGGGTCTACTTGGTCTGTCATGTTGTACGCTATCCGTTCTCTTTCATGCGTTGGGAGCAGTGCTACGTTGGAATATACACTGGGAACTGCTGAAGATTATAGCCGCGAACATGGTATGTTGGGGCGCATCGTGATATGTTGTCTCTGATTTTTGTTGTCGCTTTGATCGCCTTTGCAATCGCGCAATGATGGATACTCTTGTTGACGGCAATGCCTATGCTGGAACGCGCGCATAACCTGCCAGGGGAATTGACGAATTTTATCGGACGAACGGCGGAAATCGCCGAACTCGAACGTCTCTTCACCACGACGCGGCTGCTGACGCTCACCGGAGTCGCTGGCATCGGCAAGACACGGCTGGCGCTCCGGCTGGCCGCTGATCTCGCGCCGCAATTTCCCGATGGCGTCTGGCTCGTGGAACTGGCCGCCGTGCGCGATCCGGCGCTCGTTCCGCGCACGGTGGCGGCGGTGGTCGGCGTGCGTGGCGTGCCGGCAAAATCGCTGCTGACGACGCTGGCGGCGGCGCTGGCTTCCAGGCGTTTGCTGCTCGTGCTGGATAATTGTGAGCATCTGATCGGCTCCTGCGCCCGGCTGGCTGATACGCTGCTGCGCGCCTGCCCACAATTGCGCATCCTGGCGACGAGCCGCGAGCCGCTGCATATCCCCGGCGAACTGGCATGGCATGTGCCGCCGCTCGCTCTACCAGATAGCACGCACATGACATCTACAGAATCGCTCGCCCAGCTTGCACAGGCCGAAGCCCTCTCCATGTTTCTTGATCGCGCGCAGAGCCACCGGCCAGATTTCACTCTGACCTCGCGCAATGCGCCGGCCATCGCCGCTATCTGCCGGCGACTGGAAGGTCTGCCGCTGGCGATTGAACTGGCGGCGGCGCAGATCACCACCGTCGCGCCCGAACAAATCGCCTCGCTGCTCGACGACACACTGCATCTGCTCGCTGGCGGCAATCGCGCGCTGCCACGGCAGGAAACGCTACGGGCGACGCTGGACTGGAGCCATGCGCTCCTCAGCGATAGCGAGCGGCTTCTCTTTCGTCGCCTTTCCGCCTTTGCTGGTAGTTTCGATCTGGCCGCTGTCGAGGCGATGTGTCAGGATGATATCGAGCGAACGGAGGTATTGCCAGTGTTGCGGGCGCTGGTGGAAAAGTCGCTCGTGGAGGGATGGACGCCAGCAGAGAATGCGCGCTATCGCCTGCTGGAGCCGGTGCGTCACTACGCCAGCGCCCAACTCGCCGCCAGCGGCGAAACAAACGCCATACAGCGTCGTCATGCGCGCTATTTCCTGGCGCTGGCGGAGGAGGCGAATCTGCACGTTAAAAGCGCGCAGCGTGGCCCCTGGTTGGATCGGCTGGCGCTGGAACAGGATAATCTGCGGGCGGCGCTGGCATGGAGTAAACGGGCAACTGAACCTGACGATATCGAGATTGGCTTGCGGCTGGCGGGCGTGTTGCTCTGGCATTGGAACTTTCGTGGCGAATCCAGCGAAGGTCTCGATTGGATTGAAACGCTGCTGGCAAGGGCACCGGCTGCCACACCACGCACACGCGCACAGGCGCTCTATAGCGCCGGGGAATTTTCCTGGCTGCTGGGCAACAATACGGCGGCGCGTACACGGCTCGAGGAGAGTCTGACCCTCTGGCGGGCGCTCGGAGACAAAGAAGGGATTGCCTATACGCTGCAAGTGCTGGCTGGCATTACGGATGATCCGGCCAGGGCAACCGCGTTATGTGAGGAAAGCGTGGCGCTGTTCCAGGAGCTTGGCAACCAATGGGGCGTTGCCTTCGCCACGCACTCAATGTCATTGCTGCCACACATCCAACGCGACCTGGCAACGGCGCGGCGCTGGCTGGAGATGGCGCAGGCACGCTACCGCGCATTGGGTGACGATTGGTTCGTGGCACATACGCTCAACGGTTTGGGTGATCTGGCGCGCGCCGCCGGTGAACCAGCCCACGCCGCCGCGCTCTACGAGGAAAGCCTGGCGCTGGCGCAGAAGCTGGGCGCCAGCGGCATCATTCCGGGGCTGTTGCATAATCTCGGCTATCTGGCGCTGCGGCGACACGATATGCAGCGCGCGTTGCGCTATTTCCGCGAGAGTCTAACGCTTTTTCGTCGCCAGGGAGATCAGCGTGGGATTGCCGAATGTCTCGCGGGGCTGGCGGGTGTGCTGGGCGCCTTGAAACAGCCAGCGCAGGCGGCGCGGCTCTTTGGAACAGCGGAATATCTCATGCAAACGTCTGGCGTCGAACTATCTCCTTCCAATCATGCAGACTATGCGCAGAATGTTGCCCTGGTCCGCGAGCAACTCGATACAGCAGCTTTCGCGGCGGCCTGGGCGGAGGGACGGCAGCTCTCCAGCGAGCAGGCCATTGCGATGCTACCAGCAGCAGGAGCAGATAGCGACGCCCCGGCGCAGCCTCCCGCCAGCCCGCAGCTAGCCTATCTGACGCCACGCGAACGCGAGGTGGCGGCGTTGCTGGGGCGGGGATTGACGAATCGTCAGATCGCAGCGGCGCTGGTTATCACTGAGGGTACGGCCCGCCTGCATGTCAAGCATCTGCTTCACAAGCTCGGTTTCACCTCACGCGCGCAGGTTGCCGCCTGGGCGGTCTCCTGTGGTCTGATCGCTGAATCGCCCGCACCGATCATTGGTTGAGCATATCCCCTGGTATGAGCAACCTATTCACTCTGGCGCATATCCCACAGTGTGAGCAATCTATCCCCCTCCCGCGCATGTGTCTATCCCATCCGGGGAATGGCAAACCCGCTCGTGCCCTGTAGAGTGATGGACAGTTCATGTTAACGCGCATCGAGCGCATGAGGAGGTAACACACGATGACGACACTGGCGCAACCGCAACAACTGCAAGCGAAGAGCCTCGACGTGCCGGATGAGGCGCGTCCAATGGGCGCGAATGGACGCATTGAATTCGTAACACTCGGCAACATCACGGTTGGCCGCGCCACCTTCCCGCCGGGCTGGCGCTGGTCTGAGCAGATGAAGGCGCGGGCCGGCACTGATCTCTGTATGGTGCGGCACATCGGCTATGTCATCTCTGGACGTTGTGGCATCCGCATGGCAGACGGCACCGAGCGCGAGCTGGCCGCTGGCGACGCCTTCGACGTGCCGCCGGGTCATGACGCCTGGGTGATCGGCGATGAGCCATATGTCTCGCTCGACTTTAGCATAGAGCTGCCAGCGCCGCGCTCATCTACGGGCGCAACCGAAGCGCCACCGCTGGGCCACGGTGTGTTGCTGGAAAACGACCGGGTGCGTGTCCTCGAAATGGTTATCAAGCCCGGCGAGGCGACCGGCATGCACTCGCATCCCGCGAGCATCGTCTACGCGCTGAGTTCGGCGCAGGTGCGTTTCTCCTTCCCTAATGGGGAGAGCCGCGAGGTCATGACACGCGAGGGCGATATCACCTGGTCCGATGGCGTCACCCATACGGTCGAGAACATTGGCACCACCGACGACCGGGGCATCATCGTCGAACTGAAGTAGACCTCATCCCCGGCCCCTCTCCCGCGAGGAGAGGGGAGCCAGACGCAGGGCGATGGGTTGTGGCAAGGGGTGATGGGTTCGTCTGGGCAAACGAGAGGCCAGCGGATTGATCCGCTGGCCTCCTGCCTGGTCGCCCTGGTGTGCTGGCCTCTGGCAGACATTCTTGTCTGCCCCACCAAACGACTGTCTACCTCAGCACTTGCATCAACGTGGCGCCGACATGCGCGCAGGGCTGGCCACGTAGCCCCAGCGGACACTCACAGAGCAGACGGCGCTGCTGCCCCTCCACCCGCACGATATGCTCCATGCCCAGCCGGTATTCAGGGAGTGATGCGCAGGCATGGGGCTGGCCCAGCCCGACGACCGAGGCGACATAGAGTTGCACATGTGCGCCACGCGCCGTGCGAGTGGCGAGACAATGGGCGACAACGCCATAAGCGAGGGCCAGTTGGATGGCTTCTCGCTGTGCTGGCGTGCAACCGGTGAGGTCAGGCAGCGGTGGGCGATTGTCCCAGGGATCGAGCGGGTAGGACCAAGCAGCGGAAGCGGTGAAGGAGCGGGCATAGCGCCAGCCGAGGCGGAAACGTCGCAGGAACAACAGCAGATGGGACACGGGACGGAACAGATGCGGCACACGAGTTCGACGAGGCATAGCGATGACCTCACCTTTCTGTGGTGAACGTCATCAGTTTACTGGTCTCGCTGCATCAACATCGGTTCCTTCTTTGCCTCGTCCGCGTTTGCGCTGGCGAAAGGGAATACCGTATGATAAAACTCTCTGGTTTGGTTGCGAGCCGCTAAACCGATGACGCAATCGAACGGCCTCATGGTGGTTGTACACCGTGGGGCCATCCCCATTTTCAGAGCACTTTTTGCCGAGAGAACCAGTCGTCCCCCGACGCAGGCAAGCGTACCATAGCGGCGGGCGGCCTGTCAAGTGGCGCTGTCTGGTCTCCCCTCTCCTATGGGAGAGGGGCCGGGGGTGAGGTCTCCGGCTCCTCCAGCAGTTCGCCGCGCAGGGCAGCGCGGGCGGCTTCGCGTCCAGCTTCTTTGATGCTGCTGGCCTCGCCCTGCGCCAGCAGCCGGTCGCCCGCGAAAACGCCGACGGTATAGCGCCGGTCGTTGCTCCGCCCATCTTCAGCGAGCAGTTCGTAGCGAGGCAGCGTGCCCATCTGCCGCAGGATATGCTGTTGCAGCGTCCCTTTCGGGTTGTTGTCCGCCAGGGTGGCGTGGACCTCCGGAATGATCGGCAGTATCTCGCGCTCGATGAAGGCTACTGCTGCCTCGCGTCCCTGGTCCAGATAGATAGCGGCGACCAGTGCCTCCACCACATCGGCGCGTAGCGACTCACGCGAACGCTCGTTGAAGGTGCGCAGGCTGGCGATGTCCACTCGAATATAGGCATCCAGCCCCAGCCGCGCGCCGACCCGCGCCAGCACGCGCCTGCTCACCACCTCGGATTTGAGCGCGGTCATCTCGCCTTCGTTGGCGTCTGGATAGGTGTGGAAGAGATATTCCACCACCTGCACGCCGATGATCGCGTCGCCAAAAAACTCCAGCGTATCGTAGGAATCTCGCTGGGTCGTCTCCGGGCACATCGAGTGATGGGTCAGCGCGCGCACCAGGATTGTGCGGTCCCGGAACCGCACGCCCAGCCGCTCTTCCAGCGCCGCCAGCATATCCTCGGCAGCGTCTTGCTCGATACGCTCCTTGTTGGAGTGGTCCAGGTTGTCCAGGTTGTCAGGGTTGTGCTGGTTGTTCAGGTTGTCAGGGTTGTGCTGGTTGTTCATGGAGTGGTGTGGGCAGCGGTGTAGGCATGCCAGCGCGAACGATCATCACAAAGTCATAGGAGCCGTCGGTCGGGCCAAGCGCCTGACGGGTCCAGAGCCAGGTCCAGAGGCGATTAGCGGCTCTGCCCATGTTGAATGGCTTGCCGGTTTGCTTGCCATAGGAGAGATAGTCGCCCAGGCCGATGCCATAGAGCAGGAAATTCGACTGCGGGCAGGCATGCGTCTTTGTCTGCACGCATGGCAGCGGCTTGTAGCCCTCATCCCACCAGGAGCGCAGCTTATAGTGCTGCTGCTGATAGCCGGTCGGATGCTCTGCCATGAACGTTTGCGCGTCCGCGCCGTTCTGGTCGCCAGCGGGAAGGAGCAGCAAGACATCCACGGGATGCTGTGCCACATAGGATGGGTCGCCAGAGGGATAGTCGAAGACAGCGTTGGGATAGTCGCGCAGATACCAGTAGAAGGGCCACTCTTCGCCCGCGCCGACGGCGATGCGGAGCTTATGCTGGCCACCATACAACACCTGATCGGCATGGTTGATGTAGGCCATAATCGAGTCTACATCCTGCGTCGTCTGCACATAGACCATCATCTCGTGCGGGCCTTCCGCCGCGTCTTTATGCGTCAGCACCAGCATGCCGTAGACCATTGGAATCAGCAGTACGAGCGCGCCGAAGACGCCGAGAATAGAGACTGCTGGCTTCCATGCGCCAGATTGGAACGACGACGCGAGTCCTGGACGCAGCCGCTCTCTGGCGAAGGCGACGCAACCTTCCAGCGCGCGCCCAACCACGATGCCCGCGAGCAGCATCAGCGGCAAGATGATATGGATGGAGAGCCAGGGCATCTTCTCGCCGGCCCAGGAATAGAGGCCCAGCGAGATCACGAACCACCAGACCAGGAAGAGACGGAAGCGTGTCGGGCGCACCAGCGCATAGACGACGCCGATCAAGCCAAAGACAACCGCCAATTGCTCATACATCGGGATCAGCAGCAGATAGTAATACCAGGGCTGGCCGCCGCGCGCCACGTTCTGCTGCTCGATCCAGTAATACAACCCCTGCCAGATGCCACGCCCGATGCCCTGCTCGAAGCCCTGTCCCCAGGAAGTGACGAAGCCAGTGCCAGGACCGAAGATACCCATCGGCGGAATCGTCCAATACAGCACGGCAAAGATCAGCCAGCAGACGACAAACGCCACGAACCAGTAAATCCAGTTGGTGCTAAAGAGCGTCCAGAGGAAATGCTGGCGGTTGGGGTCCAGCCGGTCGCGGGTGCGCCTGGCCCAGCGGCTCGGCGCCGTCAGCACGGCATCCACCTGTTCGACACGGCTGTGATAGACCGGCTGCCCCTCGACGACAAAGCTCTCATCTTCGCTATAGGCATTATACTCCGGCTGCGCGGCGCTGAGCGCATCCTCACGATACATCTGCCAGATCAGCGTGCCGATCACCAGCAGCGCAACGACGATGCTGCCATAGAGCAGCACAGCGACCGAGGTGTTTTCCAGATGCTGCACCTGAATATCGCTCTGCGACTGGTGCGCATTGATATACGCGCTGAGACCGTTCAGTGTCCTTAACGCCACCAGACCCAGCGCGCTGGCAATCGCTCCCAAGAGCGCCAGCAGACCGGCGCGGCTGAAGAAGAGGCGTTCGCCCTGCGTCAATGTCTGCGGCAGCAGGTTGGCGACGCTATAGGCCAGCTCCCAGACAAATAGCACCGCCAGGAACGAGCCAAAGATCGCAAAGGTCAGGTACGTGCCCTCGAAGGTGGCATAGGCCAGCACCGTGGCGGCGAAGAGGCCGATGAACCAGCGCATCTGGCGGTCGTGAGCATAGCGCACTGCGCAGACGACCATTGCGAACATGAAGAAGTTGAAATAGATGTCTTCACGCAGGAAGCGCGAGAAATAGACAAAGCTAGGCGAGACGGCCAGCAGGAATGCAGCAGCCAGCGCGCCATAGCGGCCAAGCTCGCGCCGCAGCCCCAGCGGCAACACGACGATGCCCAGGCCGAAGGTTGCTGGCAGGATACGCGCGGTGTAGTCGTTGATCCACGGATTGCCAGAGACGCCATGCACAAAGATGGCTTGCAGGCCACGCACGATATCAAAGACGAACGCCTCGGCATGGAACTGGAAGGGACCGTGTAGCAGCGGGTCATACTGGTAGCCCGGAGGATAGCTGGCGAATTGCAGCGAGAAGTAGGCGTGCATGCTTTCGTCGTGGTGCAGCGGCTTATCGCCCAAACCCCAGAAGCGCAGCACTGCGCCCAGCAGAATCACGCCGATCCAGAACCACTGCTCGACGGTAAGTGAACGTATGCGGTCCCAGGTGGCACGCGGGAATCGCTGAAACCGCGTTGCTAATGGTTCGCGCTCGGTCTCTAGCTCTTCATCATGCTCCGCGACCGGCGCCTCATCTTCTTCCGGCGCGGTGACACTCATCGCGGTTGCTGTGGGGAGCGTCGCAGTTGCCTTTGCAGACGTTGCTATCGTCGCTCTGCTGGCAGTGCCGTTGGCTTTCGCGCCATTTGCGCCATTTGCGCCGTTTGCCTTAATAGTGTCAGTTGGCGTTGTGACGCGCGATTTTGCGCCATTGCCATTCACACCATTCGCGCCATTCGAGCCATTCGCTGCTTTTGTGGGACGTGGGGCAGGCGTTTTGGACGTGGAGAGCGCAGCAGGCGTGGCAGCGGACGAAGCGGTGTCAGCGGATTGCTGCGCTGCCTTGAGCCGCTGTGTGTTGCGCAGAGCGCCAGACGGCAGCGCCAGCGTTGCCGCGCCGGAAGCATTGGATGCAGGCGCGACGCTGATGTTGCGCGCCGCGCGGCGACGCGCCTTCACTCCGCGTTTCGGTGTCTGCTGCATAAAACTTGCTCTCCCACTTTTTCCTTTGCGCCCTCGCTTTGCGCCTTTGCTTTGAGCCACTGGCGCGTTTAGGGCACCGCGTAGATGCTCACGCCATCGCGCTGATAGATCAGGTGCAGAAATGCGCCGAATCTAGCGAGATTGGCATTCGCATAGAGATCACGCTCCAGATACCCCACATAGACGTAGCGCACATGATATTGACGCAGCAGCGCCAGAACGGTTCCCGCATCGGGATTGGTATAGATTTCGTTGACCACCTGCGCGCGCTGGCCCAGGATATCGCCCTGACCCTGTTGTGGCAGCCAGTTGATGCGCCACTCGCCCTCATGCCCGCCCGGCCAGCCAATCAGCGTCGGCATGCCGGTGAAGGCAGAGATGCGGCTGTAATAGCTCCATTCGCATCCCGGCGCTTCTAGAATCACCGGCGACCCCTGGATATGTGTATTCAGCCAGGCAATCGCTTCGTTGTCGTGCAGATCGGTGCCATTGTAGGCGCCACATTCTGGCGAATTGACCGGCTGGTTCGCCATATAGGCCGTGCCATCTAGTGTGGCATGTGTGCCGGACGGCAACGTGAAATTATTCGTCACATACGAGGACGCCAGCACTGGATAGATCAATGCAGCGCCAATCAGCACCACCAGCGCCCCTATCCATACCAGCATACCCGCTGCGCCCAGCCATCGCAACGCTGGTGGGAATGACGGTGCCTGCGTCCACTTGCGCGCGCCGGATGTTGCAACGCGCTGCCTATCCAACGGCGCGCGTGTCACGCCTTCCAGATAGTCCTCGTCATCCTGGCTGTCAAGATTACTGGTGGCAAGAGACATTCCACCTTGCTGCATGGCAAGGGCCAGCGAAGCGTGCGCCGGAGCCGGTTCGCCACGTCGCTCTGAAGTCACCTCTTCGCCAGCGGGCAGCGCAAGAGCGAACGACGGCGGCAGCGTGGCGAACGCCCGCGCAAAGACACGCCGCGCCGCGCCCAAGAGCAGCATCAGCGCCGGACCGCCGCAGATACCCAGCAACAGCCACGCCTGATAATAGAGCTTGAAGACCGTGTTCATGCGGTCCTGAAAGATGTCGCGCAGGAAAACGACCTCGCAGGCAGCGATCAGCGCCGCCGAGGTGCCGATCAAGATCAACAGGAAGAGTTCGGCGCGCTGGCGTTCTTCCGTGCGCTCATCTATCGGCGCTATAGACATTACAGAATGAGCCGCAGCGCCTTCGTCTTCATCCTGTGCTTGACTGGCTGGGAAGATGTAGCGCAACGTCAGCGCGGCGCAGCAGATGACCAGTAGGAACCCCCAGAAGAGTGTCCAACCCTGATTCTGCTGGCTGGCGTTGGTCCAGAGCGCCAGCAGCGCAAAGACGACGCCCAGCGCGGCACCAGCGATACCCTGCGCGTGCCGCTTCAGCGCCGCGCCTGCATCAGCGGGCGAGAGCATGCTCAGCATACCTAGATCATCGCGGCGCACTATCGGCGCCAGCGCCCGCGCGCCCCAATAGAGCAGCAGCGAGAGCGCCAGGAAGAGCGGCAGGCCAAAGATGGCGATTTCGTCACCGATGGGCGAGCGGTCAGCGGTGGCGACCAGGCCGATACCCTGCGACGGCGAGACGAAGCCGCGATAGAAAGGCATGTAGAGCAGCAGCGAGAGCGCCACCAGCAGCGCAGCGGGCGCAAAGAGGTCCAGCAGGAAGAGCGAACTCCAACGCCGCCCATGCGCCAGCCATTGCTGCACCGCCAGCGCCAGCAGCGCCAGCCCCAGGTACGTCGGCAAATCCCAGCCGTTGATGGCGTAGAGGCTGCCGATGGCGATGGAGAGCGCGCCAAGCGTATAGATGCCTGCGCGACCACGCCCGAAAACACGGATGCCCATATCTTTTGCCAGCAGCAGGTTGAGCGCGATACCCACGGCCAGCGCCGCGAAGGGCAGGGCCAGCACATGCGCATGCAAATCCGCGAGGGAGAAGCTGAACGCCGGGAACTCGTTGATGGTGTTGGGAATGACGCGCGACGGATTCCACCACAGTTGGAAGTTCATCCAGAGGTCGCGGTGCAGCCACCACGCCCAGGGATTCTGTCCATGTCCGGCGAGCGTGTGGGTCCAGGCGACGGCATTTTGCCACCAGAGTTGCGCGCTGTTGAGGTTGCCTAGCACCAGCACCAGCAGCACAGAGAAGAAGCCGAACGGCAGTGCGCGATGCAGATTCTTCTCCGTGCGCGAACGCACGACAGCCGCGAGATTGGTGGCGACGCCGAAGACCGCGACGGCCACCAGTCCCAGAATCAGCGCGATGCCGAGATTGAAGGCGGTGCCCGGCTGCGTGCCCAGCACTTTGGCGATGGAGGCCAGCAGGAAGTGGCCGAAGTAATAATAGTTGATTGGCGCGCCACTCAGCCAGGGGTCCGGCGGCGGCAAGTGTTGCGTGCGCCAGAGCGAACTGAGGAACGCCACATCCATGAACTTTTCGGTGCCAGAGACGCCGGGATTAAACGAGCGTATCCACGCCATCAGCAGGAAGCCGAGAGTAAAGATCAGTTCGCTCGCCGCGATATAGAGCGGGCGCTCTTTGACGAGGCGGATCACCTCAGCGCGCAGGCTTGTCTTGCGCCATAGCACCAGGTTGAGCGCGGCAAAGGCCAGAAAGGTGCCAACGATCCACGCGCCGTTATAGGGTAGTGCGGTGATGATGCTGAGCGGGAACCAGATCAGCCAGCCGACGATCAACAGGCAGAAGGGTTTGCTGAGCGACCAGCCACGGTCCGGCAGATTGGCGAAGACGGTGGCCGTGAGCGGCATCCCCACCAGTCCCAGGACTTCGATCACTAGCCACCAGGAAAACAGCAAACCCATGAATCTCAACCCATTACCTTATAGATGATGACATCACTATTTTCATACACGATGCTGAGCGCGCCGCCCTGCTGAAGCGTGCTGAACTTATCCAGCGCGCCCGACGACATTGGCACGCAGGCGTTGCTCTGCATGATGTAGCAGGTGCGCTCCTGCTGCCCCAGATACACATACTGTACGTGATACTGATGCAGGAAGCTGAGCGCCGCGTTGGGGTCCGTCGTGCCCCAGAAGCTCTGCACATCATCCTGGCGCGGGAACACCTCATCGCCGTAGCGTTGCTCGTATTCGCGGCTGCCCCAGCCCAGCACATCCGGCAGGCCGGTATATTCAGAGACGCGCCCGTACCAGTAATAGTTACCGTCGCTTGCCTCAACAATGGTCGGGTCGCCGGCGATATGCTCGTTGATCCAGTTGATCGCCGCATAGTCGCCTGGATACCAGCCGCGCATATAGGCCATGCCGTCGAGCGAGAGACCCTGCGGCTGGACGCCACCGGGCGGCGGCTGCACGGCGGCCCACCACTGCGGGTCAGCCACACGCGCCGCCGTGCCCGAGACCAGGAAGATCGTAGAACCGAAGAGCAGCGCCACGAAGATCACCACCCAGACCAGCCGTAGCGCGCTCAGGCTGGAGACGCGCAGCAGCCAGGAGAAGAACGGCACACCCGCCAAGTCTACGTGTGCCGGTCCTTCTGTCTCTTCAGACGCGGCGCTGGTGGTCTCTGGTTCCCCGTCCACGCTAGCAGCACCGGCGTAGTCGTCATCATAGTCACTAGCGTCTCTGGATTCGTCATAATCCGCCGGTTCCACCGCCGCAGCATCGCCCGATGCGGTGGCAAAGCGCACTGACGGCATAGAGCGCATATTTCGCATGGCAGGCGCGAAGATTGGGAACACGCGCCCGATCAGTTGCGCGAAGATCAGCGCGCCGCTGATGGCGAAGAAGGTCCACACCTGATAGTAGAACTTGAAGACGGTGTTCATGCGCTCATACGGCGAGTTGTCCAGGAAGTCACGCACGTAGATAAACTCGACGCCCAGCGCCACGATCAGCCCCAGCAGCAGCAAGAGATACGTCATCAGCTTGAGCGGCTGGTGGCGTGTATCGAGCGCCAGATAGAGGCCGACGCCGATCAACAGCAGCAAGAGCGCCTTGAGGCTGATGAGGAAGGCGATGACCAGCACCAGCGAGCCGAAGCCAAGCAACAGCCAGAGGCGCGTATCGCGGTCGCCATACGTCCCCTCGGCCAGCCCGCGCGCCGTTCGGCTCGCCTCCAAACGGTCGTGCAGTTCCACGAAGAGGAAACTGGCGATCAGGAAGAGCCAGATGCCAAAGAGCGTGGCGAACTGGAACGGGTTGGTCGCCGTGTTGGCGGGTCCGGTGCCGGAGACGAAGTTCTGATAGTTCGCATGGAACGGGAAGAAGAGCAGGTACGTCGCGGCGAAGGTCAGGCCGAGCGCGACCACGTAGCCACGTAACACCGGCCACGTCAGCCGCCGGCGAATCGCCGCCCAGCCGCCGTTTGAGCCAAAGGGCAGCGCCCAGAGCGCCAGACCAATCGCAATCAGCAGACCGTAGGTTGGCACGTCCCAGGTGCTCGTACACCAGGCAGTGCCCAGCGCCAGCGCCGCCACCGCCAGCGTCGGGAATGTGCGCCGCCAGCGTCCACCGTCGCGCTTCGCCGCCAAGAGCAGTGAGGCGCAGCAGCCGATCAGCAGCACGACAATCGGCAGGTCTATCACGTGGGCGTGCAAATCGGCGTAGAGATAGCTCCAGAACGGGAACTCATTGATGGTCGTCTGCGCGCAGTTGGGAATCGGCACGCCGGAGAGTTGCTCGCAGGGGATGACACGGCTGCTCTGCCAGTAATCGAAGGGCGGTATTGGTAGCCCCGCCAGCGCCGAACGCAATTGATTGAGCATCTGCCAGAGGCCGTCCAGGTTGCAGACGACCACCAGCGCGACGCCACCGGCCAGCCCTGCCCACCAGCGTTTCGCCAGCGACGCCACCACCGAGAAGGCGGCGCTGAAGGTCAACCCGAAGAGCAGCGGAATCGCCAGATTGAAGGCGGTGGTCGGTACGATGCCGGTTAGCTTGATGAGAACGGCGATGAGATACTGGCCGTAGTAGTAATAATTGATGTAGCCGCCACTGAACCAGGGGTCATAGGGCGGCATGTAGCGGCTGCGCAGGATAGCGTTGAGAAATGCTAGCTCCATGGGCTTCTCGCCGCCGCGATAGATATGCCAGAGGTCGGGGTCCAGCCCGCGTATATAGGTGAACGCCAGGAACGCCACCAGGAAGCCGATTTCACAGATCAGCAGCAATTTCCAGCGGTCGCGCAGGAACGCCAGCATCTCGTGCCGCCGCCGGTACGCCAGCGCCAGCCCCGCGAGCGCCAACAGCAGAAACGCCAGCGTCACCGCCCAGCGGTCGAACGGCAGAATCGAGAGGCTGGATGGCAGCCAGATGACATAGGCCAGGATCAGCAGCCCCAGCAGTTTGCTGAGGCCCCAGCCACGGTCGCGCAGGCCGGGGAAAACGCTGTAGGCCAGCGGGAAACTGATGAGGCCGAGCAGTTCGATGATGAAGAGCCACCAGAAGAGCGGTATCTGGTTGGCGATGCTCTGCGGCGAGAACTGCACGAAAAGTGGCTGTGACTGCGCATCGGCGGCGGCATCCTGCGGCGAAAGCAGCAGCGACTTCTGCGCGCCGGAACGCGAAGCGGTCGTCGTCAGGTTCAGGCCGTTGGTCAACTGCGCTAGAATCGCGCCCGACGTGAGGCCCGCGCCGTTGCGAGTGAAAATCCAGACGGGCGGATGGTCATAGACGGAGAAGCTCTCGTCGGCGCTGCTCTCGTTCAATTGGAAGCCAAGCACCTGCGGGTGATACTCGAAGTGCGCGGCCAGCGAGAAGCCCAGCTTGCCAGCGAAGAGCAACTGGTAATAGCGCGTCGTCATCGGATAGCGGTCCGGCAGCTTGGGGATAGAGCGCAGGAGCCGCTGGCTGCTGATGACGACGACGTTGGCGGTGCTGAGTTGATTGGCGAGTTGCTGCGCCTTGTCCATCGTGTCAGGGTCATAGAGATTCAGCCCGACCTCTGGATATTGCCCTGGATTGATGAGGTGTCCGGCGGCGGTGTAGCCATTGCCGAAACGGTCGGTGCGGGCAGCCGGCGCCATGATTGGCAAGGGATCGTCCCAGACCTCATTGGTGATGGTGGAACCAGCAGGAATGTGATCGTAAATCCATTCGGAGGCCAGCACGCGCGTATTGGTGTTGGCATAGATGCTATCCATGCCCAGCGTGAAGAGCAGCGACGAGAGCAGCACGCAGACGCCCAGCGCGATCACCGCCGCGCGCCACCACTGGCCTCCGGCGATGCGCCGCCCCAGCACGCGCAAGGCAGGCAAGGCATGGCGCTGGCCCCAGGCGGCCCAGGCGAAGAGCGCGCAGGCAGCGCAGATGGCGAGTGGCGCGAAGACCGGCAGCATATAGCGGCTGAACTTGGTGTAGGCGCTGCCAACGACCAGGAAATAAACTACCAGCCAGGTGACGAAAATCGTCCAGTCGTTGTTCAGCGAGCGCCAGAGCCGCGAGACCGCCCAGCCAAAGCCCGCGAGACCGAGCAACCCCAGCGGCAGGCCCATGTCATAGAGCAGCAATTGCTGTATCTCATAGACAAATGGCGTGGTGTTGGCGAACTGGCGCACATAGGGATAATCCAGCACGCCGCGCGAGAGGTCGTTCTGCTCAGTGACATCCGCCGCGAAGCTTTTCCAGTCAATCAGCACGTAAGGGCTGGTGATGACGAAGACGAGGACGCCAGCGGCAGCAACACCAATCAGCGCCAGCAGCGCCTCATCCAGTCCGCGCCTGCGCCAGCGCAGCAGCAGCGCCACGCCAATCGGCGCCAGCAGCGGCAACGCGCTCACCTTCGTCGCCAGCGCCAGCCCGAAGGCCGCGCCGGTGAAGAGTCCGGTGCCCCAGGCATTCCAGGCGAAGGCGCGCGGTAGCGGCTCGTTTTCGTCGTCTGCGTCATCCGCTATCTGGCTATCTAATTGCGTGCCCCGGCTTTTCAAAGCCGAGGGCACGTATGCCGTTTGTTTTGGTCCCTGCGCCAGCAGCACGCAGGCCAGCAGGGTGAGCAGGGTGAAGAAGAGTAGCAGCGTATCCACGGCGTAGAAGTGCGCTACCTGGATATTGAACGGGATGGTGGCAACGAAGGCAGCGGCCAGCACGCCCGCCCAGCGATTCCAGAGACGCCGCGCAATCAGGCCGGAGAGCAGCACGGAGCCGGTGTCGAAGAGCGCAGAAATGCCACGGCCAACCAGCGTGAAGTGATTGAAGTCGTCCCACGTGCCACCATCCGGCGGCAGAAAGCGCCCGTTGGTGAGGTGCGTCAGCGAGGCGAGGCCATGCGTGACGAGCGCGAGCAGGTAGAGCGGGAACGAACCATAGGCGAAGAAGTGCGGATTGAGCGGCGAGTTTGGCGAGAGCAGCCAGCCGGGGCCGGTGTAGGCGGGATCGCAGTTGCCGACGCGCGGCGTGCCGGGCAGCGAGAGGCACATTGCCTTGAAGACGATCTCGCGTTCGTCCGGGTGCAGATGATTGTTGGCGTCCCAGTTGATGCCATAGATGCGCGGCAGGAACGATAGCACGACCACAGCCAGCAGCAGCCAGAGCGACCAGTCCTGCCGCCGTAGAAACCGCTGAACGGCGGGTGGAAGCGACGCCATCACTCCACGGCGAGCCGGAGATATTGCTGGCTCGTGTTTCACCGGCGCGGTGATGGGCGCCTGCGCAGCGTGTCGTCCTCCGGAGGCAGCGGCATCGCTGGCGCTGCGCGGCGTTGCAGGGGGCCGGGATGCGCTATCGCCAGCAGTGACGCCCGCGAGGTCGGCCCCCTCCGGCTGAAAGGCGAACGCGAGTTGTGGGGTGAGCGATGACGCAAATGGCGTCGCGGGCGCAATATGTGGGGCGGATTCCCGCACACGGATGTTTGCCCGGCGCGTTTGTCCCATGCCCGGCGCTTGCCGTTTGCCGCGCTGTCTTCGCTTCTCCCGCACGCGCATCCTCCGCCGCAGTTCCTGCCACTAGCTATTCACAACGATCCGAATATCCGCATGACTCTCCGCAGAGTTCAATCGGAGGAATTGTAACACTGGCCTGGGTGCCCCGCAACGCACACGGTCCATTCGGCTTCAGGCGAGGCGCGAAGATTTTACAGCCACTCAGGAAATGTAAGGAAGTATCAGAAACAATATACCAACCGCGCCGAGCACATGCAGCATCCATTGCTGATACTTGGGTAATTAGAGTGTCATTGGCAATAAAAGATGGCACAGGCCGAGGAACTGCTAGGTTGCAAGGCACTGTGCCATAACGACCCTATTGAGGGCATCCAATCAAAACCAGTGATGGATGTCGAACGCCTGTACGCCTACGAATATTTCACGATGTAATCAATGACCGACTGCTTGGAGGAGCGGTTAGTCGGTTTAGTCCCTGGATGAGCGGCCTCAATCAGTGCTGAGGCACGTTTCAGCATGTCCAATGTATAGTCTTGCAAGGCGCGGTCGAGCTGGTCAGGTCCGTAAACCCGCATTAAAAAGCCTGGATCAGGTGGAACAAAAGGATCAATTCGGTAGTTCGGATCAGGGTGCAATGCCACCAAAGGAGGTAACACCTTCTTTGTATTCTTTGCTTTTCCCTTTAGCCCTAAGAGTTCTGTGTACACCTGACGTATTTCACTGGCAAATTGTGGATTTCTCCTCGCCTCTCGTGCTGCAACCTCAGCAAGCGCTGTTCCTAGCACAGTGGTATCTTGTGGGTTGATAGGTAGTTGTACTGCTTGTCGAAGGGAACGTGTCGCCTCGGCCCCTCGTTGCGTCAACGTTTGACGAGGGGCCTTTTCGGCGGACTTTATTGCAACTGCTGTACTTCTTCTCTCGGCCATGTTGTGCATCCTCCCTCTACTTGACACGCCTGATAACCTCGTCAATCACAGCAGTGTACGCTTTTGCCGCTGCTGAAGACTTGTAGTTGAATAGTATCTTTGGCTTGGATTTATCTGACCCTACCTCTAAATGCGCCTTATCAATATACTTGTCAACGGGAATCGGTGGTCCTAGTATGCCCAAACTAGCCGCAATTGGAGCAATAAATTGTTGATTTATCGCATCTGTCTTCCAATTGGTGACAATGCAGCCGAGTATTTTGAGTGCTTCACCCGTCAACGCCGCAATAGTGCTGGCAGTATCACGGAGAAAGTTTACTCCCACCTCACTGAATGGCCCTGGTGCAACTGGCATTACGACATAGTGCGATGCAGCTAGTGCTGAACGAGTAAAGAAACCCATCGAGGGACCAGTATCTATAATGATCCAATCGAAATCTTGGGTATTTAATATGTGGGGCGGTTGAAGAGTTGGAGCATGAAGGTCACGTGCAAAACGCAATAACGCTCCAGGCCCTGCAGTGGTGCCTCTATCTACTAAAGCTAATGCCTGATTAGAGGGAATGAGCCATAACAGTGGAAACTGCGTTGGATGGACCAGGTCAGCTAAAGGCCGCTTGTGAGCAAAATACTCTCCTAAATGTAAGGCAGGGGTTTTCCCTGAGGATATAACCTTTGTGAGATTGGCTTGCGCATCCATATCTATCAGTAAGACTTGATAACCTTGAGCCATTAGACCAAACGCAATATTGATAGCACTTGTGGTTTTTCCAACGCCGCCTTTGTGATTGGCTAAAGTCAACACCTTCGTCTTAGTAGGTGGCCTGCGAACAATATTGTCCGCAAGAAAAAGAGCAGTAGGAGAAATAGGAACCAGCGGATCATCTAAAAGCGGCTCAGTGGCTATGTCATCTGCAGCTTCCTGAGAGAGCAAGCGTGAACCGCGTAAGTAGTTGATATAGCGAACAAAATGCTCTCCGTCCAGTGGCCAAAGGCGTCTTTTGCCTTCTGATTGAGCTTCATTGAGGGCAGTATCCTTGAAACTGCTTGTCGTGACGAAATACCCCGTCACACTGGTGTTTTCTGGCAAACCACCACGCAAACTGACCATATAGGGAGAAGTGATTTTGCGCTCGCGTCGCCAGTGTTTTACTTGCACTCCTGCATGTAACATTGGAGTGCCTGCGGGCGCACAGTAAATCTCCAGGTCGAGTCCCGAACTGGTATTATGCTGTCCAGCAACATCTTTAACGGTATATCCAGCCTGCTCAAATACATACTTCACAAAATGCTCAAACTCATGGTGGCTTAGTTCCCCTAACATCCGGTCAATATCTGGATGCTCATAGAGTTTTGCAAATACTGGTATAGTCCCTGATAGTTGTCCCATGCAGCGTCTCCCTACATCTTATTTTGTCAAACTGTCATAGAGAAAGAATGCTGCTACTATATCACAAGTATTCGCTTGGTTCAATCGTCCAAGCTATAAAGGGGAGAAGTTTACGATAAATTTTTATGTCAACCCATCTCTAAAGTACAAGTTATCCACAGGATTTAGGGGAGTTATCCACAATGGGGTGTGGAGAGGATGAGGTTAGGGGGTGGGCGTGTCGGGCGCGTTGGGTGTGATGGCGGCATTTTTGGCGCGCGACTCGGCGGCGATGTCGGACTGGTAGACGAGCATACGCTGCTGGAGCGCGGCGTCGTTGGTGGCGAGGATGCGCACCGCCAGCAGACCGGCGTTGCGCGCGTTGCCGATGGCGACGGTGGCGACCGGGACGCCTGCGGGCATCTGCACTATGGAGAGCAGCGAGTCCAGCCCGCGCAGCCACTCGGTCGGCACGGGGACGCCGATCACCGGCAGCGGCGTGTAAGCGGCGAGCATGCCGGGGAGATGCGCCGCGCCGCCTGCGCCTGCGATGATGACGCGCAGACCGCGTTCGTGCGCCGTGCGCCCATACTCTGCCATGTCGCCGGGGGTGCGATGCGCCGAGACAATGCGTAGCTCGTAGGCCACACCGAAGCGTTCGCACATCTCCGCCGCGCCGCGCATCACCGGCAAATCTGAGTCGCTGCCCATTACAATACCCACCAGTGCTGCTGCCATCCCGTACCCCGCTTTCTACAATGCCATGTTCACCTTTGCCACTCCTCGCTGTTATACCATCTCTCGCGGGTAGACCTCACCCCCTGACCCCCTCTCCCGCGAGGAGAGGGGGAACCAGACCGCACAGATCGCGGCGGGTAATGACTTGAATACCACCGGCAGCCAGCTTGGGTGGCGTATACTGAGCATAGCAATGCTGGCATGGTGAGGGATATGGGCACCTGGTAGTCGAGAGCCGTTAGTTGTGAGACGTGTATGCTTTCAGAGGAGACAGGGGAGCGCAACGAGATGGACGAACACACGACTGATCCACAGGAGACGCAGCAGACACAGCAGACGGAGAACATGCCGGACGGAGAGGCGACAATGACGGCGATGACGCAGGAGATGGAGGGGTTGCGTCAGCTGGTGACGCGGCTGCTTAGCCAGCAGTTCGGTTATGCAGGCGCGACGGAGAAGGAACCGCAACTGCTCGTTGGGCGCATCCCACTGGACTTCCCCATCGCGCTGCCACTGCCAGACGACACGCACATCATCGGCAGCGTGGTATCCAGACGGCTGACCAGCATCATGTATGACACGCAGGTGTCCAGCGACGACGTGATGGACCTGTATTATCAACGCATGGCTGCGCTCGGCTGGGAAGCGGTGAATATGCCAACTGTGGCAGACCGGCAGCAGGCTCGCATGCAGCATGGCGGCTTTCAGCACAACAGCAGGAGAAGGCCGACCAATCACTATGAAATCTTTATGAAGGATGAGCAGGGGCCAGGGCTGACCGTGACGACTGGGCAAGCGCCAGATGGGCTGACCAGCGTGCAGGTGGGGCTGCACACCTATGAGCATCCTGAACAATCGCCGCTGTTTCATCGCCGTTATGGTCTCTTCTCGATGATTCCACCGCTCTATCCACCAGAAGGCGATTACCAGCGGTCCGGCGGGGGCAGCAGTGGCAATGGCGCGGCGCATACCACAGCCACGCTGACCAGCGGACTCGACCTGCCAGCCGTCGCCGCGCACTATAACGCACAACTGCGCGAGGCGGGCTGGGTGAGCAGCAGCGACGGCGGCACCGGCAAAGAGGCGGCATGGAGCGTCTGGCGCTTCACTGACAAAGACGGCCAGCCCTGGCAGGGTATCTTCATTGCGCTGACGCATCCCGATACGCCGCATGACTACTTCCTGGTGGTGCAGGCGCGCTCGACGACAAAAGAAGGCGACTCGCGCTTGATCGGTTCGAGCTGGACCAGCTACGGCCCGATGTAGTAGTAGCGTTCTATCGGCATGTCATAGTGTTGCGCAGGCAGTACATACTGGTTGGTGCCACTTGAAACTTTGCATGCAGATCGCCGGGAGGGCAGCGATGGATGACGATATGCCGGACACCTATGGTTCGCACTTCGACCCTACTAGAGAGTTCATCGGCAAGGCGCCGCCGGACTTTCCCGCTGAACTGCCCATCCCGGAGGATGCGAACATTCTGGCGGGCCTCATCAACAATGTCACCACCAATGATATGACGGTGGCCTATGAAACGGAACTCAGCCCCGACGAGTTGGAGGCGTTCTATCGGGAGCGTATGGCCGCGCTCGGCTGGTCCGCGCCACCGCCAGAAGAGGACAGCCCACATGGCGGGTTTCAGCCGATGGGTAACTCCGCTTTTGCTCGCATGCCACGCTCAGATGAGGAATGTCGTCTGCTCTTCTGCAACGGCGAAGTGGGGCCGGGGCTGCGCATCATGGGAGATCGCAGTGCCGATTTGGGCGGTATCACCTCGGTGTTTATGGTGCTGGAACACTACACGCATCCGCGCCAATCGCCCTGCGCGCAACGCCAGCAGCAACCACCGCAGAATCTCTTTGAGATGCTGCCGATGCTCTACGTGCCTGACGGCTCGAATCAGTCTGATGGACATTGCAGCGGCGACGCCACCTCTGTGCATTGCCAGTCACACGTCCTCACCAATCTCGATCACCAGCGCATCATCCATCATTATCACACGCAACTGGTGCTGGCCGGTTGGAGCCTCGAAAACGAGAACACGCATGTCAAAGCGACGGAAGAGCCGTATCACCGGCTCTTCGGCGATATCTGGCGACATGAGAGCAACTGGCGTTTTAGGGATCGTGCGGGGCAGCAGTGGCGTGGCTCCTTTAGCATGATGGGGTCGCCCAAAGAGACCGCTCCCACCTCCTATACGCTGGAACTGAGCGCGCAGATGGTGGATTGAGGCATGGACAATCTCTACACAGTCAAACTGCCGGACTGTGGGCCGCTCAGCATCATGGCACGGCCACGCGGCGGCGCATGGCTGCCCGATGCGGTAGCCGCATGGAAAGGCGCTGGCGTGCAGGTCGTCGTCTCGCTGCTGACCGGCAGCGAGCTACGCGAACTGGACCTCATGGACGAAGAATGTCTGTGCGTCCAGCAAGGGATGCCATTCGTCCCGTTCCCCATCCCGGACCGCCAGACACCGCCCAATACTGCGGCGGCTGTGCAACTCATCGAGACGATAGCGGGTTGGCTGGGCGAGGGAAAACATGTGGCGATTCACTGTCGCGTGGGAATTGGCCGCTCGGGAATGATTGCCTCCTGCGCGCTCATCGCGTTGGGCGCATCGCCGCAGGGTGCGCTCGATATGCTGACCAAAGCGCGTGGGTGGGCGGTCCCCGATACGGCAGAGCAGCGCGCGTGGGTGCTATCCTTCCCCACTGTGCGACAACAACAGGCTCACTATCACCAGTAGCGATGCGTGGAGTACCCCCTCTCCTCGTGGGAGAGGGGGTAGGGGGTGAGGTCTATACCCGTTCCTGGCGCAGCGAGAGCGCCGCCCCCACCACCATCAGCGCAGCGAAGCCCAACAGGAAGACTAGCTCCGGCCAGACATCGCCCAGGCCGTAGCCTTTGAGCATGATGTCCTTCAGCGCAATGTTTGCATAGGTCAGCGGCATGATATAGGCAAGCTGCTTCAGCACTACCGGCAACGTCTGCACCGGGAAGAACAGCCCGCCAAGCAACACCTGCGGCACCAGCAAGATGGGGATGAACTGGATGACTTGTAGCTCATTGCGGGCGAAGGCCGAGGCGAAAATGCCCATATTGACGGCGCCCAACGTCAACACCAGCGTCACCAGGAACAGCAGCCCCAGGTTGCCGGCGTAATGCACGCGCAGCACATACACGACAAAGAGCAGGATGATGAGCGATTGCAGCAGCGCAAAGAGCGTGAAACCCAGCACGTAGCCCAGCACCAGCTCTGTCTTGCGCAGCGGCGACACCATCAGCCGTTCGATGGTCCCTTGCGAGCGTTCGCGCAGGAAAGAGACTGAGGTGAGCAGGAAAATGAAGAAGAAGGCGAAAAGGCCGACGAAGAGCGGCGCCAGCGCATCCGTCTGCGTATATTGCGGCCCGCCATAGAGATAGCTGATGTGCAATGGCACCGCGCTGGCCAGCGCCGGCGAGCGCGGTGTCACCTGTGCGCCTGGTAGTCCTGGCAATCCTGGCGATGCTTGCGACTGTAATGCGCCAACGAGTTGCGTCACCAGCGCATGTAATTCTTGCGCCGCCGCTGGATTGGAGCCATCCAGCCGCAGTGTCAGCGCGGCGCCGCCGGGCGCGGTCAGCGCGGCGATATCCGCTGGGAAGATCAATACGCCGTCGGCGTCCCCGTTTTTGAGCGTCGTATCCACCTGACTGCGCGCCACCGTCTTGATCGTCACGCTAGACTGCCCGCTCACCAATGTCTGGAGCCGCTGCATCAGAAGCGCACCCACCGCGCCGTCCGGCGGCACGATACCCAACGTCACGCTGGTGGTATTGCCGTTCAAGACGAAGTTCAGCAGCGTCATGACGAGCAGCGGCGCGATGAAAAGCAGCGCCAATGAGCGCCGGTCGCGCAGGAATTGGCGCACAATGCGCAGCGCCAGCGCACCTATTCGCCGGAGAGACATATAGCTCACCTCATTCTTGTCTATCGGTTCGTTAAGTGGCTGAGTTGCTGCGATGTGTTCTGTGGCGCAGGCGCGGCGCTCGTTGTGGCGCGCGTCATCCGAAGATACTGCGTTACGCCCGTGAGCGTCAGCACCAGACGCACAGGGAGCGGCGCCCAACTGTTACGTGTGTCGGTGACGAGTCGCGGATTGGTGAGGCTGATCTGCTGGCCTCTCGTCAGGATTTCACAGCCACCTGCGGCCTGCACGTTGCGCATCCAGTCGGTGTCGGGACCATAGGTGAGCGCGAAGATATAGTCGTTGCCATCGCGGAAGGCGTTGATCGGTGTGCGATAGGTCTTGCCGGATTTGCGCCCAACGTGTGTGAGGATGGCGAACCCTGGCAATCTGCCGGCAAAGCGTTTGGTGATGCGATTGGTAACGCGGCGATTGAAGCGCGCAACCTGCTGCGATAGTGGCATAACGACATCTCCTTATCAGTTCATAGACTTTACCGCACGTTGGCAGCGGGTGTGGTAGTTTCGGTATGGCGCTGGGCGAAGTAGAGGAACGCTTTGTCGAAGTCTGCCTCGCCAGACTCACGGCGCAGCGCATCCGGCGCATCCACCGCCAGCAGCTTGCCGAAACGCAGCATCGCCAGCCGGTGGCAGCGCGCTGCCTCGTCCAGATGATGTGTCGAGACGATGATGGTTACGCCCTGCTCGTTGAGCCGCCCAAAGTAGTCCCAGAAGGCCAGGCGTAGCTCTGGATCAATGCCGACGGTCGGCTCATCCAGGAAGAGCAGACGCGGCCTATGAATCAGCGCGCAGGCCAGCGAGACACGCTGGCGCATGCCGCCGCTCAGTGTGGCGATGGGCGCTTTGATGCGTTGCGTCAGGTCCACCAGCGCCAGTGTCTCATTGATGCGCGTGCGAAGGAGAGAGCCGTGTAGCCCATAGAGCGCGCCGAAGAACGCCAGATTCTCCTGGATGCTGAGGTCGCTATAGAGCGCGCTGGCCTGCGTCATGTAGCCGATCTGGCCTGCGACACGCCGGTCTGGCATCGTGCGCCCCAACACCTGGACAGTTCCACTGGTTGGCTTGCCCAGCCCCAGCAGCAGACGAATTAGCGTCGTTTTGCCGGAGCCGTTAGGGCCAATCAGTCCAAAGGTTTCTCCCGCTGCGACGCTGAACGATACCTCATCCAGCGCCCGCACCTGCCCGAACACCTTGACCACCCGGTCCAGCGTGACCGGCGTTATCTGGCTCGTCTGGTTCATAGAGTGACCTCCGATCAAGCAAGAATGCCGCGTAACAACGTCTCCACCATCTCGGCAACGGCATTGGGTGGCGATCCAGTGAGATGCAGCACGATGATCGAGCCAACCAGCATGCGCGCCGTCACATCAGGATTGTGCGGGCGCAGCTCACCAGCGGCGATGCGCGCATCCAGATAGCGTGTGAGAAAGCCCATGCCGACCGCCTGTATCAGCCGTAGCGCGTGCTGAATCTCCGGGCGCACCAATGCCTCGCGGACGACGATACGCGCCATGTTTTGCAGTTCGGACCGCTCGGAGAGCAGACTCAACATCTTAGTCGCCACCTCCGGCAGCACCTCGCGCGCTGGGCGGTCGGCGGCGCTGGCGAAAATCGCGCTGACTTCGGGCACTGGATTGTATTGCGAGATGATTGCCCAGAATAGATCGTCTTTGCTGCGAAAGTAGTGATAGATCAGCCCTTGCGCAACGGAGGCCTCCGTTGCGATGTCTTTGATGCTGGTGTTTTCCATCCCTTTCTCCGCAAAGAGTTTGAACGCCACTTCAATGAGTTGTTTGCGGCGTTCCTGCGCCTGTAGTTCGCGCTGGTTGGGAGTTGTCACGTCTCGCACACCTCACTGACTGAGTACTCGTTCAATGAAAATAATAACGAGTGAACGAACGATTGTCAAGGGGTGGGTAGTATACACGTGCCAGAAACGGCGACCAGCGCGCATATGCTAGTCTGAGATGCTGATACGGCGCGCGTTAAGAATAGTGAATCGTTCCGGTAGCGCAGACATTTCTGTCTGCGTGTGTATGGGCAGTAGGTAGCGCAGACAGGAATGTCTGCGAGCAGCATCCGGCAGACAAGCATGTCCACCCCAGCAACTTCCGGCAGGAGTAATCAATCATGAGCATAGTGCGAATAGCGTTGTTGCAGATGACGCCGTGTGGCGACGACGGCACAGATCAGGCGGCGAATCTGGCGAAGGGTGAGACATTCTGCCGGCAGGCACGCCAAATGGGAGCCGATATTGCGCTCTTCCCTGAGATGTGGAACATCGGCTACGCTGGATACTGCCCGGAATCCGATGAGACGAGCGACATCTGGCGCGGTCCGGGCCGCTGGGCCGAGGGCGAGACGAATCCCTATGAGATGCTACGCGAGGCGCGCGAACGCTGGCAGGCGCAGGCCATCAGCCGCGACAGCGCCTATGTGCAGCATTTCCAGGCGCTTGCGCGTGAGCTGGAGATGGCGATTGCCGTCACGTACCTGGAAGCGTGGCCCGGCGCGCCACGCAATAGCGTCTCGCTGATTGACCGGCACGGCGCGCTGGCCTTCACCTACGCAAAGATGCACACCTGCGACTTCGATGTCAAAGAAGCCGCTCTGACACCGGGTGATGAGTTCTTCGTGGCGGCGCTGGATACCGCGCAGGGGCCGGTGCAGGTCGGCGCGATGATCTGCTACGACCGCGAGTTCCCAGAGAGCGCGCGGCTGCTGATGCTTCAGGGGGCGGAAATCATCCTGGTTCCCAACGCCTGTGAGATGGAGCGGCACCGCATGGCGCAGTTGCATACTCGCGCGCTGGAAAACATGGTAGGCGTGGCGCTGGCCAACTACGCTGCGCCCACCGCCAATGGCCACTCGATGGCCTTCCATCCCATCGCCTTCGATGAAAACGGCTCACGCGATACGCTGGTGATCGAGGCAGGCGAGGCGGAGGGCGTCTATCTCGCTAGCTTCGATCTGGATGCGCTGCGCGATTGGCGCGACCGCGAGGCATGGGGCAACGCTTTCCGCAAGCCCCACCGCTACGCTGCGCTGGCTTCCCTGGATGTGCAGTCGCCGTTTGTGCGCGTCAACGAGCGCGGCGAACCCTACCCACGCGAGCGGCGATGAGCAACTGGCGCACGTCTGGTACAATAACGGTGCGATAGCTCTGATAGAGTGTGCAAAATGGCTCGGCATGGGAGGACAGGTGATGGCGAAACGGCGGCGTTCCGGTTCATCCGGTTCATCCGGCGCATCCCGATCAGCAGGCGCATGGTGGCGCATGACGTTGCTGCTGGCGCTGCTCATCTGCGTCGTCGGCATCGTGCCCGCCGTTATCGCCGGTCAGGCGCTCGGCCTCTGGCACATCCGTGCGCCGTGGAACGCCCAGGCGAGCGCGACACCATCCTTGCCGCCGGATACGGCATTACCGCGCCAGGTCTGGCTTGCCAGTGATGTGAAGGTTTTGCCGCAGCCGGGGAAAGGTACGCCGGTTGCGACGCTGGTAGCTGGCTCCCCGGCAACGCTGACGCTGCATCGCCTGGTCGGCAACACCTCCTGGGGAAACATCATCTGGGCAGGCCCAACCGTGGCAACCAGCGGCGAAGGCTGGGTGCCGGATAGCGCGCTCGTCGCCTACGGCACGAGCAGTGGACCACTCGGTGATCTGGGGGCGCTCTCACCGGCGCTGGCGGCGCAGGTGGCGGGCGACGGTGCGCATTTCTCCGCCGCCATCTATTTTCCCGATATCAGCGCGCTCTATCAGACGAACGCTGGCGCACCGTTTACGCTGGGTGACGGCTTCCGCGCGGTGCTGCTGGTGGCATTGCTGGCGCGCAGCGAATCACAGCCACAGGGATTGCCGCCCACCCTCAAAGTCGTCACCGCTGCGCTGGCGGATGGTGACGCCAGCATCGGCGCAGTGGTCTATAACAGTGACCTCGGCGGCGCAACGGGCGTGACGCAGTATCTCGCTGGCATTGGTGTGGCGGGGATTCAGCCAGCCGCGAACTGGCAAACGTCGCAGGCGACGGCCAGCAGCATGCTGCAATTCTACAGTGTGTTCGCCAAAGGGGAGATACTTTCATCGGGCGACCGCTCCACTGCGCTCACGGCGTTGACACAGGCAAAGCCCGCCCTCGCCGCATCGGCAATCACCACCGTGCCGCTGGGGTCCGGCGGCGTGCTGGTGGCGGGCGTGGCGCAGACGCCGACCGGCTGGACAGTGAATATCTGTGGCATCGTCGCCACGCCAGGGGCGCCGCACTATGTCATCGCCGTGGCGCTACGCGATCAGGCGTCACAGGCAGCGGCGGTCAGCGCACTCAATAGCTTCTTCCAGAAACTGACGGCGCTGCTGGCGTCATCCTAGTAGGCGATTGCGGAGGAGACAGTACCTATGAGCAAGAAGACGCCGATACAGGCCAGTTATGATCTGGTGGCGGAGCAGTACGCAGATAACTTCTTTGATGAACTGAACCGCAAGCCCTTCGACCGCCAACTGCTCGACCGTTTCGCAGCGTCCATCCTACAGGATAACCAGGGGCGCCAGGAGGATCAGGAGGATGCGGCGGCCACTGTTTGGGACCTGGGCTGCGGACCGGGGCATGTTGGGCGCTACCTCGCTGAACGCGGCGTCACGGTCTGCGGGCTGGACCTTTCAGAGCAGATGGTTGCTGTCGCGCGCAGGCTGAATCCTGATATGGCGTTTACGCAGGGCACGATGCTCGCCCTGCCGGTGGGCGATGGCGCGCTGGCTGGCATCGTGGCGTTCTATGCCATCATCCACCTGACACGCGCCGAAGCGCAGGATGCGCTACGCGAGTTTCACCGCGCATTGCGTCCAGGCGGGCAACTCTTCTGGCATTCCACGGCGGCAATGGGGAAATCCATCGAGATGAGTGGTATGGTGAGAAAGTGGACGTCACCGCCACGCTCTTCACTGGCGCAGAGATGGAAGGCTATGCCCAGGCGGCGGGATTCACCATCGTCGAGCTGCTGCACCGCCCGCCCTACGAGTTCGAGCATCCGAGCGAACGACTCTATCTTTGGGCGCGCAAACCGGCGTAACTGGACGCAGCGAGGATATCGCGGCAGTGAACTGCCGGCGCACGGAAAGTGGATTGAAAGCCGCTGGCGGCCCGCGTGGCTTCAGCTATTCCACGCGTGCCACGGCTTTGAAAAGCCGGCAGCACGCTATCAATCGGTGAGCAAGGGCAATGTCAGCCAGAGCGTCACGCGCTCCTGCTCTGGCTGAAGCGTAAAGCCCGCGCTACCCCGTTGCTGTTCGGCCAATGCTTTGCTGATGGCGAGGCCGAAGCCAAACGCATCTTCCAGATTTCCTGCTGTTGCCGCATGGCCATAAGAGTCTTCATGCGCTGTGAAAGGCTCGTCTTGCGTTTTCAGCGCCTCGAATTGCCGCGCCAGCGTCGCTTCATCCTGATGCGCCCACCTGCTCTCGATAGCAATATATGCCTGCTGCTGCTCTGCGTCATGCCGCAGGTGAACCGTAATAGGCGCATCGGGCGGCGTATGCGCGAACACATGGGTGAAATAATAGTGCAATGCCTGCCTGATGCGTGCCTCATCTACCAGTGCCAGCGCTGGCTGGCCCAACGCTCCGCGATCCAGCATGATCGTGTGGAAGGGATGGGACCGTTGCTCACTGGCAATCAGTTCCTGGACGAGCATCGTAAGGTCACAGGGAGCCAGTGTCAATTCCAGCGTACCGGAGGCCAGGTGCGCGACCTCGCGCAGCAGCGCCAGGGTGCGATTGAGGTGTGTGATGTGCCCATCCAGCCGGCGAAGCTGTATGAGCGCCGCCACCTGGTCGCGCGGCGTAGTGTGCTCCGCTGGGTGTTGAGTGACGCGCCGCAACTCCGCGATGATGTGCGTGGCGCTGGCAAGTTGTTCATTCATCGCGGCGCTGCTCCGTACTAGCAGCGTTGTGCTGGCATGCGTGCTGTGTTCCTCTGAAGCATGTTTGCCTTCATCCACTGATGCCGCAACCATCTGCATCAACAAGCTGATGAGCGCCTGATGCTGCTGCTCGCGGTGATATTGCTTTGTGACCTCATGAAAGCTCAGCACCGCGCCGGTAATATGGCCTTCTTCGTCACGAATCGGCCTGCCGCTGTAGGAAGATATCAAATCCTGCCCTTTGAAGTTCCGCCCGATCACGTAGGAGGTATTGGCGCTGGTCAGCGTTTCTCCGCGCAGCAGCCGCAGATGCGGCCATTCCTCGCGCGTGAAGGGCGTGCCGTCTTCATGGCGCAGCATCAGCAGTTTGGTGCGGTCCCCCGGCGGCAGGGAGAAATAATCGTCCACTGAAGCCAGCCCAAGCATCTGATGCGCCGCCTCATTGAGCCGCACGATATTGCCCTTCGCGTCGTAGACCAGGATGGCGTCACCCAGCGCTTCGAGAATAGTCTCGCGCTGATTCGACTCTTCAATGATCTGCTGTTCCAGTTGGTGCCTGCGGGTGATGTCGCGCAGGATACAGACGGCGCCGCTCGGTCTTCCCTCGGAATCATAGAATGGCGCACCGCTGACGCTGAGCCAGAGATGGCGACCATCCAGCGCCTGCGCGGAAACATCCATCGGCATGCCGCGCCAGGAGCCATTTTCGGCAGGTTCCATAATAGGCAGCTCGCTAGTGCGAAAGGGATTGCCCTGCGCATCGCAGGCATTGAAGCGTTCCAGCCGTTCCCGCAGTGGGCGGGTAAAGGCATCAGAGGCAGGATCGAGGCCGAACATCTGGCGGGCGGCGGCGTTGGAGCGAACGATGTTGCCCTGCCGGTCGTAGAGGATGACGCCATCGGCGATTGCCTCGAAGATGGCGTCGAACTGTTTGGCGCGCGCCACTGCGACACGTTCGCTCTCCTGCACGGCGGCGGTGAGGCGGCGATACTCGCTGATATCCTCCACAACGCTGATGAAATAGGCGGGCGCGCCTGAAGGGTCACTCACCAGCGACACCGTATTGGAGGTCCAGATGAGCGTGCCGTCGCCACGCTGAAAGCGGACTTCCTGCTGATAGGCGTCGCGCTGCCCCGCCAGCAGTTCCTCCGTCAATGCGCGAACCTTCCGGCTATCGTCCGCGTGCATCAGCGCCATGAAGGGCTGTCCCACCAGTTCAGCGGTTGAAGCGTAGCCCAGGATGGTGGCGAGGCGCGGATTGACGAGTTGCCAGTTGCCCTCGATACCGATATGCCCAATGCCAACGGCAGCCAGTTCAAACGTGCCACGAAAACGCCGCTCACTGTCACGTAGCTCCTGCTGGAGCCGGTTGCGTTCGGTGATATCCTGGAAGGTCAGCACCATGTCTGTTACTTCGCCATCAGTGATGACCGGCGAGCAGGAATATTGCACTGGAAGGAACGTCTTATCGGCGCGGAGAAAGAAATCTTCGGCGCCGCGAATCGTCTCGCCGGTCTGCGTGGCCCGCTGGATGGGACATTCGCTGAGGGGAAACGCCGTGCCGTCGGGATGATGAGCATGGCAGAAATCGTGAAAATTGCGACCAAGCAATTCACCAAACTTGAAGCCGAGCATGGCCTGCGCAGCAGGGTTGATCTGCCGGAGCAGGCCCTGGTGATCCAGCACCACCACACCCTCGACCATCGCGCCCATGATCGAACGGCTGAACTCGAACTGGCGGCGCGCGTTCACATCCAGCCGTGGGTCGCGCACCGGCGGCAGGTCACCTCTGCTGCGTAACACCCCCAGCACACTGGCAATATCCACAATCTGCCCGGTGGCTGTGTAGTCTCCGTCAGGCGCGTATTCTGTCATGCCGCCTGTCATGCCGCCTGTCATGCTGCCTGGCCGGGCGCGCAGCGTGGCGACCTCTGCCTTCAGCGCCTCGATTTCATCGAGCAGTTCTCTGCGCGAGCGTTTATCGGCATGCGATCTGTCCATCGCCTTCCCCCCACCCTGTGTCTCGTGCGCAAGAAACTGGCTGATCGTCAAGAGACGTTCTTTAGTGCTACTGAATGATGGCTGCTTGCGCTGGCTGCTGGCGCACGCCATTCCAACAGAACCATCTCAGAACATCGCGTTAGATTATACGAGTGATGTCTCAAAAGAGATAGAAAGAGGCGGTATCTATTGGCATCTGGTATGGTATGCTCTGCGATATGTGTCGCGCGTTGAGCGGGCATCGCGTGAGGAGTATCAAGGGTAGTCTATGCCAGAAATGCCGGAGATGCGAGGCATGCCTAAGGTGCAGGCGACGCTGCTGGCGGGACGCGGACGAGTAGAGCGCGGCCTGCGGGCGCTGCATCGCTATCTGCTGCTGGCGCCGCCACAATTTGTGCTGGCGGGGTTGGGCTGCATGGCGCTGGCGGCATCGAGCGATCTGGCGAATACGTTTGACGCGCCGCGTCGTGGTGGTCCGCTCATCGCCCTGCTGCTCTTCATCACCCTCTTGCTGGCGTTTCTGCTCTTCATCATCGCCTGCCGCCAAACGCCGCCGCGCCTCTGGCAGCAACGCCGCCACCTGCTGCGCTGGCTGATCTATCCGGTGTTGCTCTGGTCGCTCTTCACCGCCTATCAGACGGCGAGTATCACGCTGCATGGCACGGTGACATCAGTGACCGTCGCTCCGCCGCGCTATGGCAGCGATGACCTCTATTACAACCACTACAACGCCTGGCTCGTCCTGCGTGGCGAGAATCCCTATGTTGGGCAGCGGTTGATCGCTGCGCTCACCTACTTCGGCACGACGGCCTTTACGCCGCTGGCGCGTGGCCGCTTCAGCAATCCGCGCCACTATCCCACGCAGGCGCAGATGGACGCGGTGATCCGTGGCTATCTGGCGCATCCCGAAACCATACCGCCAGAGGTGGACCCGCGCACGACGCATAGCTATCCCGCTGGGGCGTTCCTGGTGAATCTGCCTGCCGTCTGGGCTGGCGCGCCCAGCGTCGCCATCACACAACTGCTGCTGTTACTGCTGCTCTGGGTGCTGATCTGCCGCGCCGCGCCGCCCGTCTGGCAGCCGTTAGTAGTGGTGTTGCTGCTGACGATGGCCGATGGCGCGCGTGAGGTGGCAGGTGCGGACTTCGAGATCTGGCCACTGGCGTTCATCGCCTTCGCGTGGCTGGCGCGCGAACGGCGCATTACCTCCGCGTTGTTGCTGGGGGCTGCCTGCGCCATCAAACAGACCGCCTGGATTGCCGCGCCGTTCTATCTCGTCTGGGTTTGGCGGCGCGCGGGCTGGCGCGAGGCACTTCGCCGCGCTGGGCTGGCAGTTGGGGCGTTCCTGGTCATCAATCTACCGTGGATCATCGCCTCGCCGCGCGAGTGGCTGAGTAGCCTAGCGCTGCCGGTCAGCCTGCCGCTGCTGCCGGATGGCAGTGGGGTCATTGGTCTCTCGCTGACGGGGATTCTGCCACTCTTTCCTTCATGGCTGTATAGCGTGCTGGAAATTGCGCTCTTCGCTGGCGCGCTCTGGTGGTATTGGCGTAACTGGCGGCGCTATCCCTTCGCCGGTTTGGTGCTGCCACTGCTGCCGCTGCTTGGCGCGTGGCGTAGCTCGGAACGCTATTTCGTGCTGTTGCCGCTGGCGGCGGTGCTGGCCGTCGTGCTGACGGTGCGCGAACGCAAGGCTCCGGCGGATACATCCGCGAACGGCATATCCGCCGGAGCAAATGGGGCCGGCGCATGAATGCGCGCCTAAGCGCCTGGCGGCGACGAAGCCTGTCTCCGCAGGCTGGGAATCGGCAGGTTGGATCTGTCTCCAGGCCGCGTAGGCGGCCTTTGTGGCGGCACGCCCTTAGACGCGGATTCATCCGCCGGTCCGGGTTTACACACTACGCGAGCGGGAAGACCGGCAGGTTGATCTTGCCGTTTGAGACGCCAGCCAGGATGCCAGAAAGCGCGGTGTACCACGCGACAATAGCCGTAGCGATGCCGACCCACCCACCGATCTTGGTGATGTTGGCTCCGTTGGCCCCGGCCAGGCCACCAATGGCCAACAGCAGGAACGTCACGAACAGCAACACGAAGACGGCTGCCGTCGCCACATTGGTGCGGAACGAACCGAACATCATGATGGCGGTGAAAATGGTCCAGCCTACGAGGTAATAACCGACCGCTGTGTTGGATGCGACGCCAATGGCTGCGCCAAAACCAGGGAGTAGTAATGCGGCGAATGAGAGCCAGAACGCGCCATAGGAGGTGAAAGCCGTCGCACCGAAGGTGTTGCCGCTTCGGAACTCCCACATGCCGGCAGCGAATTGGGCAATGCCGCCATAGAAAACAGCGAGGCCGATGACGACAAAGACATCACCTTTGCCAGTGAGTAACCCCGCATTGACGGCGCTGAGGAAGAAGGTGGTCAGTGCGAAACCACAGAGGCCTAGCGGACCAGGGTTCGCAATCTTGGTTTCTGTCACGGAATAAACTCCTCTCCGGGATAAGGAAAACGACTATGGTTCCCCAATGTACGCGAAGATGCGCCCGAGACGAGTCGCCACTGCCCCTGGTATGCTGATAATGTTGGGCGTGGTGACAGAGTGCGTTGACCAGGAATGATTACGGGAGGGTATCTGCTCCTTTCTATCTCAGTGTATTTGCGTATACCAGCACGCCGATTGTGTGTGCTGTATTGTAGAGGAGTCTAGCACACAATTGACAAAAAATGAATACCCAAGATACGCACTATCGTAAAATCTGTTATGATGTTGGACAAGGCCGGTAGATGCAGCTATCGCCTGCTCGCGTATAATGCGGGCGTCTCGCGTATTTTCCAGTAGACCAGGGTATCGTAGGTTTGTCGCGTTCAGTTTCCGTAGCGAAAGAGGCAAGTATGTCTAGTTCTCAGGAGTCTTCGGGGTCTGTGACGACCATTGACGCGCTACTACAAGAAACGCGCACGTTCCCACCATCCGCTGCCTTTGCAGCCCAGGCCAACGTTCGTGACGCCTCCATTTATCAGGTGGCGCATGACGACCCGGAAGGATTCTGGGCCAGCGCAGCGAACCGTCTCGATTGGTTCCAGCGATGGGAGCGCGTCCTCGAATGGGACGCGCCCTGGGCCAAGTGGTTTGTCGGTGGCAAGCTCAACGCCTCGTACAACTGCGTGGACCGCCACATCAAGACGGCGCGCCGCAACAAGGCAGCCATCATCTGGGAAGGTGAGCCGGGCGACACCCGCGTGCTGACCTACCGCGATCTCTACCGCGAGGTCAACCGCTTCGCCGCCGTGCTGCTGGACCTCGGCGTGCGCAAGGGCGACCGGGTGGCGTTCTATATGCCGATGATCCCAGAACTCGCCATCGGCCTGCTGGCCTGCGCGCGCATCGGCGCCCCACACACTGTCATCTTCGGCGGCTTCAGCGCAGAATCACTGCGCGACCGCATCAACGACTCACAGGCCAAGCTCTGCGTCACAGCGGATGGCGGCTGGCGGCGTGGCGGCGTGGTGCCGCTCAAAGACACGACCGATGCCGCTGTCGCGCAGACGCCAAGCATCGAGCATGTGCTGGTGATCCAGCGCGTCGGATCGGATGTGCGCCAGGTGCAGATGCAAGAGGGGCGCGATGTCTGGTATCACGAGGCGCTCGGGCGCATCACGCAGAAGTACGTTGAGCCAGAGCAACTCGACAGCGAGCATCCGCTCTACATCATGTATACCTCTGGCACCACCGGCAAGCCCAAAGGGCAACTCCACACCACCGGCGGCTACCTCGTCGGCACATCGCTGACGCACGAGTGGATCTTCGACCTCAAAGAAGATGATGTCTACTGGTGTACTGCCGATATCGGCTGGGTGACAGGCCACAGCTATATTGTCTACGGTCCGCTGGCCAACGGCGCGAGCGTCGTTATGTATGAGGGCGCGCCGGACTTCCCCGATAAGGATCGCTTCTGGGACCTGGTGGAGAAATACGGCATCACCATCCTCTACACCGCGCCAACCTCGATTCGCACGTTTATGCGCTGGGGCGACCAATATCCCGCCATGCACGACCTCTCTTCGCTGCGGTTGATGGGCACGGTTGGCGAGCCAATCAACCCAGAGGCGTGGATCTGGTACCACAACAATATCGGGCATGGCAACTGCCCAATTGTGGATACCTGGTGGCAGACGGAGACCGGCGAGATCATGATTACGCCGTTGCCCGGCATCATTGCCACCAAGCCCGGCTCCGCCACACGCCCGTTCCCTGGCATCGAGGCGGATATTCTCGATGAAGCGGGCAATAGCGTGCCGAACAATGTTGGCGGCAACCTCGTCATCAAGCGCCCCTGGCCGGCGATGTCGCGCACCATCTGGGGCGACCCAGACCGCTATGTGGCAACCTATTGGAGCAAGTACCCAGGTGTGTATCTGACGGGCGACGGCGCGCGCCGCGACGACGACGGCTACTTCTGGCTGCTCGGTCGTGTGGACGATGTGGTGAACGTCTCCGGCCACCGTCTCGGCACGATGGAGGTGGAGAGCGCGCTGGTCAGCCATCCGGCGGTGGCTGAGGCGGCGGTCATCGGCGCCTCCGATCCTATCACCGGGCAGGCCATCGTCGCCTTTGTCACGCCACGCAGCGGGCAGCAACCCAACGATGCGCTGACGGCGGAACTGAAAGAGCATGTCGTGCAGAGCATCGGCGCGCTGGCCCGCCCCAAACGCATCTACTACACGGCGGAACTGCCCAAGACCCGCAGCGCCAAGATCATGCGCCGCCTGCTCCGCGACATCGCTGAGGGGCGCGTGCTTGGCGATACCACGACGCTGCTCGACCCGAACGTCGTTGCGCAGATCAAGGAGCAATACGCCGCCAGCGAAGGCTAGCCACAGATAGCTGGCGCTATTTTGCGGCTTTGAAAAGCCGGCGCACGGCAGGTGCTTCAGGCACACAGGGGATAGCTGAGTGGCTATCCCCTGTTATTGTTGAGGAGCCAGAAGCCCCCACCCCCAGCCCCTCCCCCGTGCGCGGGAGAGGGGAGACCAGAGGCGCCAGTTCCGAGTCCGCGCAGGCGGACTTCGCGGCCAACGGCCATCCAGGTGCGAATTCATTCGCTGGCCAACCTCACGTGTTATCCTCCGGCCACTATTACTATGAGATGAGATGCGACGATGGGTGAAGAGCAAACAATAGACCTGTCATTCCTGGCTGAGCGCGGACTCGATGCCAACCGCCCCTTTACTGAAGACGAGCGGCAACATTTGGCGCGGGCACAGGCGGCGCTCTACGGCGCGGAATCCGTGGTGGTGCGCATCGGTGGGCAGGCGGGCAGGCTTGGCGAATCCATCGTGGCGACGGCGCTGCTCGAAGGCGTCTTACAGGCGCTACGCTACGCCGGCAAAGCTGGCATCCCCATAGCAATCATCGTGGATGAAGGGGTGGGCGAACTCTTCGAGGCTGGGGCATACCAACAAGCCTACTGGCCGGAGATATCCGTGCGAACGGCGCCTATCACGCAATTAGTGGATGCCGATGACTTGCGCGCCTATGCTGTTTCTATCACTCCTGCCAGGCCGGCGCTGCTGCTCGACCTGCACGGCGCGCATGATGGCATGCCACGTCTGCAAGAATATGACGCTGCTCCCGCGCTGCTCCACCTCATGCGCGTTGGCATACGCCACTATTCGCGCCACGGCCCGCTGCGGCGCTATGCAGGCTTCATCGAAGACCTCTTCACATTGCCGCGTGACTCGCTCGATGGTGAACTGGTCCAGCCAGCCATTCGCCTGCTGCCGGAGGATCATGCCCGCTATCTGGCGCTTGCGCAGACCTTCGGCCTGCATGACTCGGCCATTCGTATCATCTGCTTCTTTCAGTCGGTCGTTATCGCCAAATGCTACGGACGCTGGGATGAGGTCGTGCGGCGGCTCGCTGATGAAGTGGCAGGGCGTTGGCCTGGACGGCGTCTCGAATTTCTGGTCGCCTGCGGTCCAGACGAGCAACAGCCGGAGGGATTGCGGCGGGCGGACCTTGCGGCGGAATACGCCGATTTCCGCGCCGGGTGGGACAACGCGCGCGTGTCAGTGCAATACACGCCGTCGCTGCGCGATCTGGCGGTGCTGCTCTCGCATGCACATCTGGCGCTTGCCAACGATACCGGACCGGGGCATCTGGCGGGCGCGTTGGGCGTCCACACCATCGTCCCGTTTCTGCCGGGCGGCGTCTATGCGCAGGAGGTGTGGTCCTCGACACTTTACCATCACGGCGTCACCCTGGAACCCAATCCGTTCACCAGGAGAGAGATCGAGTCAGCGGTCATCAATGACCGAACCGACATCATCAATAGCATCGAGCCTGCGCAACTGGTTGATACAGCAATGAAATGCCTCTCAGAACGCGCGCCTGAATAGCGTTTCCGCGCATATGTTCTGTGATACAATCGCTATCAAGCGGTCATGAGTGATTTGATTTCACGCACACTTTTTGACGCCGCCCGTCTGGCAAATTCTCATCATTGAGCATTGTTGGTATTTCTTTCTGCTATAGGAGTGAAACATGGCTTCATTACGCGCGTTTCTCAGCCACAGCCATATGGACATTAGTTGGTGTGATGGGTTCGTGGCAGAGCTGGAACAGCATGGCCTCGACGTGTGGTATGACCGAAAAAGCATCTATGTCGGCGCGCAGTGGATCAAAAAGATCGAGCAGGAAATCCAGGGAAGGGATTATTTCCTCATCGCGTGGACGCCCGACTCCAAGGCGTCGCAATGGGTGCAGAGTGAACTCAGCCTGGCGCTGCGGGAGCACAAGCAAATCATTGGCATCCTCTGCAAGCCAACCACTGTAGAAGGCTTCCTCTCCATCTATCAGTTGCTCGATGCAACACAACTGGACGCAAAACAGGCCGCCCAGATGGTATTAGCCGCCTTGAAAGGCACGAAGCCACCGTTTTCACCACCACCTGTGAAGCCACATTCCCCGCAATCAAAGGCTCCTTCCAATGAGAGCGTCAGAGGCGAATGGGCATCCGAGGGCGACGAACAGCCGGGCCAGAAAGTCGAACTGCTGCTCAATCAATATCGAGAGCCTGGGAATATACGAGATGGTGTGCGAGTCTATAACACAAAGATAAAGGGTACAGGAGATCACTGGCTCTGTGGGAAAGTAACCATAGAAGGAACTGCCGCTGATAGCGGCATTGATCTGACGCTAACTCCGGTGCAACAAAACGGGTCGCCCCCAGCAGGGGGAATCAGTGTTACTCGTATCGAGTTGCAACTGACGCTGCTCCCTTCTGGAAAGATGAAGGGGAATGAGGTTGTGCATGGATATCAACGTCAGAAGGGTTTCGCCGGCTGGTTGGATTGGTTCTCTACTCAGAATCCAACTGTAGTTGGCACCCGAACGATCACCTTCTCACCAACCGGAAATTGATTGGGGATGCTGAGCCATTCTGGTAGGGCAGAGATTCCTGTGTGCTATGAATCGAGCTGGGATGCCTTGCCCACTGGCACAGCCACTTGCTGTTGTTCGCGCTCCGTCTCAGCCAGCTTCGCGGCCAACCGGCGCTGCTGTCGCTTGGCGCGCCACGCATACCAGTACGTCGCGCAGGCGAGCGAGATCACCACGATTGACATGCCCGCCAGTGTATCCAGCAGATAGTGGTTGCCCGTCATGAGGACGGTGAGCATCATGCACAGTGGCAAGAGCGCGCCCAGCACTTTCAGCCACCAGCGCGGCGCATAGCTCATGATAGCCAGCCCCGCCAGCAGCGCCCAGCCCACATGCAGGCTCGGCATCGCAGCATACGGATTGTAGAATGCGCCGACCGCCGACCCATCTACATTGAAGCCCGATACTTTGAGCGTATCGGTGAAGCCCGGCAGAAAGCGCGGCGGCGCGACCGGGTAGATGATATAGATCGAAAGGCCGATCAACGCCGAGAGCAAAAACGCCGTGCGGAAGCGCAGATACGCCTGATGATGCGACCAGTAGAGCCAGGCAGCAACGCCAATCAACACTGGCAGATGGCCGGCGATATAAAAGAGGTTCGCCGCCTGCATCAGCCAATCATGGTGCAAGGCGAGTGCCTGAAGCGCGTATTCGGGGTTCAGGTGCAGGGTTTGCTCAATGTTGAGCAGTTGTTGAGCATGCTGAAAGGCATTGCTGGCAGTTCCGCGTGCCAGGCCGCGCGTGAGGAAATAGGCGAATGTGACGCCAAGAACGAGTGCAAGCTCACGAAGCGTTCCCCAGAGCGTCGGGCGCTCACGCTTTAGCGGGGCAGGCGTGGCGGACCAGAACCACCACCAGGAACTTTCCATCAAGGACCATACGGATTTCTACCCCCCTTTTATCTGTCACTATGAGTCGCTGCGCATTGTTGCGTATTTTGTAGTACGCCACAGAACACAACCATAGTACGCGAGAAAGCTGAAAATTGGTTGAGATGAGGGGCAAATTTTGTGCAAAATAAGGCATCCGAGGAAAAATGGGCAAAAAGAAAGGAAGGGACAGGATGCCAACATGCCCTTCCTTTTGTCACCCGGCAACAGCCGGATGACGGGAAGCTGATCTGATTGCCCGTGACCGCCATGGGGACAACAGCCACGGACCCGGGACCGCAGGGAGTGCATCCTCAGTTCTTTCAGTACCCCACGAACGGGGTCATCCAGCAGGTGGAGGAGTCCACACATCAGATTGCTTACAAAGGACAACGCGCCGCTCCCACTTTCGTTAGGGGCGCGGCGCGTTCAATGGGTTCACTATACGATACGAAGTATGCGGCCTGTTGAGGTTAGCCCGCGACGCTCCAGCCAAAGGGACCGGCGGCGGTCTGCGTATCCACCTGCTTGAAGGTGTGGCCGTTGTCGGGGCTGCTGAGATAGGTGCCGGAGGCCGCCGTGATGGCGATGCTCTGGCTATCCGGCGCCCACAGCATCGTCATATTCGCCAGCAGTGGCTCTCCCAGCAGCAGATGCGTGATGCTGGCGGGCTGGCCGTTGCTGATGCGCATGCTCACAATACCAACGCTGATCTGCGCGGCCAGATGGGTGCCATCCGGCGACCAGGCGGGCACGCCAGTGACGCCATTCAGTTTGCTGCTCGCCAGCGATGCGCCGTTCTGCGTCGCCAGGGATAGCTCGCCGTCTTCAGAGACGATGGCCGCCGTATTGCCAGTTGGCGACCAGTAGATGCCCGTGATGGCGTTCCCTGGCGCGCTATTGGTGATGGTCAGGCCGGGTTGCGTGGCGGAGACGGTGGCAAGCGCCGGTGTCTCGTTTTGTGTAATGCCCACCAGCCAGAGGCCAGTGCCCTGCTTCGGCGTAAAGCCAGCGGCAGTGACATGCGCATCTGCCGGGGTGAGCCGCACCGTATTGCTTTGCAGCAGATCGCGCGTAAAGATGCCAGTGATCGTCTTGCTGGTCGCGTCCCAGGTGGCCCAGGTCAGCGCGGGATGCTGGGCATCGGGCAGCCAGAACATCTGCTCCACGACAGCGGCGAGGTTTGCCGGGTCCGCATGGGCCGCAAGCTGGCTGGCGCGCCGGTTGACAAGATCGTAGCTCCAAACGCTCTGTTCGGCGTTGTTCACCTGAATATACGCCAGCCGCAGGCTATCCTGGCTCCAGAGCGGCGAAATCGCCAAACCCTGCGTGCTGGTGGTAATCGCCTGATCGTTGGTGCCATCGGCGTTGACCACATGCAGCGTGCCATCAGCCGCCTGATAGGCGATGCGGGTGCCATCCGGCGACCAGACCAACGCTGGATGCACTGAACAAATGCCCGCGCCGGAGCAGAGCGCGCTGGCGCTGCTGAGCGGCGTATCGCCCTGCCGGTCTGCGCGAATGACGTGCAGGCGTCCGCTGCCGGCCTCTGCATAGACTACATATTTGCCGTCCGGCGAAACGCTCCACACGGAGCTAACCTGCACATTGGACGGCGTGAGCCGCTGGGCGAGGCCGGGTCCGCTCTCCGGTGCGCTCCAGAGCGCACCATCGTGTTCATAGACCACGCGGTTGCCGGCGGCCAGTGGCGCGTCATTGGGGTTGGGATTGCCGATGACGGGTGTAGAGCCGTGCCTGGCTGTTGAAGGGCCAGAATGGAAGAGACCCTGCTTGAGCAGCAGGGCCGACCCAACGAGGATGACGAAAACGGCGGCGGTTTGCAGCGCGATACGTCCCCAATGCGGCGGCGATCCACGGTTCGCTGAACGGCGCTCCGCCGGTTGCGGAGCGGATGGATGCGCCTCGTTGGCTCTTGCCTGCTGGCGCAGAATTGCCGCGAATTCGGGAGAATTGAAGATGCGGTCATGGAGCGCCGCTGAGGGTGACACTCTCGGGGTGTTGGCGAGCAGCGTGTCGTAACGACGATATTCGGTGACGACCTCGCTGCACTGGGCACAACCGTCAAGATGCGCCGCGACCTCCGTGTGGAGTTGCGGGTCTAGCATATCGTCGAGATAGGCGCTGAGATAATTCTCGGCCTTCTCGCAGTTCATTTCGTAACGCCTCCCCCCTGTTCAAGCGCGCGATAGTGTTCGCGGAACGAGTGTCGCGCGCGAGACAGGTACATTTTGACGCCACTCTCTGCAATGTTCAAGGTCGAAGCAATCTCCGCGTAGGAGAAGCCTTCTTGCGTGTAGAGCAGCAGGGCCGCGCGATAGTGGTGCGGCATGCGCTTGAGCGCCGCATGCACCAACTCCGAGGTCCCAATGGTTTCTTGCGGGTCAGCGCTTTCAACGTCGGCAGGCTCATGATCGAGGTCCTGCCAGGGAAGCCACGCGATCAGCTTGCGTCTGCGCAGAGCATCGTATGCCGTGTTGGTAGCGATACGATAGAGCCAGGCCGAAAGTTTCAGGTTCGCGTCCATTTTGGGCAGCGCCTTGAAGGCTTTCAAGAATGTATCCTGGGTCAGATCGTCCGCCTGTTCGCGGTTGCCGACCAGATGATAGATGTAGTTGTAAAGGGGGGTCTTATACTCGTCGTAGATCCGTTCAAAGGACCACGCCTGTTCCGTCGCCCTTGCTTCAGCCACAGACGCGCGCTCCCTTACTGAATCGGACTGCTTGGTTGCAGCCTCGTCAGTGAGCGAACGTCCCGCCACCGCAGTTCCGGTTATCAGGTTCATTCCTCCGGCTCCTTCGCGCCGGTCCCGGTCCCGCTGCTGAGGCAGGGGGTCGTTGTCGTCAGACCCTCTGTGAAGTGGAACGGACTCGTGAGACGGCGGTAACATAAGCCTGACAGGCTGCCTTTCACTACTCAGGTGAACGGGGGCATCATATCAAACTGTTGTGTGGCTCACCAAAGAACACGCCCAACTTTCCTATACCGTCTCATCGAAGCATCTCATCGAGATATCAGTTTCACTCCGCTCGCTTTCTCAGTTTCTCCCCTAGCGTCTGGTGGATGCCCGCTCGCTCCGTAGCCAGGTATAGACGTTCGCGGCGAACTCGTCGGGCACTTCTTCCTGCGGCAGCGCACCGCAATCGAAGACGCGCAATTCGGCGCGCGGATTGCCCCGGCGGAAGGCGCGCGCATTTTCCAGCGGCGTAAAGGGTGCGTCTTTGCCCCAGCAGAGCAGAATTGGCTGCGTGAGATGTGGATAGGCCGCATCAACCGAGGTATTCAGCGCACCAGAAATGAAGCTGGCGATGGCGAAGCGGCCTCCCGGCTGGTGCGTCATGGTATAGTAGATGTCAATCATGTCGTCGCTGACCCGCTCGCGGTTGGCATAGGTCTGCGATTGCAGGAAGTAGCGCAGGCTGGGACGCGAACAGAGCAGGTTGTAGATGCCCTGGCCCAACAGCGGCGACCGCAGCAGCGCCCGCGCCAGCCGTCTCCCTGGCGATTCATATTCATCCGCCAGATTTTCCAGTCCTGTCGGCGCAATCAAGATCAACCGGGCGAACAACCCTGGCCGCTGCGCAGCGGCGCGTATCGTAAACGCCGCCGTCAACGACGAAGCGACGATAGATACCGGCTGATCGGCCCCGCCGATGACCTGCCGGACGAAATCCTCGATCAGCGCCTCATAGATATCCGGCGTGTAGGTGATGGCCGGGCGGTCGGAGCGGCCAAAGCCCAGCAGATCGAACGCATAGACGCGGAAATCGCGCGCAAACAGATCAAAGACGCGGCGAAACTCATAGGAGGAGGCGCCGGCATAGACACCATGCACCAGCACCAGCGGCTCACCCTGCCCCTTGACGGTATAGGCGATATTGCCATGCCGCCAGGCGTACTGCCGCTGCTCACCATCCAGCACCACCGGCGGCTCCCCAACCCCCAGATCACTCAGCGCATTGCCCAGCGCCAGCGCGCCAGCGGCCCCCGCCGTTGCCAGCGCCGCAATCTGCCAGGCTGCCAACCCACGTCCTCGCCGTCTCGTCATCTCCATATCCTCGTACCCTACCCCTTCGCCCTTCTGCTCGCTATGATACTCCACCCATCCCACTGTCGGTTTGCTATCCGGTCGCCGTTTGCTCCACCTGCACTGTTGCAATCCGTATGCCGCACTCGATCAACACGTCAGTGGACGCGCGACGGCTGGCGAGTGCTACTGTGCCGGTGGGTGCTCGGTTACGCGCGTGGTGAGGATATCTATCGCGTGGGGCAGCACCGGCAGGATGACGGCCAGGCACTCGCGGACGCCTTTAGGGCTGCCCGGCAGGTTCACGATCAACGTGCTACCCCGGCAGCCAGCAACGGCGCGCGTCAACATCGCCATCGGCGTCACGCGCAGGCTCTCCATGCGCATCGCCTCGGCAAGCCCCGGCACCAGCCGCTCGGCAACGGCCAGCGTCGCCTCCGGCGTGACATCGGTCGGGCTGAGTCCGGTGCCGCCAGTGGTGAGGATCAGGTCCAGGCGCAGATCGTCCGCCCAGTGGCGCAGCACACTCTCAATGGCGGCGCGTTCATCCGCGACGATCCGCCGCGCGCGCACTGTGGCGGAGAGCGGCGGCGCTGCCACCATCTCAGCGATAGCGTCGCCGGAGGTATCTTCACGCTGGCCCGCCGCGCCTTTGGTGCTGGCCGTCAGGATGCCAACGGTTATCATATGCAACCTCCTCTATAAGAGGCAAGGTGAATCATTGGATAGACGAATAGACGCCTCGCCAGGAAGCCCCCACCCCCAACCCCTCCCCCGTGCGCGGGAGAGGGGGAGCAGAGCATCGGCGGTTGAAACCGCGCCTGGATGGCTTTCAGCCGCCAAGTCCGCCTGCGCGGACTCGGAGCATGCACTGTCTGCGCACCCCTCACCTGCGCCGGGTGGGGCTCCCGCGCTCTGGCACCCCTCTCCTATGGGAGAGGGGCTGGGGGTGAGGTCTCTCTCGCATCATCATACTATGCCGAAAATATGTGCAGCGCCAGCACAACGCGCGATGCCTGGCTGCCTCGTGCCAAAAACTCGTCAGTTTTTGACGTGGCGCGCAACCTTGTGCGATACTGCATCTGTCCGTTTGAGGACACACTCGTATAGACCTGGGAATACGGCCCAGGCGTTTCTACCAGGCGACCGTAAATCGCCCGACTACGAGCTGAAGTGCGTCTAGGGTTCCGCTGCTGGTGGCATTGGGCACTCATTGCTACTGCCAGGAGGACTGGTCCGAGCGACGCAAGCCCCACGGTTTCACATGCCTGGCGCGTGTGCCAAACTGGCGGCGCTACACCACGGGGACTAAAAGCCCGGATGGTAGGTTCACTCGCCATACGAACCACCAGGCCGGTTTCTACTCATTTTCCTCCGGCCTGTATCTGATTCGATGGACCCCTACCGGCTCGCACACCCGATTGTGCGCCGGGTCGCGCTGATTTACCTGTTTCGCTCTGGTGTTCTCATCCCTGTCTGTATAGACACGCTAGACTGCAAATGGAGGGGCACCACTCATGGCGACCACCGAAACCGTACCGGCTGGCGAGACCCCAGCCACGACTCCGCCGCCTGCCAAACCGGGCTTCTTTGCGGATGTCTTGCATCCCGAACGTGTGGGCAGTTCGCATCGCACCGAATTCATCGCCGGATTGACCACCTTCGTGACGATGGCGTACATCATCTTCGTCAACACGTCCATCATGGAGGCCGCCGGCCTGAACCCGACCGCGCTGGTCATCGGCACGATCTTCAGCGCTGTCGTCCCAACGATCTTCATGGGCCTCTGGGCGGATAAACCCTGGGCGCTGGCGCCGGGGCTTGGCTACAACGCGCTCTTCGCCTTTACCGTCGTCAGCCAGCGTCATTTCCCGGTCGGCGCGGCGCTGGCGCTTGTCTTTCTGGATGGCCTTGCCTTCCTGCTGCTCGTCTCTGGTCCCTGGCGCGAGCGCATCATCAAAGGGATTCCGATGCCGATCAAGCTGGCTGCTGGCGCGGGCATCGGTCTCTTCATCGCGTACATCGGCTTCGTCAATTCTGGCATCGTCAGCCTGCCGACCAGCGCCGGTGGCTTACCCGCGCTGGGCAGCCTCTCTAGCCCCACCGTCGTCGTCGCATTCATCGGCCTGTTGCTGACCGGCATTCTGCTGGCGTGGCGGGTGCGCGGCGGCCTGCTGATCGGCATTCTGCTGACGGCGGCCATCGCCTGGGGAACGGCCATCATCAAGCCGGAGACACGCACGGCGCTGCTTGGGACTACTCCGAATCCCAAGAGTCTCAGCGATTTCATTGCGCTGCCGGATATGGGCACGTTCTTCAGCAAGGGCGTCGGACGCATTGACTTCCCGGCGCTCTTCAGCGGCCATCTGGCCAGCGGCGCAATTCTGCTGTTCTTCGTGACGTTCCTTGTCACCGATATGATGGACTCGATAGGCACCTTCAGCGGTCTGGCGAGCAAGCTGAACATCCTCGACAAAGATGGCAACTTCCCTGGCTCTGGCCGCGCGCTGATCGTAGACGCCGCCGCCGGCATGTGGGGTCCGCTGACCGGCAACGCCACCATCGCTACCTTCATCGAAAGCGCCGCTGGTGTGGGCGAGGGCGGCAAAACTGGCCTCACCGCCATCTGGGTTGCGGTGTTCTTTGCGCTGGCGCTGTTCTTCGTGCCGTTTGTCGGGCTGGTGCCGGCGGTGGCCACGGCGCCCGCGCTGATCGTCGTTGGCTATCTGATGATCGAGCCAATCGTCAAGGTTGGCTTCACCGATGTCACCGACGGCCTGCCCGCGTTCCTGGCGCTCATCACCATGCCGGTGACGTACTCCATCGCAGACGGCATGTTCGTCGGCATCGTCAGCTATGTCATCCTCAAGTTGATTCGTGGCCGTATCCGCGAAGTCAGTTGGGTGATGTGGCTCTTCGCCGCGCTGCTGATCCTGGCGAAAGTGCTGGACGCGGTGCATTTGTAGCATAGCGGGCGAATAAATTCGCGCCTGGATGGCCGCTGGCCGCGAAGTCCGCCGACGCGGACTCGATGCAGGTGGTTTCCTGTTTCTAACCTGCGCAGGCAGGTTTCGCGGCTGAAAGCCAGCCAGGCGCGGTTTCAACCGCTAGCTGTCTTTTTCGCCGGAGTGGACATGTCTTCTGTCCGCTCCGGCGTTCTTATCTGCGTTATATCCAATGTGGTTGGCATGACCAAATAGCACAAACGTCCACAAAAATCACCCATCGCTTCACAGTTCAATCACTTGGACATGTTGCCTCTGTCTTTTCATGCAGACCGGTTTTACGAAATGCTGTCTGGGGCACGGTTGAATGGCCGTTGGGACGTTCACGATGAGATCATTCCGCCTGCCCGTCACTGAGCGTGTGTTGGGATGGAAGTGAACTAGCGCAGAATAGGACGGTGGAATGGAGCATGAACGCTTTGCTTCGCTCGTGCTGCCGCATACGCAAGCGATGGCGCGGGTAGCCGCCGCGTTGATTGGCCTGGCGGACGCCGAAGACGCCGCTCAGGAGGCGCTGGTACGCGCGTGGAACGGCTGGGCGGCGCTGCGCGAAGAAAGCGCCACCCGCGCCTGGCTGCTGCGTATCACCGTCAACATCTGCCACAACTGGCAGGCGGGTCACTTCGGCACGCATCGCAGCCGCACGGAACCGCTAGCCGCGCAGGCCGACGAAACGACCACCGGGCCGTTCGCCGGTGTGGGGCCGGGCACGACCGAACACGCGACCGCACTCGATCTGCGGCTGGCGGTGATGTCGCTGCCCGATGAGCTACGCGCGGTGGTGGCGTTACGCTTCTACGCCGGAATGGACGCCACCGAAATCGGCGCAGCGCTCGATCTGCCACCATCCACCGTGCGGACCCGTCTGCGCCGGGCGCTGGCGTTGTTGCGCGATGAACTGGCCGCCGATCAGGCAGATCAAGTCAATCAGACTAGCCGGGCCAATCGTAAGGGCCAGCCGCCATCACAGCTTTTCCCATTCATCCCAACATCTCGCTCTCACGCAACAGAAAGGAGGTAGCAGGTGCCATACGACCACTTCGATCAGTTTGATTCCTTCGATGACCTGTTCGATACCGCAACCGAGGCACAGCCGCTGCCTCCAGACATACAGATGATATATCAGCGACTGCTCGACGACGGCGCGGAGTGGCGCGGCGATGTGCCAGCGATGCCCAGCCTGGATGAGCGCGTGCAAACGATGGCACAATCGTTCACCATGCCACGACAGGCACCTGGGACGATCAGGCAATTGCCGGGAAAATCCACTCACAGTCTCTTTCGTCGAACGGCCCGCAAGAAAGAAGTCGTTCCAATGACGAGGACTCGTTTTGGCAGAATAGCGGCGGCTGCGGCGATGGTGGCCGTGGTGGCGCTCCTGATAGGTGTATTCGCGGTTCTCAGCCACGGACGCGCACCCGGGCATACATCAAGTCCTGCTGCGACCGCTGTAAAACAAACCCAATGGCAGGCGATACCCGGACTCGGCTACTCATCCGAGCGGCCTGACGACAGCGGACCGGCGGTCGCTCCCAGCGACCCGCGTGTGGTCTACGAATCGAATGTTGGCAGAGAAGGAGCCTATGGCGGTCAGGCGTTTCTGCGCCGCACTGATGATGCTGGTGCGACCTGGCACAACCTGGCGTTCCCGGTGCCCGTTACCCATATCCAATGGGTGAATCTCACGGTCAGTCCGCTCAACCCTCATACGATTATTTTGCAGGTGGCGGACAATACCACCTCTGATTGTCCAGCAAGCTTCCTTGCCCTCAATACAGAGGCAAACCAGAATTATTGCGCCTTGCAGTACCTTAGCACGGATGGTGGCGCAACAATGAGCCTGCTTCAGACGCCAACTGGCAATCTGGCCAGCGGTGTAGCGTTTGGCGCCAGCGTGATGCAGGCGCAGGGTTCCACGCTCTATGCGCAGGTTGAGTGCCCCGACACCTCCTGCGTTCGTATCGTTCGCAGCAGCGATGGTGGCCATACCTGGAGCCTCGCTGATGAGCAGTTGCGGCAGCTAGCACCGTATGTCTGCGGATTCATCGCGGCTCCCAGCGGCGGAACACTTTTCGCCGTCACCGCCGATAAGAGCTGCCTGCTCTCCTATCAGGGAACATTCAGGCTGACGCTCTGGCGCAGCGATGACGCCGGAAATAGTTGGGGGCCGGTCGCCACGCTGCCCACCCCCAATATCTATGGCCTGCTTGCAGTGGATAGTGGCAATTCGGCTCAACCCTTGCTCTATGGGTTCTTCCCCAAGACAGTGTCGGTGACGCCGGATAAAGCTGGTTTCCCGCATGGCAACCTCTCGGATAACATATCCGATATCTATGTCAGCGCAAACGGCGGCAAGACCTGGACCCATACGCCGAGCCAGGGCATTGCCTCTGGACTCTCACCCTTTAAAGCGCCGTTGGGCGTCTTGAGCGACGGCACCATTATCGCGTCGTTCATCCCGCAAGGCTTCAACAACGACAACGGCGACCTCACTGGCAGCGTCCTCTACGGCTGGAAGCAAGGCGATACGTCATGGCATCAGGTTGCGCCTGCGCTGACGAAGATTCTCGCTGCGCTGACGATTGTGCCGGGGGGCAACGGTCATGACACGTTGTGGATAATGGAAGAGAGCTTCAACGGCCAGCCCTGGTCAGACCCCGATATCTACACGGCGGCGCGTTTCCAGTTGTAGATATCAGTGACCTCACCCCCTACCCCCTCTCCCACAAGGAGAGGGGGTAGGGGGTGAGGTCACTTCCCCAGGTCCAGCGCGCGCCGCGCCTCGAACTGAACGGCATCGTTGGAGGTGCGGACGGACTGCGCGATGAGGACGACGCCCACCAGCAAGAAAATCATCGCCAGCAGAAAGACCAGCAGCGCAACGGTTCCAATGGCGCTGGAATCGGTTAGCGCGGCAAGGGCAATAACGAACATTGTCGCCACGAAGACGATCAGCGCGCCATAGACGGCCAGCAGCGCGTTGTGAATCATCTGGTGGCGATGCAGCAGTTCAGGCATCTGCCGGTCTATCTGGTGCAGCCGCTCCGCTGCGTAAGGCTTCGTCATAGCGGCGGCGAGGTTGAGCGCGTCGTCAGGCGTGCGCAACAAATCCATGCGTTCGCGTGCCATCAGCCGCAGGCGGTCGTTGACCGACGAATAGAGCGTCAGCATGCCGCCGATCAGAATGGCGCAACTGGTAATCATCACGACTGGCGCCAGAATCAGTTGTATGGTGCGCGAAACGACGGCGATGCTCATATCGCCTCCTTATGCTTTCTGCGATGCGATATCTCACAATCTATTCCATACAACGAGACGCCCGATGCGATACGTGCATCGGGCGTCTCAATGATCCGCTGATGATGAACGAGTGCGGAAAAATCCGGATTCGTGTGCGATGAAACGAACTAAGCGGAACTAATCGGACTAATCGAGATAGTCTTTGAGGCGGCGGCTGCGGCTCGGATGGCGCAGCTTGCGCAGCGCCTTCGCCTCGATCTGACGAATGCGTTCGCGGGTGACGCGGAACTCTCTGCCAACCTCTTCGAGTGTGCGGCTGCGGCCATCGTCCAGGCCGAAGCGCAGGCGCAGTACATCTTGCTCGCGTTGCGTCAACCCGTTTAGCGCGTCTTTCACCTGCTCTTTGAGCAACTGGTGGCTGGCGGCCTCCGCAGGAGCCAGCGCGCCGTGGTCTTCGATGAAGTCGCCCAGGTGGCTGTCGTCCTCTTCGCCAATCGGCGTTTCCAGGCTGACCGGCTCCTGGCTGACCTTGATGATTTCTCGCACCTTATCTGGCGTAATCATCATCTCTTCGGCAATTTCCTCGGCGGTTGGCTCGCGGCCAAGCTCCTGGAGCAGTCGCCGGCTGGTGCGAATCAGGCGGTTGATCGTCTCCACCATATGCACCGGAATGCGAATGGTGCGCGCCTGATCGGCGATGGCGCGGGTAATTGCCTGGCGAATCCACCACGTCGCATAGGTCGAGAACTTGAACCCTTTGGTGTAGTCGTACTTCTCGACGGCGCGAATCAGGCCGATGTTGCCCTCCTGGATCAAGTCCAGCAGGCTCATCCCCCGCCCGATATACTTCTTGGCAACGCTGACGACGAGGCGAAGGTTGGCTTCGGCCAGGCGGTGCTGCGCTTCTTCGCCGTCATAGATCAGGCGGAGATTCTGCTGGGCCAGTGGTTTCTGGCGCTCCAGCTTTCCCCGCTCCATGCGCTTCGCCAGGGCAACCTCTTCGGCAGCGGAAAGCAGCGGCACGCGCCCGATTTCGCGCAGATACACGCGCACCGGGTCATCGAGGCCGCTCTCCAACTCCGCCGTAAGAGCGTTCACCCCTTCACGAAGCTCATCCCATTTGCGGCTACCAGTGGTGCCAGTTTCCCCCTCAGATTCCGGGTCATCTTCCCAGGGGTCTTTGGATGGATCGAGCGCGTCAAGGGCCATTGGCTCATCCTTCAACATATCGCTGAAAGGGTCGTCGTCGCCTAGAAGGGCGATGTCGTCCGGCTCCGCGACAGACGCGCCGAGGAAGACCGCAGCGGCAGCCGCGCCATGCGGCTCGCCGTCTCGTTCACTTCCCCTGCGCCGTTTCCCCACCAGAGTTTCGTACTGGTGGCCTACGACCATACTCGCCATGTTCGTTGCCGACTGCCGCTTGGGCAGCCGGTATGACGCCGGATCGAGGTCGTCGAGCGCCTCATCCACCACATCCTCATCGCCGTCTGCCGGTTCATTCTCGCTGAATTCACCGGCATCGTCGCCCCACTCCGCGACCAGCACCTCGTTCTCTTGCTCGCGGTGCCGTCGCCCTCGCCCGCCTCGTTCGCGTCTGACCATGTAGCGCAGTCCCTCCTGGAACGGTTGCCATCGCGCGGGAGTATCATCCCCGCCGGCCATGTTACGCCTCTCTGAGAGAGACGCACCGGCTGTCTCGCAGTAACCGTTCGTGGCCGCCATTGCTGTGTTGCAGTGTTGGTGCGTTGTCTGTTGTTGCGTTCTGTCGTTGAGCCGTTCGTGAGCTACTATTGAGCCGTAGCCCCTGAGCCTTGCGTTTGAGCTGTCCACCAGTCGCTAGGTTCTTGCCCGCCTGCCGGATGAGGCAGCCGATGAATGTGACGTATGAGATGAATGCGAGCGCCCAATCCGCTGGGGTTGTACGCCAGCGGACCCACTGAACGAGCGTAGCGCCTCATCAATCGCATGCTTCTGCACGAATACCTGTTCCAACCGCCTGAGCAATGCGCGTGAGGCTTCGGCGTCGCCGCTGGCGCTCGCATCGCGCTGGAGATAATCGAGTTCGACAATCTCTTCTTTCAGGCGCAGGTCTTTCAACCGATAGGCAGATTTGGTTGCGGCTTTGGCGATCCCCTTCTCATCCTGCGGCATACCGGGAGGTAATGCGCTCCGGGCATGCTGAGCCAGCGCCAGGAGGACAGGCGGCAACCCTTCTAGGAATTGGGGCAGGTCCAGGGAGGAACCGTTTTGCATGGCAGCAGCGAACGCCTGGAAGAGCGCGCGCGTTTCGGTGCCGGCAAAATCGCCTTCGGCAATGATCCCATAGATATCTGACCAGACGGTCGGGTATTCGAGCAGCAGACCAAGAATATGCTCTTCTTGCTCTAATTCGGCAAGAAGCCTGGCCGTGGTGCCTGCCGTCCCTGGCAGACGCTTCTGCTGCGCGGGGACGGTCGCACTATACGACGTGCCAGGGCCATTCTGCCCACTCTCAGGGTACTTTTCTCCCAAACTCTCGACAGATTCGTGTTCTTGGCCCTTTCCCTCCTTTTGTTGTTCAGCTTGTTGTTCAGTGCGTTGCTCCGCGCGCGGGCGCTGTCGCGCCTCGCGCTCCAACTGTTGCCGCACCAGCACAAGGTCGCGGCGCAGATCGAGCTTATCGAGCCTGATGCGCTCAGCCAGCCGTCCAACGTATTCGTCGGCAAGCGTGCGGTTGCGCACCTCCGCGATAATTGGCAGCAGCCGCCGTGAGGCTTCCATCTTGCCGTGTGGCGTATCGAGCGCCAGCCCGGCGGTCTGCGCCTCGATGAGATAATCAATCAGCGGCTGCGCCTGGTCTACGGCGCGTTGCCAGCCCTGGGGATCGCGGCGCACGAATTCGTCGGGGTCTTCATGCGGCGGCAGGCGCACCACCGTAATCTCGGCGTCCACCTGCTCCTCGAAACGGATCACCCCTTTGGGTTCGCCCCGGCGCGTGCGTGGCGCACCCTCGGCGGCGGCTGGAACCGGCACAATCACCTTGTCGAAGGCTTGCTGTGCCACGGTGATGCCGCGCACCGTCGCTGATTCTCCGGCGGCGTCTGGGTCCAGCGCCAGCGCCACCCGCCGTGTCAGCTTCTTGATTTGATGAATATGCTTCTCGGTGATGGCGCTGCCGATAACGGCGACGACATTGCGATAGCCGAACTGCGCGGGCAGCACCACGTCCATATAGCCCTCGACGATCACGATGCGGTCGGCGCGTTTGACAGCTTCGCGCGCTAGGTCGAGACCATACAGCGTGGCGCTCTTATCGAAAAGGAGTGTCTGCGGCGTATTCAGATATTTCGGCTGGCCGCTGCCAAGCTCGCGTCCGCCGAAGGCCACGGTCTGGCCACGCATATCGCGGATGGGGAAGATCAGCCGGTTGCGGAAATAATCGTAGAGGCCGCCGCCACGCGACGCCTCGCGCTCGCGCGCCAGACCCGCCTCGATCAACTCTTTGGCGGTATACCCCTGCTCTTGCAGATAGCGGCTGAGCCGGTCGCCATCGGGCGCATAGCCAAGCCGCCAGAGCGTGATGGATTCGTTGTTGACGCCGCGCGAGGTGAGATAGGTGCGGGCATACTGGGCGTCGTTGGCTTGCAAGAGTTGGTGGTGGAACCAGATGGCGGCGGTGTCGTTGAGGGCGCGCAGGCGTTTGCGGGCGGATTGTTCGGGCGAGGGAGCCGCGTCGCCGTCAAAGCCACTGCTTTCCAGCGGGATGCCGGCGCGTTCGGCCAGCAGCGCCAGCGCGTCGCGGAAATCGAGGTTCTGCTGCTTCTCTACAAAGGTGAAGATATCGCCATGCTCATGGCAGCCGAAGCAGTTCCATGTGCCCTTATCGGGGAACACATAGAAGGACGGCGTGCGCTCGCCGTGAAACGGGCAGAGACCTTTATAGGCTTTGCCGGATTTCTTCAGCGCGACGACGGCGCCGATTTCCTCGACGATATCGAGCTTGTCGCGGATACGCTCGATGATGCTGGTAGACTCGCCCACGATGTTCTCGCGCTCCGTGCCGTCGGGCGGACTGGTTAAAGGAAACGTGACGGCTGATGACGGGCTATGACAGGCTACTACGGGCCACAAATCGAATGGCCTGTGCTATCTATGTATAACGCATCACTCCATCAAAAGTCGCAGCGAGCGAATTGAATATGTCAACATCGTTCAGCCGCTAAGATGCGGCGCGATAGGATTTTCGCCGGTTTCAATCCGTTAGTCGGCGTGATCGCCGAGCCAGCGCATCAGCCCGATGGCGGCGCTCAACACGCTGATGCCCAGTAGCATGCCCATGCCCATCCAGAGCGCGCGTTGCAGCCAGAGCGCGCCGGGTGCACGCCTGCGCTCTAGCCAGCGGTTCGGCAGCGTGACGATGGCGCCACGCGACGTTTGATACTGCACCGGGCCGAGCTGGTCCGGTGGCAACACCATCGCGCCGGTATGGACCTCACCAGCATACGTCTCCGCCTCTGCATAGACCGTCTGCTGATAGAGCCAGTCAGCGAGCCGTTCGCAGAAGGCAGCGATGATGTTCTGGCCGGCGGCGCTGGAAGCGTTGGAGATACTGGAGACGTTGGGCGCCGTATCGGGCGTCGTCAGCGTCAACACGTATGCGCCCAGCGTATGCTGCTCCCCCTGCTCCACCAGATCAATCGTCGCCTGGCCGGAGATAGGGCCACTCGGCGTATGCCCGCGCACCTCCAGCCGCATATGATCCGGGCGGCGCAGGATGGTCGTTTTCAGGGTGAGTGTGCTATAGCCGCCCTGGTTGCCCTGGCCGCGCACCCGCGCCTCAAAGGTAGTGCCGCTCTCAGGGGTCGTGGGGCCGAGCTGGATCAGCCGCTCGCAGCCAGGGATGATCTCCTGGAGCAGATCGGGATCGAGCAACGCCGCGAAGACACGATCAATCGCCGCCGGAAAAGTGTAAGTGCCTTCGATTCGCATAAGCGTTTCGTCCTCCTGGCCGGTGCCAGTATGATTTCAGGGTGAGAGAGGGTGGTGGCTGGTGCAGCGCCTCTCTCGTCTTCGCAGTATACGGTATGCGGCGAGCATTGCAAAAGGGCTGAATGCACCATCCGGCGCTGACGCTGCACCGCGCTGCTCCTGCACTCAGCAAAGACGAACGATGAGGCAAAGAAGTAGCCAATTCGCCGGATGTATCGTTTGTATACATGTCCTGTCTCGCTGAAAATCGCAGCGTCAGGTGCGCATAATGAGTGTGTTACGTGCGTCAAGAAGTGGGCCTGAGTTAGCGTTTTCCGGCGCATGTATAAAGAAAAATAAAAGTCCACCCATATTGCGCCTTTGGGGTAGGGATGTTATGATGGTCTTAGATTTGGAACGTTTCCGGGCTTTTGCGCATGCCTGCGTGGGCGCAGTTCTTGGAGCGGACGAGATCATCAGCGAAAAGGGGCTGTTTCTGTGAGTTTTGGCTTTTTGACGCCATATCGCGCGTATTTCGTCATCACCCTGATGGTTGTGTCAATTGCGCTGATTATTTCCATTCTGCTACAGGCGCGCGGCGCCGGGCTGGGCAGCGTATTCGGTGGCACGGGAACCGTCTTCAAGACGCGGCGCGGCATTGATCTCCTGCTCTCACGCATCACCATTATTTTTTCGGTGCTGTTCGTGGTGCTGTGCCTGCTGACGACGATGATTCCAGCGTCGTAATCGCAGGTCATCAGTCGTAATCACTGGTTATCATACGTGATGCGTCTGGCCTAATCGGGTTTCCCGCGCCGCCGACGCAGCTTGCCGTTGTGTAGAACGTAGCCGTGGGGGCAAACGGTGTCAATGACGCCGCCGTTTCTTGAGTGGCTACGAGCGGTATATCAAGCCGAGCAACGAAGCCCGACTTCCGCAGAAGTCGGGCTTTTTGGCGTGTGGAAGGGCCTGGAAACGCGCATCAACGCTTGAAATAGTCGGCGTTGATCTGGATGAAGTGCTTCCACTGTGCCGGCACGGCGCTCTCCTCGAAGATTGCCGTGAAGGGGCAGGCTGGCTCGCAGGCGCCGCAATCTATGCACTCGTTGGGGTCTATGTAATATTGCTCGTCTTCCTCGGTGGCGTGGATACAATCCACCGGACAGACATCCACACAGGATGCGTCCTTCTCGCCGATGCAGGGCTGAGTGATAACGTAGGTCATCGAAACAGAACCGTTCCTTTTCGCTAAAGTTACGAGAGGCGCATGGGTCGTATAGGCCGTCTACGACGCATTTTAACGCCAGCGCGAAAGGCGCGTCAAAAACGACGATGACCGAACGCAATGAGTAAGCGCGTAAGCGGCTGAGTGCGTGGGTAGGTAATAAGCAAAAGGCACGGCCAGGCAATTATCAGGCATTGACGACAGGCGAACAGGCAACTCAAACAACACAGGTATTGGCAGTTGGACGCAGGCCACGTTGAGCCAGCGCCTCGTTCATTCCAGGCACGCGAGTAGAGCGCGCATTGGCGGAGGTTTTGCGAGGTTTATGGCGAAGAGCTTGCGCACACCCACCGAGCGATTGCCGGTAGAGCCGGTACAGCGGCTCGATTCCCCTGAACCCACGGACCATTCCCTCGTTCAGTCGCGCGCAACTCAAACGACTCAAACGACTCAAACGACTCGAACAACGCAGACACGCCGGACAACACCAACAACACGCGCACAGGCGTCACGCACACAAAGCACCACATCCTCAAACCCAAACCAAAACCAGAACCCAAAAAACTCAAAGGAGACTTTTCGTATGGCCGTTCGTGAAGCGACATTGGCCGGATTGAGCCGTGAGCAGCTCCTGAACATGCACTATCAGATGGTGCTGCTGCGGCGTTTCGAGGAGAAAGCCGCCGAAGAATATACCCTCGGCAAGATCGGCGGTTTCTTGCACCTCTACATCGGGCAGGAGGCCAACGGCGTCGGCATGTTCTCGGCGCTGCATCCCGACGATTACGTGCTCAGCGCCTACCGCGAGCATGGCTATGCCATCCTCAAAGGCATTGATCCGCATGCCGTCATGGCAGAACTCTTCGGCAAGGCCACCGGCAGCAGCAAAGGCAAGGGCGGCTCGATGCACATGTATAGCAACGAGCATCACCTGATCGGCGGCCAGGCCATCGTCGGCGCGCAACTGGTGATGGGCGCGGGCGTCGGGCTGGCGATCCAGTACCAGGGTGAACACCGCATCGCACTCGTCCTCTTTGGCGATGGCGCGGTGGATGAGGGCGCGTTCCATGAGGCGCTGAACCTGGCCTCGATCTGGAAGCTGCCAGTGGTCTTCGTCTGCGAGAACAACCAGTATTCGATGGGCATGGCTGTCACCAAAGCCTGGGCGGTTTCCTCGTTGGAGCCACGCGCCGCCGCCTATAACATCCCGTACCGCAAGGTGGACGGCATGGATGCGCTGGCAATGCGCGAGGCGATGCGTGAGGCGCGCGAGCATGCCGTCAACGGCAACGGTCCCTTCCTGATCGAGTCGCTGACCTATCGGTTCCGTGGTCACTCGATGGCCGACCCCGCCTACTATCGCACCCGCGAAGAAGAGCAGATGTGGAAGGCTACCCGCGACCCGATTGCGCTCTTCGAGGAAAAGCTCAAAGCGGCGGGCATTATGCGCGATGAAGACATCCAGGCCACCAACGAGAAAGTGGATGCGCTGGTCGAGGATTGCGTGCGCTTCGCCGATGACAGCCCGTTCCCTGATCCTGATTCGCTCTACACCGAGGTCACGCTCGATGGCGCGGGCGCGATTGCCTGGCGCAACAAACCCAGTACCCCCCGCGAATAGAGGCGGCTGCTCTCGGCACTGAAGTGCCGAAGCACGGAACATTCGCTCTCAAGAGCCTTCAGGCTGTCTCGCGTGCGCCGGCTCTTTAGAGCCGCGACTGGGAAATCAAGAGCCGCAACCTGAGATCAGCACACATACACGACGATAGAGGAAACGAACACATATGCGCACGATTGCATACCGCGACGCGCTGCGAGAGGCCATCCGCGAAGAGATGCGCCGTGATGAGCGTGTCTACATTCTGGGCGAGGATATCGCCGGTTATGGTGGCACCTATTCCGTCACCAAAGGACTCTTCGAGGAGTTCGGCGCAAAGCGTGTGAAAGATACGCCGCTGGCCGAAGAAGTGATTGCTGGCGCGGCGATTGGCTCCGCCATCGGCGGCCTGCGCCCCATCGCTGAATTGATGACGGCAAACTTCAGCCTGCTCGCCAGCGACCAGATCATTAACAGTCTGGCGAAGTTTCACTATATGTTCGGCGGCCAGTCGAAGTTGCCGGTGGTGATTCGCATGCCGGGCGGCGGCGGCGCCCAGCGCGGCGCACAGCACTCACAGATGCTCGAAACGATGTACGCGCATATCCCCGGCCTGAAGGTGGTGATGCCAGCAACGCCATACGACGCGAAGGGCATGCTCAAATCCGCCATCCGTGACGATGACCCGGTGCTGTTCATCGAACACGAACTGCTCTATAGCGTCAAGGGCGAGGTGCCGGACGAGGGCGAAGAGTATACCGTGCCGCTGAACCGTGGCATCGTGCGGCGCGAGGGCACGGATGTGACCATCGTGACCTTCTCGCGCATGGTGCATCTCTCGCTCCAGGCTGCCGAGGAACTGGCGAAAGAGGGCATCCAGGCGGAGGTGATTGATCTGCGTTCGGTGCGCCCGATTGACCTCGATCTGGTGCTGGATTCGCTGCGCAAGACCAACCGTGTGGTCGTCGCTGAAGAAGGCTGGAAATATTACGGCACCGGCCAGGGACTTGCGGCGCTGATCTACGAATACGGCTTTGATTATCTTGACGCGCCTATCGGGCATGTTGCGGGTAAAGATGTGCCGATGCCATACTCGAAGCCATTGGAGCAGGCCGCCCTGCCGACCCGCGACGACATCATCGCGGCGGTGAAAGCCATCGTTCCCGCTCCGGCGGGCGCTGGTGCGGGCGCATAGGAGGCCAGGGATGCAGACAGTAGTGATGCCCAAACTGGGCGACACAATGGAAGAGGGCAAAATCCTCCGCTGGCTCAAGCAGGAGGGCGATACCGTCAAGAAGGGCGACGCGCTGGCCGAGATTGAGACGGAGAAAGTCAACATCGAGGTCGAGTCGTTCTTCGCTGGCACGCTGCGCAAAATCCTCGTGCCTGCGGGCGAGACGATGGCGGTCGGCGCGCCAATTGCGCTGGTCGGCGCGGCCAATGAGGCGCTGCCTGCCGCCGCGAACGCCACGCAGGCATCAGCGCCAGCGGCGCAGCCCGTCGCAGCAGCGGCACCGGCGGCCCAAACTGCACAGGCCGCGCCAGCCACGCCATCCACGCCAGCGCAGCCGCAGATACCGGCCTCCGGCAACGGCCATGTCGCTGCGCCGTTTGCGACTGGCGAAACGGGCGGGCGCATCTTCATCAGCCCGATTGCGCGGCATATCGCCGCCGAACACAATCTCGACATTGCGCAAATTCAGGGCACCGGCCCCGGCGGGCGCATCATCCGCGCAGATGTCGAGGCGGCGCTGGCGCGTCAGGAGTCCGGCCAGCCAGCGGCGGCAGCTCAGGCGGCGCCGGTGGAGGCGGTGGCGCTCTCGCAGATGCGCAAGACAATTGCCAAGCGGCTCCAGCAGAGCATGCAGACCGCGCCGCACTTCTATGTCACGATGACAATTGACACGACACGGCTCGGTGAGTTCCGCAACGCCGTCAATGAGTACGCGGCGACGCTGCCCCAGCCGGTCAAGGTGAGCTTCAACGACCTGATCGTCAAGGCAGTGGCGACGGCGCTGACGCATATGCCGGAGGTCAACGTCTCCTTCGATGGCGAGCGGCTGCTCTTCAAGAAGGCTATCAATGTCGGCGTGGCGGTTGCCTTGCCGGAGGGCCTGATTGTGCCAGTGGTGCGCGATGCCGATAAGCGCGGCGTCCTCGACATCGCCCGCGAATCGAAGCGGCTGGTGGATGCGGCGCGCGCCGGTAAGCTGAAGCCGGAAGACTTCTCCGGCGGCACCTTCTCGGTGAGCAATCTTGGCATGTTTGGCGTGGACGAGTTCACCGCCATCATCAATCCACCGGAGTCCGCAATTCTGGCGGTCGGCGCTATCGTGCCAACACCGGTGGTGGCGAATGGGCAGGTGGTCGTGCGCGATCAGATGAAGGTAACGCTCTCGGTGGACCATCGTGCGCTGGATGGTGCGGTCGCCGCGCGTTTCCTGCAAGACCTGAAGCGTTTGCTGGAACAGCCGCTGGGCATGCTGCTTTAGTTCTAAAAACTAAACGGCATAGCGGTTGGCACCTATGATGCCAACCGCTATTTTCGCTTGCTGACCTATCAGTCTGAAATCACCGCACGCTTGACGCGCCAGGAACGTTTCCCCAGGAGACCGCCGAGCGCGCCGAGGCCGAGTGCAAAGAGCAACGCAGGCATGAGCGCGAGGAGGCTGAGTTGCGAGACGTGACCCACTTCATCGCCAGTAAATGGCGTCCAGGGGTGGAGGCCTTGCGCGGAGACAGTGCAGGCGGCGAAGAGATAGAGCAGCCAGCCCACCATAGCCGTGATGACTGCCGCAAGCATTCCCGCTCGCGCGCTGTTGTTCGTGCGGCTGGCGCGACCGGCCAGATAGCCGATGACGGCATACATCAGCAGCGCGAAGAGCGCGACCAGCGGCAACGTTTGATTGAAGATGTCCAATGGACGGCTCACGACAGCGTTGCCATCTACGAACTGCCCCGGCGCGGTATTGCCTGCAACCGATGCTTCGATCTGTCCCAGATACACCCCGCAGCCGATCACCTGAAAGCTGCATACAATGCCAGTGAATAGCCCACCCAGGCAGCCATAGGTGATAACACTGGACCCGCTCGTTCGCATATACCTCACCCTTTCTCCTGGTCTCTTGGCGCGCCGTTGCCACCGCGCCCAATCTCCCCTGTTCCAAAGACGCAAAATACCCACCAGGGTTCCACTCATGTTCCACCATGCGCTGCGTCTGGTTCCCCCTCTCCTATGGGAGAGGGGGTCAGGGGTGAGGTTTATGAAAGTGTGGTCACAGTTCGAGCGTCTCATGCGATAGCGAGATGTGATCGGTCACACGACAAAACAAGACAAGACAAGCGACTGTCCCGCCGATGGGAGGCACATGGGCGAGCGAACGCAGCCAGCACAATCGGCGTCATCAGCGACACCGCCAACGCCAGCATCACCGGGGAAAGCAGAGCGGCCTGCGCAGGTCGGGAAGACTACCGAGAAGACGCTGGCTCCGGCGACTTTTGAGCGTTTCCTGCTGCACACACAGGGGCCGCTCCACGGCTTTGTGCGCAGTCTTGCCGGTGACGGCGAAGAGGCGCACGATCTCGTGCAAGAGGTGTTTGTCGCCGCCTGGCGTCTGGCGCAATCCAGCAGACCACCATTCACCGCGAACGGCGATGAGATGGCCTGCCGTCGCTGGCTCTTCCATGCCGCCTATTGCCGCGCGGTATCGCTACTGCGCCACCGCAGCGTGATCGCCTGGGAATCGCTCGACCTGCCCATCATCGGCGTAGCGCCACGCCAACCCGCAGCGCCTACGCTGGAAGAACAGGTTGTCGAGCGCGATGCCCTGCATACGGCGCTTGCTACGCTCGAACCTCCTGATGTCGCCTGCCTGGTGCTGCGCGTCATCGAAGGCTTCAGCTCGGTGGAGATTGCGCAGATACTCGATATCGCGCCGGACGCCGCACGCAAACGGCTCTCGCGGGCGATGCGGCGGCTCCGTGCCGCCTATTTCGCGCAGGAGGAGGAACATTCATGAGCGCAAATCATGCAAACCATGCCACACCGCCTGCGCCGAAGCCGCTCTGCGCCGTCTACGAACCACTGCTCCCACTGCTCAGCCTGGGAGAATTGGCGGCGGGCGAGGAACAGTCAGTCTTGATTCATGCGGCGACCTGCGATTGGTGCCAGCGCAGGCTCGCTGACTATGATTCGCTCCGTGAGTTGCTACGCCAATCGGCTGCTCCACAGCCACTATCGGCGTCGCGCTCACTGACGCTGGAGAACATCATGAGCGCCGCTGACCAACCAGTATCTCCCCCGCCGGCCGATCCCAATTCCATTGCACCCGCGCCTGTGCCGCCGTCTGCGCCGCGCCGTCCACGCGGGCGCTTCGCTGGATTCGCCGCGCTTGCCGCCGCATTATTGATAGCAGTACTGGCGGGCGCCGTCTTTGTTGCGCATGGCCTGCCCAATGGCGCATCTGCTGGCCGGAGCAGTACGGCCACCGCTCAGGCGCAATCGCCTCATGTGACGATCAGCGGGTTCCCATTGCCCTCGCAAGAGAGCAGCACCACCGGCATCACCGTTGGACCCGACCACAATCTCTGGTTCATTGACGCTGGAACCAACGCGATAGGCCGCATGACATCCAGCGGTCAGGTGACGGAGTTTCCGCTGCCGTCGCCGTCTAGTTGCGATCTGCACGAAGGCGCGATCACTGTAGGACCCGACGGCGCACTCTGGTTCACCGAAGGGCTGGGCAACCGCATCGGGCGCATCACCACCGACGGCAAGCTGACCGAATATCCGCTGCCGCATGGCTCCGGGCGGCCCCTCGGCATCGCCGCCGGACCGGATGGCGCGCTCTGGTTCACCGAAAACACCGCAGGCAGCATCGGGCGCATCACTACCAGCGGTAGGATTACCGGGTATCCCATTCCAGTTGAGATTGAGAGCTTTTCTGGGAATATCCTTCCCACGCCAGTGGATATCACCGCCGGACCGGATGGCGCGCTCTGGTTCACCGACGCCACCGTCAACTCTATAGGCCGCATCACCACCGGCGGCTCATTCATCGAATATCGCATCCCAACGGCGCAAAGTGGACCGGAAGATATCACCGCCGGGCCAGATGGCGCGCTCTGGTTCACTGAGAAGAATGCTGCAAAGATAGGCCGCATCACCACGACAGGCGCGATCACCGAATATGCCGTGCCGGGTGGCGATCAGCCGCAGGGCATCACCGCCGGGCCAGATGGCGCGCTCTGGTTCACCGAGTTCGCGGGTCACCAGATCGGGCGTATCATGCTGCAGGGAACCATCGCACAGTTTCCGTTCCCCGGCGTCGAGATCAGTCCGGTGTCGCTCGTGGCCGGACCGGATGGTGCGCTCTGGTTCACCGAATACGCCAACGGCGAGATCGGGCGCCTCTCCATGCGTCATCCATACTGATTGACAGCCAGGTGAGGGGACATGATATGCTCTCTGCACATACCACAAACACAAGTTGTAGTACTTACTACCACAAATTGTAGAGGAGCAGGTCCATGCCCATAGATGAGGGAGCTATCGAAGTAATCGAGGCAGGCATTGGTGATGTCGAGCGTGTCGCGCCACTCTTCGACGCCTACCGTCAGTTCTACCAGCAGCCAGCGGACCTGGCGGGCGCAAAAGCCTATCTGACGCAACGCCTGGAACGGCACGAGTCCACGATCTTCCTGGCGCTGGCGGTGCAGGAGACGGCGCGCACGCCAGTGGGCTTTACACAGCTCTACCCATCGTTCTCGTCCATCTCGCTGCAGCCGCTCTGGATTCTCAATGATCTCTACGTTGCGCCGGAGGTGCGACGGCTGGGCGTGGGCCGGGCGCTGCTGGAGCGGGCGCGCGTCTTCGCCACTGCTGCCGGAGCAAAGGAGATGGTGCTTCAGACGGCGGTGACGAATACGGCAGCGCAGGCGCTCTATGAGTCGCTCGGCTGGAAGCGCGACGAACTCTATTACACCTATGAATTGGCCCTCTAGCAGATAAACCGAACTGGCGGCAAATAGCCGTTGGAATTGCGGCTGGATACGTAGCGCATGGTTCCCCCTCTCCCGCGAGGAGAGAGCCTCCGCCCGGCGGAGCCGGGAAGCAAGTCATAGACTTGCGGAGGAGGCGACGGAGCGCAGCGGAGGGGGTCAGGGGGTGAGGTCTCCTCGCTCAGAAGCCTTCGCGCTCGTTTGAGCGGTCCAGCACGCCCGGTAGCGGGAACTTCGTCTGGCGCAGCACCGTGACATCGGTGATATCGCGCGGTCGCTGCGCCACTTCGGCGGCGCTGCTGGGCATACGCCCCAATTGCGAGCCATCGCTCCGGAGCGCATAACGCGGCATCTTCACGCCCGATGCGCTGCCAATCAAGCCAGCGAACGCAGAGTACGCCAGCATCACCACAAAGCCAATGATCGTGATCCAAACTTCGTTGGTGAGGACTTCTGTGGGCGAGTACGTGGTGTAATGCACAAAAGGCGTGAACTGCGAGTCAACCATTGATGGCGATCCAAAGGGCCACGAGGCCCAATGTCGCAGATGCGCGGTATAGGTGGCTATATTGGCGTTCGTCAGCAGGAGATCTGCCACGGCGCCGATGACTGAACTGACGCAGGCGATCAGCAGGCTGGCCTGCATACCTGCGCGTATAGTGCCGACCCTGCGCGCGGCGGAGGAGGCGCAACCCACGATGACAAGAAATGCTGGAATAGAGATGAGAAAGAAGGAGTAGAACAAATTTGTTCCAGAGACGGTCTTTGCCAATGCGTTGAGCGCAAAGACAACTCCTATGAGAACACCGCCCAGCACTCCTTGAAACACTACAGGGTGACCGGCTTTCGCCTCTTCCGTTGACTCTTCCGATGGCTCATCTGAGTGCGTCGTATCAGGAACCATATATGTCTCCCCTTCTCGCCAGCAGAACGTGACCTCTCTTTTACGGTTGCCTGGCCAGTTGCTCGCTGGCTACCAAGAGTTATAGCTCTTGTTGCAATACTATGCAAGCAGGAGAACCAATACACCGCCTCCTTGCGTCTTTTGGCGGCATAGAGACTGCAATGCTCTCGATTGAGATGCTGGCTCCGAGCGGTGATTGACGATATCACTCCGACCAGCCCCAGATGAGGGGAGAAGTACCTATGCACCTCGGTCTACGAACTGTGGGGATGATCGTCGGGCTTTTCGGCGCAGTCATCGCCTTTATCATTAATCTCTTGTATTCGACTTTCCATGTGCTTGGTCGCGTCGTCAACATTACGAATGACACCGGCCATTTCTTCTGGGGCTTACTGATCGTGATTGTCGCGCTGGTTGGCTCGTTTTTGGGATTGGGCAACGCCATTGCGGGAGCAGTGCTCCTGCTGATTGCGGGAATCGCCTTCTTTTTTGCCGTCGGCTGGTGGGCGCTCTTCGCTTCGCCCTTCCTGCTGCTCGGCGCGCTGCTCTTGTATGCAGGCCGTGGGACACGCGCGCGCACCGCCGCAGTGAGTTGAGGATTGAGCCAGAGCAATGGCGCGAACGCACGTAAACACACGCGAACACACGTGAATTGCTCTGAATTGCCCTGGCACACCGTGCGCTTTTTTGGTAGACTTAACCCACAGGAAGCGACGCGCGACGTATTATGAGACGCGCAAGCCGTTGCCGTGTCCTGCCGTCGCAGAGCTTCCAATAAGGGGAGGGTCGCTACCTATGTTTGGCCGGATCGCACGGCGCGCGCTCGTCAGCAGTCTCATCGCTGGAGTCATCGCCGCAATCTTGTATGCCATCTTCGCCACTGAAGCCAACGCCGGCAGCACTACCGGCATTATCCTCGGCGGCGTCGTCATCGGTCTGTTCACACTTGTTATCGCGTTCATCATCAACGTGATCATTTCGTCGCTCTTTGCGCGCCGGCAGAGGGCGTAGCGCCAGCAGATAGCGAGTACATAAGAACGAAGGCTGGGAGTGTTACCTCTCGGCCTTCGTTCTGCTTCAATCATCAGGCGGCAACCGCTATTGCCCCGGATTGGGCGGCGGTGGCGGATAGCTCCCCGGCTGGGTCGGATACTGCGGCGGTGGCGGATACGCGCCCGGCTGACCAGGGTATTGCGGCGGCGCTGGTGGCTGGCCAGCAAACCCCTGATACATGGACTCCTGGTAATTGGTTACCGGCCCACGATAGTTGTTCTTACCAACGAGACCACCGAGCGCACCCAGACCGGCGCCCAGGCCACCATCTATGATGAGGCCGAGAACAATCGCAAAAATCGCGCCTCCAATGAGGATCGCTTGAACCGATACGCCATTGGTAGTTTGCACGTGTATGCCCGGCGCCACCACAACTGCAACAATGATAAGGCCGATGATACCACCGATCAACGCGCCTACCAGCCCGGCAACAAGCCCGGCGATGGCGCCAGACCCTACTCTGCCCGTCGCTCTGGCCGTGTTCATCCCTGCGATGAAGCAGAGAGCAAGAGCAATGAGAAACACCAGACATCCAAGCAATGTTGACGCGCCATTGATGGAGGTGGTTGTTCCTGGGTTGTTGGCCGCCTGGACAGTGGCATTATACGAGCCAGTAACCCACTGGATAATGTCATCCAGAATCGTCACAGCGGCAATGATGACGCCAAAGATCAGTCCATTGCGGACCGCCGGATTGCCGGATTGCTGTGCTTGCATAGTTCCTCCCCCATGTGAGTGGCGACTCACCATGAGCCGTCAATTACTCATCATGTGTAACGCCCGTATGGTACAGCCTTTTCTTGCGTTGCGCAAGCCGCAGATTCGGGGCCAAAGTGAGTTTGTTATGTTTGCCACTTCTGCTATTTAGAAACATTTATACCAGCGCCACCGATTCTCCCCGCAACCCAGCCAAGACCGAGGACAATGAGCAGGCAAGGGATCAGTTGCAGCAGCAGCGCGGCAAACTGGATGAGGAGGAACTGACCGCCGGGGGATGTCATATAGACGGCGGAGAGTGGCGGCGCTTTGGGCGCGGCCAGGATGACACCGACGGTCGCCACCAGCCAGGAGACGGTACCGTCGGCGTGGATGAACAGGATCGCCGGGATGCCTACGATGAACCAGACCACCCCACTGATGAGCGCGACCGTTGCCCCCGCGCGACCAGCAGCGCGCGCCTCGCCGGTATTTTCCTTCGCCACGCGCCCGGCATACCAGCAGAAGCCCAGTGTGATGAGCATGGAGATCAGCGCCGAAAGATACGTGACCACGAAGAGGCGCAACAGTGGATCGCTCAACTGATCTATGCTGACGCCGCCGCCCTGCGCATAGTCTATCAGCGACCGCTGCAACGTGATGATGGCCGGGCGCGCGGAGACGGCGGCGGATCCCGCGATCAGCACATGTAGCAACGAGAACATGCCTGCGGTCAGCCCCAGCACCCGCGTATAGTTCCTGGGGTCCGTCGTCGCGTGCGCCATTGGCGTGGCGTGTGGCGTCTGCGCTGCCTCCATCATCCTATCCGTCTCCTCACTCGTCTCTATCGGATTGCTCATCGTCCAGGCAGCTAACGAGGTTTTTACTGCTAGCGGTAAAAACCTCCTGCTCCATCGTTGTCATTGGCATGGGTCATTTTCACTCGTCACAATAGTGTACCGCAACGGGAGAAATATCAACATGAAGCTGGTTTCTGGCGGTGGTAGGGCAGACATTCTTGTCTGCCAGGAGCGGAGGGGGCAGACAAGAATGTCTGCCCTACCGAAATATCTCAAGTAATCTGGTATAGCAAGCGGACAAGGAGGAGAAACTTTGCCTCACGGCAAACAAATTCCCCTCCCCAGAGCGCGGGGGAGGGGCTAGGGGTGAGGACGAACCTCAGTTGTCGCTGCCGTCGTTGCTGCCTACGTCGGCGTAGCCGTCGCCCAGCAGCACATCCAGCGCGTGGCTCGCGCCATTGCCATTTCCGTTGCCATCGCCGTTGAGCAGCCCATTGCCATTCGGCCCGACGAGCCGCTCGTAGAGCGTTTGCAACTGGTCGTCGTTGCTGAAGTAAAGCGTCAGCGAGCCTTTGCCTTTGGTGGAACGCTGCAAGCGCACCTTCATTTCGACAGCGCGGATGAACTCCTCCTCAAGCTGGCGTGTATCATAGCTCTGCTGGCGCACACGCCCGCCACGGCGGTCCGGCGTTAGATGCAGCGAAATCTCATTATAGCGGCGGGCCATCTCCTCCGCCTGGCGCACGCTCATCATTTGCGCGATGATCTGCTTGGTCAGCGTGATCCGCTCGGTATCGCCGTTCACCTGCATCACGGCACGGGCATGCCCTTCGGTAAAGACCTTTGGCATCGTAATCAGCGCCTCGCGCACCTCCGCTGGCAACTGCAACAGGCGCAGCGTATTGGCGACGGTCGCGCGGTTGCGGCCAACGCGGTCCGCGACATCCTGCTGGGTCAGGTGATACTCCTCGATGAGCGTCTGGTAGCCCTGCGCCTCTTCCAGCGGATTGAGGTCGGTGCGTTGCAGGTTCTCGACCAGTGCCATCTCCAGCATCAACTGGGGTGTCGCGTCGCGGATGACCACTGGCACGAAATCGAGTCCGGCGATCTGCGCGGCCCGCCAGCGGCGCTCACCGGCGATCAACTGGTAGCGTGGACCCTGCTCGTCCTCGCCGTCCAGCCGCACCAGCAAGGGCTGGAGCAGGCCGTATTCCTGAATCGAGGTTGCCAGTTCAAGCAACTGCTGATCGTCGCCCAGCGGCATACGCGGCTGCTGCGGATTCGGTGAAATCGCGGAGGTGGAGACCTCGAAGAGCGCAGAGTTCGAGAGGCCGGTATCCATCGGCGCATCTTCAGAGACGGTGGCGGCGCCGGGAATCAGGGCGTCCAGGCCGCGCCCAAGACCAAATCGCTGTTTCGGCATGACTAACCCCCCAATGTCGCGGCGCGCGCGATAACTTCTTCGGCAAGCTGCTTATAGGCGAGCGCGCCAGGTGAGCGCGCATCATGTTCGAGAATGGTCAATCCAAAGCTGGGCGCCTCGGAGAGCCGGACGTTGCGAGCGATGACTGTATTGAACTTCTCTTTGGGGAAATGCTCGCTGATTTCACGCACCACCTCGCTGCCCAGTTTGGTGCGTGGGTCATACATCGTCAGTACCACGCCGAACAACTTAATCTGCGGGTTCAGGCGGTCGCGCACGAGGCGAATCGTATTCAGGAGTTGTTGCATGCCTTCTAAGGCAAAGTATTCGCATTGCAGCGGCAAAATGACGCCATCTGAGGCGGTAAGCGCATTCACGGTGAGCAGGCCAAGCGAGGGCGGGCAGTCAATCAGCACAAAATCGTAATCCTGCTTGACCGCTTCGAGCGCGCGCTTCAGGCGGAACTCGCGCTGATCGAGGTACACCAGTTCAATGTCGGCGGCGTAGAGGTCCACCTTTGCTGGCAACAGCGAGAGGTTGGGGCGTATCTCAGACTTGACCACCTGCGCCACCGTCGCATTTTCGTTGACGAGCAACTCGTACATAGAGAGGCCAACCCGGTGTGAATCCACACCCAGGCCAGTGGTCGTGTTTGATTGTGGATCGAGGTCAATCACCAGCGTCTTGCGCCCAGCATCTGCCAGGCAAGCCGCGAGATTGATCGAGGTGGTGGTTTTACCGACGCCACCTTTTTGGTTGGCAATAGCGAAGACCCGTGCGCCTGACATCGGGGTTCGCCCCCTTTCGCTGAGATTGTACAGTTTCTATGGATGCAATGGCTTCTATCGAATCGCTCGTCGAGCGCTTTACCAGACCTGTATCTACTACTATCTGCGGCTGGCTTGCACGACGCGGAATCTCATCCCAGACAGCAGCGGACAAAAAAACACGCCAGCCTACGGGCGCGTCCCCGGCGGGCCGGCCATCCCGAAAACGCCAGAAAACGTCAGAAAGCGCTTACGTTGCACCTGATGCAGCAGTAGCGATGTCTACCGGGCTGAGACCAGCCGAACGCTGCGAGCCGGTCGCCAGCAGCGCAATTCCCGGTCATTGTACCGTATGCGCATACCAGGCACAAGCCAAACCCCGCTGATAGGTCGTTTGGGCTAGGCTGTGGCTATCCGCGCTCGCTGCGTGATAGCGACGGATCGGTTTACCGGCGGTTGGCCAGCGGTTGAAACCGCGCCTGGATGGCCGGTGGCCGCGAAGTCCGCCTGCGCGGACTAGAGACCGGCGACGCCTGCGCTCCCCTCTCCTCGCGGGAGAGGGGTTGGGGGTGAGGTCTCTTACCGCCCCAATTGCCCCGGCTGGCTGGGTTGTTGTCCCGGCTGGGTTGGCATGCCAGCGGCAGAGGCCAGCAGAATCACCCCAACGATGAAGAGAATCACGCTCAGAGCGCCCAAGCCGAAAAGCGCCGCCAGTTTCTTATGGCTCGGCCCGCTGGGCGACGTGGGAGGGGTGATCGCTCCCTTTGGCGTGCTGGTTGGGGCAACGGTTGCCGTTGGCGTCGGCGCGTTGGTAATCGTCACGCGCTTCTCTGCCATCAATGACGGCAGCGCGTTGGCCTGGCTATCCGACGAGACCAGATAGAGATAGTACGAGCCGGGCTGCACCGAGGAAGGAATCTGCACCGTCGCCGTCGCCTGCCCGGAGCCTTGCGAGGTGATCTGCTGCCCATCAACGCTTTGCAGGATGGTGGCGTTCGTCAGGTCGGATTGCTTCTCGATCTTTTGCGTAGAGAGGTAAACGGTCAGTTGTACGCCGCCCGGCAGGAAGCTCGTGCCATCTATCTCAACGGTTGAGCCTGGATAGTAGCCATCGGTCGGCAGAGCAGGTGTTCCGGCTGCTGGCGTGGGACCAGCCACCGGCTTGACAGTGATGGCCGGCGGCTGAGCGGCGTCTACCTTGAAGGTGGCTTGTGACTGCGCCTGCGAGTTCGATGCGTCCTGCGCGCAGATATAATAGCTGGTGCCGACGTTCGCCAGCGAGGCAGGCCAGGAGATCGTGGCGGTGAAAGCACCGTTGCTGTCCGTCGCGGCGCTCACGCCGGAAAACGCCTGGAAACCGGCGCTACAGCCGATGGCCTGCTGCGCATAGCCAAGCTGATAGGTGTCGCTGGCGGTGAGGCCACTGGCGGTGAGCGTGATGTTCGTGCCGACCGGCCCTTCGGTCGCGTTGTTTGACGGATTCGGCACAACAACCGTGAGCGTTCCACTGCTATCAGTGCTATCTACACGAGCCGCCTGCGCAACCGGCGCAGCGAACAGCGTACCCGGCAGCGCGCTTATGAGCGTCAGCGCCCCAAGCAGCGCCAGCGGCAACACCAACGCCAGACGCCTGCGCGCTCGTCCACCACGACCACGACCATGCCGCGCCTCAAACCACTCCATGCCTGTTTCCCCCACTATCGCCAATAGATACGCCACATCCCCTGCCGCGCCGCAGATGCCGGTGGGTACTGGCTGGAACAGTATAGCACGGCAGCGCGAGACCGCAACAGCAGATAGGCCGCAGGTACACGTGGCGGTATAGACCCACCCCCGGCCCCTCTCCCACAAGGAGAGGGGAGAGCGCTACACGCTCGCATCCGCCGTTCGCTGATGCTATAATCGCCGGTATGCCAGCATCTTCACGCAACACACAGAACACACAGAACACACAACACGATCAGCAGATAGAGCCGTCCGAAACGACTGAGGTGGCTGAAACGGCTGAGACGAACACCGCCGGGAGGCCGGGCAAAGGTGGACGGAAGCGGCGCGCGGCGGGCACGCTCGATGCCGAGCCAGCGCAGCTCCCGCTGGATACCTCACCCACTGGCGTGCCAGCCAGCATGCTCAGCCTGGAGCAACTCTGCTCGGTGATCGAAAGTTTGCTCTTCGTCGCCGGGCGTCCCTTGCAGGAGAGCGAACTCCGCCGCCTGTTGCTGATAGACGAGAAACGTCTACAGGCGGCTATCAGCGCGCTGGCGAAGTCCTGCGAGCAGGCCGGGCGTGGTCTGCGGGTGCAGCGCACCTATGACCAGGTGCAGTTTGTCTCCGCGCCGGAGAACGCGCGCTTCGTCGCGGCGCTGCTGGGCATGCCGTCGCAGGCGAAGCTCACCACTGCTGCGCTGGAAACGCTGGCGGTCGTGGCCTATCGCCAGCCGATCACCCGCTCGCAGATCGAGTTTATTCGCGGCGTCAATAGCGACCGCGCGCTCGCCAGCCTGCTACAATATGGGCTGGTGATCGAGGTGGGCCGCGCTGCAACCGTTGGGCGGCCCGCGCTCTTCGGCACCACAGCGGACTTCTTGCAGCAGTTCGGCCTCGCCAGTCTGGATGCCCTACCCCGTCCGGAGTTTGCCGAGGCAGAGGCCATCGAGGCGCAGCGCGCCGCCGCCACACAACGCATCCGCGATGCCGTCGGCAGCGATGAGGGGGATTGACTCACCCACCAACTATCATGAAGAGGATACCGTAGATGCGATTTGGTCGCCATATGCCGCTCGGCGCGAATGCCGTGCGTGCGCTTGCCACAGCACGTGAGATCGGCTGCGATACCGCGCAGGTCTTCCTCACCAATCCGCGTGGCTGGCGCGTGCCCGATACCAATACTCGGCAAGAGGTGGCCTTTTGCAAGGTGGCGCAGGAGCAAGATATCGTGCCGGTGGTGGTCCATGCGACCTATCTCATCAACCTTGCTTCGCCGCGCGATGACTTCTTCGAGCAATCTATCACCCTGCTGCGCGCAACGCTCGAACGGGCAGAACGCTATGGCTGCGCCAGCGTGGTCTTTCACATCGGCAGCCACCTCGGGGCAGGCGAGGAAGCTGGACTGAAGCGCCTGGAGCAAGGCATACGCCGCGTGCTGGATGGCGCGCCGGAATCGGTGCTGTTGCTGCTGGAAAACGACGTGGGTGGCGGTGGCAAGCTGGGGTATCGCTTCGAGAATCTCGCCGCTGTGCTGGCAAGCCTGCCGGAGTACGAGCGGCAGCTTGGCGTCTGCCTGGATACGGCGCATCTCTGGGGCGCAGGCTTCGACATCAGCACGCCGGAGGGCGCAGAGCAAACACTGGCGCAGGTGGAGCAGACGATAACGCTGGCGCGTGTGCCCGTCATCCACCTCAACGACACGCCAAAGGCGCTCGGCAGTCATCTCGACAACCACGCGCGCATCGGTGAAGGTGTCATCCCGGAGGCCGGACTCAGCGCCTTCCTGCGTCATCCCGGCCTCGCCGACGCAACAATTCTACTAGAAACGCCCATCGCCGAACTTCCGAACGGACAGCAGGACTGGGACGCCGACCGCGACCACATGCGCCGCGCCCGTGCATTGGCTGGGCTGGAGATGCCTGCATCAACTTAGCGATTTGCTTCAACTGGTGGAAGTGGGATCTCCGATGGTTTTGTATCGTGCCAGGTCATCTGGTCAGGAGCGGCCAACCACCAGCCATCTTCATCATGAATGACCGTAGCCTCTACTTCCAACCCATCGCTGTCAAATAGGATCACCCGCTCGCCCTGTTTCAATGATGGCAATTCACGCTCCTGCCATGTGCCAGGAGCAGCAAGTTTTACCAGGTCCACCGGCTCGCTATCGAGTGTATTGAAATCGGCATGGATGCGCTTCAGTTGATTTGTCATGGTTGCCTCCCTCTTTGCCTTCGCCAGCGCGCACAACCCAAGCCACCACATAACTCTTTCTATAAACTCATAGCACCGACATATCACCGCCGATGATTTCTACAATGAAATGACATCAATGAGCGCCAGCCTTGCGAACGCTTTCCAGCAGTGACGATGCCTGATAAGCGCGCACCAGATAAAAAATCTGATAGAGGCCGTTTATGGAAATGGCTACTCCCAGACAGGCAAGGATAACCCAGGGATTGGTTGCCAGCGCATTCAAGTTTGGTGAATTTAGCGCTCCGATGATCGCAGCAGCGGCTGGCGCGCTAAATATCACCACGAGGAGCGGCCCCAGGAGACTCAGGACGATGCAAGTGATAATCGCAACACGTCCCTGCCGCCAGATAGCAAAACCCAGCACCGCTTGCCCCACGCCAACGAGACAGAAAATCAGGCCGGGCGTGCGAAAAAAATCGCCATTAGTGCCAAGCGTTGTGGCGGCAGCGAAGAACATGATGCCAAACACGAAAAGGGCAGCCGTGCCGACAAAGTTATTGAGCGCGGCACGGCGGATGTCTCGTTTGGCATCGGGAACTTTATCTATATCGTCCAACTTCCCATACGGCTCGTCTGATGCAATGCCCTCCGGCGCATACTCCATTCCTTCAGGCAGGGCAGGTCTGGAAGGATGGGCAAATAGATTCGGCTGTTGGTTTGTATTGGGAATCATGAAGGGATTCAAGGGTATTCCTCCGCTCGTTCGCTCTTTATTGGCCCACTATCCAAAGTGGCACACTATCCAAATCGCAGCCTACTTCACACCCATTCTACGCAACCTGTCAATCATCCTCACCTCAATACCAGGAGCATTGTCTTTTTTGTGCGTGGCTTCGTCTTAGTGATGAATATGAGTGAATACCGTTGGCAAAATCCGCGCATAGTGGCGCATTTCGGCGTCCATCGGCATTTCTCGTGACCTCCGCCCGTTGTGCCGGATGCCCAGCCGTGTTATACTCGCCGTGTACGCCCGCGAACAGGCGTCCGATATTCGCCTGCTGTGGGGCAGACACGCAATGAGGCGTGGGCAGGCAAGATTGAAGAATAGGCCAACTGTATTACATGGGATAGCGTGCGATAAATGCCGTCCGCATTGAGAGGATTGAGAGGAGCGAGCCACGAGTACCGTCACGTTTCCGCTCGGACCCTACCACCCAGCGCTGGCGCAGCCCTGCGAGTTGACGCTACGGCTGCGCGGCGAAACCGTCGTCGGCGCGGAGCAACCCGGCCTGGGCTACTGTCGCCGGGGAATCATCGAACTGGTAGAGGGCAAGACGCCGGATGAGGCGCTGCCCATTCTCGAACGCACCTGCTCGCTCGCGCATGAGGCGTATCGCATGGCGTTCTGCCAGGCGTTGGAGGCGGTGGCGCAGGCCAGGATCAGCCAGCCCGCGCGGACCACTCGCGTCGTCTTTGCTGAGGTCGAGCGTTTGCTGGCGCGCCTCTGGACACTGGCGCAGGCCGCCCGCGTCGCCAATGTTGCGCCGCTTTACCGGCTGGCGCTGGATCAGCGTGAATCGCTCTTCGCTGCGCTGGAGGACGCCACCGGCGAGCGCCACTATTGGGCGGTAGCGGTTCCCGGTGGCGTGCGCGATGACCTCGAGCTGCAACCGCTGCAAGAAGCATTGACCGCGCTGGAAGCTGGCGTTGCCGTCTGGCAAACATCGGTCGCACCGAATGGACTGCTGGGGCGCGCGGGCAAGGGCATCGGCGCGATTTCCGCCGACCAGACGCGCGACCTCGATCTGACGGGACTCGCCGCGCGTGGCTCGCGCATGACGGATGATCTGCGCCTCTCGCAGCCCTACGCCGCTTACGAAGACTATGAAGAACAGCTTGCGCAGGGTGGTGAGGGCCAGCGTACAGGTGATGTCGCCTCGCGCCTGGCGCGCGCCGTTGCTGATCTGGCGACGAGCCGCGCCGTTGCGCTGGCCGCGCTGGCGAATCTGCCCGACGGTGCGCATGAGCCGCCGGTGACGCTGGCCAAGCCCGAAGCTGACCGCGTGACAGCGGGCGCAGTCGAGGGGCCGCATGGCCTGATGACCGCCCGTTTCTTCTGGACGAGCGAAAACACCATCCATGAACTGAAGCTCTATACGCCGGGCATGGGGCAGATCGTCGCCATGCCAGAACTGTTGGAGGGGCGCCTGCTGCCCCAGATTCCATTGATCCTGGCGAGCCTGGATCTCTGTATCGAGTGCCTCGATCAATAAGTGAAAGGATGCCAGTGTGTCGTTACCACTGCTCTTCGGATGGCTCACGCTGGCGCCGGCGCTTTGCGCGTTGTTGATTGCCGTTCTGGGCGTCGCTCGCTATGCGTTGAAGCCGCTGGCGCTGGCGCTGGGCCTCATCGGTCTGGTTGTGCCGGTCGTGCTGCTGCTGATCCTGCTGCCGTCGCTCTCATCCGGCACTGCTCTCTTCGTCGGCCTCTTCGGTGGCTCCACTGATCTGAACGCCTGGTTCTCCGCCGTCTACCGGCTTGATGGCTTCGGCCTCTATGCCGCGCTTGGCATTGCCGTCATCGTCGCGCCGCTGCTCTTCTGGATGGCCTGGCGGGGCGTTGAGGCGCCGGTTCAAGTTCCTGGAACACCTGATGAAACCACAGTAGCGCAGCCCTCGTGGCAGGCGAGCCGGCTGACGCGGGCGCAGTGGGGCGGCGCGGCGCTGGCTCTGGTCGCCGAGACCGCTGCGCTCACCCTCGTCTTCGCTGATAATATCGCCTGGCTCGCATTGTGTTGGGTGGTGTTGACGGCGATAGCCTGGGGCATTGGTGAGCTTGGCAGCGACCTGGATACGGTAGACCGCATTGGGCTGGCGCTGATGCTGCTTGGGCCAATCCTCTGGACGGCGGTGATGCTCGTGCCAGCCATCGGCCAGGGCGCACATCCTATCATCTATCCACGCCTGACCGATATGATGGGGCGCGGCGCGCTGACACCGCTGCACGTCCTGCTGCTGGCCATCGCGCTGACGTTGGCTGGCGCGGGCTATCCGTTCCTCGTCTGGATGCGCCGCCGCGCGCTGCTGGTAACGCCGGCTGGCCTCGCGGCGCTGGTATTGATCGTGCTGCCGGTGGCGCTGATCGTTGGCGCGCGCACGTACAGCGCCGCACAGGACGCTAGCAGTAATTGGCAGGAAATCGGCAAGACCGCGCCGCCAATCACCGCAGGCATCTGGTTCTGTCTGCTGGGCATGCTCACGATCTGCGTCTGCGGTTTGCTGGCGCTGGGTCGCCGCGATAGTCGCACGCTGATCGCCTATCTGGCTGTCGCGCAGGTCGGCTGGGGACTGCTGGCGCTGGGCGCGGGCAGCGCCACGAGCATGCTGGCGCTGGTGACGCTGCTGGCGACGAGTCTCTTTGGCCTCGGCGCGATGCTTATGGCGCTCTTTGCCGGTGGACGGCTCACTAGCGACATCGAGCCGGAGGGCGCGGGACCCCAGCCCTTTGGCGTGCCCGCGCAGCCGGTCTACCTGGCGGCCTGGATCATCGGCGCATTGACGCTGCTGGGCGCGCCGCTCTTTGGTGGCTTCGTCGCGCGCCAGATCATCTCCAGCAGCATTATCCAGGCGCGGGGCCTCGCGGTTCCGCTGGCTGGCATCTCCTGGGCGGGCGATGCGCTGCTGGCGCTGGCGCTGCTACGCGCGACCGCCCCCGCCTTCACGATTTTTGCGCGTGGCGCTGGCGCGAAAGCCGCCGTGAGCGATGGTCACGGAGACAGCACACCGAAGCCCACGCGGCAACTGAACATACTCACGCTGCTGCCACAGGTTCCGGTTGCCATCATCGCGCTGCTGGCAATCCTGGTTGGCGCGCTGCCGCAGGTCTGGCTAAACATCGGCGGACTTCCGGCGGCCTCGGCGCTGGTGCAGCCGGGGCAGGCAAACGCCGCGCTCTCGCTGAAAACCTTTGGCTATCTGGCGGGCGCTGGCGGCGTGGGGCAGTGGGTGCCAAGCCTCGCCTGGGTCGCCTTGCTTGTGCTGGCGCTGCTGGCGCTCTTCGCATTGCCCGGCAGCCTGCGCGAGACACGGCCCGTCTTCCTGGCGGGCGCGAGTGGTGAACAACTCGCGCAGCACGCGCAGGCGCAGGAACCCCAGACCGCCGGTGATGAGCAGCCGGTGCCGGAAGAGGTCAGCGCGGAACTTGCCTATCTGCCGGAGCCTGTGGATACCTGGAGCGATATCGGCAGCGTCTTCACCTCCGCCTGGCTCGTCCCGCTGGGCGACCAATTGCTGCGCGGCGTGGATGACGAACTCAACGCTGAACCGGCATTGGCCGAAGAAACCGAAGAAACCGAAGAGACGGATGAGACGGGCGAAGGCCAGGAAGCAGAGGCGGATGAAACTGCAGCAGCGGATGTGACGGCTTCAGCTTCGAGCAAGGCGCTCACCGCCGCGCCCGAAGCAAAGAAAAGCGTTGCTAAGGCGCCCGAAATGACCAACACAACCGGTTCTGGTGATAAGGTCGCCACTGGCAAAACAAACGGCGCGAATGGGACAAACGCTACAAGTGGCGCGAATACCCCAAAGACTACACCAGCGGCCAGCGCAACGACAACACCCAAAGTGACATCGAATGTGAGCAAACAGGTGTCAGGTGCGACGAGTAAGCCAGCCACACCGGTCAATACCTCCACAACGGGAAATAACAGACCGGCGAATCCCGCGAGCAAGCCGCAACAGCAGAACGCTGGAAAGCCAGCCAATCAGCCCAATAGCCAGAATAAAGCGGCCAACGTCCCTGGTAAACCGGCGAACCCCAACGTGCCGCGCAATCCCGGCGGCGCAGCCAATCGCCCGCAGAGCAAGAAGAGTGGCGCGAAAAAGGGTGGCAAAGGAGGCGGACGATGAGCAATGAAAATGGCGCTGAGCCAATAGGGCGGCGCGCGGTGGCTGTGCTGGCGCTGGAGACCGGCGGATGCGGCGCCTGCGCACAGAGTATCGCCGCGTTGCACGCCGCTGGATACGCCGAGGAACTGGCGGCGCGAAAGATCACCTTCGTGCGCAGTCCCCGCCAGGCGGATGTCGTACTGGTGAGTGGCCCGCTTTCGACCACCGCCGAATCTGCTGTGCGCCGCATTCTCGATCAGGTGCCGGAGCCGCAGGCGTTGGTCGCCGCTGGCAACTGCGCAATCAACGGCTGCGTCTTTGCCGGTTCGCCGCAGATCAGCGCCAGCGTCTCAGAGGCGCTGGATGTGCATATCGAACTACCGGGTTGCCCGCCGACGCCGACCGCCATTCTCAACGCCATCTCCAAAGCCGCGCAATTGCTGGCTGAGGGCGATGATGGTGATGATGTCGCAGACGAGACAGGCGGCAGCACAGCGGAAGCATCTGCTGAACCGGCAGAAGGCGATGCGGACGATACAGCCGATGATGACAACATAGACGACAGCGAAGATGATGAGATAGACGATACCGGCGAGAGCGAGGATGAGCCGGATGAGGCAGAGACGGCAGCCGGAGGTGATGAGCCGGAAGCGCGGATGGAGGGCGAAAAATAGATGAACGGCATCCTTTCGTTTGTACTGGCGGTCCTGGTGTATCCCGGCGCATTTGTTGCGCTGCTCGCCGCCTGGGCGCTGACCTGGGGCCGCGAATCAGTGCGCGCCGCCGTCAGCCGCGAAGTCGTTCCCAGTCCGCTGCGTGAGGTCAATGAGATTCGCAGCGATCTGGCGCGCGATATTGTGCAGCCGGAGGGTCTGTATCCCTGGCTGACGATCACCGCATCGTACGCTGCGCTGCTCATGCCGCTGCTCGCCCTCATTCTACTGCCCATCCCTGGCAATCCGCTGGTACAGGCGATTGGCTTGCAGGGTGACGTGATCGCCTGCGCGGCGCTCTTGCTGGGCGTTCCGGCGCTGCGGCTGCTGGTGGCCTGGGCCACGCCCTCGCCCTATACACGGCTTGCGGCGGATCGCGGTGTGCGGCTGTTAGCGGGTGTCGTGCTGACGATGGCGCTGGCGATTACGGCGGGCGCGGAACAGGGTGCGGTACTGACGCTGACCCCAACGCCGACCAAAGCCGCGCAACCGTTCTGGTGGGTGGTAACGCATATCCTGGCGGCGCTGGCGTTCGTCTTTGTGCTGCCGCCATTGACCCGCGCTGTCGCATCACTGCGCGAGGGACGCCAGAGCCAGTACCAGGACCTCGATCTGGTCTCCGGCGAACTGACCGAACTGAATGGACGCGACCTCGCCTGTTTCCGCATTGCTGAGGCGTTGCAATTCGTCGCAGTGGCCGCCTATTTCGCCACTGTCTTCATCCTGCCGCTCTTTCCATCGGCGTTCGGTCGCGGGCATGATCTGCTCTGGCTGGCGGGTCTCGTGGTGACGGCGCTGGGCATCGGCGCGTGGGAAGGCTTCGCGGCGAACCGTCCACCCAGCGGCGACCGTCCGCCCCTCAACTGGTGGCTGGGCCTGCCGGTCCTCATCGCGCTCTTCTCGCTTGTCACCGCCGCCATCGCCATGCGCGGGAGCTAACCAGGCGCATTGCTTCGTTCTCTGGCAATGCGCCTGGCTTCTGCAATCTGCTCGTCAGTGGCGCCGAGGTGACGAAACCACTCCTCAGTGGTATAGGCATGTGCAGGTGACTTCCGGCTGCGTACTTCTTCTGCCAGCGTCGTCAAGAGATTGGCAAGCGTTTCGCCACGTTCTTCGGCGGCTCGCTGCAATGTTTCGTACTGTTCATCGCTGAGTTCAATAACATAGCTCATAGGTGGGCATCGCCTGTTGCTTCTTGCGCAGCCTGCCTTGCCTGCTCTCGTGCTTGGAAAATAGCCTCGGAGTCACGAATCTCTTCCTCAGTGGCTCCAAAAGAGCGGAAGAACTTATCAAGGTCATCATCAACACGATCAGGCAGAGAACTTCGCGCCCACAACAATAAGCCATCTCTGGCGACGCTGGCAATGAATGTCCCATCCCATTCGCCAAGTGTGCGAGAAGCAAACATCACTTTGACATCACGTAAGGCATCCAGATGACGGTCGTACGCCATGCCGAGAATATCAAATAGTGCGGCTCCCTCGTGGAGTGCGATACGTTCATCATCAGTGTCGAAGATTGCCAGCAGGTCCACATCGCTGGGTGAAGGGTCAGTTACTGGGCGCTCAGCATGGCGCGCAACTGACCCATAGAGGATAACGGCGAGCAGATCTGGGCGATACTCGCGTAGCGTCTGAATGATGTCTGTGACGAGAGCCGCTGTCGCGCTATCGAGCCACGGCAGGATATTATCAGCAGGCACGCTAGCCGTTTTTGCTAACTTGTGGCCCATGTGTGTATCTCCTGCATGATATCTAGTGCCATCTGCTGGGCCACTGGATCAGTTCTGTTACCATACCATCCACCCTGGCGCAGTTGATCTAACTGTTCCTACTTGTTAGCAGTAGGCGTCTCACCCTGTGTTCGCAAGAAAGCTCCCAGGCGCGCATGACTCTCCTGATGTTTGCCGTGTTTCGTTTGGCATCCGAACGCAATCCAATGGAATGCTGCGCCCCAGGCGCCCTCGATGATAAGACGCGAAGCGCGTGGCGAGGCAACCAAAGTTGCAATAGAAGCCTCAATATCTTCGGCAGCGTCTCGGTGAGCATCGGCTAACATGGACGATAATTCTCCTTGCGTGACTTTCATGATAACATCTCACGGGTTAGGGCGTTACCTGGCAACCTTCGTCAAAAAAAGTTACTGTGAACGAAATGCTATATAGAGGTTCATTAAAGATAAAGAACGTCTGAAATTCCGCATATTGAAAGATAAAGTCAGCTTTGTGCAAGGTTTCTGCAACCGCAGAGCTTAATGAACCGGCATAAGCCATGTTAGAAGTAGGCCCTGTTCCTGCAAATACTTCTACAACCCCGGCGACGCGGTTCAAGTAGGCGGAGAAAGTTACTCTCGCCAGATTGAGAAACGCTACCTGAGCTTTTGCATCTCCATCTATTAAGCCATTGGCCATATCCTTCGAGATTGTTATGGCTTTGAAAGATTTCGTTTCGCCTGGTTTGCAATTGACCAGGACGCCTGGATTTTGCCCTGCTATTGAGGTAGGAGATGCGTAAATGGCTGGTGTCGGTTGGGGAAAGAATTGAGGCAAATTCTTATTGAAAACAAAGGTGATGAGTGCAGTGACAGTTGCCACTATTCCCAAGCTGGCCAGGAGGGAACTTACAATTGTCTTTATTCTCTTCTTGGTTTCAGTAGAAACTTTCATCCAGTTATCCATTCTTTTTTCAAGAGGCTCTAAGTATCAATTCAATGCCAAACTTCACACTACAAGCTCAATGTGCTGCAAAAAAGCCAATACTACCTGCCGCCGAAATTGGCAACGTAGCTTCTAGTTTTATAACATAATTCTTTCGCTTGCCATAACCCATCTTAGCATATCAGGTGTGCTATTACGCATGTCCGCCATAGTTTTCGCAGTCATCGGAAAGCCAGATGTACTTTAGCTTACGCTTTTAGAGCATCCAGTGCGAGCGCAGCGGCGACGATGGCTGCGGTTTCGGCGCGCAGGATACGCGGGCCAAGCGTGACGGGGATTGCGCCGTGTCGCTCTGCCAGCGCCACCTCGCCCGCCGAGAAGCCACCCTCCGGCCCGATGAACAGCCGCACCTCCGGCATAGCAGCGGCTGTTCGACCGGCCAGCGCCACCTGCAATGCGGCGCGTAGAGTCGTCGTGTGTTCCTCTTCCCAGGGAATCAGCGCGATTCCACTGGAGGGCAGAGCAGCTAGCGCCTCCGGCAAGGTCTGCGGCGCGGCCAGCTCCGGCAGACGCGCGCCGCCGCACTGCTCCATCGCCTCCGCGACAATCTTCGCCCAGCGCCGCCGCTTTGCCTCGCTTGCCTCCTCATGCGCCGCCACCGCGCGCTCGGAGAGCAGCGGCACGAACGCCGCCACGCCAAGCTCCGTTCCCTTTTGCAGCACTGTCTCGTACTTCGCCGCCTTCAGCATCCCCAGGCACAGCACCACCCGCACCGGGGCTTCCGCGCCCGTCACTTCCTCGCGCTTGCCTAGCCACGCCATCACCCGCTTGCGCTCGACAACCAGCAGTTCGGCAGGATATTCGCCGCCTGCGCCATCCAGCAGCCGCAGCGTATCGCCAGGGGCCAGCCGCAGCACATCCCGCGCCTGATGCGCAATCTCGGCTGGCAATTCGATCTCCATCTCTGGCGTCAGCGTCACCCCTTCGAGGTAAAAGCGTCCTGCTGGCATCAGTCGGCTCGTTTCCCCATCAGTGTGATCCAGTCACCTTCGATGAACTCGCGGATATCGGTCAATCCGGCGGCGCGCAGCGGTTCCTCGGCCTCCTGGCGGCGTTCAGCAATGATGCCACTGGCGATCAGCGTACCACCGGGGCGCGTGGCGCGCAGCAGCGCAGGCGCAAGCTGGGCTATCACGCGGGCAATGATGTTCGCCAGCACCAGGTCATACGTGCCGACCTCTTCGCCCAGAATCGCCACCTCCGACGAGAGCGGTGTGAAGGGTTCGCCAGCCGCGCCTTCCAGCGTCGCCAGCCGCACATCTATCTTATCGGCAAGCCCGTTGGCCGCCGCGTTGGCTCGCGTCGCTTCCACTGCCACCGGACTGACATCCAGCGCCAGCACGCTGCTCGCGCCCAGCTTTAGCGCCGCCAACGAGAGAATACCGGAGCCAGAGCCGACATCCAGCACGCGGTCGCCAGGATGAATGGCTTCCTCCAGCGCCAGGATGCAGTTGCGCGTGGTGGGGTGCAGTCCCGTGCCGAACGCCATACCGGGGTCCAGTTCCACCACCACCTCACCCGCCGCCGGTTCGTACTCGCGCCAGGACGGCTTGATGACGGTGCGTTTGCCGAGATGCGCGACGTGGTAAAACTCCTTCCAGGCGTTCTCCCAATCCTTCTCGGCCAGCCGCTTGGTGCTAATCTCGCTGATGTTGCCGAAGCCGATTTGCCGCAGGTGCCACAGCCCCTCCTCGATGCGCGCCCGCGCCTCCTCGCCGCTTGCGTCCGCTGGCACATACACATGCACCGTCACCGGCGCGTCCGGCACGGTCTGCGCCACCTGCCCGTCATCCAGCAGCGTATACGGCTCCTCGATGGCGACGCCGCCGTTGGCATAGCGGCTCATCACCTCGCTGATCGCCTCCACCGCCTCCGGTTCGGCGGTGACGCTCAATTCCAGCCAGTAATCGGGCATTGATATTCTCCGTGGTCTTGGTTGTGGTGCAGCGCATGCCGCTTTTTGGACTGGCATATCTGGCGTAAGCCGCTGTATTGTCGCGCAGAAGAAAGAACCATGTCAAAACAAGGCGCACATGCCATGCTGACTTTGACGCTCAGAACGTCGCAGTACTACAGTTATGAAGATAGCAAAAAGCGTGAAACCCACTCAGTTGAAGAGGTGAGGATACGATCATGGCACAATCGCAGGAGACCGTGCAGCAAGAGGCGCTGACGCAGTTGCGCGCCGGGCAGACCGCGCTGGCGGAGGGGCGGCTGGAACTGGCAGCCGAGGCGCTGGTGATGGCGGAGACGATCTTTCGCCGCAGCAACGATCAGGAACACGCCGCTGATAGCCGCGCTGCGCTGGCGGAGGTGCAGCGGCGCAACGGCGCGCTCGATCAGGCAGCGACGAGCTACGAGCGCGCCATCGAACTCTATAAGGAAGCCAACGCTCCGGCGCGCGAAGCCGGTGTGACGCTGGCGCTGGGGCATATCGAACGCCAGCGCGGCCAGATCGAACGCGCCTGGGAGCATTACTATCTGGCGCTGCGACTCTTCGAGAAAGCCAACAATATCAGCGGTCAGGCCAGCGCCGCGCTGGCGCTGGGGCATATCGAACGCCAGCGCGGACGCCTGGAGCAGGCGTCAGACTACTATACGCAAGCGCGCAACTTCTACGCTGGCGCACGCGACCGCTATGGCGAGGCCGACGCCACACGCGGTCTGGCGGACATGCTGGCGGGGCGCGGACTCTACGACGAGGCGGCGCGCACCTACGAGCAGGCGCTGACGCTCTATCGCAACGCGCGTGACCGCTTTGGCGAGGTGGATACGTTGATCGGGCAGGGACGGCTGGCGATTGCGCGTGTGCAGATGGATGAGGCCGGCACGCTCTTTGGCGAGGCCATCGCCCAGGCGACCATTGTCGAATACGAGCTAGGCATCGCCGACGGCACGCTGGGGCTGGCAGAGATTGCGCTGCATCGCGGCGAACTGGATCAGGCGCTGGCAAACGGCGAACTGGCCGAAAAGGAGTATAACGCCGCTGGCAGCGCCCTGGGGACTGCGGAGTCTGATCGAGTCATTGGCGCCGTGCAGATGCGACGCGGCCAGCTCACCCAGGCAATTGCGCTCTTTGACCGCGCCTCGCGTGCGCTCTCACTGCTGCGCGCTCGCGCTTCCTATGCGCATGCGTTGATCGGCTCGGCGGAGGCGCAACGGCGCAAGGGCGCGCCACGCAAGGCAGAAGACCTCTTTGGTGAGGCGCGCATTGCCGCCAGCGAGACGGAGCAGCCGGTGGTGGAGGCGGCGGCCATGCTGGGGCTAGGCCAGATTGCGCGCGCACGCGGACAGTCTGGCATCGCTGCGCCACTGTTGGAGGTAGCGGCGCAGCGATTCGAGCAGCACAAACGTCCGGCGCTAGCAGCGTTGGCGGCCATCGAACGCGGGCGGCTGGCGCTGGTGCATGGCGAACTGGATACCGCGCGGCAACTGGCAACCAGGGCGCATACTCTCGCCACCGAGGCGACCCAGCGCACCGGTGAGCCTGGACCCACCAGCGAAGCGGCCTATCTGCATGAGATGATAGATCTGGCGCTCGGACAGCTTGATATGGCTCGTGCCCACGCGGCGGAGGCGTTGGAACTGGCGCCCGCCGAGCATGATGCGCTGCCGCTGGCGGAGGCGCTGCTGGGGCAGGCGGAGACGGAACTACGCGCCGAAAACCTGGACGCGGCGGGGGCGCTCTATAACCGGGTGCAAACCCTTGCGCAGACCAGCGAGATGGCGCTGGAACAGGGCCTGGCGAGCCTCGGACTAGGCCGCGTGCTGATGCGGCGCGGTCTGTTGGAAGAGGCGATCAACGCGCACCGGGAAGCGCTGCCGCGTTTCCGGGCGGCGGATGACGCGGCGGCGCTGGCGCTGGCGCAGCTTGGTCTGGGCGAAGGTCTGCGGTTGGCCGGCAAGATGGAAGACGCGCAGGCGGCGCTGGTGGAGGCGCAACGGCTCTATGGCGGCATGGGCGATGTGCTGGGCGAGGCGGAGGCGACGCAGAGCGAGGCGCGGCTGCTGCTGGACAACGGTGAACTCGAAGCCGCCAGCGGGCGCATGGCGCGTGCGCTGGCGCTGGTGGAGCGCGTGGGCGGCGGCATTGCTGATGCGCAGGCGCGCGCTGGTTTCTTCGACGGCTACGCAGCGTTCTACTGTGAGGGCATGCTGATTGCGGCGCGTGAGCAACACGCTGAGCAGGTGAGCGAACTGGCGCAACGTTACGCCGCCCACGCCGGCAAGGCTGGCCGTGCCGCCGCCGTCCAATGCCTGCGTGAATATGAGGAGGCGTTGCCGGTGCGTGGCGATGTCTCCAAAGAGGAGATCGAGCGCAACAAGGCGATTGTCGCGCTGCTGGCCGGCGCGCGCAAGTCACTCGGCAAAGGGAGTGGAAAATGAGTGAGCATGCTGATTTCCATCGTCTCTCTCATCAATCATGACAAGCAAGAAGGTAACACCATGAGCGAAAACACCAGCGAAAACACGAGGTTGGCGCAAGCGATCCTTGTTCAACTGCCCTATATCACGCTGGCGACTGCCACAAATGATGGAATCCCCTGGAATGCGCCGGTGTATGCGGCCTTTGATGACGCCTATACCTTCTTCTGGGCCTCAGCAAAATACGCCCGTCATTCGCAAAACATCAGAGCCAACCCTCATGTTGCCATTGTGGTATATGACTCGACAGTACTCCCAGGAAGCGGCAAAGGGGTCTATATTGAGGCCACGGCCTATGAGCTGACCGATAAGCAAGAATGCCAAGAGGCGCTAGCTTGTTTGCAGAAACGTGGATGGGAACATCCTCCTGTGGTAGAGATGGTCATTGGGGCAACCCTACGCGGAGTCTATAAGGCGGTCCCAGAGAAACTATGGATCAGCTCTGACGATGAGCATGGACTAGATGGTCGCGTGGAAATAGAACTATCCTCGATATGACCCAGGTGCGATAAGACGATAGCCTGCCTATATGGAAACTATCAGCGTTCGAACTTTCTGCGCGACCTGCGCCGCCGCTGGTGGATCGTAGTTCGCTAGAACCACAACAGTAATATTCATGCCTGGGTAAATGTCTAGTTGTGAGTTGATGCCAGGGGCGCCTCCGGTGTGTCCAACGACCACTATCTGCCCCTGGCTTCCCAGGTGTTCGGCGCCAAAACCGTACCCATACTGTGAAAATGCGCGCGTGCGCAAGGTAACTTTTGCTTCGAGGACGGTAGCGGTCATCGCTGGACTCAGCAGCTTGTTCTCAAGTAGCGCGCGTGCAAAGCGCAAGAGGTCCTCAACGGTAGAATATCCTCCGCCGCCGGGGCCGCCACGCGCTGGCAGCGCGAGCAGGTTATTCCACCACTCTGTTGGCACAGGCTCGCCATCGGGCGACATGTGGGTATAGCCTGTTGCGCGGTTCGGTATGTCACGGTCAAGCGGGGAGGCGTCGGTGTCCTGCATTCCTGCCGGTTGATAGAGATGCTCCTGCACATAGGCATCGTAGGATTGCCCGGTTACCCGCTCGATGATCGCTCCCAAAACAATGTAGCCCGCGTTGCTGTATTCGCACCTTTCGCCTGGCTCAAAGTGCAACGGGTCGCTGGCAAAGAGATCGAGATAATCATGCACAGTGCGAATGCGGTCACGAGTCGCCTCAAAACGTTCGTTCCAGTAGCTACCGAGGCCCGAAGAGTGAGTGAGCAGGTGGTGAATCGTCACCTGCTGCGCGACATCGGCGCGCGGGTAGTCTGGCAGGTGGACTGCTATAGTGTCACTAAAGGCGAGACGGCCAGCCTCGGCCAACTGGGCAATTGCCACAGCGGTGAACATCTTGTTCATTGAGCCGAGATTAAACTTCGTATCCAGCCGGTTTGGCGCATGGAAAGCTCTGCTCGCCAACCCATATGCCCCTGTGAAGACAGGCTGCCCATGCTGCGCCACGAGTACCGCGCCTGAGAAGGCATCAGCAGATACTAATTCATCGAGATAATCGCGCAATTCGTCAATCATCTTGCGTTTCCCTTGTTCTGCTCGCCTGATGAAACAACCTATCCGCTCATATCATTGTGTGGTCTGGCGGCGCACCTGGAAGAGCTGGCGATCCGGCAGGCGCACCGCCGTCAGGATGCCGCTCTCGCAGGCGCCGGTGTCAATACCAATCTTGTTGAACTGCACGAGCGGCGCAGGCAGACGCCAGTGGCCGAAAACGACTGGCTTGCCCCAATCATACGTGCTTTCCAGAAATCCCTTTGGCCCCCACATCTTGAGGAAATCTGCCGTCTGCGCTGGCGGTTTACCTGGCAACACGCCCGCGTGGACGTAGTAGGCATAGCCATCCTCAAACTCGATGCGCGTCTCTTCCAGAAAGTCGCCCACGGCGAACGGCAACGTGCCCTGATAGTCTTCCCAGAGGTCCAGCGCGCCCTCGATGCCCGGCGGTCCCTCGAAACGGAAACCGTTCCAGTGGCCCAGCCAGGCGTCCTCATGGTTGCCGCGCAGAAAGACACAGTGCGCATGCCGCTGTTGCAACTCGCGCAGCGCCAGCACCGTCGCCACCGAATCCTCGCCGCGATCCATATAATCGCCCAGGAAGACCAGCGTATCCTCGGCGCGGTAGGGCAGCAGGTCCAGCAGATGCTCCAACAGCGTCACCTCGCCATGCAGATCGCCGATAGCATACGTACAACTGGACGCTTCGCTCTGTGGCATGCCGGAAACCTCATTGTATTCGCTGCGTATAGTGTTTTTACATGCGTCGTGTGCCTATGTAGAGTGCGCAGGAGTGGAGTATACCACGAAGCGGGTGATGCAAGCTGCAAGACGCAAAAGCAGGTACACGGGCGCGTCCTACGCACCGCTACCGCTATGGCCCGTGTGGGAGGGGTATCATGTCTCCGAGGCCACGCAGCACCCCTCGCAAGTTACATGCCAATAAGTCCGCATGCTATTGCTGAGCAACGAACGAGCGATGAGATGATGAAACTACGCGAAATTGGCAGGCGTAACCATAGGCGTAAGGATAGGCATAACAGTGGTAGAATGATCTGCTGGCCAGGCGAATAGAGATGGAAGCATGTGGGGAGCCAATGATGAACGTTGAACTGTTGCAGCAGACATGGGCGCTACCGGGTCCGAGGCGGGTCACACCGCTGGCGCAGGGGACGAATAATGTAGTGCAGCGCGTGGAAACGCCAGCCGGCGATTATGTGCTGCGCCTCTATGGTAATCACGCGGACCCCGGACGGCTGCGCTTCGAGCATCAGGTGTTGGCGCTGCTGGATGCCTTGCGCCTGCCGTTTGCTCTGCCGCTCCCCCTGCCTGCGGTGACGGGTGAACGCGCCGCACTGCTCTCCGATGAGCAGGGAGATACGCTGGCAACGCTGACACCCTTCATCGCTGGTGATGCCCCACAGCGCGATGATCTGCCACAGGCAGAAGCGGCTGGCGAAGCGTTGGGAATACTGGATGTGGCGCTGGCACAGGTGGAGGCGTCGGACGCGCTGGCGAGCAGTGCAACATATAGCTGGCGCTCCTATGGTGATCTGGAGCATTGTCATCCGCTGGTGCCGGACCCGCTGGCGGCGCTGCAAACGTTGCCAGTGGATGAGGAAGTGCGCCGCCGCCTGGTCGCGCGCTATCGCTGGCTGATGGAGGAGCAGATACCGGCGCTCTATGCAAGCCTGCCACAGCAACTTGCGCATGAGGATTATGGTCCCGACAACATTTTAATGAAAGGAACCAGCGTCACCGGCGTGCTGGACTTCGAGTTCTGCGCCCACGACCTGCGCGCGATGGACCTGCTGGTGGCGTTGAGCTGGTGGCCGGTGGAGCAATTCGGCAGCGGCGCGGAATGGCCGATCATTGAAGCGTTCACCCGTGGCTATGCGCGGCGCGTGACATTGACCGGGCCGGAGATCGAGGCGATGCCCACACTCTATATCCTGCGCGCCTACACCTCGCTGATTCATCGTCTGGGTCGCCAGCGCCAGGGGCTGAGTTCAGAGCAGGCGGTGACGGCGCGCGCAACAGCGGCGCTGGAACGCGAGGACTGGCTGGAAGCGCACGGCGAGCAATGGCTCCAACTCTTGCGCACAATCTTCGCCAGCTAGCTGAGGTTGCGGGCGACCCGTATCATCGCTGCCAGGCTGCGCTCCACGTCCTCATCGGTTGTGGCCCAGGAGGAGACGCTGATGCGCATGGCGGCGCGTCCCTGCCAGACCGTGCCGCCGCACCAGCAGGTGCCGTCGGATTGAATGGCGGCGATAGTGCGGCGTGTCGTCTCGTCATCGCCAAACGAGACCAACACCTGATTCAGCGCGACCTCGTTGAGAATGGTGAAGCCCGCGCTGCGCAATCCTTCAGCGAAGCGCGTCGCATGCCGGCAGCAGCGCTCGACCAGATCAGCCACCCCGGCGCGGCCCAGCGAGCGCAGCGCCGCCCAGATTTCGATGCCACGCTCCCGCCGTGAAGACTCTGGTGTATACGCCAGCGGCTCACGTACCGGCTCCTGTGGCAGATAGGCGGCGCTGATGGACATGGCGCCGCGCAGATGTTCCGGGTCACGCACGAAGGCGACACCGCTGTCATAGGGCGTATTTAGCCATTTGTGCAGGTCGGTCGCCCAGGAATCCGCCTCCGCCACCCCGGCCACCAGATGCGCCCGCGCAGGTGCCGCGCCCGCCCAGAGACCGAACGCGCCATCCACATGCACCCATGCGTCTGCGGCATGAGCAGCGGCAATGAGGTCCGCCAGCGGGTCGAAGGCGCCAGTGTTGACGTTGCCTGCCTGCAAACACACGATAGCGGGGCCAGAGAGCGACGGAAAAGCATCGGCGCGCATCCGCCCCTGGCCGTCCACCGGCACGCGCACTACGCGATTGCGGCCCAGCCCCAGCAGCCCCAACGCCTTGAAGAGCGTGCTATGCGCCTCCTCACCCACGACCACAGTAATGGGTGGTGCGCCAAACAGCCCGTCCGCCTCGACATCCCAGCCAGCACGCGCCAGCACGGCGTGTCGCGCCGCCGCCAATCCAGAAAAGTTCGCCATCGTCGCGCCAGTCACGAAGGCAGCGCCAGCATCGGCAGGCAGACCCAGCACATCCAGCAGCCAGCGCAGAGCAATCGTCTCAATAGCGACGGCGAGCGGTGAGGACGCCAGCGAAAAGCTGTTCTGATCCCACGCGCCAGCCAGCCAGTTCGCGGCCACCGTCGCCGGCAACGCGCCGCCCGTCACGAAGCCGAAGTAGCGTCCGCCGGTGCTGGCAACTGTCGCTGGTGCGCCCACCTCATCCAGCAGTTTCAGCACAGCGACAGGATCGCTGGGTCGTTCGGGGAGTGGCGTATCCAGCGCGCTGAGTCCAGCGATAGCTTCCGGCGTGGGGTAGACGGGCCGCTCATCGCGGGTATGGAGATAGGTCAGCGCGCGCTCGGCGGCATTGTGTAGCAGGTTGTCCATGTCTATGTCCATGCTCGATTCTCTGCCCATTGACCTGCTCTCATGCGCGCGCTAGAGAAATTGACAGGAGTGACAGACGTGATGGTAATACGCTGCTTTCACGCAGGCTAATTGTGGTTGTGGCAGCCGCAGGAGCCACCGCAGCACCCGCCGCCCGTGTCGCCACCCGCATCGCTGGCATAGTCCTCGGCGTAGCTGCCGTAGCCATCATCAGCGCCCACGCGGACAGTCCGTGCGACCATCGGGAAGAGTTTGCGCACGTTTGTTCCTTGACAGGTGGCGCAGACCTTCGCCTCACGCGAGGCGCTATAGCTGGTCAATACCTCGAACTTCGCATTGCAATCGGCGCAATAATATTCATACAGCGGCATGTCTCGTCATCCTTTCGTTTCATCGGAACTGCTGAAGAGATTATCCAGCATTTTCGGCACAAAGACAACGGCAAATGCGCGCAGGCCACACATCATGCTTCAGATCATGCTTCAGATTGCTGGATACGCTGTGCCAGATTATCATGAAGGGTATGGATGGTGACGATGGCAGCATAAAGAACATACATATCATGGATGCGTAGCTACGCCATCATACGTTATCACTGATATACTACTGGTTTCCAATAGTTCCCTACAGAAAGCATTGACTGTCTGATTGGGAACTCGCCTATATTATCGAGCGCCGCGCGCTCGTCTCGTAGATCGCGTAAGGAGTCTCGTCATGAGTAGTGGACATAACAATCGCGGGCGGAACAATAATAACCGCCGGGCGCGGCATGGGGGACAGCCGCGTAACATACAGAGCCAGCCGGTTTCTCCGCGTCGCGTCGAATCGGTGGCGCGGGCTACCACTCCTGCGCCAGTGACGCCTGTTAAACCTGTTATACCCATTGCGCCAACCAATGAGCCGGAGCAGCAGAACGACATTTTCGATGAGGGCGAAGACGTCGTTGTTTCGCAGCCTCCTCAGCCGTTACCGGCGTATGAGCAGCCGGTTGCGCTATCCGGGGCAGCCGGTACGGTGCAGTTTGCGGGAAATGAGAGAAAGGCGGAACATGCGGGAAATGCGGCAACCGATACGCGCGCACCGCAACTGATTCCACCAACACCACCTGCGTCACCACCGCCATCTACACCCTCCACACAGGCGCCTACCGAGCGCGGAGCGCCGTCCGGCAGCATCCGCGCGCCGTTCGCCCCAGGGCAACATCCCACGCATAGCGCACCGGCAGCTACCCGCCAGAGCGCGCCCAGCGGCAGCCAGAATGGTCACGTCGCTCAGCCGCCAGCTACGCCAACCGCTGCCACCGATCCCTATGAAGCAGCGCCATTGGGAGCGCAACGATCATTTGCGCGACCGGCTGCTCATAATACGCCACAGCCAGAGCGCCCAACCAACGACACCGAAAACGATACGACGGCGCAACGAGCGCCTGGAACTGGCGAGCGTTGGGCAGGATATCCGGCGGCGTCCGCGCACGTCGAGCATGCGCATCATGAGCATCATGAGCATCATGCGGAACACCCCACCGCCTGGGACCGGCAGGGGCATGGCGAGCAGGACGCTCATGGCGGAGAAAGCCATGAGCGAGACGTGCGCGGCGATGTTGGCCCGTTGATAGACTCGCTGCACGAACTCTTTGAGCGGGACCGTTCGGTTGCCAGCCAGGGCGGCGTCGCGCGCTGTGGCATTTGCTATCTGCATTTCCGCCTCAGCGATCTGCACTATCGTGAGGAAGAAGGGTTTTACGTCTGCGCCAACTGCGCGCGGGCGCTGGGGCATAATCGCATCATGATGGTGCGGCGACAGCAACATACCTAGCGCCTGGCTGCGCATAGCTATTCTGGGCCATCCGCTCACCGCAGCGAAGGCGTTGGGGGTGCCCATACGTCCCGATCTGTGGTACAATAGGCGAGCATTGGCGCATTGTGCGCGTCGTTTTGTCGTGCGCGCCAGCGCCATTCCCAAAACACCCAAGACAACCAGAACAAAACGTCTAGCGCCTCCTGGCAGGAGGCCATCGAGGAGTAGAAACCGTGGGCGCATTACCAAAACGCCGTCTCTCGAATTCGCGCCAGGCCAACCGCCGCGCGCATCACAAAGTGCAGATTCCCCAGTTGACCATCTGCCCGCAGTGCCGCCAGACCCGCCGCGCGCACCATGCCTGCCCGAACTGTGGCACGTATCGTGGTCGCCAGGTGTTTGAGGTTCCGTCGCGCCGCACCAGCGCCGAATAAGACACAGAAGTCAAACAAGACGGCAGAACAACACAACAACACAACACCATCATCCACAACGAGTACACCAGGCGCAGAAGCGACATCAGCACTGACGGAGCATAGCGTGAGCGAGCGTATCGCATTCGTGTTTCCTGGGCAGGGGAGCCAGGCGGTCGGCATGGGCGCAGATATCTATGACGCCTCGCCGACCGCTCGCCGTGTCTTTGAAATCGCAGACCAGGCGATAGGCCTGCCGCTTTCGGCCATCTGTTTTCAGGGACCGGAAGAGACCCTGCGGGAGACCATCAACACCCAGCCGGCCATCGTCACCACAAGCCTCGCGCTGCTGGCCGCCCTTCAGGTGGCCGCTGGCGCATCTGAAGCCGACGCCGGTGAACCCGCCCTGCACAGCCCACTTCAGCCAGCCTACGTCGCTGGGCATAGCGTCGGCGAATATGCGGCGCTGGCGGCCTCCGGCGCGCTGGGCATCTCAGACACGCTGCGGCTCGTGCGCGAGCGTGGCCGCCTGATGCACGAGGCAGGCGTCGCCTGCGACAGTGGCATGGCGGCGGTGCTAGGGATGGACGCCGCAATGTTGACCCAGGTATGCGCAGAGGCGAGCGAACGCGCCAGCGCGGAACTCGGCGCGGCAGCCAATGCGCCCAACGCCAACCCGGGCATGGGCAAGGTGGTGCTGGCGAACGACAACGCGCCCGGGCAGATCGTCATCTCTGGCGCTCGCCGTGCGCTGGACCTGGCGATGGAGCTGGCGCGCGAACGTGGCGCGAAGCGTGTCGTGCCGCTCTCGGTAAGCGGCGCGTTCCATTCCCCGGTCATGACGCCCGCCGCGCGTGGGCTGGCGCAGGCGGTGGACGCCGCGCCGCTCCATGACGCCACCATCCCGCTCATCGCCAACCGCAACGCCGAGCCGATCACGTCTGTAGCAGAATTGCGTACAGAACTGGCAGAGCAGATTGAATCTCCGGTACAATGGACACGAAGTATCGAATATCTTGCCGGGCAGGGTGTTCAGACCTTCGTGGAGATTGGCGCCGGACAGGTTCTCTCCGGCCTCATCAAGCGCATCGTCAAAGGCGCAACCACGCTCTCCGTCGCCACGGCGGCGGATATCGCGCCAGTCGCTGAGCAGTTGCGTGCGCGGCTTGGCGTGTAACGCATACATGGCATCGCGCAGGCGCAATCTCCTTGTGTCACACTGCTGTCCGGTTGCCAGTTATTCTTGCGCCTGGTGTCTGGCAGGGGCGTTGGCGGGAGGAGTGAGCGATGAGCAGGTGGCCGAACGGAACGGGTAAGCTCCCGGCATCCGCCACAGAGGCCACGCCGCAGGTGGACGATCACCCGGACTTCGCTGACCGCGACAGCCGCGACAGCCATCGCGGCGAGGAACTGGGCACAGTGAAGATTGCGCGGCGCGTGCTGCGAACCGTCATCGAAGAGGCGGCGCTTGGTGTGCCTGGTGTCGCGCGCATGGCTGGCATCCGCAACGACTGGCCGCATCTGCTGGGGCGTCCGCTGCCGCAGCACGGCATCAGCCTGGCCGTCCACGACCAGACGGTAGCGATGGACTTATACCTGATCGTTCAACCAGGCGCCAGCATGGTGGATGTTGGTGCGAAGGTACAAGAGGCCGTAGGCGCGGCCGTAGAACACCTTCTGGGAATGGGAGTCAGCGAGATCAACGTGTATATTCAGGATGTCGCATAGCAATGGCCATCGGGATACGCCATCAGGCACGCATGATTGCCTTGCAAACGCTCTATGAATATGACGCCACGCATCACGACGTGCAGGATATCCTGCAACGCCACGCCGAGAACCGGCGGCTGGATGCGCGGGTACTCGCCTATGCGGACGAATTGGTACAGGGCGTGCTGGCGCACCTGGATCAGCTCGACGGCAACATCCAGGAGGCGGCGCACGAATGGCCGCTCGACCAGATGGCCCGCATAGACAAAAACATTCTCCGGCTTGCAATCTACGAGATTCTGTTTGATAATTCTGTGCCAGCGAAGGCCGCCATCAATGAGGCTGTCGAACTTGCCAAGACCTTTGGAAGCGACACCTCCAGCCGGTTCATCAACGGCGTCCTTGGCACAGTATTTTCCCGGTTTCAAGGGGCGCCAGCAGCCAACACCGGAAGTGAGGTACAGTAGCATGTCCATGTCCAGAGAAGATATCCTAGCCAAGCTCAAGCCGATCATTGCAGAGCAGCTCGGCGTTGATGAGTCTGAAGTGAAAGAGGATGCCTCGTTCACTGAAGACCTCAACGCGGATTCGCTCGATCTGGTGGAACTCATCATGTCGCTCGAAGAGCAGTTCAAGCTGCAAATCAGCGATGAGGACGCCGAGAAGATCACCACCGTCGGCGAAGCGGTTGACTACATCAGCGAACACGCCAGCTAACCGGCTGGTCTGTTTCGCGCTACGGTCAACGCACACCAATTCAGCTTCTTTTCAGGATAACCCAGGAAAATGCGAGAGCCTTCCGGCTGCTCGTATTTTCCTGTTTGTTTATTTGCTGACCTGCTATCCATTTGCGCCACACGCGCGCTAGGCCGCGAGGACGAAGCGCAGGAGGCCGAACGCCAGGCACAGGAACTCGGCGGCTGATTGAGATGATAGTTGGCACAAGCGGTCTGGCGGTTGAAACCGCGCCTGAATGGCTTTCAGCCGCGAAATCCGCCTACGCGGGTTATGGGCAGGCATCCGTATCGCGTTCCAGCGCCTGCTGGGCATAGGCAAGCGCAGCAGCAATCCCTTCACAGTCAAGCGGGGATAGTTGGCAAGCAATTCTTCTGTGGTCGCCCCACTGGCCAACTCTTCTAAAATCAACTCGACAGTCAACCGTGTGCCGGTCAGCGTCGGTTTGCCGGCCATGATGTTCGGGTCAACCGTAATGCCAGGAATATTCGGAATGTTTTCACTGCCAGGAGGTCCGGACTCCGGCGTATCATGATCGTGCATTTGCTGTGGCATACTCCCTCATTACTATATAGCAGCAATGAGAATGACGAGGAAAAAACACCCTGCTCCTATGAGGCAACCTAACGGAACACTGACCTTTCTGAGCCACGCCAATGCTCCAGAAATGAGGAGCAGCCCCAGAATACAAACACATCCCGTTGTTAATGTATCTCCTGTCCCACTTGATGCCTGCACCTCACCTATGTGCAGAGCAACACCAGTGATGATGCTACCCAAAAACGCCAAGCCCACTAGAACTGCTCTGAACCCCTGTTCCAACGGCGATGGAGATGGTCGCGTACTCATGAGCTATTCCTCCCCTCGATACTATTGCCGAAGAATTACGTCAATGATGAATGCCAATGTTTTCTGCCACCAGGGCTGGTAATCACGGAATGCTTCCAGGCCATGCAGTGATCGCACAATCTCCGGATGCTTCAAGATATACACCAATCGCTTCAGGGTATCTTCGTACCGATTCACTTCGCGGAAATCTGCATAATGAAACTGTTCGAGGTCCGCATGAATCTTGGGGAGGCACCCCAAATCTGGCGTCAACATCAAGGGAATAATAATGCGGCTAGCGTCCTTTCGCCTCAGTTCAATCGCCCGTTTCGCCTCGTCGCGCACCCATTGTGAGGCCGCCGAGTACCGCGAAACGGCAATCAGGAATATTGGACTCTGCTCTAACGCCTTCCATAGTTGAGGAGACCAGACTCCGCCCATTGGATTGTTCGGCGCAAAATAAATGACCTGCGATGCGTTCCCCAGATGAAGCCGTTTGATCAAATCTCGATAAAGTCGGCTACAAAATGCCTCGTCTTCCTGGCTGTACGAAAGAAACATGCGCTCAACCATAAGCTGCCTCCTCACCATCTGCCATGCACCTACAAAGTGCCAGCATTTCGGCGTTCATGGGCACATCGTGAGTACCCGGCGAGTACGTTGGGCTTCGGTGGTCCGCGCTCTCTTGGTGAGGTATGCCTTCAGGGTTCAAGGAGATCGCGGGTATACATGCTGGCGAACTGTCTGTTGCATTCGTAAGCTCAGGAAATGCGATGGATGCAGAAAACCGGATGAAACAGATGGGCCAGATGGAACAATAAAATCAATACAAGCGAAAACACTAGAACAACTATCAACTACTGTATGGCTATCAATTTACCAGATAAGGCGTCAGAATGCAAGGGAGGGCGGATGTTGACAGGAAAAATGTCATGGCCAAAACTCTGGCTAGCTTACTCCGCTTCCCACAGCGCCGTGCTATCCCATGCCGGCCCGACGCCCGGCGGCGCCACCTGGATGCGCGCATGCCCCAACCCGCGCAGGCGCAGATACTCCCGCACCTGCGTCCGTGCCAGGTCCGGCGTGTTGTTCGTGCGGCTCAGGTGCGCCAGCCAGACCCAGCGCGGCCCGTCGTCCAGCGCGCTCACCAGCGCCTCGCCCGTCTGCTCATTCGAGAGGTGTCCTGTTGCGCTGAGGATGCGCCGTTTGAGGTGCATGGGATACGGACCGGAGAGCAGCCGCGCCTTGTCATGGTTCGCCTCGACCACCAGCAGATGCGCCTCCCGCATCGCTTCGATCATCGGCTGCTGCGCCTCGCCGGTATCCGTCACCACGCACACCTGCCACGCGCCACCAGTAACGAGGTAGCCGCATGGCGCCACAGCATCGTGTGAAATCGCAAAGCTGCGCACCTGCAACGTCTCCACCTGCGTTTCCTTGCCCACCGCCAGTTCCACCTGCTCGATGGTGGTAACGCTTCTGTTGCCGTAGAGCGCGGCCTGCGTGAGAACCACTTTGAGCGTGCGCGGATCGGAGACCAGTGGAATGCCGTGCTGCGACGCGAACGCCGCCGCGCCGCTGGCATGGTCGGAGTGTTCGTGCGTCAGCAGGATCGCGCGCACCGCCTCCGGCTGGATGCCCGCCTGGCGCAGCCGGCTCACCAGCGTGCGCAGCGGAAATCCTGCGTCCACCAGCACCACCGTCTGCCCGGACTGGACCGCCACGGCGTTGCCGCTGCTGCCGCTGCCCAACGATACGACACGCACACGCCACCTCGATTATCACTGAGCCTAGATGTGGAACATGCGTTTATCCTACCGCTGGCAGCCGCAGAATGCAAACCACTGTCCCACTTTCGTCTACAGCGTCGTATTCGCGTATTCGCTGGCGCGCTAGTTCGCTAGCTTACGGCTGGCGTGGGGCATGCTGCACCGGCTGCGCTGAAGCCGGTGGGGTGGCCGGTGGATAACCAGCGGGCGCTGCACTGCCGCGCATTGGCATTGGCATCGGCTGCGGCATCAGGTAGACGGTGGGAGCCGCTGGCCTGAAGCCGCGCAACACCAATGAGAGGTAGGCTGGCAACGCTTGCGTCAGCGGCACGATAGGCGCGCCGAGGCGTCTCCCCCGCTGGCGCGCGTCATAGAAGAAGAAGCTGAGCAGCAGCAGGCCCAACGGTCCGATGATGAACGTCACCACCACCGGCAGTGTCACCACGCCGAGGTCCAGCATCGGGCCGAAGCCGATATTCAGCGTGCCATCCCAGAGACCGTGGAGCGTGACGGCCAGGCCCCAGGCGACCAGTGTGTTGACGTTCAGCACCGCCCGCAACGGCTCGTGTTCGCGCATGCGGCGACCATTACGCCAGATGGCCGCGCCGACCAGCGCCGTCCAGCAGACATGGCCGAACGCCGCGAGCGCCATGCGGTCCGCGAGATTATGATTGGCGTTCAAGAGCGCGACATTGGCGTTGCCGTTGCTTTGCAGCAAGGATTGCAGCCAGGTGACGAAGCCATAGCCCATCGTCTCCATGATGGCAAAGCCCGCGCCCACCGCCGACCCGATCACCAGGCCGTGCAGACGATGTGGCAGGCGCAGGCGCAGCCCGGGCGCGAGCGCAAAGAGCGCGACGACCGCAGCCTTCGCAGTCTCTTCGGCAATGCCGGCGCCGAATCCATCCTGAAAGCTGCTCCCTGGCGCCAGCACCGTATCGAGAAACGAGCCTGCGGGAAGGGCAAGCACGGCTCCTCCGGCCAGCGCCAGACCGATGAGCGGCAGCGGCACGCGCGGCTGTCCGCAGTGTTCTAGGCAGAACAGCACAAACGCCAGCGGAACAGTGGCAGCAGCCAGGAAGAGAATCGCCGGTACGCTGAGCAGTCCAGCGTGATCGGGCAGGATCATAGCTGCAATGATCCACGCGGCAATGCCGCCAAGCCCCAGTTTCCACCAATACAACGGCTTTTGGCGGCCAATCCAGACGGTGAATCGAGATGGTTGCCGTAGCGGCGGCGGTGGGACGACGCCATAGCTATACTGCGGCGGCATCACTGGTCTCGCCGGTATAGCTGGTTGCGCAGGGTTGGACGGCTGAATGGGAACCCGAACGGCTGATCTGGCGGCGGGTGTAGGCTTGGGATTCATGGCAAGACTCCTCGGAAGGAACGCAACAGTATCTATGGTGTCCGATAAAGCTGGTGAAGCTGAATATAGTGCCGGTCGGCGCGCGGCACTGCGTTAATAGAGCGGCAGGAGCCGCGCGCCCGGACGCGCTACAAGGGATACGCAGGTTCAGCCGCCTAGCTGCTGGCAGACGTTGGTGAAATCGCTCTGGCTGCCGGGCGCCAGTTGCCCCTGATCGTTCTCACCGGAACTCTGCGCCTGGAAGGTGATATCGCCGTTGGCAACCTGGGCGTTCAGTTGCACCGTCGCGCTGGAGGTGGCCCAGGTCATGTTCAGCGAGCTGCCATTCACAGTGCCGGTCAGTTGTGCCTCAGTCACCTGGGTGGCGCTGAAACAGACATCGGCGGTGCCCGAAATTTGCGCGCCGTTCTGCTGCACGTCCAAGAGAACGCCGAAATTGTGCGTGCCAGAGCTGGTGGCCGCCTGTCCGACGCCCACCCAGGTGCCGCTCAATGTCGCGGTGTTAGGCGCGGGATTCGTGCCTGGGTTTGTGGCAGGATTGCTCACCGGCGCATTGCCATGAATAGGCGCAGGCTGCGACGTGGTGGTGGGAAGATGGCTGCCGAGCCAGCCACTCTGAAACAGCATATACGCGCCGAGCGCAATGGCGAGCAGCCCAAGAATGATGTGCCAGGGCTGACGTTGCGGCGCGCCATACGGCTGCGCGCTATAGGCGAACTGCTGCGGCTGGTAGCCAGCGTTCGGATTGCCGAACTGCTGTTGAGCATATGGCCGGTTGCTGATCGGAACAGTGGGTTGGTTCGGGTCTGCGATTGGATTCGGAATCATGGTCTTGCTCCTGTTGCTCCTTTGCGGGCAATGGGTCTCGTAGATATCGTGGATATCGTTGATGGCCTGTGGCGGTCAATCGCTAATTGGTCCAGCCGCCGGTGCCGGGGTCCCAAACGGGCGAAGGGAGACCAGGGTCGAAGGTGCCGGGATCATACGGTCCGGTCCAGCCGCCAGTTCCAGGGTCCCACACCGGCGGGGTATAGTTGGGATCGTAGTAGCCAGGACCGTAAGGGCCAGTCCAACCGCCGGTGCCGGGGTCCCAAACGGGCGGAGTGTAATTGTCGCAATACTCCTGGCCGCTGATCGGGTCGTAGTAGCAATCGCCTGCTACATCGGCGTTTGCGGTCTGTTGCGATGCCGGGCGCTGGACGGCGGCATGCGTGGCCGTCTGTGTGCGCAGCGTGCTGGTGAGAACGGTCGTCGCCAGCGCCAACAGCACCAGGGTGGCGACGCCGACCACAGAGGCGGCGTGGCGTGTGGCGAGCAGCTTGATCGTGCGAGTCATGGGAAATCTGCCTTTCTTTCTGCTTCATGAATGTCTTCGAGATGCCGTGGTCTCGATCTGTCACCAGTGTGCCTGGAATCGCGTCATCACACCACGAACAACCCACACCATCACCCACACATTCGCCTACACCATTGCCCTTGCCCTTACCAGCCCTTGCCTGCCCTGACGCCATCCAATGCTCCCACAACAAGCTGGTGGTAAATACAGTTTGTCGCTCTTCTGGCGATGTGCTATCCTGCCTCCAATGCCATCTGTTGCTGTCTGTGCGTGATCTATCCTAAATCGCCAGTTTGCTGCCGAATGGACCTATGCTATGCCCACCAGCGAGACAACCGCTTTTGCCGACGTGCTGCGCCGCTTTCGCCGCCTTGCTGGGCTGACACAGGAAGAACTGGCTGAGCGCGCCGGGCTGAGCACGCGCGCCATCAGCGACCTGGAACGCGGCGTCAAGCTCACCCCGCGCCGCGACACCGTTGCGTTGCTGGCGGAGGCGCTGGCGCTGGCCGGTGAGGACCGCGCCAGCTTCGCCGCCGCTGCCCGTGGTGCCCGCGTGGCCGCTGTCCATTCCGCTCCCGCCGCAACGCCCGAAAAAACGCCTCCGGCGGATACAGCGGAGCCAGCGACCTCACCTGTGGCGCGCCAGCCCGCTTACCCGCTCGTAGGCAATCTGCCATCCCCGCTGACCTCACTTATTGGCCGCGAGCGCGAAGTGGCCGAGGCAACCCGCTTGCTCACGGCAAGCAAGAAACGTCTGCTCACGCTCACTGGCCCGGCAGGCGTGGGCAAGACGCGCCTGTCGCTGCACGTTGCTGAGCTGCTTTCTCCGCTATTCCCGGATGGCGCCTGGTTTGTTCCGCTGGCGGCGGTGAGCGATCCTGCGCTGGTGCTGCCAGCAATTGCCCAGGTGTTCGGATTGCGCGAGGACGGCAGTCAACCCGCTGGACAACTGGTGCGCGAGCATCTACGCGAGAAACGCTTGCTGCTTTGCCTGGATAATTTCGAGCAGGTGGTGGCTGCTGCCTCCGACGTGGCAGCGTTGTTGGTCGCGTGTCCTGGTGTCGAGGCGCTGGTGACGAGCCGGGCGACGCTCCGGGTGCGCGGCGAGCAGGAATTGCGTGTGGGTCCGCTGGCGTTGCCGGAGCCGGGACATGCCCAATCGCCCGACGAATTGCTGCGTTCGCCAGCGGTTGCGCTCTTCGTCGAGCGGGCACGCGAGGCGCAGTTGGAGTTCACGCTGACGGCGACCACCGCGCAGCCGGTCGCTGAGATCTGCGCGCTGCTGGACGGTTTGCCGCTGGCCATCGAACTGGCCGCCGCACGGGTCGAACTGCTCACGCCGCAGGAATTGCTGGCGCGGCTGTCGAGCCGGCTCAACGTGCTGACCGGTGGCCCGCGTGATCTGCCGGAGCGCCAGCAGACGATGCTGCATGCCATCGCCTGGAGCTATGAACTGCTCACCCCGGCGGAGCAACAACTTTTCCGGCGTCTGGCGGTGTTTGCCGGCGGATGGACCCTCGCCGCCGCAGAAGCCGTCTGCGCCGCGCCCGTCGCTGGCAGCACCGGCACAACAGGCGCAACAGCCACAACAGGCGCAATAGATGTACTCGACGGCCTGGGGTCGCTGGTAGATAAGAGCCTGGTGCTGCGTTCTCCAGCAGGCGCAGACGGCGGAGAGCCGCGCTTTGGGCTGTTACAGGTGGTCCGTGAATACGCGCTGGACCGGCTGGCGGCAAGCGATGAGGGCGCAGAGGCAGAGGCGATGCGCCGTGCGCATGCCATGTACTATCTGCATCTGGTTGAGCAGGCAGAACCAGAATTGACGGGACCGGAGGGGCCGTCCTGGTTGGAACGGCTGGAACACGAACATGCGAATCTGCGGGCGGCGATTGAATGGTCGCTTGAACATGGCGAGCGCGAAATAGCCCTGCGTCTGGTGGGCGTTCTTTATGTGTTCTGGCTCCAGCGCGGACACATCAGCGAGGGACGGCAATGGATGGATGCAGTGCTGTCCGATAGCAATGCAGCGGCGGCTGGTGAAAACGCTGGAGACGACATCCGCGCGAAGGCGTTCTATGGCGCTGCGTTGCTCGCCAAGTTTCAGGGGGATTATGTTGCCGCAGGCGCCTGGCTGGAACAGACCATCGTGCTGGCGCGAGCGGCGGGAGACCGGCGTATGGAGGCGAAGGCGTTCAATGTCCTGGGCATGGCGGCGCAGGATCAGGGTGATCTCACCGAGGCGGCGGCGCGGCTGGAACAAAGCCTTGCGCTGATGCGCGAACTCGGCGACCGGCGCGGCATTGCGGTGGCGCTGTCGAACCTGGGCGGCGTGGCGTTCTTCCAGGGCGATATGGAGCGCGCGGCGGCAGCCTATGGCGAGGCGCTGGCGCGCGACCGCCAGGACGGCGATCAGGTGGGTATCGCCACCGATCTGACCAATCTCTGCGGCGTCGCCAGGAGGCAGGGCGAGCCGGACCGCTCGGCCTCGCTCGGACGCGAGGCGCTGGCCCTCTGGCGCGATCTGGGCGATCCGCTCGGCGTGGCAAACACCATCGAGAGTCTGGCGATGACCTTCGCCACTGCCGGGCGCGGCGAACTGGCGGCGCGCTTACTCGGCGCATCGGCAACCCTGCGCGACACCATCGGCGTTCCCCTCTCGCCAGCAGAACACGACGACACCGAGGCGACGATAGCGCCCGCCCGCGCCACGCTGGGTGACGAGTCCTGGTCGGCAGCCTTCGCCTCCGGTCAAACGCTCTCTATGGAGCAGGCCATCGAAGAATCTATAGGATCAAAAACACAGTGAACGCCTCGCATCGAGTCACCCCTCTCCTATGGGAGAGGGGCCGGGGGTGAGGTCTCGTCTGCCTCCCCTCTCCCGCGCACGGGGGAGGGGTCGGGGGTGGGAGCCTCCATTCCCAAGAACCTTGCCGCATTCCCACCCAGCGCCAGCGCCAATTCGCGCTCATCCAGGCCAGAGTCGCGGGCGTAGTCCAGCATGCGCCGCTGGCTAATCAGCGGATAATCGCTGCCGAAGAGGATTTTTTCAGGGCCAGCGATGCGCGCGACCGTTGGAAATATCGCTGACCGGTAGAGATAGAGCGAGGCCGCCGAATCATACCAGACGTTCGCTGCCGCAGCCTGCACCTCCGGCATCAACTCGTAAAAAGGGAAACCGCCGCCCCAGTGCGCCGCCACCACGCGCAACGCTGGAAACGCCTGGATGAACGCCTGTAGCTCCGGCGGCGTCACATCGCCCTTGCCCTGATAGAGATGCCCCACCGGCTCGCTGGCGTGCGTCAGCGCGAACAGCCCTAATTGCTGCGCTGCCTCCACCAGCGGCGCCAGCAGCGCCGTATCGCTGAGGCGATAGCCCTGCCCATGTGGCATGAGTTCACCAAAGCCAGGCATGCCAGCCTGTGCGCAGCGTTCCAGTTCCGCCAGCGCCCGCGCGCCCGCCAGCGGCTGCACCGACGCCAGCCCGATGATGCGCCCCGGATGGTCGCGCATCGCCTGGATCACATAACTGTTGCATTCCTCCGCCAGCCCTGGATCACGCCAGCCGAAGGGAAACGTCACTGACACATCCACGCCGTCGCGCTCCATCGAGGCCAGCAGATCGTCCACCGTCGCCATCTTCGCTTTGGGGTTGCCATAGAGTTCTTCCAGCCAGGCATCGCGGCTGATGAACTCCTCGCGGCGCGCGATAACCTCCGGCGGAAAGACATGCGTATGGAAATCAACGATCATCGCGCAACCCTCTTGCTAATATAGAAAATATGTTCTAAAATCAAAGGCGGGCATCTTGCTCCAGCTTGGCGAACGTCATAATGTTCGGCATATGGCAACTATACAACCGGCGATAGACAACGCAGCCGGTGCCGCTGGCATATCAAACGATCAGATGTGTCAGCAAACATGATACGCGATTGCGCCGCCGCAAACAAAAAATGAAATTGCGGCAAAAATGGCAATGCCTGCTCCAAGTCCGCGCAGGTGGACTTCGTGGCTAGCGGCCATCCAGTCGCGGGTTCACCCGCCTCGTTGCGTGCGCCGGCAATTCATTGCCGCGCTCTGGCACCCCTCTCCCGCGCACGGGGGAGGGGCCGGGGGTGGGGGAACCTGAAAAAATTCTTACCTGAGCGCGAGGGGAGCATATGGTATACTTTGTCCCGAACCGTAGCCCGCTTAGCGTAAGGGCGTTGGAAGACCTGCTGGACGTAGCTTGAGCGACGCTTGTGCCAGTACGCAGGCATCCTATTCCCAGGTGCGGTACAATGGAGGGAGATGTGTTCTCCTTCCGGCGGCTGCAACCGGCAACGTGCAGAGCGGCAGTCGTGAGGCGCAGGACGTGTTCGGGTCCGCTGTACACTTCTGCCTCCCCTCTCTCCGCAGGGAGAGGGGCCGGGGGTGAGGACTCGAAACGGCTACAAGCGGCTTAAAAGGAGCCAATGAGTGAAGACCGTATTCACAGCGAACACATCTCCAGTAACGATGGCTGCCATGCAATATCTGCAACAGCCGGAGTCTGCCGGTACGACGCAACGTGTGGATGAGGAGGAGCGGTCTGAGGAAGCGTTTGAGGCCACGATTCTCAAACTGGATGCGGCAACCGTCGAACGGCTGCTGCTACAGGTGGAGGATTGACGCGCCGCCGCGAACGCCAACGGGCTTGCGTGGAGAACTGACGCCTGTATGTGATGTACGTGATGTATGTCTTGCGAATCCATCGCTATCAGGCGGTATCATCTCCATGTGAAGGCGTCCTCTCCGGCCAGGGGGCAGACTCTGTTGCCGGACGATGGAAAGTGATTTTGCGTTGAATGGAAGTAATCAAGATTTCGCCTCGCGGCTACTGCTATGGAGTCGTTGATGCGATGAAGCTGGCGCGGCAGGCGGCCAAAGACCCAACATTGCCGCGCCCCATATATATCATCGGGTTGATTGTTCACAATCGTTTCGCGGTCGAAGAACTCTCGCAGCTTGGCATCACCACGCTGGACGGACAGGACCGCGCGGCGATCCTCGATCAGGTGACGGAAGGGACCGTTATTTTCACTGCGCACGGCGTCTCACCCCGCGTCAAGCAGCGCGCCATCGAGCGCGGCCTGCATGTGCTAGACGCCACCTGCCCGGATGTCACCAAAACGCATGAGCTTGTGAAGGATTTCACTGCGCGTGGCTACAAGACACTCTATATTGGCAAAAAAGGACATCCTGAGCCGGAAGGGGTGATTGGTGAAGCGCCGGAGAGTGTCTACCTCGTGGAAACCGAGGCGGACCTCGATGCCCTGCCTGCGTCGCTTGCGACCTATCCGCGTCTACTGGTCACGACTCAGACAACCCTCAGCCAATGGGATACTGCGCGTTTGGTAGAGAAGATACGCGAGCGCTATCCACAGGCCGAGGTTCACAATGAAATCTGCCTGGCAACCCAGTTGCGACAGGAAGCTGTCGCCAACATGGCGCGCGGGGCGGACCTGACCATTGTCGTTGGAGATCCACGGAGCAACAATACTGGTCGTCTCGTGCAGGTGGCTGAAGAACTGGCACAGAGCGCCGCTATCCGTATCGAAAGCCTCGATGACCTCGATCCTGCGCTTTTGGTGGGCAAAAAACGAGTGGCCATCACCTCGGGGACATCCACCCCTACTCAGCTTACTCGCCAGGTCATCCAGTTCGTCGAGAGCTTCGGCGCCCGTACCCGCTTTATCCCGGAAGACGCAACCGGCGCGGGCGATGGGGCGCACCTCTAAGGTGACGGAGTATCGGAGAGCTGCCCACCCGCACGAAGGCACTCCCACGAGCCGCATTGGCCGCATAACTCGACGCCAATCGTTCTCGTTGCCTTCAGTGGCGGACGCCCAAGACGCTTAATCTATTTCCAATCATGCCCGGGTATGCTACAGCCAGTGGCTGTACGATCCATACACGATGCTATGTGACCTGGTGATCTGTACAATCGGTTACGATCATTGGTCCCGATGGAGCAACAGGAGAGGCGAGACGCGAATGGCCTCATGAGTCGCACGTTTGTGCCACCAGTGAATGTGTGGCCGCTCATTAGCTACCTGTTCGCGCGGCGCTGCCTCGGAGGAGCCATCTCATATGAAGAGTTTATCCACCATCCTGGCGGAACAATCGCCCGCAGGTTTACGCTCCCTCGCCCAGTGGTGGGGAGTGGAGCAGCCGGGGCGTGACGATGTGGAAGCGCGCCAACAACTCGAACGTTCGATGCGTGATACCATCGCCTCCCGTTTCGTCTGGGAGCGCCTCGGTGAATCCGAGCGCCGCGTTCTCTTCGCGGTCGTTGGGCCATCGGCGCGCAATTGGTGTCTCTTCGAGATGATCCCCGAACGGTCGCGATTGGAGCCAGAGGAGGCGACCGCCGCGCTGGAAAGCCTGATGGAGCAACATCTGGTCTTCAGCGAGACCGCCAAAATCCAGGGCGGTGATCTCGTCGGCCAGCGCGCCACCTTCTATGGCTATACCCTGCCGCGCAATCCCCAGGCGGAGGTAGAAGAAAAGCGCATCGCCTACGTGCCAACCGAACTGGCGACGGTTCTCTACACCACCGGACGCGAGCAGTTCGTGCCGATTGCCGACCGCTCAGATAAAACGCTGGATGAGTTGCTGATGCCCTATCGCCAGGGCGATCTCGATCAGATCGGCAGGCGCTTCGGGCTGACGCTTCAGGCGTACTATTCGCGGAGCGAGGTCCGCACGGCCATCGCTGAAAATCTCTCGCAGGCCGAGGCGGTGCGTTACGCGCTGACGCAGATCGAGCCGCGCCTGCGCGACCTCTATGAATGGCTGCGCAAACGGGGTGGCCGCGCCAAGACCAGCGCCGTGCGCGCTTTCCTCAAATTGGACGGTCCCGAACTCTCCGCTGTGCTGCATGCGATGGAAGAGTACGCGCTGGCCTTCGACACCTTCAGCGAGGGAAGGCGCATCCTCTTCATTCCAAAGGAAACGCTGGCGAATCTCGAAGCCGCCGAGGAGCAGCCACAGGCGACCGCCTCCTTGCAAGCCGGATGCGCTGCGCCGCCTGCTATTCAGCCTGCGGACACGACCTTCCTCTGGGACCTGGCGGTGATAGCGTCGTTTGCGCATCAACATGACATCGAACTGACGCGCTCCGGTTCGCTGCCCAAGCGCGCCGCGCAGCGCATCGTACCGGCGCTGGTTGGCCCGCGCGCGCGCCAGAGCGAGGCAGAGGCGCTGGCCTACGTGGAACTGCTCAAGCAGGAGGCGGTGGAGATGGGGCTGGTCGTTGCGCCGCCTTCTACCTCCAAGTCGCGCAATCATCTTGGTCCAGGGCCGAAGCTGGAATCCTGGGGCCGGCATGACCTGGTGATGCAGGCGCGGCGGCTCTTGCGCCGCTGGCCCACTGACCGCTGGTGGATAGACCAGCCGGGGGCGAACTACCAAGAATGGATGACCTTCTACATTGAGATGCCTGCGGCGCGCGAGGCGGTGCAACGCTTATTGCGTGAGTGCCGCCCGGGCGTCTGGTATACGCTGGCCTCGTTCCGCGCCACGCTTCAGGGTGATAATCCCTATGTGCTGCGCCCGCAGCAACGCTACGCTGGCGAGGCTGGCTTCAAGCTGGCTGGCGACCTGCGCAAGCAGTGGGAGAACACCGACGGGGAGATCATCACTGGCATGTTCCGCTCAACGTTGACCGAGCTTGGCATCGTTACGCTTGGCTACAATCGCGAGACGGTTCCCAGCCCGCAGGAGAACGTCAACCCCGACGCCTTCATGCTCACGGAGCTTGGCGCGGAGGTGCTGACCAGCGATCTCAGCGCCAGCCAGCAGCCCTCCTCGAAGGCGCTGGTAGTGCAGCCAAACTTCCAGGTGTTGCTGATGGAGCCGTACATGCCGGCGCTCTACTGGCTGGTGCGCTTCGGGGCGCTGGAACAGATCGGGCGCGTCAGCCGCTTCACGCTGACACGCGACGCTGTGACGCGCGGCCTGAAGCAGGGCGCAACCATTGACGAGGTGATCGCCTTCCTGGAGCAGCACAGCCAGAAGACATTGCCGCAGAACGTCGTCTACACACTGCGCGACTGGGCGCGCCAGTATAAAGAGGCGGCGCAGGCGTCGCCTGCGCCACGGCTGATTGAGGCGCCGAGCGAGGCGCTGGCTGGCGAACTGGTTTCCTCGCCGAAGTTGCGGGCTTTCCGGCTGCATCGCGTCGGGCCGAAGGTGGTGGCCGTGCCGCCGGAGACCAGCCTGCGTGACCTCTGGCATGCGCTGGAACGGCTGGGGTATGCCAGGGTCCTCAGCGGCCTCGAAGAGTTCGTTTCGGCGGCCACCACCTCGCTCAAACCCAACCGCCGCCGCCGCAACAACACTACGCCCGTCGTCAAAGGGGCATAGCGAAAATTGGATCGGAGATGGCGATCATGCCATTGGTACGCATTGACCTACGCGCTGGCAGGTCAGCAGAGGAGAAGCGAGCGATTGGCGATGCCATTCAGCGGGCGATGATTGAGCATCTGAACGTGCCGGAGCGAGACCGCTTCCAGATCATCACCGAGCATCAGCCGGAGCATCTGGTCTATGATCCGGGCTACCTGAACGTCGAGCGCACTGATGACGTGGTGATGATTCAGGTAGTCCTATCGAGCGGGCGCACCACCGAGCAGAAGCGGGCGTTCTATGCGCGTGTTGCCGAACTCTTGCATGAGCATCCTGGGATGCGCCCCCAGGATGTCATCATCAATCTGGTGGAAGATACGCGCGAAGATTGGTCCTTTGGCAACGGTGAGGCGCAATATCTCATCTTGCCCAAAGAAGAATGGAAGTAGCTTATCTGCTCATCTTCGCTTCCAGCCCTGCCTTCACCGCCGGCCACTCCGTGTCAATGATGCTGTACATCACCGTATCGCGCTGATAGCCGCTCTCCAGGATCATCTGCTTGCGCAAGATACCCTCGCGCACCGCGCCCAGCCGTTCGATGGCGCGCTGCGAGCGTTCGTTGCGGCTGTCCGTCTTGAGCTGCACGCGAATCGCGCCCAGCGTCTCGAAGGCATGCCGCAGCAGCAGATACTTGCATTCGGTATTCACGGCAGTGCGCCAGACGGAACGCATCAGCCATGTCCAGCCGATCTCCAAGCCATAGTCCGTTGGCATGATGTTCAGATAGCGGGTCGAGCCGATGGCGTTGCCGGTGTTACGGTCCAGGATGACGAACGGCAGTTGTTGCCCGGCCTCCTGCGCGGCCAGCGCCGTCGCAATCATCGCCCTGAACGCTTCCGGCGAGCGGCTGGCGTCCAGCGGCTTGTAGCGCCAGATCTCCGGGTCCTGGCAGACCTGATAGAGTTCATCGGCGTAATCCTGGCTGAGCGGCTCTAAGCGCACCACCGCGCCGGTCAGCGTCACCGGCTGCACGTTCATTGGCATGAGTAGTTCCCCTTTCGTGTTTCGCTTGCAGCGAGTTCCCTCTAGCGTAGGAGAGTGATTGGCCCGCTGGCAAGGACCATTTTGGCATAGCGCGTGCAGGCCAATGCTATACCGCCGCATTCCTATAGCGCCCTATGACTGGGCTAATCGGCAGCCGTTATTGACGGAGCAGTGGTCAAATAGACCATAATAGTATCATTGCGTTCTGTGCCCAGCGCGGCAGAGCGCCTTGATAGCATGCCGGTATATGGCTGATGTGGCTGATAGAGACAGGATCAGGTGAGGACGGGAGACGGTGAGAAGTAGCATCGCGCGCGAAGAGGATCAACCAGCGGACCAGACCACTGCCCAGGCGACGGTAGCCAGCGGGCAAGACGACGCAACGACCACCTGGGGTGCTATGGCGTTGCGGCGGCTCCCCCCTGGCGCTTTGCGGGCACTGGAGGTGGCGCGGGCGGTCTGGCGGCGTGTTGCTCCCTACGCGCCGATGGTGGCGGTTGGCGTGATGCTGCTGCTGATGGCGCGCGCCTACTTTGTGTTGCAACGCTATTACACGAAGCCGGGATACGAGGCCATCGCCGCCTTCGCCGATATCGGCACCATCTCCGGCCACCATCTTGGGCTGAACGACCTGGTGATGAATAACAATCCAGTCGGCTTCGACGGCCAGTTCTTCTACTTCATCGCGCTCGACCCCTCGCAGCCGATCATCTGCGCCCAGCAGCATCCACATCCCGCCAACTGCGCGCTGGATGACGCCTTTGGCGAGGTGCGCGCCGAGCGGATTCTCTATCCCTACACGGCAGGACTGCTAACTTTCGGCCAGGCGGACCTCGTGCCCTATACGCTGCTGCTGGTCAACTTTGCCGCCATCCTGCTAGTCGTGTGGCTCGTCGGCAAGATGTGCGTGGAGGCAGGCGCTTCGATCTGGCTGGGCGCCGCCGCTGGCCTCTTCTGCGGGCAGGTGTTGGGCTTCCTGCGCGATCTGGCCGACCCGTTCTCCGTCATGTGGGTGGTGCTGGCGATTTATCTCCTGCGCAAGGAACGCTACCTCTGGAGTTCTCTCGCCATCGCCGCCGCGCTCCTGACTCGCGAGCAATTCATCCTGACGATTCCGCTGCTTTTCGTGCCGCTCCTGGCGCAGCGAAAATGGCGCACGCTGGCGCTCAGCCTACTGATCGGCCTGGGGCCGTTCGTCGCCTGGCAAATCTACCTGCGTATCATCTGGGGCAAGTGGGCGCTCCTGACCGGCGATACCCAGGGCGCGGGCGTCGGCAATGGCATCAATCCCATCCCCTTCCACGGCCTCTGGGATGAGCGCCTCAAGCCGGAGTTCGGCCTGATCGTCGCCTTCGTAGTCGTTCCGCTGGTGCTGGCCGTCGTCATCTCGCTGATGCAGATCTGGCGCAACGGCCCGCGCCATCTGCTGCTGGACCCAGTGCCCGCGCTCATCATTCTCTATGTGGCGATGCTCAGCCTGACCTCCTGGATTCTCTGGCAGGACATGTGGACGCCCGGACGGCTGGCGGACCTCGCCGTCGTCCTCGGCGTCATCGTCGTGAGCAGGCTGCCGTTCCCTGCGCTGCGCGCCTCCTATGGCACGCTGCTTTCGATCACCTCGATGGCGGCGATGATTCTGGTCTTGCGCTAAGGAAGGGATGGCGTGGATGCGGGTTGGTATGCGCATACTCGTGACCGGCGGCGCTGGCTTTATCGGCAGCAACTTCGTGCGCTATCTGCTGCGCGAACGGCCAGAGTGCCAGGTGGTCGTGCTGGATAAGCTCACCTATGCCGGCAACGAGCGCAACCTCAGCGCTGTGCGCGACGACCCGCGCCTTACCTTCATTCAGGGCGACATCTGCGACCAGGAGGTGGTCAGGCAGGCGATGCACGGCTGCCAGTGGGCGCTGAACTTCGCCGCTGAATCACATGTGGACCGTTCGATTCTCGACCCCGGCGCGTTCATCCGCACCGATATCGAGGGTGCGTATGTGCTGTTGGAGGCGGCTCGCGAGTTGGGCATCGAACGCTTCATCCAGATCAGCACCGATGAGGTTTACGGCAACGCCTGCGCGCCGGATGGTAGCAGCCGCCCCTCGCTGGAAAGCGACCCGCTGATGCCGCTCTCGCCGTATGGCGCAAGCAAAGCCGGAGCCGACCGGTTGGCCTACGCCTATTGGGCTACCTATGGACTGCCGGTGGTCATCACGCGCTGCGCCAATAACTACGGGCCATATCAGTATCCCGAAAAACAGTTGCCGCTCTTCATTATCAATGCCCTGGCGGAGCACCCGCTGCCCATCTATGGCGACGGCAGCCATCTGCGCGACTGGATTCATGTCGAGGACCACTGCGCCGCGCTCGACGCTATTCTCTCCGCGCCCGGTGAGGTGGTGCATGGCGAAGTCTTCAACATCGGCGCGAATGAAGAACGCAGCACGCTGGAAAACGCTCGGCTGATTCTCGAACTATTAGGCAAGCCGGAATCGCTGCTGGCCTGGGCGCCGGACCGCCCCGGTCATGTGCGCCGCCACGCCGTCAACACCGCGAAGATACGCGAACGGCTCGGCTGGCAACCACAAATATCCTTTGCAGAGGGCATCGCCACAACTATTGATTGGTACCGTGACAACAGCGAATGGCTGGCGGAGATTGTGGCGCGGAAAGACGCTTTCCTCGAAGCGGCGCTCTCTGCTCAGACGGTCTATCCTCTTCAGCCAGTTCAGCCCAATAGCACGTTGGCGGCGAGCAGCCCGGCGAAGGCTGCGCCCAGCACCAGCAGCGTCACCCACCAGTTTTCGCGCAGGTAGCGCCGCCACGAGATATGGATGCCGTGGCGTTCGAGTATGCCCATCCAGAGCAGCGTTGCCAGCGAGCCGAAGGGCGTGAGCTTGGGGCCGATATCTACGCCCAGCATGATCGCGTAGATCGCCATCGCGCTGATATGGCTTGCCGAGCGCAACGCCAGCACGCCGATCAGCGTCGCCGGGAGGTTGTTCACCGCCGCCGCCAGCAGCGCCGTGATGCTGCCAGCCACCAGCGCGCCGCGCGGCCCGGCCTGCGGCATGACGTTGGCGCGTAGTGGCTCTGTCACGAAGCGCAGCAGGTGTGCGTCATAGGCAGCGGTGATGACGACGAACATGCCCAGCGCGTAGATCAGGATGCTCCAGGGCGCAGCACGCAGCATCTCCCCCACCGGACGCAGCCCGCACACACGCACAAGCGCCAGCATCGCCAGCGCCGCCGTCCCCGCCACCAGCGACACCGGCAGGCGCAATTCACCGCCGATGATATAGCCAACCACCAAGAATCCCAGCGCGCCGATGCCTGCCCAGAAGACCGGCCAGTCGCGGATAGCCGTCTCCGGCGACTCGACGACGCCCGCCTCATAGGACACGCAAAGCTGGCGGCGGAAGCGTAGCGCGAAGGCTGTGCTGCCCATCAGGAAGGCGCAGAGCGTTGGCAGCGCCATCCACAGTGCCACCTGCGCGAAGGGTAGATGCGTCGCGCCCGCCAGGATGATGTTGGTCAGGTTGCTCGGTACGAAGAGGCCGCTCATAGCGTCGGCAAAGAAGCCAGCCGCAAAGACGAACGGCAGGCGCAACTGCTCTTTGGTGTAGATGCGTGTCAGCAGCACGGCAAAGATTGGCGTCAGCATCAGCACCGCGCCATCGTTGGCGAGCAGCGCCGTGACGCCGGTGGTGAGCAGCAGCATGGCGGCGTAGAGTCGCCAGCCGGAGCCACGCGCGGCCCGCGCCAGATGCAGCGCGGCCCAGGTAAAGAAGCCGTTGCTATCGAGCGCCTCTGAGAGCAGAAAGAGCGCGATCAGCGTAGCGGCGGCGTCCCAGGTGTCGCGGAAGATGGTAACGAGCGCGGGCAGTGAGAGCAATCCCAGCAGCAAAACTACTACAGCGCCGATGCCAGCAGGCCAGGCGACGGCCAGACCACGGGGACGCAGCACCACCAGCGCCAGCACCGCGAGCAGCACGACGCCAGCCAGTAGCATATGAACCATAAAAACCGGGGCATCCTATCGTGGAAAATCCAATTAGATATATCTATAACACATATCGCACCTTGTGTGCCAATTTTGTCCTTATGATACCGCTTCCTGGATGCTGGCAGCTAGCGCTATGCGTGGTTCCCCCTCTCCTCGCGGGAGAGGGGGGCAGGGGGTGGGGTCTCAGTGGCCGAGACTCTGAATGCCGTTGGAGGCGAGAATGATGAGCGCAGCGCAGGCGGCCACTGTAATGAGAAACACGATGATGGCGAAGAGGCTCAGCCAGAAGGCTATTCGCCGCTCCGGTGCGCGTTTGGGCATCTTCTTGGGCGTGGCTGGCGTCTGCGGAATGGGAACGGGTACCAGTTGCGCGGAGGCCGCCGGTGGTTGCGCCGTGGCTTGCGATTGAGATTGCGGCGTCACGAGGCTGCCCTCGACGACATTCGGCGGATTGTTCTCGTGTTCTGGAGCAGGAAGCGCCTGCGCTTCTTCTGGTGTGAAGATGGAAAAGGCGCGCGCAGGCAGGCTCAGTTCGGGGTTTTCCGGCTGTAGCCCGTGATCTACCAGATAGCGATTGTGATAGTATGCGATGGCGCGCTCACCGGCCACGCGCAGGAACGTGTAGTCAATCGCGCCGCCGACCGCCGCGCCGATGCCCGGAATGAGCCTGCCGACGAGTTTGGCCGCCTGCTCCTCGGTCAACTCCACGCTCAGGCGCATCAACACTCTGGGCAGCAGTTCCGGCAGGATGTGCGCCAGCCCTTCGCGCGTTAGCCAGTTGCCCACGCCGCGCAGGCTATCCACGCCCGCCGCTAGCGCCAGCACCTCCGCCAGATGCGCCTGTTCTTCCGCCAGCGTCGTATCGTAGCCATACGCCTGGGCGATATCCGCCGCCATGCGCACCGCATAGATCGCCGTCAACTGCACATCTGCGCCCGCCGCCACCAACGCCCAGAGACCGCCGGGCAGGCCGGTGATGGCGCCCGTCACAAAAGCGCGATTGCGGAACTTGCGCGCAAAGTGCTTGGCGACAGCATCGAGCTGCTTCAGCGGCAGATTGCGAATATCGGCAAAGCTGGATACTGGATGTTTCAGCGCCTTGTGTCGTTCGAGGACCGCCGGGTCGCGCCGCGCGGCCCAATTGATCGCATGCTGGATGCGGTCCGGCGTCTTGCCGGGCTTGAGGAACGATTCGAGTTCCGCCGGAAGCATCGCCACGGCGCTGCCGCCAGCGCCAGTTGCAGCAATCTGCTGATCGCCTGGATTGCCGGATGTTGACATTCGGATACACCCTTTCCATAGCGAGCAACCGCCGGCTCGCTGCCAGAGAATCGCGAAAGATGATGCTTGATGCTGAGAGCGTCCCTTGCGCCAGCCATGTGCTTTGCAGCCGTTGTGCGGTGACGATTGCTGTTGCCCAGGGAAAGCTGTCGAGGCCAGTATAAAGGAGTCGTTCATTTAGAGCAAGAGGGGTATTTCACACTTTTTCGTTCAGCCAGTCAAAATTCGTTGCCCTGAGTCAATCAGCACAACGGTATTGGGTGGTACATAAGGTGTGTTTCCTTGACGGCAAGCCACCGACTGGCTATCATTCAATCCACGGCCAGTTCAGCTTCGCTTCCCTATTCGGCAAACGATGCGGATGGCCGGTGGCAAGCAGGTATATTGAGGGATGCCGCCGCATGGAACGGCTAGAGAGGATACGTATAATGGGCGATGGCCTCCGGACGACCGGCAAGAAGCCAGCATTGCGTGCCCGCCGCATGAACGCCGATACCTCCGGGCAGAACTGGTACGATCCGTCTGAAGCCGCCGATGCGCAAGACCCGTTCGCCGGGCCGCGCCCCGCGCAATCCCTCGATAGCGGCGCCACCGGCAAAAAAGCTACCGCGCCCAAACCGAAAAATCCATCGCCATTGAGCCGCTCCTCTATCGCCCGCGTCCCTACGATTCTTGCGCCACAAGAGGCTGGCACGAGCGGAAGGCACAAGACGCCAGATCGTGCGAGCATCCCCGACCCCCTCAGCGATAGTGGCAAACGGCGCACGCTGATGGATGGCGCAACCGGACGCCGCGCCGCTGTTCGCCCTGCGCCGCGCCAGAACGAGCAAAGTAGAGCGGATGTCCAAGACGACTGGGATGAACCTGATACACGCGGCGTGCCCATGCGCACACGCGAGCAGAACGCTGCCCGCCCACTCTCGCAGTTGCCGGGAACCCTGAAATTGCCAACGATTCGTGAGGATGCCCGCGCCCCGCAGTATGTTGACGATGCGTATGATGACGCTGCTGATGGCGGCCAGGACTGGGAACAGGAGTGGGATGCGCAGGTAGAGGATGAGTGGGACCGCTACGCCGAAGAAGCAGGCGGACACGAACTCGTTCCGGTGCCGCAGCCTGGCTACGTCTCCATGCCGCTGTCTGCCGATAGCATTCCCAATCTCGCGGCGTTTCGTCCGGCGGTGAAGGTCAAGCCGCGCAAGCGCGTCAACACGCAGATGTTGATCGAAAAGGCGCGCAGTCCCTGGTCCATCACCCGTGCGGCGCTGGCTATCGTTGTGATGGTGATTACGTTGGTGGTGACGGTCGGCGTCATGGGCGAGCCGTCGCAGGGCTTGATGACGGCGTTCGCCGCCAGCGCCGGTGGCACCGCCGCGCCATCGGTTGCCAGCCGTGTGCAGCCAGAGACGCAGATGAAGCGCCCAGACCTCTACGACAACTATCAGCAGTTCCTCGATTGGGGCGACGCCGATTGTAGCGCCGCCACGGCCTCAGAAGTGTTGACGGCCTGGGGGGTGCAGGGGGCGACCATCGGCAAGCTGATTGATGCCATGCAGCCGGATATCTCACTGAACGGCGGCTTGCTGCGCATGTCCGGTTTTCAGCGCGGCGTCTCGCACTTCGGCTATCGCGCCGATATCCGCAACAATCTCAGCTACAATCAGTTGCTCTATATCACGCATACGCTGGGGCTGCCGGTCATCGTCAACGTGCGCATCTCCTATGGATACTTCCACTTCTTCTCCGGTGGCCACTTCCTGGTGATGACCGATGGCGATAGCCAGGGCCTGCGAATTGTAGATTCGTCGGAGTATTACATCACCTATCTGCCGCGTGATGTATTTTATAGTATGTTCACCGGCATAACGGCAGTGATCGTGCCAAACGGCTATACCTACGATATTCCCAACCTCTAGCGCGGTCTATTCTCGGCTTTGAAAAGCCGGGGCACGCAACGAGCAGGCTGAAGCCCGATGAGAGCTGCCTGTTCTGCAAGGGACTTCAGTCCATATCACGTGCGCCGGCAGTTTACTGCCGCGATAAAGCCCATAGGATGCAGCATGCCACTTTCGGATGCGACCAGAGCGACTGAAACGACACAAGCGATGATCGAGGAGTTACAGCAGGCATTTGGCAGGGCGGTGCGCGCCAATGAGCCGTTGGCCCGGCATGGCACCTTCGCCGTCGGCGGGCCGGCAGAGGCGTGGGTGACGATCCAGCGCGAGGATGATCTGCTGCGGCTCGTCGGGCTGGCGCAGGCGCGTGGCTGGCCGCTGATGCTGGTGGGCAACGGCACCAACGTCCTCTATGCCGATGCTGGCGCGCGTGGCATCGTCGCGCGCATGGCGCTGACCGCGTGGTCGCTGCAAGCAGTGGATAGCGAGCATAGCCTGCTCACGGCAGGAGCCGGGGTGAGCCTTCCCAAGCTGGTAAATGATCTGGCGGAGCGCGGACTGACAGGGTTGGAATGGGGCGCGGGGGTGCCAGGGACGATTGGCGGCGCGGTGGTCAGCAATGCCGGTGCGCATGGCGCCTGCACCGCCGACACGCTTCAGACGGCGCGCATCCTCTTCACCAGTGGCGATACGGAGAGCGGAGGCGCGCCGGTGATCCGCACGCTGCGCCTGAACGAATTGGATTTCGCCTATCGCCATAGCCGTTTCCGCGCCGCGCGTCGGGTAGACTTTGGCGACGATGGGCAGCCGGTGGCCGCGCCGCGTGCCCAGATCGAACCGCCAGAGATGATCGTCGGCGCCACCTTCCTGCTGCGCCATACTGACCCTGCCGGGGTGAAGGAACGAGTGGCCGCCTATCGCCAGCATCGCAAAGACACACAGCCGGTGCAGGCCAGCGCAGGCTCCGTCTTTAAGAATCCCCCCGGCGACCACTCTGGCCGGCTGATCGAAGCGGCTGGCCTCAAAGGGACGACCTTCGGCAAGGCGCAGATTTCCCCCAAACATGCCAATTTCATCGTCAATCCCGGCGGCGCCACCGCCAGCGATGTCGTCGGCCTGATCGCGCTGGCGCGGCGCACCGTGCGCGAACGCTTCGGTGTCGAACTCGAACTCGAAGTGGAGCTACGCGGCGACTGGTAGCCACGCATTAGCGTCGTATCAGCAGCGCATTTCTCCCTATTGCCCGCTCGCCCGCCAGGGCGTATCATGCGTGCTGGTATTGCAACCATTACACCCATCTATCTGCTGTCTCTGATTGTCTGGTCGTCGCTCGCATGCCGGAGCGGCGGCGCATGGGGGAGGACATCAGTTTTGTCTATTGAAGCATCAGTTGCCGGTGCGCCTTCTGGCCCGCCGGAGCCAGCAACAGCCGCAGATATCATCCTGCGCACGGAAAAGCTCTCCAAACGTTTTGGCAACCGGCTGGTGGTCAATGAAATCGGCCTGGAAGTGCGGCGGGGCGATGTCTTTGGGCTGCTCGGCCCCAATGGCTCCGGCAAGACGACGACGTTGCGCATGATCCTGAACCTGATCTGGCCGACCGCCGGCAGCATCTATCTCTTTGGTCAGAACACCGCCGAAGGGAACAACCATCATGCAGCGCTGCGGCGCATCGGCGCGATTGTCGAGCAACCGGCGTTCTACCCGTATCTCACCGGCGCGGAGAATCTGCAGGGCGTCGCTGTCTTTGCGGGATTGGCCGATGCCGCTACCACGCGCAACCGCATCCAGGAAGTGTTGACGACAGTTGGCCTGGCGACGTATCAGGGGTCGTATCGCACCTATTCGCTGGGCATGAAGCAACGGCTGGGCATTGCGGCGGCGCTCTTGACCAGCCCGGAACTCATCATCCTCGATGAGCCGACCAACGGCCTCGATCCCGCAGGCATGGTGGATGTGCGCGCACTGATTGGCCGGCTGGCACAGGGTGGCACCACAGTGCTGCTTTCCAGCCACCTGTTGCATGAAGTGCAGCAGGTCTGTACGCGCGTCGCCATCCTCAAAGACGGCAAGCTGCTCACGCAGGGCGCGGTCAGCGAACTCTTGGCGTCGTCCACCGGTGTGCTGGTCAGCTTCGCGCAGGCAGAACAGTTGCCGCAGGCGGCGGGCATCCTGCTGGACGCCATCAAGAACGGGGCTGACTGGCTGCGCGGCGCCCAATACGTGCTGCCGGAGCCGGGAAGCTGGACGCCGCCGGGTGGCTGGTGTCTGCTGGCAGATGCACCTGCGGACCGCGCGGCAGACGTGAATGCGCTGCTGGGCGGGCATGGCATCTATCCCGCCGAGGTGCGCCGCTCTGAGGGCAACCTCGAACAATACTTCCTCAAACTCACCGGTGGGCAGCAACAGCAGAGCGCAACCGTTGTGCCGCTGATGCCAACGAGCCACGATCAGCAGCCAGGAGGCAACGCATGAACCAGACGGAGAGCATCGTTGCGCCGGTGACGGCGACCCCAAAGGCGACGCGCAGCGCAACCGGGCAGACCTGGCGTTTGACCAAATGGTATCTTTTTGCGACGCGCCGCCGCTTGATGACCAAGATTCTGGTGGGCCTGCTGATCGGCTTCTTTCTCGTGTTCGTTGCTTTCAACATCCTGAACTACGCCCTCATCGCTTCGCAGGCGAACAGCAGTCCTATTCAGTGCCCGTCCACCATCGTCAGCACGCCGGGCAATCAGCAGCAAAACGGCCAGCCATCCTGCCAGGACTTGCAACAGCAGCAACAGCAGGAGGCAGCATCGCTCAAAGCCGTCGCCGATGAACAACGGCAATCGCTGACGTTTCCAATGGCGCTGAGCCTGGGCGGTGGCTTTCTCGGCTCGATGGGCATCATCCTCTTCTGCATCATGACGGCAGGGCTGGCCGGCGGCGAATATAGCACGGGGACGCTGCGGCTGACACTCTCACGCGGGACGCAGCGCGGACAGGTGATTGCCGCGCAGATCATGGCGCTGGCGATTCTTTCGCTGATTGTGTCGGCGTTCATCCTGGTCTTGATGGCAATTATCGGCGCCATCGTCGGGCCGATCATCGGCGGAACTATTCCGGCGTTTTCGCTGGGCGCGGGCGTGGAACTGCTGGCGTACTGGCTGGTGAATGCGCTGGCGATCTTCGCCTTCGCGTTGATTGCGCTGCTGATGTCCACGCTTTCGCGTAATGTCATCGCTGGCATCGCAGTGGCGCTGGGCTACCTGATCTTCGAGAGCATCGCCGGGAACGTTCTCTACTTCGCTGGCGTCAGCCTGAACAGCTCGTTTGGCAATTTCCTCAGCCACATTCCCGACTATCTGATTGGCTACAATACCGGCGCGCTAACCCATCTAGCAGCGAAGGCTCCCATCGCGCTCTATCCAGTCGTCCCGCAATTTTCCGCGTCGTCGGGTTCCAGTGGCAATCCAACTCCTTTGCTTGGGCCGGGCGGCAGCATTGATGTGTTGCACGCGCTGCTCGTCATCGCCGTCTATTGCGCGCTGTTCGGCGGATTGAGCTATCTGTTCCTGCGGCGGCGCGATGTCACGGAATAGTCTTTGCTTATAATAAGGGATGGTAGAATTGAGCGTACTCCCGGCTTTGAAAAGCCGGGGCACGGTACGAACATGCTGAAGCCTGATTACGCATATGCGCATACAAGATAACCCATCCAACAGCAGACGTGGAGATAAAGAGATGAGCGAGACGGGCGGGACGGAAAAGACGGGCATGGCGGAGAACGAGCGGTCGCTGGCTGAGCTATTCCCAGCAGGATTGCGTGGCAAACGCATCCATGCGGTTGGCGCTGGCGGCAGTGGCATCTCAGCCGCGCTCTGGCTGGCGCGCGAGCGCGGTGCGCTGGTCTCCGGTTGCGACGTGGCGGAAACCAGCATGTCGCGCCTGCTGAATAGCAAGGGTGTCGCTGTCTCGTTGGGGCATGACGCCGCGCATGTGGCGGAGGCCGATCTGGTGGTCGTCTCGCCCGCCGTGTTTTATCGCCGCCCCGATCTGCCGGAGTTGACGCTGCCGCGCGAGCGTGGCATTCCCGTGGTAAAGTGGCAGGCGCTGCTCGGCTATCTGATGCAAGGGAGCATCGGCGTCTCCGTGGCGGGCGTGCATGGCAAAGGCTCGACCACGGCGCTGCTCGGCAGCCTGGCCATCGCCGGTGGACTCGATCCGACGGTTGAGGTAGGGGCCAATGTCATCGAATGGGGCAGCAACATCCGGCTGGGCCACGGTCCCTATTTCATCAACGAGGCAGACGAGTTCGATTTCAATTTTCTCTTCTATCATCCGCGTGTCGCCGTACTGACGGCAGTTGAATATGACCATCCGGAGTTCTTTTCCTCCTATGAAGCCATCCGCGATGCCTTTGTCACGTTTCTGCGCGGCATGGACCTGCGCGACCAGGGCGAGTTAGGTGATATCGCCAGCACAGCGCCCGCGCCGACCCTCATCCTCAACGCCGACAGCCCCGGCTGCCTGGATGTGCGCGCGCAACTTGGCGCGGCGTGGCCAGGGCGTGTGCGCACGTTCGGCATCGAGAGCGCCGCCGCCGATGTGCGGGCTGAGAAACACGACACCGGCAGCAACAGCTTTACGCTGGTGATAGATGGCGAACCGATAGGCCGCTTGAAGCTGGCAACGCCTGGGATTCACTACGTCTATAATGCGCTGGCTGCTGCCGCCGCCGCCGATGTGCTGGGTGTCGCGCGAGAGGCCCTCGTTCCGGCATTGACGGCGTTCCGGGGGCTGCGGCGGCGTTTCGAGATCATCGAGGACGGCAACGTCACCTTCGTGGATGACTATGCGCACCATCCCCATGCCGTCGCGCTGACCATTGAGACGGCGCGGCAACGCTTCCCAGGCCGGCGCATCGTGGCGGTCTTCCAGGTAACGCTCTACACCCGCCTGCATCGCTTCCTGAAACAATTCTCCGAAGCCTTCGATCTGGCGGATGAGGTGGCTATCGTAGAGATACAGCCCTCGCGCGAGGTGGATACCGGCCTGGTGCATGGCAGCGATCTGGTGCGGCTCATCGCGGCGCGGCCTGCCTTCGCCGGGCGGGCCGGTGCGGTGTACTACAGCGGCACGTATGAGGAGACGGCGGCCATGCTGCGCGACCGGCGGCGCGACGGCGATGTCGTGGTGGTGATGGGGTCCGGCCCGGTCAACCAGGCGATTGCCGGCGCACGCTCCTCGCGGCAGTAAACTGCCGGCGCACGCTCCTCGCGGCAGTAAACTGCCGGCGCACAATACACTAGGCTGAAGTCTCGCAGACTGTGCTTCATGTGGCGCCAAATGACTTCAGTCCAGCCATACGTGGGCCGGCAGTTTACTGCCGCCATTTCAGAATCCTTCAATTCCGTTTGGCGCGCACGTCGTTGCATTCGGCGAGACGCCGCCGCAGACGCCCGATATCCGGCGCATCCGGCGCGCGCTCAATGTAGGCGTTGATATCTGCCGCCGCCAGCAATGTTTCACCGGCAGCCAGGCGCAAGAGGCCCCGGTCGCGCAGTTCATCCGGCTGATCGGGGCACAGCATCACCAGCCGCTCGACGACGGCCAGCGCATGTGCCGTGTCACCGCGATGCAGATAGACCTGCTTCAGATTGAGCAACATCCGTGTCAGGAAAGCGCGCGTGCCAACCGGCGCGAACCAGCGCGCATCTACTATCGGGCCAATGGTACCGCCTGCGCTCGCAGACATCAGCCGCAGCACGAAACGGCGACACTGCGAAAAGTCCATCAGCATACCGCTGGCAAACGGATCTATGAAGAGATCGCTGGTTCCATCCTCACCGAGCGGCCATTTAGCGACAAAATGCGCTGGCAGCCCCACGCCTACCAGCGGCGCGCCGATGCGCCGCGCCACCTCGATATACACCAGGCTCAGCGTGATCGGCAGGCCAGTGCGGCGGCGCACGACATCAGAGAGGAAGCTGTTGCGCGGGTCGTAATAGTCTTCGCGGTTGCCACGGAATCCCTCCTGATCGCCCAACACCTTGCGCAGCGACATCAGCACCAGCTCCGCCACATCGCCATCCACAATATCGCCAGCCGCCAGCATCGTGCCGGGCGACATGCGGAGGTCCGCGCGCACCAGGTCCGCCAGCTCATCCAACTGCCGGAGCGTCGGCTGCGCGTCGAGCGATGGGTAGGCAATGCCGGCGATCAGCAATGCGCCGGTCGCCAGGTCCAGGCGCTGATCTGCTTGCGCCGCGAATTCGGCAAAGCGCAGCAACGATCTGAGTTGTTCATAAGAATCTGGGGAATCTGACGACATAACACACCAATTGCACCATTTGCGTCAATTTCTTCAGTGCTGCCTGTATCGTGGTGTTTCGCTGACCACTGTACGCATCATATCATCTGCAATAGCGCAGATTCGCTGAATACGGCATCACAGATCATCCCATTGGGCATCCCAGTAGCCTCAGTAGCCCCCAATAGCATTGCAGCATTGAGGAGGTGAAGAGTTGAGGAGACGAGAAGTTGATGGCAAAAAATAACTGCGGACTGTGTACTGGACGCTACTTGCACCGATGCAAATAATGCTCAGCCACAGTCCGCAGCGCTCCACCTCCGTGGTGGGGAGGTGCGGAAGCGGAGCCATCATCACCTGAGATAACAGGAACGGCGGGGGTATCGGCCGCTTGGATATGCTGCCCAGGCAATGATGAAAGCGCTCGCGCAAACGCAAACGCTATTCGCATTATATCGCAAAAAGCGCGCCAATGTCCGGACATTTATCTGCTGAATAGCTATTAGTCGGACGAACTATCCGGACATTTGACCATTTTGTGGTATTATTGGAGGGGAAATTGCAAAGCAAGGCATGCAAGGCATAAAAGTGATGAATATTGGCGCATATGGCAAGCGAGGCGAGATGCAATGGATGCTAGAGATGAGGTTACTGCCGCCCAGGCGGCAACATTGACCGGGTTATCAGAAAGGACGATTCGCCGCAAAATTGCCGCTGGCGTGATTCCTGCCCGCCGGATTGGGCCGAATCGCTTCGCCATCAAGGTCGCCGACCTGCGCATGAGCCACCCAATTCAGGCGCTGGCGCTACGAGTCGAGGCGTTAGAGCGCCGCATCGAGTTGCTCGAAGCACGCTTGCAAGCGCCTGCTAAGCCGGAATCGCTGGAGACGCCGCGAGCGCCTGAAGCGCAGCCGAGCGCCGCGTCAGCCGCTACTTCAGGCGTGCCGGCGCACTTCTCGACTACTGATGTACAGCAACTCCTGGCGCAACTCGCCTATGAGACGGCCCGGCTCGCCCGCAGCATCCCATTCGCGCAGCTACCTGCGCAGGAACAACGCGGTGCGACCACCGCCGCCGTGGAAGACGATCAAACGCCTGAGCAATCTTCCGGGCCAGGGAACGGCGAAGCGATGTAGGTTGCGCTCCTGCGCCGCATGAACGGCGATGAGCAGTATCAGCGACCGTCAACTGAGCGCGGCGCGTGTGGATGGTTGCGATGGCGAACCGGACCCATATGCTGGTCTATCCTGAGCATCGTCTGGATTGCGAGGATTGTGAAAGCCAGAGAAGGCGCGTTCCCAGGCGGCAAGCCATCTCTGCCGTGCTGGCGCATCAAGGAGTTGCCAGGAGAGACGCACGGCGCGAATCGCAGTCATCGCGTCATCCGCGCCGTTATCATTGCTCATGTGTTCATGGTCGAGCAGGGTCCGGATCGCCATCGCTCTGGTTGCGTCGCGCTTTTCCAGGTCTACGAGCAGCAGACTCCATTGTGCCTGCAAATACTGGAGGTTTTGCCGCATCAGCATTTTTGCCTGCGCTATTTGCGCGCGTCTGCTGGCAACAGGATTTGCATCGTATCGGACGTATTGGCGCACTGCTGGCAATGTACTAGATGGAATGGGCAAATCGGCTGGCGCGCGTTGCGCTACCATCTTCCGCTCCTGAATCGCTAACGTCGCTGGCATGTCATGCGCGTGTTGCTGCTGATCTTGCTTACCAGCGAGTGTGGCGCATGCCCAGTCGTAGAGCGCGCGGGCCACTCGCTGCGCCGCTTCGCTATCGCCTACCTCATCTGGGGCAATGACAAAGGATGAGCGCGCGTTGTCAGATGAAAACGATGCCTCGGATAAGACATTCGCTTGCTGATCCGGCGTATGATGCGGCATTTGCACAGAGATGATGCCGCGTATGCTATCCATCGCCGCCCGGATCATTCCCGTCAATGACGCGATGCGTCTGGCAATTGCTTCGGGCGTGGCATCGGTGAGGCTACATGCGGCGATACATCGAGCGAGCAATTGTTCTTGTCGCTCATGGAGTGGGAGCGCTGAAACAGCGTCAACGGCAAAGACGACTGCCACATCAGTAACACCCTGCGCATAGAGATAACTGACCGCCGCTAGCAGGTCGAGCGCCAGCGTTTCGGAGTCGCCGGTCACGGATTCTCTCAGGCTGGGTACATGAGTGACTTCTACTACCGTTATTCCTGCTATCTGGCAGTCGGCACAGAGCCGGGCAAGCGTCTCCGCCAGGGTTGGTGCGCTGGCAGAGCCGTCTGAGAGCAGCACAAGGCCACGCAACTGTTGTGTAGTGGAATGGGCAGGATAGCCAGGATGGGCAGGATAGAGCATGCCATGCACGCGGTCATCGAGCGTGGGGATGATGACAGCCAGGGGCGCTGGCAGCCCAGGATAGGCGCTAATCGGGTTATCCGAGCGATGTGGGTTATAGCCTGACATATACCAAACCTGCCTTCTTCCTGCCGCATCCGGTGCTTCTATTGTACCGCTGTACCGCGCATGCCCACAAACCGCAGGCGTTCGTCAGGCGTCTGTCAGGCGTCTCATCGTCTCTATTTTCATCTTATGTCACCGGTTTCCCACTCAACAAAAAGAATAGATAGGTGGATAGATCGGAGGGTACCTACCATGATTCAGTTGACACAATCTGTCCAAATGGTCAGCAACGACGAGGAACAGACCACCCAACCCATCAGCAACGAGCAGATCGCTGAAGTGCTGTTCAATATCGCTACGATTCTCGAAATGCAGCAGGGCAATCCCTACCGCATTGACGCCTATCGCAACGCTGCGCGCGGCATTCTGGCGCAGCCAGAGCCGGTGGCGCCCGTCTTTATACGCGGTGAAGTGCCGCCCGTACCCGGCCTGGGCGAACGCCTGCGCCGCAAAATCACCGAACTGGTCACGACCGGCTCGATGACCTTCTATAACGATCTCTGCGAGGAGTCGCTGCCGGAGGATGTTCGCGATTTGATGCGCATCCCACACGTTGGCCCGCGCACGGCGCTGCGCCTGACGGGGCAGTTGCACATTCACTCAGTGCCGGACCTCTACGAGACGGCGAAACGCCACGGTCTGCGCGACTACTATGGCTTTGGCCCCCGCAGCGAAGAGCGGCTACGTGAGGGTGCGCTGGCGGTGCTATCGGGCGAGGCGACGGTTTTGCCCGTGCCCGCCCCAGCCACGGCGGCCTAATCGTCTGGTCGCGTTTAAACGCTCTCGCTGAATGTCGTCTCTAAACGCTTGCACGTTGACGTTCGGCCACATCTGGCTTATACTCGAAGACATCGGTACACTTGCCGGTTGTGGCGATACGTGGCGATGCGTTTCACAGTTGTGGCTGGCGTGCGGCGGTCAGTGGGAGAAGGATGCGTGAGCAAGGCGGAATTTCTTCAGGCGATGCGGACGGCGCGTGCGGAACTCAATGAGGCGATCAGCGGCCTCAGCGAAGAACAGATGAGCCAGGATTTGGTGACGGCAGAGTGGACCATCAAAGATATCCTGGCGCATCTGGCCGCCTGGGAGACGGAAACCCTGCGCGCCGTCACCCGCGCAGAACGCGGCGAAGATAGCGGGCCAATGATTAACGAGAGCGTGGACGAGTGGAACGCGCGCCGTGTGGAGGAGCGCCGCCGCCTGCCGTTGGTGGATGTGATGCAAGAGTTCAACGACGGCTACGATCAACTGCTGGCGGCGCTGGAACGCTGGCCGGAAGACAAGATTCCGCTCGGACCGGACGGCTGGGACGAAACCGCCGAACTATGGTGGCTGACCGAACACGACCGCGAACACGTGGAAGTCATTCAACGCTATCGCCAGCGCCTCGAACGCGCCTGATGCTCATGCTATATGAAGCGCCTGGAAGATGACCTTCCAGGCGCTTTTTCTTGCGTATAAACACCCCTGGCGCATCTCGACAATTCGCGGTATAGTCTTTCGCGGGTTTTGCGCGCTCCCTCGCTGCTGTGTAAAAACAGCTTGTTCGCTGAGAAACGTTGAGTAGTGCATGGGCATTACTCAGATATTGGGGGTTCGAGTGGCAATCGCCAGTAAGGAGCCAGAAACGGCGGAGGCGTCAGTAGAGGCGCCAACAAAAGCGCATCATCGCGTCAGCCGTTTCTGGACACGGGTATTCGAGCAGACGGATTCGCTCATCTACATTCTGGTCGGCATTTGTTTTTTCCTCGCAGCATTGCTTTCCTTGCTCTATGGCATCGCCAAGTTCGGCTATAGCATCTGGCAACTGGCCCAGCAAGGGATAAGCGCCATCAGCCCAAACGTCAATGGCGCGCAGTCCATCATTTCGTTCGTCAGCGATCTGCTGCTGACGCTCATCATCATGGAGGTGCTGGGCACCGTCGTTCACTATCTGCGCACCCGCGAGACCAGTCTCAAGCCGTTCCTTTTCATCGGCATCGTCTCCGCGACACGAGGCATCCTGGCGGTTGGCGCGCGGCTCTCCGTCAGCGAAGGCAGCAAGTTCAACCCTGATGACTTCCGCTCGGAGATGATCGAACTGGCCGTCAACGCGGCGGTGATTATCGCGCTTGGCGTCACCATGCGGCTGATCGGCAGCTTCCTCGATGACCGCTCCGGACAGAAGCGCGCCGCCGCTGCGCTGCCAACCCATACGGCGCATCCACAGAGCGGGACCTGAGCGGACATTACGAGATGGCCGAGAGCGTGGCCGCACGGTGTTGGCTGAGCAACGCCTCGGCCTCGGCGACGATACGCTTTCGTAGCGACTCCGGCTCCAAGACGTGCAGGTGGCGGCCCCAACCCAGCAGCCACTGGATGATCTCATCCTCGTGGCGCACGTGCAGCGTCAGGAGCAGTCCGTCAGGCGTCTCTTCCTCGGCGATAGTGTAGAAGGAGGGCGTTTCACGTACCCAGCGGGCAACTTCGGCGTCGAACAGCACACGAACATCGAAGCTGCCCGGCTCGAAGAGGTCGCGCTTGTGCGCCTGGAAATCCTGCGGACGCTCAAATGTCCGCTCCAATAGCGTCAGGTCTTCGATACGGTCCAGCCGGAAGTTGCGCACGTCTTTGCGCAAATGACAGTAGGCGGCAAGATACCACGAGCCGTTTAGATACGAGAGCGCATAGGGGTCGGCTTCGCGAGCATTGGGGACGCGCACGCCGTCGCGTAGTGCCTGCGTGGAGTGCGCCGGATAGCGCGTGTGATAGCGGAAGCGTACACTGGTGTGTTCCACGATGGCGCGGCGCAACTGTTGGAGCTTCGCCGCCACATCCGGGCGCAATACGTTGCCCTCGAAGCCGAAGTGAATCCGCTCGCGCAGCGATTCCACCTCCACGCGCAGCTTCTCCGGCAGGACACCGCTGATCTTGCGTCCGGCGGACTGCGCGGCGGCGCGATATTGCGCGTCGAAGCTCTGCGCCATCACACCGCTGCCCAGCAGCAACATTGTCGCCTCATCGGTCGAGAAGCTGAGCGGCGGTAGGAAGTAGCCTTCCATCAGCGAATAGCCGCGCCCCGGCGTTGAGAGAAGCGGCACGCCGGCCTGCCCCAGCGCCTGGATATCGCGGTAGATGGTGCGCTTGCTCGTCTCGAAGGTATGGGCAAGGTCCTCGGCGCGCTGCCAGCGTTTGCCTTGCAATTCGAGGACGATGGCGAGTAAACGGTCGGTGCGATTCATGAGCACTTCCCTATTGGGATATGAGTAGGTGGCTCAACAGTGTTTCTCGGTCTGATATCATCTGTCAATTATAGACGAATATAGACGAAGAACGCCGCCCATCGAGCAAAAATCCGGTAGAGAGCCACGCAAATAGGTAGGGCAGGAATTCATACACGAATAGGTGGGGCAGACAAGAATGTCTGCCTCGTTCAGGGTGCAAAATCGGAATCTCATGACCGCAAGATAGAAGAAGCTGTTCCCGCTCACGAATGGTATGGTGGAGCATGTTGAAACGCGTCTGGTCTGCTGAGGCGGCAGACCCCAGAGGCGGGCATTTGCCTATGGGCGAACAACACCAACAGCTAGAAAGAAGAACGTACACCATGCTCAAAGACAGCAAAGCATTTTCGGGATTTTCGGTCAACGATCTGCAAAAGGCGAAAGAGTTCTACAGCCAGAGGCTGGGGTTAGAGGTGTCCGAGGCGAACGGTCTGCTGACGCTGCATATCGCCGGTGGAACACGCATCCTAATGTACCCGAAGGATAACCATGTCCCGGCCACCTATACCATCCTCAACTTCCCCGTTGACGACATCGAACTGGCGGTGGACGAGCTAACCAAACGCGGCGTGACGTTCGAGACCTACAATGAGGGTGAGCTAGTGACTGACGAAAAAGGGATTATGCGCGCCGGTGGCCCGAAAATCGCCTGGTTCAAAGACCCGGCTGGCAATATTCTCTCGGTGCTGGAAGAGCGGAATTGAACACTTTTTCTAGCGAAACGCCAGCCGCATGTAGTACAATGACGTGGTTCAGATAACCTACTCACTGTACTACATGAAGGATGCCACCGATGCCGAACTCCTCCGAACCGCGCTCTGACGATCTCTTGCGGGGCCTCAATCCACCGCAACGTCAGGCAGTGACCACCACCGAAGGTTCATTGCTCGTGCTGGCGGGTCCGGGGAGCGGCAAAACACGGGTGATTACCCATCGCATCGCCTACATCCTGCGCGAACGGCAGGCGACGCCGTGGAATGTGCTGGCAGTTACCTTCACGAACAAAGCGGCGAAAGAGATGAAGGAGCGGCTGGAAAAGCTGGTGGGTCCCTCCGGGCGCGACCTCGTGGTCGGCACGTTCCACTCGATCTGCTCGCGCATCCTGCGGCGCGAGGCCCAGCGCGCGGATATCGGTCTTGGCGACAACTTCGCCATCTATGACGATGACGACCAGTTGAGTCTCGTGCGGCAGGCGCTCAAAGAGATGAACCTGGATGAGAAGCAGTATAAGCCGCGTACGATTCACGCCATCATCTCGCGCGCCAAGAACGATCTGCTGACACCGGAGCAATTCAGCAGAAGCGTCAACAAATATTTCGAGGAGATTGCCGCGCGGGTCTATACGCGCTATGAGGAGTTGCTGCGCGCCAACAACGCCGCCGACTTCGACGACCTGATTCTGCTGACCTATCAACTCTGGCGCAAGCATCCGGACATCTTGCGCCAGTATCAGCAACGCTACCTCTACATCCACGTGGATGAGTTCCAGGACACCAACAAAGCGCAGTACGAACTGATACGGCTACTGGGCGCTGGCACCACAGAAGCGCCAGGCCACATGCGGGTTTGCGCTGTCGCAGATGACGACCAGGCGATATACAGCTGGCGCGGCGCGAATCCAAAAGTGTTGCTGGACTTCGAGCAGGATTTCCCCGATACGCAGATCGTCAAGTTGGAGCAGAACTATCGTTCGACACAGATCATTCTCGATGCAGCGCAGGGCGTCGTGCGGCAGAACCGCATCCGCAAAGACAAAAAGCTCTGGACGGAGAAGCAGGGCGGCGACAAGATTACGCTGCACGAGGCGATGAACGAAGAGGAAGAAGCCTCGTTTGTTGCCGACCAGTTGCGGCAGATGGTGGCGCGCGGCGAGTTTCGCCTGCGCGATGTTGCTGTGATGTATCGCACCAATGCGCAGTCACGCGCGCTGGAAGAGCAATTCATTCGCACCGGCACACCGTATGTCGTCGTCGGCAGCAAGAAGTTCTACGAGCGCAAAGAAATCAAGGATGTGCTGGCCTATCTGCGGCTGATTGCCAATCCGCTGGATACCGTCTCGTTGCAGCGCGTCATCAACGTGCCGGTGCGCAAGATCGGTCCCAAGACGGTCAATGAGTTCATGACCTGGGCGCAGGAAAAGGGGCTGGCGCCGCTGGATGCGCTGGCGCGCATCGAAGAACATCCCACGCTCTCCACTGCTGGCAAACGCGCGCTGGCTGGCTTCTCCGCGCTGATGGTCAATCTGCGACAGGCGGCGCAGGAGGAGAAGTTGCCACACCTGATTGACCGGCTGCTCGAACGCAGCGGCTATGCGGCGGAGCTACGCGACGGCAGCGACGAGGGCGAGGAACGCTGGAACAACGTGCTGGAATTGCGGCGCGTGGCTGAAGACTTCTCAGAGATAGACCCCGAAACGGCGCTGGACCTCTTCCTGGAGAATGTCGCGCTGGTGGCCGGGGCGGATACCACGCAGACCAGCGACAACGGCCAGCTCGTCAACGAAGAGAAGGACGCCGTAACGCTGATTACACTGCACGCGGCGAAAGGTTTGGAGTTTCCGGTGGTCTTCCTGGTGGGGCTGGAGGAGGGCGTATTGCCGCACTCGCGCTCATTGGAGAGCCAGCAAGAGCTAGAAGAAGAGCGACGGCTGGCCTATGTCGGCATTACGCGCGCCATGCACCGGCTGTACCTGACCCGAGCCACGCGCCGCTCGTTCTTCGGCGGCAGCGCCGTCTATCAGGAGGCTTCGCGCTTCATCGAAGAGATTCCGCATGAGTTGATGATTGCCACACGCCAGCAGCGCCGGCCACGCACCGGCGAACTGGTCAGCGGTAACAGTGGTTCGTCGCGCCGTGAGCGGCAGAATGGCTGGAATCCGCCGCAGCCGCCATATATCGCGCCGTCGCAAACATCTGGCGCGCGCGGATCGCGGTTCGCACAGCAGCCCAGCAAAACGCCGTTGCATGCCCCTTTCGATGGTCCAGTCCAGCCGCAGCTTTCGCCTGCCGATGAGCCTGCGCCGATGCCAACTGCGCCAGCCGATCTCAAGCCGGGGGACCGCGTGATGCACCGGCTCTTTGGCGAGGGCACCATCCTCAAAGTGACGGAGGAACGCGGCGGCCTCTCCGTTGAGGTGCTCTTCAAGTCGGCGGGCAAGAAGACGCTCGATCCCAGCTTCGCCAAGCTCGAAAAGTTTTAGCGGTTGAGAGAGGATGGGCATACAATGGATGAGGTGATGGCGCACGGCGGTCTGCTCGTCGCGGAGATGCTCCAGCGCGAGGGCGTCGAGATTGTCTTTACGCTCAGCGCCGGTCATCTGGCATCGGTCTACGATGGCTGCGTGCGGCGCGGCATCCGCGTGATGGACTTCCGCCATGAGCAGTCGGCGGCGCATGCGGCGGAGGGCTGGGCGAAGGTGACACGACGGCCTGGGGTGGCGCTGCTCACCGCCGGACCCGGCATCACTGATGGCGTCACCGGCATCGCCAACGCCTACATGGCTGGTAGCCCGATGATCGTCATCGGCGGCGCGGCGCCCATCGCGCAGTGGGACAAGGGCGCGCTGCAAGAGTTGCCGCATCTCGATCTCCTGCGCCCGATCACCAAATGGGCGCGCTCGGTTTCGCAGACGCAGCGGCTCGCCGACTATACCGCGATGGCCTTCCGTGAGGCGCTGGCTGGCAAGCCGGGGCCGGTCTTCCTCGAATGTCCGATGGACGTGTTGAACAATATCATCCCCACCAGCGAGGCCGTACTGCCACCGGCAGGCGAGCGCACGCCAGCAAAGCCACAGGGCGACCCGGCGCGCATCGAGCAGGCGGTGGCGCTGCTGCAACAGGCGGCGCATCCAGTGATCTTCGCTGGCACCACCGTCTGGTGGGATGACGCCGCCGCGCCGTTGCGAGCGCTGGCCGAGCGTTTGCAGGCGCCGGTCTTCCTCAACGGCAGCGGACGCGGCAGCCTGCCGCCTGACCATCCGCTCTTCTTTTCGCGGGCGCGTCGCACCGCGCTGGGCGGCGCTGATGTGCTGCTGCTCGTCGGTACCAAGCTCGATTTCCGTCTAAATTTCGGCCAGCCACCGCTGATTCCGGCGGAGACAAAACTCATCTGGCTGGATACGCAGGCGCAAGATATTGGCGTCAATCGCGCCGCCGAGGTTGGCATCACCGGCGATGTCGGCGCGATCATGGCGCAGATAGAACATGGACTAGGGAAGGCAGCCGATCACTCCTCCTGGCTGGCGACGTTGCGCGAGGCAGAGGAGAAGGGACGCGAAGCCGAGGAGGCGCTGATGCGCTCCGACGCGACGCCGATTCACCCGATGCGCCTCTGCCGCGAGCTGCGCGACATCCTCGCTCACGATGCGTATGTCGTCGGTGACGGCGGCGATATCGTCAGCTATGGTGGGCGTGTGCTGCACGCCTGGGAGCCGGGACACTGGCTGGACGCCGGGCCGATGGGCACGCTGGGCGCTGGTCCGGGCTTTGCCATTGCCGCGAAGCTGGCGCATCCAGAAAAACAGGTGGCGCTGCTCTTGGGCGATGGCAGCTTCGGGTTGAACGGCATGGAGTTCGAGACGATGGCGCGGCACAACCTGCCCATTGTCGGCGTGATCGGCAACGACGGCCAGTGGGCGACGATCAAGCACCCGCAGAAGGCGATGCTCGGCCATAGCACCGGCTCCGACCTTGCGCCGGGCATCCGCTACGACCGCATGGTAGAGGCGTTTGGCGGCCACGGCGAACTGGTGGAGCGCCCGGAGGATATTCGCCCCGCGCTAGAACGCGCCTTCGCCTCTGGCAAGCCCGCCTGCGTCAATGTGCTGACGGACCCCAATGTCGTCTACAATCGCATGACGCAAGTGGCGGTATAAGAATAGTCATAGAAAAACGGGGGGGCAACCCACCCACATCCGTGTGGGTGGGTTGCCCCAACAGACAGAACCCCACTACAGAATCCAAACAAATCCAACAGAACCCACAACAGGCGCCAACGCATTGAGGCGTCTGCGGCGGTCCTTCACCACGAATGCAAGCAACGCTTGCCGGGCTACCTCGCCGCTTCGCGTTCCCCCCTGCCGTGTAACCGGCCCCCACCTCTCACGAAACAGTATAGCGGGCGAGAGTGGCTGAGCGCCCCACGGAAAACCGTAGTTTTTTACACGAATTCGTGTAAAATCTGAGAAAACGAACGCGCAAAAAGAGGAGAAGCCTGACATAAAATAGGCTTTAGCCGCCGCAAGCCGCTGTGCCTTCAGGCCATGCGGATAGACTCTGCGGCTTGAGCCATTCTTCCTAGTGGTTGCCATGACACTGCCGTTGTGATAGAATAGTGTCATGGATACAGCACACAAAGAGGTTCGCATCACGCTACGGATGCCCGCTGAAGTAGCCGAGCAGATGAAACAATCAGCCCACGCCAACGACCGTTCCTTTAACGGCGAGATTGTGCGGGCGCTTCGAGAATATCTAGCGAACCAGCCACGACAACAGCCGCGACAACGGAAACGAGAACAGCAGCCGTGAGTGAGCAGACGGCACAGACGGGACGCAAGAGCTTCAAGTACAAACTTAAGCCGACACCTGAACAGGAACAGGCGATGAGTGAGATACTGTGGCGCTGCCGTGTGCTGTACAATGCTGGTCTGCAAGAGCGCAAGGAAGCGTGGGAGAAATGCCATATCACCGTTACACGGTTTCAGCAGGAAGCGCAGTTGAAAGACATCCGCGCCGAACACCCTGAATACGCTATCGTTCATAGTCATGTGCTGCAAGATGTGCTGGCACGACTCGATAAAGGGTTTCAAGCCTTCTTCCGGCGTGTAAAAAGTGGTGAGAAGCCAGGCTACCCGCGTTTTCAGGGACGTGACCGTTACCACTCCTTCACCTACAAGGAATACGGCAACGGCGCACGGCTGGATAATGGCTTTCTGATTCTCAGCAAGATTGGCCGTATCGCCGTGCGCTGGTCCCGTGCGCTGGAAGGCACGCCCAAGACCGTCACGCTCTCCAAAGAAGCGGATGGGTGGTATGTGGTGTTCTCCTGTGCCGAGGTGCCTGCACAGCCCTTGCCGCTCACTGGCCAGGAAACCGGCATAGATGTAGGTATTAAGGCGTTCTATGTAGACGCGCACGGCCACCTGTGCCAGAACCCCAAGTTCTTCCGCAAGGCAGAAGCGGCGTTGCGCAGGAAACAGCGTAAACTCGCTAGGTGTGAGAAGGGCAGCAAGAACCGTCAGGAAGTCAAGGCGCAGGTTGTCAAGCAGCACCAAAAAGTCAAACGGCAACGCTGCGACTTCCATCACAAGGAAGCCCTAAACTTGCTGCGCCAGTACGACACGATCTATGTCGAGGACTTGCAGGTGGCCAACATGGTGAAGAATCATCATCTCGCCAAGTCCATTAGTGATGCTGGGTGGGCACAGTTCCGTTCCATACTCGACTACAAGGCAGCATGCGCCGGTAAGCGAGTGGTCGCGGTGCCCCCACACTACACCAGCCAGGTCTGTAGCCGGTGTGGCGCGTACGTCCAGAAAAGCCTCAGTGTCAGGACGCATGTGTGTCCTGCGTGCGGGCTGGTCTTGGATAGAGACCACAACAGCGCGATAGAAATTATGGGGCGCGGGCAGCGCCTTCGGGGGGTAACGTAGCGGGGTGCCGCATGCGTTCTCCGAGAATCCATCACGCTTTAGCGTGCGTGGAGTGTCAATTCTCTTCGACGCAAGGGATACAGCGAAATAGCACAGTTAGAATAGGCGCTGGCCGTAGGCGAGGAAATAGGGCCAGATGTAGCGATTGCGGGCGATTTCCAGTCGCGCGGCGTTCATTGCGCCATCATATGCCTCTTCGGTGGCGATACCCTGAGCGATGATGATGCCGCGTATACCGCGATGCAGTGAGTAGTAATCGGTCTCCACCATCAAGCCAAGATGTCCGCCCAGCCGGCCCAACGGCAGTGGTAGATCGCGGGTAGTAACGTTCTGTGCGCCTGCCTGGCGCAGAAAATCGCCGATATGCGGCGTAATCGTGGTATCCACGCCGCGCCTGCTACTGACGGCGATGAGCCACTCACGCAATTGATTCATCGCCGGACCGCCCGTCGCCGGAATCGCCTCCACCAGCTCAATCCAGCCGCCGGGCGCCGTCACGCGATACAACTCGTTGACCACCGATTGCCAGCGCGCGGCGGGAATGGCCGCCACGACCAGCCGTTGATGCACGAATTGAAACGATTTATCGGCGAAGGGCAGCCCATGCAGGAGGTTGTGTTGAATAAAGGTGTAGTTGTCGGGTCGCCGGTCCAGGCCATGCCCCAGGACAGCCGCCTCATCCACCGGCGGCGTCACGATGTCCACGCCAACAGTATTGGCAAGCGGAAACTCCGCCGCCATCTCCATCGCCCAGCGTCCGGTGCCTGTCGCCACATCGAGGATGCTGGTCGGGCTGCCGATAGGTGCGGCATAATTGCCCTGCATGGCGTAGCGCATCATATAATGCTGGAAGTCGAGCCGGTTGACCTCAGTATCGTCTTTGGGCAGAAAATATGGCGCTTCTGTGAGATAGCGCCTGCCGCCGGTAAAAAAGAATCCGCGTCGCTGGCGTGCTGTAGATGCTACATTGCGCTTTCGCTTGCCCAGGCCGAACCATCCCATACGCGCGCTCCCCTTCAATAACGATGTATCATAGCCTGATACTCAAAGGGTAGCAGCCGTTGTCAAGATGATATTGCTTCAGTCCGTTCGCCGTGCGCGTATGTCAGCCCTCCAACGCCGCCAATGCCCGGTGCAAGGATGCCAATACACGTGGATAGCGGCGATTCTTGGGCACAAGCGTTACCGCCTGCTGAGCATAACGCACGCCCTGGGCAAGATGCGTTCGTGCCGCCGCTATATCGCCTGCTTTTGCTTCTGTTTGCGCCCAACGCCGCTCATTTACTGCCCTACCAAACCAAAGCTCGGCAAATCCTCTGGCTGCCAATTCGGGATCATCCGCAGGCTTTGTTTCTGCATCTGCCAACGCCTGCTCATATCCCTTATCAGCCGCTGCATATCGTCCACTTTCGCTCAAAACCCGAAAGCGTCTTTGAAATGCCCAGCGATTCCTATGTGGTAGACCACGCCCTGACCCGCTTCCTCTGTACAAAACACTTATCCCGCGCGAAGTACTCTCAGTGAGCAATGCCAATTGCGCATCTACTTCGATCAGCGGGCGCAAGCCCTCCAAGAACAATTTGTCTTCGTCCGGTCGCTCATCTTCCCCTTCTTCCCAAAGCTCATCCTGCTTGTCCTCCAGTACCTCCATTAGCGCATACATCTGGCGCAGCAATTGGCGATGCGTTTGCTTGATCTCCCAGCCAATGTGTTGGATGCGGGCATGGCTATCTTGCTGGTAGTTCCGGCGCAGTTGAGCGCGCATCTCATCAGGGTCCATCGCGCGCATCTTTTGCTGCCATTCTTGCATCGCTTCGACACTCTGCGCGTACATGTCCCCGTCTTGAAGTTCGCTATATCGTTGGCGCTCCGCAAGAAGCCGATTATCAGTTGGATTGAGAGTCTGCTGCAATGCCTGAACAGCCCAATCAACTTGTCGCTCAAGCGCATCAACTTCCTCAATGCTCAGCGTTTCTTCGCGCAACCGTTTGGTTTCGCGTCGTGCCACTCGCCGTGCCTTGATAGTATCTTCGGTGCCCTGAGCCTGTTCCTGCTGTTGAGTTTTTGCGGGAGGAGACGAGGCTGCTGGACGTAACCAACCACCTTCTAGAGTGATTGAAAGTTTTTCATGTGGATAGTAGCGCGACTGAGCCAGATACCCCCCATCGAGTTCGCGCTCCAACCAATCCTCGACCGAGGGCGCGCAGAAGCTGAGATGACTCCATTCGTAGTTCGGTTCCTCAATATATACATGTCCCCTTTCGAGGTCCAGCACTATCCCAACGTCTCCATAGATAGTGCCGATAATGAGCTGAACGAACCCATGGGGCCAATCATCGGGGATGCTATCTTCGCCCAACGAAATATAGGTTCCCGGCTGCTGTCGCATTGCTTCAACTAACTCCGGCGCCAGCCGTAGCACAGCATCATCTATTTGTTCCTGCACTTCTCCAACTTGCTTACGCCTCGCATAGTCTTTCGTACGCTCTCCCTGCTCGCTCAAAGCCTGAATGCGGAGATCGCCAGGGCCATTTGTGAGGTATAGCATGCGCAGCATCGCAGGCAGCCGGTATCCTAGATTCTCCTCATCTCTCAACAATTGCTCTTCGGTCATTGGCTGGCGCTTCAAGTCAGGGTTACGAGCGCGCAGGCGTTCACACAAAACAGCATGTCGAATATTCACGCCAGATGACCTCCTTCACTTCCCCGCCCAAAGCAAAATGCAAACGACACAGGCATCATACCTCAGCGACAGGAGAAATGCCCTATTTACCTGAATAATGTTATAATGAGACCAGGAATCAAGCGACACCAAAGAATAAACGAGCGGGCGGTGATATGTGGGCAGGAGGATGGCATGACCGAACATGATGACCTATTCGCCGCTTTGCAATCGCTCGGCGCCACTTCTGCCCAGAGCATCCAAGAAATACTCCGGGATGGCCTGCTGACCGGGATGCTGGATGTTATAGAACAGTACCCCGCTGATTATACAAGCATGGAGATTCAGCAGGCCGCAGCGCAGTATACACAGCAACTCACGGGCGATGCGCAGATCGTGCAGGGCGTTGGTGGCATCTTCGGCGATAGCTACGTCATCGGCTGGCAAGCGCAGCAGCGCCTCTTTACACAACTAGCGTCTCAGCCAGATGTCGTCATACGTGGCATTCTCGCTGGCATGTCTGAGGCAATTACGTCCTATCCAACCGAACAGGACCCAGCGACATTGGCGACCCTCGTGGAAACAGCGATGGAACCGATGCCCGCTGAGTTAGCCCCGCGTGACCTCCCCGTGACTGCGGAACAGGAGGCGGCCTATAAGGAGTGGTACACGCAGGTGTTCATACGAGGCTACCAGTTGCAATACGCGATGGTGCAGCAATTGTTAGGGCAGGTGCCAACCGCCAACGATGCCCCCTGACGCAACATTAGCGGTCAGCTTCCCTCGATGAGCGCGACGGGCAACTGCATCAGTCAGTTCCACGCAGCGGATGAGACGGAGTTACACCCCAGCAAACGGCGTATCCATCCCTTCGATAATGAAGGCGTGGGCCATCGTCTGCGTATTGCGCGCATAGCCAACGCGACCCGCGCCATCCAGCAGGATCAGGCCACCATCGCCGTGAACGCGCGTATCCAGCAGGCGAATGGCGGCGATGGCCGCCGCCTGTGCGGAGTGACCAGCGGCGATGAAGTCCAGCGCGCGCCGTGCCAGCAGCAGCCGGATGAAGTCTTCGCCGTGGCCGGTGCTGGAGACGCCGCCCAGGCCGTCCTCGGCGCAGAAGCCGCAGCCCGGCAGCGGTGTGTCACCGATGCGTCCCGGATGCTTGGCCGCGATGCCGCCGGTGGAGGCGCCCGCCGCCGTATGCCCAGCGGCATCCACTGCCACCGCGCCGACCGTGCCGTGCTTGTGTCCATCCACATGCACCGGCTGCGCATCTACCTGTGCGCCAACCTTGCCGCTTCTCCTGCCGTTCTTCGCGCTGCCAGCCTTTTCAGCCTTTTCGCTCTTTCCATTGCTGTTGCTATGCGGACCCGCGCCAACGTCGAGTTGCGAGCCGATGTTGACATCATCGCCCGCCGCATAGCCACGCTGCCAGCGCGCATACTGGGCAGGCGTCACCAACTCACCCGGCTCGCAAAGCGCCATGCCAGCGTTGACGGCGAACTCTTCCGCGCCCGCGCCCATCAGCAACACATGCGGGCTGGCCAGCACAGACCGCGCCAGCGCGATGGGATTTTTGATGCGCTCGACGCCGGCCACCGCGCCGATATCCAGCGTCGCGCCGTCCATCAGGCCAGCGTCCAATTGCGCGCGGCCATCCTTCGTCAGCACCGCGCCGGTGCCCGCGTTGAAGCCAGGATTATCTTCCAGCGCCATGATTGCCGCCTGCACAGCATCCAGCGCACTCCCACCCTGCACCAGGATGCGCCAGCCAGCCACCGCCGCCGCGCGGCAACCTTCACGCGCCGCCTCGTAGCGGTCGCGGCTCATGGCACCAGCGCCGCCATGCACAATCAACGCGAGACCCATAATCGCTACGCCTCCGCCTCTGGAATCAGGTGAGCGCGCCCGCGCCACTGCCGGCAACGCTCGTATCTTCCATTGTAGCAGACACATTCACAGCGGCATAGCGGGCAAGGTAGATTGGCATGCGTGATGCGCAACCAACAAGCGATGCCGCTCGAAACGCGCCGCATGGTGAGCAGTGACAGCAACAATGGGAGGAAATAACTCATGGCACAACAGATAACCGGGCGATTTCCAGACCGCGCCTCAGCCCAGCGCGCGCTCAGTGCGCTGCAAGCGGCGGGATTCGCGCCCACCAGCCTGGATAATGACATGCAGGGCGACGAATACGCGCCGGATAATCAGACAGGTATACAGCAGAGAGGCGTGCTTATCACGGTGGATGCGAGCGGACGCGAAGACGAAGCGCGACAGATCATGCAGCAGAACGGCGCTGAAGCTCAGGGTGCATCCGGCGCATCGGGTACGTCAGGCATATCGAGCGTGTCGGGTATGCCACCGCGCACCGCGCCGATCATTCCCAATCCGCCTAACCAACCTAATCAGCCAGCGCAACGACGCGACGATATGCCAGGCAAACTGTCACCAGATGCGCAGGTAGAGACGCAGCCGGGACAAGCTGACCAGATGACCGGCGGATTCGATGAACCTGACCATCCCATCACCGACGCCGATATTATCGCCAGCGAATCCGCGCGCCGCCAGCAGCAACAGCCCAACCTCGATGCGCCGGATACAGCAGATGCAGCAGGCGGCCTGAATACCTCGCAGGAACAGCCATCCTAGCGAAAAATACCCCTCTCCCCGCAGGGAGAGGGGCCAGGGGTGAGGATACGCCTACGCGCTGATCCCTTCGAGCGTCACCGCATCCGGGCTGGTGTCGGGCACCTCAGCGAGACGACCCGCCGGGCCGAAGAGCAACAGGTCGAGTTCCTGCGCGTCTATCGTCTCCACCTGCATGAGATATTCGGAGATCGAAACCAGCTTTTCACGGTGTTCCGTCAGAATATCTTTTGCTGTCTTATACGCCTGATCCACCAGCAACGAAACCTCGGCGTCCGCCTGCGTCGCAAGCTGCGGCCCGACGTTGTCGTCTTCGATCAGTAGCATGCCAAGCGGACTCATGCCAAACTCGCGCACCATGCGCCGCGCAATGTTCGTCGCCATCTTGATATCCTGCGCCGCGCCGGTGGTGATGTCGCCAAAGATAATCTCTTCAGCGGCACGCCCACCCATCAGACCGGCCAGCTTGCCCAGCAACTCCGTCCGCCGCAGCAGTGCGCGGTCCTCCGCCGGAGCCGAGACCGTGATGCCAAGCGCCATGCCGCGTGAAATCGTGGAGACCTTCTGCACTGGGTCGCAGCCGGGCAGCATGCGCATGACAATAGCATGCCCCATCTCATGGTAGGCGACAATCGCCTTCTCGGCCTCCGTCAGCACATGGCTCTTGCGCTCCGGGCCGGCCATCACGCGCAAGATGGACTCTTCGAGGTCTGGCTGCTGAATCAGTTCGTGGTCGCGCCGCGCCGCCAGAATCGCCGCCTCGTTCAGCACGTTCGCCAGGTCCGCGCCAGACATGCCAGCCGTCTGCTTCGCCAGCCGTTCCAGGTTGACATTCGGCGCCAGTGGCTTGCCCTCCGCATGCACGCCGAGAATCGAGATGCGCCCGGCAACATCCGGCTTCTCTAGCATCACCTGCCGGTCGAAGCGACCAGGACGCAGCAACGCCTGATCCAGCACATCGGGGCGGTTGGTCGCCGCAATTACCACGACATTATCATGCTTGGAGAATCCGTCCATCTCCACAAGCAACTGATTGAGCGTCTGCTCGCGCTCATCATTGCCGGTGGTCGGCATGCCGCCGCGCTGGCGACCCACCGCGTCAATCTCATCAATGAAGATGATACAGGGCGCGTTTTCCTTCGCCATCTTGAAGAGGTCGCGTACACGGCTGGCGCCGACGCCGACGAACATCTCGACGAACTCCGAGCCACTGACGCTATAGAATGCGACGCCAGCCTCGCCAGCCACCGCGCGCGAGATCAGCGTCTTGCCGGTTCCCGGCGGGCCAACTAGCAGCACCCCTTTGGGGATGCGCGCGCCCATCTTCTGGAATTTCTCCGGATATTTGAGGAAATGAACGATCTCCTGGAGTTCCTCTTTTGCCTCCGGCGCGCCAGCGACATCTTTGAACATCACCGTCGGATGCGACTCGTTGAAGCGCACAGCGCGGCTGCGTCCGAAGGGCACAGCCTGCCCGGTGTTGCCGGCGCCGCCACTGGAGCGACGGATAATCACGAACGCCAGCACAATCAGCAGGGCAAAGAGCGCCCCCTCCGCGACGATAGAGACCCACGCGGGCGTGCCGGTATCCGGCTGCGCCACGGTGACGGCAACGTTACGATCACGGAAGTACTGTGTCAGGGTTTGCCCATCTTCTTTGGTCGCGCTGTAATGCTGCCCATTGGTCGTGACAACCACCACGGTATTGCCATTGATCGTGGCAGAACTCAGCTTGTGCTGGTCGGCCAGCGATAGCACCTGGCTGATGTTGGTCTGATGCACGATTGGACCATTATCATGCTGGCGCGAGGCCAGCGCAAACTCTACGAGACCCGCAAAGACTGCGACACAGACGAGCATCAGCAGCAGAAAGCGGGGATTGCGCCAGGACGGCAGCGGCGGCCTGGACGACCGGGGAGATTTTGGTGGCTTGTTCCCTGACTCCATGTGCGGCAGGAATCCTCTCTACAAAAGGCTATGAGACTGGCACGACAGAAACCGCCAGAAACGGCGAACGACGAGACTATTGGTGTTTTGGGGCAATTGAGCGCCGACAGCCTATGGAACGAATGGTGTTTCAGCTTGTGGCGGGCGCTGCTCATCAACACCCGACAGTCCGATTATATGCGCCTATCAGGACGAAACCAACAAGCAATTAGCATGTCCGTCCGCTTCTTATGGATGAGGTTCTGGCATGAGGAAGGGGAGATGTTTGTAACGCCTGTTTACAGCAAATGCGGATGCAAAGCGCGTTTGACGATACAGGTATTATGTCTTGTTGATGAGCAGAAAGGCGACAACGGCGGGCGGCGAAGAGCCACACGAATTCGTGCGGCTCTCGCTCCAAAAGTACCACCTACTGCCCGGCACTCGCCTGATGCGGTGCCCGCCATAGGCGGAGTTTCGCGGCTGGCGCCGCTACTCGCTCTGTGCCACCGCCTGCACCTGACCACCAGCCGTATCGACAGGCGCTGTGCCCGTGCTATGCGCTTCAGGAGGATTGTACTGGGGGAGCCGCATCTCCGCGCGAATACGGCGAATACCCTGGTAGACCACGCCAGAATCGAGGCCAAGCTGCGCCGCGAGCCGTTTGTGGACGCCCACCTCCGGCACCGGCAAAAGCGGCACATACGCTGCGCGAATCCGTTCGAGATCGGCGGAGCTGCCGGTGTACGATTGCAACTCCCACCAGCTTGGCAACTGGAGCCGCTGGCGTAGCTCGGCAACGACCCGCTTCACCGCCTGTTTCGGCACATGGAGTTCGGCGGCGATCTGCGTGCGGATGCCATCGAATTCGACCGGCTGCGCCAGTTCTTGATAGCGCGCCTCGATCTGCGCGCGCAGCTCATCGGTCAAGACGAAAGGCGGCGCTGGTGTACGCGCGGCCTCCTTCCCTTCTTTGGCCTCTCTGGTCTCTTTCGCGCTCTTCGCGGCAGTATGCTGAGGATGTTGAGGATGAGCATAGTCGGTCGTATGCGCGGGATGCGCACCCTTCTGCTGCTGTGGAGCGTGGCCAGGATGTCCCGCGTGGTCAACAGACTGGTCGCGGCGTTCATGCCCATCATGCTGCCGCTCAGGGTGGCCATCGTGTGGCTGGCGCCGCTCCGAGCCAGGGCGTCCATAGGCGGAGGAGCCGTACCGTTCAGTCTCCTGCGCAGGCGCGCTGATTGGCAACCCTGGCACGAGGATACCAGCGCCTGGTCCGGTAATGGTTGGTTGTTGCGTCTTCACCGGCGTGGCAACCGGCTTGCTGGTTGCGCCTTTGTTGGCGGCGCGCGCCGCACGTTCTTTCGCCTCGCACTCCGGGCAGAGCGTTTGCTTTGCGCCTGCTGACTTAAAGGGCTTCCCACATCGTGCGCAACGCATTTTGACTTTACCGCTCATGCCGCACCGCTCCTTCTCTCTGCCAGAACACAACACGCCGCCTTTCGCGGCAATGCGCTGTTAGTATAGGCCCCAGATGCGAGGGCGTCAACGCGCATCACAGAGAACGCATCACAGAGAAAAATGCAAAGGATTTGTACACCCGCTGGTACTTTCTTGCACAGGATGATAGTATAGGCGACGGCAGAAACAACACTGAGCATCAGAGGCCCAGAACCAACCGGACTCTCGCCGGAAGAGGGAAGCCCTATGACAAACCTGGTCAATCATCTCATACAGATACTCGGCTCTGTGCCGGCGCTGTTGGTCTACCTCATCGCCGCCGTCTGGATGGGGCTGGAAAGCGCAGGCATTGGTGTGCCGATTGAACCGATGATGCTCTTCATCGGCTCGCTCGCTGCGGGGACACATCCGCATATCTTCCTGCCGCTGGCAATCCTCTGCGCGGCGCTCGGCTGCCTGCTCTTCGCCTTCATCGCGTATACGATTGGAGAGCGCGTCGGCACCAGGTCCATTACACGGGTTGGGCACTATGTGGGACTCAACCAGGAGCGCGCCGACCATATCGAGTTGTGGCTACGGCATCGCGGCGGCATCGGCGTCTTCATCGCGCGCCTGACGCCGATGGTGCGCACCTTCGGCTCTTACATCATGGGCGCCGCCGATATTCCCAAACGCACCTTCCTCATCAGCACGTTTCTGGGGTCGCTCCTCTATTGTGGCATCTTCATCACGCTTGGCGACCTGCTCGGAGCCAACTATCGCGCGCCGCTGGACTGGCTGGATAGCCACGTGGGATTCGGCGCATATGCCATCGTCATCGGCGTCATCATCGCGTTGCTGGTGCTGCATCATTTCTGGGGGCGGCTCGCGCGCTATCGCCTGGCGTTGCACTATCATCACCACATGGCCAAGCAGGCCAATGTACCGGCGCCCACTGCGCAGGGTACTGGCGCATGAGGTGGGATGCTACCTCCCAGCCAATGGCGTTTCGTCTCTCGTGGGGGTGGTGGGGACACGAGATGCGCTGATGATGACGTTGCTCACTTCGATATCCATTTCCACACTTGTGACCTGTGGCAACGCGCGTAATTCGCTGATGATGTGCAGTGATTGCCGCGAGGCGCGGGTACGGCAGTGGAGTTCGATGGTATCGCCGCGCTCGCCGGAACGCAGCCGGACCGAATTGATAGTGACACCAGCATGCGTGCAAACGTCATAGGCGCTGCGTATCACCTGGTCGGTATTCGCTTGCGGAGCGAGCAGCAGATGATATTTCTGCGTCGCCCGGTTGGGCACGAGCCGCCGTTCGAGCGGGCGCACCACCTCCAACACAACGAGACTCAGCGCCGTTGCCAGCGCCGCTTCCCAGAGCAGACCCAGCCCGCAAGCCATGCCGACGCCAGCAACAAACCAGATGGCCGCCGCAGTGGTCAGCCCTTGCACGTAGTCTTTATGCAGGAAGATAGCGCCAGCCCCCAGAAAGCCAATACCGCTGACGATCTGCGCGATTACACGTGAAGGGTCCACTTTCGCATAGGCGCTGCTGGCGAAGTCGGTGAAGCCATAGGCGGAGATCAAGCTGATGAGCGCGGCGCCCATCGCCACCAGCGCGAGCGTCCGCAGGCCGGCGGCCTGTTCGCGCCCCTCGCGGCGTTCGCGTTCCAGGCCAAGAATCGCGCCCAGGATCAGCGCCACCGCAAGCCGCAGCGCCCATAAGCCGAAAGGCAGAACTATCACGCTAACACTCCGTCCCTCGCTCTTTTCGCTCTCCGCTGGATGTGAGATGCAGCATAGCCCACTATATCGCTATATTGTATCGTATACCTGTATCTACGTATATCATGGGGCATGCCCTGACACGCCAATTTGTTCTTTGTTGTGGCGTTTCCTTTGCGGTATATCAAATGAGGCGAATAATCTCTGCGGTGCGATTGGGCTGAAAGACGGTTTTCTTCCGCCAGGAAGGTGCAAGCAATGCCTGATAAGGCTGATAAGGCTGATAAGGCTGATAAGGCTGATATATTCGATGATGGCGATGAGTTTGTCGTCGAAACCGGCGCCATCACCAGCGAGCGGCAGTTGACTGGTCAGCAGAAGCTACGGCGCGGCGCGCTGGCCGTGCTGACGGTGCTGGTGGCGGCCTTCTTCCTCCTGGGCGGTCCCTCAGCGACCTCATCATTGCTCAGCTCGCTCCAGGCCGCCTTCCGCCAGCCGGTCGCCTCTGCCAAAGCGCCACCACGGCTCGATAACGTCTCTCTAGACGAATTGCATGTTCCGCTATCCACCACCGATAATCTGACGACGCACTATAGCCCAGCCAACGGACCCGATGGACTGATCTATGCCTGTTGGAGCCAGGGACGCGCCGCCACCACCCCAGCCCTTGTGCATGCGCTGCATGTCGCCCTCTGGACCAATGCGACGCACACCTGGAATGAGGTTTCCGCGCCGGTAGCAGCGGCTTCGATCTGTTCTATCGTGCCAGATCGAGAGCGCGAACAGAGCGCCCTGCTGGTCGCCTGGCCGACGCGCGATGCTGCCACCGTTCCCTGCCAATTGCCCCAACTCTTTCATACCGATGACGCCGGACGAGATTGGAACAACGTTCCGTGGCCGGCGGAGGCACAACCTGCCTGTAATCCCAGCTTTTTTCTCGCAGCCGGGCGGCTCTATGTGAGCGCAACGACACCGCTGCTCCCCACCAATCTCTTGCAGCCATCGGCTGCTGCTGGCTTCCTCCTGACGACGGACACCGGCCTCATCTTCTGGAAGGTTGACGACGCCGGACAGGCGGGCGATACCTCATTCCAACTCATTGCGCTGCGTCCCGGCGGCAAATTGCTGGCGGAAGCGTTGCGCGCCGACGGAAACAGTGGCCAGGAGCAGGGCACGCTGTGGGAGAGCGACGACACCGGCGCGCACTGGAGCGCCAGCGTCTCGTTGCCAGGAAACGCGCCACAGGTCTCGGTCTCCAGTGACCCACAGGCAACCGATCATGGCGGCTGGGGCTACCTCTATGTCACGTTCCTGAGCGAAGGAACCGGTGGTGGACATCAGAGCCTTGCCTATGGAACCATCACGACTTCTGGCACATTGTGGACGCCGTTGCCGCTGCCAATGGCCGATAATACCTTTCCTGGCCGACCCATGGGCAGCCTCGTACCGGATGGCAGCGAGGGACCGCTGGAAAGCATGCTCTATCTCCTCCCTGAAAGCAGCAGCGCCCGCGCCCTCTCGCCGCTGTATATGCCCTGGGTCTGGGATACGGCGCGCGGAGAGTGGCTGCTCGACTCTGTATACCTGCCGGCTGATACCCTGCCGCAGGGCAGCGCCTGGAACAACGGCACGCTCAGTATCGTGTTCTCGGTCGTTCACCAGGGCATCATTCCCTCCACCGTGACCTTCATCTCCACCATCACGCCCAATGGCATGCGCAATCCCGGCTAGCTCTGCTCTCGCGCGAAATATAGAGAGGTCTGACTTTGAGGTTGCCTGACGTTGGTACATCCGTCACTGGAAACTGAACGGTAGCATCGGAATATGATACACTGACCCAGGATTTCATCATGTTGGTATACACCGTATCCCTATTGACGCGGGATAGTTCAACTACAAGCTATGACACACCAGATCATTCCAGATCATTGCGGTGAAGCACGGCGAACGAGCGAGGCGACTGAATGACAACAGCGGAGACAGCACCAACCGGGCAACCCGGCGCGCAAGACGCAGCGCGCCGCTCCTATGATGTGCTGATCGTCGGCGGCGGACCGGCGGGATTGAGCGCGGCGGAGGCGGCGGCAAAGGGTGGTGCGCGGGTGGCGCTCTTAGAGCGCCAGAAAGAGATTGGCTACCCGATTCATACCAGCGGCGGAAGCTGGATCAGCGACATGAAGGCGCTGAATATCCCCTCCGAACTCTATTATCCCATCCGCAGCGTCTTCTTTCTTTCGCCGCACCGCGAAGTGCGCTTCGATTATCCCGATCCGGTCTGCTGTGTGCTGGATGTGCGCGGCGTCTATCAGCATCTTGCTGGGCGCGCGGTTGCGGCGGGGGCCAACCTGCATCCCAATTCGCCGGTCGAACGCCCCATCGTGGAAGATGGCAAAGTGGTCGGCGTCGTGGCGAAGGACCACCGCAACCGCATCACAGAATGGCGCGCGCCGGTCGTCATTGACGCCAGCGGTTTCTCCTGCACCCTCTCGACTCGCGCCAATCTGCATGCTGGCTACAAACGCTATGGCTACGGCGCGGAATATGACTTTTACGCGCCGAACTACGATCCCAACAGCCTCTATCTGATTATGGGGAGCCAGGTCGCGCCCGCTGGCTATGCCTGGGCCTTCCCGCGCGGCAAGGGGCGTGTGCGCCTGGGCGTCGGCGTGATCCGCCCAGACGTGGAGGCCGACGCACGCGAATATCTCGATACGTTTGCCGAACGGCTACCCTCTCTCGCGCCGGTGTTTGCTGGCGCCAGCCCTATCGAATACCATACCGGCCTGTTCCCCTCAGAAGGCGTAGTCGAACGCTTCGTCGGTGAAGGGCTGATTGCCACCGGCGACGCCGCCGGGCACGGCTCAACGCTGGTGGGTGAGGGGATTCGCTTCGCCATCTACAGCGGACAGATGGCTGGCGCAGTGGCGGCGGAGGCGGTGCGCGCGGGCGATAGCTCGGCGCAGTTCCTCGCGCGCTATGATCGCCAGTGGCGGGCGCGCTTTGGCCGCGAGATGGACATCTCCTATATCGTCAACCAGCGCATCGCCGCGTGGAGCGATGAGAAATGGGATGAGGGTATCGAACTGCTCAAACGTCTGACTCCGGCGCAGGCGGCTGAATTGTTGCGTGGCGACTATAGCGCCGGTCTCTTTCTTGGCGTGCTGCGCCGCAATCCGGGGTTGCTCCGCACCGGCGCGCGCAAGTTCTTCGAGCTGGCGATGCAGCGCCTGGGCCGCCCAGGACCACTAAGCGACGCCGATCTGGCGACCTCCAACGCCTGAGTTCTGGAGAGGCACCCGTTATGGCGCAAGCGAGATATGCAAGATATGGCATGGCACATGCGTTCAGCCGGACATACCACGTCGTAGGAGCAGTGTCCGCATGGTAGCACCGCAGCGTTATCCGGCGCAGACGCGCGTCGAGCAATCTGAACAGTCGCTCGATACATTCCTCGCCGCCACGTTTCGCCATCCACTTCGTATCGCTATTCTGCGCGCCATCAACGCCAGGCCAGGCGGTGTCTCCTATCGCGAGTTGACGCAGATGCTCCGCCCCAGCAACGCCCAATCCATCGCCCGGCATCTGCGCATCCTGCGGCGCGTCGGCGCGATTGTGCCGCATGTCAGCGAGGATACCGACGGCATTAGCTACCTGCTGGCGGAGACACCGCAGGCGCAGACGTTGCGTGTCATGCTGGGCGCGGCAACGGTGAGTTCGCTGGAAGAACGCTGGAAACAGGCGGACCTGCTTCAGACGGTGATCGAGGCGACACCCGAAGCGATTGTGCTGGCCGGTGAACATGGCGAGTTTCTGCTGGTCAATCATACCGCTGAATCGCTCTGGGGATTCGCCAAACCCGAAGGAATCAGTACGCGGAACTACGCTGATGTGTTCCGCTGCTACTCACCAGAAGGTGATCTGCTCACAGTGGAAGAGATGCCCATCCCACGCGCGCTGGCTGGTGAGGTAGTCATCGGTCAGGAATTGACCTATGAACGACCCGATGGCACGAAGCTCGATCTCCTCTGTAACGCCGCGCCCATCTATAGCTCAGCCGGTTCAGCGAATGCCGGAGAGCAGCGCATCATCGGCGTCGTCTGTGCTTTCCAGGACATCACGCAGTTGAAGGCGCTTGAACGCCAGCGTGACGAGTTCTTGAGCATTGCGGCGCACGAGCTACGCACGCCGCTCACCAGCATCCTGGGAACGGTGCAGGTGTTGCTGCGACAGGTAGCGCGTGCCTCGGATGAGCGCCCCGTTGATCTGGTAGGCATGAAACGTGGGCTGGATCGCGTCAACGACCAATCTCAGCGTATCAACAAGCTGGTCTCCGATCTGCTAGATACGTCGCGCATCCAGGCCGGGCGATTGGAGTTTACGATGGAGCCAGCGGATATGACGGCCATCGTGCGCGAGGCGGTGGATGGGCAGCGGATGGCGCATCCAGGGCGCCGCATCATCGTCACCGCGCCGGACACATCAACGCCGGTCTTTGGCGATGCGATGCGGCTGGGGCAGGTGGTGGACAACCTGCTGACGAACGCGCTGAAGTATAGCGCCGATAAGATGCCGGTTGAGGTGCGACTGACGAGCGAGGAAGGGATGGCGCATGTCAGCGTGCGCGACTACGGCGACGGCATCCCACAGGAGGCGATTCCGCATCTCTTCGAGCGCTTCTATCGCGCGCCGGGCGTCGAGGTGAAGTCTGAATCCGGCGTGGGGCTTGGCCTCGGTCTCTACATCACCTACACTATTGTCGCGCGCCACAACGGCTCTATCGAAGTGGAGTCCACGCCGGGCCACGGCACCACCTTCCATGTGTACATTCCACTGGAGCGCGCCGAAAGCGTGGGCGCTTGACGCCGCTCCGTGGCAGGCGATACACTGGCATGAAGTAATCATCACTACGCAGAGATCGGGAAGAGTAGGCGGAGCAGAGGCCACAGGACAGCGAGCCGGGAGGATGAGAGCCGGCGCGTGGACCCCCGCCGCCGAACCGGCCCGTGAGCAGCGGCTGAGAACCTCGCAGCGATACGTCAGCGAGAAGAAGGCCACCGGCGGTCCCTCCGTTATCATGGGACGCTACGCAAAGCTGGCGCAGCATAGTATGCGGACCGGCTGGCGTGGGATGAGTGAGCGCATATGAGCTATGCGAGACACGCGAGATATGCGAGATATGCGCTCGAACGAGGTGGTACCGTGGGTTGATCGCCCACCCTCGGAGCAAGGTGATTGCTCTGGGGGTGGGCGTTTTTGTTAGGCTGGTTGTGGCGTGAGAGCCACGCCGCCAGAAAGGGATGAGCAGTACAAGTATGGCGAATCAGAAAAAGGCCGCCGGAGAAACCAAAGAGGCGAAGGCGACCAAAGCAGCCGCAGAGGCTAGCGACGCGAGCAAATTCGTCGAGGACTTGGCCGAGAAGGACGATTTTTCGCAGTGGTATCTTGATCTGGTCTATAAGGCGGAACTGGCCGACGAGTCGCCGGTGCGCGGCTGCATGGTCATCCGTCCCTACGGCTATGCGCTCTGGGAGAATATGCAGCGCGCGATGGATGCGCGCATCAAGGCTACCGGCCACGAGAACGCCTACTTCCCGCTCTTCATTCCGGGGGGCTTCCTGGAACGCGAGGCGGAGCATGTCGAGGGCTTCGCGCCGGAGGTGGCCGTGGTGACGCGGGCCGGTGGCGAGGAACTGACCGAGCCGCTGGTGGTGCGCCCAACCTCGGAGACGGTTATCGGCCATCTCTATGCCAAGTGGGTACAGAGTTACCGCGACCTGCCACTGCTCTACAATCAGTGGTGCAACGTTGTGCGTTGGGAGAAGCGCACGCGCCCCTTCCTGCGCACCAGCGAGTTTCTCTGGCAGGAGGGCCACACCGTTCACCGCACCGAGGAGGAGGCCGAGGCAGAGACACTGCTGATCCTCAACGACGTGTATCAGGACTTCTTCTTGAAAGAACTGGCGATTCCTGGCATTCCGGGCCTCAAGAGCGAGAGCCAGAAGTTCCCCGGCGCGCTACGCACCTATACCATCGAGTCGCTGATGGGCGACGGCAAGGCGCTGCAATCGGCCACCTCGCACAACCTGGGGCAGAACTTCGCCAGGAGCTTTGATATCCAGTTCCAGGACGCCGACGGCGTGGTCAAACACGCCTGGACGACGAGTTGGGGCGCCAGCACGCGCATGATCGGCGGCCTCATCATGGTGCATGGCGATAGCTCCGGCCTGCGCATGCCGCCACGGGTCGCGCCGGTTCAGGCGGTGATCGTGCCAATCTGGCGCAAAGAGGAGGAGCGCGCGGCTGTGGCCGAGGCGGTCGGCAAGGTGGAGGCGGCGCTGCGAGCCGCAGGCATACGGGTCAAGAGCGATTGGCGCGAGGAACGACCGGGCTTCAAGTATAACGACTGGGAACTGCGCGGCGTGCCGGTGCGGCTGGAAATTGGCCCACGCGATGCGCAGAACGGGCAGGTGGTGCTGGTGCCACGTACCGACCGCGCAGCAAAAGAGACGGTCAGCCAGGACGGTGTGGCGCGGCGCGTGCAAGAGGTGCTGGAAACGATTCACACGACGCTCTTTGAGCAGGCGCTGGCCTTCCGCAAGAGCCGCACCTATCAGGTCAGTTCGTATGACGAGTTCCGCGAGATTCTGGCGGACCGGGCGCGCATGGGCTTTATCGAGGCATGGTGGTGTGGCGATGGCGCCTGTGAAGCCGAAATCAAAGCCGAGACCCAGGCGACGATTCGCTGCCTGCCGCTGGAACATCCAGAGGGCGCCGGAACCTGCGTGCATTGCGGGCGCGCTGCTGGCGTCTGGGCCATTTTTGCCAAAGCGTACTAATCCGGATAGGACAGATATCGTGGAGGATAGCCGAAACACGCGGAGACGAGTATAATCCGGCAGGCGTCGCGCTGTATCTTTGGGATCGTGATCGTATAGGATAGCGCCAGATGCCGCTATCCTACTCTTCTTGTATCCGCAGCGGCGCGCCGGTCGTACAATACATAACGATACACATGTGGCTTCCGAAGGGGAGCGTGGGGAGTTATTGGAGTTTCTATCATGCGAGTTGTGATTCTGGGCTGTGGGCGCGTGGGCGCCATGTTAGCTCAGTTGCTGACTGGCGAAGGGCACGATGTCACGGTCATTGACCAGGACAGCAATGCGTTTCGCCGTCTTGGGAGCGAGTTCCCACAAAGCCAGACGGTGATCGGCGACGGCACCGATGCGGATGTGCTGCGTCGCGCTGGCATCGAGCAGGCGGATGCGTTTGTTGCCACGACCAATGGCGACAACCGCAATATCATGGCGGCGCAGATTGCCCGCCACACCTTCGACGTGCGCAAGGTGATGTGTCGCATCTATGACCCCATCCGGCAGGAGACCTTCAACGGGCTGGGGTTGGAGAGCATCTGCCCGACCATCGTTGGCGCGAAGCTCTTCCGCGATGCGCTGGTGAATCCGGTCATGCGCAGCAGTTCGCCAACGGCTTCGATGGCGCAGGGCCGTAGTGTCCCATTGACGCCGGTGAAGCCAGCGCCTCATCAATAACCCTGATCTACCAACCCTGCTCCAATGAGCATCGAGCAAGGCGAAAGGCAAACAAGAGACTGGTATGTATATTTTGATTGGCGGAGGCGGCCAGGTCGGCTATTACCTCACGAAAGGACTGCTCCAACAGGGGCATGAGGTCCTCCTGCTGGAAAAAGATGACCGGCGGCTCAATCAGTTGAGCGAGGAGCTGGGGTCCTCAATTACCCGTGGCGACGCCTGCGAGGCGCAGGTGTTGGCGGATGTGGGTTGCGAACGCGCCGACGCGGTGATCGCCGTCACCGGCGATGATGAAGACAATCTAGTGATTTGCCAGCTCGCCAAAGCGCGTTTCAATGTGCGACGCACGATTGCCCGTGTCAACGATCCGCGCAATGATGACTTATTCCGTAAGCTCGGCATTGATGTGACGGTCAGTCCCACCCGCACCATCCTGCACATGATCGAGGCGGAATTTCCGCTGCACAAAGTGGTGCCGCTGATGACGCTCACCCGCGCCGGGTTGAGTCTGGCCGAGGTGACGGTGCCCCAGGATTCGCCAGCGGCAGGCCATGAACTGCGGTCGCTGCGGCTGCCCTCCTCGGTGAATCTGGCGCTGGTGGTGCGTGGCGAGCAGAACATCACGCCGACCGGCGATACGATTATCGAAGCTGGCGACCGGCTCTTCGCGCTGGTGACGGCTGATGGCGAGGCCGCGCTCCGCGACACGATTCTGACGGCGTAGCCCCCACCCCTAACCCCTCCCCCGCCAGCGGGAGAGGGGAACCGGGCCGAACCCTCACCCTGGTCTACAACAACCCCAGGCGTGTGTAGGCGGTGTCTATGTGGGTGAGGTAGGCGCGCGGGTCGGCAATGGCGTTCAGTTCTTCCGGCGTGATCTGCGCCATGACCTCCGGGTCGTCTTTGAGCATGGCAAGCAAACCGGCTCCCTGGTCTTCATTGCGCCAGACCTTCTGTGCGTTGCGCTGCACCAACTTGTAAGCGGCCTGGCGGTCCATGCCTTTATCCACCAGCGCCAGCAGGATGCGCGAGGAGTAGATCAGGCCGCGTGTCATTTCCAGGTTGGCGCGCATCCGCTCCTCATCCACCTCTACGCCAGACATCACCTCGTTGAAGAGCCAGAGCATGTAATGCAGCGTAGCGGTGGCGTCCGGCAGGATGATGCGTTCGGCGGAGGAGTGGCTGATGTCGCGCTCGTGCCAGAGGGCTACATCTTCCATCGCCGTAGCCGCGTAGCCGCGCAGCACACGCGCCAGCCCGCAGACGCGCTCGGTCTTTTCGGGGTTGCGCTTGTGCGGCATCGCAGAGGACCCTTGCTGGTTGGCGGCGAACGGCTCGAAGGCTTCGCTGAGTTCGGTGCGTTGCAGATGGCGCATCTCCAGCGCCATCTTTTCGAGTGAAGAGCCGATCAGCGCCAGCGTCGTGACGTAGTGCGCGTGGCGGTCGCGCTGGATGATCTGCGTGGAGACGGGCGCGGGACGCAAGCCCAACTGCTCGCAGACGTATTCTTCGATCACCGGCGGCACGGTGGCGTGCGTGCCGACCGCGCCAGAGATAGCGCCGACGGCGATGTCGTCTATCGCGGCATCCAGGCGGGCGCGCGAACGGCGTAGCTCATCCACCCACATCGCCAGCTTGAAGCCGAAGGTGGTCGGCTCGGCGTGGATGCCGTGGGTGCGCCCGACCATCAGCGTATGGCGATGGCGCACGGCCAGTTGCGCGACGGTTTCATGCAGCGTGTCCAGCACGTGACGGATGAGGAAACCGGCCTCCTGCAATTGGACGGCGAGCGCCGTATCCAGCATGTCGGATGAGGTGAGGCCGAGGTGCAGGAAGCGTCCCTCCGGTCCCAGGCGCTCCTGCACGGACCGTAGGAAGGAGATGACATCGTGATGGATTTCTCGTTCGAGTTCACGCGCACGTTCCAGGTCATAGGTCGCGCCGCGTATCTTCTGCATGTCTTCGGCGGAGATGACGCCCTCGCGCTCCCAGCCCTCGCAGACCAATAGCTCGACGCGGAGCCAGGTATCCAGTTTATGCTCATCAGACCAGACCTGCGCCATCTCCGGCCTGGTGTATCGCTCGATCATCGTGTGTCCCTTATATCCCTTGTGCTTCTCGTATCCAGCCATTCAATTGTTCGGTTGTGGCTCATACGCACTGCCATGATTGGCCGTCTCACTGTGAACCCAACTTCTATGGTATCGCATGGCAGGAGTGAATTGCTGGCCCCCACCCCCAGCCCCTCCCCCGTGCGCGGGAGAGGGGAGCGCAGAGCGGCGGGCGAAGGATGGGAGCAAGAGGTAACGAGTTTGTGTACTACGCAGTGCGGCGATGGGAGGCGGCGCGGCGTTCGCTGGTTTGGCTGGTTGGGTCTGCGGCGGCGGGCGTGGCAGCGATGGCAGCAGGCTTCCTGGCTCTGGCGCTAGTGGTCTGCGTGGATGGCATTTGACGTTTCGCTGCGTTAGACCCAGCAGTGGACACAGGCGCAGTGTCCCAGAGCGAGAGCGGCTGAATAGCGGCAGCGGGCGCAGATGCGGCTTTGCGGGCGGTTTTGGGTGTGCGCGGCGTAGCAATTGGCGCAACCTCAGCGGCAGGCGCTTTTGGCTGCTTGGGCTGCGCTGGAGTGGGGGTCGTTGCGAGTTTCGTGGGCTTAGCAGCTTTTGTAGCTTTGATTGCTTTAGGCGCTTTGGTTGGCTGTACCGGCACGACCATTGCGGCAGGCTTGGTAGTCTTGGTAGTCTTGGTTGTCTTGGTTGTCTTAGCTGGTTTGGTTGGCTTGGCCGGTTGTTCTGACGCTGCTTTGCGGGCGCGTTGTTTAGGCGCTGCTGGTGTTGGCGCTGATATGACTGGCGTGGCTGGCGTGCTGGACCTCGCCTGCTTTTTCGCTCGCGTTGCTGGCGTAATGGGTTTCGCTGTCTTTTTCGTTGGCTCTGCGGGTGCGAGCGTAGCAGCCGGTTGCGCTGGCGTGACCTTTACAGCCTTTGCAGTGCGGTTCTTTGGCGTTGTGGACGTGGCTGGTGTGGTCGTTATGGTCTTCGCGGCGCGCTTCTTTGGCGTTGCAGGCATTACCGGCGCGGCTGGTTTGGCGGAGGCGGCTGGCGCTTGTAACGTGGGAGGCGTAGCGGGCTGCGTGTGGCTGGTCCGCTTGGCTTTCTCGCGCTGAGCAACCGGTGCGATAGCTGGCGCAACCGGAGCCTGCTGTTTCGCCCGTCCGCTCGTCTGCTCATGTGCGGCAGTCGTTGTGGCGCTCGCTTTTGTCAATTTCGTTGCCGTTTTTGCCGCGATGTTCTTTTTTGGCGACTCAATGGCTTGCTCAATCGTTGGCGCTGGCTGAGCCACCTCTACAGGTGCATGCGCAGCGATTTTTTCAGGCTTCTTTGCGCGTTTGGGCGTGGCAGATTGCGAAAGCGTATCATCCACTCTTGCCGTTTTTGCCGCGATTTCATTTTTTTTCGCGCGTTGGATGTCCTCTATGGTGCTATTGGCGCTTGCGGTTTTGCTGGCGCGTTCAGCCTTTTCAGCCTTTTCAGCCTTTTTCGCCGCTGCTTTGGCTGCTACTACTGGGTCTACAGCGCGTTTAAGGCGTTCGCCCTCCAACACGCCAACATAGAAGTAATGGGGGCGCAGGTGTTCGTTGGCTTCCAGCCGCAGCGCAATGGTGGGTAGGTCCGCGCCTTTGCGGCTGCGGCGCGGCGCGGCGCTGGTGGGAGCAGGGATCAGCGCTGGGTTGAGTTGGCAGGTGGTCGGCTCGTAGCCGACACGCTCGCGGTAGCGTTGCGCGGCCTCGGCCACCTTCAACGCCAGTGGCCGGCGGATATCGTCATCGTACCAGAGCAGTCCTGATGCCATCATATGGTATGTCCTATCTATCGTCTATCGTCTATCTCTGCTGATGAGTTGGTTGGTTTCGGTCGTATGGGATGCACAACCATTCCACAGAAACGAACTCTGTGGAGACGCTGGCCTGAACAATTCTGTTGTCTACTTGTGTGTCTGTATGCCAGGACGGTTCAGGCGGCGAATAGTCATGCTAGTGCTGGCATCCCCTACCAATGGGCTGTCTTACATAGAACTTCTGTTCAATTCAGTATAAAATGGAAATGCGAGGAGCGTCAAGAAGACAATGCCCCATAAGACAACTGGGGATATTCCTTGTTATTATGGATGGTGGTTATTATGGATAATGGGAGCTTGCTACTGAAGGGCGGCAGAGGTTGTTCGTGGGATTGTTAGGTCGTCTCGACGAGACTGGTTGCCCACGTTGAGAGAACAGGCGGCAGAGATGCTGCTGGCTGGCCTGGCAGCTCATTTCCATGCCGCCGATAGGCCAGCCTCTCACTTAGTCCACAACGCTTGCGCTTCCGCCTAGTCGAAGACAATCAGCGGCTTAATCACCCCGTCAAGCTTCTTGTCCATGATCTCGAACGCTTGGAGCATTTCGCCAAAGTGGAGGGTGTGCGTTGTCATTACGGTTGGATCCAGGCGCTTCATTTCGAGAATGCGCAGCAGGCGGTCCATGCGCAGCCGGCCACCTGGGCACAATCCCGTCGCAATGGTCTTATCCGCCATCCCCACCCCCCAATCGAGGCGCGGAATATGCACGAACTCGCCTTCGCCGAAGTACCCCGTAATAGAGATGGTGCCGCCAGGTTTGGTCACTTTAATGCAGTTCTGGAATGTGATGTCTGCACCGAGCGCCTCGATGGCCGTATCTACTCCAATGCCATCTGTCAGCTCCAGGATACGCTCGACAGCATCCTCTTTGGTAAAGTCCACAATCACGTCAGCGCCATAGTGACGTGCCAGGTCCTGCCGCTTTGGTATTGACTCGACACCAATGACCAGACCAGCCCCACGCAGCTTCGCGCCGAACGTCGCCATGAGACCAACCGGCCCCTCAGCAAAGACGGCCACAGTACCGCCAATCGGGATATTCCCGTGTTCTGCCCCCATGAAACCGGTGGAGAGCATGTCACAGCAATACACAGCCTCCTCGTCGGTGACACTATCGGGAATCTTTGCCATGTTAGCGTCTGCCTCGTTGACATGAAAATACTCAGCGAAGACGCCATCTTTGATGTTGGCAAACTTCCAGCCGCCAAGCGGTCCGCCGGATTGCGATGAGTGACCCCCCTGGGCAGCCAAATCGCCCCAGTCCGGCGTAATCGCGCCAACGACGACGCGGTCGCCGGGCTTGAAGAGTGTGACATGGCTACCCACGTCGTGGACGACGCCGACTGCTTCATGTCCCAGCGTCAGATTTTCCCGTGGTCCAATTGCACCATGCACCGTGTGGGTGTCAGACGTGCAGATGAGTGCCCGGGTAGTCTTTACAACAGCGTCGTTGGGGCCGGGAACAGGGATAGGTTTGTCCATGAACCCCACGTGCCCCAATGACTGCATCACGAACGTGCGCATTTTGGATGCCCTCCTTCTTCGTTCTTGCTCCACTACTTCGGCTCAAAGCTCAGTACGTTTTTGATGCCGCTGGACTGCCCCAACAGGAGATCGCGATAGGCATCCAGTGGATAGCGACCAGAGATGATGGTGTCGAACACTTCAGGCCAGCGCTCCATAAATGTTTTAATGTGCCGTATGGCCGATACATGGTCTACGCTGCCAGCATTCACCGTTCCCAGAATGACCTGATTTTTCAGGACCATATTGCGCATGAGGGTGTCTGTGTCCAATTCCTTGTGTGCGCCCAGACCGGGCACACCAGTGAGTACGAGGATGCTATTGGGACTCAGCGCCATGATGGCCTGAAAGGCGAGCTGTGATACTCCGGTTGCTTCATAGATGAAGTGGACGTGGCCAATGAGATCGGTGAAGCTAGTTGAGGGATTCTCCGGAGAGATGTAACGCGCGCCGATAGTCTCTACGAGCTGCGACTTCGAGTTGGGCGGCGGCACACGATCATACACGTAGGTTTCAATGTCCATTGCCCGCAGCGCCATTGCTCCGAGCAATCCTATTGCGCCAGCGCCCAGGATGGCTGCGGTCAATTCACTACGTTCTGGACTCTGTGGCGTTATCTCCGCTAACCAGGGCATGCGCCGCTCGATGTGCAATGCCTGGGACAAGGCTTTTTCTGCGATGGTGAGCGGCTCGGTGAGAACGCCCACCTTGCGCAACGCCGCTGGAACAACATGCAGATATTGCGCGTCGTCCACGACATATTCGGCAAGGAAGCCATGCAGCCCCTTAATGCCCCGCTCGGTGAAATCGCCGGTAACACAGAAGTCCGAACGACCAGCCCGGCAGGCATGACACTCCGCGTGAGGACAAGGGCGACGCACCATTATCACGGCGAGATCACCAACTGAGATGCCCTGCACTGCTGGACCAATCTCTACCACTTCGCCTAGTGACTCATGTCCGAGAATGAGGTAGTCTGAGCCGTCCGGCGGCGTGCCATACTGGAAGGAACTGATCTCTCTATCGGTACCGCAGATGCCCACGTCAAGCATACGCAGCTTGACCTCCGTGGGGCGTGCAATCTGTGGCTCCTCAACATCAATGAGCTTCACCTCGTGCGCGTGCGGGAATACAGCAACCGCCCGCATATGGATACCTCCTCCTTATCAGCATGAACACAGACCCGCAGATCCTCGTAGAAGCAAACACATCGAGCCTGACACTGATGTGGCTAAGCCAGGTAGCATGATGGAGCGACAACGGCGCTCAGTTCGCATTTCCGCAACGCCGTCGTCACGATTTGCAAGATATATACCAGTGCTGAAACGCAGCATTTCAGCTTAGAGCGGCATATTAGTTTCCGTATCGCCTGCTTCGCCCTCCGCCAGGTAGCGTTGCGTGATGAGTTGGACAGGCACCAGTTCAGTGAAGAGGAAGCGGAAGGTGCCGAAATGGTCGAGCAGTTGCGATCCATAAGAGTAGAGAACCCAGCGCCAATAGGCGGAGAGTGATTGTTGTTTGCCACCGCTCAACTGTTTGCCACGGCTGATGAAATCCTGCACCAGCGTTTCCATCACATTGTTCGAGATGGGAGTGGTTGGCTCGATTAATACCAGGTGATGCGCATAGAAACGCGACCAGTCGTTGTTGCGCCGTTGCCAGTCTGCGCCTCGCACGTCGGGTGCCGCGACAGTCTTTTGCTGGGCGTACCTTTCCGCATAGCTGGCGGCGAGCATTGCCGGCTGTTTCAGGCCGAGGCCACCAGCGGTAATCGGCCAGTAGAACCAGGATTCCGGCAACTGGACGGTCGCGTCGTTCGTAAGAAAACGCTCGCTGATCTGGTGGCGTAGCCTAGCAACAATGCCGGTGGTGTCATCGAAGAGCGCATAATGGAAATGGGCAATGGCATCGGCGATGCTCTGCCGGTGCGCCTCGCCAAGCGGTGCGCGAATCGCCAGCGTATGCTCAAAATACGCGACGGCGCTATTGTATGCCTCGACGCAGGCGATAATCGAAGGAGCTTGCGCAATTTGCTCTTTTACTTGCTCCACGTAGGCATCGAACGCGGCGCGATTCACCCGCCATTCGCCATCGTCAGCAAGCGAGAGATGCAGCCAGGTAGGCGCTGCGGATGGTAGCGTATCAGGCAGCGTTCCTGCGCCTCCTTCGCCGATGACCACAGCGCCGCACTTTTCGGCGTTGATTTCCAGCCCGCACGCACGGCAAAACTCCTGAAGCGCCTGCCAGGCGTTGAGGGCTTCTGTTTCGGAGGCGGCGATCATCCCAATGTCATCCACCATACGCACGATGAACACTCGCGCCGCTCGCTGTACATGCAGGTCCAGCAGGCGCAAGACGAGTTCGCCTAGCATGTCTCCCAGCGCGCGGTGATTCGGCACACCAGCACGCGCCATCACGATATCGCCGCCGCCCTGCATAGGAACTGCCAGATAGCGCCGGAAGAATGCCAGGTCGCGCGCGCTCAGGCCGAAACGTTCGAGGATAGTCAGCAACATTTCGTGCGAAAGGCTGGCGTAGAAGTTTTTGAGGTCGGCCTTGATGACATAGAGCGGCTGATCGGGAAAAGCTGCCCGGCCAAGCTGTATCTCCGCGTGCAGCAGCGTCAGCGCCTTATCCATTGCGCCAGTCTCCACCTCGCCGCTATAGCCGTCGAAGTGATCGAAGTGGCGCAGTTCTTCCTGCCACTCCGCCCGTCTCGCGTAGATGGAGCCGCTTTCACCCCAATAGCGCAGTTGTTCTTCGAGCGGGGCATCAGGCGCCGGTTCACCCGGCTGGGCATCGCGCTCTTCCCAGATATCAATGCCAGGCGTCAACGCAGATGCCGAACGGCTCGCTACCATACGGCGCTCATTCTGAATGATGATATCAGGCGCTCCCAGTTCCAAAAGTCGTTGCAGGCGATGCAGCCGGTTCGCATGTGGTTGGGAAAATAGGCTGGCAAGAACCACCTGCCAGCGATTGCCCAGCAGTGAGAGCAAACATGCTGATGGCAAGTCTTCATCGAGGAATACGCGCCATTTCGTACGCGACCAGAGCGCGCGAACTGGCACGCCCTGCTCTGGCCAGGACCACTCAGCGATGGTATCTAGCAGGATGGTGAGCGCATCGGAGAGTTCGCGTTGCAGCATATCGCTATGCACAAATCGCAACGCTTGGCTCCGCAATGCTGGCGAGCGATAGCGGTCTTTGCTGATCTCTTCGAGGATGGGCTGTAGCTCCTCTGGCAGCACGCGCATGTAGACCTCGCTATCGGCGGCAGCCTGGACTTTCGCGCGGATGTCTGGCGTGTTCAGGCTGGTCGCGTCGAAGAGACCGGCAAGGAAATCTGCATGTCCGTCTGCATTGTTTAGCTGAGCGGCCTGGGTGAGCGACTCTGCCAGGGCAGCGCGTTGTGTGGCGGTCTCTTGTGTGTTCTGCCCGGAGGCATTCGCCCAGTCTTCGAGTAGCGCGCCGAATAGATAGATGATCTCGGCGCGCAGGCGCCCCTGGACCAGCGCGCGTTCCAGATGTTGACGCCAATAGCTGATGGATTCTGTGGAGGCGTGGCCGCTAGCAATTTCGCGCAAGAGCAATTCGAGATTGGTGACGTCAGGATGGAGCGGTTGTTTAGCAAAGCGCAGTTCGCGCAGCCCATCATAGAGGATGCGAACGCGCTCACTGTCGTCCAACGCAGCGGCAGCTTTTGCCGTCAGTTCATCATACGCGGCGAGGGTATGTGTGCGCTGGGTGCGCAACTCTCGCAACTTCATTTGCGTAATGAATTGCTCACTCGACGTAAACATCGGCATGGACGTAGCCTCCTGGCAGGCGCGAATGACTGAACTGCATGCGTGAGAGGAGACAGCTTGACTCCCGCTATAGCAGTTTATTCCAGGTTGCGCGCCTGCACGACCTCGAAGCCGCTGGGGTCGGTTTCCCAGACGCCTTTCTGGTTGCCACGCAGATCGTTATCCTCGAAGGTGCCGCCACCGCCCGCCTCGATCTGAATCGCAAAGCGGAAGTTGTCGGTAATACGGGTGCGCCGCATCGTGATCTTGCCACCAGCTTTCAGATAGATTGCCGCGCCGGAGGTTCTGCAACAGGCGGAGATCGTACTCTCCTCAACCAGCGCGGTCGCGCTTGCACCTTCCACAACCAAGCCCTGCATGGGGCAGTCGTGAATGCGTGTGCCACGCAAAATAACACTGGCCTTTTTACAGACCACTCCCGCTCCATTTGAGGTAGTGAGATCGCATTGGGAAACTTCCAGTTCGCCCGCCTCAATGGAAATGGCGCCCGGCCCAACGAATTTCTGTTGCCTTACCGTCAAATTGGTGACTTTCGCGTGTTGCCCGGTCGAGACGATGATGCCGCCGCGAAACAAGGCGCCGCCTGCCGCTTCGAGAACGATATCTTCGCGTCGCCCATAGCCAATCAGTTCGACCGATTTCTTGATATCTACATGCTCTTGATACTTGCCAGGGAGGATGAGTACCTGGTCTCCCGGCTGCGCCAGCGAAAGCGCCTCTTTGATGGTACGGCGACCCATCTTACCGCTTGGGTCTACATACCAGACGGTTGCCCCAGCGCCGGGAGGTGGAATGACTGGCGCGTTGCTCGCGGGTACACTATATGTGGCGGGCGCTGTTTGAGGTGGTTGTCCCCATTGTGGCTGCGACGCTGGTTGCGCTGGATACCCAGCGGGCTGTCCCCATTGCGGTTGTTGTGGCTGTTGGGTTGGTTGGGTTGACGGCGGCCACGGCGTTTGCTGGGTTGGTTGCGCTGGTGGCGTCCCCCATTGACCTGGCTGGGACTGCGCTGCCGGTTGCCCCCATTGAGGTTGCTGCGTAGGTTGAGGGGGGTGAGCGGGTTGAGATGACGGGGCGCCTGACAATCCCATTGCGCGGATCAGTCCGGCGAGGGCAGCAGGATAGTCACTGGTGGCGTCGTAGCGATGGAGCGAATCCCACAACACAGGAATATCATCTTCACTGCACGGCTGCGCCATGACCGGAATCACGCCGCGCATACGCCCTTTGCGGACCTGTGTGAGCGCCGCATTGATCTCATCTTTCACCCAGACCGATTGCAGTGAATGTGGCGTCATCACAAACACCACCCATTGACGCCCCGCCAGCCCTTCGTTGATCTTCTCCAAGAAATTATCAGAGGTGATGTTGTCGTCATCCACCCAGACATCGGCCCCCGCCGCACGCAAATCAGTTTTCAGCCGCTCGGTAAAGGCATTTTCTTCCGGACTGTGATGATGGCTGATGAATACACCCACTTGTTCTGCCATTGCTCCGCTCCCCTTGAATCCCTTTGCGATACTGAGACTTCGAGACTTTGAGACTTCGAGACACCGAGACTTCGAGAGTATAACTATCCGGACATGGGAGGGGTAAAAGGAGTTGTTCACTTATTTTTGAGATTGAAAACGGACCTCACGGCCCAATTTCGCTCTGGAAAATTCGCTACAACAAAATGAGCGCCTACCGTCCGGTGATAAATCAGTGCGCCAGTGATTGATAGCAGTCTACAATAGCGTGTGTTCAAACGCAAATCTGTCTATTCGTTCACCAATTCGATTGGAAAACGCAAGAAGCCGGCACGCGATTAGGTGCGTACCGGCTTGCTAGAAAAAGATTTTACCGGATTTTGACGATAGTGTAGGTGACGGGGCCGCCGGGTGTGACAACCTCGACCTTATCGCCTTCGCTGTGGCCCATCAGCGCGCGACCCACCGGTGACTGATCGGAAAGCTTGTTGTTGGCGCTGTTGGCCTCCACCGTGCTGACCAGCGTGAAAGATTTCGGTCCGCGCGGTGTCTCTACCTCTACCGTGTTGCCCAGGCGCACTGTGCGCTGACCATCCACCACCTCTGGCGTATCCAGGATGATTGCGTTATCAACGATGCGCTGAAGCTCCTGTATCTCACCTTCGACCAGCGCCTGAAGGTTCTTGGCATCCTCATAGGCGCTGCTCTCGCTGATATCACCGGCTTCCTTCGCTTCGTGAATATAGTCAGCAACTTGCTGGCGGCGCTCCGTCACCAGATATTGCAAGCGCGCTTTCTTCTCTTCATAGCCTTCGCGTGTCAGCGGGATTTTCTCTTTTTCACCCATACGTACACTGCCAGACCCATTGGACCCATTGACCGAATTTGCCATCTTCGGACTCCTCATTTCTATTGCTCCGGCTGGGGCCAGCCGCCACCAGTCGTCCCGGCGACGGCGTTCCTCGCCGTAGACGCCGGAATCATTCGCCATATGCAGGGCGCCTCTCCAACAACGAGCATATTGAGTACGGCGCCTGTTCCCCACTCTATACGTTCATACAGTACGTGCGCACATGCACTCGTACACTTGTGCGCAAACGCCCGCTCTCGCAGCAGGGAGCGGGCAGAAATAAAACAGCGCGCCCGGAAGAAGGCTCGCTGTGGACGTATCCCGTCAATTTGCCAAGAGATTGTACGCGCCGCTCCCCCTGAATGTCAAGGGCAATCGCAGCACTATTTTTCCCTGGCAGACAGGAATGTCTGCCCTACCATAGAAATGATAGCAGCCATACACATCAGGCGACGGTGACGGCTCCGGGGCCGCCGGAGATGCGGCACAGGTGGAGGCGCCCGATGCACTGCGTGCGGCGCGGATACTCGTCCATCAGCGCGCGGCGAATATCGTTGACTGCCGATTGCTCCGCAAGGATCAGCACGCTGCCGCCGAAGCCGCCGCCGATCATGCGCGCGCCGTAGACGCCGTGGACGTTACGCACGATCTCGACCACGGCATCGAGTTCCGGGCAACTGACGCAATAATCGTCTCGCAGGCTGGCATGCGAGGCATAGAGTAGGTCGCCCAGCGCCTGCGCATCGGCAGCGCGCAACGCAGCAACCGCCTGATGCACGCGCGCATTCTCGCTGACGACGTGCCGCGCCCGCCGCCGCAGCGTCTCTGGCAATTCCTGGCCGTAGCGCGCCAGGTCCTCGGCAGTGATGTCGCGGAGTTGCGTGATCTCGCGCGTGGCATCCTCAGCGATGATAGCCTTACGCAAGAGCGATGTGGCCCGACGGCACTCGCTCACCCGCTCATTGTAGCCGGAGCTGGCGAGCGTATGGGGCACGCCGGTCTCAAAGACGGCCAGCGCATAGCCGGAGAGCAGGATGGGGATATGCGTGTAGCTGAGCGAGCGGCAATCCAGCAGCAGCGCATGATGGAAGCGCGCCAGGCACGAAGCCGCCTGATCGAGAATACCGACTTTCACGCCGACGCCCTTGCGTTCGGCGCGCTGGCAGAGCTGCGCCATATCCAGCGGGTCGAGCGCGGGGCCACCGAGCGCCGCAACAAAGGTGGCCGTGGCGACTTCCAGTGCGGCGGAGGAACTGAGGCCGCCGCCCACCGGCACATCGCCATTGATGATGGCGTCGAAGACTGGCACCGCTGGCGCGCCGGGGAGCGCGGCCATCTCTGCCAGCACGCCGCGTACATAGCGCGCGAAGAACGGCAGCGTTGGCGCGGGAGCCGAACTGAGCAGCGCCAGCCGGTCCGCTGGAAAACTCGCCATCTGGCGGTGATGCCGGGATGTGACATGCACCTGCCAGTCTTCGATGCGCCTGCCTGCCAGCGCCACGACGCGATTGATCGCCACCGGCAGGACGAAGCCGCCGGTATAGTCGGTATGCTCGCCAATCAGATTGATGCGCCCTGGCGCCCAGGCCACAGTGATTGGCTGCCCCGCGCCCGCCCAACCCAGCCGCATACGGTAGGTTTCCAGCGCGGTGCGGGCGGGCGCTGGTAAGGGCTGCGACGAGGTTCCTGCGTAGGGTCGGTTCATTGGTCGTCCTCCGGTGTCGCTTGTGTTTCCTGAGTTTGCAATCGTTCCGAAGAGTCCAGGGAATCCAGAGAGTCCAGAGAGTCCAACGGTTCCAGTGCCAGCAGTTTGCGTAACTCCGCCGCTTTGGTCTCCGGCAGCGCGTCGTTGAGCCAGAATCCAAAAGCCGATTCACTGCTGGCGACGAATTTGAGTTTACCAGGAGCGCGGCCAACCGGCAAGAGTTCAATATGGAAGTGAAAGCGATCATCGTCGAGCTGATGCAGCGCCAGCATATAGGGCATCGGCGCCTGGAATGCGCGATAGTAGGCGCGCACCAGGCGCAGGAGATGCCCGGCCAGTTCGGTGGCTGCCGCGCCATCGCCAGGAAAGCCGGTGACGTTGGGGAAATGCTGGCGCGCGGTCAGCCGCACCTGATACGGATAGCGCGCATAGGTTGGCACGAAGCCCAGCCAGTGGTCGCTGGCGAGGACGACGCGCGGGCCATCGGTTTCCTCGCGCAGTTCCGCGCAGAATGGGCAGCCGTGCCCTTCGCTCTGCGAACGCTCGACAGCGGCCAGTTCGCGGGCGACCATATCGGGGAGGACGGCGAGCGCGTACGTCTGGCCGTGGGGATGGCGCTGCGTCTGGCCGATGGCCTCGCCGCTGGTTTCCCAGGTCAGCACGCAGGCGTAACGCTCCGCCAGTTGCGTGTAGACCTGCTGCCAGAGGCCGATGATGCGCACCACCTCCGGCACGGTGAGATCGGCAAAGTTGCGGTCGTGGTCGGCGCTATAGATGAGGATGTAGCACTCGCCCTGCGGCGGGCGCAGCGCGGGGAAGTCATTGGGGCGAATCCACGCCTGGGTTCCCGCCGGCACGCGCCCGCTCGTGAGATCAGCGCAGAAAGGGCACTCATTAGTCAGTTCGCGCCGCTGCATGCGGGCCGCCGTCTGCGCGACGTATTCACCGAGGAAAGGGTTCCAGACGAGGCGTGGCTCGCCGGTGGGAATGAGCGGCGTCGTCTCGTCTGGTGGTTCTGGCATGCTGATACTCCCTATCCTTATCCTTACCCTTGCTTCTGCTCGCGCAGTGTTGGGAAGAGAATTACCTCGCGGATGGTCTCCTGATTGGTGAGCAGCATGGTAAGGCGGTCTATGCCGCCGCCCCAGCCGCCGGTAGGTGGCATGCCGTATTCCAGCGCCTCGATGTAATCTTCGTCCAGCACCTGCGCCTCTTCGTCGCCCGCCGCGCGCTGGCTCGCCTGATCCTCGAAACGCGCCCGCTGTTCCAATGGATCGTTGAGTTCGGTGAAGGCGTTGCCAAGCTCCAATCCCCCGGCGAATGCCTGGAACCGCTCCGCGAGGCGCTCCGCGCCGGGGCGCGGCTTGGCCAGCGGCGAGATGTCGCGCGGATAATCATAGAGAAAGAGCGGTTCCTTGATCTTGGCGCTCTCACCCTTGATGATGCTGTCCTTGAGGTCATCTATCAGGCGACCACGGCCCAGCTTCGGATCCACGGTGTAGCCATGTTCGCGCATTACCGCCGCTAGCGCCTCGCGCTCAGGATATTCTTCGTAGTCAATGCCGGTATGGTCAGCAATCGCTTCGCGTAGTGTCAGCCGCTTCCACGGCGGCGTCATGTCAATGCGCGTGCCAAGATACTCAAAGACCATGCTGCCCGTCACCTGCTCGGCAATGTATGAGTACATGTTTTCGACCAGACGCATCATGTCGTTATAATCGGCGTATGCCTGGTAGCACTCCATCTGCGTGAACTCCGGATTGTGGCTGCGGTCCACGCCTTCATTGCGGAAGCAGCGCGCGATTTCATAGACGCGCTCCATGCCACCGACGATCAGCCGCTTCAGGTAGAGTTCCGGCGCGATGCGCAGGTAGAGGTCGCGGTCGAGCGTGTTGTGATGGGTGATGAAGGGCCGCGCGGTGGCGCCGCCGTAGAGCGGCTGCAAAATCGGCGTCTCCACCTCGATGAAACCGCGCTCGCTCAGAAATGCGCGCATGGCAGCGAGCAGCCGCGACCGCGCCAGGAAAATGGGCAGCTCGGTGTCGCGGTTGGCAATCAGATCGAGGTAGCGCTTGCGATAGCGTACTTCGGGATCGAAGAGCTTGAGATGACCACCCGCGCCCTTCGCTGGCAGCGGACGCAGCGCCTTCGCCAGCAGTGTGTAGTGGTTCACGCGCAGCGTCTTTTCGCCTGTCTTGGTGGTGAAGAGCGTGCCGGTGGCCTCGATGAAATCGCCGGCGTCGAGCAGCTTGAGGCTCTTGAACGCCTCGTCACCAATGACATCGCGCTTGAAATAAAACTGAACCTGCCCGGTGCCGTCCTCGACATGGACGAACACCGACTTGCCCATCTCGCGCGGGAATTCCATCCGGCCCGCCAGCGTGATCTCCTGATCCTGTAGCTCATCAAACTCTGCCAGCGTCTCGGCAGCGGTGTGTGTACGGGCGCTGGTGGTGGGGTAGGGGTTGATGCCCTCCTCACGAATGGCGGCCAGCTTTTCCAGCCTGGCCTCGCGTTCATCTGACATATATCAAAACTCCTGGGTTACGTAGAATTGGAATCCTCACCCCCGACCCCTCTCCTTGCGAGGAGAGGGGAGTGCGAGATATGTAGGCTAGATTGTCACATTGTTACAGAGCGACGAGCGTTGTACCAGCGTGTTGCAGTGCATCGGTAAAGGCGCGCGCAGCAGCTATCTGAAAGGACAAGGCGCGCGAGTCCACTGGATGATAGCGGCCACCGGCGAGAACGACCCTGGCACCGGCGACGGGATAGCCGTAGATCGGACTGCTATGCGCGGCTTGCTCGATGCCCTTGAAGACGGCAGGAATCCACTTGCCGGGAATCGTATCGTACTGCGCCTGATCGAGCGCCTGTTGCGCTGTAATGGGAGCGATCTCATTCTCGCAGAGTATCTCGTCACTGCCAGCAAGTGGCTCAATGCGCAGCATTACGATGGCAAAATGACCAGGGCAACCCGTCTGGTGAACATAGCGCGCCTCGGCGCTGGCGACGCCGGAGACGGTTTCGCGGTAGCCCGCATGCACCGGCCCCACACGCACAGCATCACCTATTTCCGCGCTCAGTTGTTCACGTGCGTATGCGCATTGTGTGGCGCTGGCGCAGAAGAGCCGCTCAGTGGGCATCTGGCAGAGATAAGAACCCGTCGCATCTGCAAGCAAACGCTTGAGAGCTTCTTCCAGGCGCTGCCAGCTTTGCCAGTCGCCGTCTGTGGCGTGCGCAACCGAGAACGTTGCAATCTCCGGCGCAATGCGGAAACGATAGACGCGCATATGGTGTCAGCCTGCTGTCTGCGTGGCCAGCGTTTCCAGTTTGGTGCGGGCGGCGCGCAGGCGTTTCAGCACCCGGTCTTTGCCGAGAGTGGCAAGCATCTCCGGCAGACCGGGGGTTTCCTTTCGCCCGCTGACGCCGACACGCACCAGCATGAAGACGGGGCCGCGATCCGGCGCCTCCGTGCCATCGGCTTTCTTGCGAATGAAGCCGTGACTGGTGACGAAGGTATCGAGCGTGCGCAGCAGCGCGTCATGCTCCCAATCACGCTGCTCCGCCAGCACGGGAAGAAGCTGATCGAGCGTTTCGATGGCGCGCGCAGCGTCCATATTTTTGCCGAGCAGCAGCGACGCCTCGTACTCCGGCTGCTCCACGAAGAAGAAACCGGCGAGTTCAGGCGCATCGCGTAGCGTCTTCAGCCGCTCCTGATCGAGCAGCAACACCTGGGTGACATAGGCGCGGTCAGATGCGGCCAGCGCACGCGCCTCCTCCGGCAGACCAGCCAGCAGGAAGGGCAGCGCAGCGTCGGTCAGTTGCTTCGGCGTCATCTTGCGGATGTAGACGCCGTTGAACCAGTCGAGCCGGCCCTTGTCGAAGATGGCGGGCGAGGTGCCGAGGCGGCGGTCGTCAAAGACCTGCACCATCTCATCCAGCGTGAAAAGTTCACGCTCGCCGTCATATGACCAGCCGAGCAGCAGCAGGAAGTTACAGATGGCCTCCGGCAGATAGCCGAGGTCACGGTATTCCAAAAGCGGCAGCGCGCCGTGGCGCTTGGCCAGCTTGGTACGGTCCGGCGCGAGGACCAGCGGCACATGCACCACAACCGGCTCCTCCCAACCGAACGCGCGATAAACCTGGGCGTAGCGCGGGGCGCTGGAAATATACTCCTCGCCCCGGATGACATGCGAAATGTCCATCAGGTGATCGTCTATGATGTTGGCGAAGTTATAGGTTGGGTAGCCATCAGACTTCAACAGAATCATGTCGTCAATGGTGGTGTTGTCGAAGGTGATGTCACCACGCAGGAAGTCATGATAGGTAGTTGTGCCCTCCAGCGGCGCGGCGAAACGCACGACCGATGGCATACCGGCGGCCTCGTTGGCGGCGCGCTCCTCCGGTGTCAGATAGCGGCAGCGGCGGTCGTAATGCGTCGGCTCCTTGCGCGCCTCCTGCTCAGCGCGCATCTCGGCCAGCCGCTCCTCGGTGCAGTAGCAGCGATAGGCGTCGCCCTGCGCGATGAGCTTCTCAGCGTAGTCGCGGTAACTATCGAGCCGCTCGGACTGGAGGTAGGGGCCATAGGCTCCGCCGACATCGGGGCCTTCATCCCAGTCGAGGCCGAGCCAGTGCAGCCCCTCTACCATGGCCTCGATGGAGCCAGGGACGAAGCGCTTGCGGTCAGTATCCTCAACGCGCAGCACGAAGCGACCGCCGGCATGGCGGGCGGTCAGCCACTCGAAGAGCGCGGTGCGATAATTGCCGATATGATGGAAACCGGTGGGGCTGGGGGCGTAGCGCGTGCGCACCGGACGCCCGCCCGGTATATCGGAGCTATTGGTGGTATTGGTAGTGTTGGATGGATGGTCAGCCACGACGCGAACTCCTCTTCAAAGTGAGAGATGAAATGGATGGATTCCAGCCCATAGGATACCACGCGAACGGGCGGCCCGGTGAAATGGCGCGAAATCCTGACATGTGGTGTCCAGAAAAGGCGCATATCATCACGATGAGCGAAACGCTGAGCAACAAGATAGGAAGAATGGAGAAAAGCGATGACTGGCAAAACAGGACAGCAAGAACGAGCAGCGCCGGCGAAACTGGACCTCAAGCGCGAACTGAAGCAGCTCTATAACGTATCAGCGCGGGATGTCGCGGTCGTCGAGGTTCCGCGCATGAGCTTCCTGATGCTGGATGGGATGGGTGATCCCAACACAGCGCAGGCGTATAAAGATGCTGTAGAAGCGCTGTATTCGGTTGCCTATACGATCAAGTTTGCGCTCAAAAAGGCGGAAGGAATTGACTATGCCGTCATGCCGCTGGAAGGACTCTGGTGGGCGGATGGCGGGAGAGACGCCCCGCGCGACCAGTGGCACTGGACGATGATGATAATGCAGCCGGAGTGCGTGACCGGCGCCTGGTTCGCCAGAGGAGTCGCGCAGGCAGAGCAGAAGAAGGCGCTGCCCGCGCTGAACGAGATACGCTTTGAGAGCTTCGAGGAAGGGTTAGCAGCGCAGGTCATGCACATTGGTCCGTTTGCGGACGAAGGACCAACGCTGGAACGGCTGCATAGCTTCATCGTAGAGCAGGGGTATAGCTTCCGGGGCAAGCACCACGAAATCTACCTCAGCGATCCCCGCCGGACTGCGCCTGAAAAGATGCGCACGATTCTGCGGCAGCCGATCACACGGGCCAGTTCCAATGGCGCCAGCCAATAGCAGGCGTCAGGCGTCAGCTTGCGCGGCGCTCTGGCGGCCAGAGTTGATGATGAGGTAGAGCAGCGCGCCCCAGCCGATCAGCAGGCCGAGAAACGTCACGATGATGCCGTTGTCACCGTTCCACCTGCCGGAGAGACCTTGCGCCGCGGGATGGGCGACGAGCAGGCCAACGCCAGCATTGGCGACGAAGGCGATGAAGGTGGCCGCCAGCAGCCAGAGCGCCACCCAGACGTAGAAGCTGCGGGTGATGCGTCCGAGCCAGGCGGTGAGGAAGATCAACGCCGCGCCGATGCCCAGGAGCAGACCAACGGCGTGCAGCGAGACAAGCGGATCGAAAGCCTGCGCGTGGCCGTTGATGCCCAGGCGGAGGGCGCTGGTAAAGGGCAGGCCGGTGCAGGTGCCAGCAATGAGTGGAACGGAGCCACAGTTGGTCGTTGCCCAGGGGAAGAGGAAGATGCCAGCAGCCCAGACGGCCAGCGCGAAGGTCAGCGCGCCCATGCCAGGGATGCGCGCCAGCGGTCCCATGCGGCCACTGTTGCGAGCAACGAGTCGCGCCCGCGCAACCCCCGGCAGCATGGTAACAGGGAGCAGAATGGCGGCAATCGTGACGATGCCGATGGCGGCGAAGTGCAGCCAGTAGCCGAATTGCAGCACCGGCGCAACGGAGAGAACAATTGTATGCACGTTGCGGTCAAGGTCAGGCACGAGCGTGACGGTGCTGTTCTTCTGGAAATAGCGGCTATTGGCGGAGACGAAGACCGTTAGCAGGATGGCCCAAACCCAATAGCCGATGAGCGCCAGGAGGTTGCCGATGCGCGACCGTTGCTGCCAGAGGAATGGCAATAGCAGCAGGCCCACTACGCTCAACAGGCTGCCACCGAAGAGACCGAAGGAACCGTCAATATCCGCCGGGTCCAGCAGAAAGCGATAGAATTGCTGGTGGCCGTTGACGATGCTGACGCTGGCGTAGCCGGTGGCCGTCACCCAGGGCATCCAGGTGGAGAGGCCGAAGAGCAGCGCGCCCAGCGAGGCCAGCACGCAGGAAATGATCCAGAGGCGCGCTTCCCAGGGCGCGGCGGCAATTTCTTCGCTGGCGGCGGGATTGGTGGCCGGCGCGGCGGTTGCGGAGGGCGTGGCGCTCATCTGGTCGCTCATGGCGTATCGTCTCCTTGCGGATTATTGATGTGTCATTGGCATGCTGGCGGCGTTGGCGGCCCACACATGTTCTCTGCAAGTGTACATGAGCCTGCAAGAATATACCAGCTACTTTCTGCTGAGTGATAGCAAAAGAGACGCGACTCCTGAGAAGAATTAGCTCATCCGTCCCGCTATGTATGCAGGACACGACATGGGACATTTAGGAACACCCCTAAATGTCCCATGTGCCGCGTAGGTTCAGATGGATGAATCATCCCCAATGGTTATCTGGTCTGCTGTTTGCGCCAGTATTCACAGGCAGGTGTTCTGCCGCTTGGGTGCCGATTCCTTCTTGCTGCCAAACGCCCGCAATAGTAGCGTGTTTGCGAGTCCATCTGATAGAACGCGCAGTTCTCACAGTATTGCCGTTGTGGTTGCACTATCTGTGTTACCGATAACTCCCTGGAATCTGGGTGGCTATTTCGTGATGCTTGTACAGGCTTGCTTACCAGGATGGATGCCGGACGTGTCGCGGCGTTCTGTGCCGCCTCTTCTGCTATGTCACCTGATGCAGATTTGATAGGCGTGTTTCGGTCTTGCGCCGCCGTTGGGGCGATGGTTGCAGTAGGTGCAGACCCTGTATCTGGTGCGGTTGGCGTAGAGGATGTTACGGGCGCCACATCGTTCATCCCGGCTTCTTTCTTTTCCGCCTCAGCAATGGCATCCAGCACACGCTGTACCTGCTGCATAGGGTTGCGCACCCAATCGCGCGACCAGATGCGGATGATGCGCCAGCCCATCGTTTCCAGTTGGCGCTGGCGTAGCCGGTCGCGGTCGCGGGCGGTGGCCGAGGAATGATACGTTGCGCCGTCGCACTCGATGCCGAGCAGGTAGCGGGTAGGGTTGTGTGGGTCACGTACCGCCAGATCAATCCGATAGCCGGAACAGCCTACCTGCGTAGCCAGTTGCATGCCATGCGCTTGCAATGCCTGATAGACCGATTCCTCGAACGGCGAATCAAAACGAAGTTCACCATCTACCGCACGCAAATTCGCATTCTTTATTTGCTCCGCCAGGACGGATGGCCCATGTTCCGCATAGTCCAGATAGTCGCCGAGTGTCTGTGCCCCTTTGTTTGCCAGCGATTTCGAGAGATCGCCAGCGTGCAGGGATGTGACGAGAATGAGCTGTTTGCGGGCGCGAGTCACAGCGACGTTCAGACGTCGCTCACCGCCGGGTTTATTGACCGGGCCGAAGTTCATCGTCATCTTGCCAGTGGCATCCCTACCATAACCGATGCTTAGAATGATGGTGTCGCGTTCGTCGCCCTGTACCGATTCGAGGTTCTTGACGAAGAAGCCACCATCAGGCTCGTCCAGTTCGTTCACATATGCTTGGAAAAGCGCATCAATTTTGAGACGCCGCTCGATGACATCGCGGATGGCGCTTTGTTGCGCTTCGCTGAGCGCGATCACGCCGAGGGTGGCAATCGTGCCGTGCTGTTGCAGATAGTCATGAATCAGATCAACGGCATGCTCGGCTTCGGGCAAATTGCGGCGGGCGCCACCACGCTCATAGATGCCATTGGCGACGTAATCGAAACGCACACCATCGCTGTGGTTGGCCCAGGGCGCGGGGAAGGTGGAGAGCCTGCCCTCATAGAAATGCGCATTGGAGAAAGCGATCAACGATTCATGCTGGCTGCGGTAATGCCAGGAAAGTGCGCGTTTGGGGAAGATGACGCCACATTCTTCGAGGATACTCTCCGTGCGCTCGCTCTCCGCCTGTTTCACAGCGTCTTCGCTCTCATCCTCGTCGTCATCGTCGCTGCTATCGGCCAGCGTCTTGGTGAAGAAGTTGGTAGGTGGTAACTGTTTCGAGTCACCGACGACGATCAGTTGCTTACCACGCAAAATGGCGCAGATGGCATCTTCGGGGCAGACCTGCGAGGCTTCGTCAAAGATAACGAGATCGAAGAGTTGCTGACCAGATTCAATATACTGGCTGACGCTGAGTGGACTCATCATCCAGCACGGTTCGAGCGCGACAATAGCCGGGGCTGATGCCTGTACGATGTTGCGAATGGACTTATTGCGCTTCTTGGCCAGCTCGCGGGCGAGCGCGTCCCAGGCGCTACGCAGCCGCTCGCTTCCCTGTGATGAACCGGATTGTAGCGTTGCAACGATACGCCGCCGCTCGGTGCGTAACTGCTCAACGAGTCGCTGCTGCGCCAGGCGGCTATGTCCGGCATCCAGTTCACGGAATCGCTCGATGATCGCTTGATGGTCTGCGCCCTGAAAGTTTGCCAGGGCAGGTGTGTGCGGCATCACTTTATCGAGCCAGAGCTGATAAAACCGCTTCTCAAAGCACGCTACAATGTTTTCCGGGAAATGCGGCAGCCGCAGCGCGACATCGAGGAGACTCCCTAGCCCAAGCGCGGCACAGAGCCGTTGTTGCTGCTCGCAGCCTAGCCAGCGTTCCAGCTTGTCGAGATTGTCGAGATAGAACGCGAAGGTGGCGCGCATCTCACCGACATCGGCTTGCGCCAGGGCTGTAGCAGGTTGCAAGAGCGTTTCCAATGGGAGGATACTGACCGCGAACGGCATATCCTGCTGGAAGACGTTGATGTGGTGGCGCGTTTCCACCGCCAACCCGTTCAGCATCGTGCGCTCCTGCGCATCGCCCGCAGGCGATGCTAGCAGGCACACACGTTCAGGCGGCGTCTGTTCAGGATATGTCGCTAAAAATGTTTCGCACCAGTTGAGCGCCTCATGTACGGCATGCCAATCGGTTTCCAGCCCGGCGTAGAAGTGTTCCAGTATGCCAGTCAACTGCGCATCCTGCGCCTGAAGCGCAGTTTGTAGTTGATAAGCTTCGCGCGCCGATTCCAGGTCACGACAGATATCCTGGTGATGCAACGTCTCCGGTGGCTGCGTGCGATGCGCAGCTATCGTGTCCAGGGCGGACCAATACGCATCGAGATCATCGTGCAGCCGTGCGAGCGCCGATTCGAGGCGCGCGAAATCTGCGGTGTCGAGGTTATCTGTGGTACTGGCGCTACTCAATAGCGCCGGTACATCTAGCAGGCCATCCAGCGCGGCAACTGACTTTTGCCAGCGTTGCCAGGTCGTGCTGAGTTGAGAGTATTGCTTGCGAAGTGGCTCTAGCAGGCGGGTCGGATTGAGAACAAGTCTGGCAATTTCAGGGGGAACCTCATCCGGATAGCACTCCAACAAGCGCCCGGTCCATTCCACCGCAGATCTAAGCGCTGCCCAATCGGTCTCACCGCCTTTGAAGTAGCGCCCCAGCGCCAGTGCCATATCAGGGCGGTGATCGGTAAGCCAGGCTTCTTCGGTCATCAGTCGTTCGGCGCTTAGCAAATCGGTTTTTAATTGTTGGTTCGTGCGGGTTTAGCCTAGTTTGAGGCAAGCGCGCATTTGTTTGAGGTCGCCATAATAGCCAGGTTGTAGATAGCGCAGCACGGAAGTCCACTTCTCACGCTGGCGCTGTGCTAGTGATTGGATATCCAGATCGAAGAAGCTGGAGTCGTAGTGTTCTTCCAGATCCGCACGGCGGCGCTGGCTGGCGGGGTATCGTTCGCAGGCCTCCAGCGCAATGACGCGCACTGCGTTGAAGCGGTCATTATCTAGCCAGTCTTTTGGTGGCGCAGGTGTGTCCAGCACAATTGAGGCAGTATCCACCATATCTGCCACTGCATTTGGCGTGGGTGGCGGGGCAAGCTGCAACATGTCTGCCAGAGGCGACGCTTGCTCTCGCAGCGCGCGCACAATCGCCAGCAGATCAGCAATTCGCCGCTGCATATCGTCGCGGTGCGCAATTGTGCCGTCATAGGAGCTTTCTGCGGCGAAACGCAGACAACGCATGGCCCAGGCCGATTGCGCTGTGAGAGTGTCGAGCAAGGCTGCATGGTCGAGTTGGAGGATGGAACGATGATAGCGCGTATCCAGGTCCGCACGGATGGACTGATAGCGGTCGCCCTGCTCCGCCAATGGGAGAATCTGCAAGCGGAGGCGCCGCAAGGTGTCCGGCTGCAACCAGTTTTGCGGTGGCTGCGGTGTTTTCGCCAGCAAATCCGCCCGCGCGAGGACCGTATCGAACCAGCCGAATGTTGGAACACTTGTCGCCTCATCGAGTATGGCACGTATAGACTCGGATGTCGTGTCTAGCTGCTCAAGCGCAGCGATGATGCGGCCAAAATGGGCGCGGATGTCTCCTTCGAGTTCATGCGTGTAGGCAGTCACAGACGTTTCGTGCCACGGGTAGGTCTTTCGTTGATCGAGTACATCCCGATAGGCGGCCAGTTGTGCAAGCGCTTCTTTTGTGTGCGCGATGCTGCTTTGATTGCACTGATCCACATTAGCTAGTGCGAAATCGAGATCGGGCACGTCATGCAGCCTGGCAAGCTCGGCATACGCATCAAAGACGCTTTTGCCGAGTGGCAGACGCTGCAAATGCAATTCGCGGACGTAAGTATTGAGCTTATCGCGCGTTTGCTGAAGCGAATCGGACTGCACTTGCCAGTTGTCGCCAGTCGCAGGCCCGCGTCCGCTGGTCTGCGCATCGTTGCGCGCAGCTCGTAGTTGATTGAGAACGGTCTTTTTATCCGTCTTATTGCTGTGTAGGTCCAGGCAGAACTCGCCTAAACCCGCCTTACTCAGACGTTCCTGCACGACCTCTAATGCCGCCATTTTTTCGCTGACGAAGAGGACACTCCGCCCAAGCCCCAGGCTTTCCGCAATGATGTTGGCAATCGTCTGGCTTTTGCCGGTGCCAGGAGGTCCCTGCAAGACAAAGCTTGCGCCAGCTTTGGCGGCGACAATCGCTTCCTGCTGGCTGGAATCGGCATCGAGGATTTCCAGCATGTCCTGGGGGCGAACTCGATGATCCAAATCCCCCGCCGAAATGAGACCAGATGGCTGCGTAATCGTTCCAGATTCACCGCCAAGCGCCCGCAGGACACCATGCTGTCTGATTTCCGCAGTATGGCGCTGTAAGTCCTGATACATGACCAGTTTTTGGAAGGAGAAGGTGCTGAGATGAACCTCATTGATGAGTCGCCAGCCGTCTGTCAGGGGCTTTTTCGACGCGATGGCGGTGCGAAACAGTCCCAACGCCCGCAGGAGTCGCGCCTGCTCATCGGTGAGCGGTGTGCCTGACGCTGGCTGAGGCGCCAGTTCGGCGCTTATTTCATCGAGCGATGGCAATGTGATATCGAAATCATGCCGCAACTTTTCGAGCAACACGGGGTTGATTTCACACTCACTGTCTGGGGTGCGGGCGAGCCGGAACGCGCCTAGCAGACCATCTCGACTCAATGTGACGGGCAACAGCACCAGGGGGGAATAGATATATTCGTCGCTCGATTCGGATTCGCGCCATTCCAATAAACCGAAGGCCAGATACAGGATATGAATGCCACGATCATTGAGCGCATCCCGCGCTTTGTTGCGCAGTTTTGCCAGTCGCACATCGCAAAGGTCTGGCTCAGTCGTATCTTCCGGAGCGATCACCAACGATTGGCGCGCAGTTTTGAGGCGTGTTAAGAATGTATCGAACGGGCGACCGGCAGGATCAAACTGCACATCGGTGACACGCATACCTGTCGAGAAATAGAGCAGCCGGTTGCGCCTGCTCATATCAATCAGGTCATTCTGCCAGGTTTTCTGCTTGGCATCAAGGGTCATGATGAGGCCTTTCATTTGCCGATAGAGAGCTTATTCGTAGTACGAGGTAATGCCATTACTATAGCACTGGAAGTGAACCTTGCCTACTTGGAGGATTTCCTTCAGTGAAGACGATACAATTGCGAACATAATAACAGGATGGGTTTCTCGTAGCGCAGCCCCCGGCTGGCGATATCATTCCTGCCAAGCAGAGGCTGCGTCATAGTAACTTTGTCACATACTACCGGGCAGCGGGAACGCGCTCGTCAGCATGGTTGTAGGTGATGAGGCGCGCGCCGCGCTGGAAGGTGAAGTAGGACCATGCCCACTGGAACATCACCAGCACGCGGTTGCGGAAGCCGATCAGGAAGAAGATGTGGACGAGCAGCCATGTCACCCAGGCGATGAAACCGCTGAGTTGCAGGTTGCGTATCACCGCGATGGCAAAGGAGCGGCCAACCGTTGCCAGCGAACCTTTGTCGAAGTAGACGAATGGGCCGGGGGCTGGCTTGCCAGTGACGCGCGCGCGAATGACCTTGCCCGCGTAGGTGCCCTCTTGCATGGCGGCGGGCGCAACGCCAGGAACCGGCTTCTCGTGGCTCTTGACGCTGGCGGTATCGCCGATAACGAAGATGTTGGGGTGGTCTGGCACGGTGAGATTAGGCAACACCAGCACCCGCCCGGCGGGATCTGTCTCCGCGCCGATCCACTCGCCCGCCGGAGACGCCTTCACGCCCGCCGCCCAGATGATCGTCTTTGCTGGCAATCGCTCACCATTGATGAGCGCTCCATCGGCGTCCACCGACTCCACCCGCGCATTCAGCCGCACGTCAACGCCCAGCCTGCGCAACTTGCCTTTGGCTTTCTCAGCAAGCGATTGCGGAAAGGCGGCGAGGATATGCGGCGCCGCCTCCACCAGCAGGATGCGCGCGGAGGCTGGGCTGATATGGCGGAAGTCTTTGACGAGAGCGTTGCGCGCGACCTCAGCGATGGCGCCTGCCATCTCCACGCCGGTCGGGCCGCCACCGACGACCACGAACGTCAGCAGCGCCTTCGCCTTTTCGGGGTCGCGCTCCATCTCGGCTTCGGCTGCCTCGAAGGCGAGCAGCACTTTGCGGCGAATGGCGATGGCGTCTTCGATGGTTTTGAGGCCAGGCGCATATTCGGCCCAGTCATCGTGGCCGAAGTAGCTGCCCTCGGCGCCGGTCGCCAGGATCAGATAATCATAGGGGAAGGTGCGGTCATACGAGCCGGCCAGATCATGGGTATAGACCTGCTGCCGCCCGGTATCTATATGTGTGACCTCCGCCAGCACAACCTCTGTATTCTTCTGGCGGCGCACGATGCCACGAATCGGGCCGCTGATGTCGGCGGGGGAAAGCGCGGCGGTCGCCACCTGATAGAGCAGCGGCTGGAAAACATGATGGTTCGAGCGATCAATGATGGTCACATGGACCGGCGCATGGCGGAGCGCATGCGCGGCGCGCAATCCACCGAAGCCGCCGCCGACGATGACAACTTCTGGGACGTGCTGAGGAGTGGTTTGCGTAGCTTGATCTGTGGGGTGGTCTATCATGGCTGGCATATGTGCCTCCATTTCTTCGCCGCATCTGGTATGGCATCCAACATTGATGCCATCACTTCTCTATGGCGGACACTACACCAGTGCAATCGTTCCTCATCAGATTGTAGTCCGCGCAGGGAATATTCGCACGTCAGGCCTTTGACCTCACCCCGCCCTGCGGGCACCCCTGTCCCTGCGAGGAGAAGGGACAGTACGCCGAACTGGATGCCTAAGTGCAAACGTTGCTACTCGCCACGACGCGCCGCATACAGTCGCCTCTCCTATGGGAGAGAGAGTTGGGGGTGAGGTTTGTCGCTAATCGTGAAATAGACCTTGCGCGCCTGGCGTGAGGTGAAGAGCGCGACGCCTTCGGAGAAGCGTTCCAGCGGCAGGCGGTGCGAGATCAGTCCGGCGACGTGTACGCGCTGGGAGGCGATCAGGTCGAGCGCCAGCCGCAGGTCTTCCGGCGAGGAGGAATAGGTAGCTGTCACGGTCAGTTCGTGATGATAGAGCTGGTTGAGGTCGAGCGTGGCAAGCGCATCCGGCGCGCTGGCGAAGACGTTGACCAGGCCACCAGGTCGCATGATATCCAGCGCAGAGGCGAACGCCCGCGCGCCGCCGCCGGTGAGCAGCGCCACATCCGCGCCGCGCCCCTCCGTCTCCGCGCGTACCCGTTCTGCAAGCGCTGGCGTGTCGGCTGGCAGCGCGGCGATGCCGTACTCCGCCGCCAGCGTGAGCCGTTCCAGCAGCAGATCGAGGCCGATAACGTGTGCGCCATAGGCCTGCGCCGTCTGCGCCATCAGCAGGCCAATCGCGCCCAGGCCGTAGACCACCGCCAGATCGCCCGGCTGTAGCTGCGAGCGCCGCACCGCGCGCACAACGCAGGCCAGCGGCTCGGTGAACGACCCATCCTCATCGCTCATCGCATCGGGCAGCGGCAGCGTGGCGTGCTGGACGTTGGCGGCGGGGACGCGGATGTACTCAGCGAAGCCGGAGGGCGCGATATTCGAGGACTTGAAGGCGGCGCACATCGAAGGGTTGCCGTGACTGCAATAGTGGCATACGCCGCAGGGCACGTGATGCGCCACGACGACGCGCTGCCCGTCCTGAAGATGCGAGATATGCGCACCAACACGAACGATCACGCCGGTCAGTTCATGGCCCAGCGTCACCGGCGGCTCCGCGCGCTGTTGCATCTTGAGCGTGTCGCTGCCGCAGAGACCGCAACCCGTCACCCGCAGGAGCAATTCGTCGGCGCCGATCTCCGGCACCGGAACGTCCTCCAGGCAGATGTCATCGTAGCGATGATAGATGATCGCGCGCATCGTCGCTGGAATCGTCATACGCCGCTCGCTTTCGTTGTCGGCAGGATGTGGGGTGCGAACGGCGGCGGTTCGGCTTCGGGCGGGATGATGGCGTATTTGATGCCCTGGCTGCTGCCGATCAGTTCGAGCGCGGCGATGGTCTCAGCAAGCGGCATGCTCCCGCTGATGTAGTCCTGCGCGCGGATGACGCCGTTGCAGAGCAGATCGAAGGCGATTTGCACATGTCTGGGCGTGTGGTGGTAGACGCCCATGATGGTGAGTTCGCCGTAGTGCAGCAGCGTGGCGTCCAGCGGCACAGTACTGCCGGAGGGCATGCCGCCGAAGAGCAGCACGGTGCCCGCTCTGCGCGCCATACGCAATGTCTGCTCCCAGACGCCAGGCTTGCCAACGGCCTCGATGGCGATATCGGCGCCGCGTCCCTCCGGGGTGAGCGCGCGGGCGGCGGCCACCTGATCGTCTGCCGTGGCAAAGCTGGCGGCATCCAGGACGGCGCAGGCGCCGAAGCGACGCGCGGCGGCCAGCCGTTCCGCACCCTTGCCGCAGGCGATGACCCGCGCGCCACGCAGCGCCGCGAGATTGACGAACATCAGGCCAATGGGACCGCAGCCGCTGACAACGACGGTATCGCCAAGCGCGAGCGGCAGCGCATCCAGCCCATGCACAGCACAGGCCAGTGGTTCCAGCAGCGCAGCCTCAGCAAAGCTGAGGTGATCGGGCAGCAGATAGGTGTTCTTCTCGACGATGCGCGCGGGAATGATGATAGATTCGGCATAGGCGCCGTTGAGCAGTTCCAGCCGTTCACAGAGGCTCTCGCGGTGGATGTGGCAGTAATAGCAGGAGCCGCAGGGCGCGCTGTTGACGGCGACGACACGCTGCCCCGGCGCGAAACGTTCGACGCCCGCGCCAACCTCAACGACGGTGCCGGCGAACTCATGGCCGAAGGGGCTGGGTAGCGTCTTGAAGAGGGTCGGGTGGCCGCGCCGGTAGGCTTTGAGGTCGGTGCCACAGGTGAGCGCCGCGCCAATCTTCACCAGCAGTTCGCCGGGTCCGGGGCGCGGCATGGGGATGTCTTCGATACGCGCCTCGCCCGGCTGATAGAACATGACGGCTTTCATTGTTGGTTGGCGCTCCTACAGTATTCCTGATACCTCGTTATACCGCATTTTCCCGTACATCATTGCGCGCCACTGCATTTTATGCTCGCCATGCCCGGCTCAGCGTGCGATGCAAGGGTTGACCAGCAAGTTAATAGTATAATAACGCCAGGATAGAGCGGCGAGAGCTTTGAGGTTCATTCAAGGCAGGTAGAAAGAGGGCTTCTTCAGTGGCACGTAGGACCGTTATTACCTTTGCAGCTACTGCATCGGCACTTTTCCTCTATTTGCTCGTGTTCCTTCCCGCTGGGCAACGCGGGCTAGAGGGATTGATTACTCTCATTGCGCTGATCTTCTGCCTTGCGATCAGTGTGCCGCTTTGGATAAGCGCGCTATTGCGGGCGGCACGGGCGAGCCAGTGGCTCTGGTTCGTGGCACTGCTGGTGCTTGCGCCACTCGCCCCCTTCACGACGCTCATCTATGGCATCGTCGGCCCGTATCCATCTGAGCGCCTGATGCTGCGGCGCTGATATAGCATATCTTTTGTTCGGTGATAGGGTGCGATGGCTATGGCTGTGAGGCATCCAGAATGAGGACCGTCAGGCTAGCAGCATCAGATGAGGCTTGTAACTGATATGATCCTGCTGGCAATTGTTCCGGCACGATGATAGTTGTAGCAACATCCTGATTTGGGTCGCCACAAGTATGCTCTATGGTATCTATGAGATGACCATTACTATTGAATAGCTGTATGGAAAGTGATGGATTGCTGCCAGCAAATACCTGAAATGGATTGCAAGATGCGACCATATCAAAAGGCCCGTTGCTGGTGAAGGTAATAGTGTTACAACTATCACAAGAGACATTTGTGACTAACATGTAGGTCGCCAGAACATGCGGCTCTCGCAAGGTCAGATCAGGTGTTGCAGTGGGAACGATCTTGGTTGGCGAGGCCGTTGGTGTGATGTGAACTGCGGCTGAGGTGGCATTGATGGCGCTAATACGCCCGCCCAAGAACACTGCTACCAGCAGGACAAATGCGGCGATGATAGCTACCGCGAATTTGGCATTTTGGCGAAACCAGGTCATCGTTTTATCTGCCTCTCGCATATCATGTTGCTGACTGTTGCCGGAGCTTGTGTCCTGCGCAAACTATGCCACGATTCGGTCTCTCCAAAAGAACAACAGAAATAGTGATACACCCCCAAAGATAGAGGTGAGCAAACCACCGCTCATATTCGTGTCGCCCATTCTCGTTTTCATTCATTGCGCGGAGGCATCAAGGACGATCAGCGAAAGCGGAATCACCTGGTCTATCATGTTTAGCTGCACCTGATAGTTTCCTGCCGGTAGGTTCTCCGGCACTGCTAACCAATCATTGCAGGCATGTACAATATCATCGAGGACATGGCCGCTGCTGTTGAGAACTTTCAATTCGATACGCACTCCGACGACGACCGAGTTGTCGCATGCTGCCATGAGAATGAACGGGCTATTCGAGGTGAAGGAAATGGTGTCGCAGGTTGGACAGTCCGCCATATACATATCGTTGGTCAGTTGAGCATAGGAGACGGTGAACGCTTTCAGGATGCGCGGCGTCTGCAATGCTGGCGTGGGCGTCGGGATGATACGAGTCGGCGTGGCGCGGGCGATTGGCACGGCGGTGTTGGCTGCGCTCCCCCGTCCGCCGAAGAACACGGCAGCAAGCACTATCAACCCAAGAACGACGATGAGCGCAATTTTCGCGTTGTGGCGAGCTGATGACATAGCGTTCCCCCCAAACACCTGCAACGTATTCGCAATACACGGAAAATACAGCAACAAGAGGACGCAGCGGAAAAGAATGGGCTGATACGCCGAAAACTCGTAGCCCATAGCCCGCAGTCTGTTTCAATCAGCCAGCACCAAGCGGCATGAGAGAAACGGGCGATGATGGGCGTATATATTCAGCATGACACATAAGTTGAAACTGGTGGTGAGTGGAGGATTCTCCTAATGCGCGCAGTGCTACGCCCGTTTGCGTTTGCCCTCGGCGGCGCGGTTCCCATCGCCGTGCTGCTCTCGCTGATTCTCTTTCAGCAGCCAGCAAGCGTGATAGGGTATGTCATCCGGGCGGCGGGCGTGGGTGTCGTCTGCTGGCTGGGTGTGCTGCTGGGCAATGGACTCTGGCGGCGCAGACAGGGGCGCAATCTATCTGACCGGAAGCAATTGCTCTTTATCGCGGTGGCGCTGCTGGTGTATGCGCTGCTGGGCGCAGTGGATGTGCGCGTTGGCGTGGGGTATATCACGTTGAACCTCGTGACGCCGGCTATCGCGGGCGCGGCGCTGTTGCATGGTCTCGCGGTCGGCTTCAATGAGCGGCCCAGTGCGGCGATGGGCGCGGCTACCGGCATCTGGCACAACGTGTTGCTCGCGGCCTTCTTTGGTGTGGGCGCTGGCATTGTCTTCTTCACATCCCCTCCGCCAACGTGTCCGCAGGGAGGCCGTTGCTTCCACATCTCACCCACGCTCTCGTTCGCCATCGGCTTTTTGGTGATCCTGGCGGTTGGCTTCGCCGTCGGCCTCGCCATGTCCGGCGCGACGGGCATCGGGCTATTGCTCTGCCCAATGAAGCGCTATCACCCGGAATACAGCGGCGCTGAAGCGTAAGTCAATACTGCTCACTGTAGATTCATCGCCCCACGCCCGCTACGTGCTATAATTGTTGCAACATGGCGTATAGCATATTCGACGTATGGCGAAAAAGGCACTGACATGGCGGACGACGAAAACACAATGGACGATTCTAACAGGCACACCTCACCTTTCGAGCGCATCAAGCACAGCGACGACGATGGTGAGTTTTGGTCGGCGCGCGAACTGGCGAAAGTGCTGGAGTATGCTTCATGGCAGAAGTTTTGCAACGTTGTCGAAAAGGCAGAAATTGCCTGTGAGAACAGCGGATTCGAAGTTTCTGATCACTTTAACCGCGCGGATAAAGTTACGCCCAAGGGCAAGCACGGGAAATACACGATCAGTGATTACCACCTCTCACGTTATGCCTGTTACCTCATTGTGCAGAATGCTGATCCGTCAAAGCGTGTCGTTGCGCTTGGGCAAGCGTACTTTGCTATTCAGACGCGCCGCCAGGAACTTGCGCAGGAGCTTGCAGACAAGACCGAAGATCAGCAACGCCTCATTCTGCGCGACCAGGTAGCAGAGGCAAATGGGCATCTCGCGGAAGTTGCCAGCGCAGCAGGTGTGATTACCCAGCGCGACTTCGCACTATTTCAGGATCACGGCTATCGTGGCTTATAAAATGAAACCGCACGCCAGATTGCCAGCCGCAAGGGATTGAAGCCCGGAGAGCATATCCTCGACCGTATGGGGCCGGAGGAGACCATTGATAATCTCTTTCGTATCGTGCAGGCCGAAGCGATGATTAAACGCGAAGGCATCACCGCAAAAGAGGCGGCGAACGCAGCGCACTATAAGGTGGGACGCGCTGTACGCGAGACCATCATCAGCCTGGGTGGCACGCCGCCGGAAGAGTTGCCAACGCCGGAGAAGCCTATCCAGCGGATCAGGCGCGAAGAGGCGCGGCGGCGCAAGATCGAGGAAGAAGACCGACTTGGATTGTTCGGCCCGCTGCTGCTGGCCGATGACAGTAGCGATGATGAATAGGAGTAGCCAACAGCCATAGGTTCCCATAGCCATGCACGGCACAATGCGCCTGTGATACGCTAGGCGTACTGCATTGGCAGGTCGGCGGATGCCGCATGAATTGCGTACTGGCATCGCGTCACGTGGCTGGAGAGGTCCCCTATGGCGACATATACAGGACAGCGCGAGCAAGAGCTTGCCCGGCGGGTGCGGCGTATGCTTATCGAGCAGAGCGCGCTGATGCAAGATGAAGCGCCCGACGAGTTCACCTGGCTCAGCAAGCATTTCCCCGAAGAACAACGCTTCTTTGAGGATGAACTGGGCGCACACCTGGAGCTACGCCTGGGGCGCTGGGCGCGCGCCTACTGGCCCTCGCCGCCACGCCAGCGCGAGTTCTGTATCTCCGATATCTTCGAGTTGACCGCGCGCAAACAGACCGCCTATGCCTGCCTGATACGCGCCTATCGCAGCGTGCGTCTGCTGGAATCCGGCGAGTCCGCCAGCACCTTCCGCTTCTCTGAGCTATTTCGCTATGTCGCCGAGGAGGGGCAGCGCCAGTCGCCGTGGCTCAGCTTTGACGAGGGCGTGGTCAATGAGGCGCTGGCGACGCGCGGCGAGGCTGACGCAGAGGATGAGGAAGAGCTAGCCGAGACAACCACGACGGGCCGCTCGCGCAAGCGCACGAACAGCAGCGCCAACGGGACCGCCCGCAAGACTACCACGGCCTCCGCTGCGCCACGGCTGGGCGCGGCGCAGCGCGTGCGTGCTAACCAGCGCGCCTTCTATCAGGCGTTCGCTGCCTTCGAGCGGTATCGCCTGTTGCGGCGCATCGGCGCGGATGACCGCCAGCGCCCGGACGAACGCTATAAGCTGGATGAACGCGACTACAGCGGCATCTACGAATTCACCGACCTGATTGATCGTTTCCTGCCGCCGGCTGGCCTGGTCCTCTACGACGACCTCGACCCCGAACGCGCCGATGGCTCTAAAGGAGGCGAATGAGCATGCAACAGCTACAGAATGGGCGCAGCGCAGTCGCCGTCAAACGGGGTCCTGGGCGGGCATGGATCCGACGCATCCGGCTCATCAACTGGCATGGGCATGAGAACGCCATCCTCGACGTGATGGGCGATATGCTGGCAATCATCGGCGAGAACGGCTCCGGCAAGTCGCTGATTCTCGACGCGATAGACTGGGCGCTCTTTCCCGCGCCGAACAAGCAGTTCAACGCCGCCGCGCGCGAGGGCGGGCGCACCAGCAAGCGTACCCTCAGCAACACTATCCTCTTCTTCGATCCGCACGGCATTGACCGCCCTGATAAGGGTTGGCGGCGGCAGCGCACCGTCGGTTACTGCGCCGTGGAGGTGGAACACGAGGGCGAGGGGCGCTGGGTCTATGGTTCAGCCGCCGCCGCCACGCCGCACGCCGCGCATCCCTTCTACTATGCGCTGCCCGCCTCGCTGGATCAGATCTCGTTCCTCGACGTGACGCCGCGCGGTCAGGTGCCGCTGCAAATGCCGGAATTCCGCGCTACCAACGAAACGCTCATCAACACCGGCGGCGCGGTCTTCAACGCCTCGCAGAGCGAAGATTACAACCGGCTGGTGGCGCGGCGGCTGCTCAATATCGAGGGCGCGGACTGGCAGCGGCGCTACGAGGCGCTCTACGACGTGTTGCACCGCATGCTCGGTCTGCGCGTGGATGATGCGCTCGTCTCGGACCCCAGCGGCGTCGTGCGCGAGTTTCTGCCAATTGTGGACCGCCCGCATTTAGAGCGGCTGGTGGAGGGGCTGGAAGGCATCCAGCGTATCCATCATGACATTGACGAATATGCCAAGCTGCGCGCGACGCTGGCTGGACTGGTAGACGCGCGCAAGAAATATCACGAGGCGGTGCTGCATCATGCCGCGCTTTCCTGGCTGCGCGCGGCGTGGATCAGCGAAGACGCCAATGCGACGCTGGCGCAGGCGGATGAGGCGCTGCGCGAGGCGGAATCCAACGTGCGGCAGGCCGAGGCCGATGAAGAGGCCGCTTACGCCGAGGAACACGCCGCGCGGCATGAGTTGGAATCGCTGCAACAGTTGCATCAGGGCGAGGTAGTGCAGGCGGTGGCGCGCGCCAACGAAACGCTGACCAGCGCCCAACACGCGCAGGACCGCGCCGCCCGCGAACTGCGCCAGGCCACCGAACGCTTGCAACGCTCCGAAGAAGCCGTCGCCGCCGCACGCTACTCGCTCGATAGCGAGCAGGAGAGCGCCGCCGCGCGCCTGGCTGAGCTACGCGAACGCGCCACTCATGCGCTCGGCGTGCTGCCGGAAGAATTGAAAGCCGCCTGGAAAGCGGTGATTGCTGCGCCAGGGGATCAGGCGCTGGCCGATGCGCTGCACGCCGCCTGGGTCGCCGGCGATGGCGAACTGGCGCATTTCGAGGCGCACGCCAAACGCATCGAAGAGGCGGCGGCGGCGACGCAGACCGCGCGGCAAAACGAACGCGACGCCCGCGCCCAGCACGAGGCGACGACACGCGCCGTGCAGACCGCGCGGCAGGCGCTCTGGTCGCGCTGGGACAAGATGATTCAACGCTGGCCGGAGGAGAGTCTGGGTCCCGCGCCCGGCAAAGAGCCAAGCACAATGATGCTGCCGCCGCTGGTGGAGAATTGCCAGACGGAGATCGAAGCGGCGCAGCGCCAGGCGCGCGAGGCCACTGCCCGCGCTGCCCGCGCCGAAATCCGCATCGGCGAGATTCAGGAGCGGTTGCAGGCGATCCAGGCGGAGACCGAACAGACGCAGACGGAGCCGCTACCGCTGCTTTCGCCGGAACGCGAGCGCGCGCTGGTGCGGCTGCAATCGCTGGACGCCAATGTCGCGCCAGTCTACCGGCATCTCGATCTGGCGCGCGAAGGCGTGCCCTGGGGCGAGGCCATCGAAGGGCTGCTCGATCACCTCGATCTGCTGACGCTGCTCACCATCGCAGTGCCGCTGGAACAGGCGCGCGCAACGCTGGGCGGCGAGGCAGACTGGCACATCTTGCTGCCCAACCCCGAAGGCGGCAAGGCGCAGCGTGGTTCGCTGGCGGCGGCGCTCGTCACCACACACACCGACCTGCGCCGCTATCTGGACGCCACCTTTGGCGCGATGATGCTGGCGCAGGAGCCGCAACGCAGCGGCGACTATCTCTGCCCGGATGGACGTTACCGTCTAGGCGACCTCTCCGGCACGGTGCGCAAAGCCAAGCGTTCGGAGTCACTGATCGGCGTGGTGCGTCGCCAGGCCGCCGCCGCCGCCCGCCGCGATGAACTCACCCGCGAACGCAACGGCCTGATGCGCCAGATGGAAGATACGCAGGCCGCCTACGAAGCCGAGAAACAGGCGGCAGCCGATGCCGAGGCGAACGCGCGTGCATTGGGCGAACTGGCGCATATGCTGGAAGAGGTGGAGCAGCGGCGCAGCGAGATGCGCACGTTGCGCGAGGCGGATGACGCCGCCGCCGTGCGGTTGGCCGCCGCCACACGCGAAGCCGAAGACGCCGCCGCCGATGAGGAGGATGAGCGGGCACGCTGGGCAGACGCCACCCGCAGCTATCCCGCGCTGGCCGATCCGGCGCAGCTTTCGCGCGCGCGGCTGGCGCTCTCGCAGGCGGTGGCCGACGCCGTGACGCGCGCCAGCGAGACGCGCGCGCGGTTGGCGCAGTTGCGCACCCGCCTACGCTCCGCTGAGGATTCACATGGCGCGGAGAGCGAAGTCTACGGCATGGCGCGTGCGCACATGGACCAGGTGGATGGCGAGGTGCAGGAGGCGCAGCGCATTCTCAATCAGGCGCGGAGCGCGCTCCAGGCCGCCGGCTTGCAGAATGTGGAGGCGCGCATCACGCAGTTGCAGCGCCGCCTCAAGACCGCCGAGGAACGCGCCAGGCAGACCGGCGTCGCCAAAGGTATCGCGCTGCATCAGGTGGAGTCTGCGAAACAGGCGCGCGCCGCGAAGGCCAGCGAAGCCGAAACCGCCGCCAAACACCTGCACGCGCGTAATACGGCGTTTGGTGCGCTGCTCACTGCCGTGGCCGATAGCCTCGATCTGCCGGAAAATCAGGTGGACGATCCGGTGCGCTATGCCCGCCAGGCGACCAAAGGCCGCGACAGCCGCCAGCGATTGGAAGACGACCTGCCGCGCGCCTACAGCGCCGCCGAACGCGAACAGGAGTCGTTCCTGGTAGTGGTGGCGGAGTATCAGGCATTGGTTGGCGCGGATGACCGCTTTGGGCTACGCCCGCCAGTCAAGCGCGAACTGGCGCTGGCGCCGCAGGGCTGGCTGCTGGATGTCGCGCCGCGCATGGAGGGCACCAGCGATGTGCGGCTGCTGCTCAACTTCCTGGATGTCTCCATCGAGCAGTTGCAGCAGACGCTTTCGCAGCGCGTGACGCGCGTGGTGCGCGACATCATTCTTGGCGAGGTGGTCAGCCATCTGGTGGAACAGTTGGTGCGCGCGCAGAAGATCATCGAGGGATTGAACGAGCGGCTGGTGACGGCGCGTTTCTTCGCCCGCAATACGCGCTTCTCGCTGAAGCTCTCGGTGAGGCTCTCGCGGCTGCCGGATGTGCCGTTCGATCATGTGACGGTGGCGACGGCGCTCTTGGAGCATGGCCGCGCGATGCCGGCAGGTGTACAGGCGCAGTTGACGGCAATCTTCGCGGGCTGGCTGGATGAGCAGATGCAGAGCGAGACGCAAACCTCGGTGGAGGCGCTGGTCGAGCAGCTCGATTATCGCCGCTGGGTGGATATTTCGCTCTTACATAGCGACGACGTTGATTCACGGGTGCGTCCGTGGGACAGCGCGGTGTCGGGCTTTGGCAGCGGCGGCGAGCAGCGCGTGCCCGTCTATGTGCTGCTGCTGACAGCGGCGGCGATGCAGTTTGCCGTCTCCAATGCGCCGCTACGCCTGTTGATGCACGACGAAGCCTTCGCGCGCATGGATCAGCGCAACGCCGACCTGGTGGTGCGGTTCGCGCAGCAGCTTGGCGTGGGATTGGTGATCGCCAGCCCCAACCTGGACCTTTTTGCTGAGGGCGTCAACTACGCCACCGCCTACCGCTTGCGCCAGATGCCCAACGGCCATATCGCCCGCGAGGCGCTGCACCTCAAAGCCGCTCCTACGCCGGATATCGAAATGAGCGAGGAGCAGGGACGCTAGGCAGGCTGAAAGAGGCCATTGCTGCCCATAGTGGTCATAGAATAATGGGCATGGACTCTGCGCTATGCTATGATGATGCGGCTGAATGTCAGCAATACGAGCGCAGGCTGAACTGTTGGCAGCGTTCTCGGCTTTGAAAAGCCGGGGCACGCAGGACGGGCTAAAGCCCAGAGAGGCTGCCCCGCATGTTGGGCTTCAGCCTTTCGATTCGTGCGCCGGCAGTTTACTGCCGTGAATACTATACAAGCAATTGACGAGGAGGCATGAGGCAGCGTGGAGACAGAGGCAACAGGGGCGAAGGGATGGCAGATACCACTGTTGGGATGGCGCGTATCACGCAGGCTAGCGCTGGTCCTGGAAGTTGCGGCACTCATCGCCTGGTTGCTCATCATGCGCGGAATGTCCGCCATATCGCATGATGACCTGCAAGTGCTGCTCTTCTATCACTATGGTCATTCCTTCTGGTTCGGCAATCCTGCGCAGTTCGGCCAGCCGGCCAATCCACGTTTTCACACGCTGCCCGCTGAATATCCACCGCTCTCGATGCTGTTGTTCTCATTGACGGTGCTGCCGCTGCTCCCCGACCCCATTCAGGCCGTTACGCTCTACACGGTCTGGATGGCGGTGCTGGCGTTCATCAGCTATTTCATCTTTCGCCGGTTCGAGGGCGAGCGGCGCGCACGTCTCTACGCGCTGGCGCTCTTCATCTGCACAAGCTCGGTACTGCTCGTCTCGTTCGATCTGGCGCCTGCCTTCGCCACCCTCGGCGCGTTCTGGGCGACACAGCGGCGCAAATTTTCGCTGGCCTATATCATGATTGCGCTGGGCATCCTGCTCAAGCTCTATCCCATTTTCGTGCTGCCGGTAGTCGTTATCGAGCAGGTGAGTGACCTCAGCGGGGCAGGAAAGGCGGGACAACGGCTGCGCGCGCTCCTCAGCGGGCGGGTGCTGGCGGCGGTGCTGCGTGGGCTGGCAATCTGCGTGGCGCTCGTCGCGGCGGTCTACGCCGGGTCGTTCCTGTTGAACGCGCAGGGCACGCTCTCAGCGTTTGGTTTTGCGAGCCAGCGCCCATTACAGATAGAATCCACCCCCGCCGCGCTGCTCTGGATCAGCCATTTCTTCGGCGTGCCGATCACCCTGGGCGACCCCAAATATGCCAGCAATTTCGGCGCTTTCAACTGGCTCAGCCCGCAGGACGGGCCGTTCAAGCTGCTCTCGCTGGTGGCGTTGGTGGCAGGCTGCCTCTGGGTCTACTGGCGCCAACTCGCGGGGCGGCTGCACTTCAAGTATGCCTTCCTTGCCGCGCTGTGTGTAGTCGTTGCCACCAACAAAGTGCTCAGCCCGCAGTATTTCATCTGGCTGCTGCCGCTGGTCGTTGCGGTGGATTGCTTTGATGGCGTCTGGCTGGCGATCTGCGTGTTGACGCTGCTGGAACATCCGCTGATTCAGCCCATCCGTCATCTCAGTGTTGATGGGTATTACACGCTGCTGATGGTCCTCGTCATCCTGCGCAACGCGCTGCTGATCGTCGCCACGCTGCGCCTGATCCTGCGCCGCCCCGCCATCGCCAGCACCACAGCAGAACACCCGACGCAGACGCCCTCACCAGCGGATGCGGTGGTGCAACCGGGTACGTGAGTTGCCAGCGAATTCTTAATAAGTTTATACGCGCGCGTATAAGTTTATACGCGCGCGTATAAACTCACTTCTTTAAGACATATACAGACGATTTGCGCTCACCTATCATATTCAGTTGGCCAGCTTCGACCATCTTACGTAGTAGCCGGGTAGCTTGATCGGAACTTACTTTGCAGAGATCTATCACATCTCTTCGCGTAATTTGACCGTGTTCTCTCACATAACGCAAAATCATCTGTTCCTGCTGTATTGGGTCGAACCCCGCCTGCCTGACATAAGCATCGGGTTGTCCTACCTTGCGATAGACAGCGGAACTCAATGTATAGGTCCGACCTTTTTTGATACCATATGCTTCAACAAGCCCCGTCTCGACAAGACGCTCCAATGTGAGACGCGCTACAGATTCATCCCGTTGAATAGCGTGTGCGAGCGTTGAGGAATCAATACGTCGTTCGTGCCAGAGAAGACTCAGTGCTATCAAAGAATCTACAGGTAGCACTGCCTGTGTACGCTGTTCCTCATCTATGACTAAGCGCAAGAGACCTCTATCTGCACTTTCTCCTGAAAGAGAGACTACAACAGATTGCGCATTACTTCGCCGGTAATCTGGTGCTGGACGCCCATATCGCAAAAGCCCCTGATAGATGAGGTCTACTCCTCTCCCTGTACGTTCAGCCAAACCAATTCGCTTAACTGCATCTGCCAGATAGGGATTGCGAGGGCGTGGTTCTGTGACCAGAATATTGTCCAGTGTGACTCCTTCAACGAAGCCTCCAGGATTACTGATGACAATAGCATCCTGCTCCCAGCGTACATGGACGGCTCCCAAACGTGTGTAATCTCGGTGTACCAAAGCATTGACAAATGCTTCACGAAATGAGCGCACATCATAGTTCGGAATCGGCACGCGAAATAGGCCTAGCTGAATCTCCTCTTCTTCAACGCGTGCCGTAAACTGGTCCATTATGCGCTCAAATGTTTTGAGCAAAGGCATACGGTAGAAATCGTTGACGCGCACTTCTGTACCACTCAACACTTGAAATGCGACTTCGTGAGTTGGAAGGTGCTGTCGTAACGCTGATTCGCGCCCGATTAGCAACAATCCGGTTACAGTGGGAATGAGCTTCTCGCCTTCCCGCCGTATAAGTCCTAATGCGCCTTCAAGTTCCTCATCATTTAGACCAATAAGTGTACGATCCCCTCCGTATCGTTCAACAAGCTGGCGCAATCGCTCGCGCTCCAAGGGATCAAAATCTTCATATGAGGCTCCTGTTATTGCTAGTCCAGAGTAGTCAAGCATACCTAGATCTGACTGACGACTAACAAACTCATGTGGATAGAAAGGTACGCACTCTGGCGATCCATCCGCTTGAATACGGCGACGCTGAAGCAAACCTGTAGATGTGGCCACGAGTCGAGTAGACTTCGGCACCTCGACGCGAGCAATCTGGCGGCCATCTTCTGTAAGAATTGTAGCACGAACACTCACCGGCGGATTGGTACGATTAGCAATCATTGCGGCGAGCGTAATGGAGTTTTGGTGGGTTCGATGCAGACCTGTAATACGCCCATCATCTTCAACGCCCACATACAGATCCCCTCCTTCGCTGTTTGCCAAACAGACGACAGCGGCAATCAGATCGTCATCGGAGAGACGTTGAGCATCACTTTTGAACTCTACCGTGAGTGACTCTTTCAGCGGAATTGTTCGCATCGCGTTCCCTCTCGATACTGCTCTTGATGTTGATATCAGACATGGGTGCATGGCTACAGTCGCCTTGTAGCTTCCATTGTACCTTTTATGAGATTTGTGTTGTGCTAGCGCCGTTGCACGAGGTGCTGATATTCCGTCGGGACGAGCGCAGCGTAATCGGGATGGCGGCGGATATAGCTCGCCACGTATGGGCAGAGCGGCACGACCGCGAGGCCACGTGCGCGGGCATCATCGAGCGCGGTGCTCACCAGCTTGCCAGCGACGCCACCACCGGCCAGCGCCTCCGGCACTTCGGTATGCGTGAAGGTGATAGTATCACCGTTCAACTGATACTCCACAACCGCCAGTTCGTCCTGTATCTTCGCCTCGTAGCGTTGCTCCTGCGGATTGTCGCGTACCACGATGCTCTCCGGGTCAATCTTCATCGTATCTGTCTCCTTTGCGTGATGGGTTCACGGATATTGCTATCGCCTTTCATTGCAGTATAATCGTATCGCCCACTCGTATGGTTTTGTGGCGCCGCTTCTGAGTTCGCGCGTGTGTTTACCTGTTTGCCGCCGCAGAAAGGTGATCGCTATGCTGGAAGTTGCCCCGCCGTCGTTCGTCACCGTCAATGGCCGCAGATTCGCCTATGATGAGGTCTGCCCGCTGGAGCCGCGTGGGACTGTGCTGCTGCTCACTGGGCTGGCCTCCAAGCGCCTGGGATGGTATCGGCAACTGCCCGTTTTTGGCGAGATATATCGCACCATCGCGCTGGACCACCGGGATACCGGCGATAGCGATCTGGCTGCGGAGCCGTACACCACCGCCGATCAGGCGGACGATGCGGCGGGCGTCCTCGAAGCGCTTGGCGCGGCGCCAGCGCACGTCGTGGGCATCTCGATGGGCGGCATGATTGCGCTGGAACTGGCGCTACGCCATCCGCAACTCGTGCGCAAGCTCGTGCTGACGGCGACGACGGCTGGCGGTCCCACACATGTCCCGGCGTCGCCAGAGACCCTGGCGCTGCTGATGCAGGAGCGCCAGGGCAGGGAGGCGGGCGAACTCGCGCGCCAGACTTACGCAAAGATTATGGCGCCGGGCTACGCAGAACGCCACCCGGAGGTGATGGAGCGCATCGCGGAGACGGCACGCTATCGCCCGCAATCTATCGAAGCGTATCAGCGCCAATTGATGAGCGCACTGAATCACAACGTCGCCGACCGCCTCGCGCAGTTGCAGATGCCGACGCTGGTCGTTCACGGCGAGATGGACCCGCTGGTGCCGGTGGCGAACGGCAGATACCTTGCCGAACACATTGCCGACGCGCGCCTGATTCTCTATCCCGATACCGGGCATATCGTTATCATCGAGCGCGCCGAAGACTACAACCGCGCGGTGCTGGCGTTTCTGGAGAGCTAGAGACCTCACCCCCTTGCCCCCTCTCCCGCGAGAAGAGGGGGAACCAGAGCAGAGGGACCTGACCCCTTTTCCGCGAGGAGAGGGGGGATCAGTGCGGGACAGTAGGGGCAGTGTAGCCGTTGCTGTGGCTCATCCGTCTTGCATGGGTACGCAGTAGACGGCAGGCTGGCGGCAAGCAGGTATTTCGTTGGCTGCCAGCCCAGGCGCAGAGCGGCGCGAGTCGTACTATGTCAATTGACATGCCGCGTCCACTCCGATATACTGCACCTGAATACATCCTACTTTTTCCGAGGTGCGGCCCGTAGAAACGTTGATATGAAGCGTTGAGAGGTACAGCATCTCACGAACGTACACGTATTAAGAATGGCGGGCAAAACCTCTCTCTGGGGCGGCATGCTGATAGATGCTGATAGTAGGAAACCGTGCGCCGGCTCTTCAGAGCCGCGAGGTAGTGTAGCCGGATACCCAGGACGAGTAGCGAGGGAGACACCTTTTCATGCATCGTCGCACTTATTTATGGCTCATCTTCATCGTGCTTCTTGCCGCTGGAGCCATCTTCATTGACCTGCCGAACACGCCGGGCATCCACCTTGCGGGATATAACAATTCGCTGGCGATCAAGCAGGGCCTGGACTTGCGAGGCGGTGTTCAGATCACCATGCAGGTAGAGTGCCCGACCGACCAGCCACATTGTGACAAAGATTCGGCGATGAGCGCGATCATTGACAACATCAATCGCCGTATCGCGCAGGGCCTCGCGGTCAATGACGCAGTGGTGCGTGAAGAGAGTGGCAACCGCATCCTGATTCAGTTGCCTGACCTGCAAAACAGCGAGCAGGCGCTCAAGCTTTTGGGCACTACCGGCGAAATGAACATCATTGACACCGGCAGCACGCAACTCAACCAGGGTACCGATGTCACCGGCCAGACCTGCACCACCAAGTGCGCCTCCGGCCAGTATAAGATCGTCTTTACCGGCGCGCAACTCGATCCCAACTCCATCAGCGCAGGGCTGAGTTCACAGAGCAACCAGCCAATTGTCCAGTTTGCGTTCCAGGGGTCCGCGCGCTCGGCATTTGCCAACTATACCAAGAACAATGTCGGCAACTATCTGACGATCACATTGGATAACAAGGTCATCGAATCGGCAGTCATCAACAGTGAGATTGATGGCACCGGCGAAATTGATGGCATTCCAGACATCACCACTGCGCAAAATCTTGCGTCGCTGCTCAAGTATGGCGCGTTGCCGCTGCCGCTGCAAGTTATCAGCGACAGCCAGATCGCCCCGACGCTCGGCCAGGAGGCGCTCAATAGTAGCTGGATTGCCGGCGCCATCGGCCTGGCGATGGTCATGCTCTTCATGCTGGTCTACTACCGTCTCCCTGGTCTGCTCGCTGATATGGCGCTGATCCTTTATGCACTCTTCCTCTTCGCCGTCATCAAGCTGCTTGGCGTGACGCTTTCGCTGCCGGGCATCGCCGCCACCATCCTGACGATTGGTATGGCGGTGGACGCCAACGTGCTGATATTCGAGCGCATAAAAGAAGAATTACGCGCGGGCAGAACCATGTCTTCTGCCATTGATATCGGCTTCAAACGCGCCTGGCCCTCCATTCGCGACTCCAACGCCTCGACGCTGATAACCTGCGTCATTCTCTATTGGTTCGGCAATAACTTCGGCGCAACGCTGATCGTCGGCTTCGCCATCAACCTGGGCATCGGCGTGGTCATCAGCCTCTTCACCGCTGTGACGGTCACGCGCACCTTCCTCAACTTCCTGTTGCTGCACGGCATTGCGACGCATCCGGCGCTCTACGGTCTACCAACCAAAGCGCTGAACGTCGGGCGCTACAACCGTCCAACCTCGCGGCTGGCGACGAGGCCTGCGCGACCCTCGCTGGCAACGGCAAAGGCAACGGTGGCTGCTGATACGGCTGAGGATGCCGATGAGGAGAGCAGCGAGAGTGATGGAGATGAGATGGAGCCGGTGGGCAACGTCAGCAACGGACGAACTCCCTCTGCGCGTCGCTCGGACTTGACCGGAACGTCCGGTAGTGTGGAGGAGGAGTAGGGGTGTATAACTTAACTCGTTACCGATATTGGTTTTTTGCTCTTTCGCTGGTGGTCATTGTGCCGGGTCTGCTGGCGCTGATCTTCTGGCATCTCAACCTGGGCATTGACTTCACGCAGGGCACAACGATTGACCTGCGCTTCCAGGCGGGAAACATCTCGCCAACTACTATCGCCACCATCTTCGAGAAGAACCATGCGCAGGATGTCAGTGTCTATCCTGTCACGTCCTCTGGCGGCGATAAAGCCAACCAGTATGCCTATATCGAATTCAACCATGCCATCGGGACAAAGGAAGAGCAGACCGTTCTCTCGCGCCTGCAAGACCCGAAATATAAGCTGCCGGGCATCAAGACGCCGGGTGGTAAATCGGTCTACACGCTGTACCTGGATGGCAGCGGGTCGCATACTACCGCCTTCATGGTGGTTCTCTTCACTTCGCCCGTGACGGCGCAACAGGTGGAGGCGGCGTTGCAGAATCTGCCGCCTACTGATGCGCCGCCTACTGACACCAATGGTGGCAGCGCCACCAGCGTCACGCCGACGGCCACTACTGCGCCAACGGCAACGGCAACAGCGAAGGCGACCGGAACAGCAACAGCGACGTCTACGCCAACGACGACGCCAAGCACGACGGCGCAAACCTTCCCGGTGGCGGTGAGCCAGGTGAAGATCGGTGAGAACGACACTACCTATCAGGTGAACACGCAGACCGACCTCATCACCAACGATAGCTCCAAGATCAACCCGATTTTGAGCGATCTGCGCGCCAAGTATGGCTTTGTCTACATCCAGGATCACACGTCGGTTGGCCCGTCGGTGGCGACTGAGACGACGCGCAACGCCATCATCGCGGTGGCGGCGGCCTCGCTGGCGATTTTGATCTACATCACCATTGCCTTCTATCGCGTCGGCACGCTGGCGCTACGGGTGCGTTTCGGCGCCAGTGCCATCATCGCACTGCTGCACGATGCCTTTGTGGTGCTGGGGTTGTGGGCGATCTTCGGTGAACTCTTCAACTTCAAGGTGGACACGCTATTCCTGACAGCCATCCTGACAGTCATCGGCTTCTCGGTCCACGATACGATTGTGGTGTTCGACCGTATCCGCGAAAACCTTGCGCGGCGAACCTCCGAGTCGTTCCAGACGGTGGTGGATACCAGCCTGATCCAAACGCTGTCGCGTTCGCTCAATACGTCGCTAACGGTGTTGCTGGTGTTGACGGCGGAGGCGCTCTTTGGCGGCGCCAGTATCCAGGAGTTTGTGCTGGCGCTACTGATCGGCATCGCCTCTGGAACCTACTCCTCGATCTTCAACGCCAGTATGATCCTCTATGTCTGGCAGACAAAAGAGTATCGCAAGTGGCCAGCGTGGTTCCGGCATCCGTACTTCCGGAGCAAGCCGCAACTGCCAACGCAGGCCCGCCCAACGGCGAAGGCGCGCGTCTAATCATGAGCGTCTAGTGAGCGCATCACTCCTCATCATATCCTGCTTTGCTGGTTGGTAAAGCAGGATATTTTTGTAGACCGTGTGGCAATATATGCCAATCAGGGACATGGGGCTTGACGTGGGGGCGCTTCTCGTGTATACTGCTGGCTGTTGTGGCTGAGCGATACCCATCATACCCATCGCCCGGCGCAGCGAATCAACACCGTTCCTCGGTAGCTCAACGGTAGAGCAGGCGGCTGTTAACCGCAAGGTTACAGGTTCGAATCCTGTCCGAGGAGCCAAACTGCAACCATCTTCAGTACACGCCCAGGTCGCAAAGACGTTTGCCGCCTGGGTTTCTTCTTCCCAGGCACCTGCGCTCACCCCCTCTCAAAACCCCGCGAAATCGGTAAGGTTACAGCCTACTAGAGGCCCGTAGTGGGTGGAAGTTGGCAATATCCAGAGCGTGGTGAGATAGGGCCACAACTGGTCAGAAACTGTCTGAAAACCCATGAGATGCGAACAGGCGGCAGGGTTCGATATGCTGAACCATGTCTACCCAACTCTATGCTACCAATCTGACGGACGCTGAGTGGGCGCTTATCC